>Ga0172375_10000083_pt1 | contig 133237 bp, 139 predicted proteins | sample LakKiv1m_FD_114537 | JGI IMG/M metagenome (GOLD analysis project Ga0172375, IMG submission 114537) | Freshwater microbial communities from Kabuno Bay, South-Kivu, Congo - kab_092012_11.1m | ecosystem: Environmental > Aquatic > Freshwater > Lake | place: Democratic Republic of the Congo...
ACCTTTTACTGCCACACCCCTATAATGAACCCCATCAATGTAAGGGCTGTAACACTGTAAAGTGAATTTATAAGGAAATGCGCCAGGCTTTTTTGTTCGAAAAGATAGATTATCCCCATAAAGGTAAATACCCATCCGAGACCTGCCATAAATCCGGCCAGTGCTCCAAAGCCGGACCCGGCACCTGAGCCGATAAACATTGCCAGGAAGAATGATGCTACAAGTGAAAGGATAAAGGATAAACCAAAGGTTTTTAGCATGCTGGCATTTTGTGCATCCTCCTTTGTAACTCCGCTCTCACTCATCCATCTCTTTGAAAATAAAAGCGGAGAGTACCATAAAGCCCCCAGGGCAAAAGCACTTACTGCAGCAACGACAATAGCGGCCCAGTTAAGATTCTGAAAAGCTGTCTGCATTTCCATATTGTATTGATTTTAATTATGATAACAATAAACGGAAAATAATGTTCATGGCAGCTAAATATTAATCTGTCTTTTTCTTGCCTCAACTTTCCATTCTTCAGTTACACTGCCGTTTATGACTACAGATACCTTATCATAACGGTCGACTGTAGGACATATATGATAGGGTATGCAATAGAATTCATCTCCCTGTTCAATATTGGCAGCCTGAGAGGTTCTTATCACAAGGTGCTCCTCATTATGAGCAACAAATTCATAATCTGAAAGTCCGATGATCTTAATTCTCGGATGAGGCATTTCCGAAGCTACTGCCTTGGTCCCCAGATCTATACAGATAAGGTCCCTTGAAGGTTTACTGATAACTCTGGTGAAGAGAATCGCCGCGTGGAGGAAGTCAAGGTCTGCAAAGGCGGAGCTGTAACCGTAATCCCAAAGCACGGCTGTGCCTGGACTAGTCTCGACACCTTCCCTGGCTGCATGAAAAGGGAATGTGGGTGTCCCTCCTGCAATAATCCTTAATTCTCCTCTGTCTGACTTCAGTTTGGCGATCATAGGCTCTGCAGTTGCCCAGGCTTCATCACATCTTAGTTTTCTTAAAGCATAATCACTTTCATGAAGGTGTCCGTCGTAAATATGAAGTCCGGCTGCTTCCAGACCCGGCAGTTCACTTACAAGCCTGAACAGACGCAGCGCCTCCTCCCCGGGAGCAATTCCCGTTCGGTTCATCCCCACATTGATATCTATCCAAACATCGGCTTTATCATTGTTTTCAACGGCATTTCCCGAAAGCTGACGAACAGTTTTTTCGCAATCGGCAATACATGAAATTGAAACCTCAGGAAATCTCTTCCTGAGTTCAAAAAACCTTCTGATATTTGGTCCTACGGGCTGATAGGTCAGAAGTACCTCGTGGGGTCCGCAGCCGGCTGTCATTTCAGCTTCTGCAATCGTGGCGCATTTGAATTTCCTGATGCCATGCTTTATGAGAAGACGTACTATTTCCGGAGTCTTATATGTTTTAACATGCGGCCTCAGGAGGGATTTATCGCTTACTGATGCAATCAGTCTTTCAATGTTTTCCTCTATCCGGTCAGGATATACAAGCAGGGCAGGCGAGTTTACCTGACCAGGATTTGAAATCCTGTACCAGCGATCATTTTCCGGATTCATTTTATCAGTCATTAACATTAAGTTCGAACATTGCTTCTATTTCAACTGCAATATTGTTTGGAAGGAACATCCCGACCGCACTTCTGACGCCAATTCCGTTTTCATTGCCAAAAACATCAGCCATCAGTTCGCTGAAACCGTTTATTACAGCCGGGTGCATTGTGAAATCGGAAGCACTGTTTACCATTCCCAGGGTCTTTACAAGGCGTTTTATCTTGCTGAGATCTCCAATGTTTGCCTTTATCAGTGAAAGCATAGAAAGGCCCACCTGCCTGGCTGCTTCTTTCCCCTGTTCCATTGTTAGATCATCACCGACCCGGCCTTTTATGAGGGTCCCGTCGGATTTCAATGGGCCCTGACCGGAAACATAGAGATAATTGCCTGTTATCAAGACAGGTTTGTAAACACCCATTGGTTTCGGAGCTGGCGGCAGTTCAAGCCCAAGCTCACTGATGCGTAATTCCGGATTATGATTCATATTAGGTAGTTTATTTTGGGTTGAAATTATTTTATCTGATTGCAGGTTACAAATTGCAGGTTGTTGCTGGATTCCTGGTGCCGGTTCGCTTCCTGCCCTGCATCCTGTGCCTTTCGCCCTTCGCCATGTGCCATTCACCCTGCTCCATTTTCATACATAAAGTTCTGCTTTGAAGATAGTCTTCGCCTGTCCGGCAATTTCTACTCTGTCGCCGAGAAGGGCAACTTTTAATATTCCTCCTCTTTTAGAAACCTGATGTGACGTGAAATTTGTCCTTCCGGTTTTGTTGTGCCAGTAGGGTACAAGAGCACAATGTGCTGATCCGGTAACGGGATCTTCATCAATGCCAAGGGCAGGGGCAAAGCATCTTACACAAAAGTCGAATCGGGGATCTGCTGATGGTGCTGTTACTATCATATCTCCGTAATCTGAAGTTTTAAGAGCTTTGAAATCAGGATTCAATCCGAGAACGTCAGCTTCCTTTTCAAGAAAAATAAATGTCCATCCATGACCCGTTCTGTAAAATTCAACAGGTTTCCTTCCAATATACTTTTCCAAATCAGGAGGAACCTGCTCAGGGATAACATCATAGGCCGGGAAGTCCATGAAAATCCAACCGTCAGAATGATGGATTTTCAATTTTCCTCCTTTCGAAATGAAGATTATCTCCCTGTTTTTGTCAACCATACCTGATTCATACATAATATGCGCCGATGAAAGGGTCGCATGGCCGCACAGGGGTATTTCAGCCTCAGGTGTGAAATATCTGATTTTATACCCGGCACTTTCGCATTTTATAAATGCAGTCTCAGAAACATGGAGCTCAGCGGCAATATTTCTCATCCAGTCTTCAGGCACTTCATTATCGAGTATGCATACTCCTGCAGGATTTCCTTTAAAAGGTTCAGAGGTGAATGCATCAACCTGGTAAATTTTTCTGTCTTTGGTCATATAAATACTTTTTGCTGACATGGAAAACGATTTCATTCAGGGAAATCTGAAAACAGATAACAGTAAAACTGAAATCTTTACAGGTTCACTCCTGACCCCGTTCCGTCATTCACCGGTAAATTTCGTGTTTTTGCTGAATTTTTCCGGAATTAATAAAAGAAAACTTTGAAAACTGAAAAAGTTTTCACATTTTTGCGCAACTTTTAAGGTTATGGATTACAGACAAAGAATAATTGAAGAAGCATCAAAGATGTTCAGGACCTATGGGATCAGGGCTGTAACCATGGATATGCTTGCCGGACATATGAATATATCAAAGCGGACCATTTATGAGGTTTTCAGGGACAAGGATGAGTTGCTCAGGGGTGTACTTGAATGGATGGCAGTGAAGCAGAAGGAAAGGACTGCCGAGATCATGAAAGACTCTGACAATGTGATCGAAGCCATCTTCAGAATAATTGACCTGATGATGGATCATTTTCAGAAAGTAAGTCCTGCCTTTTTGATGGACATTAAACGCATTCATCTTGAAGCCATTGAAAATGCTGAAAAGCACAATACAATACCCTACGTTGACAATAATTTCGAGATCCTTAAAAAAGGAGTTGAACAGGGGATTTTCAGGAACGACATCAACATTGAGCTTACAAATAAATGTATGCTTGAGGTTATAAAAATGACAGTTGACAAGGATATATTCCCTCCTGACCATTTCCCGGGAAGTGAAGTAGTGAAGAATTTATATATAAGTTACCTGAGGGGAATATCAACACCTAAAGGTCTTGAACTAATTGACAAATATGATAAAACAGATTATAAGAAAAGCTGAAGAAAACAATTCATTGAATATGAGAAAAAGGATTATTATTATTTTCATTTCTGCTCTGGTTCTGTCGACAGGAGCGATAACTGCACAGCAGGGCAATAGTGTTCTGGAACTTACCCTGAGACAAGCCCAGGATTATGCTGTTGCAAACAACAGGGCTGTAATTTCGGCCAGGCTTGATGTCCAGGCATCAAAAAGTGCAATCTGGGAAACCATCTCCGCGGCTCTTCCCTCAATTGAAGGCTCAGCATCATTTACTGATAACCTGAAACTGATGACTACACTGCTGCCGGGAGAATTTTTTGGAAAACCCGGGGAAAAGATACCTGTTACATTCGGTTCAAAATTCAACACCGGGGCAAGTGTGCAGGCGTCGCTTCTTATCTTCAACGCTCCCCTTTATCTTGGAATAGCAACAACCAGGCTGGCTAACATGCTTAGCGAACAAAACCTTTATAAGACCGAGCTTGATACGAGGGAATCGGTAAGCACAGCCTATTTCCTTATTCTTGTAACAGAGGAATCGCTCAGGATACTGGATGGCAATATTGCAAACCTGAATGAAACCCTGAATTCAACAAAAGCAATGTATCAGGTGGGTTTGGCAGAATCAACTGATGTTGATCAGATGGCCTCTAATGTTACAATGACAGAAAATTCGAGAAGTTCATTGTTGAGAAGCCTTGAACTTAATTACAATTTGCTTAGGTTCCAGCTGGGTGTTCCGGCTGGTACTGAGATCCGGCTTCTGGAAACTCTTGAGGGGCTGACTGAAGGAATCAATGTTGAAGAAATTCTCTCACAGGAATTCAATGTTGAAAGCAATATTGATTACCAGATGATAAAAGGACAGGAGGAGATATCAATACTTGCTCTTAAATCACAAAAGGCATCCACATTACCTACCCTTGCAGGTTTTTATAATATAGGTACAAATGGTATGGGCGATAAAATAGGTGATCAGAGATGGTTTGACAACTCGATGACCGGACTCTCACTGTCGGTTCCGATCTTTGCCAGCGGCCAGAGATATGCCAAAATAAAACAGGCCCAGATAAATCTCGAGAAAGCCAGAAATACAAAAGAAATGGTATCCGACCAGCTTCTTCTGCAGGAAAAACAGCTCAGATATGATCTTGTCAATGCCAATTTACAGTATCTGAGTCAAAAAGAAAATGTCGAGGTGGCACAAAGAGTATATAAAAGCACTGAAAACAAATTTAAACAGGGAATGGCTTCAAGTCTTGAACTTACCCAGGCCAACAGCCAGTACCTTCAGGCAGAGAACAATTATGTCACGTCACTTATGAATCTGCTGCAGACAAAAGTATCTCTCGACAAATTATTAAATAATATGTAATTAATTCTGAAACAATTTAAAATAATGAAATACCTAAAAACAATCCCGGTTATTCTGATTAGCGGCCTTATCATTTCGGCCTGTTCATCAAAGAAAAGCAACGACGGAGCCCTTGCAGCTACAGGGACAGGAGCTGCAGAAAAGGCTGCAATTCCCGTAAAGGTCATGACGATCTCAAAAACCAAGATTGCCAGGACCATCGATTATACCGCAACTATTCTACCATATGAGGAAGTGAACATGGCTCCTGCCTCACCTGGCCGCATTGAAAAGATCTATGTTGAAAGCGGCGATAGGGTAAACAAGGGTGACAAGCTTTTCCTGATGGACCGCACACAGCTTTACCAGCTCAAGCTCCAGCTTGCCAACCTCGGGAAGGATCTCTCGAGGCTTGATACATTGCTTCGCACCGGAAGTGTAAAACAGCAACAATATGATCAGGCCAAGACACAGTATGATGTAACAAAAACCAACGTCGATTTCATGGAACAGAATACACTGATGGTTGCTCCTTTTAACGGAATTGTTACAGGAAAATATTTCGAGGATGGTGAAATATATTCCGGAGCTCCCACGACACAGTCAGGAAAGGCAGCAATCGTTACTGTAATGCAGATTAATCCCCTGAAGCTTAATGTGGCAGTATCGGAACAATATTATCCCATGGTGAAGAAAGGGATGAAAGCTGAAGTCAAAGCTGATGTTTACAGGAATGAGACATTCTACGGTTCTGTTTTCAGGAAAGCTCCTACAGTTAATTCATCAACACGCACCTTCATAACCGAGATTGAACTACCGAATAAAAACGATCTTCTCAAACCCGGTATGTTCGTCAGGGTATCAATGGATCTTGGAGAAGTTGAAACTTTTGTTGTACCGGCATCAGCAGTCCTGCTCCAGGAAGGTACCAATATCAGGTACGTATTCGTTGATGACCAGGGAAAGGCAAAACGAATTGAAGTGACTATCGGAAAAAGGTTCGACGACCAGCTTGAAATAATTTCGGACAATCTGAAAGAAGGTGACAGGCTGATTTCGGATGGCCAGTCGAAACTTCTTAATGACGATAAAATTGAAGTTTTACAATAAGCAACAGACCTGAAATAAGATGAGTATATACAGTACTTCCGTAAAACGACCCGTTACAACGATCCTTATCTTTGTCGCATTGATCGTAATGGGTTTGTATTCGCTTACGCAATTGCCGATAGACCTTTATCCTGAAATGGAACTCCCGTTTATAGGTGTTGTCACGACTTATGGCGGTGCGAGCGCTTCCGATATTGAAACCAATGTCACCCGGCCTGTCGAGGACGCACTCAACTCTGTATCAAACCTAAAGGAGATCACATCAACATCAAGTGACGGACTTTCAGTGATTTTCATGAATTTCGAATACGGGACAAATCTCGATGAAGCATCGAATGACATACGAAGCAACCTGGGATTTATCGACAGGGTACTTCCAAAAGATGCGGAAAAACCTATGATCATGAAGTTTAATTCAAGCATGATGCCGATAATTTTCTATGCAGTTACAGCTAAGGAAAGTTACAGGGGGCTTGAAAAGATTCTTGATGAAAAAATTGTTAACCCATTGAACAGGATCGAAGGTGTCGGATCAGTGAACCTTGCAGGCGTTCCGGGCCGTAAAGTCTATATCGATGTCGATCCCAGGAAAATGGAGGCATACAACCTTACAATTGAACAGATTGGAGGAATACTTGCCGCCGAAAATATGAATATGCCGGCCGGGTATATAGAAATGGGAAAGACCGATTATCCCCTGCGAATTCAGGGTGAATTCCCGGAAAGCGATATTATGAAGAATATCGTTATTTCCAGCTATAACGGCAACAATGTATATCTAAAGGATGTCGCAACTGTCAGGGATACAATCCGCGAGACCCGCCTCGACACCAGGATCAACGGACTGCAGGGTATGACATTGTATGTGCAGAAGCAATCGGGGGGAAACACTGTAAAGGTCACAAAGGATGTTGAGGCCGCACTTGAACAGCTGAAGAAAGATCTTCCGGCCGATGTTAAAATAGAAAAGCTTTTCGATAGCGCAACTTTTATAAAGGATTCGATAAGCAACCTGACCGAGACACTGCTTTATGCCGCGATTTTCGTAGTTCTTGTCGTTCTCTTCTTCCTTGGCCGATGGAGGGCTACCCTGATAATCATTGTCACAATCCCTATTTCGCTTGTCGTTGCATTTATATACCTTTTTATCACAAAGGAGTCGGTCAATATCATCTCCCTTACCTCGTTGTCTATAGCAATCGGGATGGTGGTGGATGACGCGATTGTGGTTCTTGAGAATATTACAAAACATGTTGAGCGGGGGAGTCGTCCGCGTGAAGCGGCAATTTATGCCACAAATGAAGTCTGGCTCGCTGTTATTGTTACAACATTAACAGTAGTGGCAGCTTTTTTCCCGCTGACTTTCGTTACAGGGCTGACAGGAGTTCTCTTCAAACAGCTTGGAATGCTTGTTACAATTACAATCATCACCTCGGTCGTGGCTGCGATAACGTTAACACCTACGATGAGCGCCCTGTTGCTTAAATGGTATCCGATAAGAAAAGATGCACCATTCTGGACGTATGACGGTAGTATTAGAAAATGGCTCGACAACTTTGATCATTTCTATGAAAAAACACTACGCTGGGCCCTTCATCATAAGAGAGTGACAGTGCTTATTGCCTTTGTGATTTTTAGTGGTTCAATGGCATTGTTTACAAAGATAGATACTGAATTCTTCCCTGAGTCTGACCAGTCCGAAGTCTATGCCACAATCGAGCTGCAGACAGGTACCAGGGTGGATGAAACCCTAAAGACAACAGATAAGGTTGATAAAATAGTAAAGGAGAAATTTCCGGAGGTGAAACTCACCTCAACCTCAACGGGGGCCGATGACGAAGCCGGATTTTCATCACTTTTCGGCGCCGGCGGAACACATGTTATATCCTATACTATTGCTCTTGTTCCCATTGAAGAACGTCAAAGAAGTTCCCAGGAAATAGCCGAACAACTGCGTAGTGAACTGGCCAGGGTTCCTGAGATTGTCGACTATACAGTAAGCACCCAACAGAATATGGGCAGCTTTGGAAGTAATACTGTAGATGTGGAGATTTACGGGTATAACATTGCTGAAACAAACAATGTTGCTGAGGAACTGGCTGCTAAAATAAGGAAAATGAGGGGTGCCAACGACGTGACGATAAGCCGCGATAAATCAAAACCCGAGTTGCAGATAATCCTTGACCAGGGCAAAATGATGGCCAACGGGCTCAATACTGCTACCGTTTCGGCAGCTGTAAGAAACAGGGTAAGTGGACTTACATCAACCAGGTTACGACAGTCGGGCGACGAATATGATGTTGTTGTCCGTTTCAGGGAAGATGCCAGAAACACCCTTACTGATATTGAAAACATTGGGATAACTAATCCCATGGGCCAGGTTGTGAGGCTTGGTGAAATTGCAAATATCAAGGAATTCTGGTCTCCTCCAAGTATTCAGCGAAAAAGGAGGGAGAGGATCGTAACTGTATCGTTCACCCCTTATAAAAGATCACTTACTGAATTGCAGACCGAGGTTCAGAAAGCAATCGATGAGACCCGGCTTCCTTCTGGAGTTATGGTTCAGATTTCCGGGGCAATTCAGGATCAGATGGAATCGTTCATGGATATTGCCTTTCTGATTGTTGTAAGCCTTATTCTGGTTTATCTGGTGATGGCTTCCCAGTTTGAATCACTAAAGATGCCTTTCATAATAATGTTCTCGATCCCCTTTGCTTTTTCAGGGGTTGCTATCGCTTTATTCCTGACCAAAACCACTTTAAGTGTGATATCGGCTATTGGAGCTGTGATGCTTATAGGTATTGTGGTCAAAAATGCCATTGTTCTTGTCGACTTTATTAACCTGATGCGTGAAAGAGGTAATGAACTTTATGAAGCTGTCGCCATGTCGGGCCGGTCAAGACTCAGGCCTGTTATTATGACATCGGCAACTACAATACTTGGCATGCTTCCTCTTGCACTCAGCAAGGGATCAGGTTCAGAGCTCTGGAGCCCGATGGGTATCGCTGTAATTGGAGGACTTGTATTTTCCACCCTCGTAACCCTTGTTCTTGTTCCTGTCATCTATACAATTTTTGCAAAGCGGGGTGAGAGAAATAAAACGCTCGCCGTTTATTCCGAAATGAAATTTCTGAACGGCAATGGTGACAAAGCATAATTAATCCAGAAAAGAATTATAAAATGAAAGCAATAATGATAGTATTTAATCAGGCTCACACAGAAAGAATTGAGTATCTGATGGATAAGCTTGGGATAAAAGGTTATACTTTGTGGGAGAATGTTCAGGGAAGGGGCACCAGCACCGGTGTCCCTCACCTTGCAACACATGCCTGGCCTGAAATCAACAAAAGTCTTCTGATGGTCATTGAGGATGAGAAGGTCGATTCTGTCCTTGGCTTTATAAAAAAGATTGACTTAATTAATGAAGAAGTTGGAATAAGGGCATTCGTATGGAATATCCTTCAAACTGTCTGAATGATAAGCATCACTGATTTAAGGCGCCTCAGAAAGGCGCCTTTTTTCTTTATTAAAAATCTAAAAACAGGGGGGTATGATTAAGAAAAGTATATTACATATCAACTAAAACATAAAAATAGGGGGTGTGATCATTAAAAATAGTAGAAAAAATAAATAAATATATTAAAAAGTAGGGGGTGGTATAAAAAATATAATATTTTTACATTGTTTATAATTGTTAACCTAAAAACTTGAATCATGAAAAAGTTGAAATGCTTAAGTGCCTTTTGGGTGTCAGTGATGGTAATGGAATTATTGCCAGTACAGGTTAGTGCCCAGGATGAGCAGAGTTCAAAACTCACTGTTAATGCTGATCTGTATAGTAATTATATCTGGAGGGGATCAAAACTTGGAACTGGCCCGGCATTTCAGCCTTCAGTAAAATTTTCCGACGGGGGACTTACAATAGGGGTTTGGGGTTCTTTCGATGCCAGAGGATATTCAGAAACTGATCCTTATATCTCTTTTTCCTTTCCATTTGGACTAAGCCTTGGAATCACCGATTACTACCTGCCTGACCTGGATCTCTTTGAGATATCAGAGGCTGAAGGAAGTCACGCAATGGAACTCAACGGAGGATTCTCGAAAGGTGGCTTTTCACTCAGTGCAAATTATATTATCAACGAGGCCGGTGGAATAGCTTCAGCCGGAGGTGATAAATATTTCCAGATCGGATATTCATTTAAAAATGTAAGCCTTTTTGCAGGAGCAGGTGACGGGTGGCACACAATTGACGGCGGATTCGATCTCTGCAATATCGGGTTGAGTACTTCGAAAATGATCAATATCACTGATACTTTCTCAATTCCGGTTTGCGGACAGGTGATATTCAACCCCGACAGGGGAAAACTCTTTGTAGTGGCAGGGCTGAGCTTCTGATAAGAAAATATTTGTATTTCTCTTATTATTCTTCTTCTTCTTCTTCCTGGTAAGCTTTGATAACAGCATCCTGTACTTCTCCTGGTACCTGTGCATATTCCGCAAATTCCATTGTATACATTGCACGGCCTCCGGTAATGGAACTAAGTGCTGTAGAATATTTGTTCATTTCGGCAAGAGGAACCCTGGCTTTGATAACTTCAAACCGTTTCTCACTCGACATACCCAGAACCATTCCGCGTCTTCCCTGCAGGTCACTAATTACATCGCCCATCCTGTCGGAAGGTACCATTATTTCAACATTATAAATTGGTTCAAGGATTTTCGGGCCGGCATTCTTGAAGGCAGTGCTGAATGCATTCCTTCCTGCAAGCCTGAATGATATTTCGTTGGAATCGACAGGGTGCATTTTTCCGTCATACACATAAACCCTTATATCACGTGCATATGAACCTGTAAGTGGACCAACCTCCATTTTTTCCATAATACCCTTCAGGATAGCTGGCATAAACCTTGCATCGATTGATCCGCCTACAATACAGTTGACATAAATAAGCTTTCCGCCCCATTCAAGATCAATTTCATCTTTAGCCCTTATTGAAAGTTTAATCTCCTTTCCTGCTATTTTCATCATTGTAAGCTCGGGGGACCCTTCCGTATAAGGTTCTATTATCATGTGGACCTCACCAAACTGGCCTGCACCACCAGATTGTTTTTTATGACGGTAGTCGGCCTGTGCAGCTTTGGTAATAGTTTCGCGGTAAGGTATCCTCGGCGGATTGAAGTTTGTCGGGATCCTGTAAATATTGTCAAGATGCCATTTCATAATATTTAAATGGTATTCACCCTGGCCGTGAACAATTATCTGCTTAAGCTCCTTTGAGTATTCAACTATTATTGTCGGATCTTCGAGATGAATTTTGTTAAGCGCCTCGCCAAGCTTCTCATCATCACTTTCACTCTGAGCCTTTATGGCCGTCCTGTATTTAGGCTCAGGATATTTTACACCTACGTATTTCCAGTCGTTACCGGCTACATTGAGGGTATGGTCGGTCTTTGTGTTCTTGAGCTTTACAAATGCACCAATGTCGCCTGTATGCAGTTCAGGAACCCTCACCCTGTTTTTGCCGGCACATACATAAAGCTGTGAAAGTCTTTCCTTTGATCCGTTGTTGCTGTTTACAACATCGAGGTTCTCTGTTATTTTGCCTGAATATACCCTGAAGTAATTTATTTCTCCGATATGCTCTTCAATTGATGATTTAAATACATAAACTGATGCAGGGCCTGCAGGATCTGCCTTTACAGCCACTCCCTTGCTGTTTATTGGTGCCGGCATGTCTGTGATTGACGGAGCCTCGCTGGCAATGAATTCCATGAGCCGGTCGATACCGATATTGTTTTTAGCTGAAATGCAGAAAACAGGGAACATCCCTCTTGTAAGGATACCTTTTGCAATACCTTTCTTTATCTCATCTTCAGTGAGCGTATCATTTGAAAAGAAGCTCTCCATAAGCGATTCATCGCTTTCAGCAGCCTTTTCCACGAGGGCTGCATGCAGTTCTTCAGCCTTATCTTTCTGATCGGCAGGTATGTCAAGGATTTTGGCTGTTCCTCCTTCTTTGTCATACTGGTACATCTTCATCTTGAGGACATCAATAATTGAGTTGAAACCAACTCCTTCATTAACAGGATACTGGATCAGTATTACGTTATTGTCCAGTCTTTCCTTCATCATTTCGACAGATTTCTCAAAATTGGCTTTTTCATGATCGAGTCCGTTTATTACCAGAATGAGCGGCTTGTGCATTTTCTCGGCATGACGGAAATGGATCTCGGTACCAACCTCCACACCATTCTGAACATTTATTGTCATTACCGCACAATCGGAAGCAAAGAGCGAGGAAATAACCCCACCGCTGAAATCGTCAAGACCAGGAGTGTCAAGTATATTTATTTTCTTGTTTTGAAACTCGGTATAGAGAACTGTGGAATAAATTGAGTTACCGTTTTCCTGTTCGATTGGACGATAATCTGAGACAGTATTCTTTCCGTCAATTGTTCCCCTGCGCTCAATTACCCCGCCATTGAAGAGCATAGCCTCGGCAAGGGTGGTCTTTCCTGATCCGGAATTCCCGAGCAGCGCAATGCTCTTTATCTGGTCAGTCTGGTATGTTTTCATAATTGTCTGAAAATTAGATGTTATGGTTATTTATTCACAGTGAATTGAAGGGGACAAAAATAACAATTTTTTAAAAACAGTTTGATATAGATACCGTAATTACAAAATTTTTATTTTCTTTGCACCAGTTTTTTGAAACTCAGGAGTACCGGTTTTTCTTTCATCGTAAGTTTATAAAACGCTTTTTCGCCGGGAAAGATCGGGAAGGAACCTGTTGATAACTTACATTTTTCAGTAAGATATTTTGTTTTAAAAGACTCCTCAGGGGACTTTTTTCATTGATAATAAATATGGATGAATGTCTGTCTGAGTGATGGTTAAAAAAACATTTAACTTGTTTGTGAATTAACAAATAAAAACAATACCTTTGCGAACCGATTTTTTGAGTAAAATTTAATGTAAAATCACACTATTTATGCCGACAATTCAGCAGTTAGTAAGAAAAGGCAGGAAGAAACTTATAGATAAAAGTAAAGCGCCTGCTTTGGATTCATGTCCTCAGAGAAGAGGTGTTTGTGTACGTGTTTACACAACGACACCAAAAAAACCTAATTCGGCAATGAGGAAAGTGGCCAGGGTCAAACTTACGAACCAGAAAGAAGTCAACGCTTATATTCCGGGCGAAGGTCACAACCTTCAGGAACACTCCATCGTGCTTATAAGGGGCGGCAGGGTAAAAGATCTGCCCGGTGTCCGCTACCATCTCGTACGTGGTGCACTCGATACCTCCGGTGTGGACGGCCGTACCCAGAGAAGGTCAAAATATGGTGCAAAAAGACCGAAGAAATAACACTTAAAGAAATAAGATAATGAGAAAAGCAAAACCAAAGAAAAGGATAATGTTACCGGATCCGAAATACAATGATCCGTATGTAACAAGGTTTGTGAACAATCTTATGTATAGTGGTAAAAAGAATCTTGCTTTCAAAATATTCTACGATTCTCTCGATATAATTGGGGATAAATTCAAAAATGAAGGTAAAACACCTCTTGAGATCTTTAAACAGGCACTCGATAATGTCACTCCCCAGGTAGAGGTAAAAGCCCGCAGGGTTGGTGGTGCAACTTTTCAGGTGCCCATGGAGATCCGTGCCGACAGGAAAGTAAGTATTAGCATGAAGAACATGATATCCTTTGCACGTAAGAGGACAGGCCATTCGATGGCAGAGAGGCTTGCTGCAGAACTTATGGCTGCTTACAAGCTCGAAGGTGGTGCCTATAAGAAAAAAGAGGATACTCACAGAATGGCCGAGGCAAACAAGGCATTCGCTCATTTCAGGTTTTAACAAACTGCATGAAGAAATTGCCGTAAAACAGAAATGGACAACAACCTGAAATATACCAGAAACATCGGAATCATGGCCCACATCGATGCCGGTAAGACCACAACAACAGAACGTATTCTGTTCTATACTGGTCGTACCCACCGGATGGGAGAGGTCCATGATGGCAACGCACAGATGGACTGGATGGTTCAGGAGCAGGAGAGAGGCATTACGATAACATCTGCTGCTACAACTACTTTCTGGAAATACGACAACCAGGATTATAAAATAAATATAATAGATACACCAGGACATGTTGATTTTACTGTCGAAGTAGAGCGTTCACTCAGGGTTCTCGACGGAGCTGTTGCCGTATTCTGTGCCGTTGGTGGCGTTGAACCTCAGTCGGAAACAGTATGGCGGCAGGCAAATAAATACAATGTTCCGAGGATTGCCTTTATAAATAAAATGGACAGGGCTGGCGCTGATTTCTACAGTGTCGTCCATCAAATCCGGGAAAAGCTTGGTGCCAATCCCGTTACCATTCATCTGCCGATCGGCTCTGAAGAGAATTTCAGGGGCCTGATCGATCTCATAAGCATGAAGGCATTTGTATGGTACGATAACGGATCAGACGGAAACAATTTCGTAATTGAGGATATTCCTGATGACCTGATCCGGGAAGCTGAGGAATGGAGAGGTAAACTCATCGAGTCAGTCGCTGATGTTGATGATACTCTTCTTGCCAGGTTCCTTGAAGATCATGATTCGATTACAGCCAATGAGATCCTTATTGCCTTAAGAAAGGCCACTGTCCAGGGACTTGCTGTTCCGGTTACCTGTGGTGCAGCATTCAAAAATAAGGGGATTCAGAATCTTCTCGACTCAATAGTTGCATTTCTTCCTTCACCGGTGGATATTGGCGCTATAACAGGTATCGATCCGAGAAATGATACGGAAGTCAGACGTGAGCCTGATGATGCCGAACCGCTTGCCGCACTTGCTTTCAAAATAGCAACAGATCCCTTCGTGGGAAGGCTTGTTTTTATAAGGGTCTATTCAGGAGTACTCCGTTCGGGCGATACAGTCCTTAATACAAGAACCGGCAAGCGCGAAAGGATAAACAGGCTTTTCCAGATGCATGCAAACAAACAGAATCCGAGAGAGAGTGTTTCGGCAGGCGATATATGTGCCGGAGTAGGTTTCAAGGATCTTAAGACCGGAGATACCCTCTGTGCAATAAATAAACCGATACTTCTCGAATCGATGGATTTCCCCGAGCCGGTTATCGGTGTGGCAATCGAACCCAAAACACAGGCTGACGTCAATAAACTGGCTTTGGCACTCAGCAAGCTTGCTGAAGAAGATCCTACGTTCCAGGTCAGAACAGATCCCGACAGCGGCCAGACAGTTATTCATGGTATGGGTGAACTTCATCTTGAAATCCTTATTGACCGACTGAAAAGGGAATTCAAGGTGGAATGCAACCAGGGAGTGCCGCAGGTTGCCTATAAGGAAGCCATAACGACAAGTGCCGAATTCAGGGAGGTTTTCAGGAAACAAACTGGCGGCAGGGGCAAATTTGCAGACATTACTGTTGAAATGATGCCTGCTGAAGATGGTATACGAGGACTTGAATTTGTAAATGAAATAAAGGGAGGTAATATTCCCAAGGAGTATATTCCTTCCGTAGAGAAGGGATTCCGCGAAGCAATGGTCAACGGACCGCTTGCCGGTTTCCCGCTCGAGAGCCTTAAAATTGTACTAAAAGACGGTTCCTATCATCCGGTAGATTCCGATTCTCTTTCTTTCGAGATTGCTGCAAAACAGGCATTCAGGAAATATGCCGGGAAATGCAATCCTGTTATTCTCGAACCGATAATGTCGACAGAAGTTGTTACTCCCGAGGAATATGTCGGTGATGTCATCGGAGATTTTAACAGAAGAAGAGGTAAGGTGGAAGGTATGGAATCGAAAGCGGGTTCAAGGGTCATCAAAGCAAAAGTACCTCTGGCCGAAAAATTCGGTTATGTTACAGTACTGCGGACCCTTACTTCCGGAAGAGCCACATCTACGATGGAGTTCTCCCATTATGAGGAGGTGCCTGAAGAAATAGCAAAAAGGATTGTTGAAATAACTAAAGGAAAAATTCTTTAATCAAAATGAGTCAGAAAATTCGTATTAAACTGAAATCTTACGATCATAATCTTGTGGATAAGTCCGCTGAGAAGATTGTAAAAACAGTAAAATCTACTGGTGCAGTTGTAAGTGGTCCCATTCCTCTTCCGACACATAAAAAGATTTATACGGTTCTTCGTTCCCCTTTTGTCAACAAGAAGGCAAGGGAACAATTCCAGCTTTCATCATACAAGCGGCTGCTTGATATTTACAGCTCAACTCCCAAAACAATTGATGCTTTGATGAAACTTGAGCTTCCAAGCGGAGTAGAAGTAGAAATAAAAGTGTGAAACCAGTAAAGTAATAAAGAAATGCAGGGATTAATTGGAAAAAAGGTGGGAATGACCTCCGTTTTTGATGAAGACGGAAAGAATATTCCTTGTACTGTACTGCAGGCAGGACCATGTGTTGTGACACAGATCAAGACAAAGGAAAAAGACGGTTATTTTGCAGTACAGCTTGGTTTCGATGAAAAGAAGGAAAAACATACTACCCAGGCTGAACAGGGCCATTTTAAAAAAGCAGGAACAACACCTAAGAGAAAGCTCGTTGAATTCACAGGATTTGCAGAAGACCAGGTGAAGATGGGAGAAGTCCTTACTGCCGAGCTTTTCAGACCTGATAACTGGGTAGATGTCCGCGGATGGTCCAAAGGTAAAGGATTTCAGGGTGTTGTAAAACGTCACGGCTTCGGCGGTGTCGGCGGACAAACCCATGGCCAGCACAACAGAGGCAGGGCACCGGGTTCACTCGGAGCATCTTCATTTCCTTCAAGAGTACTGCCCGGCATGAGAATGGCCGGACGAAAGGGAGGCGACAAAGTCATGTCGGTAAGCATGAGAGTGGTTAAACTCCTGGCAGAAAGCAATATTTTAATAGTTAAAGGATCAGTTCCCGGTCCGAAAGGTGGTTACGTAATAATTACAAAATAATGGAATTAGCAATTCTTAATACCGAAGGTAAGGAAACCGGAAGAAAAGTCAGTCTTGATGATTCAATTTTCGGGATTAAACCTAACGACCACGCTATTTATCTGGATACAAAACAGTACCTTGCAAATCAGAGGCAGGGCACACATAAATCCAAGCAGCGTGGCGAAGTAGCAGGAAGTACCAGGAAGATCAAAAGACAGAAAGGTACCGGAACTGCCCGTGCCGGCAGCCTGAAGAATCCACTGTTCCGCGGGGGAGGCCGTATGTTCGGTCCGCAGCCCAGATTCTATGGTTTCAAACTTAACAGGAAACTGAAAGAACTGGCAAGAAAATCCGCCCTTTCCTATAAGGCATCTTCAAATAATATTATTGTTCTGGAAGACTTCTCTTTTGAAGCTCCTAAAACAAAAGACATGGTCAAAATGGGTAATAACCTGAATATAGCCAATAAAAAATCTCTTTTTGTTTTATCGGAACAAAATAAAAACATATATTTGTCATCCCGAAATGTACAAGGGGTTGATGTCATAACTACTGGAGAATTAAGCACTTATAAAATTATGAAGGCCTCAACTCTGGTACTTGTGGAGAGTGCAGTTGACGTTTTGCAGGCAACTTTTGAAAAACAGTAAAATTTAAATGATGAATATTCTGCTTAAACCGATTGTAACGGAAAAGATGACAAACCAGGGCGACAAGTTTAATCGCTATGGATTTGTTGTGGCCAGGAACGCTAATAAATTGCAGATAAGGAAAGCCGTTGAGGACCTTTATGGTGTTACTGTGGCATCAGTAAACACAATGAGGTATGGCGGCAAGGTAAAGACAAGAAATACAAAATCGGGTTTCCTGGTCGGAAAAACAGCTGCAGTTAAAAAGGCAGTTGTTACTCTGGCAGAAGGAAACAAAATTGATTTCTATAGCAATATTTAAAATCCAGTATGGCAGTCAGAAAGATCAAGCCTGTAACACCAGGTCAGAGAAACAAAATCATCAGCGCTTTTGATAACATCACAAGGGCTGTGCCGGAGAAATCCTTACTTCGACCGCACAGAAAGACAGGAGGAAGGAACGTTAACGGCAGAAGGACTATGAGGTACATCGGTGGCGGTCACAAACAGATGTATAGGGTTATCGATTTCCTTAGGGAAAAAGATGGCATTAATGCAACAGTCAGGGCAATCGAATATGATCCTAACAGATCATCAAGAATAGCCCTGGTTGTTTATGAGGATGGTGAAAAAAGATACATAATTGCTCCTGTAGGCCTTCAGGTCGGACAGAAGATTGTATCAGGGAAAGATGCAACCCCTGAAATAGGGAACACAATGTTTCTCAGTGATATTCCTCTGGGTACAATTTTACACAATATTGAGCTTAAACCAGGCAAAGGTGCAGCCCTGGCACGCAGTGCAGGAACCTATGCCCAGCTTTCAGCACGCGAAGGCAAATATGCGATCATTAAGCTTCCTTCGGGAGAGACAAGAATGGTACTGACAAACTGCCGCGCAACTATCGGTACTGTATCAAATCCCGATCACAACCTTGAAAGATCCGGCAAGGCAGGCCGCTCACGCTGGCAGGGCCGTCGTCCGCGGGTCAGAGGTGTTGTTATGAACCCTGTTGATCACCCTATGGGTGGTGGTGAGGGAAGAGCCTCAGGAGGTCATCCCCGTTCAAGAAAAGGTCTTCCGGCAAAAGGATTTAAAACCCGCGACAGGAAGAAATACTCTGCTAAACACATTATTGAAAGAAGGAAAAAATAACTGACATAATATGAGTAGATCAATTAAAAAAGGCCCTTTCATTGAATTCAAACTTGAGAACAGAGTCCTTGAGATGAACAAAGGGCAGAAAAAGTCAGTTCTCAAAACATGGTCAAGAAGATCTGTTATCTCACCTGACTTTGTCGGACATACTATAGCAGTTCATAACGGAAACAAATTTATCCCGGTTTACATTACCGAAAACATGGTGGGCCACAAGCTTGGTGAATTTGCGCCTACCCGTACATTCAGAGGTCACGCCGGTAATAAATAACATGTAGTGGAAATCTGAAAAAAATTAAGAGATGGGTGCAAGAAAAAGAAATACAGCAGAACAGAGAAAGGAAGCTGCCAGAAACAAATACCAGGCAGTACTGAGGAACTGTCCTACATCACCTCGAAAAATGAGGCTTGTTACCGGGCTTATAAGCGGTCTGGAAGTCAACAGGGCTCTTGATGTTCTTAAATACAGCAAACAGGAAGCATCCCGCAGACTCGAAAAGCTTCTCCTTTCGGCAATTGCAAACTGGCAATTAAAGAATGAAGGTGTGAGAGTTGAAGAAAGCAACCTTTTTGTAAAAGAGATTAGTGTTGATGGAGGCCGTTCATTGAAAAGGCTCCAGACAGCGCCTCAGGGAAGGGCTTACAGATTAAGGAAAAGATCAAATCATGTGACCCTTGTGCTCGACAGTATGATTAAGGAAGTTGAAAATACATCAAAATAGACCAGATGGGACAAAAAGCAAATCCGATAGGTAACAGATTAGGCATTATCAAAGGTTGGGACTCTAACTGGTTTGGCGGCAAGGATTTCTCCGGCAAGCTCGTGGAAGACACAAAGATCAGGGAATATCTTAATGCAAGGCTTGCAAAAGCCAGCATCTCAAAGATAGTGATCGAGAGAACCCTCAAGCTTATAACCGTAACAGTAAATACCGCACGTCCGGGTATAATAATTGGTAAAGGCGGTCAGGAGGTCGACAAACTTAAGGAAGAACTTAAGAAGATCACCAAAAAAGAGGTTCAAATCAACATTTTTGAAGTTAAACGTCCTGAACTCGATGCCAACATAGTAGCAAATAACATTGCCCGTCAGCTCGAAGGTAAAATATCATACAGGCGCGCCATCAAAATGGCTATCGCCTCAACTATGCGAATGGGAGCTGAAGGCATAAAAGTCCTTATCTCAGGTCGTCTGGGCGGAGCCGAAATGGCCCGTAGCGAAACATACAAAGAAGGCCGCATTCCGCTTCATACACTGCGTGCAGATATCGATTATGCACTTGCTGAAGCCCATACAAAAGTTGGTCTTATAGGGATCAAAGTTTGGATTTGCAACGGTGAGGTATATGGAAAAAGAGACCTCAGTCCCAATATCGGAGCACGTAATGCAAAGACAAAAAGTTTTAAGAGGAAGGCGAAGAAATAAGCACACAGACTATTATAAAAATTAAATATTTGAGTCATGTTACAACCGAAAAGGACCAAATACAGGAGATCCCAGAAGGGCAGAATGAAGGGAAATGCGCAGAGAGGCAATCAGCTGGCATTCGGGTCTTTTGGCATTAAAGCGCTTGAACAGTGCTGGATCACAGGCCGGCAGATCGAAGCCGCCCGTCAGGCTGTTACCCGTCACATGAAACGTGAAGGCCAGATCTGGATAAGGGTATTCCCTGATAAACCCATAACTAAAAAACCTGCTGAGGTTCGTATGGGGAAAGGCAAAGGTACTCCTGAAGGTTTTGTGGTGCCTGTAACCCCGGGAAGAATCCTTATCGAAGCTGAGGGTGTTCCTTTTGATGTCGCAAGAGAAGCTCTCAGACTTGGAGCACAAAAATTGCCGATCACTACAAAATTCATTGTGAGAACCGATTACGTACAGGAATAAAATAGACAACACAGATGAAAACTTCAGAAATAAAGGAATTAAGCACTCCGGACCTGATCGAGAGAATCGATACCGAAAGAACAATGCTTGTCCGCATGAAGCTTAACCATGCAATAACACCACTTGATAACCCTCAAAAGATCAAACAGGTGAAACTTACAATTGCACGTCTGCTGACAGAACTGCGACACAGGGAATTAAATGAAAAATCTAAAAGCTAGATCAGCAATGGAAAGAAAATTAAGAAAAGAACGTATCGGAATTGTTGTCAGCAACAAGATGGATAAGTCGATCGTTGTGGCCATCAAAAGGAAGGTAAAGCATCCGATTTATGGCAAATTCGTGAACAGGACCAAGAAGCTGATGGCTCATGATGAAGAAAATTCATGCAACATAGGTGATACAGTTCGCATTTCGGAGACCAGGCCTCTGAGCAAAAACAAAACCTGGAGATTAGTTGAAATTATTGAAAGAGCTAAGTAATCATGATACAGCAGGAAAGCAGATTAACGGTAGCCGATAACTCGGGAGCAAAGGAGGTCCTTTGCATACGTGTCCTGGGTGGCAGCAAAAAAAGATATGCAACCATCGGCGATAAGATAGTTGTAAGTGTTAAGAGCGCACTGCCGTCGGGTGAAGCAAAAAAAGGAACAGTAAGCAAAGCTGTTGTCGTCAGAACAACAAAGGAAATAAGACGTCCCGACGGTTCCTATATAAGATTTGACGACAATGCGGTAGTACTCCTTAACAACATGAATGAAGTAAGGGGCACACGAATTTTCGGTCCCGTTGCAAGGGAACTTCGTGATAAATACATGAAAATCGTCTCTCTTGCACCTGAAGTGCTATAATCAATAAATATTCGGCAATGCAGAAGAAACTACATATCAAAAAAGGAGATACGGTTATTGTTATAACCGGTGAATCCAAAGGACAGAAGGGCCGTGTACTGGAAGTTGACAGGGATAAGAACAGGGCGCTGGTGGAAGGAGTCAATATGGTTTCAAAACATACTAAACCAAATGCAAAATCTCCCCAGGGAGGAATTCTGAAAAAAGAAGCCCCGGTTCATATTTCAAACCTCATGCTTGTTGATCCGGCATCCGGAAAACCTACACGTATTGGAAGAAGGGTCAATGAAAAAAATAAACTAGTTCGTTATTCTAAAAAATCAGGAGAGGAGATCAAGTAATGTATACACCTGCATTAAAAATCAAATATAAGGATGAGATCGTCCCTGCATTAATGAAGGAGTTCGGTTATAAAACCGTTATGCAGGTACCCCGATTGGAGAAGATAGTTCTCAATCAGGGTGTCGGACAGGCAATTGCTGACAAAAAACTGCTTGAGTTCAGTGTTAAGGAATTAACAGATATAGCAGGTCAGAAGGCAGTCCAGACATATTCCTCAAAGGATATCTCAAACTTCAAGCTCAGGAGAAATATGCCGATTGGAGTAATGGTAACCCTCCGCAAGGAAAAAATGTACGAATTCCTCGAGAGGCTTATCGCAGTTGCACTGCCACGAATCCGCGACTTCAAGGGAATCAATTCGAAACTTGACGGGCGCGGAAACTATACACTCGGCATTACTGAACAGATTATTTTCCCCGAGATCGACCTCGATAAGGTTTCAAAGATCATGGGTCTTCAGATAACTTTCGTCACATCAGCCGGTACCGATGAGGAAGCTCTGGCTCTCCTGAAACATTTTGGATTACCTTTTAAAAATACTAAAAACTGAATATATGGCTAAGGAATCGATGATAGCCCGCGAAGTAAAACGCGCAAAACTTGCTGATAAATATGCAGCAAAAAGAGCAAAGCTGAAAGCTGAAGGTGACTATGTAGGTCTGAGCCGCCTCCCGCGCAACTCCAATCCCAACAGGCAGCGTAATCGCTGTAAGCTTACAGGACGTACAAGGGGTTATATGCGTCAGTTCGGGATCAGCAGGATCACTTTCAGGGAAATGGCATCTTTCGGACTAATCCCCGGTGTTAAAAAAGCCAGCTGGTAATTAAAATGAATATTAATATTTATAAAGAATAAGAGATGACTGATCCGATTGCAGATTTGCTGACCAGAATAAGAAATGCCATTATGGCCGGTCATAAAGTAGTGGAAGCGCCAGCATCCAATCTTAAAAAGGAGATTGCCAGAATTCTGTTTGAAAAGGGGTATATCCTTAGCTATAAGGTGGTTGATGGAGTTAACAAGCAGGGTGTACTCAAAATTGCTCTGAAATACAATGCAAGGAGCAAAAAACCCGCTATAAAGAAAATAGAAAGAGCCAGCCGTCCCGGCCTCCGGCAATATGTAGGCGCTGATGACATGCCGCGGGTTCTTAACGGCCTTGGAATTGCAATCATCTCCACATCAAGGGGACTGATGACAGACAAAGAGGCAAAAAAAGAAAATATTGGTGGTGAAGTATTATGTTTTGTATACTAATTAGGAGGATAGTTTAATGTCACGAATTGGAAAATTACCTGTAAACCTGCCCAAAGGCGTTTCTGTTACTGTCAGTGATGCCAATGTGGTAAGTGTGAAAGGACCTTTGGGAGAGCTGTCACAAACTGTCAGCCCCGACCTTAAGGTTAATGTGGTGGACAACACTATCGTATTGGAAAGACCTTCAGATTCGAAGACTCACAAGTCACTTCATGGTCTTTACAGAGCTCTTATTGCTAATATGGTGGTTGGGGTATCTCAGGGTTTTAAAAAGGAGCTCGAGCTAGTCGGCGTAGGTTACCGTGCCGAAGCAAAAGGGCAGCTTCTTGAAATGAGCCTTGGTTATTCACACGATATAATAATGCAGCTTCCCGACGAGGTGAAAATTGAAACCAAAACTGAAAGAAGGAGCAATCCTGTGATTACGCTGAGAAGCATCGATAAACAACTTATCGGTCATGTCGCTGCTAAAATCAGATCACTGCGCCGACCTGAACCATACAAAGGTAAAGGTATTAAATTCGTAGGTGAATCGCTCAGAAGAAAAGCAGGTAAGTCGGCAAGTGTTTAACAGGGGTAAAATCAAGAAATCATGGCTTTAACCAAATTGGAAAAAAGAACCAGGATCCGTATGAGGATCCGCAAGAAAATAAGCGGTACCGCTGAAAAACCACGACTGGCAGTATTCCGCAGCAATAAGCAGATCTATGTTCAGCTGATCGATGACCTTATTGGTGTTACCATGCTTGCTGTGAGTTCACAGGAGAAGGATATCGCATCGAAAACCGGCATCAATAAGACTGAACAGGCCCGGCTGGTTGGAAAATCACTTGCCGAAAAATGCAAGGAGAAAGGCATTCAAAATGTTGTTTTCGACAGAAGTGGTTATCAATATCATGGTAGAGTAAAATCATTAGCTGATGCAGCCCGCGAAGGCGGTCTAAAATTCTGATAATATGGGAAACGGAATAAGAAAAGTAAAAACCAGCGACCTCGAACTCAAAGACAGGCTCGTTAGCATTCAGAGAGTGACAAAAGTCACAAAAGGCGGACGTACCTTCAGTTTTTCGGCTATTGTTGTGGTCGGAAATGAAGACGGCATTGTTGGTCACGGACTGGGGAAGGCCAGTGAGGTTACAACGGCAATTGCAAAAGGTATTGAGGATGCCAAAAAGAACCTGATTAAAGTGCCTGTAATAAATGGTACAATTCCTCATGAACAAGTGGCTAAATTCGGCGGTGCAAAAGTATTTATCAAACCCGCCACACCGGGTACAGGAGTAAAGGCAGGCGGTGCAATGCGTGCAGTGCTTGAAAGCGTTGGTGTGAAAAACGTTCTTGCCAAATCAAAGGGATCATCAAACCATCATAACCTTGTCAAGGCAACCTTCGCAGCCCTGCTGGAAATGCGCGATGCAATAGCTGTTGCAGAACACCGCAGCGTTACCCTCGAAAAAGTATTTAACGGATAGTAAAGCAAACCACAATGGCAAAAATTCGTATAACCCAGGTAAAAAGCAAGAACGGAAAACCGGAGAGACAGAAAAGAACTCTCGAGGCATTGGGTATCCATAAACTGAACCATAGTGTTGAACACGAAGCCACACCACAGATACTTGGAATGGTTGAAAAGATCAGACACCTTGTCAAAGTTGAGAATATTTAAGGTATTAACGATATTATATTACGAGTAATGGATCTAAGTAACTTAAAACCCGCTAAAGGATCAATAAAAAGAAGCAAGCGCGTTGGCCGCGGACAAGGTTCCGGGAAAGGTGGAACATCAACCAGGGGACATAAAGGGGCCAAACAGCGTTCGGGGTACAAAAAGAAAGTCGGCTTCGAAGGTGGTCAGATGCCACTCCAGAGGAGAGTCCCGAAATATGGCTTTAAAAATGTAAACCGTAAGGAATATAAGGCAATAAACCTGCTGACACTTCAGAATCTTGCTGAAAAGAACAACCTTGAAGTTATTGATCAGGAAACACTAATCAGGGCCGGTCTCATTTCCAAAAATGACCTTGTTAAAATACTCGGAAAAGGAACCATCGATAGAAAACTTGAGGTCCATGCCCATGCATTCAGCAAGTCAGCTGTAGTAGCAATTGAAGCTCAAAAGGGTACCGTCGTAAAACTTTAAGTTCATGAGATTTGTTCAGACAATAAAGAATATTTTCAAGATCGAGGATCTTCGTGCAAGGCTATTGTATACACTGGCTATCGTAGCCCTTTACCGCCTTGGTAAATATGTTACCCTGCCAGGTATCGATCCTTCACAGCTTGGAAATCTTAAGGCTCAGACATCAACAGGTATAATGGGACTTCTCGATATGTTCTCGGGAGGAGCATTTTCACAGGCTTCAGTCTTTGCCCTCGGCATAATGCCTTATATCTCGGCCTCTATTGTGGTTCAGCTTCTCGGAATCGTGTTCCCCTATTTCCAGAAATTGCAGAAGGAGGGGGAAAGCGGAAGAAGAAAACTGAACCAGTATACAAGGTATCTCACAGTACTTGTGCTTATCCTTCAGGCTCCCACTTATCTAATCAACCTGTCAGCACAGCTGCCAGCTTCTGCATTCGTCCTTTCAGGATTTTTCTTCAAGTTCTCTTCGGTGGTGATCCTTACCGCAGGAACAATGTTCGTGATGTGGCTTGGTGAAAAAATTACAGACAAAGGTATTGGCAACGGTATTTCACTCATAATAATGATAGGTATTGTTGCAAGAATGCCGGCAAACTTCGTTTTTGAGGCCGGAACCAGACTAAACGCTGCAGGTGGTCCTATTGCACTTATAGTCGAAATAGTAATACTTTTCGTTGTTGTTCTCGGAACTATCCTGCTCGTACAGGGTACAAGAAGGGTGCCTGTCCAGTATGCACGCCGTATCGTTGGAAACAAACAATACGGTGGTGTCAGACAATACATCCCCCTTAAGGTGAATGCTGCCGGAGTTATGCCAATAATTTTTGCCCAGGCTATAATGATGCTCCCCATAATCATCGCAGGATACTCAAATTCAAGCTCAGGATTTGTTGTGGCATTTTCAAATATGTACGGATTCTGGTATAATTTCGTTACAGGCATACTTATAATCCTTTTCACTTATTTCTATACAGCCATTACAATCAATCCGGTTCAGATGGCTGAGGATATGAAGAAAAACGGAGGATTTGTACCGGGAATAAAACCAGGAAGAAAAACTGTCGAATTCTTTGATACCATAATGTCGAGAATCACATTGCCCGGATCAATATTCCTGGCAATCATAGCAATTCTTCCCGCAATAGCTGTTAAATTTCAGGTAACACCCCAGTTTGCCCAGTTCTACGGAGGTACTTCACTTCTGATTCTTGTTGGGGTTGTTCTTGATACACTTCAACAGATTGAAAGTCACCTGCTGATGAGACACTATGACGGTCTTATGAAATCAGGCCGTGTTAAAGGAAGATCCGGCGCAGTAACGTCGATATAAAAACATAACTTTCTTTGATGTTGTATTTAAAGACTGATGAAGAGGTTGCATTGTTGAGAGAAAGCAATATGCTGGTGTCAAGGACACTTGCTGAAATTGCCAGGCTCATTAAACCAGGTGTGACAACTGTTTATCTCGACAGCGTGGCTGAGACCTACATCCGCGATAACGGAGGAATTCCTGCTTTCAAGGGATATGGAGGTTTCCCCAACACCCTCTGCACATCAGTCAACGATGAAGTGGTTCATGGCATCCCTTCTGAATACACTCTTAAAGAAGGCGATATTATATCTATCGACTGTGGTGTTATTCTCAACGGATGGTATGGCGACAGCGCCTATACATTTCCTGTAGGCACCATAGATGAAAAAACATTACGACTTCTGAACTTTACAAGAGAATCTCTCGAAGTTGGAGTTATGGAGGCTGTTGCAGGTAAAAGGATTGGCGATATTTCATGGGCTGTGCAGCAAAAAGCTGAAAGCGGAGGATTTTCTGTTGTAAGGGAACTTGTTGGCCATGGACTGGGAAAGAGACTTCACGAACCACCTGAAGTTCCTAACTACGGAAGGCGCGGAACAGGTCCAAAAATGGAGAAGGGTCTTGTGATCTGCATCGAACCGATGATTAACATGGGAAAGAAGGAAACAATGCAGATGCACGACGGTTGGACCATAAGGACAGTTGACGGATTGCCTTCAGCACATTTTGAATATGCTGTGGCAATAAATAAGGGAAAAGCAGATGTATTGACGACTTTTGAATTTATTGAAGAAGTTTTAAATAAAAAGTAACTGTATATGTCTAAACAGTCATCAATAGAACAGGATGGTACAATCATCGAAGCCCTTTCAAATGCAATGTTCAGGGTGGAACTTGAAAACGGACATGTAATAACTGCACATATCTCCGGAAAGATGCGGATGCATTATATCAAGATCCTTCCCGGCGATAAGGTAAAAGTTGAAATGTCGCCATATGATCTTACAAAAGGAAGAATAACATTCAGATATAAATAAGAAACAATAAGATAATGAAAGTAAGAGCATCGGTAAAAAAGCGCAGCGCCGACTGCAAGATAGTAAGACGCAAAGGGCGCATATATGTTATTAGCAAGAAAAATCCCAAGTTCAAACAGAGACAGGGATAATTTGTTTAATTTTGCAACTCATTTAAGAAAAGTAATATATGGCACGTATTGTTGGTGTAGATCTACCAAGAAACAAAAGAGGTGAAATAGGCCTGACCTATATCTACGGAGTAGGGAAGAGCACTGCTCAGAGGGTCCTTGACGAAGCCGGTGTAGACCGGAATGCAAAGGTCCAGGAATGGACAGATGAGCAGATCAATGCTATCCGCCGTATTCTGAACGATAACTATAAGCTCGAAGGCGAACTTCGTTCCGAAACTCAAATGAATATAAAAAGGCTTATGGATATCGGTTGTTACCGCGGCGTCCGTCATCGTCTTGGCCTGCCTGTAAGGGGACAGAGTACAAAGAACAATGCCAGGACTCGTAAAGGAAGAAAGAAAACTGTTGCAAACAAGAAAAAAGCTACTAAATAAATAGAATATGGCAAAGAAAACCGGAGCATTGAAAAAGAGGATCGTCAAGGTTGAACCGACTGGTCAGGCTCATGTTCATTCATCATTTAATAACATTATTATTTCACTGACAAACAATTCAGGTCAGGTGATCTCGTGGGCATCTGCCGGGAAAATGGGGTTCAAGGGATCAAAGAAAAACACTCCATATGCCGCACAAATGGCGTCGGGAGAATGCAGTAAAGTTGCTTATGATCTTGGTTTGAGGAAAGTTAAGGTTTTTGTTAAAGGACCTGGAGCCGGACGTGAATCTGCAATCAGATCAATATCCAATGCAGGCATCGAGGTGACAGAGATTATCGATGTTACTCCAATGCCTCATAACGGCTGCCGCGCACCGGGAAGAAGAAGAGTTTAAGTAAGTAACGATCACATAATTTGTAAGTTAAAATAAATAGCACAATGGCAAGATATATTGGCCCAAAATCAAGAGTCGCAAGAAAATTCGGAGATCCTATTTATGGCCCCGACAAATACCTCGACAGGAAAAACTTCCCTCCGGGTCAGCATGGTATTAATAAAAAAAGAAAGAAAACATCTGAATACGGTCTCCAGCTCAGGGAAAAGCAAAAGGCAAAATATACATATGGCATTCTCGAAAGACAATTCCACAATACATTTGAAAAAGCTTCAAGAAGTAAGGGTGTAACAGGTATTGTCCTCCTTCAGATGCTCGAAGCACGCCTCGACAATGTGGTTTTCCGTTTCGGAATAGCTCCGACAAGAGCTGCTGCCCGCCAGCTTGTTTCTCACAGACATATTACCGTAAATGGCGAGGTAGTCAACGTGCCTTCATTTCAGCTCAAACCCGGTGATATCATCGGCGTACGCGAAAAATCAAAATCACTCGAATCAATAGTTGACTCACTCACAACAAGGAAATATTCGAAGCTGTCATGGCTTGAATGGGACGATGCACAAATGGCCGGCAAATTCATGAACATGCCGGAACGTACCGACATACCTGAAGATATCAAGGAACAGTTAATAGTTGAATTGTATTCAAAGTAATTAAATAAGATAAATCTCATGGCCATTTTATCATTCCAGAAGCCTGACAAAGTTATAATGCTGGAAGCTAATGACAGGTTCGGCAAGTTCGAATTCCGTCCGCTTGAGCCAGGCTACGGCATCACTGTCGGAAATGCCCTCAGGAGAATACTACTCTCTTCACTCGAAGGTTTTGCTATCACAACCGTTAAAATTGAAGGTATCGACCATGAATTCTCTACTATAACCGGGGTTATGGAAGATGTTACAGAGATCATCCTTAACCTTAAACAGGTGCGTTTTAAACGAACTGTTGATGACGTTGATCACGAAAAAGCAGTGATCAAGATCAGTGGTCAGGAAGTGTTTAAAGCAGGTGCGCTTAATAACGTTCTCAGCAGTTTTGAAGTTCTTAACCCTGAACTAGTAATACTGAGAATGGAACCGGATGTCAAACTGCAGATGGAACTTTCAATCAGCAAGGGCATGGGATACGTTCCTGCTGAGGAAAACCAACCAGCCGACAGCGAATTCGGGCTCATAGCAATCGACTCGATATTCACACCGGTAAGAAATGTGAAATATTCAGTGGAGAACTTCCGCGTTGAACAAAAAACCGACTACGAAAAACTTCTCCTCGAAATTGAAACCGACGGATCAATCCATCCGAAAGAAGCACTGAAGGAAGCTGCAAAAATCCTTATTTATCATTTCATGCTGTTCTCTGATGAGAAAATCACCCTCGATTCAGATGATAAGCTTGCAAATGAGGAATTCGATGAGGAGGTACTTCATATGCGTCAGCTCCTTAAAACAAAGCTTGTTGATCTCGACCTGTCGGTAAGAGCACTTAACTGCCTTAAGGCAGCAGAAGTTGAAACACTTGGTGATCTTGTTAAATTCAATAAGAATGACCTTCTTAAATTCAGGAACTTCGGGAAGAAATCCCTCACCGAGCTTGATGAACTTCTTGAATCAATGAGCCTGTCATTCGGTATGGATGTCAGCAAGTACAAATTGGATAAAGATTAATAACAGGTTAAGGATATATAGACATGCGACATCAGAGAGTAATAAACCATCTTGGAAGGACAAGTGCGCACAGGAAATCGATGATTTCCAATATGGCTGTTTCACTTATCATGCATAAACGGATTTCCACCACAACCGCTAAGGCGAAAGCCCTTAAAACATTCGTGGAACCCCTTATTACAAAATCAAAGGAAGATTCGACACACTCAAGAAGAGTCGTTTTTGGTTATCTTAAGGATAAGGAAGCAGTATCGGAATTGTTCAGAACAGTATCTCCAAAAATAGCCGAAAGACCCGGAGGTTATACGAGAATCCTGAAAACAGGTAACAGAATAGGTGATAATGCTGAGATGTGCATTATCGAACTCGTTGATTTCAATGAGCTGATGAAAGACGGAGAAGCAGCAAAACCAAAGACAGCAAGGAGAAGAAGGGCAGGAAAGAAAACCGCCGGCTCCCCGGCTGAAGCCCAGACTAAAACTTCAGCGCCAAAGGCAAAGAAAACAGGTAAAGCTGAAAAATCACAGAAAGACGAAGAAAAACCTGACGATGCTTCAACCGAATCAACACCTGAAACTGATACCAAAGAATAAGATAATAATCTATAATGAAAGGGATATGGTGATAAACTGTATCCCTTTTTTTGTATATATTGCATCATTGTTAATTAAAAAGTAATTTTCTATGGGACAAATAGTTAGTGTACATGCACGTGAGATTCTTGATTCACGCGGAAACCCAACCATTGAAGTTGATGTTCAGACAGCCAGCGGTTATCAGGGACGGGCTGCTGTACCTTCAGGTGCCTCGACAGGAGAAAATGAAGCTCTTGAGCTTCGTGACGGTGATAAAACACGGTATCTTGGAAAAGGTGTTCTGCAGGCTGTTCATAACGTGAATAATGTTATTGCGGAGGAGATCATCGGTATGGATGTTACAGATCAGGCTGGCATCGATAAAAAGATGATTGAGCTTGACGGTACAGAAACCAAAAGCAACCTTGGTGCAAATGCCATTCTTGGTGTTTCACTTGCCGTGTCAAAAGCTGCTGCTGCATATCACGGCCTGCCGCTATTCAGATATATCGGAGGCGCAAATGCAGTTACACTGCCTGTTCCTATGATGAATATAATAAACGGAGGATCACATTCCGACGCTCCGATTGCTTTCCAGGAATTCATGATCAGACCCGTTGGAGCTCCGAATTTCAGGGAAGCCCTCAGGATGGGTGCTGAACTTTTCCATTCACTTAAAAAAGTACTCAGGAGCCGCGGTCTAAGTACAGCTGTCGGTGATGAGGGAGGTTTCGCACCAAATCTCGACGGTACTGAAGATGCCCTGGATACGATAGTTAAGGCAATAACAGAAGCAGGTTATAAACCCGGGACTGACGTGACAATCGCTCTTGATCCTGCGGCTTCGGAGTTCTATGAAGACGGAATTTATAATTATACGAAATTTCAGGGCCCGAAAGCCCCAAGAAAAACATCCCTGGAACAGGTCGATTATTTTGAAAAACTGATCAGTATGTTCCCTATCGATTCAATCGAAGACGGGATGGCTGAAGGAGACTGGGATGGATGGAAACTGATGACTGAAAAGCTTGGAAAAAAGATCCAGATAGTAGGCGATGATGTGTTTGTAACAAATGTCGAATACCTTAAGAAAGGAATTGAACTCGGTTGTGCTAACTCGATACTCATTAAACTTAACCAGATTGGAACCCTTACGGAGACCTTAAACGCCATAGAGATGGCCCACAGGGCCGGATATACAACTGTAATATCCCACCGTTCAGGCGAAACAGAAGATTCAACAATAGCTGATGTTGCAGTCGCTGTGAATTCAGGACAGATCAAAACCGGATCATGCAGCAGGACAGACAGGATCTGTAAATATAACCAGCTCCTGAGAATAGAAGAGATCCTTGGCGACCAGGCAGTATACGGATACAGGAAATAATATGCTATAATAGAGGAGCTGAGAGGATTTCCGACGTTATTAACAATTGTTGATAACTCATGTTTATATCCCGTGTACAATAATGAAATAGCTCATGATTGTTATTTCATATTCTTATATTACATTTGATCTATCAGGTGAGCGATAAAAGACTGCTCAAATGATGTGGAGCCGGAAAAGGCAGCTTAATTGAGGCACGATCCGGATCAATCAGACCTTCGGGACTGCGCATCAGGAGAGCCGAAGCCCGGGCACATGGACTCCGGTCCACAATACCCGGAAAATCGACGAAAACCGGAAACGTTCTTTCAGAGATTGAGTCACAGGGCATCAGGAAAAAGAGCTTCGGCACACTATTCTCTGAAACTGATCCTTTTCCTCCGGGAAATGACATCAGGGCCTGAATGACGCTTCGTCCCGGAATCATCCGCCAACCGGCGGACGAGAAAGGACAGCCGGACGGTTCTGCTGTAACAGGCAAAACCCGAAAGCCACGGGTTGCAAATCAAGGTCTTGTATCATGAATTGCGACCGGTCAAAATAACAGTAACCTGACGACGTATGCGGCTTCGGTTGCAATCGGTGAATGGGAACTACTCTTAGGAATAGTTCCCATTATTGTTTTATTATACCCGGTTCAACCATTATTACTTCTCCTCGCTTCCCTTCATATCTTTTCCCTTTTTCCTTCTTCCTTCAAAACTTATAACCTTAACCTCAACCTCATCCTTAACCTCAACCTCAACCCTGAACTTCAAACTTTCCTGTATCTTTACCATATAATCCATATTCTTATGCCATATTCAGGACTTTCAGACTTTATCATTGCCCTCGAAAATATCGGGGAACTTGTAAGAATAAAGAAATTCGTTGATCCTGTCCTGGAAATAACCGAAATTACCGACCGTATAACAAAAAACAACGGCAAAGCCCTTCTTTTCGAAAACAACGGAACCAGATTTCCCCTTCTTATAAATGCTTTCGGCTCCGACAGAAGAATGGCTCTCGCCCTTGGCAAGCGCATGATCTCCGATGCCGCTGACGATATTTCTCATACATTCGAAAATTTTAACGGCATCCCTTCCGGCTTTTACGCGAAAATCAGGATATTACCGGAACTCATTAAAATGACCCGCTACCTTCCTTCAGAAAAAAGAGAAAAAGGAACTTGCCAGCAGATAATAATCAGGGATCCCGATCTGAACATCCTCCCTGTACTGAAATGCTGGCCAAACGATGGTGGCCGCTTCATAACACTCCCGATGGTACATACAATTCATCCGGTGACACATAAGACAAATGTCGGGATGTACAGAATGCAGATATTCGACAAAGTGACTACCGGAATGCACTGGCAGCGACATAAGACCGGAGCATCCCATTATGAAGCATGGAAAATGACAGGCAGAAAAATGCCTGTCACGGTAACTCTTGGCGGTGATCCTGTTTATACATATTGTGCAACCGCCCCTCTTCCCGAAAATATAAGCGAATATATTCTTGCAGGCTTTCTCAGGAAAAAAAAGGTCAGACTCGTAAAATGTGTAACTAACGACCTTTATATACCTGAAGATGCCGATATTGTAATTGAAGGATATCTCGATCCGGCCGAACCTCCTGTGACTGAGGGGCCTTTCGGAGATCATACAGGATTTTATTCTCTGGCCGACCTTTATCCTGTCTTTCATGTTACATGTATCACATATTCGAGGAATGCTATATATCCTGCTACAATAGTCGGAATACCACCTCAGGAGGATGCCTGGCTGGCAAAAACAACTGAAATTATCTTCCTTTCACCACTTAAGCTTGCTGTACAGCCCGAAATTGCCGATTTGCATCTTCCAGAACCAGGAGTTGCACATAACCTGGCAATTGTCAGAATAAACAAATCATATCCCGGGCAGGGAATGAAAGTAATAAACGCCCTTGCCGGGGCAGGACAGATGATGTTTACCAAATATCTCATAGTGGTAAGCGGCGAAATAGATATCAGAAATTACAAAGAACTGGCAAAACATGTTATAAAACATACTGATGTGCGATCAGACATAGTGTTTACCCATGGCCCTCTTGATGTTCTGGATCACTCCTCTGGCAGATTTTCTTTCGGAGGCAAAGCAGGGATTGATGCAACAATCAAGTTGCCGGAAGAAATCGTAAACCATGAAAAAGACACCCGACAGGATCGTGGCAAAAAGTGGGAACCTTTAAATACACCTTATGGTCTGATCAAAAATTTCAATACTGATCTGTGCAGTGAAGGTATCGGTATTGCAATCCTATCTGTTAACAATCTTGAAAATCCTGATTCATCCGGTCTTGTTGCCGCCTTACTTAAACAGGAAAACCATCCTGATCTGCCCGGACTTATCATTGTTGTAGATCACACTGTCGATATCAGTGATTATTTCATGGTTGCCTGGCAGGCCCTTGGCAATACCGATCCTGTCCGGGATCATTACATGATATCTGGCCGGACGCTAATGATCGATGCCTCGATAAAACTTACAAAACCGGAAAGATTTCCTGGCAGATGGCCTAATGTTGTCTGTTCCGACCCTGAAACTATCAACAAGGTAGATGAAATGTGGGAAGATCTTGGATTGGGAGATTTTTTACCCTCCCCTTCGATAAAGGCAAGGAAGCTCTTAAGGAACGGGCAGGCTTCAATTGAATTGTTATAGCATAAAAGCCAGGGAATCAGGCAATCATTTCCATTATTGCATTGATAAGTTGGGCAGGCTGGTAGGGTTTGCTTATATATTCATCAATACCTGCGGAAAGGCATCTTTCCCTGTCGCCGATCATAGCATCGGCGGTGATCGCAATTATTGGTATATGGGTTTCTCTGCCTTTCTCCATTTCCCTTATTTTCTCGGCAGTGATCAACCCATCCATTACAGGCATCTGAATATCAAGAAGGATGAGATCATATTTTGATTCCATTATCTTTTCTATCGCCTCCCGTCCGTTGGATGCTGTTTCGATATTCTTTACAAGGGGCTTCAGGGTAAGCAGTGTGATCTTCTGGTTTATCAGATTATCTTCAACCAGCAATATGCTGCATTCGCTTATGTCCTTTGCAGACTTTCTTGCAGCACCGGCTGTAGTAAATATTTCCTCAGCAGATGATTTCATCTGTGAGTTGACATAGGTGAAAGGAATGCTGATATTCAGGACTGAACAATTCTCTCCCGCTTCCTGGCTGTAGGATCCCCTGCTCATGGAAATGAGCTTTGAAGCAAGCTTACCGGCTCCGGTCTCCTGGCTGATAAGAACATTGTTTCTGTCAGTCTGGATCCTGAATCCGACAATTCTTCCGCCTTCAATTTCCCTTTCTTTCCTGGCAATGATGTTTACCCTTGTGGGGATATCAGTTCCCTGTTGCCCGATAGTGTTGAAGATGTCGAGGAAGATCTGCTTCAGGGTTATAGGATCACCGGTACATTCATATTCATCATAATCCCTTCTGTTGAATACGATGTCGAGATTTGAATTTGCCTTTAAATTGTAAAGGTCTATTGTATTCTGTACAGTGGAAAGAATATTATACCGGATATTCTTCCCGGGGGTATGAGGCAGGGTGACTGCCGACTGCATTGTTAATTCATTAACAGTTGTCACCATATTATTCGTTGAAGCGACAAAAGTCTCAAGAAGGTCCTTCTGTTTCTTCTGGAGCCCTGAATCTAACAGAAGGTCTGCAAGAAGAACCAGATTATTTAAAGGCTCTCTGATTTTATGTGAAAATTCCGATATCACATTCTCATTGTCTTGAACTGATGGAGAAGTATCACTTAATATTTCATTTGAACTCTTTAGTAACTTGTCTGTTTTCCTTGATATAAGGACGACAAGAGAGGCACCACTTATTACAAGTATTCCTGACAGCAGCCTCAGATTGAATGTCAGGAATATTAATGCCATAATGAGACATGTGAGTGCAACTATTGAATATGTGCCTATAAGGTTCTTTTTCCTGTAGAAATTATTTTCCCGGGAGAAGCTTGTCGATTTTTCACTATTGTAATTTTCCGGATCCATGAGAACAGAAACCTTTATTGCATTAAAGTAAAATTACGCAAAATAGATGATAAATATACAGGGGTCAAAATATTCAACCTTTTGAGGAAAAGGTTATTTTTGTTCCTGCGGTATGGTATAATTTTTGAGCCTGAAACAGAAAGAGGAGACCATTATGAAGAAAAAATTCAGGATTTTACTTTTGATCTTACTTATTGGTTATGAGGGATCTCTGCTCGTGCTTACAGCACAGGAGAGCGGGGGAATGGTAAAGTACACTCCTGATTTCAGGTTTACAGATGGCATATATCTTAATTTCGACCAGGTAAAGAACAATTCTCCAATCCCAAAGGCAAAGATCCTGACATCAACCGATTATAATGACAAGGATTTCTTTAAGAACCTTATGGCCGGCGAGAAGATCTACTTCTACGACAGTATGGGTATGCGTCAGGAGGTAAGTAAATCTGACATCTGGGGCTATTCCCGCAACGGGATACTGTATATTCAGGTTCAGGGGAATTTTAACAGAATCACTTTTGTCGGAAATATCTGCCATTTTGTTGCAGATGTAACATCATATGACAACCGTTATTATAACAGTCCCTACGGTTATTATGATCCTTATTATTACTCACCGTATTATTCGCCGTATTATACGCCGTATTATTCACCTTATTCCTATGGCGGATATTATTCTCCATACGGCTCATATTATTCCCCCTACCGACAGAATACGGGCCGCAACGAGCTGAGGCAGTACCTTATAGATTTTGAGGAAGGGAAGATCCTTGAGTATGATGTTGAAAATACCGAGCTTCTTCTTATGAAAGATCCCCAGCTTTATGAAGAATATGTAAGGCTTCCCAATAAAAAGAAAAAAGATCTGATGTTTGTCTATATACGCAAGTTTAACGAGAAGAATCCGTTATATCTTCCGGTAAATCAGAATTTCTGAATGAGGAAATCAATCACTGTCTTAATCGCATCTGCCTTTCCGTTTATGTTGACGGCTCAGTCGCCTTTTCCTGACAGCGAAGAGATCAGGCAGTTTATGTCCTCAACCACCTGTGTGGTCCTTGAGGATGGGAATCCTGTTTTTAATACATATATTACAAATGCAGTAAAGGAATTCTGGACAGTCACCCCTGTCGAATTCATTAAAACTTCCGATTTTGACCTTAGGAGAAACGATCCGGCATATTCTTTCATAATGCTTACGGAAACAAATTTTGAAAAGGATAAATCAGGTTCTTCCTATAATTATATAAACCTTCTTCAGGGAAAGAATGTAGAAGAGATCGGTAAAATGCCTGAGATATGTGCAGTGCCTTTATCATCTTCAGGTGAGGATGATCTGGAATATGGATACAAGCTTGGAGCAATACTTTCATTCATGCAGAACCATGCAAAGATGATATCTGAAAATCCTTCTCTTACCGGAAGAAGATACCTGAGGTTTTACAATAAAAACATCCCTCAGGTGAAGTCCGGAAAAATCCTTGTCAGAAAGGAAGATCTTTCTCCTGCCATCAACACCCTTGAAAAGCTGAGATCGGCTTACAAGTATAAGATTGACATTGTTCCTGAAGATGTGATAATGAAGGCCATCCGTGATAAAGAAAAGAATATCCTTATACTCCATAAAGTGGGACCGGGAGAAGGCAAAAATTCAGGATTTTGCTTTAAAATGCTGTTTGGAACCGATGATTCGGATATGTATTATTTTAACCAGCATACAATTGACAGAAACAATCCCGACGGATTACTTCCTGCTGATCTGAAACGTCTTGAAAAGTTCTGAAAATGCAGCAAAAATGAAATAACAACGTCTTTTATTCAAAAACCGGATTGTCATGAAAGAGATAATAGAACTATCGGAATCGGAAAGAAACTGGGCGATGTTATGCCATCTGTCGGCTTTTGCAGGCTTTTTCTTCCCTTTTGGCGGTATAATTGGTCCGCTTATTTGCTGGTTGTCGAGAAAAGACGATTCTATTTGGGTCGATCAGAATGGCAAGAGATCAATGAATTTCCAGATGTCGATTTTGCTTTATATGATACTCGTGATCCCTCTATGCTTTATAATAATAGGAATACCTATTCTTATCTTTCTTGGCATTCTGAAAGTGGTGTGCATAATCATTGCCAGCATTAAAGCATCAAAAGGTGAGGAATTCAGATACCCGCTCTCGATACCGTTCATCCAGTAGTTTTAAGGAGGAAAATTTCAACATCAGGTAATAAATTTGTATATTTCAAGACAGATTTATTATCTCCTCCCATGAAAAAAGAATCCGGAAGCAAAAATCCTAAAGTTGAGGTTTTTGAGAAAAAAGACCTGTATCATGATGTTAAAGTTGAAAAGCAGAAAAAGCTGGAAACCAAGGAATATGATAAAAAGCTGAGGAAGCTTGCAATTGAACTCGTTAAACTTCAGGAATGGGTTAAGGCAAATAAGCTAAGAGTGGTTGTGATCTTTGAAGGCCGTGATGCTGCAGGAAAGGGAGGAGTTATAAAGACCATAGCAGGATGCCTTAACCCAAGGATCTGCAGAATTGTTGCACTTGGGATTCCGACCGAAAAGGAAAAAAGCCAGTGGTATTTCCAGAGATATGTTTCCGAGCTGCCTTCAGGTGGTGAAATAGTCCTTTTTGACAGGAGCTGGTATAACAGGGCCGGCGTTGAAAAGGTAATGGGTTACTGCACAAATGAAGAATATGAAGAATTCCTTAGGTCCTGTCCCGAATTTGAGAGAATGCTCATTCGTTCAGGAATTATCCTGATAAAATACTGGTTCTCGATAAGTGACAGCGAACAGGAAAAACGCTTCCAGGAAAGGATAAATGATCCTACAAAGAGATGGAAAATAAGCCAGATGGATATTGAATCACGTGATAAATGGGTTGAATATTCAATGGCCAAGGATAAGATGTTCTCATATACCGATACAAAGCAGTCGCCATGGTATGTCGTCCCTGCTGATGATAAACGAAGGGCCAGACTGAACTGTATAGACCACCTCCTTTCACTTATTCCTTATGATGATCTGACTCCAAAACCAATCAAACTGCCGCCATTGAAGCATGATGTTGCTTACGTACGGCCGCCAATCACCGATCAGACTTTTGTACCGGAGAAATATTGAAGGGTCTGTTGGCACATTTGCCTGATGGTCTGCAATCTGATTGTTTCTATAATAGTATGGTCTGTTCTGTTTCAGATATTCTGATTCTTTTTACTTTTGCAATCTCAGACTTTTGACTTTTTACTTTTTACCTGACTTTTTCATGAAGCCATCCATACCAAAAGGAACTCGCGATTTTTCTCCGGGAGAAATTATGAAGCGGGACTATATCTTCGATACGATTAAAAGTGTTTTCCGGCTTTACGGCTTTCAACCTGTTGAAACACCTGCAATGGAAAACCTTTCGACACTCCTCGGAAAATATGGCGATGAAGGGGATAAGCTTATCTTCAGGATACTAAATTCAGGTGATTTCCTTTCAGCTGTTTCCGACGACGATCTTCTTAAAAGAGAAACCGGAAGATTATCATCACAATTCTGCGAACGTGGACTGAGGTATGACCTGACTGTTCCATTCGCACGATACGTCGTTCAGCATCGTGATGAAATAGTATTTCCTTTCAAAAGATATCAGATCCAGCCGGTGTGGCGTGCCGACAGGCCACAAAAAGGCCGCTACCGTGAATTTTACCAGTGTGATGTCGATATTATAGGAAGCGATTCGTTACTGAATGAATATGAACTTGTCAGAATAATTGATGAGATCTTTAGTCGTCTTCAGATTTCTGTAATAATTAAGATTAACAACAGAAAGATCCTTTCGGGCATAGCTGAAGTGATAAATGAGTCGGCAAAAATAACTGATATCACAGTTGCTGTCGATAAACTTGACAAGATCGGTATAGATGCAGTAAATGAAGAACTTAGAAGCAAAGGCATCACTCCCGAAGCAATCGGAAAATTGCAGCCGATCATACAGTTAAAGGGTTCAACTGCAGAGAAACTTTCTGTGCTGGGTGATATACTTGCCGTATCAGAAACAGGTCTAAAAGGTATCGAGGAGATGAGAACACTGTTTGAAATGATAGGGGAGGCCGGGCTTTCAGACCATGCAGAACTTGACCTCACACTTGCAAGAGGACTTAACTATTATACAGGTGCAATAATAGAGGTGAAATCAAAAAATGTTGCAATTGGAAGTATTTGCGGCGGGGGACGATATGATAATCTGACAGGAGTATTTGGAATGGAAGGTGTTTCAGGTGTCGGGGTATCTTTTGGGGCCGACAGAATATATGATGTGATGAGCCAGCTTAACCTGTTTGACAAAAAGAATGAAACATCAACAAAGGTGCTGATCCTAAACTTTGGAAAGAATGAGATATCCTATTCACTTAAGATAAGGGATATCCTGATAAAAAATCAGATAAGCTGCGAACTTTATCCCGATGCCGTCAGGCTGAAGAAACAAATGTCGTATGCAGATGCACGGAAAATCCCTTTTATAATAATTGCCGGAGAGGAGGAAATAAAGACAGACATGATAACCGTAAAAACTATGTCATCAGGAGATCAGGTGAAAATGTCACCCTCTGAACTTCCACGATTCATTGTAGAATACTGATCAATCATACCATACAGGCTGTTTATCTTCATGTTAAACTCATAAACCCTGATGACTTGCCGGCATCGCATCGTTTCCGTGGTATCAGGGTGTTTCCCGTAATATTGATTTAGATCAGGAATAATGATAAATTTGCCCTGTAACTTATTAAATGGAATCTGATGGCTCTTCAATGCGGTATAATAGGTCTGACAAATACAGGTAAAACGACAATATTCAATTGTATATCAAATACAAAGGGCGAGACAAATGCCTTTGCCTTCAGTGCTGTCAAATCAAATATAGGAGTAATACAGGTCCCGGACCCGCGTCTTTATGAGTTGGAAAAACATCAGGTTACTGAAAGAATTGTTCATACAACAGTTGAGATTGTTGATATACCCGGGCTTGCAAAAGGTTCAAATAAGGGAGAAGGTGTGGGCAATAAATTCCTTGGCGATATAAGGAATACCGATGCTCTCATTCATGTGCTAAGGTGCTTTGATAATGATGCTCTTCCTCATATTGACGGATCAGTCGATCCTGTAAGGGATTTGGAAACTGTCGATTTTGAACTTCAGGTAAAGGACCTGGAATCGATAGAAAAGAAAATCCAGCGGCTTGAAAAACTGGCAAAATCGGGAGACAAGGATGCAAAGCATGGGATTGAAGTGTTGAACAGATACAGGGATCACATTGGTAATTTCCGGAATGCCCGGACTCTTGAGGTTAAAGAGGAGGAGAAAAAATATGTCGACGACCTGTTCCTTCTCACTATGAAACCCGTGATGTATGTCTGTAATGTCGATGAGAAATCGGCCGTGACAGGGAATAAGTATGTCACACGTGTAAGGGAAGCCATGCATGGGAAAGATGTCGAAATCCTGGTCATTGCAGGTGCTGTTGAGGCCGAAATTGCCGAGCTTGAAAGCAGGGACGACAGAATGGCATTTCTGAGTGATGCCGGACTTGATGAACCGGGCGTTGATAAAATGGTAAGGGCAGCATATAAGATGCTTGACCTTCAGACATTCTTTACTGTCGGCCCCAAGGAGATAAGGGCATGGACAATAAAGAAAGGCATGACCGCCCCCCAGGCTGCAGGAGTTATTCACAGCGACCTTGAACGTGGTTTTATTAGGGCTGAAGTAATGAAATACCACGATTTTGTCACACTTGGATCGGAGCATGCCTGCCGCGATGCAGGAAAATTCTTAATTGAAGGCAAATCATATATTGTCGAAGATGGCGATATCCTCCACATCCGGTTTAATGTTTAAACCATTATATGAACAGGTTCAGGCTGATATTATTAACTTTGATGATCTTTTTCCCTGACCTGTGTTTTGCCCAGTATGTGTCAGATACTAAATCACTTAGGAAAATAGTCTCGGAATCAGGCCAGGCTGAAGTTGCAGTTCTTAACCCCGGCCGTCGGGAACTTGATAATATTTCACTCGGTTTTTCTATCTCAGGCGTAACTGATAACGAAGTGAAAATCAAACTTTCCCCTTCAGACGTTGAAAAGTTCATTGACCGCAGATTTGAATTCAGGATCATTGAAAGACCTGAAAAAAAAGGTATCATAAGCCGGGAAACACTTGAAAAGGTTATGGAGTGGGACAATTATCCCTCATACAGCCAGTACGAATCTATTATGAGATTCTATGCACACGATTATCCTTCTCTTTGCATTCTGGATACTATAGGAACAAGTGTAAACGGCAGGGCTGTACTCGTTCTTAAGATTTCAGATAATTGCAGTGAGGATGAACCTGAACCTGAAGTGTTCTATACTTCCTCCATGCATGGTGATGAAACTGCCGGATATGTACTTATGCTAAGGCTTGCCGGCTATTTGCTCAGTAATTATTCATCCGATTCCAGGATAAGGAAGCTTATAGATAATCTTGAGATCTGGATTAATCCGCTGGCAAATCCGGACGGAACTTACAGGGACGGCGAATATATAGTTTCTCCAATAAGGAATAATGCTAATGGGTACGATCTGAACAGGAATTTTCCTGATCCCGGATTCCCGGGAATCGTTCAGCAAAAAGAAACACTCGATATGATGCGTTTCCTTTCTGAAAGAAGGTTTGCCCTTTCCGCTAACTTCCACTCAGGCGAGGAGGTTGTAAATTACCCGTGGGACAGGTGGCCCTTTTATCATGCTGACAATGGCTGGTTCTATTCAGTTTCAAGGGCCTGGGCCGACACTGTTCATCTTCATTCGGAGAAAGGCTATATGGATTTTCTCGACAATGGTGTTACAAACGGATACTCATGGTACACAGTTTACGGAAGCAGGCAGGATTATGTGACATACGAGTTGTCGGGAAGGGAACTGACCGTGGAACTCGATACGATTGATTTTACACCGGAAGGACGTCTGGCAGACCTGTGGGAATATAACTACAGGTCAATGCTGAATTATATCGAAAATGCACTCTATGGTATCCATGGGTTCGTTGAAGATGCTGTTACAGGTGATCCTGTCCCGGCAATGGTTTTTATTAACGGACACGATATTGACAATTCCCAGGTCTTTGCTGACAGTGTTTCAGGCTTTTTTACAAGATTCCTAAAACCTGGATTATGGGACCTTTCCTTTACCGCAGTCGGTTATTATGATACAACCTTTACAGATATTCATGTTTCTGACATGGAAACAGCGTTCTTAAAGGTCAGCATCAGACCAATTCTCAATCCTGCTGACACAATCAGCCGAATCCGGCCTTATTTTTATCCTAATCCGGCTTCCGGTTTTGTAAAGGTCGTTTTACCTGATTACCTGCACGGTATTATAAATGTGAAAATATACAATGCTTCGGGGATGATAATGTCGGATTTCGATAATGAAACTGTTGCAGGATTTCCAATGAGTCTTGATCTCAGGATGCTAATTAAAGGCACTTATTTTGTGGTGTTCAGGAATAAATTGACAGGAAGGACAGGATCCGGAAGGTTTATGATAAACTGATCCTGAAATCAGACAATTCTCTTCTCTTGTATCTTTTATTTAAAAGATTATTTTTGCTGCGTATTTTCTGCAACATGGTAAGGAATTATTAATATAATTGTTTTTATGGACAGGCAGGGGAGTGGCATTATGAGAAAGCAACTTTTATTTTCAGCACTTTTTTTTCTTTCATCAATTCTGAACATTTCAGGTCAGGGTGCATATCTTCCTCCCGATAAACCGGCACTTATAGTTGGCATCGTGGTCGAACAGATGAGATTTGACCAGCTTGAACGGTTAAGGGACAAACTATCGGACAATGGCATAAAAAGGATGATCAATGAGGGCACTTTTTTCAGGAATGCTTCATTTGATTACATGCTTACCCAATCTGCCCCGGGATATTCAACTATTGCCACCGGAACAGAACCTTCCTATCATGGAATTACTTCCGACAGCTGGTATGTACCCCTGAAGAATGAGTTCATTTATTGTACAAAGGATGTATCTGTAAATCCGGTAGGCGGGAGCTATGAATCAGGATTGCATTCTCCTGTAAATCTTAATGCTTCCACATTTACTGACGAACTTAAGACAGCGACTGGGAAGAAAGCAAAGGTCTACTCCGTTGGTATAAAGGAATATACTTCAATATTTGCTGGTGGTCATGCAGCCGACGGGGTTTTCTGGTACGACAATACAACAGGTACATGGATGTCGTCGACTTATTATATGAAAGAGCTTCCCGCATGGGTAAATGATTTCAATGCGCTCAGATATCCGGAAACCTATCTAAGCACTACATGGAATCTTTTGCGCCAGCCAGCCGATTACTCGACCTGTCTTCCCGACTCAAACAAGTTTGAGACAGGATTTAACGGGCTAAATCATTTTCCATATGATGTTAACAAATTAAGCAGGACCTCGGGAAGGAATTCTCAACGCAATTTTGCATTTTTAAGGGAAACACCGTTCAGTGATGCATTAACAACTGATTTTGCAATAAAGCTTATTGAAAAGGAAGGACTGGGAACAGATGATATTACAGATTTTCTCTCAATATGTTATTCTTCAACGGATTATATCGGTCACAGGTTCGGTCCGTCTTCAGTCGAAGCCGGCGATGCCATTCTGCGTCTCGACAAGAATATTGAGAACCTTCTCACATATCTGAATGACAAAATCGGCAAAAAGAATGTCCTTGTATATTTCACATCATCGCATGGCGTTTCGGAGATTCCTGCAGTTATGGAGGATACAAGAATCCCTGCCGGATATTTCAAACAGAATCAGGCACTTCAGTTGCTTCGGAGTTACCTGAATGCGGTTTATGGTGAGGGTGACTGGGTTCGTGGATTCACGGAAAGACAGGTATTTCTCAACCGGAATCTTATTGAGGATGCCCGCATAGCTATTGAGGATATTCAAAAGAAAACGGCACGGTTCCTTATACAGTTTTCAGGTGTAGCCTCGGCATATCCTTATTATGCATTTGAGACAAATGATTTCGGAAACGGGCATTTAAAGAGAATCGTGAATAACTTCAGTCCATTGCGATCTGGTGATGTTATCATTATCCTTAATCCGGGATGGGTTGAAAAGGAGGGGGACCAGATAACGAATCATAATTCTCCATATGAATATGACTCTCATGTTCCTTTAATATGGTATGGATGGACGATTAACAGGGCGACTGTTATGAGGAAAGTTAATATGACCGATATTGCTGTAACCCTTTCATCGCTATGCAGGGTGCCTTATCCGAATGCCTCTACAGGTGAACCTATGTCGGAATTATTCCGGTAAATCGTTTTTTCTTATCTCATCCCTGACATAGCATGCTTCAGCAACAAGCGAAGGATTTTTCTCACAACTGTTCCCGAGAATCACAAGGTTTGCTCCTGCCAGAAAAGCATCCTTTATTTCTTCACGGCTCCTTATTCCGCCACCTGCTGCCAGAGGTATAGATATCTCATTCCTTACAGCTTTAATTAGTCCGGCCGGGACAGGATTCATTGCTCCGCTACCGGCTTCAAGGTAGATCATATCAAGACCCAGCATCTCGCCTGCCAGAGCTGTTGCCACTACAATATCAGTTTTTTCGGGAGGTATTGCTTCTGTCTGACTTATATACTCAACAGAGGTCTTACTGCCGCCTCCTATAAGAATATATCCAACTGAAACAAGTTTTTCCCTTATATCTCTGAGGTAAGGTGCTGCAATTACGTGATTGCCTATCAGCAGCTCGGGGTTTCTTCCGGAAATGAGCGACAGCAGAAGTATGGTATCCGCCTTGCGGCTAAGCTGCAGAAGATTTCCCGGAAAAAGAATGACCGGTATGTCACATAACGATTTAACCTTTTCAATCAGGCTGTCGGTACTTGTGAAGGTAATGCTTCCACCCACCAGTATGAAATCTGTTCCGCTTTTTGTGGCAACGTCAATTATCTCATTGAGCCCGTTCCCTGTTACCTTGTCGGGATCGAGAAGCAATGCCACGCTTTTTACACCAGGGAAGCTATACTTTTTCATAATTCTTTTTGGTCCAGACTATCGCATAATTATCATAACGTGTATAGAAAAGATCAAATGAATCATTGATCTTTTCAGTTATTACCTTTCCTTTCATTACACCCGATTCCTTTACCTCGAATGGTTCGATCGTAATATTCTTCCTTATGCTGATTCCTTCCTTGTCGCAAATCTTATAGAGGGCTTCTTTGGCACACCAATGGAGATATAAATGATATCTTCGGTCGGCCTGGACTTTTGTTATCTTTTCCTTCCTGTTGATGAATTTGAATGCTATTCTTCCAATGTTGGTGCTCATGTGCTCAAGATCGATACCCACTTTTTCATTGGTGCTAAGCAGTATTGCCGTAAGCTTGTATGAATGGGATATGCTTATGAACCTTGATCCGTCTTTCAGGAATGGTTTGTTATTCTTGTTGTATACGATCCTTGCATCTTTGCCAAGAAGCTCTGTAAGCAAAGCCCTGACACTGAGAAACTCGAGTTTTCTTGAAGTACTTGCAAAGACTTTGTATTTCTTTTTATCATCTGCGTCGAGTTCAACCATTCCTTCAAGGGTCTTCAGATCCTCTTCAATTTTCCAGACTCCCAGAATTGAATATTCGTTTAGGTAATGTTTAGATATACAGCCCATTAAATTTTAGCAAAATACTATCATTTCCATTTCAAAGTTTCGATCAGGTGGATCATATCCTCCCTGAAGAAATCTATAACAGGTGCAAGAGAATCAGCATTCGGTTCTGATTCAAAATATAATGATCCCCTTAGGTAATGCTTTGTGCTGTCAGTTACATAAAACTGAACTGCGGTTGCCGTATTGCCTTTGAGGTCATAAAGTATGCCGAAAATCCTGTTTTCCAAGTCATTGATGGCAGTCTCGTTTATTGCATCGGCTTTTGTGATATGATTTTTTACATTCATCGTGTATGTTTGTTCTATTAGGCTGGCCAGGTCCCCCCTGACATCCCTGTAAGTAAGGTATATCCTTGCCTTGTAGAGCGGAAATTCAATATTGAACCAGCCAGGCTCAACGGTTCCTGGGGATTTTGAGGATACCAAGCCATATGACGGGTATTCAAACCGGAGAGGAATATCTGGTCTTGCATTGTCATCGTTGAATGAATAATAATGTTTCTCGGGGAGATCGATCCGGAAATAACCCTTTGGCTTCGGCACTGGCACTTCTCCGCAACTGCAGACAAGTACTGCTGCCAGTATTATCATAAACAGATTTTTTTTATTCCTTTCCTTTTTCACCATCATCAGTTATTTCCAAACGGATTTCCTTAATTCTTCTTTTATCGGCTGACTCAATACGGAATTTAAAATTATGATAAGTTATTTCCTTGCCTTTTTGCGGGATTTCCCCTGTAAGCTCAAGGACCAGTCCGGCAAGTGTCTCCGATTCACCCCTGACATCCTCAAACGGATCATCCTCTGTTTCTATTATCTTAAAAAAGTCATTTAACAGAATCTTGCCCTCAAAAATATATGTACGTTCATCTATTTTCCTGTATAAAGGTTCATCTTCATCACTTTCGTCAGTGATCTCACCGACTATTTCTTCAAGAACATCCTCGAGGGTTATAATTCCTGATGTACCTCCATATTCATCAATTACCACCGCCATATGTATCTTTTTGATCTGGAATTCCTTGAGAAGTTCATTAATCTTTTTGGTTTCAGGAACAAAATGTGGCGGGCGGACAAGCGACTGCCATTTGAAATTGTCGGGGTTTCCGGTGTAGGGAAGTATATCCTTGGCGTAAAGTATCCCTTTCACCGAATCAAAAGAACCTGAGTACACAGGAATTCTTGAGAATCCCGATTCGATGATTATAGATTTCACCTTATTGAATCCCAGCCTGATATCAATGGCTGTTACATCAATCCTGGGGCACATTATTTCGCTTACATCAATGTTGCCGAAATTCACGATACCCTTCAGAATCTTTTCATCTTCATTAATATCATCAGACGCGAGTTCAAGTGCATCGGAAAGGTCATCCATGCTTATGTTTGTTTGTTTGAACCCGGTTCTGTTCCTGACAAAGGAAGTTGAGAATATAAGAAATGCCGAGATCGGTCGGAAAAACTTCTCAAGGAATGATATTGGGAAAGCCACAAAAAGGACCATAGCTAACTGATTCCTGGTTGCAAATACCTTCGGTATGATCTCCCCGAAAAACAAAATCAGAAAGGTAATCACAACCGCCTCGACAATGAAACCGAGAACCGGGCTCGAACTGAAATCAAATGTTCTGGTGCTGAGGAATGCAGCAAGAAGAACAATGGCTATATTCACGGTATTGTTTGCAACAAGTATTGTGCTCAGTAACTTATCAGGCGAGGCATAAAGTTTAAGTGCTAAAGAAGCCTTTTTTGATTTATTGCTTTTAAGCTTTTCAATATCTTCCGGCCTCAGTGAGAAAAAAGCCACTTCCGATCCCGAGACCAATGCAGAGATAAAGAGCAATATTACAAGCACTGCCAATCCTGTTATAACCTTCAGGTCGGGTGAATTCACGACAACGCCAGGCAGCATGACAGCAGAGAAAAATGTAACTTCCCGTTCCAAGTTCAGTTGTTTAATAATGCCGGCTAAAAAGGCAGATCATCTTCCGGTGCTGGCTGATATCCGGTTTGAGGATCATTTAAATTCTGATCAGCAGGCTCCTTGTCAGGTGTAAAAGTTTTTGCCTGATTGTCAGTCTGCGGATAAGTCTGTGTGGCACCCTGCTTTTTCTCCAGCACAAGAAAAGTGTCGGCCAGGATCTCTGTTATATATTTATTATTCCCGTCTTTGTCAACGTATGATCTTGTTTTGATTTTTCCCACTACATAGAGATGGGATCCTTTCCTGACTGTTTTTTCTGCAACTTCGGCCATTGATCTCCATACCACTATATTATGCCATTCGGTGGTAGTGATTGTTTCACCCTGCTGGTTAGTATATGATTCGCTTGTAGCCAGCGGAAATGTCGCTTTGGCAACTCCTTTGTCAAAATAGCGGATAACAGGATCTTTACCCACATTGCCGACAAGTATGACTTTATTGATTGACATATAGTTATGTATTTGTTTATGGCTTTTGTCCGACGGTAAAGTTATAAAAAATTAGGCTCACTGCAATTTTGTCTTTTATTATTAGGTAAATATGCAAATAGTCAGTTGTTTACATTAAGTCATACAGTTTTGCCTGAACTATCGTCTTAGCCTTCCGGAAAGGCCGGTCAATAATTTATTCAATTATCTATTTCATTGTATTTAAGGCAATAATATTATCCTGATAAAAAAATTAATTCTATAAGTGTTTCAATATAAACAAATAATATTTTTATATTTGCAGGACTGAAAAAAACGAATATTCAAAATAATTTGTTGAATTTTAAACTTCACGAAAATGACTAAAGCAGACATTGTTAATGAAATTGCCAAAAACACTGGTATTGAAAAGGTGACAGTTCAAAAGACTGTTGAAGCCTTTATGGAAACCATCAAGCATTCAATGGTTAGCGGGAATAACGTTTACCTGAGAGGTTTCGGAAGCTTCATAGTTAAGAAAAGGGCTAAAAAAACTGCAAGGAATATCTCCAAGAATACCACTATAATTATACCGGCTCACAATATTCCTTCCTTCAAACCGGCAAAATCATTTATCACAAAAGTTAAATCACACGTTAAGAAGTAATTATCCATGCCAAGCGGTAAAAAAAGAAAAAGAAATAAGATGGCTACCCACAAGCGTAAAAAGCGCTTGCGGAAGAACAGACATAAGAAGAAGTAGTAAAAACAGAGGTAGTCATAATCTGAAAATACTAAACCTAAAGGTCTTTCGATCTTTAGGTTTATTGTATTCAGTATGTGGGGGTGAGGATATTATATTAGCAAGGTTTAATATAGTGACGTGGTAAGCAAGGATTTAATTATTGATGTTGGCGTTTCTGAGGTCTCTCTGGCATTACTGGAAGACAAGCAACTGACAGAGTTAAATAAGGAAAAACGGAATGTAAAGTTCTCTGTTGGTGATATATATCTGGGTAAGGTAAAAAAGATCATGCCCGGTTTGAATGCTGCTTTTGTCAATGTGGGGTATGAAAGGGATGCTTTTCTTCATTATCTTGATCTGGGTGCCCAGTTCAGAACACAACACAAATATTATACATCCGCACTTCAGCGGCAAGGACGGGTCAGCCCTCTTCATAAAATAAAACCAGATGAAGATATTGATAAGGACGGAAAAATAACTGACGTTCTTACCACAGGTCAGACTGTCATCGTTCAGATAACAAAGGAACCTATATCAACAAAGGGTCCCCGGCTTTCATCTGAAATATCACTTGCAGGCAGGAACCTGGTTCTTATGCCATTCTCCGATAAGGTCTCTATATCTTCAAAAATAGAGAGCGCGGAGGAGAAAAACCGCCTCAAAACTCTTGTCCAGAGCATTAAGCCCAAAAATTACGGTGTAATAGTCCGGACTGTTGCTGAGGGCAAAAAAGTCGCAGTTCTTGATGCAGAGCTTAAAGAACTTGTAAAAAGATGGGAATCTGCGTTCGCTGGCATTAAAAAGGAGACCAGGGTTCCTAAGCTGTTCATCGGAGAGATGAACAGGACCTCAACCATCCTCCGGGATATGCTGAATGTCACATTCAACAGCATTCATGTAAATGATTCCGCTCTGGCTGAAGAAATCAGGAATTACATCAGAGAAATTGCCCCGGAGAAGGAGAAAATTGTCAAATTATACAGCGGAACTATACCAATCTTTGATCATTTCGGGATAAATAAACAGATCAAAGCACTTTTTGGTAAAACAGTTTCCTTCAAACATGGAGCATACCTTATTATTGAGCATACTGAAGCCCTGCATGTAATTGACGTTAACAGCGGGAACCGGGCAAGATCGGGGAACGATCAGGAGGCTAATGCCCTTGAAGTAAATATGGAAGCGGCAGGTGAAATTGCCAGACAACTGCGGCTCAGAGATATGGGAGGAATTATTGTTGTTGATTTTATCGACATGCAATCCTCTGAAAACAAGCAGCTTCTGTTTGATAAAATGAAGGAGGTTATGGGCAATGACAGAACTAAACACAACATCCTTCCTCTTTCAAAGTTCGGCCTGATGCAGATTACCCGCCAGAGAGTCAGACCGGAAATGAACATCGTTACAGATGAGAAGTGTCCGGCCTGCCAGGGAACAGGACAGATCCGTCCGGCAATACTCTTTGACGATCAGCTCGAAAGCGCTCTCTCAATGATCGTGGATAAAATAAAAACACGAAAACTGGTACTTAATGTCCATCCATTTGTTGCATCATATCTTAAAAAAGGTCTGTTCCCCATTTTCAGAAAGTGGAACCTGAAGTTCAGAATACTGCTTAAAGTACAGGCAGTTGAATCGTATCACATACTTGAATATCATTTCTATGATAGATTCGGGAACGAAATTGACCTGGCATGAATGGCCGTAACACCGAACAACCTTCATCATTTTTCTGTTAATATCCCCGATTTAGTACATTTACAAAGTATTTAATGCCTGAATTATGCAAAGGAAGCTGTCTCTTAATTTGATATTATTGCTTCTCCTGACCTTAAACGGGGAAGCTCAGATTTATGATCCTGTAACATGGGATTTCAGATATGAAAAGACTGGTGAAAGGACTTATGAAATTGTTTTCACCGCGACGATTGAAAATGGATCTCACATTTACTCAATGGATGTGCCGGAAGGAGGTCCCATTCCTACATCATTCACTTTTAGAACACCTGTGGGCTATAGTCTCGACGGGAAAACCAGGGAGGCAATGCCACCGGAAGAAAAAATGGATGAAGCATTTGGCTTTAAGATAAAATCATTCAGCGAAAAAGCTGAGTTCAGACAGAAAATCACCGGTGAATCTCCATCCTTTACGGTAAGCGGGACTGTGAATTTTATGTCGTGCAACAATACCACCTGCTCCCCGCCCAAGGATGTCGATTTTTTGGTTACCATAGGGGAGGGTAGCAATAAGCAGGCCGCCCCTGTGGATAAAGAAGTGGTTTTACCTCCTGAAAAGAGCGGACAGAAAAAGGGGATGCTACGATTCTTTCTGCTATCCCTTATTGCAGGATTTGCAGGAGTACTTACACCATGTGTATTTCCGATGATCCCTATGACAGTTGCATTTTTCTCACAGGGATCAGAAAACAGGACAAAATCAATTTTTAAAGCCTCTATTTTCGGAATTTCAATAGTTCTTATTTATACCCTCCTTGGTGTGATAGTTTCACTTTCAAGCGCCGGGGCAGGATTCGCAAATACACTTAGTACTCATTGGATACCTAATATTTTATTCTTTTCGCTGTTCGTGTTTTTTGCAATATCATTTTTCGGGGCATTTGAAATAGTCCTGCCTAACAAATGGGCATCAGGTGCCGATTCAAGAGTCGACAAGGGTGGACTGCTTGCGTCCTTTTTCATGGGACTTACCACTGTAATTGTTTCATTCTCCTGCACCGGACCAATTGTTGGAGCCCTTCTTGTCGAGGCTGCCTCAGGCGATTTTATAAGACCTACAATAGGGATGCTTGGCTTCGGACTTGCTTTTGCACTGCCTTTTACAATTTTCGCCATGTTCCCCTCAGTGATGAACAGATTGCCAAAGTCAGGCGGCTGGCTGAACTCTGTAAAGGTGGTACTCGGATTTGTAATGCTTGCTTTCAGCCTTAAATTCCTTGCAACCATCGACAGCGTTTACGGATTGAAAATTATAACCCGCGATATTTATCTTGCAATATGGATAGTTCTTTTCTCACTTATGGGATTATACCTCCTGGGCCGGATAAAATTCCGTCACGACAGTGACCTGCCTTATGTTGGTACATTCAGATTGTTCCTTGTAATTGCAGTATTTACATTCGTGGTTTATCTGATACCGGGTTTGTTCGGTGCTCCCCTGAAAGGGCTGTCGGCATTACTGCCATCTCCGGAGAGTTCCACCTTCAACCTGCCGAAGATCATAAGTGAAAATATGCATGCAACATCTTCACAGGCTCAGCCAACAGTATTCCAAAGCGAACTGTGCAGCAAACCGCTTTATGATGATATTTTTGAGATGCCTCTGGGACTTTCAGGATATTATGACTATGAACAGGGCCTTCAGTGCGCTGCGGAAAAAGGCAAGCCTGTCCTTCTCGATTTCAAGGGCCATGCATGTGCAAATTGCAAGCTAATGGAAGCCAAGGTATGGTCTGATCCGGAAATACTCAAAAGACTCAGGGAAAATTTTGTAATAGTCTCACTTTATGCTGATGACAGAACCACTCTTCCTGAGAACAAATGGATTACATCGACTGTAGACGGTAAGGTGAAGAAAACCATAGGTAAGGTAAACGAGGATATAGAGATTTCTAAATTCAAAACAAATGCTCTGCCACTTTATGTTATAACTGATCATAAGGGCAATCCTCTTAATAAGCCCTCCCCAACGAATCTTAATGTTGAGGAATATAAGAAATGGCTCGACGAAGGCTATTCCAGATTCATGGAAAAACAGAGAAGTGACAACTTGAGTATTAACTGATCTACCTGTATTTAAGGCAGATATTTCCCCTTGTGGCATCAATTCTGACCTCCCTTGACCCGGGATCTCTGCCAGTCGTACCGGTGATCAGATATTGCTTTTTGTCATCATTTAAACTTTTTTTCACCGACCTTGTATTATTCTCAGGAATTACCACGAAAGCATTTGTATGATTTATTTCGAATCTGCTTGAGAAGGATGGATCAAATCCGAGTGTGACATCCGAATATGATGATGAAATTTCAATCTTGTCAAATCTGTTGTCGGTTTTTTCGACTTCAAAGCTTCCGTATTTCAGGTTGACATCGCTTTCCCCGGTAAGGTGGGTTATTTTAAAATCAGAGAAGTAAGATGTGCCACGTAATCCGGAAATATTGTCAATAAATAATTTATCCCTGCGTGATTCAAAATTCAGTTTCCTGATAGTTCCGAGTTCATATCTCGATGCAGTCGAAGATATTGTGATTTCTCCTGATTCTTTAATAAAGTATTTTGAGAATGTTGTTACTATTTTGGCAAATTTAACTGAACCGATCTCTGCATCACCGAAATCAAAGTTGAATTCTGAAAGTCTGTTAAGAGAACCGGCGCTGAAATCTCCGTTTGAGAGATCAACTGATATTGTTCCTGTGTTATCTTCAATGCTTACATCCCCGAACTGGTTTTTGATGCTGATATCAATGTATTCAGGCACGTTTATGAAATAGTTAATCCTTATTTTGGATCCGTAATCAATTAATTTCTCAGTAAATCCTTTGAAGCTCTCGACCAGCACAGTCAGTTCCTTTCCAAACTTTGTTTCCGCTCTGACTGTCCTGCCGCTTTCAGAAATACTTATCTCTATCCCATCCAGAAGGTTCCGGAGTTTTGATGTACTGTTGGCCGTCGCTTCGATCTCTGCCTTAATAAAGACTGAATCCCTGTTCCATGATATTAAATGGACATCTCCGTACCTGTTGTTAATTTCCAGGCGTGTATCCCCGTCAGCATTCATTGATCTGGAAAAACTTCTCTTCTCTGAAACAGACTGAGACAACATACTGGCTGAAAGGGCATAGAAAAGGATTGCTGTACAGATAATTCTTTGTTTCATTTTCCAGGATTTACAGGTTGTTTTTCTAAAGACGGTCAATATCAAATAATGTTACATATGAAATTTCTTTTTGGGCAAAATTATTCATTACATTTTTAGATTTTATGGGCAATTTTTATGTATTTTATCTAATCATTCAGATTGGGAACATCTTAAATAGATGACATAATTATTGCATTTTGTAAAATAAATATTTAAATTTACGAGTTGATAAACCTGAAAACAGAATATCGGAGTAAAATCCGTATCAAAAGGAAAAGACAATTAAGATACTTAAAGTGTGATACTTTAGAAAGAAGCTTTTACTGTCCAAAAGCAATTTTTCTATTCTTTTCATGGCTGCCCCGACAATCCAAGTCGGGGCTTTTTTGTGGAAAAGGGCCTGTATCACCAGGATCAGTCATTTTGACTTTCACCTGCATGTTTTCAATTTTACTGTATGAAATTGTCAGTCCTTTAATAACAGCCGAGCTTAAACCCTGATGCTCCATTTCGTTAAGTCCGGAAATCGTAATTCCCTGCGGTGTTGTGACCTTGTCAATTTCCATTTCGGGATGATGGGTTGTATCAAGAATCAGTCCTGCCGCTCCTTTCACAGTCTGTGCCGTTATCAGATGGGAAATTTCGGAATTGAATCCTATTTCGATGCCACCCTGCGACATTGCCCTCATAAATCTCAGGGCAAAAGCAATACCGCAGGCTCCAATTACCGTTGCGGCACTCATAAGCTCCTCGGGTATAACAAGGACCTTTCCCAATTTCTCGAAAAGCGAAATGATCTTCTGTTTGTTTTCTGATCCGGTCCTGCTGAAGGATATACAGGTCATCGACTGACATATCTCGAGGGCTGTGTTGGGCATTATCCTTATATTCGGAATGTTTTCTGATATTGCCGATTCAATGTCACTATGTGTTATTCCTGTAACTGTAGAAACTATTAACTGATCTGATGTTATTGCATCATTAATCTCCCCGCTGACAGTTACGAATTGCTGGGGTTTTACTGATATAATAACTATTTCTGCTTCTGCAACAGCCTTCCTGTTGTCATCGGTAGCATTAAAACCGTTTTCCTTCAGAGAGGAGATCCTCGATTCGCGTTTATCGGTCAGGATAATATTGCTGATGTCATATGATCCTGATCTTATAAGTCCTTTTGCCAGGGCAGTTCCTATATTTCCTGCACCAATTATTGCAATTTTGTTTTTGGCCATGACTAATAGCTTTAAAACCGGAAAGATAAAGAAATCTGAGGAACCTCATTTCTTATACTTGATTCAATACCGCCGCATAAATCTTTAAATCAGGTCTGTTTTCAGGAATATTTTGTTGGTCCCTTTCCTGTGTTAAATTGTGTTAAATGCTTGTTATCAGCGGTTTTGAAAATTCTTTTTATTTATCTTGCACAGTGAAAATCCCAGAAAACGGAATGAAAAGATTTTTCTTTTTTGCACTTCTGACACTATTTTTATCATCCTGCGCGAAAAACAGCGACAGGCTTATTAAGGAAGCGGAAAGGCTCCATGGCAAAATACTTACCGTCGACACTCACTGTGATACTCCAATGGATATGGCGAGCGATGGATTCGATCTTGGCGTACGCCATGACGAGGGCTGTGTCGATTTTCCCCGAATGAAGGAAGGTGGTCTTGATGCAGAGTTCTTAGCTGTATTTACAGGTCAGGGCCCAAGGAATGACTCCACCTATGACAAAGTTTACAGGGAGGCTCTTAGAGTTCTTGAAACAATTCACGAAAATGTCGGAAAGAATGCTTCAATGGCCGGAATTGCTGTTTCCCCTGCCGATGCCTATAGACTTAAGAAAGACGGCAAAATTGCTGCATTTATTGGCATCGAAAATGGATACCCTTTAGGGAAAGACATTTCGAGGATCAGGGAATTATATGATCGTGGTGCAAGATATATTACCCTGGCTCATACAAGGAATAATGATATTTGCGATTCTTCGACAGATCCTAACGGACCTGAGCATGACGGACTTTCACAGTTTGGCGAGGAAGTTGTCAAAGAAATGAACCGACTTGGAATGATGATCGATGTATCACATATTTCCGACAAGGCATTTTATGATGTACTTAAAATTTCAAAAGCCCCTGTTATAGCATCTCATTCTTCATGCAGGGCATTATGCAACAGCCCAAGGAACCTTACTGACGATATGCTGTTGGCCCTAAAGAAAAACGGAGGTGTAATACAGATATGCATTCTTAGTGATTATATTAAAACACCTGATCCGAATCCGGAGCTTGAATCAAAACTTGCTGAACTCAGAACCAGATACGGAAGTTATGACACTATCCCTGAAACCAGGAAGAAAATTATCCGTGCTGAATACAATGTGATACAGAAAAAGTATAAAAAGCTGGCGACGGTAAAGGATGTCGCAGATCATATTGATCATGTTGTTCAGGTGATAGGAATTGATTATGCAGGGATAGGAACCGACTTTGATGGCGGCGGCAGTGTTGACGGATGCAAAAGTGTCGCTGAAATGAAGAACATTACGGTCGAATTGTTGCTGAGAGGATATTCAAGGTCTGACATCGAAAAGATCTGGGGTGGAAATATAATGAGAGTATTTAAGGAAGCAGAACAGCGCAGGGGGGAATGATATTCCCCCAGCCTTCCACCTTTTAAACATTCTTTACTCTTGAAAACCTTAGTGCCTTCGTCATCCAGTTTGGGAGGGGCCTGTAGGAGCGCCTCCTTGTAAGATCGAGATACCATCCGATCTTCTTTATTACAGGTAGCTTGTGAGATTCCACAAATTCAATTAAAATACCGTCGGGATCTTCTATATATGCAAAATGTCCGGCTGCCTCACCCATGTCAAAACTGCTTCCCTGTTTGCTTTCCTTGCTGTCGACCACAAAAGGATATCCTTTCGACTTGCAGAAATTCCTCAGATCATCCATTCCCCATATATCATAGCATAAATGAATAAATCCCGGATCACCCCAGAACCTGTTGTGATATATTTTCTTACCCGGATTTGAAACCGAACAGATGAGTTCTATTTCGCTCTGGCCGAATATCCTGCTGAAAAAGCCTGAAAATGGCTTTGACCTATGAAGAAGTACCCTGCGGAATTCACCAGATCCTCCGGGCAGAACCGTAAGATCGGTAAAAACACCTGTCGAATCATAGACGACCTTGTCGTAACCAAGTATTCCCGAGTATATCTCCTTTGATCTTTCAATGTCAGTAACTCCTATTATTGCTCCATACGATCCTCCTGTAGGCTTCTTTTCATTCATGAACCACTTGTCTGATCCTACCATCTGGAAAATATTCCCGAAAGGATCTTTCATGAAAAAAGTCCTTCTGCCTGACGGATCCCTGGCCGGTTCTCCGAGGAGTTCACAGTCGTTCTGCCTGAAGAAGGTGTGGGCTTCATCAATATTCTTAACCTTCATTTTACATGAAAGAATACCAAGATCACCTATTTTTACTTCATCGCTGATCACAACAGGAGTCCTTCCCTTATATTGCCATATTTCAAACCCGCCACCGCTCTGAAGATTAAGAGCCAGTATGGCATGTCGGCTCTGAGGTTTGCCTCCTGTATAGGGAAGCATGAATCTGGCTTCAGTTTCATCATCAAAAATCCGGCAGTCCATTCCAAACATTCTGATATACCATGCCCAAGCCTCCTTTAAGTTCTTTACTCCAATCCCGATCTGCTGAATCCCTCCCAGTTGATAGTTGTTCATTATATTCTTTTTTTGACTAATTTATGTAGATTTTATCTTGTCGGCGATCCTGAAAAACAGCCAGGGGCATATTCTTCTGACATATAACAGGAACAATTCACCCTTGCCGACAAGGATCTCTCTTTTATTCTTTCTGATGCCTCTTATTATTATATCAGCAGCCTGCTCCGGAAGTAAGCCACCCGCCTGCCCGTCATCCATTTTCCCATGCTCATTTCCTTCTCCGTCAAGGGCATGAAATGAAATCCGTGTCCTTACCCTTCCCGGTATTATGACTGATGCTCTTATATTGTTTTTTTTATTTTCAAGATAAAGTGTTTCAATGAAACCGTGTAGAGCATGTTTTGAGGCTGAATAGGCTGACCTGAGGGGAAATCCGAAACGTCCTGTTATACTGCTGGTCGCCAGAATATGCCCCGACCTGTTCTCTGCCATGTGGGGAAGCACTGCTTTTATAAGGGCTATTGTACCAAAATAATTGATCTCGAATATCTTTCTGTCGAGCCATAGGGGAGTTTCTTCTATCCTGGCTCTCTGGCTGATGCCTCCAATATTAAGCAGATAGTCTATACGACCTTCTCTCTTAACCTGCTGCCCAACCAGTGTCTCAATGTCTTTAGTATCAGAAAGATCGAATGCGGCACAGTTCACAGTCTGCGAATACTTTTCACAGGTTGCCCTGACCTTTTCAAGTCCTTCGATGTCGTTTGATGAAATAATAAGCCTGGCACCAAGCTCAGCAAACCTGTAAGCGAGAGCCTCTCCGATCCCGGATGAAGCTCCGGTCACCCATACAACCTTTCCCCTGAAAAAACTATCTTTCTTCATTATCCATCTGCGCAATAAGTGCGATAAGTTCATTATAGTCTTTTCTCAGAGTCAGGCAATCCTCATTTTTCATCCGGATATATTTCCTTAGTCTGAATCCTCCCTTTATTCTTTTTGCCAGAAGATTGTAATTCCATGCAAAAATGCCTGATAATGGTATTATCATAAAGATCATCAATGCCAGCCACCATGGCGAGAATATTATAAGACATGCAATCAGATATACAGGCATGAAGACCAGGGCAAGTGCCAGGGACAACCCATAGCGGAGTGAACTGTGGAACTGGGGATCCTTAGTCTTTTTGATCTGTAATTCCGGAAGGGTGACGAAGGTGAGCGTAAATATATTACCAAAAAGCCACAGGGGAAACGTAACTAGTAGCCCAACCAGACCAGCAATAAGCCAGCCAAGAGGATGCTTCTTTTTTTCTAACAACCTGTAGCTTATATTCAGTTGGCCTGCTTTCTGCCTGATTTGAAGACTTAAATGGCATATCCTGTTGTAGGTGTCGGGACTGGCAATTTTCAGCTTGTTGAGTCTGTCAATTAACCTTCTGTCCCTGAACAGCTTGGGAAATTTAATATCATCACTGTACTTGCCGTTGATAATGCTTCTCAGCTCATCTATAGCTTCATAATCTTCCACCGATTCAATATGAACCATAACCTGTTTCATTTCAGATGAGAGCTTGTTTCTAAGCTCATTCAGTGCTTTTTCAGGTGATTGTCTGTAAAGATCATGATACTGTGAAACTTCAATAGGCTTACCGTATACCACAGTTAATACCTGGCGGTATCTTGTGTAATTAGAGAATTCTATTCCTACCGGAATTATTTTGATATTAAGACTGAAACCCTCTGCCTCATCGGCCTGGAATGCAACCCTGCAAATTCCTTTTTTAAGCTGTCTGAGCCTGCGGAATCCTGCATGATCGCCTTCAGGCAGGATCACCAGTCCGTTTTTATGTTTTATAACATCAATAGTCTTTAGAAATATCTCATCATTTTCCTTAAGGGTTCCAAAACCATCCCTAATTCTGTAAACGGGAAGGATCTTAAGGAAATAAAGCAATGCCGCAACCATCTTCTTTTTGAAAATATCGGCCCTGGCAAGAAATACAGGCTGTCCGCTGTGGGTGAATAGGACTGCCAGAGCATCCATGAGTGCATTCTGATGATTGGGAGCAAAAATAAGATGATCGTCGGGATGAATATTCTCAGCACCAAGAACTATCACTTTTCTGTAAAAGATCTTATCGTGCCACAAGCCTGCAGTCTTTTTCAAAAGAGCATAGCGTGTCGAATATTTTTCAATATTGTCCCTTCCCATTTACTAAGGTAAAATTGATCAAGGCCGGTTTAATACTGTTGAAATAACAGGATTTTGCCAACGCAAGTTAAAAAAATTACATGCAGTCGTTATTCAGACCTGCGAAAATTATGATCACAAAGTTCATTAATACGTCTTTTTAACACCCTTAGAAGTCGTCGAACCCGTCAAAAAAGTTATCCAGGTCTCTTCTTTCTTTTTTTGTGGGCCGCCCCAAACCTTTTTCCCTGTAACCTGAGAACCCGGCGTTTTTTAGTTCAAGCTTGTGTTTTTCTTCTTCAGGAGTGAGATCTTCAATATAGTTTACTGCCAGTTTTGCGCCAACACGATTCTCGACAGGTTCGATCACTCTGTATGAACAAATTACAGGTGGTTTTCTTATAAAGATGATTTCATCCCTGGTAACTATTCTTGATGGCTTGACCTGAATATTGTTAACAACCACCCTGCCTCTTTTACAGGCTTCTGTGGCAATGCTTCTGGTTTTGAAGATCCTGACAGCCCAGAGGAATTTGTCAATTCTTATAGTTTTTGTTTCCGGCATCGTCAGTTTCCTTTTTGACATTAACCGCTTTATCAGAGGGTTGATTGCCACTTTTATTTAACGGCAGTTTAGCAAGGCGGTTGAAGGCGGTCATTGTAAGATCAGTTCCCACTGTACTGAACGATTTAATCATATCAATTACAAGGGCAATCCTTTCTCTCAGAAACTCCTTTTCATCCTTGTTCCATCTTCCAAGCACATAGTTTACCTGTGAGCCTTTCTTAAAGCCGTTACCGATACCGATCCTTATTCTTGCATATTCTGTGGTTCCCAGTATCGTGTTTATGTGAGCAAGACCGTTATGCCCGCCGTCACTTCCTTTAGGTCTCATACGTATGCTTCCCAGCGGAAGAGCAAGGTCATCAACAAGTACCAACAGCCTGTCAGCTTCTGTTTTTTCCTTTTTCATCCAGTAACTGACTGCATTACCGCTTAAGTTCATATAGGTGGAAGGTTTGAGCAGTATAAGGGTCCGGCCCTTGTATTTTACCTCGCATACTGCACCATAGCGTTTGTCTTCGAAAATGGCTCCGGCTTCAGAGGCAAATGTGTCGAGAATGGTAAAACCAATATTGTGACGAGTATCAGCGTACTCGTCACCAATATTTCCCAGGCCAACTATTAGGTATTTCATTGTGCCTGAATATTTTACGGGATTAATTTATCAGCTTTTCTGTTCAGCGGAAGCACCTTCGGCACTTTCGGCAGCTTTTTCAGCGCCTTCAGCACCTTCAGTTTCCTCCTTCACGGCAACACGTGAGCTTGCTACTGTCAGAACAGTTGTGATCTTAGGGTCAACAAGTTCAATATGGTCATATGACAGATCTCCAACCTTGACCGAATGATGTATCTTAACATTCGTAATGTCAATTACCAGGTTTTCAGGAATGTCTTTAGCAAATCCCCTGACTTTAAGATGTCTTTTCTTGATTCTGAGTTTGCCTCCTGCCTTTACTCCGACAGATTCGCCTGTTATCTTGACCGGAAGACTGATTACAATTGGTTTGTTATCATAGATCTCCATGAAGTCGACATGAATTATCCTGTCAGTTACGGGATGAAACTGAACATCCTGAAGAACTGCTTTGTACATCCTGCCGTCAAGGTCGAGATTAACAATATGGGCATCAGGTGTATATATGAGGTTTTTGAAATTGTTCTCATGTGAATAGAAGTGCACGTTCCCTTCTTTTTCATAAACAACACATGGTACATTACCTTCTTTTCTCAGCTTTTTTGAACCTTTTTTCCCCAGCTCATTTCTGATGGATCCTTTAATTTCAAGTGTCTTCATTTTATAAAAATTATTGTGCTACTCAGAGTTGTCTCACTGACAGCTCCCCATTACACGTTCTACATGTTGTAAAAATTTGGATTGCAAATATATTACAAAGAATTCAGAATACAAAACTTGTGCTGATGGAACGGTTCATATTCACAGCCTGTATGGCAGTGGCGAATAATTCAGCAATAGAGAGCACTTTGATCTTATCGGATTTGTTAACGAATGGCACGGAATCAGTCACAACAAGCTCGGTAATAGGAGATCTGTCGATTCTTTCTATGGCATTCCCCGATAATATCGGATGAGTTGCAAATGCTCTTATGCTTCTTGCACCCTTTTCTTTCATCTTCTGGGCAGCAAGGGCGAGAGTGCCTGCAGTATCGATCATATCATCGATTATTACCACATTTCTGTCCTCAACTTCTCCGATTATCGACATTTCCTCGACTACATTGGGTTTTTTCCTCAGTTTATAGCATAGTACCATTTCCGATTGAAGATGGCGCGAATAAGCGTTGGCTCTTTTTGATCCGCCCATGTCGGGAGCAGAAACAGTAAGATTCTCAAGTTTCAGATTTTCAATATATGGTGCGAATATAGCTGAGCCAAACAGATGGTCGACCGGAACATTGAAGAAACCCTGTATCTGATCGGCATGAAGATCCATTGTTATTACCCTGTCGACACCTGCAGTTGAAAGCAGGTCGGCCATAAGTTTTGATCCTATGGAAACCCTTGGCCTGTCCTTTCGATCCTGACGGGCAAAACCAAAATAAGGAATTACGGCAATGACTTTGTATGCTGATGCCCGCTTGGCTGCATCGATCATAAGAAGAAGCTCAAAAAGGTTTTCAGCAGGGGGATTAGTTGACTGAACAATGAAGACCATATCTCCCCTTACTGATTCATCAAAACAAGGTTGAAATTCACCGTCACTGAATTCAGTAACCGAGCTCTTCCCCAACTCCATGCCAAGCTCACCTGCAATTCTCTGAGCCAGATGCTTTGTAGCTCTGCAGGAAAATATCTTCATAGGCGCCTTACCATACATCTTAATGTGATTTTGAGGTTTTAAATATGGGTTTTCCGGCTACAAAATTAAAATTTCCGGATGAAATCAGGTTTGTTTTGATAAATTGTTCATAGTTTCTTCTATGAAATTCAGTAGTTCATCCCTTCCGGTCCTTTTGACAGAAGATGTTACAAATGTAACAGGCAGCGATTCCCAGATTTCAAGCATCACCTTATCATATTCCCTTATTGACTTTTCTAGAAGAGCTTTTGAAAGCTTGTCGCTCTTTGTGAAAACCCTGGCAAAAGGAACCCCGTTCCTTCCAAGAAATTCCATGAACTGCAGATCGGATTTCTGCGTCTTGTGCCGCGGATCAAGAAGCACAAAAAGACAAACAAGATTTTCCCTTTTCAGGATGTATTCCTCTGTATTCCTTATCCATTTTCCCCTTTCCGTGGATGATACCCTGGCATATCCATATCCCGGAAGATCAACAAGATACCAGCTGTCATTGACAAGAAAATGATTTATTGTCCTTGTCTTTCCGGGACTGCCTGAGGTTTTTGCAAGACGTGAATTGCCGGCCAGAAGGTTAATGAGCGATGATTTTCCGACATTCGACCGCCCGATAAAACCAAATTCCGGCAGCTCTGGCCCGGGACATTTCTTTAGTGAAGGACTGCTGCAAATAAATGAAGCCGAATGAATTATCATAAAAACCAGCTATTATTTCAGGTCTTTGTATGGCAGTTCAATTTTTTTGAAAGTAAGATAATTATTCCCCATACTCGTAATTATCGAAGCTATTATATTCAGATTGCCTCCCTGTTCTGCCCCGGTCTTTTTAAGATCAACATAATATCTGCCATCAATATTCCTGATTGCCGCACATTTTGTGGAATCAAAAACACCGTTTGTGAATTCACCTTTATAAAATTTTACCCTCGATTGCTTATTTGTGGTGGCAAGATTCACTCTCAGGCTGCCTGTCCTGGCATAATTATCTTCAATACTGAAGGTTATTCCGGGATAATCTGAAATAAGTTTACCATTTGGAGTATATTCTTCCAGAAAAGGTGTCCTGAGGCCTTTAGAATACCCAATTTTTGCTTTTAGCCGGCCATTCCTGTAATATTGTATCTGAATTCCGTCGACAGTGTCGTTTTTAAAAGGTGTCGACCTGAATACCTGACCTTCAGCATAATACCATCTTGCAGAATCTTCCTTGTGTCCGTTTACATAATTGAATGTCTGGTATAATTGTCCGCCGCCATAGTAAGTCCTTGTTTCCCCATGTATTACCCCATTTTTGTATGTTACTTCCTTTACAAGTTTGTCCTTGCTATAGAATTGTTTTATGCCCGTATAGCCTGTGTCAGAAACAGTAATGGTATCAGATTCAGCGCCAGCTCCTTTTTTTGATCCACCTTTACCTCCACAGCCCGCTGTTAAAAGCAGTATGAGTAAAAGGTGCATCAGGCAAATTGATTTTTTCATGACAGATTATGATGTTTTAATCAGGTTTTTGGATTGTCAATATAAATTTCAAGTGTTTTTGCTGTGGTTTCCGGTTCGAGAATTACATTTGTAATAACTGCCGGAATGAGAATGGTTTCCCCTTTCATAACATTTTCTGTTTTACCGTCCCACCTTATTCTGAATCCACCTTCAGTGCAAAGATATATTACAAATGAATCAAGAGTTGTGTAGTCCCTTTCAACAGGTCTGTCAAATGAAATGGCATTTGCCTTAAAAAACTCGCAGTCCACAAGGTTTTCAGGGTGGTTCCTTTTAAGTTCCTTCTTTATTACCGTTTTTCCTGAAGCATTGTAATCGATGGCATCAAGAGCCAGATCAGTGTGCAGTTCACGTGAATTCCCTTTCTCGTCTTTTCTGTCCCAGTCATAAATCCTGTAGGTAATATCGGAGGTTTGCTGAATTTCAGCAAGGACTACCCCTGCACCTATCGCATGTATTCGGCCGGCGGGAGTGAAAAAGGTATCTCCGGGCACAGGATGCTCGGCATTTAAGAGCAAAGGAAGTGAATCATCAGCAAGTGCATCCTGATAAATTTCGCGCGTGACAGGTAAGGAGAATCCTGTATAGATTTTTGAATTACTCTCACTCTGGAGGATGTACCACATCTCTGTTTTTCCGTATGCAGAATGTCTCTTTTTTGCCAGTTCATTATCCGGATGAACCTGGATCGAGAGATCTTCCCTTGCTTCTATGAGCTTAATAAGCAGGGGAAACTCATTCCCGAATTTTTCATATATCGATTCCCCTGTAATATCTCCCATGTAGACCTCAATAATTTCCTCTATGTCATTGCCCGCGAGAAAACCATTACTGACCACCGACAGATTGTCTGAAACAGCCGAGATTTCCCAGCTTTCGCCAATATTTGCAAGTTTCCCCTGGTCCTTTCCATACATTTTTGCAAGAGTATTTCCGCCCCAGATCTTTTCCTTCAGAACAGGTTCAAATTTAAGAGGATAAAGTTCAGACATTTTATTGATTATTATGTACTCCTGATACTTCAGGCAATTTGGAAAACATTTTCTTCTTTTATTAATGACCCCATTTCCCTTTTCTCCCAAAGGGAAGAAGCTTCCTGCGAATGCCCCTTCCCCCGTGGGGGATCCTGATTACTATCTGGTGGCAAGGGGATAAGAGCTTCTAATAGTTTTTCTCTTTATTTATGATTACTGACACTCATTTTATTATTTTTGGAAATTATTCAGTGCAAAAATAGTAATAAATGCTCATTGTTGGAATAGCCGGAGGGACAGGTTCGGGAAAAACCACGGTTGTTAAGAAAGTCATTGAAAAGTTCCCTAATGACGAAGTGGTTGTTATACCCCAGGATGCATATTACAGGGATAATGGGCACATACCTTTGGAAGAAAGGCAGAAGATAAACTTTGATCACCCCGATTCCCTTGAGTTCAGCCTTCTTATAGAACATCTTGAAGAACTGAAGAAAGGAAGGAGTATCGAAATGCCTGTTTATTCGTACCTTACCTGCCTGAGATCGAGGGAGACAATTACCATAAAACCTGCCAGGGTCGTCCTTGTTGAGGGAATTCTCATTCTTACCGACCCGGGCTTGAGGAATATGTTCGATATCAAGGTTTTTGTTGATGCAGATGCCGACGACAGGCTTGGCAGGGTGATTCAGAGAGATATTGTTGAAAGGGGGCGTTCAGTGCTTATGGTGCTTGAACGCTATCATGAAACGGTCAAACCATCCCATCTACAGTTTATTGAACCTTCAAAAAGATATGCCGACATAATTATCCCGGGCGGAGGGGAGAATCAGGTTGGCATTGAAGTTCTTATATCAATAATTGAAAAACATTTGTAATCTTAGCCATGCTTTCTGACAAAAGACCTGAGGATATTTTGTTCCTTGATATCGAGACTGTGCCGATGGCATCATCTTTCGAACTCCTTGATCCCGGATTTCAGGATCACTGGGATAAAAAATCGCGTCAGTTCCGGAAAGAAGATGAAACACCGGGGGATGTTTACCAGCGAGCAGGGATATATGCCGAATTCGGTAAAATCGTATGTATTTCAGCCGGAGTAATTTGTAGCAGAGATCCGTTTGCATTTAGGTTGAAATCTTTTTATGGTGATGATGAAAAATTGCTTCTTTCCGGCTTCACCGAAATGATAACAAAATTTTCAAGGAACAGGGAAGCATTATTGTGTGCACATAACGGAAAGGAATTTGACTATCCCTACATTGCCAGAAGAATGGTGATCAACGGAATGAAAATCCCGGAGATCCTTGATAATGCCGGGAAGAAGCCATGGGAGGTTCATCTGCTTGATACACTTGATCTATGGAAATTTGGTGATTACAAAAGCTATACTTCCCTCAGCCTTCTTACATCAGTGCTCGGCATCCCGACCCCCAAGGACGATATTGATGGAAGCATGGTGGCAGGAATATATTATGGTGAGCATGATACCGGCAGAATAGCAAAATACTGTGAAAAGGATGTGCTGGCCGTTGCAAGGGTGCTCCTCAGGTTTATGAACCTTCCGGGTATTGATGACGAAAGGGTAGAATCAGTGACGCAGTTCTGATCTACTGATATCAAGTAGCTTAAGAAAACATTTTCTCACAAGGTCGGGATTGTCGGCATGCATCCAGTGCCCTGCACCATTTATGGTTATAAACTCGGCTCCGGGGAACATTAAGCTTATTTTGCGGATATCATTACCTGTAATGTAATCAGAGTATTCCCCTTTCAGAAAAAAAACCGGGAATCCCGATATTTCAGTCTGACCTGCTGTTTCAGCCACAGCATCGTCGGCTATACAGTCTATATTATTATATAGTGCGTTGTAGTTTATTTTCCAGGAAAATGAATTATCAGATTCTCTTTTAAGGTTCTTGAGGACCAGTTCCCTGACTTTTTCAGATTCTGTCCTTTGCTTTAGCAGAATCTCAGCATCCAAACGTGATTTTATCTCCGACATATCAGCTGAACGCATGAAATCGAGGATTGAAAGATGGAGGCTGAATTCGGTCTCAGTATTGCCAGTATGTCTGAACGGTGAAATATCGGCTATAAGAAGGCCTGAAAGCCTTTCAGGATTATTTGATGCAAACCTGATGGCGGTTTTGCCTCCCATACTGTGACCGGCCAGAAAGAATTTACCAAGTCCTGCAGAATCTGCAAGTTCCTTAACATCGCCGGCCATTGATTCGTAATTATGGACAGGACTGTGCGGTGACTGGCCGTGATTTCTTAGATCAGGCAGGTAAACAGTAAAAGTGTCGCTTATACTTTTTGCAAAGGAGACCCAGTTATCTGATGATCCGAATAGACCATGAAGTATAATAAGCGGCGGACCTGAACCGTATTTCCTGTAAAAAAGTTTCATCGGCTCACATCAGTCCGTAAGTTGCCTCTTATACATCTGGATTGTGTTTTCAAGGCCAAGATAAAGTGCATCCGCAATCAGGGCATGCCCGATTGACACTTCCTTTATCCAGGGAATATTAACATGCAGGAACCTTAGATTATCCAGATTGAGATCATGTCCTGCATTTACACCAAGTCCGATGCTTTGTGCAACAGTGGCGGCATTTACGAATGGGGCTACAGCTTCAGCTGCATTACGTTCGAAGCCTGAGGCATAAGGTTCAGTATAAAGCTCGATCCTGTCGGCGCCTGTCATAGCTGCCTGTTCAATATTGACTGTGTTAGTATCAACAAATATTGATGTTCTTATACCTTCCTTCCTGAAGGTAGTTACAATATCTGTAAGAAAAAGTCTGTATCTCATCACATCCCAGCCTGCATTTGAGGTAATGGCATCATGGGAATCCGGCACAAGAGTAACCTGGTCAGGCTTTACCGACAGAACGAGGTCAACAAAGCTGTCGGAAGGATATCCTTCAATGTTGAATTCAGTTGTTATGACTGGCCTTATTTCAAGAACGTCCCTGTACCTTATGTGACGCTCATCAGGCCGGGGATGAACGGTTATCCCTTCAGCGCCGAACAGTTCACAGTTTATTGCTGCTGTTTTTACATTGGGAACATTACCGCCTCTGGCATTCCGTAATGTGGCAATTTTGTTAATATTAACACTTAACTTTGTCATAATAAAAAAGATGATCGTCCGTATAGTTATGTAATGCAAAAATACAATAACTGACTTTTTTTTTCTTATTTTAGTTGAAATTTAAAGCATAAGTCACCACAGATGGTCGCAAAAGACTTGATATCAGATTTGATACCTTCTCTTAAAACCTCCGATTCAGGCCAGACTGCCCTGAACTGGATGGAAATTTTCAGGATATCTCATCTTCCTATCGTCAATAATCAGGATTTCCTTGGCCTTATTTCTGATACTGACATATATGACATGAATCAGCCTGAAGAACCGATAGGCAATCATTCGCTTACTCTTCTTAAACCGTATGTAACCACCGAACAGCATCTTTTTGAGGTTATCGGTCTGGCTTCAAGACTTAAGCTTACAGTTGTTCCCGTTCTCGACGAAAAACAACATTACAAAGGTGTTGTTACAACAAACGACCTGATCCGTTATCTGGCAGGGATCTCTTCAATGGATCAGCAGGGCGCCATCCTTGTGCTTGAAATACTTGAAAGGGATTATACTCTTTCGCAGATCGCCCAGATCGTTGAAAGCAATAATGTAAAGGTTCTCAGCATGTATATAACATCCCCGCCCGATTCCACAAGGCTTGAAGTCACTCTTAAGCTTAATTCAAACGACATAGCATCCGTAATACGTACATTTGAAAGGTACAGCTACGAAGTCAAAACATGGGTTACTACAGACGATTCCATGGACAGATTCTATTCTGAAAGGTTTGATCTTTTAATGAAGTACCTGAATATCTGAAACCATGCTGAGATCTGTCGCCATTTACAGTAAAGAAAGCAATCCAAGGACTGCATCATGTATCAGTACTCTTATCAGGGAGTTCTGCAAAAGGGGTATAAGAACATTTATTTATCAGAGGAATTTTAGTGAGTCCGCCTGCATAGATAAATCACTCATTGAAAAATTTGATGACATTTATGCACTTGAAGATATTCCGGATATGGTATTCAGTGTCGGAGGAGACGGAACTTTTCTTGAAACAATGCTCAAAGTCAGGGAACCTGAAATACCTATCGCAGGTGTAAATGCAGGTAGGATGGGATTCCTTGCCAATATTTCGGAAGAGGATATCAGCAGTTCTGTTGACCTTCTTTGCCAGGGAAGATATAAAGTGCTCGAACGCTCCCTGATTGAGTTCAGGAAACCAGAAGATGTTTTTGATAAGCAATCTTCTGTCGCCCTAAATGAAGTTACAATCCAGAAAGCTGATCCACGTATGATAACAATTACGGTTTATGTCGACGATGTTCACCTAAATACTTACTGGGCCGACGGAGTTATTGTATCGACAGCCACGGGATCAACGGCATATAACCTGAGTGTCGGAGGGCCAATTTTATCACCTGAAGATGAAACTCTTATTATTTCTCCAATCTCGCCTCATAATCTGACAATCAGGCCAATAGTGATTTCAGGCAAAAGTACCCTGAAGATGGTGGTAGAAGGACGATCATGCGAATACCTTATCACATGTGATTTCAGATCGCGCCGGCTTCCTTTCAGTGAAGAGATACTTATTTCCCGTGCAGAAAAAAAACTGAAGACAGTAATGCCGGAGGGCAGGGACTTTTACAGCACACTCAGGAATAAATTAATGTGGGGTGCCGACAGAAGGAACTGATCTATTTGCTATAATGCAGTATTGTTAACATTAGATTACTATATTTGTATCTGCAATTTAAACTAGACAAAAATGAGACGATCCCTCTTAATCGTTATATTGTTCTGTTTTGCAGTTCAATTATCTGAAGCCCAGCTCTGGAAAATGAGACGATGGGAAGCCCAGGCAGGCATCGGACCCTCATTCTCCTTCCCTGATGTGGGAGGATTTTCCCAGGGAGATAACCTTCTCGGATTAAGAGATATAAGTTACAGACAAACGAGGTTCAATATCGGAGGAACAGTAAGATACAGATGGTCACGCACATTAAATACGCGTATAGGCTTAACATATGTGATGCTGCATTCAACCGACGAAAGAGGTTCAAACGAAGGGAGAAGGTTTGAATCGTTGACACATCTTTTCGAACCATCCATGGTCCTGGAATATTATTTTGTAAAAAATAAATATGAAAGCAGCTACCTGTTTCTGAGAGGTAAAAGCCTTTGGTCGCTGCTTGGTTCACTCGATGTATATGCATTTACAGGCGTTGGAGGAGCTCTTTATTCTGTTAATGCCAATGACTATCTTAGCTCCAGGAATCAGAAAAGCAACGGTTTTACCGGAGTCATTCCTGCCGGCATTGGCGCAACACTTATTTACACTCCGAACCTTAATTTTGGAGTTGAACTGGGTGGACGTTATACCCTGACTGATTATCTTGATGGCTATCATTCGGAACAATTTTCCAAAGCCAACGACGTTTATTATCTGTTGAACTTTACGGTAACTTACAAGCTGAAAACGAGTCCCAAAGGACTGCCATCTTTCAGATGATAATAAGCTCGACCAGTTGGATGAGAAGAATTAGCGGCATTTTACTGTTATTATTTGTCTCCATATCAACATTCGGCCAGAGAAACGCCGATTATGGTGTTTTTGGAGGTGTGTCATCATATCTTGGCGACATAAACACCAACAGGCTTTTCTATTCGCCGCTTCCGGCTGCCGGACTATTTTACAGATATAATTTTAATCCCAGACAGGCAGTAAGAACAAATATCTTCATTGGCGGGATAAGGGGCAATGATATCGATTTCAGTAATAGTTTTCAGCAAGCCAGGGGAGCATCATTTTCAGGAACAGTAGGAGAATGGGCTGCTCACTTTGAATTTAATTTTCTGCCATATTCAACCCAGGGAAAAAAGTGGAACTATTCCCCATATATTGCAGCAGGTGCAGGTCTGGCATTTATATCCACAGGCTCCCTGACCTATGTTCCGGTGATACCTTTTTCAATGGGTTTTAAAATAAATATTCATAAAAATCTGGGACTTGAGGCTGAATATGGTTTTCGTAAAACTTTTTATGATAACTTTGACGGCTTGAATGATAAAGTTGATCCGGATCATAAAGCATGGCTGCACAACAACGACTGGTACTCATTTGCAGGTATTTCCTTAACATGGAAGATCTTCAACAAACTCTCAGGGTGCCCCGCTTTTAATGATGTGGATGAATCAAGAAGACGCTGAATTATGTCCCTTTTAGAAAAGATCAAGACCGACCGCCTTCCGTCACATATTGCCATTATTATGGATGGAAACGGTAGATGGGCAAAGCAGAGGGGAATGGACAGAATATTCGGTCACCAGCAGGGTGTGAACGCATTAAGGGAGATTATAGAAGCCGCTGCAGAACTCCGGATTCAATATCTTACAGTTTACGCTTTTTCAACAGAAAACTGGGGAAGACCCGATGAAGAGGTTTCTGCACTTATGGGGATCATGGTTCAGTCCCTTAACAAGGAAACAGATACTCTCATGAAAAATAACATCAGGCTGAAGGCGATTGGTGATACCGACCGTCTTGCAGATGATGTCCGCATGAGGCTGATGGAAACAATTCACCTAACCGGAGAGGCTACAGGCCTTAACCTGATCGTAGCCATGAGCTACAGTTCACGTTGGGAAATAACGGAAGCCGCAAAAAAACTCGCTTCAGATATAATCAAAGGGAAAACCGATCCGGAAAATATCACAGAACATGATTTTGAAAAATATCTTACTACAAAAGGAATACCTGAACCTGAACTGATGATACGTACAAGCGGAGAACTGAGGATCAGTAATTTCCTTTTGTGGCAGATCGCATATACCGAATTGTATTTTACGCAAACACTTTGGCCCGATTTTAGTAAGGAAGAATTTTACAAAGCAATAATTGACTTCCAGAAGAGAGAAAGAAGATTTGGAAAGACCAGTGAACAGCTATTGGAAAAATGATGATAAGATGGTGAGAAGAAAATTGAAAAGGATTTTTCTGGCAGTATTTCTTATTCTGACGAACTTTGCCCTGTTTTCACAGGAAGAAGCACAAATTATAGATTATTCAAATTCGTTTGATTATAAAATAGGAGGGGTCTCGGTTTCGGGAGTCAGGTTTCTTGATCCAAATGCCCTTATCGGAATATCAGGGCTCAGGATCGGTCAGGAAGTAGAAGTACCCGGCGATGCAATTACAACAGCAGTTAAAAAACTCTGGCAACAAGGCCTGTTTTCAGATGTAAGGATAACCATTGTTAAAACAGTTGCCGATACTGTATATCTCGATATTGCTCTTCAGGAGAGGCCCAGAATCTCTTCAGTGAAATATAACGGACTGAAAAACTCCGAAGCACAGGATCTTGTCGAAAAAATAAACATGCCTGTTGGCTCACAGCTCACATCATACCAGCTTACGCATGCACGCAAAGTCATAACTGAACATTTTATTGAAAAGGGATTCCTGAATACAACCGTTGACTTTATTCAGAAAGATGACCCTGCCCAGCCTAACAATATTATCCTTACAGTAAATGTCGACAAAAAGGAAAAGGTCAAGATCGGCGAAATATCTTTCCGGGGAAACGAAAATTTCACAGACAAGCAGCTTCGTCGTAAATTCAAAAACACAAAACAGAAAAACCTGAACTTCTTCAAACCTTCCAAGTTCATCAGCGACAAATATGATGAGGATAAGGAAAAGCTTAAAACCTTTTATAATGATAACGGATATAAGGATTTTAAGATCCTTGGCGATTCTGTTTACCCGATTTCCGAAGACCGGGTAGGACTGATGCTAAAGGTGGAAGAAGGGACACAGTACTTCCTCCGGGATATTACATGGGTTGGTAACAGTGTCTACAGAAAAGAAGATCTCGACAGATGGCTTAACATTAAAAAGGGATCTGTATACGACCAGTCGCACCTCGAAGACAGGCTTAACGGAGCTTCCGGAGCCCAGGATGCCGTAAGCAGCGCATATCAGGATAACGGTTACCTTTTCTCCCGACTGACACCTGTGGAAGCCAAAATTGAAAATGATTCAGTCGATCTTGAAATAAGAATCTATGAAGGCGACCAGGCATATCTCAACAACATAATTATCTCAGGCAATACCAGGACAAATGAGCATATAGCCAGGCGTGAGCTTTATACTTTGCCGGGAGATCTTTTCAGCAAGGATAAGATCATAAGATCAATACGTCAGTTAGGTGTTATAGGCCATTTCGATCCCGAGAAGATAAACCCAAATGTAGTTCCTGACCCTGCAAATGGAACTGTTGACCTTCTGTACAAGCTTGAAGAAAGAGCAAACGACCAGTTCGAGATTTCAGGAGGCTGGGGAGCAGGTATGCTCGTGGGAACCGTCGGTGTACGGTTCAACAACTTTGCCATGAGGAACTTTTTCAAACTCAACGAATGGAGACCATACCCTTCCGGCGACGGTCAGTCGCTGAGTATAAGGGCTCAGTCAAACGGACGACTTTACCAGTCTTACAATCTGTCATTCAATGAACCATGGCTTGGTGGTAAAAAACCGAACTCATTCTCAGTTTCTTTCTACAGGTCATTGATGACAAACGGAAGGAAAAAGAGCAGCGGCAACTACCAGTCAATGATAATCAACGGAGCCTCGATCGGCCTCGGAAAAAGGCTCGACTGGCCCGACGACTTCTTTTCCCTGTACGGAGAACTTAATTACCAGAGCTATAACCTGAACAAGTTCACATATTATAACTTCCTTTTCTCGGACGGCGTATCGAACATGCTTACTTTTACAACAAGAATCCAAAGATTCTCTACAAGTCCGAACCTTATTTACCCGAGAAGCGGTTCCACTTTTACCCTGTCATTGCAGGCTACACCGCCTTATTCACTTATTTCCGGAAAGAATATGGTCGGCGTTCCCGATAAGGAGAAATATAACTGGATTGAGTTTCACAAATGGACATTCAAAGCCGATTACTACTATCCGGTTTCAAAGGATAACAAACTTGTCCTTAATGCGAAATTCGCCTTTGGATACCTTGGCTTCTATAATAAGGATATAGGACCATCACCGTTTGAGAACTTCTATCTCGGAGGAAGCGGGATGACAGGATACAGCCTTTACGGACGTGAGATTATAGCTCTAAGGGGATATACTGATGGTTCTGTTACCCCAACCGATTCCAGAACCGGGGCCCCTACAGGCAACGTTTATTCAAAAATGACAACCGAGCTGAGATATCCGGTCTCACTTAACCAGCAGGCAACAATTTATCTGCTGGCCTTCCTTGAATCAGGAAAAGCATGGTCGAGGCTCAATCAGTATAATCCATTCAAAATGAACAGGGCTGCAGGTATCGGAGTAAGGGCTAACCTGCCGATGTTCGGACTTCTTGGTGTTGACTGGGGTTATGGCTTTGATCCTGTTGAGGACCCGATTGCCTTCCCTGATGCTAATAAAGGACAATTCAGCTTTACAATAGGTCAGCAGTTTTAATAACCAAATTTATATTAATTATGAAAAAGATAGGCGCAATAGTATTGCTGGCATTAATCGCACCGGTTTTTGCCGCAGCACAGAAATATGGTTTCGTCGATACCGAATATATCAGAAAGAATATTCCGGCTTTCACAAAGGCACAGGAACAGCTTGACAACCTTTCAAAACAATGGGAAAAGGAGATTTCCGATGGCTATGCCGTAGTTGAGCAGATGTATAAATCCTATCAGAACGATGTGGTCCTCCTTTCTCAGGATATGAAAACAAAAAGAGAAGAGGCTATTGTTAATAAGGAGAAAGAGGTAAAGGACCTTCAGAACAAATATTTCGGCGTAGAGGGAGATCTGTTTAAAAAACGTGAAGAACTTGTAAAACCAATACAGGATGAGATACTTAAGGCTATTAAAGCAATTGCTGCCGAGGGAAGCTATGCAGCTATTTTCGATACTGCTTCAGGAGGGAATATACTGTTCGCAAACCCTAAATTTGACATCAGCGATCAGGTTCTCGAAAAATTAGGTTATAAAAATTAATTAATTACTTTTGCAAAACCAATTTAAATTATCAAGAATGAAAAGATTTATAGGAATAATTGCTCTTGTCATCGTGTCAGCTTTTGCCGGGCAGGAGGCTGGTGCTCAGAATTTGAAATTCGGTCACATCAACAGGAATGAACTCATTCAGGCGATGCCTGAATTCGATTCGGCAAGGGTACAACTCGAAAAGCTGAACAAGGAGCTTCAGAATGCCGCGGAACTTTTACAGGTCGAACTTAATAATAAATATGAAACATATCTCAAGGAAGGTAAGAACATGACCGACCTTGTCCGTCAGACCAAGGAACAGGAACTTCAGGATTATCAGAGAAGACTTTCTGACTTTCAGACAAATGCACAAAATCAGCTCCAGGAAAAACAGGTCGCCCTCTTCCAGCCTATTACTGAAAAAGCCGACAAGGCAATAAGCCAGGTTGGAAAGGAAAACGGATTTATATATATTTTTGACATTTCAGGCCAGCAGATAGCTTATTTTGACGAAACAAAAAGCGTAAACGTACTGCCACTTGCTAAAACCAAACTTGGATTAAAGTAAATATGATCATATGAACCAGTGACCATCCGCCTGAAGGCAGATGGTCATTTTTTTAATGTATAATTATAAAGTGAAAAACAAGCCAATAGGAATATTTGATTCAGGAGTCGGTGGACTTACTGTAGCACAGGCAATTAAACAGATCCTGCCGGGCGAAAGCCTGGTTTATTTTGGCGATACCGCCCACCTTCCGTATGGCGATAAATCGGCCGAGTCGATACGCTACTATTCAGGTAAAATAACGGAGTTCCTTATTGCTCACGACTCAAAAATTGTCCTTGTAGCCTGTAATTCGGCTTCTGCCTCAGCTTTCGACTCACTTAAGGAAGAGTTTAAGGAGAAATTAATACTTATTGATGTCATTAATCCGGTTGTGAATTACCTCAGCATGCGTAAATTCAGCAAAGTCGGAATAATAGGAACAAAACGCACAATAAGCTCCTGTACTTACGATAATAAGCTTAAGATCAAATCGCCCGATACAGAAGTTGTCTCAATGGCTACCCCATTGCTTGTGCCAATGATAGAAGAGGGCTTCATTTTTGACGATATAAGCAACGCCATAATACGTACATATCTTTCAAACAACATGCTTTCGGGAATTCAGGCCCTGGTACTGGGATGTACCCATTACCCGATAATAAAAAGCCAGATAAGCAGATTCTTTGATTTCAATGTTGAAGTTGTAGACTCTGCCCGTATCGTATCGTTCGTCCTTAAGGAAACTCTTGAAAAGAACAACCTTCTCAACGATTCGGGAATTGTGAACGACCGTTTCTTCGTGTCAGATTATACGCCTTATTTTGAAAAGATCGCAAGGATGTTTTTTGAAGGCGAAATAAACCTTAAAAAAGCTGACATCTGGAGCTAAATAAAAACATGATCAAAATCATGCGTTAATGTCAATAATTGTATGATTTTTCGAACATTAATTAAACTAATTTTGTTGCCAAATCATGCATAGGGGTTATATCAAAATTCCTTTGAGTTCATGTACTCTTTCTTTAGGATTACCTTTGTGTTTAATTGTAAATCATTTAACCACAGTCCCGAATACCCGGGAACAGGCTCCATCAATAAGAGCACATAATATTGATTTTCAGAAAGATCTGTTTGTGATTTGACTTTTTAAAGAAATATTACTGAATCATGACCAAGAAATCAAAAGTTATTGAAAAGGAAGAAGTGGTTATCAGGTTTTCGGGCGATTCAGGGGATGGCATGCAGCTTACCGGAACACTGTTTTCCGATACTGCTGCCCTGTATGGAAACGACATTGCCACTTTCCCCGATTATCCGGCCGAAATACGTGCCCCCCAGGGAACCGTTGGAGGAGTATCAGGCTTCCAGGTCCATCTCGGACGTTCGGAGGTAAATAATCCTGGTGACTTTGCCGACGTGCTGGTTGCAATGAACCCTGCAGCAATCAAGGCAAATGCCAGATGGATAAAACCCGGAGGGACTGTTATTTACGATAAGGATAATTTTACTGAAAAGAATATTGAAAAGGCCGGATATCTTAAAGATCCGATTGCCGAGGAAAAACTCGACAGCTACAACATAATTGCAGCACCGGTCTCATCGATGGTAAGGGAGGCACTGAAAGACCTGGGCCTTGATCCGAAGACAGTCCTTCGTACAAAAAACATGTTCGCCCTCGGAATGGTATTCTGGCTCTTCGACCGTAAACTCAAATATACGGAACAGTTCTTCGACAAGAAATTTGTTAAACGTCCTGAAGTGGCGCAAGCTAACAAGATAGCCCTCAGGGCAGGTTATTACTATGCTGAAACCATCGAAGCTCTCACACCTGTTATACGTATAAATCCGGCTCCGATTGCATCCGGAAAATACAGGAATATTTGCGGTAACGTTGCCACTGCATGGGGTCTTATTGCAGCAGCCGAAAAAGCAGGCCTTAAACTTTTTATAGGTTCATATCCGATAACCCCTGCAACAGGAATTCTTGAGGAACTTGCTGCACGGAAGGAACTTGGTGTGATCAGTTTTCAGGCCGAAGATGAAATTGCCGGAATATGCAGCGCACTTGGCGCCAGCTTCGCCGGGAACCTTGCTGTAACTTCCACCTCAGGGCCCGGCCTGGCATTAAAATCAGAGGCAATAGGCCTCGCCGTGATGGCAGAACTTCCGATAGTAATAATTGATGTGCAAAGAGGAGGACCCTCCACAGGATTACCGACAAAAACAGAACAGACCGACCTTATGCAGGCCCTTTACGGAAGGAATGGCGAAAGTCCTGTTGTGGTTATTGCTGCCAGCACTCCTGCCGACTGCTTTAGTTATGCATTCCATGCTGCAAAAATTGCGGTCGAACACATGACACCGGTGGTTCTTCTTACCGACAGCTATCTTGCCAATGGATCAGAGCCGTGGAGAATCCCTGAAATGAAAGATCTTCCAACCATAACTCCGCCATATGCCGGTACCGATGAGCTTCCTTTCCTTCCATATAAACGCGACAGGGAAAAGCTCTCAAGAAAATGGGCAGTCCCGGGAACCCAGGGTCTCGAACACCGCATCGGAGGACTCGAAAAAACTATAAAGGGAACTGTCTCATATATTCCCGAAAACCATGAACTAATGGTAAAATTGAGGGAAGATAAAGTAGCAAGGGTGGTTAATGATATCCCTGATATTACAGTTTTCGGACCCGAAACAAATGACCTTCTGGTTGTGGGATGGGGAGGATCATATGGATACCTCATTACTGCCGTGCGTGAACTGATTGCTGAAGGATATAATGTCAGCTTCATCAATTTCAACTATATCAATCCACTTCCCGCAAATACCCGTGAAACTTTCGCGAGCTTCAAGAAGATTTTGGTTTGCGAACTTAACACCGGGCAGTTTACAAATTACCTGAGGATGAAACATCAGGAGTTCAGATATGAACAGATTAACAAGGTTCAGGGATTGCCATTCACGGTACAGGAGATCAAGGAAAAATGTATTAAAATTCTGGAGGAAAACTGATATGGAACCGATACAGATAAACCAGCCAACACCAAAGGATTTCAAGAGTGACCAGGAGGTACGGTGGTGCCCCGGATGCGGCGATCATGCCGTTCTGAATGCCGTTCAGAAAGCATTGTCGGAACTGGGCATACCACGTGAAAAATTTGCATTCATTTCAGGAATCGGTTGCTCCTCCCGTTTCCCGTATTATATGAATACCTATGGGTTTCATGGCATCCATGGCCGTGCCTCGGCAATAGCAAGCGGAGTGAAAATTGCCAACCCCGATCTTTCTGTATGGCAGATCACAGGCGATGGCGACGCACTGGCAATAGGAGGTAACCATTTCATCCACGTGGTCCGCCGAAATGTTGATATAAATATCATTCTTTTCAACAATGAAATCTATGGCCTTACAAAGGGCCAGTATTCTCCTACATCCGAAAAAGGAATTGTAACAAAAACATCTCCCTATGGTACCATTGAGGAACCATTTTCAGTAGGTGAACTCGTTGTGGGAGCAAAAGGAAGATTCTTTGCAAGGACTCTCGATTCGAATGTTGCACTCTCCACTCAGATCTATATTGAAGCTGCAAGGCATAAGGGCACCTCAGTTGTTGAAGTCCTCCAAAACTGCGTAATCTTTAACGACGGGATCCACGAAGGTGTTGCAGGAAAGGAGGTTAGAGATGACCGGACAATAATACTCAGGCATGGAGAACCTATGGTCTTTGGAAAAGATGGTGACAAAGGGCTTATCCTCGATGGTCTTAAGCTGAGAGTTGTAAAGCTTGGTGAGAACGGCTACAATAAAAATAATATTCTTGTACATGATGTAACCGAACCTAATCCTGGGATCCATTATATGCTTGCAAATATGAGATATCCGGAATATCCTGTTGCACTGGGTGTTATAAGATCTGTCCCGGGTCCGACCTATGATGAGGATGTTCATAATCAGATCGAAGACATCCGTAAAACATCAAAGGTTAAATGCGTCGACGACCTGTTGAACAGCGGATCCGTCTGGACAGTCGATTGATAATTTTTGTTTGGATCTTATATTTTCTGATAGTTATCTGCATTAAAATCATTCCGGATCACTATTTTTAATAAAGCTTTCATAGCAGTACTTCCGGAATGGTACACTTCAGAAATGTGATAATGAGCCCATGGGTGTTATCAATACTCCCTTTTCTACTGATTGTACTCCTGATAAACAACGATTTCAAAAGATATCTTCTTATTTCAGAGGAGTCAAATGTTCTGGCCGAAAATAAATTTATCTGGTATGATGACCTTGATGAGGACGGGACATCTGAAATGATGGTCACGAGAAATCATAATGATTTTACCTCTCTTGGAATTTATGGTCCGAAAGGGATTATTGACCAGTGGAATTTCAGGGGAGGTCTCGGGTTTCAGTATGTAAAATGCCTTGGCTTAACAGGCGATAGCAATGGCGACGGAATGAGAGAGCTATATTTATTCACGCTTTCTTCCGATTCAATATTACTACACTGTATCAATAATTTTAAAGATTCTCACGTTCCGGTCGCTGAACGCCTGATATCCGTTACAGGCAGGAGCGACCATCCTCCTGATCCTTTCATTATTCCGGCTGAGATGGAAGATCTTGATGGTGACGGAACAAAGGAACTGATATTCGGGATCGGATCGGGATTTTCCAGATCTCCACGTAATGTTTATTCCTATAATATTGCAAGGGATTCCCTTTCAGTTTCCCCTGAATCATATTATTATATCTGGAAGATCCTTCAGACAGACATCACCGGCGATGGAACAAGTGAGATCATTCCATATGGCTATGCAGCTTCGAATGTAAGCCCGGAAGAGTCAGAATATCACGACTTCAGCGCCTCGCTGATTGTGCTTGACAGAAATCTCCGTTTTCTGTTCAGACCTTTGCAGATGGGCGGAAATTACAGCAAGATAACACCTGTATCAGACATCAGAGGAAAGACAGGTTCCCTTGCCTTTCTTTTTAACCCGGCATCATCTGAACTTAATTCCACTTTTTATTGTGTTGATGTAAAAGGGAAAATTGCCGACAGCCTTAATCTGCCTTTTTATGCAAATGACATAATAAACACAAAATCGGGCAAGAAGAATATGATATTGCTTTCGGTGCCGGGGAAAGGAATAGGACTTTTCAATGAGCAGCTTGAAGAAAAGAAATTCGTGGATTTCAAAGGTGACCTTGAGATAGTAAATGAAGATTTTGATGCCGATGGGAAAAAGGAAATATTGCTTTTCCGATACAATATGGGAGGCATAACGATCTTCAGGGATGGGCTTAAACATCGGGTCGACATTCAGGTTCCGTCAGGTGGAACTACTGATTTCCTGTTGTCATATAAACGGGATGACATCTCAGGAAACATGATTTCCATTCAGTCTGGAAGAAATCACTATCTGCTTAAATACGGGAAAAATCCTCTGTATCCTTTCAGGTTTCTTTTATATTTCCTTATTTACTCAGGATTGTTTGTTTTCACTTTTTTTGTAAAAAAGATTCAGGAAGTGCAGACAAAAAGAAGGTTTGAAAGTGAGAAAAAGATCTCTGAACTGCAGATGGCGATAATAAGGAACCAACTGGATCCACATTTTACATTGAATGCCATCAATTCCGTTATCTATTCTGTCGAACATTCTTCTGTGGAGCAGGCCGGTAACCACCTCAGACGCTTTGCCGGCCTTTACAGGAACCTTTTACTATCAGCGGGCTCTATCAGGAGGACCATAAATGAGGAACTTGAATTTTGCAGAGATTATCTTGAACTCGAACTGATGGGGTTCAATGGAAAATTTGACTACAAAATCAATGTCGGGGATAATGTTGATACTTCTTTTCTCATCCCCAGAATGCTCATTCAGATACATGTCGAAAACGCAATAAAGCACGGTCTGTCCCCGTTGAAATCGGGCGGTTCCCTGAATATAAACATAGAAAAGCAAAGGGGTATACACTTGATCACAGTTGACGATAATGGTATAGGACGTGAGAAGTCGGCAGAAATTCAAAAAACATCTACAGGCAAAGGTCTTAAAATCATGAATGAACTTTACTCAATATATGGGAAATATTACAATGAGAGCATTAGTTCGGAAGTCATTGACCTTTATGGATCCGACGGCAAGGCAGCAGGGACCAGGGTAATAATCAAAATTGCCGGGAAAAATGAAAAATGATTTTCTGCATGAACGGACTGTAACTGCTATGATCGTTGACGATGAAGATCATTGCATAAAATCTCTTCATGACTATATCCTTTCCGATCCCCGTATTTCGGTCGTTGCTTCAGTCACTGACCCCGTCCCGGCAACAGCAGAGATCATTGAGAAGAAACCCGACCTTTTGTTTCTCGATATTCAGATGCCAGGGAAAAGCGGATTTGATATCCTCGGTGAGATCCACCGGGCAGGTGTGAAACCTTGCGTGATATTTGTGACTGCTTTTGAAAATTTCGCAATCCAGGCTATAAAGGCGTCGGCTTTTGATTATCTTCTAAAACCTGTAGACAGGACCGAACTGGCTGTGGCTGTTGAAAGGGCAATAAATCAGATAAACGGCAGAGAGCCGGAAAGGAACTATTCTCTCCTTCTTGAAATGACTTCGCGGAAGAAACTGAAGTTCAATACTGCCGGTGGATTCTTTCTGATTGATCCTTCAGATATTGTTTATATCCAGGCCGACTGGAATTATTCCGAAATTCACCTTGGAAAAGAAAAATACGAGGTTGTGGTTGTAAATCTCGGGGAAATTGAAAAAATGCTTCCACCATCGGAGTTTGCAAGGATCAGCCGGTCGGTAATAGTAAATTTAAAATATTTGAGCAAGGTACAAAGGATTAAGAGACTCTGCATTCTAAACAAAGATGGGGAGGTTTTCCAGTTCAGGATACCGCTTCTCAGAATAAGGGACCTTGAAAAACTTCTCTGATATTACCAGATACAATTTTCACCGCATCAGTTTGCTATCCTCATCCTTATTCATCAGCTCCTAATAAAAAACGGCTGTTTGCTTTTATGTTTTGATCATTGCTAAGAGTTGAAAGTCATCATTAGTAAATTAGAGTCCGGAAGTAAACTAAATGATATATATCATTTAGTTTAGCGAAATATATCAACTGAAAGAGTAGTATATAGCAATTAAATAAATAATATAAATCAATGAATTGATAAGTATTTATCAATTGTTTGATTGATATTCCCCTCTGAATTTTCCCCGGCCCTTTAATATCCATGCAAGGGCCATCAAAGATCGAGCCTCTCCCCGGGGCTCGACTTATATTGCGTGTAATAAGGGTAGGTCAAATTGATTGATTGCCTCATAATAACATTTTGAATATTTTATCATCTGCTCCGGAAACCTCGTAATTTTAGTAACTTTAAATTCTGTTACACCGAAATTCCCGCCAATGGATGCAAAAAACAATATTACCCCTGAATTCAGGCAACTGCTTCATGATCAGCAGGAAAGAGTAAAGGAGCTTAGCTGCATCAACCAAACGACATACATTCTGAAGGAAAATAAACCGATAGAGGAAACCCTCCAGCAGATTGCATTGCTCCTGCCGGCCGCCTGGCAATACCCCGAATATACTGTTGCCAGGATCACCTTCATGAACCAGAATTTTGAGACTCTTGAATTCTGCGAGACAAAATGGAAGATGATCCAGGAATTCAGTACAATCGATGATCAGACCGGAACAATTGAGATCTATTATACAAGGGAATTCAGGGAGGAGAGCGAAGGTCCTTTTCTTAAGGAGGAGAGGGACCTGATACAGAATATAGCAAGCCTTATTACCGGGTATATAAACAGCTATAAAGCACGTGATCTGATAAGAACGTCGGGGATTACGGGAAGGGAAGAAGAAGATTACCAGAAGATCCCCAGCAAAAAATTGCTTCAGCGGTTTCTCGACCGTCATAATGCCGAAAGGGATGTCTTCCATGACCTTCAGCCCTTTAAGGTAAAGGAAATACTTCTTGTTGCAAACCTTTATGATGCCTATACCATCGAGGGAGAAGGACGGTTTGCTGATCATATCCTTGGAGAATATTACCATATGAGCCTTACTTCCATTCCCAGGGTTACCGGGGTTTCGAGTGAGGAGGAGGCTTTCAACAGACTGAGAGCCAGACATTACGATATGGTTATAATTATGATTGGTGTTGATAAGGAGAGCCCTATGGACCTATGCCGGAAAATAAAGAATAAATATCCATATCTCCCTACTTTTCTGCTGCTTAACAATCCGTCAGATATGGCTTTTGTCAAAAAACAACAGGCCAGGAAAGTCCCTTTCGATAATTATTTTGTATGGACCGGCGAATCGAAAGTATTTTTTGCAATGGTCTCGCTTCTTGAAGACAGGGTGAACGTCGAAAATGATACACAGAAAGGTCTTACAGGTGTAATCCTTCTTGTTGAGGATTCAGCCGATTATTACTCCAGCTACCTTCCGATGCTCTACAGCCTTGTGATGGATCAGACAAAGCACCTTATTGAGGATGTTTCGACTGACGAATTATATAAAGTTCTGAAACTGAGAGCACGACCAAAAATACTGCTTGCTTCAAACTGGGAAAGCGCCATCAATATTTTCAATAATTACAGGAATAACCTCCTGTGCGTAATCTCCGACATGTCGTTCCCGAGAGAAGGAAAAATGGATGAAAAAGCCGGTTCAGAACTTATCAGCCATATCAAGGGAGAGTTGCCAAACCTCCCTACTGTTCTGCAGTCGTCCGATCCGGCAAACGCTAAATATGCCTTTGCCTTAAAATCGAATTTCATTAACAAAAATTCCGAAAGCCTTCTTCAGGATCTTAAATCTTTCATTAACTATTATCTTGGTTTCGGACACTTTGTTTACAGGGACAATCAGGGAAGGCAGATTGCTGTTGCAAGGTCGATGAAGGAATTCGAATCTTATCTCGAAACCATCCCCGAAGATTCTCTTGCATACCATGCGATGAAGAACCATTTCAGCCACTGGCTTATGGCGCGCGGTGAAGTGAAGATCGCCAGGCTGATAAACCCCGTTAAGGTGTCAGACTTCAACAGTCTTAAGGAAGTAAGGGAATTCCTTCTGAGCATAATCAGAAAGCGCCGGCAGGAACTAAACAAGGGTCGGGTCATAAAATTTGAGGAGTCGGCTGCCATTGACGAAACAAATGTGGTAAGCCTGACACCCGGATCACTTGGCGGGAAGGGGCGGGGCCTGGCTTTTATCAATACACTGATATATAGTTTTGAGCTTGGAAGACTTATTCCCGGAATTAATGTAAAGGCACCTGTGACAGCCATTATCGGGACAGATGAATTTGACCTTTTCATGGAAAGGAACCACCTGTGGAGCTTTGTCAAGGAAGAAAGGAATTACGATATCATACAAAGGGCATTTATTAAAGGAAGTCTAAGCTATACCCTTGAAAAGAAGCTGAGGGTTTTCCTTAACAAAATACGGAACCCGCTTGCAGTCCGTTCCTCAAGTCTTTTTGAGGATTCAATGAGTCAGCCTTTCTCGGGCATTTTCGGAACTTATCTTGTGCCAAATACAAATCCGGATGCCGAAACGCGTCTGAAACAGCTTTCAGATGCTATAAAGCTGGTCTTTGCTTCAATATATTCAGGTGTGGCCAAAGCGTATTTTGAGGCCATAAATTACAAGATCGAACTTGAGAAGATGGCGGTTGTGATACAGGAAGTTGTCGGGAAAAGATATGATGACGTTTATTATCCTCATATAAGCGGGTCGGCACAATCTTTCAATTTCTATCCCATCTCCCATATGAAGCCGAAGGACGGTTTTGCTGTTGCCGCAGTCGGGCTCGGCCAATATGTGATGGAAGGAAATCTTGCATACAGGTTTTCACCTACTTACCCAACCCTCGAAATAATCTCGCAGAAAGATATTTACAGGAACTCACAGGTCAGATTTTATGCAGTCGACCTTGCAAAGACTAATCTTAACCTTCTCGAAGGCGAGAATGCCGGGCTCAAAATGCTCGATATAAGCGATGCCGAGGCTCATGGCACACTTAAGCATATAGCTTCTGTCATGAATCCCGACAATGATACAATAATCCCGGGCCTTGATATTCCTGGCCCCAGAGTGATAAATTTTGCCGATATCCTGAAATACAATTATATCCCACTGGCTCCGGCTCTCAGGACGGTTCTCGATGTTGTGACAGAAGCATGCGGGACTCCGGTTGAGATTGAGTTTGCTGTCGATCTTACAAAGGATGAAGCCGGTAATGCTTCATTCTATCTCCTTCAGATCAAGCCACTGCTGGGAACAGGAGCAGGATATAATATTGACCCATGCTCGATCGACAGAGACGAGCTGGTCCTTTTTACTAATAAAAGCATGGGAAACGGAATATTCAGAGATATAACAGATATGATCTATCTTGAACCATCCAACTTTGACACAAAACTTACCCTACGCATGGCAGAGGAAATTGCAAATATTAATGAGAAAATGGTAAATGAAAGCAGGAAATACATCCTTATAGGGCCTGGCAGATGGGGAACCCGCGACAGGTTCCTTGGCATTCCGGTTGCCTGGCCGCAGATATCAAATGCAAGAGTAATAGTGGAGGTCTCTCTTGCTGATTTTCACCCCGATGCTTCGCTTGGTTCTCACTTTTTCCATAATGTGACATCAATGAATATAGGTTATTTCTCCATTGACCTCGACTCACAGGATGATAAAATCAGTTTTGATCTTATAAGAAGGCAGCAGATCATTGAGACTGGAGAGTTCTTCAGACATGTCAGGTTTGATAAACCATTGATTATCAGAATGGACGGTAAAAAAGGGATGGCAGTTGTTTCCATGAATAATAAAAATGTGCTCGCATGACGATTATTGAAGGTATACTGGATCTGCAGAAATATGATTTCACCGATACTTCTTTCGACCTGCTTATGCAGAAAAGGATACATCGCGTACTGATAATATGCAGTAATTATGATAATTATATGCTGGAGGAGGACGGCCGTATCGATGAACAAATATTCAATGAATATGTCTCCCTTAACCTGAGGTACCCGCCAACATTTGTACAGACTGACAATGCAGAGGATGCTTTCAGGATCCTCCAGGAGGGCAATATAGATCTGGTGATTTCGATGCTGAGCCTCAGGGGAACCGACGTGTTTGCACTGGCCAAGATGATCAAGGCAAGATACGAGCACATTCCCATTGTTGTTCTTACTTATTTCTCAAGAGAGGTTTCTTTAAGGCTTCAGGGTGAGGACCTTAGCGCCATCGATTATGTTTTCTGCTGGCTAGGTGATGCTTCACTTATTTTGGCAATTATAAAGCTTATCGAAGATAAGATGAATGCCGACTTTGATATAGAAAACATCGGGGTTCAGGCTATTATACTTGTTGAAAATTCGATCAGGTATATATCGTCATATCTTCCGAATATTTACAGGATAGTTCTGCTGCAGTCGATCGACTTTCAGAGGGAGGCTCTTAATGAACACCAGCGAATGCTGAAAATGCGGGGACGCCCTAAAATCCTTCTTGCCAATAATTACAATGATGCCCTTGATCTTTACAAAAAGTATAAATATAACGTCCTTGGAGTTATTTCCGATATAAGTTACAAAAAGGATGGTGTTGTTGATGAAAATGCAGGCATTGAACTGTGCAAGGCAGTTATGGCCGACGACGACAAGGTGCCTTTCCTCATTCAGTCGTCAAGCTCTGTTCATAAAAAAATGGCGGAGGAGCTTGGCGCAGGATTCATAAACAAATATTCAAAATCACTCTCTCTGGAACTCAGGAACTTCATAATCCAGAACCTTGCTTTCGGACCTTTTGTGTTCAAGAATCCTGACACTATGGAGCCTATTGCAATTGCAACTGACCTGCAGAGCCTCCAGCAGAAACTTCTTACTATCCCCGATAAAACACTTGAATATCATGCAACCAGGAACCACTTTTCAAAATGGCTGAATGCCCGTGCCTTATTCCCCGTTGCGCAAATGTTTAAATATATCCGCAAGGAGGACTTTGATACAATGGATGAGATGAGAAGATTTCTCTATGTAGCTATTTCAAGCTTCAGGCTTGGCAAGGGTAGGGGAGTAATTGCCAAATTTGACAAGTCGAGTTACGACGAGTACCAGGTTTTTTCAAGAATAGGCGATGCATCAATCGGAGGAAAGGCAAGAGGTCTCGCATTTATTAACCGCATAATAAAGACACATAAACTGTATAATAAATTTCCGGATGTCCTTATCACCATACCACGGACAGTAGTTCTCAGCACCGATATATTTGATGAGTTTATGGATCATAACAACCTGTATTCGGTTGCTCTGTCTGATCTTTCTGATGATGAGATCCTTGCAAGATTTCTGAGTGCCGAGCTTCCCGGAAGGGTTTATCAGGATTTTTATGCCTTCCTCGCTGTATCGAGAAACCATCCAATTGCCGTCAGATCGTCAAGCAAGCTCGAGGACTCCCACTACCAGCCTTTTGCAGGAATATATTCAACATATATGATACCGCGTCATCCCGATAACCATGTAATGGTAAGGATGATATCCGATGCAATAAGGGAGGTTTATGCTTCTGTTTATTACAAAGCCAGCAAGGCATATATGACTGCAACTGCCAATGTAATTGATGAGGAAAAGATGGGGATCATCCTTCAGGAAGTATGCGGCAACAGGCACGGAGATATTTTCTACCCTACACTGTCGGGTGTTGCCCAATCGATAAATTACTATCCCATCGGTTCTGAAAAGGCTGAAGACGGAATAGCAAACATAGCATTTGGCCTTGGAAAACTGATAGTCGAGGGTGGATTATCATTGCGGTTTTCACCAAAGCATTACAAGAAGATACTTCAGCTTTCATCGGTTGAGGCTGCCCTCAGGGATACCCAGAAGGAATTCCGTGCTCTCGATCTTAAAGTCGACAGTTTTGTCCCGTCCACTGATGACGGCGTTAACATACTGAGGCTCGGCATTAATGATGTAAACAACAATGCTGCAATGAAGTATGCGGCTTCAACATATGATTACAATAATAATATTCTGAGGGATGGGATCAATTATTCAGGTAAAAGGATTATATCGTTTGCCAACGTGCTGCAACATAAACTTTTTCCACTGGCCGACATTCTCAGCTCACTTCTTGAGCTTGGACAGAAGGAAATGAATAATCCTATTGAGATTGAATTTGCAGCAAACCTTGAAACTCCCCCTGGTACCCCAAAGATATTCAATTTTCTTCAGATACGGCCTATAGTCCATACGGAAGAGACATCTGTAATAAACCTTGGAAATATTTCAATATCAGATACGATAATTTATTCCGAATCCGCATTGGGAAATGGGGTTTTCAGGGGGATCAGCGATGTTGTATATATAAAGCCTGACTCGTTCAACCCTTCGAGGAACAAAGATATTGCTGTCGACATTGAGCGCATCAACAATGAATTCGTAAAGAATGGCGCAGGATATGTTCTTATCGGACCAGGCCGCTGGGGATCAACAGATCCATGGCTCGGTATCCCTGTAAAGTGGCCTCAGATATCTGCTGCAAGAATAATTATTGAATCGGGTCTTAAAAACTACAGGATCGATCCCAGCCAGGGCACGCACTTTTTTCAGAATCTTACTTCTTTCAGGATTGGATATTTCACTATTAATCCGTACATAAACGAAGGATTCTATGATGTTGAATTCCTGAATAGTATAAAGGTTACCTATGAAGATGAGCACCTCAGGCACGTACGATTTTACAAGCCTCTGGAAATAATGATTGACGGGAAAACCCACAAAGGAGTGATCCTGAAACCAAAAATAAATAGCCAGAACACTGAAGGTGTCTAGAAACAAGCTGATTCTATAACAACTTCCCTGTTTATCTTCCGGATAAGTCCCTGCAGCACTTTACCCGGCCCCATCTCCGTAAATGAGGATGCTCCACCGGCAATCATATTTCTGACCGACTGGGTCCATTTTACAGGAGATGTCAACTGTGCAACGAGGTTTGCCTTGATTTTCTCGGGGTCGGTAGACGGACTTGCGTCCACGTTCTGGTAAACAGGGCAGACAGGTTGATGGAAACTGGTCATCCTTATAGCCTCCTCGAGTTCGACTCTCGCAGGTTCCATTAGAGGAGAATGAAATGCTCCGCCGACTGCAAGTCTTACAGCCATTTTTGCTCCTTTCCCTTTCAGTATCTCGACAGCCTTATCGACACTGTCAATGGATCCGGATATTACAATCTGACCCGGACTGTTATAATTTGCAGGAACAACGGTTCCGCTTATCGACAAACATACTTCTTCTACGATTTCATCTTCGAGTCCGATTATTGCAGCCATAGTTGATGGAGAGGCTTCACATGCCTTTTGCATTGCTGCAGCTCTTTTGGAAACGAGTAAAAGTCCATCTTCGAAGGATAGTGCCCTGTTTGCAACAAGTGCTGAAAATTCCCCAAGCGAATGGCCTGCAACCATCTCAGGCTTAAATGAATCCTTAAGAACGGCTGCAAGTATTGTCGAATGAAGAAAAATTGCAGGTTGGGTCACCTTTGTTTGCTTGAGATCGTCCTCAGTACCTTCAAACATCAGGCTTGTTATTTTAAATCCAAGTATTGAATCGGCCCTGTCAAATAATTCTTTTGCAAGCGGGGATTTCTCATAAAGGTCGCGGCCCATCCCCTGAAACTGTGCTCCCTGACCTGGGAAAACATATGCTTTCATATATTTCTAATGAAGGTTTGATCCGATTAAATGAACAAATTCCTCCCGTGTATTCAACTGGTTGAGGAATACACCGGTAAAGGCAGATGTTGTGGTAACAGAATGCTGTTTTTGTATGCCTCTTATCTGCATGCACATATGCTGTGCCTCTATTACAACCGCCACTCCCATGGGGCTGAGGCAGTCCTGAAGGCAATCGCGTATCTGGACTGTAAGCCTTTCCTGGACCTGAAGCCTGCGGGCAAAAGCTTCAACGACTCTTGCAATTTTGCTAAGGCCGGTAATATAACCATTAGGAATATATGCAACATGAGCTTTCCCGAAAAATGGCAGCATGTGATGTTCGCACATTGAATAAAGCTCAATGTCCTTTACTATTACCATCTGTTTGTAGTCTTCCCTGAATTTTGCGGAATTTATTATTTCGCAGGCATTCTGACTATACCCGTTTGTAAGAAATTTGATTGCCTTGGCCACCCTTGTGGGAGTGTTTTTCAGTCCTTCCCTCTCCGGATCCTCACCGATCAGCTGAAGAACTTTGTAATAATGTGAAGATAATTCCTTTATGTTCTCAGCATCCCACGATTCTATCCTGTTATATCCGTTTGAGGATATGCCGCTTCCGTTATTTATTGTTTCTATCCTTTCAGCCATAATATTCAATCGTATTGTTTTCAGTTTCACTTATTTTTATGCAGTGCAGGAGTGCACCTTCTTTTTCGATAAATGGTTTCAGCTCATCCCATATCGCAATTGCCAGATTCTCGGTTGTAGCTATTTTACCTCTCATAAAGCTGACCTCAAGATTCAGATTCTTGTGATCAGCTTTATCAATAATTGTTTCTTTTATTATCTCCTTCAGCCTGTTGATATTCATGAACAAGCCCGTCTCCGGAGGGACATCACCCTTTACTGTGACATAAAGGACATACTCATGGCCATGCCAGTTGGGATTTGAACATTTGCCGAAAACCCTGTAATTTTCTTCATCTGTCCATTCCTGCCTGTCCATCCTGTGTGCAGCGCTGAATCTTTCTCTGCGGGTGATATAGATCATTGCTTCAGGCTTTAGTCATGCAATATTAACTATTTAATACGATCTTTGTAAATCCTAAAACAATATATTTATGCATTCAAAATTCTTACAAGCATAAACCGAATTTATGTCATCATGTATTTCCATAATTGCTGCAACGGATGAGGAAGCCTCTGTAGTAAGGAATATGGAAGGCATTGAAGATATTGCCGGGCGACCGTTTTTCAGGAAGAAAGGAATAGACATTCTTGTTACCGGAGTGGGAACTGTTGCCACTGCCTGGGCGCTGACGAAAATGTTCTCATCGGGTATAAGACCCGATATTGCCATTAATATAGGGATTGCAGGGACTTTCAGGGATGATATCCCGGTTGGAAGTGTTGTAATGCCTGTTTCTGACTGCTTTGGAGATGCCGGCATAGATACGCATAAAGGATTTTTTACATTGTCTGAAGCCGGCCTTCAGGATCCGGACAAATTTCCGTTCAGAAATGGAAAGCTTGTTGCTGAAAATAAATTTGTTCAGAAAGTTGCAGCAATAGTCGAAACTGTGAATGCTGTAACAGTAAATGCAGCATCAGGTTCACAGGAGCAAATCGGTAAAATCATGGGGAAATATAACCCGGATATAGAAACAATGGAGGGAGCTGCATTCTTCTACGTGTGTGCAATGGAAAATATCCCTTTCATTGCCCTGAGGGCTATATCAAACAAGGTAGAACCACGGAACAGGGAAAAATGGAATATTCCCATTGCTTTGAAAAACCTTTCGATGGTATTGAATGATGTTCTACTGAAAATCGGATAAAAAATGAAACTGACACTGGGATTTTCTCCATGCCCGAATGATACATTCATCTTTGACGCTTTAGTGAATGGAAGGATCGATACTGAAGGACTTGAATTTGATTATCACCTTGCAGATGTCGAGGAACTTAATCTTGCCGCTTTCAGAGCAGAGGCCGATATAACAAAGATAAGCTGCCATGCCTTTCCTTATGCTGCAAAAGATTACCTTATCCTTGATGCAGGAAGCGCCCTGGGATACGGCAATGGCCCCCTGCTTATTGCAAAGCCGGGTTTTGATCCGGTAAAGATGAATTCGTCGGTGATCGCAATTCCCGGCATATTTACAACCGCAAATCTTCTTTTCAGCATTGCCTGGCCCGAAGCATTAAATAAGAAAGAATACCTGTTTTCGGATATAGTTGATGTAATTCTTCGTGGTGAGGCCGATGCAGGACTGATAATACATGAAACCCGGTTTACATATCAGCTTAACGGACTGACACTAATCGCTGATATGGGGGAGTTCTGGGAGAATCTTACAGGACTGCCGATTCCTCTTGGCGCTATTGTAATTAACAGGAGGATCCCTGAAAAAGTGTCGTTGAAATTTAACAGGCTTTTAAGGAAAAGCGTTGAATTTGCCATGGAAAATCCGTCAGAGTCGTCTTATTTTGTTTCCTCGTATGCCAGGGAGATTGAAAAGTCAGTTATGGAAAGTCACATAAGGATGTTTGTGAACAATTTTTCAATCGACCTTGGGGAAGATGGCAAAAAGGCATTTTCGCGGCTTTTCAAACTGGCACATGAAAAGAGGATTACACCGGCAGTACCTGAAAGGATATTTCTTACATGATAAAATAGCTGATAATGATCAAAATGAGTAATTTTGAGATAAACCAGTTTCTGTTCTTTTGATCAAACCAATCTTTAAATTTCACAGCCATGGCATTTGAATTACCCTTACTCCCTTACAAAACAGATGCACTTGTTCCTTTTATTAGTGCCGAAACCATTGAATATCACTATGGTAAGCACCATCAGGCCTATGTTAACAACCTTAACGGGCTTATCCCGGGGACTGAATTTGAAAATTCTGACCTTGAAACAATGATCAGGAAAGCTGAAGGAGGTATTTTCAATAATGCTGCACAGGTATGGAATCATACCTTTTATTTTGAAGCATTATCAAAGGACGGACTTAAGGCCCCTGCAGGCGATCTCGAAGATGCAATGAAACGGTCGTTCGGATCATTTGATTCCTTCAGGGAACAATTTACAAAGGTTGCCGCAACACTTTTCGGCTCAGGATGGGCATGGCTTGTTAAAAGCAATGAAGGTATTCTTCAGATTGTTCAGGAATCGAATGCCGGCAATCCCCTCCGAAAGGGGCTAAAGCCCCTTCTTACCTGCGATGTCTGGGAGCATGCATATTATATTGACTACCGCAACCGGAGGCCTGATTATATTAAATCGTTCTGGGAGATCATCGACTGGGATGTAATATCGAAGAGGTTCAAATAATATCTGACACTTCATTACAGATTACAAGTAACTGAATCCCAAATTCTATCTGAGGTTTATTATTCTTGGATTAAGATTGGCGTGATGATCCATAATTGGATCAGATGGGGCTAAAGCCAAGGCTGAGAGATGCTTTCCAGGGTTTTTCCATAAACGATTAGTTAAAATTCTTTAAAAATTTTCATTAATTTCTCCGGATTCCTAAAATAATTGTTCTAAAATGTATTTTTGATTTGTTAATATTAGAATTATAATAAAAATCTTATAAATGGTACAATGATCAAAAAAGTCTTTTCTTTCGGAGTTCTGTTTCTGATAGCTTTAAGTGTCTTTTCCCAGCAATTAAAAGAGGTAGAAAAAATAATAGATCTGGGCATGACTGATAACCGGACCATGCATCACCTTGATGTTATCTCAAACAGGTTTGGCGGCCGGCTTGTTGGTTCTGATGCCTATGAAAATGCCGCCCTGTGGTGTGCATCGGAATTTAAAAAGTGGGGTATGGATGTAATTATGGATGAAGCAGGAACTGTTCCTGTAGGTTTTAACAGGGGTCCCTGGTTTGGCAGGCTGCTTTCCGAAAACGGAATGGATCTGCATTTTGCAACTCCTTCATACACTTCCGGAACCAAAGGTGTTCAAAGGGGACATGTGCTTATTGAACCAAAAAGCCAGGAAGAATTCGACAGGATGAAAGGAGCTCTGAAAGGCGCCTGGGTGCTTATTGGCGGCAAAAACGACGGATGGCCTATCGACCGTTCTGAAAAGGCCGACTCTGTAAGAGCTTCTGTAATAGCTTATAACGATTCCATAGCAAAGATTAACCGTGAAATAATGCGCGAAAATTACGCAAACAGGGACAAACCTCAGAAAGAATTGCTTCCTCTTAAGGAACAACCTGCTCTTTTCTATCGTCAGATGTGTGAAGCCGGAATTCTGGGGGTTATTCAATCATCAGCCGTTCCAATAAGAGCTTTGTACGACAGAAAGAATCTCGATAAGATGACTTTTGATAATCTTCCTGCAGTTTGTGATATTAAACTCGATGAAAATCAATATGCTGTTATAGAAAAGATGGCAAAGGAACGTCGCTATTTTCTGCTTGAGTTTGACATCCGAAATCACTTTAAACCGGGTCCGGTAAAATACTATAATGTTATTGGTGTAATTAAAGGTACACGTTACCCCGATGAATATGTAATGATGGGAGGTCATCTTGATGCCTTTGATGTGGCAACAGGTGGCGTTGATGACGGATCCGGAGTAACACCGGTAATGGAAGCAGCAAGACTGATAATGGCAGCAGGCGGTAAACCCAAAAGGACTATCCTTGTCTGTCTGTGGGCAGGAGAGGAGTTCGGACTTCTCGGATCGAAACACTGGGTAGAGGCAAACAAGGAAAAGCTGCCAAAAATCTCAAACTATTTTAATCGTGACGGAGGACCGACAGTCGCATCAGGCCTCAGTGTTCCGGAAGCCATGTATGATGATTTTGAAAAGATTTGCAAACCACTGAACAGTATTAACCCCGACTTTCCCTTCAAGCTTACAAAAAGCACCACCCCTCCGCGTCCACGGCCTGCAAGTGCAGGAGGTTCAGACCATGCATATTTTGCCATGAACGGGGTGCCAACGCTGTCATTTGATGCTCCCGATTCAAAAGGCTATGATTTCAATTACCAGGAAATATGGCATACAGAAAGAGATACTTATACCAAAAGTATCACTGAATATCAGGAGCATACGTCTGTGGTCACTGCTGTAGTTGTGTACGGACTTGCAAATATTGACCATCTTCTCTCAAGAAAAGGTCTGTATCTTGAAACTGAAGTAAAGAAATAAATGTTCAAATAATATGAACCTGAAAGCTTTAGTTTATAATACGCGTTCTTACAGACGTTTTGACGAATCCTTCAGGATAAGCATGAAAATTCTTGAAGGACTTGTCGACCTGGCAAGGATGTCGGCATCTGCTGCAAACAAACAGCCTCTCAAATATCTTATTTACAACACTCCTGATGATTGCAGCAGGGTTTTTCCGAATCTTGCCTGGGCTGCATACCTTAAGGATTGGACGGGCCCTGACGTTGGTGAAAGGCCATCCGCCTACATCATCATTCTGGGTGATAAGTCGATAGCAGAATCATTCAATGCAGATCCGGGGATTTCTGCCCAGACCATAATGCTGGGTGCAACGGAGGCAGGACTTGGAGGTTGTATGATCGCGTCAATAAAACGTGATTCCCTTCGAAACGAGCTTGAAATACCTGATCAGTATGAAATCTTGGTGGTTCTGGCAATCGGCAAGCCGGCAGAGAAAGTTGTCGTGGATGAAATAAGGGACAATGATGTAAAATACTGGCGTGATGCAAACGATGTCCATCATGTGCCTAAAAGAACTCTTGATGAGCTTATTTTAAAGCTGTAACTTTGTATATGTGAAAAAAAGAGTCCGGATCATATCTTTTATAATCCTGATTTTTAGCGCAACAGGATTGAGCCAGGTCCAGGGACCCGGAGATGGTAGATTTGTCTTCAGCGGAATAATAAAGGATGCATCAACATCAGAGCCACTTCCAAATACACAAATTTTTGTCCGAAGGTCATTTGTATCAGTAAGCGAACAGGATGGTACCTTTGCAGTAAGAGTAAGCAGGGGGGATACACTGGTATTCAGGCTTCTGGGTTATCAGGCTGCCTACCTTTATGTGAGCGATACTCTTTCCGGAAAAGAATTTCTGGCTGGTGTTTATATGAAAACGGATACTCTTTCTATTGGCGAAGTTGTCATTGTTCCACGGCCTGTAAATCTTCGTACAGAAATGTTCAAGCCTTCCGCTTCACCAAACCAGGAGATGGAAAATGCTAAATACAATTTGGCAGTATCTGCATATCAGGGAAAAATGGCGGTCGGTAAACTTGGCGATCCTGCATCGAATTTTTCGGTAGTTCATCAGCAGATGAGGACATATGCATTTGAAAAAGGTACTATTCCTTCCGACAGGATAGCAGGTTTCAGCCCGTTTATGATAGCTCCGGCAGCATACCTGCTGATAAACGGATTTCCTCAGAAACCTGCCGCTATGAAACCAGACCTTACCAGGCAGGAACTGGAACAGCTGCATCAGAAATATCTTGAATCAAAAGGAATAAAGAAATAACTTTTCTATATCAGCCTTTGACGAAAATTGCTTTTATTATCTGACTTGCCATTTTGGGATTCTCCTTAAGGCGTCTTGTACAATAACCGAACCAGTCAACACCATATGGAACATAAACCCTCATCCTGTGCCCATCATTTACTATGCTTTGCCTTAAGCCCGGAGTGACACCATAAAGCATCTGGAACTCATACAGGTTTTTAGGTACATTGTACTTCTCAATAAGCTTGTAAGCGCCATCTACCAAAGGTTTGTCATGTGTGGCTATTCCGACATAGATCTTGTTTCTGAGCATATATTCAAGATCTTCAAGATAATGCTGGTTTATTTCCTCGTATTTCTTATAGACTATGGTTTCAGATTCGACATAAATGCCTTTGCAAAGCCTGAAGTTAAGAGGATGATTATCACTATTTAGATCTTCAAGGCTTTTAATGTCGTTCATAGTCCTTTTAAGGTAGGCCTGAAGCACAAGTCCTACATTTGCAGGGAATTCAGTCTTAAGTTTTCTGAAGAGCTCAATTTCAAGGTCGGTGCATGGGGAATCTTCCATGTCGATCCTGATAAAGTTATTATATGAAGCTGCTTTTGCGACTATTTCACGGATGTGTTTGTAACATACTTCTTTATCTATAAGGAGACCAAAACTTGTTGGCTTTATTGAAAAATTACCGTCAATACCCGATTTTTGAGCAAAATCAATGAGGTTGAGATATTCCTTTTTGTTTTCTGCAGCCTCATCAAGTGTCTTTATGAACTCACCAAGGATATCGAAAGTGACCATTACCTTATTTTGGTTCAGTTCCTTTGCCACCCTCATGGCATCTTCTATAGTCTCCCCTGAAACATATGATTTAGAAAAAATCCAGATAAACTTCTTTGGGAAATAGGGAAGAATCGAGGCTATGAATTTATTAAACATCTTATTAGAAATTAAATTTTCAAAATAAAACCAGTTTACATCAAGATTTCGTATGCAAAGAAGCTGCAAATAAAACTTTTATTAAACCTTTTTTAAATGACGTTTGTCACATCGGGGCGATGATTTAATACATAATAGTTATAATTTTTAATGACTCATCAGGTTATGTCATGCAAGTTTTTCTTTTCAGGGCAATATCAAATCTTGATGGAAAGAAGCCATGAAAAGGTATAATTTGACGAGCGAATTGAAAATTCCGGGGCTCCGACATCAGTTTTTCAACAAATTCACGTTAAACAGATAAATTGAAGGTCAGTTATCAATGCATTAATCAGATTACCTAACATGATCAACTTTGCTTAAGAGACTAATATATACAGGTATTATCTTTTGCGCCATAATCTTTAAAAGTTCAGGACAGGATCCGACTTTTTCACAGTTTTATGCAAATCCGCTTTATCTGGCTCCTTCATTTGCAGGGGCAACCGAGGAATACCGTTTTGCCCTGAATTACAGAAACCAGTGGCCTGCAGTACCCGGTGTATTTCACACTTACAGTATTTCTTTCGACAAGGCGCTGCTGAATTACAATTCGGGTCTTGGCATACTTGCCACATACGATGTGGCAGGATCGGGCGAATTAAGCAATACTAATATTGGTCTGCTTTATTCCTATGATTTCAGATTCAACGATACATGGCATATACGTCCTGGTGTCAATTTCAAATTCACTTACCTTGGCCTTGATATTTACAAGCTTATTTTTGCCAGCCAGATGACAGGCAGCGGGACAGTCCCATCCGTTTATCCTCCACCGTTCAGCAAGGTGGCTGATGTCGATTTTACAAGTTCTGCCCTTATTTATAACGACAGAATCTGGGGCGGATTTACACTTGACCATCTCCTGAAGCCAAAGCAATCATTTTATGGTGATGAATCGACGCTTCCCATCAAGTTCAACCTTTTTGGTGGAGTCCAGATAATGAGAAAGACACGACTGAGACAAACATACCACGAAGTTCTGTCAGTTGCGCTTAATTTCCAGAAGCAGGCATTATTCTATCAGACCGACATCGGATTGTATTATTACAGGGATCCACTGATCTTCGGAGTATGGTACAGGGGAATCCCGTTTGTTACTTCACAGGCCGGTGATGCAATAATTGGTCTGGTTGGCATAAAGACAAAACAGCTCCATATAGGATACAGCTACGACTTTACAATATCCAATCTTTTAGGTTCCACGGCAGGCTCGCATGAAATATCAATTGTATATGAATTCAACTCTTTCTCACTGGGACAAAGGACAAAGATAAGGGCCATCCCATGTCCGGAATTCTAGAAGTGCCTGATACCCCGAAGACTCTGTTCTTAAAAATTTTTCCCATTAACTGATCAAATAATTAATTTGATTATATTTGCGCCTTAACCTAATTAATATCCTTTTTGTACAATGAAGAACCTATCTGCTATTCTGTTTGTTATCCTGTTCCTGGCCGTTGCGGTCCTTTTTTTCTTCCAGTTCAGGGGAGGCAAAAAAAGCAGTGCTGACACTAATACTGTTGCACAGTCGGAAAACACCGCCAACGGGATCGCTTATGTAAATATTGATACTGTTGTTTTAAAATTCAACATGTATTCAGACAGGAGGACCGAACTTCTGGATAAGCAGAAAAAAGCAGAAGCGGAACTCAACTCGAAAGGCACACAATATGAAAAAGGTGTAAGGGATTATCAGGACAAGGTTAATAAAGGACTTATTACAAGAGCAACAGCAGCCGAGATGGAGCAATCGCTTATTCAGCAGCAGCAGGAGCTAGTAAATCTTCGCGATAAGCTTCAGTCGGACCTTCTTGAGGAAGACCAGGTTATGAACAGGCAGATACTCGAGTATATTACAACATATCTCGAGGAGCACAAGGCAGAATACAACTATCAGTATATTTTCGGCAAGAGTTTCGGTAGTGTTGTTCTTTACGGTAATTCAGCACATGATATCACCCAGAAGGTCCTTGATGGTCTGAACGCCAAATACCAGACCGAGAAAAAATAGCTGAAATGGGTTTTGCCTCAACCTGGCTCGGAGAGAGAACCTTGTTCCCTCAACTGATCAGCGAGGCCCCTGACCCGCATACTGAAATAATAGTAGTTATACCAGCATTCAATGAGCCGGATATCTGTATCCTGCTCAATTCCCTTTTGAGATGCATAAATCCCGGTTGCGGGACAGAAATAATCATAATTGTCAATGCACCGGAAAATGCGGAAAAAGGAGCCCTTGAAAATAATCTGAAGTGCATACGAAAAACCGAAGAGTGGAAAAGTGAACATCCCGAATCCTTTTTCAGAATCCATATAGTCGATATTACTTCACGAATAAAAGGAGAATGGAGTGTGGGCATGGCCCGTAAAACTGGTATGGATGAAGCTGTCAGGCGATTTGATTCCCTTAATAGACCCGATGGGATAATACTTAGTCTGGATGCAGACTGTAAGGTTGAAAGTAACTACTTTCTGGCAGTATATAATGAAATGCATGGAAGATCTGACCGTCTGGCCTGTTCTATATATTTTGAACATCCGGTTGAAGGTGATGAATTTCCGGAAGGTATTTACAAGGCAATAATTCTATATGAACTCCACCTCAGGTATTACTTTCAGGCACTTTTGTTCACTGGTAAACCAGATGTCCATCACACTATAGGTTCTGCAATTGCGGTAAAGGCCCTGCCATATGTAAAGTCGGGCGGAATGAACCGGAGAAAAGCCGGTGAAGATTTCTATTTTATTCAAAAACTTGTGCCTGCAGGAGGTTTTTTCAATCTTAACACCACTACAGTATATCCTTCTCCCAGATCATCATCAAGAGTTCCCTTTGGCACAGGCGTTACCGTGGCAAAGCTTGCAAAAAGTGAAATCCCTGTATTTTATACTTATAATCTAAATGCCTTCAGGGAACTAAAAACCCTGTTCAGTCTTGTTGGAGAGCTTTATTCAAGCAGGCCTGATGATCTTCAGGTTTTATATAGGAATCTTCCAGAGGGATTAAGGAGTTTTATTGAATTATCAGAATGGCTGGATAAACTGGCGGAAATCAAAAAAAATACCTCTGGATATGAGTCATTCAATAAGAGATTTTTTATATGGTTTAATATGTTCCGGATAGTAAAATATCTGAATGCAGCTCATATTTCGATATTTGAAAAAAAACCTGTTCAGGAGAGCGTTTCGGATCTTTTGACTGAAACGGGAAGAGATCAGGGGACTGATGATGCTCTTGCTCTGCTTGAATATTTAAGAAAAACAGAAAGGGGTTATTAATTATTCTGACGTGTTATCCTTCGGTAAGCTGAAGGTGTGAGAATAATATAAAGATCTTCGTCAGGCTTTTTCATCCTGTATTCTTCTCTTGCAAATTTCTCAAGGTTCCTGCTGCTGGTCTTAAGTTCATTAAGTTTCCTCTTGTCCTCTTCAATACGATTAACATAGTATTCCTTTTCAGCTTTAAGCTTCTTCAAATTTTTGAGTTCCTTAAGCCTTGAAATAAGATTGTTTGAATCGAGAAGCAGGACCCACAGTATAAAAATTACTATTGTGAGAATGTATTTATTCCTTAAAACCGGAGGTACTTTTTCTATGAATTTAAATCTCAGCATTTAAATACAAACCTACAACTTTTTTTTTATCCGCCGCTCATAAGATAAAACATCTGCACATTATCACCATCATTGATTACAGTTGAATCATAATTGTCCCTTAATATCAGTTTCCCGTTGATCTTAATAATTTTCAGTTTGAATGAGAAGTTTTTAAGGGTTATCATATCGGAGACAGTCATGACATCCCTTTCAAATTCCTCTTCCCTGTTGTTCAGAACAATTTTCATTTGATTATCTACAGTGTCATTCCATTTTCATAATCAATTCCACGGCAAGATTAGCCTGCATAGCGGCAATAATACCGACTCTTGGAGCCATGGGAGGAAACTCTTCTGTTGTTTCAAGTGTCTCATCACCACAAATATACAGCGAGTCATCTATTTTTCTGCACTTAATATCCTCATTTTTCCCCCATCCTGCCAGCCCTGATCCGACAATGAGAGGAATACCAGGCATTTTCTCCTGTACGGTCCCGATTAGCATCTCCTTCATTTCAGCACTGTCGAAGGCTTCGATAATAAGATGGCATCCTTTGAAAATTTCAGGTATGTTGCTGGTGTCAAGTTTAACCTGATAAGTTAAAACTGTGATTGCTTTATTAATACGATTAATGTTTTCCCGGAGGGCGAGAACCTTTGGCAGACCTGTCTGATCCCTGAAATAATACTGGCGTGAAAGGTTGAATTCTTCTACAATATCGAAATCAGCAATTACAAGAGTTCCCACACCTGCTCTTGCCAGGCTGACAGCACAATTTGACCCAAGCCCTCCGGCGCCTGCAATGCCTACCCTGAACTTCCCGAGATGCTTTTCGATTACGGCGATCTTCATCAGCAAATCAATTGGATTATCAACTGCAAAGATATACAGTTTAACAATTGGGTATGATAATCATCTAAATCCGTTTGTGACATTGATCATTATCATAATACAGGAAATATTAATAAGTTAACTTTGATCTTTAATGTTAATTTTCTTTAATCCTTTTTGCATGCCATGGATATTGATTCAATAAAATCGCAGCATCGCCTGATCAGGAAATGGGACTACAAATGGACCCCTCTTGAAAAAGGTTATACGGATAAAGTACTGTACATAAACGTTGGTACTGCAGATATAAGGGAAAAGGATGTTCCTCCGGTAATGAAGGAAAAATTCATTGGCGGAAAGGGATATGGTTTGAGGCTTCTCTGGGATGCCACCTTACCGGATACAAAATGGGATGATCCGGAAAACGAAATAATAATATCCTCAGGGCCGATAGGCGGCATCACACAATATTCAGGGACAGGCAAATCGCTTGTTGTAAGTATTTCTCCACAGACAAATTCAGTGATGGACAGCAATGTGGGTGGGTATTTTGGTCCCTTCCTGAAATTTTCGGGGTTTGATGCTCTTGAGTTACAGGGGAAAGCAGAAAATGATGTGGTTGTTTTTATCGACGGTATCAACCATAAGGTTGAGATTTTTGAGGCTCCGTACGAAGCTGTCGACAGCCATGTTCTTGCAGAACAGCTGACTGAGATATTTGCTGATAATGAAAGTGAGAAGAAAAATATTGGCGTTGTTTCTTCAGGATCTGCTGCAGAACATTCTTTAATCGGAATGCTGAATTTCAGTTTCTATGATCCTAAAAAAAAGAAAGTAAGGCTTAAGCAGGCTGGAAGAGGCGGAATAGGTACTGTGTTCAGGAACAAGAAAATTAAAGCCCTCGTCTGCAAGATACCCGGGGTGAAGGGAAATCTTAATAACGTAGTTGACCTTGAGGCAATTATGGAAAGGGGAAGAAGGTTCAACAGGGAGATACGAGAGCTCGATGACAAGCAATGCCAGATGAGGCAGGTGGGTACAGCCCATCTTATGGAGATAATGAACGATCATGATCTCCTTCCTGTTCATAATTACAAATTCGGAAGTCATCCTGATGCCTATAAAATAGATTCGTCGGTATGGAAAAGACATTTTACCCAGAATATCCCTGACGGATGCTGGATAGGATGCAATATGTCGTGTTCCAAAAGGGTAGATGATTTCGAACTAAAGACTGGTCCCTACAAAGGACAGAAAGTCATTGTTGACGGACCGGAATATGAAAATGCAGCGGGACTGGGGGCAAACTGCGGAATATTTGACCCGGAATATGTCATTGAAACAAACTTCTATTGTGACACATACGGTATATGTACAATAACCTGGAGCACCCTTTCGGCTTTCATAATGGAATGTTATGAAAACGGAATACTCAATAAGGAAAGGACAGGAGGGCTGGAACTTAAATTTGGCAATGCAACTGATGCCCTTGAGCTTCTTCACCAGGTCGCCCGCGGGGAAGGATTCGGCAGGATTGCAGGACTTGGTGTAAGGAAGATGAAGGAAATGTTCATTGCCAACGGATGGGGAGATGCTTCCTTCCTGAAGGATATCGCAATGGAAAACAAGGGTCTCGAGTATTCTCAGTACATGCCCAAAGAATCGCTTGCCCAGCAGGGTGGCTTTGCCATGACGAACAAAGGTCCGCAGCACGATGAGGCCTGGCTGATTTTTATGGATATGGTCAACAACCAGATACCAACATTCGAAAATAAAGCTGAGGCGCTTCATTATTTTCCAATGTTCCGTACCTGGTTCGGTCTTGTGGGGCTTTGCAAGCTTCCATGGAACGATGTGGAACCGGAAAACAATGCCCTGACAGATGAGCCGGCAAAGGTTCCTGAACATGTCGACAATTATGTCACTATCTACAAGGCAGTTACAGGACGTGAATTCGATAAGCACAGACTGATACAGGATTCTGAAAGGGTTTATAACTTCCAGAGGGTGTTCAACCTCAGAAGAGGTTACGGAACAAGAAAGTATGACGCCCAGCCATACCGTGCTGCCGGTCCGGTTACGAAAGAAGAATATGAGTCGAGAGCCGAAAGATATGACAGACAATTAATGGAAAAAGCTGGCATTGATCCTGCGGGAAAAACAACCGAAGAAAAAATGAAGATACTCAGAAAATACAGGGAAGACCAGTATGAAAGTCTTCTTGACGCTGTCTACAAACGTCGTGGATGGAATAATAATGGCGTGCCGACAATTGAATTTCTGAAAAAAATAGGAATGGACCTTCCTGAAATCATAGAGGTTGTTAAAGATTATCAGTAGAATGAATTCCGGTCATTATCCCGGTTTTGGGCCTAATAATCTGTTAATATGTCTATGAGGCATTTTACTTTACTTTTAATTGTAGTACTTATCGTGGCTTCAGGTTGTAAAACCAAAAACACAGCAAATAGCAATACCCTTATTATTTTTCATGCCGGAAGCCTATCTGTACCATTTAAAGCCCTGGCTGATGAATATGAAAACCGGAATCCCGGGGTGAAAATTTTAATGGAACCGGCAGGGAGTCTGGTTTGTTCCCGTAAGGTAACTGAGCTTAAAAAGCCATACGATATCATTGCTTCGGCTGATTATTTTGTAATAGATGAACTTATTATTCCCGAATATGCTGAGTGGAGTATACGATTTGCCACCAACGAAATTGTAATTGCATTTCACTGAAATGCAAAATATGCATCTGAGATTGATTCGACAAACTGGATCGACATACTCCTTCGTAATGATGTTTCCTATGCCAGATCAGATCCTGATTCTGATCCATGCGGTTACAGAAGTGTACTTGCATTCAGGCTTGCCTGGAAATACTATGGCCGTGAAGGTCTTGAGCAAATGCTAACATCAAAAGATAAGCAATATATCCGTCCGAAGGAGGTTGATGTCGCACCCGATGCTGAAGCTTAAAAACATAAACAGGAAGCCTGGCTGTTTTGCACTGACAGGTATCAACCTCGAAATACCGGAAGGTGAATATTTTGTACTTCTCGGGAGGTCGGGTTCGGGGAAAACCCAACTTCTGGAACTTGTCGCCGGACTTACAATTCCCGATTCAGGAGAAATATGGATTGATAACCGGGATGTCACCTATAAAAGAATTCATGAACGGCAGGTTGGAATGGTCTTTCAGGATTTTGCAATTTTCCCGAATATGACAGTCTTCGGGAATATAGCTTATCCTCTTCAATCAAAAAAGCTTGGCAAAAGGGAGATAAGCTTAAAAGTATCTGAAATAGCTGAAGAGATGAATATAACAGGCCTTTTGGGTAGATTTACTCAGAATCTCTCGGGAGGAGAGCTTCAGCGGGTTGCACTGGCCCGTACTCTTGTCAATTCTCCAAGGCTTCTTTTACTCGATGAACCTATGGCTTCTGTAGATGCAAGCCTTAAAGATGATATAAGAAGGACATTACACCTTCTCCACAAAAAGGGACTTACGATCATCCATGTAACGCACGATTTCAAAGAAGCTATAAGCCTTGCTTCAAAGGTAGGAGTTATACATAACGGGCATATAATTCAGGTCGGAACCCCCGATTCAGTATTCAGCAGGCCTGCGAATAAATTTGTTGCAAGATATGCAGGGATAAGGAACTTTTTCAGGGTTCAGTACAGGTACGACGGCACAACATGGAAAGCATTCTGCGACGGGAACCTTGTTTTTAATATTATAGGTGACAATTTCCCCGATAACGGATTGCTGATCCTTAAAAGCGACAATATAAAAATTTTGGTAATTAAGCCCCAGAAAGAAAATATTAATTGTTTCAGGGGTATTGTAAAAGAAATAAATCCTTCGGAATATGGGATGGAAATAACCGTTGATGCAGGTGAAATATTTTATATAGACATGACAATAAATGAATTTAAACCTCTTCGAATGAAAGAATCATCAGAGGTTTGGATTACTTTTGCTCCTGAATCGGCGGTTGCACTTCCGGGCGCAGGATAAAAATAAAATTAAAGATAAGTTTATGCCAGTGATATCCTTTGAAAGAGCGTTGGAGATAGTTATGGCCAATGTGGGTAATACAGGTACCGAAGTTATCAGTTGGACTGATTCCCTGGGACGAGTACTGGCTGAAGATATTGCTGCAGATACTGATCTGCCCCCTTTCGACAGGTCGTCTGTCGACGGTTTTGCATGCCGTAATGCAGATCTGGGAGGAGAACTTGAAGTCATCGAAACGATTCCTGCAGGTAAATGGCCTGCCGAATCGGTTAAGAAAGGTCAATGTTCAAGGATAATGACAGGTGCCCCAGTCCCTGAAGGAGCTGATTGCATAATTATGGTTGAGGATACGGAAGTCATTAAGCCTGAGAGGATAAAATTCAAAGGATCATTCCGGAAGAACAATATAGCATACAGAGGAGAGGATGTCAGGGCAGGAGATATTGTTCTCAGGGCCGGCAGGCTCATAAAACCACAGGACATAGCTTTAATGGCCTCAGTAGGTCATGTATCTGTGGCTGTTGGAAAACGGCCACGGGTTGCCGTACTAAGTTCTGGAAGTGAGCTCGTGGAACCCGAGGAAAGACCTGCCAGGCAGGGCATAAGGAACAGTAATTCCAGTCAGCTTTTGGCACAGGCTGCCAGGGCAGGAGCATCCGGAAGGTATTACGGGATTGCCGTCGATGATGAAAAAATAACGCTTGATCTTGTCAATGAAGCAATGTCTGAAAATGATATTGTTTTAATAACAGGTGGCGTTTCGATGGGAGACTTTGATTTTGTGCCTTCTGTCCTGGAAAGGGCAGGAGTCAAAATCCTGTTCGACAGGATAGCTGTTCAGCCTGGTAAGCCGACAACCTTTGGAGTTTACAAAGCGGGAGTAGTCTTTGGCCTTCCTGGAAATCCTGTATCAGCTTTCATTCAGTTTGAAATGCTTGTAAGGCCTTTTATCTGTAAAATGATGGGACATGATTGGAAGCCACTTGAAACAGCATTGCCCATCAAGGAGAGGTTTGTGAGGAAAAATGCCGAAAGGATGGCTTTTGTACCTGTCGCATTTACAGATGACAATTCAGTTATCCCTGTTGAATACCATGGATCGGCTCATATTTCTGCTCTTCCCAATGCTGATGGAATCATAAGGCTGGAGGTGGGAAAGACTGTTATTGAAAAGGGGGAAATTGTCAATGTTCGACAATTATGACAGAAAGATATCCTATCTGAGGATCTCGGTTACCGACAGGTGCAACCTCAGATGCCGTTATTGCATGCCCGAAGAAGGAATAAAACTTCTCAGGCATGAGGATATCCTTTCATTTGATGAACTTACTGAGTTTACAAAAGTTGCTGTCAGGGCAGGAATATCAAAGGTACGTTTTACAGGAGGCGAACCTCTGGCAAGAAAAGGAATAGTCAGCCTTGTTCAGATGATTGCAGACATTAAAGGAATATCCGACCTGTCAATGACCACCAACGGAACAATGCTGGCGGAATTTGCAGCAGATCTTAAAAGAGCAGGTCTTAACAGGGTAAATATCAGTCTCGACACTGTTGATCCCGACAAATATGCCTATATTACCAGAAAAGGCAATCTCGGTGATGTTTTTATGGGAATTGAGGCAGCAAAAAAAGCTGGTTTGAATCCTGTTAAAATAAACTGCGTAATCAAGGCATCAGAGCATGAAAAAGATGCTGTTGAAGTGGGTGAATTTTGCAGGACCAACGGACTTGAGATCAGGTACATAAAAGAGATGGATCTTGAACGGGGCTTTTTTTCAACAGTTGTTGGCGGTTCAGGTGGCAATTGCTCTGTATGCAACAGATTAAGGCTTACTTCGGCAGGCTTGCTTAAGCCATGTCTTTTCAGCGACATTGAGTATGATATAAAAGAACTTGGCTATGAGAAAGCTCTGAGAATGGCTGTCGAAATGAAACCTGAAAAGGGAATATCAAATCTGAAAAATGAATTTTATAATATAGGAGGTTAATATTTATGGAAAAACTTACTCACACAGACGATTCGGGAAAAGCAGTCATGGTCGATATCGGATCAAAGGAGATCCAGCAGAGAAGTGCAAAAGCCACAGGTCATATAAGACTTTCTGAAGGTACATTAAAGCTAATTTCTGATAATCTCATCAAAAAGGGGGATGTCCTGGCGGTAGCACAAATTGCAGGGATAAATGCCGCAAAGATGACTTCGACTATTATACCGTTATGCCATAATATCGTCCTTGATAATGTGGCTGTAAATCTTTTTCCTGACGAAACAGGCATAACCGCGGAAAGTGAAGTAAAATGCACCGGCAGAACAGGAGCCGAAATGGAAGCTCTCACAGCTGTAAGTGTTGCACTTATGACAGTTTATGATATGTGCAAGGCTGTTGACAGAATGATGGTCATTGACAGGATTATGGTCACGGAAAAAACGAAAATATGAACCTTCCCGACAGATTCGGAGTTGAAATTATAACACTCAGCGACAGAGCATATAAGGGAGAATACGACGATCTCAGTGGTCCGAAGATCAGGGAACATCTCGAGGATTTCTTTTCGGATCAGCATTGGAAATACACTTTAAAGGCCTCAGTTATTCCAGATGATTCTGCCCTGCTTAAGGAGATCATTCAGAATGCTTCATCATCGGCAGATCTTATATTCACAACAGGAGGAACAGGAATCGGCCCAAGGGATATAACTGTTGATACTGTCAGGCCATTGCTTGATAAAGAAATACCCGGAATAATGGAATATATAAGGGTAAGGTATGGAGCTGATAAGCCAAATGCTCTGTTAAGCAGGAGTGTTGCAGGGATATCAGGTAATGCTCTTGTTTACACATTGCCAGGGTCTGTGAAAGCTGTAGAAGAATATATGACTGAAATACTTAAAACACTGAGGCACACTATACTAATGAAATATGGACTGGATGTTCACTGAACATATCAGTCGGTAAGCCTGTTCAGTGTATTTACTGTCCGGGAGCCAAGCAGCCTGTCGTATCTTTCACGTGGATTTCTGTAATAGACCAGGACGATATAATCATTTTCTGTCTCATAGTGGCTGCCTTCGAACCTGGTTGCCACACTTTCACCGCTGCCGTCGGGCCTGAATACATATTCATAATTGTACCATCCCTGCTTAAGCAGCATAATGCATTCGTAAGTGCCGGCATCCCTGTTATATGTCATAACATTGTTGTTGTTGAATTCCCAGTTATTAAGGGCACCTGAGACATACATCCTTCCTCCCTGGATATATTCCCTTGAAGGTAGAGTGAAATATACATACAGATAATCTGCATCAGTATCGGGATTTTTTTGTTCCTGAACAGCTATATAATATTTGCCGTTGAAATCTTCCCAGTAAAAATATGGTTTGAATTCCCTGTTTTCCGAAGGTGCAAGATAAACATGGTAATTCCCCATCAGGTAGTCAATTTTCCTGACATACTGAGACTGGTATCTGATGCTTCTGATATCGAAATATCTGAATTCGTTCCCCCCCTGAAAGACGTTTTTATCAGATAATGAACTGTATTTTAATTCATTGCTGCTAAAAAATTCCGGTTTTAGATTCTTTTTCGCGTTATTCCACCTGCCATTCTGCAAGATAAAAGCATAAACATCCCTGTATGGGTCATTTATCCTGATGTTCCTGAAACTTACAGTAAAATCGATCTGCTGTCCGGTATTCAGGTCTGCCGTCATCCTTGGCCGGTGAGCAGAGATATTTATATCAGCCATATTTTCGGGGACAAGGAAGCGTTGTGTCAAAATGGGATTATCAGGTTCGCTCATCGGGTAAACCATCACTATATAATTTCCTGAAAGGCTGATCCTTACCCTGTCGTTGGGAAATGATATCCGGTAATGAATATAATTTACTGTAGTGTTGAATGAAGGTTTATAATCTTCAATGGGATTTTCTGCAAAACCTTCAAGATAATCGGTTGTGCTTATGTCGGATCTGTTCCAGTCCTTGTCGCAATGTATAAAGGTATAATAGTAGTTCTCAATATTATCTCCGAGAAGATCGAAACTGAGGATCAGCTTTTCGCTGCTGTTAAGTTTTATGACAGGGTACGACAGATTCCATCCTTCTTTATAAAGCTGTACAGCCTTAATATTCTCTTTGAAAATATGGTTTGAATACAGCAGGGAGTCAGATTCATTTGAATAAATTGATTGTGAATAAAATAACAAACCGATTAATAGAACAATACCTCTCTTCAGGGAGCAGTAAATACCAGAAGGATGAGTGGTCAAAGTTATTCTGTTATCGACAGATACAAATCTCAAGAGAATATCTTATTTAGAAATACCGGACAAAAATAATGCAAAATAGTATTATCATATTTATTATGTTTGGAATTATAGTCCTTTAAATTTCTACATTTGCATTTATTGTTAATTTATTAACAGTAATCTGATCAACAGGAATTACTAAAATTGCTCCTTGTACTATGTCAAAGACCATTAGGCTTAAGAAAGGATTTGATATCCGGCTGGAAGGTATTGCTGAAAAAAAACTGGCCGGACCGGTTGTATCCTCAAGGTTTGGAGTGAAACCGACCGATTTTCCCGGACTGATACCAAAGCTTGATGTCAAACCCGGTGATGAGGTTAAAGCTGGTTCTCCCCTTTTTCATGATAAGATGCGCCCTGAAATCCTGTTCACATCACCTGTAAGCGGGAAAGTTATGTCGGTGGAAAGAGGGGACAGGCGTAAAATTCTTCAGGTTGTAGTTGAGAAATCGGGTGATAGTTATGTCGATTTCGGAAAGTCGGATCCTGAGAAGCTACAGGTTGACGAGATTAAAGGTAAGCTCCTGAAATCGGGTCTATGGCCGTCGATAAGACAGCGCCCTTATCATGTGATAGCAAATCCTGCAGATAAACCCAAATCAGTTTTCATTTCAGGTTTCGATACCGCTCCTCTCGCCCCGGATTATGATTTTATTACCGGGAACTCTGATTTTTCGCTGTTTCGAAGTGGAATCAACGCAATCCGCAAACTGACGGATGGAAAGGTCAACCTGGTACTGAAAGAGGGGGGTAAAAGCAATTTATATGAGAACCTTAGCGGTGTGGAGATTTCATATTTTACGGGTCCTCATCCGGCGGGGAATCCCGGTGTACATATTCATCACCTCGATCCTGTCAACAAAGGAGAGGCTGTATGGTATGTAAACCTGCAGGATATCTTTTCGATAGGAAGATTATTTGCTGAAGGTCGCTACAGACCTGAAAGGATAATAGCCCTTACCGGATCGGAAGTAGTTGCTCCTCAATATTACAAAATTCTCTCAGGAAGTACTATTGAGCCTCTGATAAAGGGTAATATAAGGTCGGTAGAAATGAGATATATCAGCGGCAACGTACTTACAGGAACAAAAATATCTTCAGATGGTTACCTCGGGTATTATGATTCGCAGGTGACAATAATTCCTGAAGGTAACTATTTTGAATTTTTCGGATGGGCATCTCCGGGCAAGGATAAATTCAGCTTTTCTAAAACATTCCTTTCATCACTTTTGCCGAAGAAATCGTACAGGATTGATACGAATTTTCATGGTGGCGAAAGAGCTTTTGTGGTTACAGGGCAGTATGAGAAAGTGGTACCGATGGATATTTATCCGATGCAGCTTTTTAAGGCAATCCTTGCCGAAGACATCGATATGATGGAGAACCTTGGTATTTATGAAGTGGCTGAAGAGGATTTTGCACTTTGCGAATTCATTTGTCCGTCGAAAATAGAGATACAGTCGATCGTAAGACAGGGACTGGATCTGATGAGAAAAGAAATGAGTTAATAACTTCTGAATTTTCAATATAATGAATTTCCTGAGAAACAAGTTAGACAGGCTTAAGCCCCACTTCACAAAAGGCGGCAAGTATGCCAGATTTCAATCAGTATTTGAAGGATTTGAGAGCTTCATGTTTGTTCCCGACAAAGTCACCTTCAAGGGATCTCATATCAGGGATTCAATCGATCTGAAGAGGACGATGACAGTCGTGATCATTGCCCTGTTGCCTGCACTTTTATTTGGCAGTTATAATACAGGGTTACAGCATTTCAGGTCAACAGGAGTCGATCCGTCGGTATTACAGGCTTTCTGGTTCGGCTTTCTGAAGATTCTTCCTATGATAATTGTGAGCTATCTGGTTGGGCTTGGGATTGAGTTCATTGCAGCTCAGATCAGAGGACATGAGATAAATGAAGGATATCTTGTTACAGGACTCCTCATTCCGTTGATCATGCCAATTGATGTTCCACTGTGGATGCTGGCACTGGCAGTGGCTTTTGCCGTTATTCTGGGAAAAGAGGTATTCGGAGGAACCGGCATGAATATTTTCAATCCTGCACTGCTGGCCCGTGCATTTCTATTCTTCAGTTATCCTGCATGGATGACTGGAGATAAAGTCTGGACTGAGGGGCTTACTGCCGGTAAAAACGTAATTGACGGATTCTCGGGAGCCACTCCTCTTTCACTAAGTGCAGCCGGCGAAATAACAAAGCTGCCTTCATTCATGAATATGTTTATCGGAACCATACCGGGTTCAGTGGGAGAGACCTCAACCCTTGCCATTCTTATTGGAGCTGCCATCCTTATTGTAACAGGAATCGGAAGCTGGAAGATCATTGTAAGCGTTTTCGGTGGAGGACTTTTAATAGGCCTTATTCTCAATGCCCTGTCAGTCAATACCTATATGGAACTTCCGTTCTATTATCATTTTGTGATGGGAGGATTTGCTTTCGGCGCTGTTTTCATGGCAACTGATCCGGTGTCCGGCTCACAAACCGAGAAAGGGAAATGGATTTACGGCTTCCTGATCGGAGTCCTTTCAATATTGATAAGAGTGTTGAACCCGGCATACCCTGAAGGAGTAATGCTTGCTATTCTACTTATGAACGTTTTTGCTCCGCTGATTGATTATTATGTCGTTCAGTCGAATATAAAGAAAAGGCTGAAAAGAGCTAAAGTTGCAACTAACACAATAACAAAATGAAACACTTCAGCAACAGGTATATATTCACCTTCTCGGCAATAATGGTGATTGCAGTGGCAACTCTTCTTTCGCTCGCTGCTACATTGCTCCAGCCTGCCCAGGAGAGGAACCTTGAGATCGAAAAGAAGAAAAACATGCTTGAATCGATAAATATCCCTTCTACACGGGAAAACACAGAATCACTTTATGATAAATATATAAAGGAGAGTTTTGTGATAAATGTCAAAGGAGATGTGGTGGAAGGTGTGGATGCTTTTTCTGTGGTGCTTAAGAATGAGCAGAAAAAACCTCTTGATCAACAGTATCTTCCTGTATTTAAGGCAGTTCCTGATGACGGAAAGAATGTTGTTATTATTCCTGTCGAAGGCAAAGGCCTTTGGGGACCCATATTTGGTTATGTATCTCTTGAATCGGATATGAACACAATATACGGTGTTAATTTTGACCATAAGGGTGAAACTCCGGGTCTTGGTGCTGAAATAAATACAACAACATTTGAAAGCCAGTTTCATGGTAAAAAACTATTTGACAGCGACAAATTCATTTCAATACAGGTGATGAAAGGAGGAGCGCCGGAGGGCGACATTCACGGAGTTGATGCTATTTCGGGTGGAACCATAACAAGCAAGGGACTTCAGAAAATGCTGTTTGACTGCATTCAAAAATATAATATATACCTTCTAAAAAACCGTACATAATATATGAGTAATCAGGAAAGAGAGCCGATCTTTTCGGCCAGGAACCTTAAACTTCTCAGGGAACCTTTAGGAAAGAATAATCCGATCACCGTACAGGTGCTCGGTATATGTTCTGCTCTGGCTGTTACAGTCAAGCTGAAGCCGGCATTAGTAATGGCACTTTCAGTGACAATTGTCACAGCAGTATCGAATCTGGTAATTGCTTCTCTGCGAAAGTCAATTCCCGACAGGATAAGGATTATTGTCCAGCTTGTTGTGATTGCTACAATGGTTATTCTTGTCGATCAGTTACTTAAAGCCTATATGTTTGATGTCAGCAAGCAACTTTCGGTATTTGTGGGGCTTATTATAACAAACTGTATCATTATGGGACGGCTTGAAGCCTTTGCCATGGCAAACAAACCATGGCCTTCATTCATTGATGGACTGGGAAATGGTGCAGGATACGGCACAATCCTTATTGTTGTTTCATTTTTCAGAGAATTGCTTGGATCAGGAACTATATTCGGCTATCCTGTTCTGGAGAAACTTGGATTATATAAAGCAGGCTATGAAAACAACGGGATGGTTATACTTCCCCCGATGGCACTGATATTTGTAGGCCTTATCATCTGGTTCCACCGAAGCAAAGATAAAAGTCTGGTTGAAAAACGCTAATAAACTGAATTATGGAAAACCTGCTGAATATTTTTGTTAAATCGATTTTTGTTGAGAACATGATCTTTGCCTTTTTTCTGGGCATGTGTTCATTTCTTGCAGTTTCCAAATCGGTTAAGACGGCCATGGGACTGGGTATAGCAGTCATTTTTGTATTGCTGATAACCGTTCCTGTTAATTTTTTGATAGAGAATTATGTACTAAAAAAAGGTGCTCTTATCTGGCTCGGCAGTGGTTTTGCAGATGTCGACCTGAGCTTCCTGACTTTTATGGTTTTCATTGCCGTCATTGCAGCAATTGTGCAACTTGTCGAAATGGTGGTTGAAAAATTCAGTCCGGCCCTTTATAACTCCCTTGGCATATTTCTGCCGCTGATAGCAGTTAACTGCGCTATCCTTGGTGCATCTTTGTTTATGCAGGAAAGGGAATATGAAAATGTACTTGAAGCTTCAGTATTCGGGGTTGGCTCAGGTGTAGGATGGATGCTGGCGATAGTAAGTATTGCGGCAATAAGGGAAAAACTGAAATACAGCAATGTCCCTGATCCCCTGAAAGGTCTGGGGATCACATTCATCCTTACAGGATTGATGGCTATTGCATTTATGGGATTCATGGGAATTAAATTATAAGAAGTGTAAATTATGGTTCTTGCAGTTACTACTATAAACACCCTGTTATACAGCATTGTAGTTTTTTTGTTAATTATAATGCTACTCGTTATGCTACTACTTTATGCACGCGATAAACTGGCGCCAAAGGGTGATGTTAAATTGCACATAAACGATAAGGAACTAGTCGTTTCCCCCGGATCAAGTCTGCTGACGACCCTTTCGAACAATGGAGTATTCCTTCCGTCGGCATGCGGGGGAGGAGGTACCTGCGGTATGTGCAAATGTCAGATAATGGAAGGGGGCGGTTCCATACTGCCTACCGAAACAGGCTTTTTTACCAGAAAGGAACAACAAAACCACTGGCGGCTTGGTTGCCAGGTAAAAGTCAGGGAGAGTCTTAAGATAAAACTTCCTGAATCAGTGCTGGGAATTAAAAAATGGGAATGCGAAGTAGTCTCCAACAGGAATGTCGCCACATTTATTAAAGAGTTTGTAGTTAAACTTCCGGATGGTGAGGAGTTGAATTTTGAGCCGGGAGGTTATATTCAGATAGATGTTCCCAAATATAAAACATCATTCAGGGATTTCATCATTGAGGATGGATTTAAACCTGACTGGGATAAATTTAAAATGTGGGATCTCAGCATAAAGAACTCTGAAGAGACATTCAGAGCTTACTCAATGGCCAACTATCCTGCCGAAAAGAACCTTATCAAGCTGAATATCAGGATTACCACACCACCATGGGATAATGTCAGGAAACAATTCATGAACGTTCCTCCGGGAATCTGCTCTTCATATATATTCTCACGGAAGAAAGGCGACAAGGTTACTGTATCAGGTCCCTATGGTGAATTTCATATCAAGAACACCGGTAACGAGATGGTATACATAGGAGGCGGAGCAGGAATGGCCCCGCTGCGATCACATATTTTCCACCTTTTCCATACACTGAAGACAAAGAGGAAAGTATCATACTGGTATGGTGCACGTTCGATGAGGGAGATCTTCTACGAGGATGAGTTCAGGGCTATTGAAAAGGAAAACCCAAACTTCAGCTTTAACATTGCCCTTTCAGAGCCATTGCCTGAGGATAACTGGAAAGGATATACAGGCTTTATCCATAAGGTCCTTTTCGATAATTATCTTAGCATGCATGATGCCCCTGAAGATATTGAATATTATTTCTGCGGACCTCCGGTGATGAACAACGCTGTTGTCAAAATGCTCGACGAACTCGGAGTACCCAAAGACAATATTTCATTTGATGATTTCGGAATTTAGTCCGAAATTTATCACCTGCAATATCAGAAGGTGATCCGTTTGTCAGATTTACCGGATTTCTGATGATAAGGCATAATTCCGTTTACTATATTAAACACTCATGCGAAAATTGAGCCACAGGATTTCATTATTATTGCCGGGACTGCTATTCCTTCTCTTTTCATGCAACAGGACAGTCACTTATGATAATTTTGCAGGATTTGCACAGGGTACAACCTATAGCATTGTAATAGAAAATAACGGGAAATACAAACCGGCAACTCTTCAAAAAGATGTAGAGAAAATTCTGCATGAATTTGATCTTTCACTGTCTCTTTACAATGATTCATCGATACTTACCAGAGTAAACCGGAACGAGGATGTCACTGCTGACAAGTATTTCAATGAGGCATTCTCCAAATCAGTGGCGATAACAAAGATTACTGACGGTGCATTTGATATTACCGTCGGACCGCTTGTCAAGGCATGGGGATTTGGGCCTGATGCCCATAAGAACTTTACTGAATCAAAAAGGGACTCACTCCTTAAACTTGTAGGAATGGATAAGGTGAGGCTTGTAAATGGCAGAGTGATAAAAGATGATCCTGACATAAAACTTGATTTCAATGCAATTGCACAGGGATATTCAGTTGATGTGGTTTTTGATTATCTGGCATCCATAGGTCTGAAAAGTTTTCTTGTGGAAATAGGAGGTGAGGTCAGAGTCAGAGGCGATAAACAGGGTGTCCCATGGAGGATTGGAATAGACCGGCCTGAGGATAACAATAATATTCCCGGAAATGATCTCCAGGCGGTCATAAGTATGAAAAACAGGTCACTGGCTACATCAGGTAATTACAGAAAATTCTATGTCGAAAATGGCGTAAAATATTCCCATACAATTGATCCAAGAACCGGTTATCCTGCCAGGAACCAGCTTCTGAGTGCCACAATTCTTGCAAATGAATGTGCTACAGCAGATGGTATCGCCACTGCCTGCATGGTCTTTGGAAAAGATAAGACAATTGAATTCCTTAGTCTGCATCCTGAATATGATGCATTTCTTGTATATTCCGACGAAAAGGGAAATTACCAGACCTGGGTAACCGGAAATCTTAGAAATTCGATTTCAAATCCCTGATATCACAGAATCCTTTTTCCACATGTCATACATCCTCCTGTAATTTCAGACGGGACACAACCTGTATCGGTTTCCTGTGCGCATTTAATTCCTCTTTTTTGCATTTCCCTGTTATGCCCGACATGTGTATCAGGAAACTTTCCGTTGCTTTTAAGAAGGATCCTTATTCCGAGAAATACTATTGCAATTGCAACCAGCAGCAGTGATAATATGATCAGCTTAATTAACATAAATTCAGTAATATTACGATCTTTGTCATTAATGACTTCACATGAAGTTCTGCCGTTAAAAACTCCGTTTTCCAGTTTTACGGAGTGAAGAACATGCAAAGATAATATTCATTTATTCTTTACTCATTAAACAACCGCAAGATTAGTTTGTTTATCTTCTGTAAAAATTAAAATAACGGTCTAAATGGATCAAAAATCACACAAACTGATAATGAACAAAGATATTATTCTGGCCGATTTCAGGCTTGCCAACCTGAGCCGTAAACTCAGTATTATAGGACGTCGTGAAGTACTTACCGGCAAAGCTAAATTCGGCATCTTTGGCGACGGTAAAGAAATAATTCAGATTGCACTGGCAAAACAATTCCGTGACGGTGACTGGCGTTCGGGCTATTACCGGGACCAGACATGGATGATGGCGATGGGACTTTATGATGCAGTTGGATTTTTCCACCAGCTTTACGGTAACACCGACCGTAGTGTTATGTATGGTAGTGGGGGAAGAGTTTTTAACAATCATTTCTCAGTACCTAATATTAATTCTGACGGAACATGGCGTGATCTTACGAAACAGAAGAACTCTTCATCAGACATCTCTCCAACTGCAGGCCAGATGCCGAGGCTGCTGGGTCTGGCATATGCTTCCAAACTGTTCAGACAGAATCCTGACCTGCATCAGTTTACAACATTATCACTCCAGGGGAATGAGGTGGCATTCGGATCGATAGGTGATGCAAGTACATCAGAAGGCCATTTCTGGGAAACTATTAATGCAGCAGGAGTACTGCAGGTTCCCCTGGCTCTTTCGGTTTATGATGACGGATATGGCATTTCAGTTCCAAAAAAGTACCAGACTACAAAAGGAAGTATTTCAGATATCCTTAAGGGTTTTGAAGATGAACCCGGTAGACCCGGGATAATTATTTTTAAAGGAAAAGGATGGGATTATCCCGGACTTCTGAATATGTATGAAGAAGGGATTGAAATATGCAGGCGCGATCATAAACCTGTTGTTTTCCATATTGAGGAAGTAACACAGCCGCTAGGTCATTCGACATCCGGATCACACGAGAGGTATAAAAGTGAGGAAAGGTTGAAATGGGAAGAGGAATTCGATCCCATCAGAAAAATGAAGGAATGGATAATTGCCGAAGGTATTGCATCGGCAGAGGAGTTGGATAAGCTTTCAGCAGAAGCTGAAGAGGAGGCTAAACAAGCGAGGAAAAAAAGCTGGGATTTGTTCCAGAACCCCATAAAGATTGAAAGAGATGCTCTTGTTAAGATTATCAGCGATCGTTCATGCCGTTGTGTTGAGGAAATAAAAGAAGCCGCTGTTGATGATGTCACTGAAGACCTTAAAAAGGTACTTACCCCTTTGCGCAAGGATAATTTCATGGCAGCAAGGAAGATCCTGAGGAATGTATGCGGCACCTGTTCCAAGGCCGATAACCTTAAGGAGGAGCTTCAGGGCTGGCTGAAACGCAACTACCAGGATGCTTCGGAGAGCTATAATACCTTCCTTTATAACGAAATGCCAACATCAGTCATGAAGGTGAAGCCTGTACCGGTGAAGTATGCTGAGAATGCACCTGAAGTGCCCGGACGTCAGATACTGAGGGACAACTACGACAGGCTGTTCTCAAAATATCCTTTACTTGTTATTTTTGGCGAGGATACAGGTAATATTGGAGGTGTGAATCAATCGCTTGAAGGACTTCAGAAAAAATATGGAGAGCTCCGCATAACGGATACAGGGATCAGGGAGACCACAATATTGGGTCAGGGTATAGGACTTGCACTCAGAGGAATGCGACCCATCGCCGAGATACAATATCTCGATTATCTGATGTATGCCATCCAGACTCTCAGCGATGATCTCGCAACAACCCACTATCGTACAGTGGGAACGATGATTGCTCCTCTCATAATAAGCACCCGAGGTCACCGGCTTGAAGGAATGTGGCATTCAGGCTCACCTATGAGCATGCTGATAAATTCGGTAAGAGGTATTTATGTTTGCTCTCCACGGGATATGACAAGGGCAGCAGGTTTCTATAATATCCTTCTTGAAGCCAATGATCCTGCAATTGTAATTGAACCTCTCAACGGATACAGGCTGAAGGAAAAAATGCCTGAAAATCTCGGGGAATTCAAAATCGAACTTGGTGTACCTGAAATTCTGTCTGAAGGGACAGATATCACTGTTGTCACATATGGTTCAACGGTAAGGATAGCAGCTGAGGCAACGGCACAGCTTGCTGCGCATGGGATATCGGCCGAACTTATTGATGTCCAGACTCTTGTTCCTTTTGACCTGAAAGGCGTGATTGTGAACTCGATACGGAAAACAAACAGGATACTGTTTGTCGACGAAGATGTCCCTGGCGGAACGACAGCATTTATGATGCAGGAGGTTCTGGAAAAGCAGAAAGGCTGGGATTACCTCGATTCACCTCCGAAAACACTCACGGCTAAAGAACACAGGCCGGCCTATACAACAGACGGCGATTATTTTTCAAAGCCCAACGCTGAGGATATTTTCGATGCTGTTTATTCAGTAATGCAGGAGGCAGTACCATCAAGATACAGGTAAGATCAGGTTGTTGCCCCTATGATTCTTAACAGTTCAGTAGCTGCTTCACGCGGCCCTGATGTTTCATAACCGGGAATACCGAGCCTTGTCCGCATTTGTCCTACATAAATACCTGTTCTGAAAAAGGAACTGAAATACCTTTCCGCGATCTTTTCGTGAAGTTCCTTATATTCAGGGGGACCGAAGATATTTGCAAAATAGGAATGCACAAGTCCCGTTGAGGTGGTAGTGCCCTTGCTCATTACAGCTCCTTCACGGAAAACGTCAAGAGCCCATGAAGGATTATCAAATCTTTCTATCACAGGATGATCACCGTCAATTTCCTCATAGTTGTTGGCATAAAGGATATAATCAATTCTGTGTCCGTGGATTATGGTCTCGAAGTTTGTTACAGGAATAACAATCCTTGAATTCACCTGGCTTGGATTCATTATTATTGATCTGTCGAGATGGCCGTAAGCATAACCGGGCTGAAGATCATCGAGGCGGAGGAAGGCTCCTATCTCTGTTCCATAACCTATAATATTCCCTTCATCATCAATCTCTATCGATCCCATGTCATCAGCTATTATCTTCATTTCACGGATATGGTTTTCACCAAGAACCCTTAAGGCTTCAAGTGTTTCCGACTTACCGGCTCCGGTATCACCCATCATAAGGATCGTCGCTTCCTTGTCCCCATGCAGAAGTATTTTCACCATGGCCCCATGAAAAGGCATTTTGCCAGCTTTCATGACAATTGAATTATGCAAGGTGAGCATCATCTTTTTCAGATACCCGAAATATCCGAATTCGGGCCTGTCGGGGATTGCCCCTATGAAGATTTCATTTTTTTTGTCCTCAAAAAAAACTGTTGGATATGTGGCCAGCCCGTCCAGTTTATTGCCTGAAACACCATATATAAAAACGGCATCCGGTTTTCTTTCAAGATCCTCATCACCTGCAAGCTGAAAAAGATTACAAAGAGAAAGTCCAAGCTCAAAGAAGTTGAAATGGAAATATACCATTATTATGAATTTTCCGACTTTCGCAGGATAACAGAGCCAGTCTTCTGAATTCAGTTCTGCCAGTTCGAGCGGGTTAATGAGAATCTTTTTGAAATCACCCGTTCTCTTGTTCATTGGCTGCTGAATCACAAGCGGCGGATATATAAGAATCTGACGGATAACCGGCACATTATTTAGTACGGAATAATTCTCATCGGGCCAGTTCAGAGCTTTTGGCAATGATATTACTGCCATTTCAGCACCTGCCGGAACCTGCCTGTAAACCGTTGGGTGGCTGCCAGTGATGTTCTCCTGAACATGCCTGTATACTGTCCGGATCAGATGGGTCAGATGCTCAATCGTTTCATTGAATGTACGGTAAGGGCGTTTATCAAGACGGTCTCCTTCCGAATCATTTATCAGAAACCTGTCAAAATGTCGCCAGTAATCATAAAGATGCTCGACAAAACTGTTAAGGAGATGAATATCTCTGAAAAAAACAGAAGACCTTTCATAAATATGAGGAACCACTGGCCCTTCATATTTATAAAGTAACGACAGCGTTTTGACAAGATCGTCTGTCGAAACTTCATCGGCAACACCGTTCTCAAAAATCTCAAGGAGCGGGGAATTCCTGGTTTTAAGCTTGCCGATGCAATGATCAAGAACAGTCCTGAACTTCTCACTGACAAGCAATTCCTCAGCCGTTTCACACATTCTTTCACGGACATTCAGTACCGCCTTATTCCCAATTATCCTTAATGTACTTTTCTGCATTATAATATGATACAAAACTGGGCAAAAATATTACATTATTTAATTGATATTACCCTAACACTTAATTTTTTTACTTACTCTTTGGCATGATTTTTATAATGAATAATATGGAAGATTTAAATGTGTTGATTATTTTTACAGAATGAAACCGGAACTTGACCTTTTCGCCATTCTTCCGGAAGACAAAATACCGGAAAAAGGGAAGATACTGATATCAGAGCCTTTCCTCCCTGATACTTTTTTTAATCGCAGCGTGGTTTACCTTACCGACCATAATCCAAAGGGATCTGTCGGATTCATATTGAATAAAAAGCTTGATCTGAAGATTTCAGATGCTGTATCCGGATTTGAAGGTTGGAACGAAAATCTTAATATGGGTGGACCTGTTGCTCCGGATACTCTTCACTATATTCATTCACTCGGCCATTTAATTCCACGGAGCATACATGTTGAAGGGAATATTTACTGGGGAGGGGATATCGACGCTATAAGGGAAATGATAAGATCAGGTTCGGTCAGGCAGGGACAGATAAGATTCTTCCTTGGATATTCAGGCTGGTCGGCAGGACAGCTTGAACGTGAGCTTAAGGAAAATTCATGGGTCATTGCCCGGATTAGCTCCGAAACCATCATGAACAGCTCAGGTGTTGACAGCTGGAAACGACTTCTCAGATCATTTAAGAATAAATACAGGGTGTGGGCTGATTTTCCCGATTCTCCTGATATGAATTAATGTAATATCTTATAGATCAATTCCCTTAACAGGTCACCAGGTTCTGTGCTGACATCTCCGACACCTTTTGTTTTCATGTCATAAGTACGCAGCAGCCCAATTATCCGGATAATCTTTGCAACACTGTATTTCATCGACCAGGCTTCGTAATCCTTTACAAAATAGGGGACAATTTTAAGTGCAGCTGCAACATTATTCTTTGATTTGTCTGTTGTATAATGATAGGTGAGCAACTTTGTGAACAGACTGAAAAGAGAGGCAATAGTCAGGGTAACAGGATTATCTTTCTGGTTCTCTGCAAAGTAATTGACAATCATGTTGGCTTTGTAAATGTTCCTTTCACCAACAGCTTTCTGAAGTTCGAAATTATTGAAATCCTTGCTTATACCAATGTTTTTTTCTATCAGTGACGTTGTGATTGAAATCCTTCCGGCAGGCATTGTTATAAGTAGTTTGTCGAGTTCGTTGGTGATCTTATGCAGATCGGTGCCAAGGTATTCAGTCAGCATTGCCGAAGCATCCGGATCTATCTTTATTCCTTTCGTCATAAGATACCTTTCTATCCACTGCGGGATCTGATAGTCGCGCAGCCTCATCGATTCAAAATAGGCTCCCTGCGAATCGAGAGTCTTGTAAAGCTTTGTTCGCTTGTCCAGAACCTTGTATTTATAGCACAGGACAAGGATTGTAGAATTCAGAGGTTTTTCAGCATACAAAAGCAGGTCATCTACTTTCCTTAAGGTCTGGGCTTCTTTAACGATCACGACCTGGTGACTTGCCATCATCGGAAAGCGGCGCGAAGTTTCGATTATTGCATTAATGGTTGTGTCCTCACCATAAATGGTTATCTGGTTGAAAGCCCTTTCTTCATCGGTTAAAATTTTTTCAGATATGTAATCTGAAATCAGATCGATATAATAAGGTTCATCTCCTGCAAGAAAATAAACAGGTTTGAATATCCTCTTCCTGAGGTCTGACATTATCCCCTCGTAAGTTGCCGGCATCGTCAGAATCTTAGATGTTTGACTGAGATACCGTTATCGATTATTTCCCGCAGGGCATCGATTCCAATTTTAAGATGCATTTCAACAAATTTCCGGGTTACAAGTGCATCACTGGCTTCAGTTTTGATTCCGGTCGATATCATGGGCTGGTCTGATACAAGGAGGAGTGCTCCTGTCGGAATCTCATTTGCAAAACCTACAGTAAATATTGTTGCAGTTTCCATATCTATTGCCATAGCCCTGGTCTTGACAAGATATTTTTTGAACCTGTCGTCATATTCCCACACCCTGCGGTTGGTGGTATAGACTGTCCCCGTCCAGTACTCCTTGTTGTGACGTGTAATGGAGGCTGAAATAGCGCTTTGAAGCTTGAAAGCAGGAAGCGCAGGTACTTCAAGAGGAAGATAATCGTTCGACGTACCATCACTCCTGATGGCTGCAATAGGAAGAATAAGGTCACCAAGTGTATTTTTTTTCTTCAGACCGCCACATTTGCCAAGAAAAAGAACTGCAAGAGGACTTACGGCACTTAAAAGATCCATCACGGTAGCTGCATTAGGACTTCCCATCCCGAAGCTTATTATTGTTATTCCGTCAGCTGTTGCGCTTGGCATGTTCTTGTCCTTTCCTTCAACCTCAACATTATGCCATTTTGCAAATAGTTCCACATAATAAACATAATTTGTCAGCAGAAAATGTCTGCCGAAAGTTTCGAGAGGTTTCCCTGTATATCTTGGAAGCCAGTTGTTAACAATATCTTCTTTGGTCTTCATGATTTAACCCTGCACGGTTTTATATTTGTATTGTCAGTTTCGAATCTTTAGCGTATCAAAAATACAAAAGTAAGTTGAAACAGCTGAATCTTCCCGAATATTCCTTCAGGATCTCAAATATCAGGGGATCTGAGATGATCTTCGATCCCCTCAGGAAAAAATGGGTCAAACTCACTCCCGAGGAATGGGTCAGGCAGAATTTCGTACAATATCTTATAAAGGAAGGAAAATATCCCCAGGGACTTATCGGGATTGAAATCTTTTTCAGGCTGAACAATATGAAAAAGCGCGTTGATATCCTTGTCCATAACAGAAAAGGAGAACCTGTAATGATCGTTGAATGCAAATCGCCGGAAATTAAGATTTCAGATTTTTACGAGGATAAGGTCTACGATCAGCTTGGTGAATATAATTTCGGCTATAAAGTACCTTATGTTATTGTTACAAACGGAATTGTAAATTATGCATTCAGATTCAATAATATGACCAACAAGTACGAACACCTTTTGGAAATACCCCTTTACGAAGATCTTTTATCCTGATTTTGATGATAGACGTTACATGTGCAATAATTAGGAATGATGAAAACAAGGTTCTCATCGTCCAGAGAGGTGAGAAAAGTGATCATCCGCTCAAATGGGAATTTCCGGGAGGCAAGCTGAAGGAAAATGAGACTGAAGAGGAGTGCATTATCAGAGAAATCAGGGAAGAACTTTCGATAGGGATAGTTATATGCAAACGTCTGCAGAATACCGAATACGATTACGGAATAAAGCAGGTCAGGCTGATCCCGTTTGTATGCGACACTTTAGATGAACTTCCGGCATTGACTGAACATATTTCATTCAGGTGGATCAGTGCTGAAGAAATGAAAAATGTAGATTTTTCTGAAGCTGATATCATTGTTGCAGAAAATTACCTTAAAGAAAGTTCCCCGGTTGAAGTATTATCTCCCGCAGAGGCTGCTGAGAACCCTGCTTTCTTTGAGGCTGATCTCAGGACTATGGTAGGAGGCATGATGGGTGTCAAGGAAGCTGAATGGGTTGCCATGTCGGCTGTCGAAAACGAAACAATACTGAGGAAGCTTCAGGAATACTCATTTTCTGACGACAGGAAACTGGCTTTCAGGGCATCGTGGACACTTTCAAAAGTGTTTGACAAATATCCCGGCCTGATAAATCAGAACCTGAAGCTGATGATTGAAACTCTCGATTCTATTGATAATGAAAGTGTAAAACGTTCATTCCTCAGAATAATCTCACTAAGTGATCTGGATGTATTGTCGCAAAAACACCATGGGATCCTGGCAGACTGTTGTTTCAGGTATCTTCGTTCAGCCTACTCTGCAATTGCAATAAAGGCTTATTCGATGGAAGTAATTTACAGGCTGGCAATAATCTATCCCGAACTTGCAAACGAGCTGTCTTCGACAATCAATATGCTTGATGATGAAGCACCCGCCGGTATTACAGCACGCGGCAGGATAATTCTGAAAAAACTGGCGGGCCTGTCTAAAGATCATTGATCCAGCCGGCCATAATTTTCAGGACCTCTGGCGAAAATGTTTCCTCAATTTCGCCGTATTCTGAGGGCATTCCTGTTTTACAATGCTGAAAGATATGGTTAAGTCCAGGAAACCTGATGACGGTGACCTTTGAATTTCCTCCTGACAAGACTGCTTTTCTGATAGCCGGAAGATTAACATCTGCAGCAACCTGCAGATCTTTCTCACCGTTAAGTGCAAGCACAGGGCAAAAGACCTTTTTCCAGTAAACGGAAGGATCAGTAACAATAAAAGATCTGTACCACGGGCTTGTAAGGGTGGCTGCTGAAGCCGGAAAACCTTTTAATGCCTTTTCGACTTCCTCTGCCGGTGCCTTTTGCTTTTCCATTGTCCTCTTCAGGATAGCCGTCATTTCGTCAGTTGCTTTTGCGTTATCAGGTTCCTTCTTTATTACGGCGTACATTTTCCTGCTCATTGTGATAAGTGCTTTTAATTCCTTTTCACTCATCCCTGAGGCTTTATTGAGATCATAATTCTGGCGGTAAAGGATTTGTTCTCCTGAAACTCCCGGCCCTGCAAGCGAAATAACGAAAGCTATTCCGGAATTCCCGCTTGCAGCTATTGCAGCAACAAGACCTCCTTCGCTGTGTCCGGCAAGACCGATTAACATGGTGTCAATTTTTTCAACAGTCTTAAGATAATGCAGAGCAGCAATGGCGTCAGTGGCAAAATCAGCTGAAGTCGATGGGGCTGATGTATTTTCTGACTGACCAACGCCCCTGTCGTCATAGCGAAGGACCGCGATGCCGTTCCTGGAAAGATAGTCGGCAATCACCCAGAAAGGTTTATGGGCCATAAGCTCCTCATTCCTGTTCTGGGACCCGGAACCTGTTATAAGTATTACTGCCGGAAATGGCCCCGAACCATCAGGTATCGTCACAGTACCACCAAGGGTTATCCCGGCTGTTTTATTCATGAATCTAATATCTTCAGATTTATATGGAAAAGGAGGCTTTGGTTCCTGAGGCCTGTTAATTGTTATGGGTTTCGCTATTTTAGTGAGTGCCAGAGGAAATGTTCTTCCTGCCTGTTTTAAACTACCTTCCATCAGAGTGTCATTTTTGATTGTCCCGGTATATTCTGCCAGGAGAAGTGGCGCCTTTATTGATATCTGATCACCCGAAATTGTCAACGGACCCACTTTAATATCTTTTGCTCCCTGGTCAGGACTGTCGAGAGTAACCATTAGTGAATCGCTGTCACCCAAGGAAATATTGAACACAACACGTAAAACGACAGAGCTGATATCAACCCTGCCAAGCCATGAACCAACTAAAGCTATCTTTCTGACCTCGTTCTGACAATATGATGAATTCATAACAGAGGTAATGATTATCAGAATGAATAAGGCAGCCTGTTTTTTCATATGTTTTAAAATGAATGTCAAAAATAAGGATTTAACCACACTCTTTTGTAATTTTGCGATTCATTTGTTAAAACTGATATGTATATTGTTGATACTTGCGGACTTAAGTGCCCGGCGCCACTGATAGCCACCAAGCGTGCTCTGAAGGATGAGAATGCCGGGGATATTTTTCAGGTCGTTGCCGACAGTTCTACCTCCTTCGGAAATATCTCGAGATTTCTGAAGGATAATAATGTAAACTTTACATGGGAGGAATCGGAAGGGAAATGGATACTGACCATTTCAAAAAGCGGATCGGTGATGGTTACAAGCGAAGCCACGGAGTACTGTTCAAAAGAAATACCCCATATGAACAAAGGGGAATTCATTATTGCCTTTACCTCCGACAAGATGGGCGATGGAGATGCAGACCTTGGTCATATTCTGATCGGCAATTTTATCAGGGCAATAAAAGATCTGGATGTGCTTCCTTCGAAAATGGTGTTTTACAATAAGGGAGTGGCTCTTGGCCGGTCTGATTCTGATATTGCAGGAGACCTGAGGGTTCTCGAACAAATGGGGGTTGATCTGCTGTTTTGTGCAACCTGTGTCAATCATTATTCACTTCAGGATAAGATAAATACAGGCAGGATGAGCAATATGTTTGAAATAGCTCAGACAATGGCTTCCGCATCAAATGTTATCAAACCATGAAACCAGGTAGTACATTATGAAGATCGATTTGCTCCGGATGGTTGAAAACGGAGGCTGTTCCTCAAAGATACCGCCGCAGATGCTGGAGGAGATACTTCTTTCAATGCCTCTTCCAAATGATCCTAATATTCTTGTTGATATTGATACCCATGATGATGCAGGTGTATATAAGGTAAATGAGGATCTGGCCCTCGTCTTTACGACTGACTTTTTTCCGCCTGTCTGCAGTGATCCCTATGAGTTTGGACAGATAGCTGCTGCGAATTCGATTAGTGATATTTATGCGATGGGAGGTAAGCCGGTTATTGCTCTGAATATAATGATGTTTCCTGCGGCAAAGCTTCCCATGGAAGCATATTCGGATATTCTGAGGGGAGGAGCGGACAAGGCTGCAGAAGCGGGACTCAGGATAATAGGAGGACATACGATTGATGATTTTCCGCCAAAATATGGCCTTGCTGTTATAGGGTACGTTCATCCTGAGCGGATCATTACCAATTCGGGTGCAAGGGAAGGGGATGTTCTTATACTTACAAAACCTCTTGGCATGGGGATTATACTTGCAGGTCAGAGGCTGAAGATAGCTTCAGACTCTGATATCGCGGAAGCGAAAAGACTGATGAAACTGCTTAACAGGACAGGTGCTGAGGTTATGAACCAATACAGAGTGAAGGGTGCAACTGATGTAACAGGTTTCGGGCTTGCTGGTCATGCTCTTAAAATGGCAAAAGCCAGCAATGTTTCGATAGAGATTGACATGAACAAGGTCCCCCTGATAGGGGATACTTTCATGCTTGCCGATGAGGGCTGTATTCCAGGGGCTTGCTTCAGAAACTTAGTCTTTGTTGAGAATAATTCTCTTCTGAGAATGAATCTAAATTATAATCTGAAGATGATCGCGATGGATGCCCAGACATCCGGAGGATTGCTGATGAGCGTAAAACCTGAAATAGCAAACATTGTCGTGGGGAAACTTCATGAAGCTGGTCTTGACAGGTCATCAATAATTGGAAAGGTAACCTCACGGCAGGAGAAATATCTTTATCTTTATTTCTGATATCTCAGTCGAAAAGAGCTTCAAAATGTTTGCTTTTCCTTGCGCCAAAACACATTTCAATCTGCTCCCTTGTATTACGTTCTGCTGAAAGATGGGGAAGTGAATCCAAAGCAAAAAAACATGCTTCCAGAGTTTCAGTGTTTTCCCTAAAACTTATATCAATCAGCCTGCACTCGACAAAGATCTTATAGACAGTGTATGGATAAGGAAAGTCGTAATGTCTGTCTGCCTGATGGATCGCTATTATCCTTTCAGGCTTTACAAGAGCTCCGGCTTCTTCAAGACACTCCTTCGCAGCCGACTCGCTTACAGAATTATTTACATCAGCCCAGCCACCTGGCAAAGACCATGCCCCATCTGATTTCTCCCTGACCATAAGGATTTTATTTTCTCTAAAGACTGATGCCCTGATATCAACCTTTGGGGTCTGGTAACCTGTTTCTGATGTAAACAGATTTTCTATTTTTTCATAACTAATCCCAGTGTATTCCTGAATTATTTCGACTGAAATTGTCCTTATCTGGTTGTACCTGTCAAGATCATAACTGTTCTCACCGAATGTCAGTCCGGCCTGCGCTATTGACTGAAGCCTGGTGGCCCACTCAAGCCATTTTTCTTTCATAATTCTTTTATTGTCCGGCTAAAATAGGCAAAATAAATTACTGATGTCCAAATTTTAAAAGAACGAATTTGTAACAATAACGTAACATTTAAATCATCGATCAGACAAAATGAAGTGTTATTTTCGCTTGTGTTTTTAATGGATATGAAAGATCACAGTAATAGCCTGATCATTAGGGTGAAGCGGAATACAGGTACCATAAAATTAGATAACTCATAAAGCCTGATATGACTTTCCTTTACATTTTGATCGCTCTTGTTCTTATTTTCGATTTTATAAACGGATTCCACGATTCGGCTAATTCAATAGCCACCGTGGTCTCAACAAAAGTACTGTCGCCTCTGGCAGCAGTTGGATTGGCCGCTACTTTCAATCTTATTGCATTTCTCGTTTTCCCGTTGCATGTAGCTAAAACAATCGGCGCTAATGTTATTGACACAGAAGTTGTAACGTTGCCATTAATAGGTGCTGCAGTTACTGCTGCGATAATCTGGAATCTTCTTACATGGTGGTGGGGTTTCCCATCCAGTTCGTCACATACCCTCGTAGGAGGCCTTGTAGGTGCTGCTGTTGCCAGTAGCGGTTTTGGTGCAGTAATTTATAGCGGAGTTATCAAAATTGCAATTTTCATTGTTATTGCTCCATTGATGGGGCTGTTGATGTCCTATATCATTTCGGTCATTGTTTTACATTTACTCAAACACAAGTCACCGTTTGGCGTTGATAAACACTTCAGAAGACTTCAATTGCTTTCAGCCTCTGCTTTCAGCCTAGGCCACGGAGGCAACGACGCCCAAAAATCAATGGGTATAATCTGGGTCGCATTGTATGCAATGGGGAAAGTGCCAAAGGAATCAGATCCTGCATTATGGATTGTCTTGTCGTGCCATGCAGCGATCGCAATGGGTACATTATTCGGAGGGTGGAGAATTGTAAAAACAATGGGCCAGAAGATTACAAAGCTAAAGCCCTTTGAAGGATTTTGTGCAGAAACTGCGGGGGCATTCACACTATTCGTAGCAACTCATTTTGGAATACCGGTAAGTACAACACATACAATAACAGGAGCAATAATTGGCGTCGGAGCCACAAAAAGAGCTTCTGCTGTTAAATGGGGAGTAACCACCAAGATCTTCTGGGCATGGATCCTAACCATACCGGTATCAGCATTTATCGGAGGTTTTATGTTTTATATCTTTAACTGGCTCGTTTGATTCCGGCCTGAAGAGTTCATCATTCTCTGTAACAAAAATGTAACAAAATATCTGGAATAATTAAGTTCTGGCATTCATCTATTAGTATTAACTTTCTGAATAAACAGGAATGAAGTTCAAGATTGCAGATGTGATGTAACAGAAATAAGTAAGTCGTAGAAAATAAATTCAATATGAACCGCCACATTCTCCAGAACGTATTCGCTCCAAAGTATTATACTCTTTTTCCGCAGCTGGCAAAATGCGGAGACAATATTTTCTACTCCCCATTTCCTGACCACGGGTTATCAAATATAAGTTTATTTTCTCATTCATTTTCCTGATGATTTCTTTTTCTAAATACTCTTCAATCCGGCACCAGTTTCTGACAAGGCTCCTGGAAGGACTTGCTCCGGCCTTGGCAGATGCTGGTGCCGGATTATCTTGGTATTTAGAAAGAGG
>Ga0172375_10000084_pt1 | contig 132664 bp, 54 predicted proteins | sample LakKiv1m_FD_114537 | JGI IMG/M metagenome (GOLD analysis project Ga0172375, IMG submission 114537) | Freshwater microbial communities from Kabuno Bay, South-Kivu, Congo - kab_092012_11.1m | ecosystem: Environmental > Aquatic > Freshwater > Lake | place: Democratic Republic of the Congo...
ACTTTTCTACCGTGTATTGGGCAACGTTACCTGAGCCAGAAACCGCGCAGACCTTACCTTTTAACGTTTCACCCTTAGTCTTAAGCATCTCCTGTACAAAGTAAACACAGCCGTAACCGGTAGCTTCAGGACGGATTAAACTCCCGCCCCAATTCAAGCCTTTGCCGGTTAATACACCGCTGAATTCATTGCGTAATCTTTTATACTGTCCGAATAAAAATCCGATTTCGCGTCCGCCAACGCCGATATCGCCTGCGGGAACATCTGTATCCGGGCCAATATGCCTCTCCAGCTCAATCATAAAACTCTGGCAAAATTTCATCACTTCATTATCGGTTTTACCCTTAGGATCAAAATCCGAACCGCCTTTACCGCCGCCCATAGGAAGTGTAGTAAGCGCGTTCTTAAAAACCTGCTCAAATGCCAAAAACTTGAGAATTCCTAAATTTACGCTGGGATGAAAACGCAATCCCCCTTTATAGGGGCCGATGGCGCTGTTCATCTGAATTCTAAATCCCCGGTTCACCTGAATCTCGCCCTTATCATTAAGCCAGGGTACGCGAAACATAAACACCCTCTCAGGCTCTACCATACGCTCCAGAATCTTAGCCTCCTGATACTTGGGGTTCTTCTCAATAAAAGGCATTATTGATTCTACAACTTCCTGCACTGCCTGGTGAAATTCAGGCTGCGCGGGATCCCTCTCTTTTACCTTAGCCATAAAGGCTTCGATTTTCTTAGGCATCGCTTCCTCCCTCGCTAAATTTTGCTCTACTCGCCATTGAGTAATCTGTTAATAATTGCTGCTGCGGCTTTTTTTGCCATACCCATCGCCTCAATTACAGTCCCTTCGCCTCCGACGATATCCCCTCCGGCGAAAACTTTGGGTATTGAGGTCTCCATGGTATCCGGATTAACCGTTACATCCCCGTATTTGTCTGTTACCAGTTGCGGGGTAACCTTGGTTAAAATTTGATTGGCTCCCAAACCTACGGCTATAACCGCTATATCACAACCAATTTCAAATTCACTGCCTTTAATTGCCACCGGCCTCCTCCTGCCGGAGCTATCCGGTTCACCCAGCTCACACTGTAAACACCTCATTTTCCTGACTAAACCGCTCTCATCGCCGATAAACGACTCGGGCTGAACTAAAAACTGAAAAGACACCCCTTCTTGCCGGGCATGCTCTATCTCCAGGCGGCGCGCAGGCATCTCTACCTCCGTGCGCCGGTAAATAACCGTGGTATTGGGGATAATATTGTTCATTTTCTGCAGGCGTAAAGCGCAGCGTGCCGCATCCATCGCAGTATTACCGCCTCCGACAATCAGAATCTCTTTACCTATATTAACGGGAGTATGAAACTCCGGGAATTTATACGCCGACATAAGATTGACCCGGGTCAGGAATTCATTTGCAGAATAAATATTGCAGAGATTTTCTCCGGGGATCCCTAAGAATGAAGGTATGCCTGCACCTAGCCCTAAGAAAACAGCTGAATAGCCTTCAGCAAAAAGCTCATCGACGCTTCTGGCGTTACCGACAATAAAATTAGGCACAAATTCCACCCCTAGTTTCTTTAAATAATCAATTTCAAAATCAAGAATATCGCGCGGAAGCCTAAAAGGCGGAATCCCGTAACGCAGGACCCCACCTGTTTTATGTAAACTCTCAAAAACAACTACTTTGATACCTTTGCGCGCCAATTCTCCGGCGCAACATAATCCCGCTGGCCCTGAGCCTACTACCGCTACCTTATGTTTGGAGAGTTTTGGATCCTTCTGGACAGAAACTCCCTGGCTATTCTTCATCCCATAGTCACCAGCAAATCTCTCCAGAAAATGTATGTTAATCGCCAGTGCCGAAGCATACGGCGACCCTTTCTTAGTTAAAACACATGCCCTGCGGCACTGGTATTCCGCCGGGCAAACCCTTCCGCAAATAGCGGGAAAATTATTCTTCTCTCTGATAGTAAAATAGGCTCCCCGGTAATCTTTTTTAGTAATTTGGCCGATGAATTTCTTGATATCAATTCCTACCGGACATCCGCGGCTACAGGCAGGATCCTTGCATTGCAGGCAACGCGCAGCTTCCTTGAGCGCAGCTTCTTCAGTATAGCCTAAAACAACCTCGTCAAAATTAGAAGACCTCTTTAATGCTTCTAACTCTCTTATTTTCTGAGGCTGATTCTTTAAATTAGTTTCCATAATTATATGTTTAGTTTACAGACATGCTGTTCTTTATTGCAATAAATACGGTTTCTTTTCTTCAATTCCTCCCAGTCAACCGCGTGAGCGTCGAATTCCGGTCCGTCAACGCAGCTAAACCGGGTTTTCCCGCCTATCGTAACTCTGCAGCAACCACACATACCGGTAGCATCTACCATTATGGCATTTAAAGACACAACCGTCTTTACGCCGTATTCTTTAGTAAGAGCAGCAACTCTCTCCATCATCGGGATAGGGCCAACCGCATAGATTAGTTCGTAGGTCGTAGGCCGCAGGTCGTTGGCTAACAACTCTTTTAGGATATCCGTAACAAAACCTTTCCGGTTGTAAGAACCGTCGTCGGTAGTAATATGCAGTTCGTCAGAAACGCTCTTTAATTCTTTCTCCAGGATTAGTAAATCTTTATTGCGTGCACCCAATATGGTCACAACATAATTCCCGGCATCTCTAAAAGCTCGCGCAACCGGATAAATCTCAGCAACACCTACTCCGCCGCCTACTATAATTACCCTGCCATATTTCTTAATTTCTGTAGGATGCCCCAACGGCCCGACCAAAGAATACAAAGAATCTCCCGCTTTCAATCCGCCGAGCATTTTTGTAGTAAGGCCTGCTTCCTGAAATATCAGGGTAATTGAGCCTTTGGCTGCGTCTTTATCTACTATAGTCAGCGGTATTCTCTCGCCATTGGCACTAACCATAAGCGCTATAAACTGCCCGGGTAACGCCTTCTTGGCGATATCCGGAGCAAAAACCTCTAATTTTCCTATTTTTATATTCTGGTTATCCGCGAGGATTGTTTTGTTTAGTATTTTCATCTTAATATGCCTAAAATTTAGGCAGTTGCAGAAATAAAAAAAGACGCCCCTTAACAGCTTATTACCTTGGGGACGTCCTTGTCCTTTAAACTAACTTTGCATCAAAAGCATTAAAACTATATCACAAAACCAAATACTGTCAAGCATTTTATTCCCGGCTATTTACCAACCTTAACCTCTAAATCGCGGGTACCGTCGCTTAGGGTAACGCTGCCTTCCTTAATAGCCACTACTACATTCCCTTTAAAACTATCGCCTATTTTAAGCACCTTGCCGTTAATCATCACCAAAGGATGCCTCTTATCCCAGATTATCCCCTCTACCTTCAAGTCCCCCAATCCCTGCGCGCTACTGGCCTTGGTATAGACTCTGCCGGAAAAAGGATCCCTGCCCCATTCGCCAACAGTATCTTCAGGCTCGCTATTTTTCACCTGAGACTGCGCGGTTTTCGCCACTTTCGGCTCTGCGGCTACGCTAACGCTAGCAGCAACAGGAGCGGGCGATCTTCTTTTGCGTATAACATTAATGGAATTCATCCAGGCAATAATTAGGATAAAAACCATGATGGCCGTAGCTATTATTTCTATACGCTTCTTATCCATGTTACTTTTTCTCCGAAGCTAAATAAGCCAAAATCTGCAGATTAATGTCTAAATTCAGGCGGCCTTCGCCATTACCCTTAATATCCAGTTGCTTCAATTTTACCAAAACCGGAAAATCTTTTCTTAAGGCGTACAAATATTCCCCCAGCGTCCTGTAATCGCAAGAAAGATGCATAGAAATAGGAAATTCTGAGATAACGTAACCTTTAACTTCAGTATCGATAGGCTTTATTTCACCCGGGTTCACGTTATCAACGTCTATCTTCAACCGCCTGGCTCCTTCCAATATATCCCTTATAACCACCTCATCTTGAGAAGGAAACTGACCAGTGACGCTATCAAGCTTTATTTTAAGCGCCCTGACTGCCCCAACCAAATCTCCCCCAGGAGCTAAACGCGAAATTTCTGCAATCTGATCTTCTGTACGGGCTAATTCGGATTTAAGCCTGGAAAGCCTCTTGCTCTGCGGACCATAAATAAGCACCCAAAAACAGACGAAAAAGGCAAAGACCATCAGGCCTGTATATATAATCTTCTGCTGTTCTTTAGTCAGACTTGACGGAAGCTTAAATTCTATTTTTGGTTTCATTTTCATTGTAATTTAGCGGTTAAGCGAAAACGCGTAAGGGCAGATTCACCGCTCCCACTCTTTTCTACCGAAGAAATAGTCGCCTCTGCAAAAGAATCCAGTTTTTCCAGATTGCTGGCAAACTGGGTTAATATTATGTTGCTATCTCTGCCCCCGTCTCTGACAAAACCGTCTATCGCTATCCTCTTGGCTACGGAATCAATAGTACAATTATCGAAAAATAAGTCTTTATCATTCGTCATGCTTAACTCACACAGTATCCTAGCGACCGGCAATTCAGAACCCCGAATACCCTGGATAAACTTACCAAGCTCATCTGACTTTGCCTTTATATTTCTTATCTCGGAAAGTACGTTTAACTGTAACTGCGCATTATCCAAATGCCTCTGGTAAGCACTCACACTTGCTTTGGCAAAAATATAGGAAACTAACAACAATAAAGAAGCTACAAATACCACCCAGCGTAAAGAGGCCATTTGGAATTTCTCGATTTTCTCGCTGCGGAATTCGCGTGGCAGGAGATTTATATTATTCTCCCAATCAATAATCAGGCCGAAGGTGGCGTAACTTTGCGCTAATGCCTGAGGATCCAAGCCCGGCGAAGCAATATCCTTATCTATATTGAGTGAAGATATCCTCTGCACATTAAGCGAAGATTCCCCGGATAAAAACTTATCTATATTGGGGATTATCGCAGCCTTCCCTCCAATTAATACCCTCTCAACCTTGCCCCCCTGATACTGTGTATCATAATAAGCGAATGAACGCTTTATCTCCTGCCCTAATTTTTCAAGATCAGGCCTAAGCATCGCTAAAACCTGGTTTCCTTCCGCAGGTATACCTTGCTCAAACAAAACTTTATTAATTTCTTCCGGGGTAAGTTGCACTCTACCTGCATCAGTAACCAGCGTTCCCGATAAAGATTCTTTAAGTTTATTGATAGTTACAGGCAGCTCGCGGTAGAAAGTAAACTTATTATTCTTATACACGCATATATAACAACGGTCATCCTGCATATCCACAATCCCCAGAGGCTGATCGTTCTCTTGCTTGATGTATTTATGAACTATCCGGGTGTACCCCCAAGGCAGCAAGCTAACCGACAGGCAAACTAATCCCAGCTGCTTTAACATTAAAACCTGCTCTCTTATTTCCTGCTGGGGGATGGCAACACAAATCACATCCAGCATTTTGGAATTATCATTCTGGGTGATTTCGTTAATAACAGAAAAATCAAAGGCCGCATTTGATAAATCAAACGGGGCATCGGGTTTTAGCTTCAGCTTAATTGCCTCGCGTAGCTCTGCCTGAGGTATTGCCGGAATTTCTATACGTTTGGAAAAAAGTGATTTTATCCCCGGCTTAAGGATTACATTATGATGCGAGATGTTATTTTCGCGGATAAAGCTGCGTAGAGACTCTAAAATTACGCTTTCTTTATTTTCGACGGGTAATTCCGTAATTTTAATAGCTTTGATTTTCGGCTCAGGCTTAAGCTTAACATCAAGAAGCTTTAAATTGGCTCCGATATCAACAATTATGAGCGCATCAGCTTTTTTATTGAAAAGATGCTTTACGTCTTCAATTTTCATATTTTTATTATACCACAAATCATCAATTCCCATTCCAAGAATTTGGTTTCTTAGTAGCGAACCCGTCAAAGCCTTCCGGGGGCGGATCGGGGACAGCGGTCGGGTCATAAGTTATATTGGCATTACTTATGCTGTTTCCCTGGAACGCATTAGCTATAACTGAGCCCGTAATGCTTACCCTGTTGGCATTGTTTGACCCTGAAATACTTGTTCTGCCTAAATTGCCGGTGTCTCTTTGGTAAAGCAAGCCGGCAACGCTTGCAGTAGTAGTAATTTGCAATGTCGGTGTGCCGCGGCCAATGCTGATTATACTGCAGGGCTCGGCAACTGTCCCGACGCTGGTACCCGCATTAGTGATAGTTAAGACATTATTTGTGGCATTGCCGGGGTCATTCAGGAAAAGAGTAGAATTAGTAATGTCGGCGCTGTCTTGAATAATAATGTGCCGTGCAGCCAAAATCATCGCCCCGTCAATATCTGTAGTGTCATTACGAATAGTAATCTCTCCGGCAGTTGAAGCGTCGCTTTTAGAATACATCCTTACGCCGGAATTCATCACTACCGGCGTATCTGCCTGTGTAGAATTAATTAAAATATCCCTGCCCGCGATAAGAACAATATTTCCCCCTGAAGGCGAAAAAGTTAAAGTTCCAGCATCGCCATTAGCGGTATGCAGCAGGATATTACGATTCGCTACAATATAACCATTGCCGCTAATAGTAATAGTGCCGTTAGTATTAAAATCGCGACAGCAGATAGTATTGCCGGTTAAAACCAAGCTCGTATTCTGGTTCGTATCCGAAGCAGTTACACAGGCTGCTTCACGCGTATCATAATCGCTGGTTAATGCGGTGTAGTAAGAAGAATTAAACGGCGGAGTAGAATGACTTAATGTAGAGCCTGAAAAATCTGAAAAATACGGAAAACTACCGACATCTACTTCTGTGTAAGAACCTGCTCCGGAAATATTCTCCGTAGTCGGCCTATACGCACTGCCATTAGTTACTGAAGAGCTGGCCGGAATAGCGGTTGTTCCTATAGACCAGAAATCGCCGTTTACAGTTGTGTTTGAAAAAGAAAGATTTGCCACATCCCTGCCCCAGAAAAGAGCAAACTTACTCGCAGAAGGAAGCATCCAGGCACTTTGGGACATCGTCCGCTGGATAACAGCTCCGTCTGTGCCCTGGACTTCGCTTGTTACGCTGATATCTCCGCGAGTAGGCGTATTGCTATCAGTTTGCGGCCGAGCCCAATTAGCCAGGCTTGTGGTAAAAATCCAACCGCCCAAAGAAGCCGTCTGGTCAGTTGCGGTATCCCAATCGGCAGCGGTCGCAAGTTGCATCATTTGCCAATTCAAACCGCCCTGGACTATCCCAAAAGCCTGCGAAGAACGTAAATAATCAATACTGCCGCGAGAAGTTACTCCCAATAACTGCACCATTGTCAGCCCCAAAACAGCGCAAATTAACATTATTGCCACAGCAGCAACAATGCTTACACCTTTGGTTTTATTTAAATTTTTCATTTAACCTTCTTAAGTTCTGCGGTCTGGTTACAAACTGAAAGTTTAAAGTACTTGTCCCTGCCAAAATGGAAAAGCTTGTTTGTATCCTGCGCATATCAGTATCGTTAGGGTTCACCAGCGGCGTAGCTATGGTATTGCCTGCATCATCATAATAAACAAAATTCAAAGCTGTAACATTACTGGCTAAACCATCGGAATTACGCATCAAAATATTCCCGCTTCTGTTAAATGTTATTACATTACTGTCTAAATCGGTAAAAGAAAAGTTTGAGGCATCCGCAGTAGTTACGGAAGAATCGTCAAGCAGCCGGCGCATTTCCCGCGACATCCTGTTTGCAGCCACAATACTTGAAGACACCGCATTATCCTGCAACTGGCTAGCAACAGACCAGGCATCGGAAGCTGCCATCATTATAGGCACGCCTACCCCGGCGATTATGCCGACTATAACCAATACCATTATTGATTCTATAAGGGAATAACCATCCTTACCAATCATTGGCCACCAATGTCGTTAATGTTACGGTATCCGCAATGGCGCTGGATACCTTTATCTGAACGCGTTTATAATCCGTTGGCCCGCCAACGGGTGTATCAAGCGCGCTGGCAGCAACATAATCCACAACAATCTCCTTCGTGTAAGCATTAAAAGGTGCGGAAAAAGATACGGATGCCTCGTCATTCACCAGGGAAAACCTTGAAGCCGTAACTCTCTCCATTTCGCCCTCTGCTAAAGCAACCGCGGTGGCCCAAGCCTGAGAACGCACATTATTACCTATCACGTTCACAATTAATATACTTATCGGCGTAAGCACAATGCCTAGGACTATAATCACCAACACCGTCTCGATAAGAGTAAAGCCTTTTTTCTTCATCAATTAACCATGCCTGTATTTTTAACTACTGTGATAACGCCATTTAGCCCACTATAACTGATTGTTACATTTCCATCTGCAACCAAGGCCGATGCGCCATCAGAAGGCCGCCCCATACTATCAAATTCTATAATATTAGTGGTAGGAGCACCGAAACTAGTTGATACCAAGTTGACACCGTTTAATTCCTGGTCGGTATTGAAATTAACCGTAAACGCAAGGCCTGTTAAAGGATTATTAACTATATTACCTGTATTTTCTCTGTATACTGAGTAGGTTTCAAGGGCGGGATCAAAGACAACGCCATGATTGAGCTGCTGAGTAACGGCTAAACTCTGAGCATAAATAATATCGCTCTTAATCCTGAACTTTGCTGCCTCAAACTTTGACACTGAAAGAGAGGAAGAAAAACTAGCGACGGCGACAACAGACAAAATCCCGACTACCAATATAACCATTATAATTTCTATAAGCGAGAATCCGCTTTTTGTCATAGACATATTATAGCATAAAATTCAACGCTGACTATTTCTTGTTATTCGCTTTTAGCCCACCGCTCTCTTTAGCCTTCTTAAGCTTATCAATATCTTCCAGGCCTACACAGGCAGGCATAAAAGTTTTATCCACAAGAAGCGCCTCTTTATAGCAATGCTCTGCCATATCTATATCGCCTTTTTCCCGGTAAATCTTGCCTAAATTACACCACACATGCGCCTGGTTAGGATTAATCATCAGGTTCACCCAGGAATAGGCAAGAGCCTGCTCACGCTCACCCATTGTATAATATGTCCCGGCCAAGTTATTATAAGCCATATACCCTTGAGGGAAATTCCTGATATTCGTCTCCCAAAAGGTAAAAAGATCATTGTATTCGGTATTGCGTTTTAAAGTCAAAGCGGCATAAGAACCAAGATACAATGTTATCGCCGCAACAGCTACACAACGCAATATCTTCTTGTGCAAAGCATGCTTATTGATAACCTCCCAAGCTTTTAAAAACATCCAGGCTAAGATAAGCGCAAAACCCGCGGATGGCAGATACATATACCGCTCAGAAATAATATTGCAAACCGGAACTATGTTTGAATACGGCAGGTAGGTAATAAAAAACCAGGCAATACCAAACGATACAACCGGTGCGCGTTTACGCTCACCGAAGAACAAATACACTAACCCTATCAAAATAGCCACTCCGCCAAAGAATAAAGGGCTAAGCTTTGCGGTATCTACGGCTGTATAGCCAAAAGGATGATACAAACCTCTTTGTAAAGGCAGATACAAAATCTTAAGGTAATACACAAACGCTTTAGTGATGACCACCAAGTAGCTGGGCCCGCGAAAATGGAATATCGCATGCATATAGGTATTCCTGCCCACAAAAAATATCCCTATAAAAAGTGCCGCGGCAATTATCATTAAAGACAATACGGCTATGCGCATACGCTTTTCTTTAGCGACCATATTACTTCTAAAGAATAAATCATAAATAATAAACACCAGCGGCAACATCGCCCCTGCGTTTCCGGAAAAGAAACAAATCGTAAAAAACACAACCGCCAAGGCCAAATATCTAAGCGAACTGGCTGATTTTACGTAAAATATCAACGCGGCGATAAAAAAGATGCTTGAAAAAACATAATGCCCGCCGGAAATCCAGCTTATCGCCTCAGTGTGTATAGGATGAATTGCGAAAATAAGACTGGCAAGAAAAGAAATGATGGTATTTTTAAATAAAACATTAAGTAGAACGAATAACAGCATGACGCATGCGCAATTGGCCAGGATATTAAAAAGATGGAAATAAAAAGGGTTACCCCCTCCCACATGCCAGATAACAGCGCGGGACAAATCCCAAAGAGCGCTGGGCTTAAGAGAAAAAGAACTTTCGAGATAAGACTTTAAGTGATGGACGTTTGGGTTAACGAGAATCCCGTTATAATCATCGATAAGGAATTCGCCGTGCAGAGAATTAGCATACAGTGCAAAACTTAAAACTCCTAATAAAACAATAATAATATAATTTATGAGTTTAACTTTTTGCATAAGCTTACAAAAAAGCCGGCCTTCCAAAATATTAATATTTTTGAAAAGCCGGCCATAATGTTTTTACTAAAAATTAACTTTAATATCCGGAACCTTGAGTCTCAGAAGCTGAACTCCAGATGGAGCCGGTTGTCTGGTTGTAAATCCAGCCTGCCGCGGTATTGGCTGCTTCTACTGCTCCAGCGTTAATATTGGTACTATTGGTATACGGATTAGCCGGGATACCGAATTGCATCGGTCCGCCGGGTATGGAGCCTAATTGGGCCAATGTCGGATAGCTGCCTGCGCCTGATGCTGCGGTTTTAGCATACCAGATAGAGATACCGCTTCGTAGCCCGCCTAAAGCACCCTTTACCGCTGAACGCTTAGCATCATCCTGCAGGTTAAAGAACGTAGGTATAGCTACTGCCGCTAATATACCTAAAATTACGATAACCATTACAAGTTCAATTAATGTAAAGCCCTTACGCCTGCTCATCGCCCCTCCTTTTGATATTAAATTATACCCTTACCAGCTTTCGTATCCGCGTGTCGAAGAACTGACCCGTCCGTCTTCATTGTTATAACGATAAGTATTCAGAAACGGATCTAAAGGGAAACCCTGCTTGTCAACTTTAAAATCCTTAAGATATGTATTAACGCTTTTTATACCACTTAACTTGTTCTCTGTCAAGCGTTTAGTTGTAAGAACGGTTAAATCTTCCGGCAAGGCCCCGCCGTTAGTAATCCGATAAAACTCTAAAGCCATGCGGATATTATGCAACTCATTTAAGAGTGCAGTCTCCCGGGCCGCCCTTAATGTTATTTGACTATAGGCAGCAAATGTGCCGATGAGAACCAGGATAATGCAAATCACAAGCAATAATTCAACCAGCGAAAAAGCGCGCTTCTTAATCATTAGCCAGGCCTAAAGACCTTAATAAGATTCCACATAGGCAAAAATATCGCCAACGCCATAACCAAAACTCCGCAGGCTAAGAAGAATATAAGCAATGGTTCTATATAAGTGGTTAAGTTCTTAATCATGTACTCTGTTTCCCGGTCGTAATAATCGGCAACACTTAAAAGAAGATCGTCCACTCTGCCTGTTTGCTCTCCGGCGTAAACCATCTGGATTACTACCGGCGGGAATAATCCTGATACCTTCATCGGTTCAGACATCCCCTGGCCCTGGTTAACACTTTGTTTGATATTAAGGATCGCGCGTTTAATAATAATGTTTCCTGTAGTATTACCCACTAAATCTAAAATATCCAGGATAGGCACACCGCTCTTCATCAATATCGCGGTCACCCGGGCAAAACGCGATACGGTCAAAAGCGTTACCAATGGGCCGAAAACAGGAACCTTGAGCCGAAAATTATCCCATACAGGACGCCCAAAGCTAGAGTTTATCAAGCGTATGAATCCGTATATAACCCCACCTAATGCTAAAATAAGCAGATACCAGTATTTTTGTATAACCAGGTTAATGCCGATTAAAATGCGCGTGGGAAGCGGCAGAGCCACGTTGAACTGCCCGTACAGAGTGGAAAACCGCGGAATAACGAAAGTGACCACGACAAGAAAACCTAAACACAAAACACAGAATGCTATAATAGGATAACGCGTAGCTGCTTTGATGCGCGCGCGCGTATCAATCTGTCGTTCTATTAACTCGGAAAGCCGTCCCAAAATATCGGCCATTAAACCGCCGCTTTCCGCGGCCTTTATCATGCTTACATAAACGTCGTCGAAAATGTGGGGATGTTTTTTGAGCGCTTCGGAGAAATTAACTCCGCCGCGGATATCCCGGGCCATCTCCTCAATGACCATACGGAAATAACGATTATCTGACTGCAGGGCTATTGCTTCAAGGCTAGAGAGCAAAGTCAGGCCCGCCTTTTGCAAAGAATAGAGCTGGCGGGTAAACGTGCTTACTTCAGGCAATGTTACTCTATTACCCAAGCGGCCCAAAATCTGACTTGCCTCAAATTCAGCTGCCTGAACCATAGAAACAACCGTATAGCCCATATCCTGCAGCTTCTTGACCGCCTCGGTTTGGCTTTCGGCAACAGTTGTGCCGCTTACAGGCTTGGCGAATTTATCCCTGGCTTTATATTTAAAATTAGGCATATATTGATCTGTTTATTTATCTTTTCAGTCTTAAAGCGATAAAAAGCAACGCCGCCGCAAAGACTAGAAGAAAAATACCGACTGCTTTGGCCTGTTCTGCAGGCATCGAACCCTCTTTTATGATTACTTTATTCATGGCATTAGACAGCTTATCCAGAGCTTGCGTATTGCTCATAAACAAAATACCCAAAACCAGACAGATAAGTGCGATAATAACCAAAATAAGCATATCCCCTCCTCCTATTATACTTCTTCCGTAACCCTCAGGACTTCTTCAATGGTAGTCACGCCTTTTTTTACTTTTTCTATGCCATCATCGTATAAAAGGCGCATCCCGGACTTAACTGCCTTATTCTTGATCTCGCTAGCAGAGGCTTTCGCTGTAACCATGTTTTTTATCTCTTCGTTCATCGGCAGAAACTCGAATATTCCGATACGTCCGATAAGCCCGGACCCCTTGCATTTATTGCAACCTTTGCCGCGGTAAAAATCAAATTTTTCTTTTAAGTTCAGGTCTTTAATAACTTCTTCAGAAGGAACGTATTTTTCTTTGCAAGACGGACAAATAAGACGCACCAAGCGCTGGGCTAATATACCTATAATAGAAGAGGAAATAAGGAATGGCTCGATGCCCATATCTATAAGGCGCGTTAAAGCGCTTGCGGCATCATTGGTATGCAGAGTTGAAAAAACCAAATGGCCGGTAAGTGATGCCTGAATAGCAATTTCCGCTGTTTCCTTATCGCGTATTTCCCCGACCATGATAATATCGGGATCCTGACGCAAGATACTGCGTAAACCATTGGCAAATGTCAGACCAGCCTTAGGATTTATCTGTGTCTGGCGTATCAAAGGGATCTCATATTCCACCGGGTCTTCGATGGTAATAATATTCGTCTCTTTGGAATTAATGGTAGATAATGCAGCGTAGAGAGTTGTGGTTTTACCGGAGCCCGTAGGCCCGGTTACTAAGATTATGCCGTTGGGCCGGCGGATAACCTTGCTGAATTCCTTTAGCTCGTTTTCGCCTAAACCTAAATCCTCCAGGCCCAGGAGAACCGAAGATTTATCCAGAATCCTGATGACTATATTCTCTCCGTGCACTGTTGGAAATGACGAAACTCTCAAGTCCAGGTTTTTGCTCTCCATCTTCATCTGAATTCTGCCGTCCTGAGCATTACGCGTCTCAGAAATATCCATCTTAGCCATGACCTTAATACGCGATGCCAAAACACTCTGCAAATGCTTAGGTATCTGCTGCACCTCATGCAAAATGCCGTCTACGCGGTAACGCACGCGTACCATCTCTTCTTCCGGCTCAATATGTATATCGGAAGCCCGGTCTTTTACAGCCTGCATAATCAATAAATTTACCAACTTGATCACCGGCGCATCTTCAACAATACCAGACATGTCTTTGCTGCCTTTAGTCTTAGATTCCAGTTTCTCTTTAGTCAAGCCTTCAGCCAAATCTTTAATGCTGCCTTGAGCGCCGTAATATTGATCAATGACCTTATGGATCATATCTGCCGTAGATAAAACCGGGTCTATATTACCTGCCTTACTTTTATTTCTTAGCTCATCGATAGCCTCTATATCCGAAGGATCGCTCATGGCTACCGTCAGGCTGTCGCCTATTTTAAACAAAGGCACGGCCATGCATTTCTTGGCGGTTGCTTCGGGAACCAGTTTGATTACCTCGGGATCCACCAGATAGTCGGTTAAGTCCATAAAGGGCACGCCTATTGATTCGGCTAACGCCTGGGCAATATCAACTTCGGAAATATATCCCAACTTCTCAAGGGCCCGTTCTAAAGGCATACCGGTCCGGCTGACCTCCTGCTTGGCAGCGTTCATCTGCTCCTCGGTAATTATGCCTTTCTTGACTAACAAATCTATATTTGTTGCTTTATTCATTACTCCTCCGGCTATTTAATCAACTCTTTAATTTTGCCTAGCAGCGCTTCCGGCTCAAAGGGCTTAGTAATATAAGCGTCTGCACCGACTTGCTCCCCTAATTTCTTGTCTTCTTCCTGCGCACGCGCGGTAAAAAGAATTATGGGTATGCTTTTATACTTCTCGTCGAATTTAAGCAGCCGGCACACTTTATATCCGTCCATTTTAGGCAACATTAAATCCAGGATTATCAGATTAGGTTTTTCTTTTTTTGCCTTATCCAATGCCTCCTGCCCGTCGTAAGCCTTAATAACCTCGTATCCTGTGGCCTCAAGACGGAAAGCCACTGTTTCCACTAAATCCTTTTCGTCATCAACTAGGAGTATCCTGTTATTAGCCATGAGACAATCAACCTTTCTTAACCAATTTATTTCCTATCATATCAATTGCCGTCTTCAAAGAAGCCTGTACATCGGAATAGGTGCTTAATTTAGGGATAAACGCACTTATGCCTAAGCCGGCGATACTTTTTATAGGTTTTTCAGGATATGCGGTAAACATAATTACCGGTATATCTTTGTCAATTTTACGTATTTCTTTTAAAGTAGCAATGCCATCCATATTAGGCATCATGTAATCCAAGATTATAATATCAGGCTTATCGCTTTTTAATGCTTCGAGGGCGCCTGCCCCGTCTAAAGCCTTAGTTAATGTATAGCCCCATTCTTCAATGCGCGCGCCGATAATTTCCGAAAAATCTGCTTCATCGTCAACCAAAAGAATCTTTTTCTTAGCCATAGAACGATTTCCTTTCCTCGAAAAAACATAAACCCAGTTTGCTGCTTTTCATTTTACAACGTTTTCTTTATCGCCGCAATTAAATCTTGTTCCCTTCTTTCCTTAACCGGCAGAATAAATTGGAAGGTTGAGCCCTGTCCATAATTCGACTCTACCCAAATTTTACCCCGGTGCGCATCAATGACCTGTTTACATATATTAAGGCCTAACCCCGTGCCTCCGGGCTTTCTCGTTGTACCATGCTCCAGCTGCACAAATCGCTGGAATAATTTGGGGATATCTTCTTCTTTAATGCCGCATCCGGTATCCTTAATCTGCACAGAGACAAAATTATCCCCCAGGCCGGTCGTAATCGTAATACCGCCTTTTTCTGTGGCCTTAATGGCATTATCCACTAAATTAATCAACACTTGAGCAATTTTATCCTTATCGATACTTACTAAGGGCAAGTTATCCTGAAGTTTAAGCGTAAGATTTAATCCTTTATTCTTTAGCAAAGGATCGATAGCGCCCTCAACTTCTTTAACAATATGATTTATATCCGTTTCCTCTATATTAAAAACCATTTTCCCTGCCTCAAGTTTCTGAAAATCCAGAATTTCGCCTATAATCCGGGTAAGCCTGTCCACATTACGCTGGGCAATGCCTAAGAAATCTTTTTGTTTCTCATTCAGGCTACCGGCAGTGTGATCCGCTACAATAGCAATACCTTCTTTAATTGCAGCTAAGGGGGTGCGTAATTCGTGCGAGACCATTGAAGTAAAATCCGACTTGATTTTTAACGCTTCTTCGAGCTTAGTTTTAGCCTCGGTAAGATCCTCAAGTATATTCAAAGTAGCTTCATTAATCCGATTTAACTCTTCTGTGCGCCCTTGGACTCTATTTTCCAAAGTCAGGCCCCAGGCCTTAAGCTCATCCCTGGATTTCCTTAAATCCTCGGTCATCTGGTCAAACGCCCGCGAGAGCTGCCCAATCTCATCATTAGCAGGAGTGCCTACCTTATAATCCAAATCCCCCGCGCCGATTACCTCGGTTCCTTTATGCAATTTATGAATCGGTTCGGTGATAAGACGGGAAAGAAAAAATCCTAATAGATATGATATCAACGGCACTGCAAACAAAATAAGCAGGAAAAGAAAATGTATTTTAATTAAAGGGCCAAAGGCCTCTTTTAAATCAACTTCTGCTAAGACCGACCATTGCATCTCGGGTACATAGGCATGTGCCCCTAAAACATCTATGCCGCGGTAATCCGGACAAATAAGTATTTTTTGCTCTAAAGCAGGATTATAATTTTGGTTACGCTGTAGCGTAGATTCCCTGAAGTTGCGCGTATCAACCTTTTGTTTTAAAAAAGTATTTTTTAAGAACCTGGATGGCGTAATCATATAACCGTATTTATTTACAATATACACCTCTCCGGTATCCCCCAACATCGCCCTGTCGGTAAGTATCTTATACAACTCCTCCAGTTTAATCCTGGCGGCAAGCACACCTATCAACTCTTGGGTTTCGCTGTCTAAGAAAGGAACCGACACCGCGATAAGCGGCTCCTTCAATACATCAGAATAATAAGCATCTTTAATATACGGCCCTCTTTGCCCGCCCAAAAATATTAAATCGCTGGATCTATCCTCACCGATACTGGCTTCATCGGTAGAAGCAATAACCCGTCCGGTTTTATCCAATAACAGGAATTCGTATACATAAGGATTGGCCTCTTTTGTCCGCCTGAGCCTTTTTTCCACGGTTAAAAATGCATTTTTATCCGTTCTGTTTTCTAGAAAATCCTCCAAAACTACGCTTTTAGACAATTGCCCTACGGCAATTTTGAGCGTTGCAAGATAAGTTTGAATATGCTGTGACCGCGCATGAACAATAGACTCTAAATTCGTGTCTATCTCATTCTGAAGGTCGTTTCTTGCGATAATATAGAAAATAGTAGAGGAAGCAACGCTAAGAACAATCGCTAAACTTAAGAAAGATAAAGTTATTTTATTGGCTATTTTCATGATTTATCAGTTTTTACAGCTTGAGTAAACTTCGCCTCTAATTCGGAAATTTTTTGCTTAAGTTCCCTCATCTTTAGTTCCCTGCCTACGGTCACTTTCTGAAACCGCTCCAGGCGCTCTACTTTCGCCTTAAGTTCGTCTTCTATCTTTTTACGTTCGCTTATATCCTTGGCGATATGAACTGCGCCCACGATCTCACCCTTCTCATCCAAAATGGGCGAAACAGTAATCAAAAGAGGAATGCCCAACTTCGGATCAATAATTTCGGATGTATGCGATTTATGGTCAAGCCTGGTTTCTTCAAACGGACAATGCGGCCAATGATGATTACTGCCATGCACTATTTCATAACATTTTTTACCTGCCAACCCCAGAGCATCCTTGCCTACAAATTGCATAAAAGCTTTGTTCGCCCTAAGAATATTGTTATCCTTATCCATAATAAATACAAAATCAGAAATAGCATCAAAAGTCCTATCCCATTCCTGACTGGCAACATTGCATGCATCCTGCGCTCTCTTCTGCTCGGTAATATCCCGGACAGTCGCCTGCAAAACCTGCTTACCCTGCAACTCCATTTTGGTTAATAAAACTGTTGCGGGGAATTCCTTACCATCAATGCGGCGATGCACCCACTCAAAAAAGTTGCTCCCCTTCTCTAGGGATATCTTCATCATCTCCTGGGATTTAAGCGAAGAAAGCTTACCGTCAGGCTGACGCTCAGGAGATAGATCTGCCGGACTTTTACTAATGAAATCTGCTTCGTTCTTGCAGCCAAATAATTTTATAGCAGCCGGGTTACCGCTGGAAAAACCATCACCCGGAGTTAATATCATAATTGCGTCTGCAGAAGATGCGAATAACGTCTTATATTTAATTTCGCTTTCCCGCAATGCGTCTTCCGCACTTTTGCATTGAGTAGCACCGGTTTCTTTATTTTTATTTCCCATCCTCTGATCCTTCTGATTATTTGTATTAAGACACGGCCCTGAGAATCCCAAAAAGAGAAGCTTTATCTTCAGCAGAGAGGCCTGCAAACTCAATACCTACTTTATGCCTGGTGCCCGCCTCTTCGATTTTCTGTATCCAGACAACCCTACCGTTTAAGTAGAGAATATTTCTGTTCCTTCCCTGAGGCAGGCCTATTTTTATTTTCTCATCAGTGCTAAGCTGAATATCACTAGTAAAACATACCCCTCCTTCGGAAATATCTACAGCCCTGGCTGAAAATGTTCTCTTGTTTATTACGGCGATTTCGGCATTATATTTAAACCTTCTGTAACGGCGCATTTCAGCGCCTATGTACATCTCATTTATGTGCAAGAATTCGGGGGCGTCATGAGCAATATGCAGCTTATCTTTACCCGGATATGTCAAAAGGCCTAAAGCAATAAAAACATCCTTTGTCTTGACATGCAAAGTCAAATACTGCCTTATTTTGTCTTTTAATACATCGGAAAACCAGGCTATATCGTCTTTGCCGGCCTTAGGGATGATTATACTGAACTCCGCGTCCTTAGATGTAGGCATAACAATCTGTGCATCTTTTCTGATTGCGGGGCTAAATCCGTCTAAGTTATCACCGATAATCTCGCGTACCCCTGCAAAGAAATCATCACGGCCCAATTTTACCTCTTGTTTTAATTCACTGTAATTAATCATAAGCAGATTTATAAGGTTAACCGTGATACCTTTGGCTAATAAACCATTTATCTTGTTTTTTACCTTATCATTTAATGCGCGTACAGTATAAAAACGTGAGAGAGTAAAGTAAAACCTGCTACCTACCCCGGGCTTGGACTCTGCCCAAATTTCACCGCCGTGCTTATTCACCAAGTCTTTGGCGATAGAAAGCCCGAGGCCTAAACCTTTCCTATCCGCTCCCGGAACATTAGAAACCTGCACAAACTTATTAAACAATCTTGAAAGGCCTTCTTTAGAAATTCCCACTCCCGTATCTATAACACCTATCCTTACCTTAGTCTCCATAACTTTTAGTTCGATTCTTATCTTGCCGCCTTGTTCGGTAAATTTTATGGCATTGTTAACCAAATTATTCAATACTTGCATAATCCTGGTGGCATCTATAAAAATATTCACTTCTTCTTTGGGTAAATCATATGCTAAAGTAATGCCTTTTTCCGCGGCGAACTTCTTAAAGAAATCCTCATGGTTTGTAATCAACTCATTAAGATTAACCAGTGAATAATGGAGCTTAAGCGTACCTTGTTCAATACGAGACATATCCAACAGATCTTCTATAATTTTCTTAAGCCGCTCAATATTATCTTTGGCCTTAGTAAGAATATTCTTCTGCTTATCGTTAATCTCTCCGGCGATCCCGTCAAAAATAATCATTACCGCTTCTTTGACTATTGCCAAAGGCACCCTCAACTCATGAGATACTACCGAAATAAGTTCAGATTTCATCCGGTTTAGTTCCTGTAAAGCCTCCATCCTTTTCTCAAGAGCGCCCTTTTCTTTGCTTAAACCTTCAAGCCGCATGCGCTTAGTGATATCGCGGGTTATCCCAACCAGGCCTATTACCCTTCCTTTTTCATCAAAACGGGGGATCTTAGTAGTAGAGACGTAATTATCTATGCCGTCGGGACGGGTGGCTCTTTCGATTTTATCAATTATGGGCTTACCGGTTTTTAAGACATGCTCATCATCTTTGGCCATAGCCTTTGCCCGGTCTTTAGAGAAAAAATCGAAATCGGTTTTCCCCACAACCTTATCCGGGCTCAGGCCCAACCCTTGAGCATGAGCTTTATTCACCAAAATCAACTTGCCTGACTTATCTTTAAAATAAATTACGTCCGGAATATTATCCATAAGGCCCTCGAGCAACTTGCACCTTTCGGATAACTCCTTGTAGCCAATTTTGGCTTTTTTATTCATTTTTCTTATTTGGGTTTAGTTTTAATATCTTTGGTTAGGATAATTGCTTCGGCAATTTCGCGCATGGTCTTACGGCTATCCATACTCTGTTTTTGGATCAACCGGTAGGCCTCTGATGGCAGGATATTCGCTTCGCTGGCAAGAATCTCTTTTGCGCGCTCAACAAGTTTACGCGTAGTAAGCGCTTCTTCGGCGCTGCGTGCGCGTAAATCAAGCTCTGCATTTTCAATAGCTATAGCTGCCTGGTTAGCCAAAGCAGTTAATACAGCTAATTCTTCTTTTGCGAATTCGTGTTTTCTTGAAGTATAACAGTTTAAAACGCCTATCACCCTTCCTTTAATCGCCAGCGGCACGCAGGCCAAAGAGACCAAGCTTTCTTTCTTGGCTATATCCCGGTTCAGATACCGCGGATCTTCTCTGATATCCAAAACGCATATTGGCTTGTTATCAAGTGCAACTACTCCGGCAATACCCTGGCCTAATTTGATGTTTGGCTTCTTGTTGTAGGATGCAGAGATAGACTGAGTAGCCTTAACCACGAGCTCTTTTTTCTCGGGGTCCAGCAACAGCAAAGAAGAAATCTTAGAATTCATTATCTCAGCAGTAACCTGGACAATAAGGCGCAAAAGCTCATCTAAGTACATGCCCGAATTGATCAGATTCGCGATCTTAGAAAGCGCTTCGATTTGAGTGATATAAATTTTATAGGCGTCTTTCTTTGCTTTCGACATAATTAAAGTATGGGCAGATACTTATCTATTTCGTATTGTGTCACCTGAGCTTTATACTCATCCCATTCCAATTTTTTATTGCGGATGAAAAAATCAAATAACTCATTGCCTAAAGCCTTCTTTACCAATTCCGATTTTTCGGTAAGCTTAATCGCTTCTAAAAGGTCTTCGGGAAGCGAGCTGATGTGCGCACGTTCTCTCTGATCCTGGCTCATGTGATAAATATTGTCATTGGCCGGAGCAGATAAGGGATAATTTTTCTCAATGCCGTCAAGTCCGGCTGCAAGCATCACTGAAAATGCCAGATACGGGTTACATGCCGGATCGGGTACGCGGTATTCAATGCGCGTGGCTTTTTCCTTGCCCGGTTTATACATCGGTACGCGTATCAACGCCGAACGGTTCATCTGCGCCCAGCAAATATACACCGGAGCTTCATACCCGGGCACAAGGCGCTTAAAAGAATTAACCCACTGGTTGGTAACCGCGGTAATCTCCGGAGCATGCTTTAAGAGGCCGGCAATATAAGCCTTGGCAATCTTAGAGAGATGATACTCGCCCTTCTTCTCAAAAAAAGCATTGGACGCCCCTTTGAATAATGACTGATGCACATGCATACCCGAACCGTTAATGCCAAAAACCGGCTTGGGCATAAATGAAGCGTGCAAGCCCTTAGCCTGAGCTATTTCTTTAGCCACCAGGCGATATGTCATAACATTATCTGCCATAGACATTGCATCTGAATAACGCAGGTCTATTTCATGCTGGCTGGAGGCAACCTCATGATGGCTATATTCTACAATAACACCTAAATCCTCAAGAGCACTTACAGTTTCGTTGCGTACGCTCTGGGCAATATCTAAAGGCGTCAAATCAAAATAACCGCCCCTATCAAGCACAATAGCATTCTTAGGATTATTAAAATAAAAATATTCCAATTCCGGTCCGACATAAAAATCAAACCCTAATTTTTTAGCCCATTCCAGGTTCTTTCTTAAAACTTGCCGCGGGTCTCCGGCGAAAGGTTTGCCGTTGGGCATATAGATATCGCAGAACATCCTTCCCACCGGCTCTTTATCTTCCCAGGGTAATATAGCGAATGTTGACGGATCGGGCCGGGCGATCATATCAGATTCTTCAATTCGTGCGAAACCCTCAATAGATGAACCGTCAAAACCCATGCCATCCCCTAAAGCGCGGGGAAGCTCGTCTACGGTAATAGTAAAGCCTTTTAAAAATCCCAATACGTCCGTAAACCACAAACGTATGTACCTTACTTTATTCTTTTTCACTAACTTCATAATATCAGAATTTGTCTTAGGCCTTGCTTTAACCATTTCTCCTCCTTAAGAATTTATCCATCCTCGAGATTGCTTCCTTTAAATTATCAAAACTGGAAGCATAAGATATACGCACATAATCATCCAAGCCTTTACCGAAAGCGCTACCCGGCACAACAGCTACTTTTTCTTCCTTCAATAGCGCTTGCGCAAATTCTAATCCGCTAAGGCCTGTATTTTTTACTGAAGGAAACGCATAAAAAGCTCCCTGCGGCTTATGGCAATTAAGGCCAATGCGGTTTAAGGCATCGATAATAAACTCTCTTCTTCTTTTGTATTCGCGCTTCATTTCTTCTACGGACCTTCTGCCGGTAACCAATGCTTCGCAGGCAGCCATTTGAGAAGTGATAGAAACGCACATAATTGTATATTGGTGTATTTTAGTCATGGCCGCAATTATCTCTTTTGACCCGCAGGCAAAACCCACTCTCCAACCTGTCATTGCGTAAGATTTAGAGAAGCCGTTTAAGTAAAGTGTGTTTTCTTTTGCTTTCGGCAGAGAAGGAAACGGCGTGTGCGCAAAATCATAAGTCAAATCTCCGTAAACCTCGTCACTTATTGCCAATATTTTATGCTTTAAGAGAACGCGGTTAATATCGGAAAGCTCTTTTTTGGTATAAGAGATACCCGTAGGATTTGCCGGATAATTTAAGACTATCGCCCTGGTTTTCTTGTCAATATTCTTTTCAATGAGCCCGGGTATAAGCTTAAACTTATTATCTTTTGTGCTGATATATACCGGTTCGCCACCGGCTAAATCTACCAGCGGCCCGTAAGAAACATAGCTTGGGGTAGGAACTAAAACTTTATCGCCCGGGTTTAACAAAGCGCGCATCGCCAGATCATAAGCTTCGCTCACCCCTACCGTAATAAGCATTTCCTCGTCCGGACAATAGTCTATCCCGTAGTTATTCTTAAGATATCTATGTATGCTTAAACGTAATTTATAGAGGCCCTTATTGGAAGTGTAGGACGTAAATCCTTCCTCTAAAGAGGTAATCCCCGCCTCGCGCACCGGCCAGGGGGTAACAAAATCCGGCTCGCCAACGCCGAGGGAAATTACATCCTTCATCCCAAGCACCAAATCAAAGAATGCCCGGATTCCCGAAGGCTGCATTTCCTGAACTTTCTTAGAAATTATCTTTTTCATTTTATTCTACCTACGAGCTACCAACTACGACCTACGAACTAATACGATATTGCAATTCTCTTATTCTCTTCTCTATGTTTTAAGATAACCCCATCCTCTTTGTATTTCTTCAGCAAGAAATGCGTGGCTGTGCCTTTAACATTCTCTAACGGCGAAAGCTTCTCCGCCACAAAGCGCGCAACGGTATGCAGATCCTTGCCTTCAACAATTAAAAGCAGATCATAAGTTCCTGAAATCAGATAACAGCTGGAGACCTCGGGGAATGAATATATACGCTCGGCTATTTTGTCAAACCCGACATCCTTCTGCGGAGCAATATTTACTTCAATTAAGGCTCGCACAGCCGCATCCGTATCTTTAACCATCTCCTGATTAATAACTGCCCTATATTTAAGTATTACGCCTTCTTTCTCGTATTTCCTAATTGCCTCTTTAATGTTCTGCGGCTTTTTCTTAAGCATCTTAGCGATATCTTCCGGGGTTGTGCGCGCATCTTTACTTAATATTTCTAATATCTCATCCATCGATCATCCTCCCGTTTACGATTCAATATTTATTTTTCCGGCTTTGTTCTTTGCTTTGCTGCAAGGAGGGCTATTTTCTGCGCTATTTCCTCCCTCATGTAATTTGATTCGGAAAGTTTAGGTATATAATCATCTGCGCCAAAAGACTTTGCCTGGCGGATACTCTCCTCATCTTCTAAGACAGTCAACATAATTACCTTGATTTGACTATTAAGCTCTTTTATCTTACGTAAAACATCTATGCCCGACTCAGCACCCAGACGGATATCCAAGAGAACAATAGATGGCTTATTTTTTGTTACTATCTCCATCGCTTCTTTTTGATTTTTAGCGGTTAAAACATCATAGTTTATCGTTTCCAGGGCGTAAGCAATGAGCTTAAGTATATCTTCTTCGTCGTCAACCACAAGAATTCTTGTCTTTTCCATAACCACCTCCGCCTTTCCTGATTCGTTACCGGGGACGATTCTTGAGGCGAACCGAGACCGTTTCTAAATATAGCATATCTTCGGCCCCTGACGCTTGTGCTCTGATTTCTTAATCATCCTTTTTACTTTATTTATTTTATCTCTGGAGGCAGACTGTTTTTGCTTATGATCCATGCGGCTTAATATGTCATCCAGTTCATTATAAGTTATCCCCATCTCGCCCTCATCGGTCTGACCCTGCCAAAGTCCGGCCGTAGGTGGCTTAATAATGATATTCTCGGGTATCTTAAGTTCCCTAGCCAGTGCGCGTACTTGTTTTTTATAAAGATCGGCTATCGGCAATATATCTGTTGCACCGTCACCATGCTTAGTGAAATATCCCATCATAAGTTCGGATTTATTACCGGTGCCACAAACCAGATAATTAAGATTATTGGCAAAGTAATAAAGTAGCAACATCCTCAAGCGCGGCTTTAAGTTTGAAAGAGCGAGCTTATTGCCCGCAGGTAAAATCTTAAGCAGGTTATCGTAAATACTTGATAAATCTATAAGTTTTGTTCCTATTTTTAATTTCCTGGCTACCGATTTAGCATCGGTTAAATCATCCGGACAGCTGTGGCAGGGCATAAATAATCCCAAAACTCTCTTTGCGCCAACCGCTTCCCTGCTTAACGCTGCGACAACCGAAGAATCCACTCCGCCGCTTAAGCCCATGACAATTCCTTTTGCGCCGGATTCTCTAATCTGTTTTTTAAGCCAATTAACTATCTTTTTCTTCATTAATTTATTTATTTGCCCGGTTTTAAGCCTAAGCGTGCTATTTTCTGAAGGATAAAATCGTTCAGATACGCCGCAGTAAAAGGTTTAGCGATATAATCATCCGCGCCTAAAGATTTTGCCTGACGAATAGTACTCTCATCATCCAGAGCAGTAACCATAATAACCTTTATATTTTTATCTATTGCCTTGACTTTACTTAAGACGTCCAGCCCTGAATCGCTGCCTAAACGTACATCCAGAAGCATTAAATGCGGCTGTTCATTTTTAACCACATCAAGCGCATCTTCCGCTGTGCTGGCGGTAAAAATAGTATAATCCCTTTTAGCCAGAAAATTACGGGTTATATCGCAAATTTCTTTTTCATCATCTACTACCAGGATTTTAGCCCTATCCATATGATTCCTCCTTATGTCTATTTAAAAGATTATAGCAAAGAAAATGGCCGGGGTCAACAACGGCATTACCCAGAAAATAGGCGTTATTTTTGAGGTTATACAGCGGGGTTTTATTTATTTGGACTTTATCGCCAGAATCTTAATGAAATCAGCGGCATCCTCTATTTTATCCGTAACCCCCTCGAGATATTCCGCCAGTTGATAACTCAACAATAGATTTGTCGGCTCAAGTTTTGCGTGTATGATCGACTCAATAAGGGCTTTCTTTTGATCATCCGCCTCATGCTCTATACGATCAACTTCCTCGCATAGGATGAGTGCTTTCTTAAGGTCATTCTTGCTTAATGCCTGTATCGCTTCCTTAAGCTGGGTAATAGACTGCAAAATCAGATCCGTAGCCGAAGATATGTTCTTTAAAACATTATCCGGCAGTTTGTGCTCTATAAAACCTAATAGACGTGCTGAACCGTTGGTCCAGTCAGCAACCTTATCAAGCGTATTGACAAAATGCAGCATATCCTCTCTATCCGGAGGCAGGAGTAAACTTTCGGAAAGCTCAGTCACCATCTTTGAGCGCAGGATATCCGCCTGATGCTCTCCCTGCCGGACATTTTCTATAGCCAAGGTCTTAGCGCTAAGGTCGCCTTGGATATAGGCCTTCACCGCCTCGGCAAAAGAAGCTACGGTTTTATAGGTCTCATCGACGTGCTTCTGGGCGTCTTTCATAATTGACTGTTCCTCTGCCATGCCTAACCAGCCTAAAATGTTTCTCATCTCTCTCATTTTAAACCTCCGATTTGCTGTTACCTACTATACTTTCCAAATCGTCCCGAGCATTATGCTATTAATTAATGCAGTATGCGAGGGACCTTATATTTTTACAAATAATAAAATAAACTTGAAGCCAAGGAAACTTATAATACCTGAGATAAAAGGCGTTGCCAGCCAACAGATAATTATTTCGCGCATTATGCTTAAATTTAAAACGCGCACTCCCCGGACCAGGCCTACGCCGAATATTGCTCCGACAATAGAATGACTTGTTGAGACCGGTATCCCGAAAATCGTATAAATATGTACATTAATAGCGCTTGCCAACTGCGCGGAAAACGCCATAATCGGCAGAAGATGAGTTATCTCCGAACCGATAGTCTCAATAACTTTATAACCCCAGGTAACAATACCTATAACTATGGCTAATCCGCCAAGGGCTATACTCATTTGAGGAGTCAAGATATTTGCCCCTACCATAATACCGACGGAATTAGCTACATCATTAGCTCCCCAGGTATAAGCCACGTAACAACCGCTTAAAATTATAAGCGTAGCTAAAGTAAACCTTAAATACTTACGCGGGATAATCCGATAAAGCATATTCTTGAATATCCGGTAGAATATATAGCCTAAAACAGCCGCACCTACCGGAGTAAAAATCCAGCAGATAAATACGTCGAGAAGCACTTTCCATTTTACCGGCGCTCCGATAGCTAAACCCGCTCCTGCCACAGCTCCGACGATAGAGTGACTCGTAGAAATGGGCATCTTCCAGTAAGTGGCTAATACTACCCATGCGCAAGCCGCAAAACTGGCCACCAAGGCTAAGTATATCGCGACGTTTTTATCCAGCTGATCCATCGGCACAATGCCTTTGCCGATAGTTCTTGTAACGTAAGACCCCTGGAGAAATGCGCCCAGAAAACCGAAGATGGCGATTAAAATAATCGCCTGCTTAAGCGTAAGTACCCGCGCGCCCACCGCGGTACCCATGGAATTGGCAGCGTCGTTAGCACCTATTGACCAACCGACAGCCAAACCCATCAATATAGTTATGGGGATCAGCAAGAAAAACATTATTTTAGATTAATTATGGAATTATTCTTGGATTATAACACTTAAAATGCAGCAAGTAAAGGAGGGATTATGCCTCTTGCGAATCTTTATAATGATGGTGCTTAACAACCTGCCCTTCTATCATGTAAATAACGTCTTCTGCGATATTTGTAGTATGATCGCATATGCGCTCAAGATGGCGGGCAATTAATAAAAGCGGCACTGCGCGGTCCGCGCTTTTAGGATCGCGCATCATATAATCATTTATCAGTTCATCCTGAACCGAATTGCGCAATTTATCCGCTTGGGAATCGCGTAAGAGCACTTCCTTAGCAAGCCCGACGTCTTTATTCACAAAGGCATCTATGACATCACGCACCATGCTTTGAGCTACCGTGGATAATTTAGGTATATCAACTAATGGCTTAAGTATCGGCTTCTCAACTAGCGCCAAAACACGCTGCGCTATATCTACGGCTAGATCCGCGATACGTTCAAGTTCAGCATTTACTTTCATCCCGGTAGTGATAAACCTTAAATCTCCGGCCATGGGCTGATGGCGAGCGATTAAATCAATACATTTTTCGTCAATTACCAGCTCCAGCGCATCTACTTTATCGTCGGCTTCGATTACATTCAAAGCCATAGCTTTCTCGCGATTCTTCAACGCTTCAACTGATTTATATATGGCTTCCTGAGCCATCACTGCCATTTTCAATATGTCTTTATGCAATTCTTTTAATTCTTCATCAAAATGTCTTTGCATTGTTCGCTCCCTTCGGTGGAATTTTGTTCATTGTTCATAGTTCTTGGCTCATGGTAAAAGCTTTTGACTATGAACCATCCCCGCCGTAGGCGGGTCCGCCTTCGGCGGAAACCATGAACCATGAACCAACCTATCCATATCTACCCGTAATATAATCTTCGGTGCGCTTATCTTTCGGCCTGGTGAATACATCCTCTGTCCTGCCGAATTCTATCAACTCGCCTAAGAGCATAAATCCGGTTTCATCCGATACCCGGGCTGCCTGCTGCATGTTATGCGTAACTATTATTATAGTATAGTTATTCTTTAATTCACGCATTAATTCTTCGATTCTTGCCGTAGCCTGCGGATCAAGCGCGGAACAGGGTTCATCCATTAAAAGGACTTCCGGCTTCACTGCCGCCAGACGGGCGATACAAAGACGTTGTTTTTGTTCTAGCGAAAGACTGAGTGCTGACTTGTAAAGTTTATCTTTGAGTTCATCCCAAAGTGCAACCTGCTTTAAACTCTCCTGCACAGCTTCATCCAAAGCATATTTGTTAACCGAATCGTGTATCTTAAGCCCGAAAGCTATATTTTCATAGATAGATAAAGGAAAAGGATTTGGCCTCTGAAAAACCATTCCGACATTCTTTCTTAAGCTGACCAAATCCGCACCGCTATCTAAAATATTTACTCCGTCAACTAAGATTCCTCCCGAAGTGCGCACCCCTTCGATTAAATCATTCATACGGTTAAGGGTACGCAACAATGTAGATTTTCCGCAACCGGAAGGACCGATTATAGCCGTAATTTCTTTTTCCTTAAAAGTGGCATTGACGTTTATTAAGGCCTGGAAACTGCCGTACCAAAGATTGAGATTGTTAGTTGATATTTTGATCATAACTGATTATGGCCTCTTTGTTCATAGTTCTTGGTTCTTAGTTCATAGTAAAAGCTTTTACCATAAACCATCAACTATGAACCATGAACCAATTTATCCAAACTTCCCACTGATATATCCATCGGTGCGCTCATCTGATGGCGCAGTAAAGATTTTATCGGTTTTATCCAGCTCAATCAGTTCGCCGCTTAAGAAAAATGCAGTCCTGTCTCCTACGCGCGCCGCCTGTTTTACGTTATTAGTAACCAAAACTATTGTATAATCTTTTTTAAGCTTTAACATTGCCTCTTCTACTTTAGCGGTAGAAATAGGATCCAGCCCCGAACACGGTTCATCGAATAAGATTACTTCCGTGCCAACCGCAAGAGTCCGTGCAATGCAGAGACGCTGCTGCTGCCCGCCTGATAATTTAAAAGCCGAGATATCAAGCCTATCTTTAACTTCTTCCCATAAATAGGCCTGCCTTAAAGCATCTTCGACTATTACCCGCAATTTATTCTTACTATACGTCCCGTGCATCCTTGCGCCGTACGCTACATTGTCAAATATGGATAAAGGAAGCGGCAGAGGAAGAGCAAAAACCATGCCTACTTTTTTACGCAAAAGCTCAACGTCTATCTTGCTGGCGTCTTTTTGGTCTAAATTAATGCTGCCTGTCATTTTAAAATTTATTTCGAGATCGTTCAAACGATTAAGCATCCTCAAGAATGTTGTCTTGCCGCTGTTGGCCGGGCCGATAATACTTAAAATCTCATTGGCATTAATTTCAAGACTAACACCTTTAAGCGCATGCATCGAACCAAACCAGATATTGAGATCTTTTATATTAAACTTCACCATTTTTTCTTTTTCCTAAATTTATACCTGATAATAATCGCCACCAGATTCATAAACAATACCATAACCAACAAAACCAGCGCCGTGCCGTAACGTATTTTCTCATCCACATTAGGGACCTGTGTTGAAATAACATACAGATGATACGGCAGCGCCATTGCCTGGTCAAAAATTGATTTCGGCAACTGGGGCAAATAAAATGCGGCTACGGTAAATAAAATCGGCGCAGTCTCTCCTGCCGCGCGGCCCAGGCCTAAAATAGCTCCGGTTAATATCCCGGGGATTGCATTTGGTAAAACAATATGCCTTACGGTCTGCCATTTGCTTGCGCCCAATGAAAGGCTGGCCTCGCGGAAAGACTGCGGCACGCTCTCCAACGCTTCGCGAGAAGTGGTAATAATAATGGGTAAAATCATTATGCCCAAGGTAAGTGAGCCGGAAAGTATAGAGGCTCCGAATTTAAAAAAGACTACGAAAAGCGCTAAACCAAAAAGCCCGTAGACCACAGACGGCACGCCTGCCAAATTTACTATTGCCAGCTTAATTATGCGGGTTAGAAAATTACCCTTGGCGTATTCGCTTAAATATATTGCGGCGAGTATCCCGATAGGCAGGGCAAAGGCAAGGGCTCCTGCAATTAAATACAGCGTCCCGACAATTGCAGGAAAAATTCCTCCAGCGCGCATACCCTGGCGGGGGACATCACTTAAAAACTGCCAATTTATCGCAGGCAAGCCTTTCTGAATAATAACTACAACAATTAACCCGACAGGCACAACAATCAGGAGCGTGGCTAAAAATAAGAAAAAGAAGGCTATTCTCTGAATTCTGTGCGGATTTTTCATTCTTTCTTATGCAAAAATAAATCCGCGGTAACATTTACCGCAAAGCTTAAGATAAATAAAACTATGCCTATGGTGAATAAAGCGAAATAATGCTCACTTCCCACTACTGCTTCGCCCATTTCTGCAGCAATTGTAGCGGTTAAAGTACGCACGGGTTGCAATATGCTCTGCGGGATAACCGCAGAGTTGCCGGTAATCATCATCACAGCCATAGTTTCGCCTATCACCCTGCCTAATCCTAACATAACCGCTGCTAATATTCCTGATGAAGCAGCCGGCAGCATCACCCGCCAGATCGCCTGCCAGTGCGTAGCGCCTAAAGCCAGAGCCCCTTCTTTATAAGTCTTAGGAATAGAATAAAGCGCATCTTCGGCAATAGAAACTATTGTGGGCATGGCCATAAATGCCAGCATTATCGAACCGGATAAAGCAGTTAGCCCTGTAGGTAGTTTAAATATAGCCTTTACCCATGGAACCAAAGTAACCATACCGATAAAACCCAATACTACGCTCGGAATAGCTGCTAACAATTCTATTCCTGCCTTCAGTATTTCTTTAAATTTAGCTGGTGCAACTTCAGCAATATAAATTGCGCAGGCAACGCCTATGGGGATGGAGATAATTGCTGCCCCTATCGTAACCAGCAAAGAACCTAGGATCAAAGGCAGGATGCCCAACTGCGCAGGCTCGGAAATAGGATACCACTTGCTCCCGAACAGAAAATTCGACGGCAGAACCGTTTTAAATACCGCCAGGCCTTCTTTAAGGAGAAAAAGGAAGATTAAGATTACAAAGAAAATAGAAGCTAATCCGCAGATAAGGATTAGCTTCTCGATAAAAAATTCTTTAATCTTTCTCATAAAAACACACTAGTTCATAGTTCATGGTTGATAGTTCATAGTTTACTTCACCGGCACAAAATCCGTCTTTACAACTATTTCCTGGCCTTCTTTGGATAATGCGAAATCTATGAATTGCTTAACTAAATCTTTAGGCTCGCCGTTTGTATAGATTAATAACGGGCGGGATATCGGATATTTACCGCTTATAACATTGTCTGTTGTCGGCGCGATATATTCCGATTTTACATCTTTAGCTACCATAACCGCCTTCTGCTTACTGGAAATATAACCCATGCCGTAATAGCCTATTGCCGCCGGATTATTTGCCACTTCATCAGCTATCGCCTGAGAAGAGGAAAGCATCAAAGCAGAAGAAGCAAATTCTTCCTGAGAATTAGGGTTATTTTTTCTTAAAACATGCTCTTTAAAATACACATGGGTTCCGGAATTAACTTCGCGCGAAAGAATGACAATCTTCTTATCCTCTCCCCCTACTTCTTTCCAATTAGTAATTCTGCCGCTAAAAATACCTCCTAGTCGCTCCAGTGTTAATTTTCCTACCGGATTCTTAGGATTTACCACCACTGCCAGACCATCAAGCGCAACTTTAATCTCAAAAGGATTTATGCCCTTCTGTTTTGCCAGGGCCACTTCTTTTTCTTTAATATTTCTTGAGGCTATAGCAATATCACAAGTACCGCTGATAAGGCTGGAAAAACCTGTGCCCGATCCTCCGCCGGTAACCGCAACAAAATTGCCGCTGTTTTCTTCCATGTATCTTTCTGCCCAGGCTTGAGCCAAATTAACCATAGTATCCGAACCTTTAACTTGAATTGAATTCTTGCCCGAAGCAGCAAAAACAGAACTAGAAAACATTACCAGAGCTAAAACTAATAATCCCTTCTTAACCATATTATCTCCTTTTGGGTATAATATATCCTTTTGATATCAATAATTCATTAAGTTAATGTTAAATCTGCGTAAAGTTTTCAGAAGGCCAGTTTGATTTTTGTACCTAAGACATTGGCATCCTTCCAGACCCCTCCTGTGCCTTTGGAGCTCTGTAACATATAATAAATCCCCACTTTTAGATTCTTGATTATAGTCATATCAAAACCGGCGGAAAATCTGTTTTGGTTAAACTGGGTGGACGGCTGTCCGAAAACAAGAAACATTTCATCCGAGACATACGGCTGAATTTCCATTTTAGTGAACTTCCATGGAAATTTCAGCGTAAACTTATTCCGGTATCTCCAAAAATCAATCTTATAGTCAAATTCATTGTATTCCATGCGGTTGCGATCCTCAAGTTTAAAACCTTTAAAATCTCCAAGCAGCGTGGCGTTCAGATAAGGTTCATAGCAAGGCTCAAAGCTACCATTAACTAAATCATAGATCTGGCGATAGCCACCCCCTACATTAAGCCATTTCAATAAATCATGGAAAATCCCGACATCATAGTGTTGATAAAAAAATTGCTGTGCGTTATTGCCCCAGCGGAATTCCTCTTCCAGCGCTATTTTAGTTTTTTTATCGACCTTGAATTCCTGCGTATCGGTATTCCAAACCTGAAAATCATGATCATCATAAGCATAAAGCTTGGCTGTCAACGCAAAAAATATCGCAATCAGAATAAAATACATCCTCTTCATATTCGCTCCTTTTATCTAGATACTCCTCTTCTTTTTCTTTGCAAAATATAACCTGAAACACGTATAGCAAACTTAACTCTTTGATCATATCACCTCCTTTCTTTTGTTTCAAGAAAGAGTATAGAAGAAGGTGATTAAATCTGCTTCAAAGGGAAGTAAAATGCGGGTAAAATAAATTAAGGACTATTTAGGAAGAGTAAACCAGAACTTGGAGCCAAATCCTTCGACGCTATCGACGTCGACCGAGCCACCGTGCAGTTCAACGATATGTTTAACTATAGAAAGCCCAAGGCCTGTGCCTCCGAGCTCGCGCGAGCGCGCTTTGTCAACGCGGTAAAACCGTTCAAAAATACGGGGAATATCTTTTGGGGGGATGCCGCTGCCGGAATCTTCAATAACAAACTTTATTCTGTCACCGAGGTCTTGCGAATATATCTTAATAAAACCACCGTCTTTATTGAACTTTATGGCATTATCGATAAAATTGGTAAAGACTTGGCCCATTTTATCTTTATCAAAGTTTAGCGCAAGGTCGTCTGCCAATTCATTGCTCGCTTGAATTGATTTTTTCTTAAGCTGCGATTTAAAACCTAATAATACCCTATCTACTAACTGCTTAACAAACAAGTTCGCCATGACCAATTCCCTGGGGCCGGATTCAACACTGGATAAATCCAGTAAATCATTAATCAAACTATTAAGACGATTGACGTGTTCCTCTATTATCTTCAGGAAATTCCAAGCATGCTCTTTATCATCTATGCCGCCCTCAAGAAGAGTTTCGACAAAACCCTTAATGGATGTAAGTGGGGTCTTTAACTCATGCGACACATTAGCTACGAAGTCGCGGCGCATAGTCTCCAGTTTTCTTATTTCAGTTACGTCGTGTATGACCAAAAGACACCCGTTTGTTCTGCCGTTTTCTAAGATAGGCGCTGCATTAATCTGGAATACTTTCTCAACCGGCCAAACCAGGCTTATCTCTCTAGACAAAACTTCCTCATTGCTTAGGACAAGGGCGATGATCTCAGCAATGTCATTATTACGTATTGCTTCCAGAAAGAGCTTACCCTCAGCGTTTTTCTTTATAATCTGAAATATGCCCTCTGCAGCCGGATTAACGGACATAATCTTCGAATCTTTATCCACTGCTATCACTGCTTCAACCATGCCGCTTAAAATAGACTGCATCACGGAGTTTGCTTTTTCCAGCTTTGCAATTTTATTATGCGCGGCCTCTAACTCTTCGGATAGCTTCCGGATACGTTTTTTATCTTGGGTAAAAAACATAAGAACTAGTCCTCTGCCTCAAACTTATAACCGTAATTCTTCACAGTAATAATACGCTTGGCTTCTACCTTTAGTTTCTTGCGTAAAGTCCTTATATGTACATCCACCGTGCGCGTCTGAATTTCTATGGCATGATCAAAGCCCCAAATAGTGTCTAAAAGATAATCCCGCGACAAGACTCTCCCCTTAGCCTTAATTAAAGTTTTTAGCAATTCAAACTCCTTGGAGGTCAGCTCAACCGGTTTATTGTTTACGCTTACCGAAATCTTGGAGAAATCCATCTCGATATTCCCTATTTTTAGCGATTCCGGAAGCTTATCTTTCTCTTTGGCCCTGCGTAAAACCGCTTTGACGCGCGCAATTAGTTCCCGTGGGCTGAAAGGTTTAGTCACATAGTCATCAGCGCCCAATTCCAAACCCACCACTTTATCCGATTCCTGTGCTTTAGCCGTAAGCATAATAATAGGTATGCCGGCGGTTTTATCTTCTTTTTTTAAGGCCTTACATACCTCTAGGCCATCCATGCCCGGAAGCATTAAATCTAATAACACCAAATCCGGATGCTCTTTACAGGCAGCATCCAGCGCATCCTCACCGTCAGAAACAGAGATAACCCTGAAACCTTCTTTTTTCAGGTTGTAATCCAGCATCTTAACGATGTCCTTTTCGTCTTCAACGATTAAGATTTTCTCTTTCATTTCTTGCCCCCCTGACAAGCGTGCACGCACACGCCGCAGATATACTGATCAACCAGCCTTTGTTTCTGGAATTCCTTTAATTTCTCAAAACATTTAATATGGTCGAAATCTTCCGGCTTCTCTTTTATCGCTCCTGCGGGGCATACGCTTATGCAAACCCGGCATTGACCGCAAGATTCCTTGAGCGGCTTATCGGTCTTTAAAGGCATATCGGTAAGTATTGTAGCAAGGCGGAATTGAGCACCCAATTCTTTATTCACAAGCAGATTGTTCCTGCCTATCCAGCCTACGCCTGCAAGCGTACCTATTTCTTTATGCGAAAGATGCGCCTTTTGCCCCTCCCAATCTAAGATTATTGAGGCAGGTATTGGCAGAGCCCGAAATCCTTTCTTTTGGATATAGTTTGAGGCCTTCAAAGACAATTGGTCTATAAGGGCATTGGCAGTGCGATAATGGTGAAAATACAGCCGGGTGGGCGCGCCTTCAATTTCTTCTAAAATACTTGCGGATAATCTAACTCCCAGACAAATTGCTTTGTCAAACTTAACAAGCAATTTTTGCGAAATCTTGAAATCATTCTTTATCTTGTTTATATCGGCAACACCGAATAAATCCGCGCCAAGTGTCAAACAGGCTTTCTTTAATTCAATATAAGTTTTATTTTTGTCCATCTAGCTTTCTTAAATAAACCATTAGGATTGAAATCGCTGCCGGGGTAACCCCCGAGATACGCGAAGCCTGTCCTAAGTTGATGGGCTTGAATTCGTTCAACTTTTCCCGAATCTCCCGAGAGAGTCCGTTTACTAAAGAATAATTAATTGCTTCGGGCAGCCTTATTTTCTCTAGATTCTTAAACCTCTCTACCTCTTTAAGCTGCCTTTTGATAAACCCAGCATATTTTACCTCAATTTCTACCTGCCTTAAAGCTATTTCGGGTATATCTAAGTTTATTGCGCTTAAATTGACAAGGTCTTCTATCTTAGCCTCCGGACGCCTCAAATACTCTTCTAAAGTAGCGGCCTTATTAATAGTTAAGCCTCTACCGGGCTTCAGGCGTGTCGTCTTTAATACATTAATACCGGATTCTATCGCCTTTATTTTTTCTTGGATCTTTAGATAATCTTCTTTTTTGATTAAGCCTGTCTCATAGCCAAATTTGCTTAAGCGCAGGTCCGCATTGTCTTGCCGCAGTATAAGCCGGTATTCCACGCGCGAAGTAAACATCCGATACGGTTCCTGGGTTCCCTTTGTGGTCAAATCATCAATGAGAACACCGATGTAGCTTGTGGAACGATCCAGAATAAACGGTTCTTCCATCTTTACGCGCATCGCAGCGTTAATACCGGCGACTAAACCTTGAGCAGCCGCTTCTTCATATCCGGTAGTGCCATTAATCTGCCCGGCAAAATATAAATTTCTAATTGCTTTAGCTTCCAATGTAGGGTAAAGTTGTGTGGGTTCTACCACCGTATGCTCTATGCCATAGCCAAAGCGCACTACTTTCACCTTCTCCAAACCGGGGATAGTACGCAACATCTCTACCTGCACATCCTCAGGCAGGCTCGTAGACACACCGTTAGGATATATCTCGTCGGTATCAAGACCCTGAGGTTCTAAAAATACCTGATGCCTGTCTCTGTCTTTAAACTTTACGACTTTATCCTCTATTGAAGGACAATAGCGCACACCCGTGGCCTTAATAATACCTGTATAAAGTGGAGAGCGATTGAGATTGTCCAGAATAATTTTGTGGGTAGATTTGTTTGTATAGCTGATATAGCAGGGGATTTGTTTTTGTTTTAGATTGCGCGTAGAGAATGAAAACGGTATGGGTGGATTATCGCCTTCCTGAATTTTAAGGCACGAGAAATCTATTGTTTTCTTATCCAGGCGCGGGCAGGTCCCGGTTTTAAAAGTTAAAAGACTTAAACCCAACTCTTTTAAATTCTCTGCCAGGGCGATACTTGCTTTTTCATTGATTCTACCACCTGAATTGTGTTTCAGCCCGACATGAATTAGGCCGTTTAGAAACGTACCCGGGCATATTACTACGCAAGAGGCAGAAATTTCTTCATTATCCACTGTAACTACGCCCTTAACTCCATCACCACTAACCACCAGCCTCTTGACCTCGGCTTCTTTTATTTCAAGATTCTTCTGTCTTCCGCAGAGCTTACGCATATAGGATTTATACAAATCCATATCTATCTGCGCGCGCGAAGACCTTACTGCCGGGCCTTTTGAGGCATTTAAAATCCTGAATTGAATGCCGCAGGCATCGGCTGCTTTGGCCATCTCGCCACCCAAGGCGTCAATTTCTTTAACCAGCTGACCCTTACCTACGCCGCCAATAGCCGGATTGCAACTCATCTTACCTATATTATCCCTATTAAAGGTAAGCATGAGCGTACGGCAGCCCAGCCGCGCCGAAGCAAGTGCCGCCTCAACCCCGGCGTGTCCAGCACCGATAATTATAACATCATAGTTAGGCATGTTAGTTCATGGTTCATGGTTCATGGCCCATTAATTTACTATGAACTATCAACCATGAACCATGAACAAACGTATTGTATTTTTGTTCAACTATTATTCTATTCTTTCGCCGAAGCAACAAGGAGGGGCATTATTCCGCGGCCGAGGATTTCGCCTATTGAACCGGATTTCGCCGCTTTTTCCGAGAAATTCGCGCTGGCATCAGGCTTAACATTGCCGCCTGAAATCAATAATGGAACCGGATCAGCCGAATGGGCCTTTATCTTACAGACTGTGGAGTGATCCGCGGTTACAGCAATAATTGTATTCTTTAAGTCTACGTTGGCTAAAAGGTTTGCGAAGAAGAATTTATCAATTGCCTCAATAATATCTTTTTTAAGTTTGAAGTCTCCGTCATGAGCCGGCTCATCCGGCCCTTTAATGTGTATATAAAGCCCGTCACGGGTTTTTATCGATTCTATGCTCATCTTTGCCCAAACCGGATAATCAACATCCAAATGCCCGCTTGACTGCGGTATATTAATAACCTCTATCCCAGTTAAAAGTGCAATGCCTTTCTCAACCGGCATCTGCACAAAAGAACCGAATTTCAAATCGTATACGCTTGAAAAAGCAGGGAATTTCGGAAGATGATCGCCTGCATCACGCGACAATATGAGATTGCCCGGGAGCTTCCCCTCAGACACTCTTTTTTTATTAATCGCCGACTCACTTAGTATCTTAAATGACTTTTGGGTGAATTCATTAAGAAGGGCTGAGGCTGCCTTTGCTTCATTTGAATTCTCATAGCCAGGCATAGGCCCTGAGGTGGCAACTTTATTCTCGAACTTCTCCTTAGCTACTCCGAATACTCCTTCGCGGTCATAGGCAGGATCGGTATTGGTAATCCAGCCGGATAACCTCGAACGCACACCTCTGATTACCAAGATGCCCCGATGCCCGATGGTGCCCTTAAATTCAAAAGTCCCCGCGGATAAAGTTACTTTAGAGTTTATCTCTTTAGCAAGCGCTATTGCCTCTTCAGTAGTTAAATTTCTTCCCACCCTGCGGTCTTTAATCGTAACGCCGTCTTCGGCGGCAGTGGCAAAATTAACACGAAAAGCAACATCTCCGTCATTAACGGTTAAGCCTTCAGCAAAAGACTCCAACGGCCCACGGCCGCTATAATATTTGTGCGCATCATAACCCAACAAGCTTATAACCGCAACATCCGACTCCGGAGCAATGCCTTTTCCTACAGGATAAACCAAACCCGTCCTACCTGCTTTGGCAAGCTTATCCATATTGGGAGTAGCTGCAGCCTCCAGGGGTGTTTTGTTATTTAATTCTTTGATCGGCAAATCGCCTAAACCGTCTAAAACTACATATAGTATTTTTTTCATCTTAACTTAGTCCTTATCCCTTAATCCTGAATCCTGAATTAGCATTTCGAGAAACCGCAGGCATGGCACTTAACACAGCCCTCTTCGTGCCTGAGCGCTCCGCCGCAGTCAGGGCATACCCCGACAATATCTCCCCGGGCATCCATATCCACTACGCCTAACGATTCGTCTTCATGCGAATGCTTCATCGGTATCGCGCCAGCTTCCACGGCAACCTGAGGAAGTTTTACGTTTACCAACCTTCTCTCGATAACGCGGGCAATCGCGTCAGCACAAGAGAAAATACGCTGGCCCTTTTCCCATGAAGGCGAAGGGCAACGGATATTACGCAACTGTTCGATTATCGATTTCACCTCTATGCCCGAACGAAAACCTAAAGACACCATACGTCCAAGCGCTTCCAACTGTGAACCCGCGCATCCGCCTGCCTTACCCATCTGGGTAAATAATTCGAAGGGCTGACCCTCTTCATCAACATTGATAGTGACATAAAGATTGCCGCAGCCGGTGGCCACTTTTGTAGTCGTACCAATAATCACCTCAGGCCTGGGGCGGGGGGCAATCTCTTTCTTAGTCTCCTGCTGAGGGTTCTTTTCTGCTTTTTTCTCCACGCACCCAACATTTAAAACCTGCTCTTCGCGGCTCCGGTCTCGATAAATGGTAATACCTTTACAACCCAACTTAAATGCCAAAAGGTAAGCCTTGCGTACATCATCCATGTTTGCATCATGGGGAAAATTAATGGTTTTAGAGGTGGCATTGTGCACATATTTCTGAAACGCCGCCTGCATACGCACATGCCACTCGGGAGAGATATCATGCGCGGTGACAAAAATCCTCTTTACGTCTTCGGGAATACCCTCCAGCTCCTGGATAGAAGTACTCTCGGCAATTTTCTCCATCAACTCACGGCTGTAGAAACCTTTTTGCTTGGCTATCTCTTCAAAAAGCGGATCCACCTCTACTAATTTATCGTTATCCATAACATTTCTATAGTAGGATATCGCAAATAAAGGCTCGATACCGGACGAACATGGGCCGGCTATAATGCTTATTGTGCCGGTGGGCGCTATTGTAGTCAAGGTAGCGTTACGAACCTTTGAAGAACTATCTTTCTTGTCATAGATACTGCCCTTAAAAGCCGGGAACGTACCTTTAGCCCTGCCTAATTCCAGCGACTTCTTGGTGGCTTCATCTAAAATGAAAGCCATTACTTTCTCTGCTAAAGCTACCGCCTGTTCACTATTATAAGGTATACCTAAACGTATCAATAGAGTCGCCCAGCCCATCACACCCAGGCCTATCTTACGCGTAGATTTGGTGGCTTTTTCTATCTGAGGTAAGGGAAATTTGTTTACATCGATTAAATTGTCCAAAAAAATAACCGCAAGATGCGTAACGCTTCTTAATTTATCCCAATCGATCTCGTAGCGTGAGCCGGATCTCTTGCAGAGCGCGGCCAGATTTATAGAGCCTAAGTCACAGCTTTCGTAAGGCAAAAGCACCTGTTCGCCGCAGGGGTTAGTTGACTCGTAATCCCCTAATTTAGGCGTGGGATTAAATGCGTTCATACGGTCAATAAAGATAACTCCCGGTTCGCCGTTTTTATGCGCTTGTTTAACGATTAAATCAAAAACATCTTTGGCATTCAGTTGCGTAACCGGCTTCTTGGTATGCGGATCAATAACATCATATTTCTCGCCCTTCTCCAGCTTCTTCATAAAATCATCGGTGATAGCCACGGAGATATTGAAATTGGTAATCTGCTTGTTATCTTCTTTACAGGAAATAAATTCCAGAATGTCCGGATGGTCAACGCGAAGGATTCCCATATTAGCGCCGCGCCGGGATCCGCCCTGTTTAACCGCTTCGGTCGCCGAATCATAAACTTTCATGAATGAAACCGGCCCTGAGGCGATACCTCCGGTAGTTTTAACTACCGCGTTCTTCGGACGCAAACGAGAGAAAGAAAATCCCGTACCGCCGCCCGATTTATGTATCATCGCCGTTATTTTAAGGCTTTCGAAAATAGAATCCATCGAATCTTCTATCGGCAGAACAAAACAAGCGCTTAACTGGCCTAAATCTTTTCCGGCGTTCATCAGGCACGGACTATTAGGCATAAACTCTAAAGCGGTCATAATCGCATAAAAATCTTCTTCTAAGACAGAAACTTCGGCATCTTTCTTGCCGAAAAGTTTATCTGCCGATGCGATTGTCCTAGCTACGCGGCGGAACATCTGCTCGGGCGTCTCGATTACTTTACCCTGCTCATCTTTCTTCAGGTATCTACGCTCTAAAACCCGAAGAGCATTTTCCGATAGCTTAAACTCCATTTTCACCTCCGTTGGAATAGGACAGCTAATTTATCTTAGATGGGTTGTTAAGAATTTATTGCACAAAAATATTAACATGAATTTTTGGTCCGGTCAAGTAAAAAATACAATATTTGGTATAGCATTGGACAATAATATACAACTAATTGTGTTAGAGCTTATACCGGGGATTGGCACGATTCCCTAACCACTAATTCTGCGGGAAGAACTACTCTCTGCGGCCTGGATTTATTATCAGCCATAATGGTATTAAGCAACTTTACCGATTCTTCGCCCATTCTAATCAGGGGCTGCCTGACGGTAGTAAGAGCCACCGGCCCGTAAAGCCCCGACGGATTATCATCAAAGCCGATAATCGATAAATCCCGTGGCAACTGCTTGCCCATTTCTCTGGCCACTGCCATTACCTCAAGGGCCATAGAGTCGGAAGCCGCAAAAACAGCCGTTGCCGGATCAGAGTCCTTTAATATTTTCTCGGCAGCTATTCGCGCCTGCCCGCGCGAATAATCTGTTTTAAAGATATACTTTTCATTTACCGGAATATTATGTTTCTTTAATGCCTTCTTGTATCCTTCAAGCCGCTGGGTAGCAGCCTGAGTAATAAGGTCTCCTGTTATGTGTGCTATTTTCTTATGCCCCAGGCTAATCAGATACTCAACCGCAGCCGTTGCGCCGCCCGTGTTATCTATAGAAATACAGTTAACATCTAAGTCCTCAATAAGATTATTAATAACCACGCAGGGTATTTTTAAAGCGATGATATCCTCGAGCTGTTGACGATTGCCTATCACATCAGCAAAGATCACACCGCCTGCACCTTTTAAGTTAAGCGGGGATTTACTATCAGTAAGGGTAAGCAATAAATCAAGCTTTAATACCTGGCAAAGGGTCCCTATACCGCGTAAAAGCTCTAAAACATAGAAAGAGTAAAACATCCCTTCATATCGCGGAATAACCAACGCCACTACATTACTTTTTCCAGTAGCCAGGCGTTGCGCAAGAACCGAAGGCTGAAAATTAAGCTCCTTTATCGCATCCAATACTTTAGTGCGGTTCTTTCCTTTTACCGAGGGGAATTTGTTGATTACGCGCGAAACGGTAGTAATAGATACTCCTGCGCGGCGGGCTACGTCTTCAATGGAAATATTCTTAGAAGGGGATTTCTTAAGTCGTACCATGAATTATAAAACCTTAAAATTATCTAACCGTATCCCCGATTTTAATCGGAGAGGATTCTTTCTTTATGTCGCAGGCGGAAATTTTATCGCGAACCTGAATAACCTCAACGCTGGCTATTACATCGTTATCCCTGTAAACCTGCAGAGTATCGCCGTTTTTGATCCCTGAACCAAGGCCTAAATCAACTACCACAAAGTTGTTATCCTTATTCACCGCCAGGATTTTACCCGCAGAAGAGATGTTATTTACAACTCCTGCTGCGCTGGTTTGGGAACTGTTACCCTGGGGACGCACAACTATAGGAGGAAGCTCCACCGACTCTTTAGCTTCCTCGGAAATTGATCCTGCAGGCTGACCGGAATGCACCATATCAAGCTGCCTCTTTAAAGTGTCTATCTGGGCCATCCTATCCTGCAGAATTGTTTCCATCTCCTTAAGCCTTGTGTCTAGCTGCGAATTATCTTTTTGCAATTCCACAAACTTATCCTCTAAGTTGCTCCTGTTGCTGTCTATACTTTTTAGCTGGCGCCTTAAAGCTTCATTTTCATTCTTTATAGTCTTAATCATTTCATTGATTTGGAATTTATCGTTCTTTTCCCTGACTAAATCCTGAGCTATGCCGTCCATAACTTTCTGGTTATATTCAAGCTGGCGTTTAAACTCATCCCGCTCCCTGTTTAATGTATTTACTTCCAAAGCGAGGTTACTCTTCTCCCTCTGCAGCTGTTCGTTATTAATCTGGGCAGTTCTTAATTCCTGGCGCACATTTTCTAATTGCAACTCCAGGTCTGTTTTAGCTTTTAAAATACCTGCCCAATAAGCGTCTTCGCTGGCCGGAGCCTGCATAGACTGCTGTATAGGCGCGGGTGCCGCGGCTATTGCTTTCTGTTCTTTTAATTTATCTATCAGGCTCTGTCTTTCCTTATTTACGGTATCAAACCTGGCCTGCATTTCATCTTTTTCTTTGCTCACCCTGCTTAAATCCAGATTCAGAGAATTTATTTTATCCTCCAGCCTGCGGCTGTCTTTAAGGCTCGCCTCTATTTTCTGAGCCAAGGCACTGTTTTCCCTCTGAAGGTCTTCCTTTTCTCTTATGGCTGTTTGCCTGGATCCGGAAAGCTGTAAATTCAATAAGAGGCTGACTATTAGTATGCCTATAAGCCCCACTATTACAAGCTTGATCCTCTTGTCCATAAAACCTCCTATAAATTCAGGCTAATTCACCATAAGCGCGCAAATATTTTCTGAGTTACCATACTTGCCGCACCTAATGCAACAGCGTTTTCCCGCAGTTGAGAATAAACAATACGTAAGTTCTCCGTAATTTCCCTAAAGGCCCAATCTTTAACGGTTGAGTTAACTTTATTCAAAAATGCATCCCCTGCCTCTTCCAGCCCTCCTCCTATAACCACAACTTCCGGATTCAGCAGATTTACCAAAGATGCAATTTTAATTCCTAATCTCTTGGCGGCGCTATCAAGGACTGCAGCCGCTATAGGGTCATTAGAACGCGCAGCGATAAACACGCTCTTTAAATCAACATTATTAATATTACTTGAGGTAAGGCTGAAGAATTTCTCTGCCGCGCTTTTATCCTGGTTAAGCTTCTCTTTAGCCTCTTCTACTATGCCTAAATCCGCTTCCCAGCGTTTGGCAAAACATCCGCGCGCCGCATCACAGTTAAATAAATCCTGCTCTTTAAAATTGTATATTGATACTTCTCCGGCATAACCGCTTGCGCCTGTATAGACTTCTCCGTTAAGCATAATGCCGCAGCCGACTCCGGAAAACATATATATTACATTTCTTAAGCCGCGCCCCAAATCCAGCCAATGCTCTCCGAAACAAGCAGCTGTCGCATCGTTTTCAATTAATGTCGGCAGACTGAATTCTTTTTCTATTAACTCGCGAAGCTGCAAATCAACGGAGGCATAAGTATAATAATGATCCATCTTCTGCGGCCAGCGTATGGATCCGTCTTTTTTATTTACGAGCCCGGCGATACCTACGCCGATACCTTTGATGTTGGCGGTATACTCCTTAGAGCGGCGCATAATCTCGCGGATAATCTGCAGGACGCATTCTGTTATTTCTTTAACCGAAGCCTTGGGCCGGGTAATCTGGGTCTTAGTAATTATGTTGCCTTTTAAATCGGAGAGTATTCCTACCATGTTCATCAGGTTTAACCCGACGCCCATGACAAATCCAGCCTGAGAATTGAAATCCAGGAGCACAGGCCTTCTTCCGCCTTCGGATACGTCCAGCTCTTTTTCATAAACCAGATTATGCTTTATAAACTCATCGATATAATTTGAGATAGTAACGACATTGATCCCCATCTGTTGGGAAATATCAGGGCGGCTTATGGGTCCGTGCCTTCTGACAATCTCTAATATATCAATATTGCGTTTTTCTTTCTCGGTAAGGATTTCTTTTTGCAGGTCATTTGACCGCATAACGATCTTACCTTTCCCCGTGGCTTTAATGTCGATAAATTAAGCCAAAACTTGCGCTTAAATAAGTTTTAACTTTACTTATTTTATACTACAACTGTGTCATAAGTCAAGTATTTTTAATAATTAATGAGAAAACGCGGGGTAGCGGAAATGATTACTCGATATCTATAAGATTGATATCGCGGTCAACCGCTCCGGAAGGAGAAATAACCACTAAATTTATCTCTTTTGTGCCTGGCTGTGCGTAATTAGCGAAAAAATTAGAATCTCCTGAAGCAGGTTTTCCTGTGCCCAGGTTTCCCGACCAAAGATATTGCACATCTACCTGAAAACATCCGTTTTCTCCCAAGGAAGGATGTGAGGAGATCTTTACTTCTGAGCCCGTCTTTGCCTTAAAAGGATTAGACTTTAAATCCGGCTTAGCCATATTAAAGGCTGCATTCTCTTCTTTGAATGTTGCATCCAGAAATGTCTTCAAATTATATTCTATCGACTTATTTTCTTCTATTTCCTTAAGCCGTTGTTTAGCTAAAACCGCTGTATCCTGATAATTTTCTTTAGCTTTCTCCAGCAATGTATTGTAGTAAGTTTTTGCTTTATCTAAATCGCCTTCCCACTGGGATAAAAGCCCAAGCTGGTATAAACTAGAGATAACATAAGGGCTGGGAATTTCTTCCTTTGCCAACTTCAAAAACTCCTCTTGGCCGCTTTTGATATCCCTGGATATGTAGGCGGAAATAAGGCCTATTTTATAATTTGCTTCTTGCTTATGACTGGTTTGGGGGAAACGCTCCAGAAGTAGGGCATAAACGTCTTTCGCAGCGGATAAATCTTTGAATTTTTCTAAGTTGAAGGCGCGCAAATAGATTAGTTCCTCGTTAAAAGCCCCTTGCCCCCCGATTTCTTCTATTTTCTTGAATATTTTCTCGGCATAAAACGGATCATTGTTGGCATTGTCCGCGGAATAAATAAAATTCCTGGCGATATCGACTAGTATAGGGAGTATTTTTTCTTTTGGCGCAGACTTTATTATTCTATCGATATAAACATCGTAAAGCGTCTCGGCTAAATCAGTATTGCCGCTCTTATAAAAATTCAAAGCACTTGCCTCTAAATCCGCATCTTTAATTTCCGAGGTTACTAATTTATCCACGTATATTTTATAAAGTTCTTTGGATTTGCCCTTCTGCCCGTAGGACGCCAGATCATCGGCTACGTCTTTAACCAAGAGCTTATCATCTGAGGCACGCGAGTATTCCGAAACTGCACTCATCAATTCATCAAGAGAGCTATCTTTAAAAGCATCTTCCTGATCCTTATGGAATTTCCAAAGCAGGAGCCGGGAATAAATATTCACCGCATCCTTACCAGAAGTAAGTGTTATCGCCTCCTGGGCATCTTTAGTAATTTCATCACGGTAATCATTTCCTTTAGCAAAATACTCATCCCAACTTTGCGTCTCTTCCAAATTCTTAAGCTGGTAATAACGGGTTTGGGCAATGTAATAATCTGCAAACGGCTTTAAGTTGGCCTTTTTCTTCTTCAGCGAATTAAGAAATTCTACGAATTCCGGATACTTCTTATCTTTATTATAAACACCCTCTAATTCTTTAAAGAGCGGATATAAATCCGAAGTATTTTTAGCATCCATTATCTGCTTAGTCAGGCGGACCAGGGTTTTATCTTCCTGAGCAGCGTATAAGTTCGTAGTTCGTAGCTGGTAGCTTGTAGCAAATACAAAAAGGCAAAAACTTAATAAGGAAAGTTTTATAACGCCCTTAAAACCCGCTGCCAGATTCTTCATTTAGACTTAGCTCCTTTATTCTTCTTCTCGCCCAGTTGCGGATTCTTCCAGAATTCCCTGACTACGTAATAGCTCTTGCGCGGGATATGCTTATTTAAACCACCTTCTGATTCCGGAGATAACGCCACTATGCCAAACCACTCTTCATTCATATTCTTGTTGCCCTTGGCCTGTATGTCAAAATAGTAACTTCCGTTTGACCAGTTAGATTCTGTTTCGTGGACTAACCAGCTTGCGGAATCGGATTCGTTATGCTTCCACCATTCATCCGTCCATTCAAAAATAATACCCCCCAGGCAATTGCCCACGCCTTCTTTGCTGCCGTATAAATTATCATAAATCTGACGCCACTGAGACTCTAAAAAGAATGCCTGCATGTTCTGGTCTTCCTTGTCTAAATATGCGTCGTATGCGTCAGCTCCGAATTCAGATAATAAAACCGGTTTGTTAAAAGTCATCTTTAATGAGTTAAATAAATTACCGAATGTCTTACCGCGATAAATAATACAGGCGACCAGATCAACATCCTGACAAAACTTATTGGCGTATTCAAGGCCTATAAGCTCTCCGTTGCCCAATGCCACGGGATGCTGGGTATCTATTTTATGTATCTGGCTGGCCAATTCGCCTACAAAAGAATAATAAATCTCGGCACGCATAGCTTTTTGTTTCTCGGGGTTAGTTTCTTTGTCTATCTCATCCGTAGACCAGGGATTTACGCGGCCTATACAGGAATAATTGTTTTCATTACCCAAAACCCAAAGGAGCAGCCCCGGTTCGTCTTTATAAGTTGCCACCATATCCAGGACTTCTTTCTTTATCTTATCACGGAACATCTTGTCTCCGTAAAGAGGGCAAGGATATTCCCAGAATCCCAGCCAATGGCCTAAGATTGTACGTATGCCGTAAAGATTATACAAATCTCTGATGACCGTCTTGACCTCCTGGGAATCCTCGTGGGCCTGATAGAGCCTTATGGTATTGACGCCCATTTCCTTCATCAATTTTCCGTCGGCAATCCAGGGCTTGGCCGGATCAGACCACCAGTCATAATCCTGACTCTTGCCGATGGGTATGGGATTATAACAAACACCCTTTACGACATAAGGCTTACCGTCAACCATCATACGGTATTGGCTCATATTTATCTTCTGGATATAGACTTTAGCCTTAGGCATGGAGCTCATGCCCATAAGACAAAGAGCAAAAAATAAACCACAGGCCGCAAGACATAATATCTTGCGACCTGCGGCTTTACCATAAACCATGAACCATGAACCATGAACTAACTTATTCGTACTTAATTTCATCCAGATAGAAAGTGCATCCTTCAGGGTTGACGTCCACGTTAGTTGCCCAGCAGAAACCACCGATGATGTAAGATACATCTTTGCCTTTTAAGTCGATGGTATATTGGGTCCATTCCTTGTTTAAAATCACCGGACCTATGCCTGCGGTATCCGAATCAGAATACTCGCCCATTATCCCGCCGATCTTAAACTCTTCGATGCGTTCTCCGCCCTTCTCTCCGCGCGCCCAGAAAGTAACCTTGGTGGCTTTGGAAAGGTCGAAACCGCCATCTATGGTACCCCAGTTATTCGCCGGATTCTGCCAATAGATACCTGCCCAGCGTGCACCCTGCGCACCCTTACCATTATAAACTACCTTGACGCAAGTATCGCCTAAATAGGGATCCTCTTTTGAGGCTCCGTCATATTTAATATCACCATAATCGCCCATCCATCCGGAAGGTATAAAATGATTTCCCGCGGATGAACGGTCAGCATAAACGTAAAACGGCATATTCTGCTGCTTACGTCCTTCGGGTTTCAACTGAGAATCTGCCTCAAACTTGATATCGTCGATGTAAAATACGCATCCATCGGGATTAAGATCTGCAGTAGTAACCCAGCTAAATGCTCCGTTAATATAGGAAAGGTCCTTGCCTGCCAAATTAACCGTGTATTGTTTCCAGGTATCAGTTAATTCAATCGGCCCCATTTCTACAGCAGCCGTATCAGGGTAAGTACCCTTTATTCCACCCACCACTACTTTCTGCAAAACCTCGCCACCTTTTGCACCTCTGGCCCAAAAGGTAAGCTTAGTCATACCTGTCAGGTCGAAACCACCTTTTTTGCTCCCCCAGTTGTTTGCCGGATTCTGCCAATATACCCCTGCCCATCCCTGGCCTTGCGATTTTTTGCCGGAATAGTTAAACTGCAGAGATGTTGTGCCGGTGTGAGGATTATCCATTGACTGGTCGTTTAATTTGATATCACCGTAATCCCCCATCCAGCCGGAAGGAATATAGTGATTTTCGCGCGCACCTTTATCGGTATAAACCACAAACTCTTTCGGTTTTTCAGCTTCCTTAGGCTTATTTGCCGATTCCTGTGCTGTGGCGTAAATAGGCAGTGCCATAATCAACGCCGCTAATGCTACTAGGAACTTTTTCATACTAAACACCTCCTTATATTGGTTTATTGTTTTAATTTTACAGCCTAATTTATCAATTGTCAAATCTATACCGCCCCCCTTTCTACCTCCACATTTTCTTATAAGTAAAATAAGCCTTGCGTAAATGCCTCAAGAACGGACTCTGCTTTCCGTCACCCTGAGCGCAGACGCCCAGCCATTCTTCGTGCATATATCCGTCAGGAAAAGGCCCTGCCCATAAGCCTTTTGTGTCGTGCGTCTTGGGTTCATAAGCCTTCCACCATTCGTCCAGCCACTCAAAGACTACTCCGCCTAAAGCGTTTCCCGCGCCGTTGCCAAAAGCCATATTATTAGCTATATCTTCCCAGGAACCACGGTGATAATTTGCCTGCAGCTCTTCTGCTTCTTCAAGGGACTTGCCTTCGGCATAAGCAGGGCATCCGAACTCGGTAATAAATACCGGCTTATCCGCTTCTTCTTTTACCTGTTTCCATAAAAACCCGAAGCCGTAATCTCCGCGGTAAGCGTTTGTGCCGAATATGTCAATATCAGGAGCATTTTTACCGAACTTATCCAGAAATAGTATATCGCCGCTGCAGATGGCAACCGGATGTTCGGGATCAATGGACTTTATCTGCTTAGCTACTTCATTGGCAAACTTAAAGTATTCCTCCGGATATTTATCCGCATTACAGGCATAACCGTAGACATTTTCATTACCTAAAAGCCAAAACAGAATATAAGGCTCGTCCTTATATTCTAAGACCATATTTGTTACTGACTCCAACATATTCTTTTTCTGCTGCTCATTATTATAATCGGTGCCCGGATTCCATGGCGCGCCCGAACCCAGGGCGTATTTGCCTAAAAAGTCGCCCATGATGACGCGAATGCCAAACTTATCATACAACCCGCGCAGGACTTCCTTATCTATTTTCTGAGGGTGATGATAGAGGCGTATGGTATTTACACCCATTCCTTTCATCAACCTAAAATCTCCTACTGCCGGTTCATTCTTATCTTGCACGTTATTATTATTCCTGTCTACGAAAGCATCATACGGGCCGTCCGCCAGGCCGTTTCCGTTAAAATCATCCTCCATCCAGCTGGTAAGCGTGCCCTCATCCGGAGACTGCCCTACTTTTGTGGGAGCATAAGTAATGCCCTTAATGATATAAGGTTTGCCGTCTACCAAGAGCTGCCAGTCACCGGTTTCGTACTGCACTAAATGAACTCTGCCTTTGCCCAGGCGTCTTTTAATACTTAAAAGATCCTTGGCGACCTTGGGCTTAACCAGTTTTTCCAAGAGCCCAATCTTAACAAATTTTCCGGGATTAGTGACCGCTGTATCATTAGAAACATCATTATCAAAACCATTGATTATTTTTATATCCGCATCTTCGAGTTTATAGCCGATATTGGGATTATTGCGTAGAATGAAATTTATCTTGGCTATAGCCGCCTGCCCCACATACCAGGGGGTATGCCAATAAGTCCAGCCGTAGCTGCCGGGAAAATGTACTACAATGGCGTAATAGCACTTAATCGCCTGTTTCAGTAACCCTGATTTCTCCAGGATAAGGCCGGTATAAAATAATTTTACTCCGGGTGGTTCCGAGGCAGTGGCCCATTTTAAGAAGGCTGCTTCAAGATCAGGAGAATGCACAAAATCCCAATGGCTTCCATCAAGCCGTTTTTCCTTAAGCGCCTTTTTGTATTCAGGGTCCCATTTGACCGAGGTAGTATTGGGATAAACCCCTTCTCCGGCTGCGGCAATCAGGCCTTCCTGATCTTTTATTGCATAATTATAATCTTTGGTGCCTACATTCTCGAATTTGCCGTACTTAGAATAATCGATGACATCTTCCTTGCCCACGTCATAAAGGACCACCTTGGTAGGAAGCTGGCTTACCTTTATAGTGGGAGTACTTGGCTCTTGCTTAACAGCGCGGCCTTCAAGTTTATCAATACTCTCCTGTGCTGCCTTGGTAACCTGCCAGAACCAACCGCGCGGATCCCAGGCCTGCGCATAATAATAATTATCCACAACAACTTTAAAAGCTTTTATCGCCTCTTCCCTCTTGCCCTGCTCGCGGTAAATTTCACCTTGAATAAAATAAGCCGTACCTACGTCATTCAATAACTGCACTGCCTCTATTTCAGGGCGTTTTCCAGGCAGCTTGCTTAAAGATCGCTGCTGAGCGTCTGCCTCGCTTTTGTATAATTCTATTAATTGGTTGGTGGCTTTAAGCGCGGCCTCAGGGTCCTTCTTCTGCAAACCCCATGCCTGCACGATCAACTCACCGGAAGTGGGCTTGGCCTCTTGCGCCCATGAACTACAAGCGAACAAGACGACACCCACGAGCCACAAGCTACGAACTACGAACTTATTCATCATCCGACCACCGCTCCCTGAGTTACGCCCTTGACGATATACTTCTGCATAAATAAATACACTATAATAATAGGTAGGGCAGTAATGGTCATGCCTGCCATCAAAAGCGGATACTGGGTAATAAATTCACCCTGGAATTTCATCAACGCTACCTGAAGCGGCATCAGCGGTTTATCGTCAAAGATTATTAAAGCGAGCACAAACTCATTCCAGACGTTAAGCGCGTTAAATACCACAACTACCGGCAATACCGGCTTGGCTAAAGGCAATGCCACATGCCACCAGATGCCTAATTTAGAACAACCATCGATGCGAGCAGCATCCTCCAGCTCCTTAGGCATCTTGTCAAAGAATGTCTTAAGCAGAAATATACTCGTAGAAAGTCCCACGTTAATCATACACAAGATATACCCTATAGCAGTATTGCGTAGATGCAGCTTGTTTAAAAGAACGTACAACGGAACGAAACTACCTGGGATAGGTATCATCATCGCCGCCATAAACATAAAGAAAAACAGGTTCTTTCCGGGAAATTTAAGCCGCGAAAAAGCATATGCCGCCATTGAAGAAATAATAATTATGCCGATAACTACGGACGTGGTATAGACTAAGCTGTTTATGAAATTCCTGCCGAAACCACCCTCCATCCAGGCCTTGTAATAATTCTCGAAATGGAATTCATTCGGGATGATGGACATGGTCTTAAAGATTGTCTCCTGAGTCCGCAGGCTTGAGACAACCATCCACAGAAGCGGAAACAAGCAGGTAATTGCAACAGTAATCAAAAACGCGTGTATCAAAACGTTAATTGCGGTGTTCTTGGTTTTATAATATAGCGTGGTCTTCATAGTTTTACTGGTACTGCCTTGCTTTCTTGGAGAATCTGTATTGAATAAAAGAAATTATCACCAGAATCAGGCCGAAGATTATGCCCTGTGCGCAGGCATAGCCGAAACGCGAAGAGCCGCGCATAGAAGCAAGTATTCTTAATACAGGCACCTGCGTATGATACGCCGGGCCTCCGCCGGTCATGGCAATAATCAAAACAAATGCCTGCATTGTGCCTAAAATTGTGAGCATTGACACCAGTACCGCCACAGGTATCATCAAAGGTATGGTTATATTCTTAAAAGAACTCCAGGCATTGGCCCCGTCAACGCGCGCTGCTTCATAAAGTTCGCGCGGTATGGTCTGCAACCCGGCTAAGAATATTAAAAATCCCCAGCCGAATCCTTTCCATGAATGCACAATAGCAACCACGGAGAGGGCGGTATTAGGGTCAGAGAGCCAATTACGCACCAAACCGGATAAACCCAGATGCGTAAACCAGCTATTTAATAATCCGTAATTCCCGTCTAAAATCCATTGCCAGACTAAACCCACGACTACTTCGGAGAGAACCGGCGGGATAAAAAATATTACGCGGTAGAAATTCTTCATTCTTATTTCGCGGTCGCAAGCCCAGGCCAATAAAAATGCCAGGGCATTCTGAAACGTAAGCGCGATTAAGGTAATGTAGCCGGCCTGCCACATGGACTGCCACCATATTTTATCTGCAAAAATTATCTCTTTGAAATTACTTAGTCCTACGAATATCTTGGTGGGCATTATCCCGTCCCATTCATAAAGCGCTAACTGCACAACCCAGGCAAGCGGGATAATATAAAAAATAACAAATATCACTATCGCGGGCAATACGAATAAATAGTTTTCCAGCGCGGATTTAACTCTCATTTACGTTTTTTAGCTAATTCGCGTTCCTTAATTTTCTGAACTTCAGATGCAACTTGTTCCGGAGTCTTCTCGCCGATAATAATAGACTGAATACCCTTGTCAAAGGCTTCGATAACAGGAGAAAATTCCGAAACACCCCAGACGCTCGGATGCGTAGTCGAATCCATGACCGAAGCAAACTGCGATAATATTTCGGGTATCTTTTTTATACTATCTTTATTGGCGGGTAAATTATTGGTTGCCTCAGCAAGGAAAACCTGCTGATCTTTATCGGTAAGCCACTTCAAGAACTTTACTGCTTCCTCTTTATTCTTAGAGCGCGCATTGACCATGAAAGATGATCCCGCACCGCCCCAGATGCTCATGGGAAATTTATCCGAGGCCTTAGGCGGCAGCATCGCGCCGTAATTTAAACTAGGGTTCATGCCCTTGTAAACATTGACACACCATGACCCGTTAAAAGCAAACACTGCTTTACCGTTGGCAAAAAGCTGCTCTGCGGTCTTGTTTACCATAGTCACCAAACCATTTGCCAGGACTCCCGACTCCTGCATATCCTTAAACAATGCCAACACTTTAATCCAGCCGGGATCAGTATAAGGCACTTCTCCGCGGATGGTCGCCAAAACCTTATCCTTGCCCATAATATTGAAGGCGTAATTATTGGCCATACAGTCTATCATCCATACTTCGCCCCAGCCGGAAACAAGCCCCTGCATCTTTGCGGCGGAAATCTTCTTACCTATATCTAGCAACTCGGTAAATGTCTGCGGTGGACGGTTAGGGTTAAGGCCCAACTGTTTGAACAGGTCTTTATTGTAAAGCATCTGGATGGTCATTACGTCTATGGGCGCGCCATAGATGCCTACATTGACGCCATAGCTGTTGCCTGCACTAAACTCATTTACTGCCAAAGCTTTGGGGAAAAAGCTGTTCTTCCACGCGCCAAAGTTAGCATCCATATAAGGCGTAAGATCTAAAATGTGGCCGGCTTTGACAAAAGAAGAAAAATCTCGTTTTTCTCCCAGTATGCCAAATATATCCGGAAGGTTCTCTCCCTGGGCAGCTGCGCGGATCTTCTGGGAATAGGCTTCCGACGGAGCATAAAGCTCAAAATTTACTTTAATACCAGTGCTTGCCTCATACCTTTTGGCTAATTCTTTAAACGCCGGCTCCCTATCTGTCATCCAGTGCCAAACGGTTAACGTACTCGCACCCTTGGCATTATCTTGCGGCGCACAACCAGCTAATCCAAGAACTATGAACCATGAACCAAGAACTAACGCTAAATGATTCTTGCGCATTTATACAGAACCCTCCCCTTGACCGGTTATAAAAAGATGTGATAAAACAGGAAAAATAAGTTTATCATATCTTTATAACAAGTTCAAGGTTTTTTAAACTTTTTTATTCCACCCTTAAGATCCGGCTTAAGCCCATAAGGTCGGCCTTTTCCAGGTTTATCCCCGCCCGATAGCTATTACTCTCCCCAGGCTTTGACCAAGCAACCGTTCCTCTGGTATAAAGCGGCTCACCATGGTCAGGGATACTTAGCCACACCTCAACCAAAGAGCCGGGCATAAGCTTCCTGCCTGTAATAAGGCCCACACCCTTTGCGCTGACATCACAAGCAGAACCTTCCCCCTCCTGCCCGCTATTGACATCCAGCAACTTTACGGGCAAGTTCGCGGCAAATCTCTCAAAAACTCTGCGATCTTCCATATCCTCTCCCCCTTTCTTTTTCTTAGCAGTACCTTTCCACCAAGTTTTGTGTATTTCATGCGGCGCATGTTTAAATACAAACTTATAAATTTTCTCTTTATCCGCGTCATTGATTTGCGTAAAGTTCAGGCCGTAAATATTATGCCTAGCTACGGTCCTATACCAGGCAATCCAAGCCTCAACCTCCAGCTGCAGATCTTTGGATAAAATCAATTGGAACCTCAAAATCGCATCCCTGGGAAGCTTGGGCTTAAAGGCGATCTGTAGCCCCTTAAAGTTGATATCCAGAAGGTGCGCTTCAATAAACACTTGGGCGCCCTCGAATTTTATCTTCGCCGGCTTATTAATACTCCATCTTGTAATCTTGCGTCGGTCATGCATGGTATTTTATTTTTCTTCTCCGGGCTGCGCTACTGCGTCGACTTCTACTTCCGCCGCCGACCCACAGGTCACGCCTTGGAATGCGCTATAGGCCTTTTGCCCTTCGTAAGTAGCCATAAATACATCTCTTGATTCTTTTATAGTCTGAGCGACGAGCTGTTTATCTTCGGGCAAAAGCCGGCCATATTTATAGCAGACCATATTGAACCCTTGCTGCGGCCTATCCGGATCCGCAAGCGTATTAAAGCTGCCAATAAAAACGCTCGGATCAAATTGCGATATCGCATCAGCCCTTTGCAATAGCTGCGACATAGAAACTATTGCGTCACCATAAGAATGCTCGCTGAAGAGATCAACGTTGATGCCGCCTTCATGATGTAAAACCAGGATTTCTACATCCCTAGCTACATCTTCGCCAACGCCTACTTCTCTAAGCCAAGTTACCGCAAATTCCGCGGCCTGTTCGCAATGCTGATGCGTCTTATAATCCAGATATTCGGCTGTACCTATGGCTGGCTCGTCCTGCATATGCACATAATATCCTTCATAAAATCTGGACGCGTCATGAAACAAACCGGCGATAAGTAAAACTACCGGGGGCGTGGCAACCATCCGGCTAACGACTCTTGGCATAGAGCGCATATGCGGCGCCATATCCGCCTTAAAATGTTCATCTCTGCAATTTTGATGCACCTCCAGCCAGTTATATAACCATTGGGCCTTGCTAAAATCATCCATTGCGTCAAGCTCGCGCCTGCTTAAACAAATTTCTTCTTTCAGGCCCGCGAGAAGTTCATCTGACTCTGCAAGATAATCTGTATTAACGCGGGCTAAATAATGCGCCTGCTTTATATCTTTCGCTGTTTTCGCCGTGCTTTCCGCCGCCGCGGGACCGGCGCCCAATGTATTCTCTGCATTTATAGGGAGTGCATTATTTTCTCCCGTAAGGCCCTTGGATCTTCCTATCGGCTCCATGGAGCGAGAAGTATAACAAACTTCGGTATTAGAACCTGGGCGCTGTTGGACTGCGGTATCTTCTGCTACAGGTATGGCGCTTTCCCGATACGCTAATGCAAGACGGGCCCTTCTTCTTAATTCCGGATCCTTGTCATCCAAAAGCTTAGATAATATTTCTTCTAAGGATTCGCTTCCGCGTAGAATCGATATCTTCACCGTTGCGTCTTCCCTGAATACGATTACAGTGTTATCCGGAAGGATTAATTTTAAATCGCTGCCTTCGTAAATTATTTCCTGCTTATGATAAATTGGATAGATTCTCTTCAAAGCTTTCTTTTTCTGCTCTGAGGTAGGCCTTGGGCCGAGGGACTGAAGGATAGACTTGATTGCCGCTAACTGCGGAGGGCTAAGATCTGCTGCTTTGTATTTGGATTCTACGCCCATGTATTGTTTTTCGACTTCAACCATACCTAAATAATGGAGAGTATTCAGATCCCTTAAAACAGTATGCTCTAGTGATAAACCGGTTCTATTTGCTATTTCCTGGGCTCTGGCAAACCTGCCGTGGTAATCAGTATTAAGAAACTCGAACATCCGCCAGGGTGAGCCGGGAGGAAGCTTGTGTTCATTATCCGCCGTGGAGCCATCTACACCCTTTCCGCCTATGAGGTGGAAAGGGTTCTTAGCCGTAGGAACCGTTTCAGCATTAAAAACGCCGCCTCCGATTGCCATATGCGCGTTAATTGTTTCGGTTATAATCTCCTTTATCCGCGCCTCCGGTATATTTATCTTAAAATCATCTATAATAAAACGGTAGTCACTGAATCTGTCTTCAAATCCAATTGCCCCTTCCTTCTTTTCAAATGCCCCGAAATCAAATACGTTTATGACCCTACCATCCGGGCATAATCGGAAATTTCCAATAAGCATATCAGAATGCACAGTCCCATCAGATGCTGTGCGCGTACCGACGTATCCAAGATCATGCAACTTCTCACCTATCTCGCAAACCTGTCTTAATATATATTCGACAAGCTTCTCCGTCGTCATGCCTAGTCGACCCGCCCAATAAAAAACGCTAAAGCTAAGAACGCTATCTAACCTGATACCATCAATATAGCGATAGATAATTACCCTATAAGGGGTTTGCGCTGTATAGGTAACCGGCTCTTCCCAGCTGTAATTTTGGTATGTTCCCGGGGGTAATTCAATAAGGCAGAGAGGTTTCTGGACGCCGGAAGAATCACCAAACCAATTCCACATATCTTCAGAAACCTCGTAATTAGCCCTTTCAACCACCCACTTTGTACTAGATGCCTTTTCCCGGCCAACTAAGACTTCTCCTGGAATCTTAAATTCAACCGCCTCATCTGCGTTCACGGCAATGTGGCGCCTGAAAGATTGAGTCCAGTGAGTCCACATATAGCCGTAGCGCGCGATAAATAACTTCATCGGCACAGAATGAGCAATTGGCGTAGTTGTTTCTAGCGGCTGTTGGAATATAGCAAAATTCGTCGACATCCCCGGATTACGCCATTGATACAAAAAGCTGATCATTTCGTGGAATCTTTCGGGACAAAGGAGCATTTGCGCAATTTCGGGAAAGAATTTCTCAAGATAGTTACGGCCATCCCCATAATATGTTACCTTATTTACGTTAACTTGCTCCGGTATCGTCACAGCCCCCGCATGAATTGGGATAATTTTTCTATTATTTCTGTTTTCCAGCATTCTATAAACCGCATCCACCGCCTGTCCGACTGTGCGAATTATATTCCTATCCTCTCCGAGGATATCGAAGTCAAAACGCTCCTCTATAGCCAAAATTAAGTTTATAATCTCTAAACTATCGAAACCAAAGTCATGCTCCAAATGGCTGGTTTCCGATATCTCTTCTTCTGGAATATCAAACTCTTTAGTCAAGATAGATTTTATTTCTCTAAAAACTCCTTCCCGGGATAAATTATCTCCTATCCCTCTTCCTGTCGCGAGCATTCCTGTAGCTATGATGATGGTTGAGAAAAATCCCAGTGGGCCGGTGGGTGTAAGCGAGGCGAAAATATGCGCCAGGCCTGGCAAAACCCAGTCCTGCAAAGCGTTTACTACTTGTAAGATCGGGTCTTGGATGAGCGCCAGCCACGGCGCGGCAAGCGTTACGGCGGTTACGGCCGCAACTAACAACCAAACTGAAGTAAAGCCGTGAAAAAACTTGCATGGGTCACTATTATCTATAAAAGCTAGTCTTCGTTTGCCACTTTTAACATGAGTGTCGTCTATGGCTAAGGTAATGTTTTTTATAACCCTCATAAAAGACAGTCCGCCAAATCTCCCCTGAATGGGGGAATATTCGAGAAAAGCTGTCATTATCTCACCACTTATTTTTCTCGTTAATACAAAGACGGCCGGAGAAGGTATTATGCATGCTGTCAGGCTAAGGGTATATAAAAGATAGAATATCCCATAAGCGCAGATGCTCATCATAAAGCTTTTCAGCATATCCATGCCTGCAGTTGTTTTAGAAAACTGCCTTGCAATCCTAGAGAAATAAGTTAAACCTCCGCCGATAGACGAAAGAACAAAAATATCAAGCATAAAATTTAACAAGATTGAAGCGCTAAAGTATCCTGCTATAACATCCGTACCTAATTTTTTATAAATCACTACAAAAATTGCTATCAATCCCCCCATAAAAATATCATTTACAAGCTTTTTCCTTCTAAAGCTATCCTTCTGCCAATCTTTATAATGCCAGCCATCTATAGCTATGGTATCAACAAGAATATTTCTGATAATACCTATGGTTATGCAAATGAAACCAAAAACAAAAGCCCAAGAAACAATACCTTTATCAGTTATCATTGCAGCAAAAATAAAAATTGCTCCGGTTAATAATTTAAATTTGCTTATTGAAGTAAATTCATTTTGCGTATCAGTGTTTTCTAATAATTTACTGGATAACGTCTTAATATATTCCTTAACAGCCCTGGACCTTGATATCAAAATAAATATAGTTATCATCGAAGCCGTTAAGAGTGTCAGCGGATATAATGTTATATTCAAAAGAATATGCGAATTTGCTATAATTATGGGGTTAAATAAGACAATCGATATCAAAGCCGTTAAAATAATACCCGCCATTACCAGTAGCTGCTTAAAAATATGGCCGGAGGTGGATTTGTATCTATTGACATATTTATGTATATATTCAAGCACAAAAAATATCCTTCGTTTAATATTTTCTGGTGTGCCTATTTTACGCAGTAATACAAATAAATCTAAATCCGCTTCAATGTATCCATTACAATCTGGATAAAGATTAACAAGATGCTCTACTGCCAAATAATTCAACCTTCTTCTTTCTATCTTATCAAGTGAATCTTTCGCGGTTTCAAGCCCTAAAAATAAATAACTTATATTAGCTAAATATTCCGTTTCATAATTTGGCAACAAGTCATCATTACGAATGTTTGTTCTTATTGCATCTTCGGCCAGACTATGCCCTTTATATCTGGCTCTCGTTGGAGGATCCAAACGATCTACGATCTCTATATACGCCTCCATTAATCTTAAATAATCTCCTTTTATTTTCCTAAAGACTGCCTCGCCTCTTTGTATTGCATCCATAACTAAGGGCAAATTTTTTCTTATTCGGGCCAAATCTTCTTTTTCCTGTAATGATATTTCTTTTTCCAATCTTTCTAATTGAGATAATACTAATGCTGGGTTAATTTCATATGCAGCAATCAATTTTCTATATTCCTGCTTCTGCAGGATATTTTTCAAGTTCTGCAAACTAAGATTATCATTCGTTTCTCCTTCGGCATTATTAAAAGGAATAGGGGCGTTTCTGTTTTCTCCAACATTGTCTCTTGTTGTACCTTGATCGCCCGCCGCGGGGCTAGTTTCGTCCGTCTCACGCGCCTCGGCCGCTTCTGTGCCTAGCAATCCATTTTTGTCCATTTCATTCCCGAGATATTCGGCAACAAGCTCCACATAATTATCATCGCAGCTGGTCCAATCCGGAGATCGTGACAAAGGAATATCTCCTACAAGTACAATCTTATGTTCCCGGATAAATCGGGTAAACGGCAACGTTTGGCGCGAGAAATCTTTGGGTTGTGTATGATATTTGACTGCGTATGGCTCTGCTAGTGCCTTATCGAGAAGCCATAGAGGGGGCGTTTCATACAATGAATAGGCATCAATATCAACACTTACTAACACGACTTCGCCAGAGATATCTTCAAGTGCTTCCAGAAAAGCAGATCCTTTTAATTCAGCGGTCAGCGGCCAAGGCCACCACCAGCGCTTTTGCAATTTCCAAATACTAGGCTTAATGTATCTTAATTCCTTCTGATCGGGTAGTATGTGAATAAAATATTTACTGAAAACATCCAGGGCCGAATCGTGACGCTCAACGATAGTAACGCGGTTTATTGTATCGTCTCTTGCTACGCACAGGCCAAGAGCAATAGGAAAATACAGCACGAAGTTTAAGGCTGAGGTTAAGGCAAAAGTCAATGCCGGCGTCCCGGTGGCAAAGATATGCGCCAACCATGGCATAGCAAGTACTGCGGCTGAAGCTACAACCACTAATAGCCAAACCGAGGTAAGGCCGTGCGGCAGCTTGGAACCGCTGCGGGTTAGTTGCCGCGAATCAGCGATAGGAGTCGTAGCAGGATAACAGGGAATATCTCTTATCAAAGGCTTAAGGAGAACTTGGAGCTCTCCGATCATCGCCGCATACATAGGAACAACCTGAGACTCAACATAATGCCCCAACTCTTTCTCTTTCGGCGCGTTATGGTGAGTAAACTGGCTCACCCAACTGGAAAAACAATTTGTTGCTTTATTAATAGCGTCCGGTAAAACTTGTTCAATGATGTAGCGGATATTTATACTAAAATAGATTTCGATGATATTCGCCGGTACACTCGCCTCATACAATTTACGGAGAGCCTGTAATTCCTTCCCACTTACTTTCCTGCGTGCCTGTTCGCTCTGGCGCCGATAGTCAACAAGATTAGCATTAACAGCGCGTTCGCGCACGATTTTCTCACGATCGCTTCTAATATACAAATTCAGCATCTCAATCCATTGCCCGATAAGCGCCTTCTCCATAAAAAACTCACCGCCAATATTACAGACCGAATAAGCTTTTTCATAATCAAAAACTATGCCCCATTGAGCAATAAAATCACAAAACTGATTCATCTGCCCGCTGAGCCTACCCTTACTGTATGGCTCCCTCAAAAGCCTGGCTATGCCGGAATTTTGAATACTCTTCCTCATGGCCGCATGCACATCCTGATAGAATTCACTGATCGATCTTTCTAATTGAACAAGCCTTTCTAAGTTCAAAGGGGCCATTTGCATAAATTCAAGATAAACGATAATGCTCTCAGCGTCTACGCCGCTTTGGTTTGCGATACGCCGAATAACATGTATAATCTGTTGCCACAATACACTGATGTAACCCGGATCGCTGGCGAAGCCGTCTAATCCCCCTTCATAGGTAAAAGAAACCGTATCAAGCGCTAAGATTAAAGGCACTGAATCTGTGTCGTTTTCCTCGCAGAATTCTTCCACTATTGCCTCAATACACACCTTTGCAATATCTTTTTTGTCGACCAGCCCATCCCAAACTGCTTTCGAAATAAATAGCCCGAATTCGGGATCAATATAAGTGCGCCAAGCTTCAAGCGACGGCGCATGCGCAATCTGCAGCCCGCAGGCACACAATGCTTGAAAACGTTGCATAATCATTCTACGGATATGACCTCTGCCATTTAGCGCAGAAAACGGCATAATCGCCAAAGCCTGGCATACGACCTGTTCAAGCCAGAACCCCGATAGGCCCTCTTCCGACAACAAGCCATCGAGATCCCAAAGCGTTGTCTCTGCGTCTAAAAGATGCTTGATGTAAAACAAAGCGCGTTCACACTCGCCTGCCGCATCCACCGCTTCCTCTCCTGCCGCTGAAGAGCTGGAGGCTTCAAGCACTAACGCCCTATCAGGGCAATCCTCTTGAATTCCTAGATTTTCTCTAAGCGTTTCGTTGGTTGGCACGCCCGGGTTTAATGCGTCCATAGTTATCAGGTATTCTGAACCGCCTTCATATTTAACGCTTAATCCCGGGACGGAATTTACAATTGATTCTATAATCGCCGTTATATTTACATATCTGGAATCAGATTGCCATATCAATGCTTTGCCTGCGGCATTAAGCACGTAAGGTAAGGCATCTGCGAATTTTTTAAGGAAATTGTCCGCCTGGCCGTAACTATTATAACCATCCCAGAAAGAACGAAAATAAGGATAGCGGAGTAAATCTTCTTGTTTGGTCTCTCTGCCAAAAAATGGCGCATCCCATATTACAAAATCAAACTTTGCCTCGCCAAATGCCGGACAACCAGAAGCATCCAGGATGCTGTCTCCTATTACCGCATTCACCCTAAGGCCTGCTCTTTCTGCCATAAGCTCGACATTGGCCACTTCAAACGGATTTATGCCTATTGCATAAACCGGCTCATCCGTCCTTAAAGAAACCAGCCACGTGTCTATGCCTGAGCCGGGGCCAATCACCAAAACTTTATCATCCTTGGTTATTCCTAATTTATTGTATAAATAGCTAAGATAGCCATAGTCACTGCCCAAAGAAGGGGGATAAACCGTGGGTAAAAGCGGAAAAACGAGCTGCGAAGGCATTATTTCATCTTTTTTCTCAACTTCAACATCAGAGCTTTCGATTTCTCCTGTCTCTTTGTTTACTGCAACCCTGAACCAGGAGGCAGGCGATAAAGAATCATATAAACATCCATCCTCACGAAGCGCCCGGTAAAGCGAGATTAAGCTTTGGTCGTGAGAATATTCATCAAGATATAAGTTTGTTTTGCAGGCGATTGAAAACGGTATTTCTATATAATAAGGTGAGACATCTAAATAAACTCTTCTGCTTAAGTGCGGATTATCAAAAACGGGGAAAACTGCGATTAAATAACCTTTCTCATTAAACAAGAGGTCAAATTCTTCCGGCAACATCTGGCCTCCCAGTTCATTCTGTAGTATTTCCAGGCCCCTTGGCGGGCTTCGCGCATCAGCGCGGGTAGGGACTTTTATCCTGTAAATATTTAATTCTCCTTCCGATTTTGCACCTATGATTTGTATTTTAGGATTGCTTTTTACATCAAGCAGATCCAAAACCTCAAGCATTTTTCTGGCAGCAGGAGCAATTGGCGTAACCGGATCAACCGCAGAAACACCGGCTTGCGGCTTATTCAAAAATAACCGCGCATTATATTCTGAGTGCATCCTTGCGGCTTTAAAATATGGCAGGCCAAACCAATTCTGCGCTTCTTTCTTTAAATCATGCTTTGCTCTCTCGGTGAAATTGAAATGCGCATATATCAAATCATCCAGATTGCGGTAAATTAATGTCTCCCAATAAGGCGCGATGTACTTTGCAATAAACCTGGCGATAGCACCTCGTATACCGGGCTTGCCCCTCCACTGATAATAAAGCGGACCGTACCAGGCAGAAAATACCACTGCCGGCATTTGTCCTGAACACCACTCTACATCTTCTAAAATTTGGGCAACCGTAAAGTTAATGCCGCCTATCCATGCATCATCAACTGCAAAGATAGTTGAAACGGTATCGGAAAGTTTCAAAATACCTTTTCCCTGAGGATTAAATACTGCACAGCTAAATACGATATTGGGGATCCAACCCCCCCGAGGGTTATAAACCAGACGCACGGGATTGAGTTCCTCCCGGTTGCTCAGAAGAGGACGTTTCGCTCTTGCTACAATTGCCAGATTCTCATCAAGGACAACCGGGCCTATAGAATAGACTCTTGTCCCATTGACAAATCTTACGCCATGAATGATTAAAAGCCAGTAAATCTTGGAATTAATTTCGATTTTAAGAGGCACGGCGCCCCCGCCAAGCCAGGCGCAATCCCAGCCCCTGCGCGAGCAATTAATAATATCGCCCCCATCGGCATAAGGACCATGGATATCCGATGAATAAGCAACGCGGATATGCCTCTTCTCTTGAACACTGCGCATCGGCCTATGTAAAAGCACCCATTTACCGTTTATCTGCTCCGGGAAAAGAATCCCATCCTTATTCTCCACGCCCCCATAACCCCCTATCACAGGTTTCCAACTGATCCTCTGCAATCTCTCCCCATCTTTTAAGCTTTCTAAATCTAAAACACTAATCTCGCACATACATATCTCAGGCACTAATCTTTCCTCTATTAAACCAACACCGGTATAAACTAAGTCAATCTTGCCATCGACTACAATTCCACGCGGGTCTTCTAAGCCAAAAGCCTCAAAATCATTCTCCGGCTCTAAGGCCGGATTACTAAACCGCTCAACCAATGCTAATTTTCCGGATTCATCGAACTCAAAAATTGCCAGCCCTATTCTCGATATGTTGTCATCGCCAACTGCCCTGTAGAAAACGTAAACCTTGTCGCGCCATAATATGGCTGCAGGGTTAAGGACGTACTTATTCTCCCATGCATTACTGGTGGGACGAAGCAACACTGAAATGTCATTTTGCATAGCGAATTGCTCGGCAGCACAGCCAAGGTCATTATCGTCAAATACACACCCAACCAAAACTAAAGCGCTCTCAACAGCTGCCAGCGGTCCGGCGGGGATAAACGAAACAAATATATGCGTCAGCCAGGGCAAGGTTAGAAACGTAACGGCTAAAACTATAATCAGAAACCAAGGTAGAATAGGCGGCTTGCTGCCCCTGTCTATCTTTCTTATGCCCAATAAATCCAATAGCCCGCCGGTGGCCTCCAAAAATTCTATTTCACACTGAGCCATATTCTGGCCTCTGGCAAAATTATAATCGCCCACCACGCACAGCGGCACAAGCATAAGCGCGTCTTTGATATAAAACTTCTTTTTGCCATGACTTAAGTCATAAACGCAATTGCAGGCAAACCTGTAGTGCGATTTAAGCATATTCTTTAAGAAAGACACTTCGCCGGGTGAGAAAAATTCCAAAGATAAAACCGCAGGTGCTGATTTACGCGAATACGAAGACGTAATAGTTTCCATATAATCTAACAACATCTTCATGTTACGCATTGACATCGCTTTCGGCTTAATTGATTTTAATCTTAAGTATATTAGGAAACCAAGATTGTTCTCGCGATTGTAGAAACTATGCCCTTTAAAACGCTGCTTTATTCCCTTAACCCTATGGTGCTCGCCGTCTATACGCGGGCAATTACAACATTCAACATCCAAAAACTGCACCGCAAAAGAATAAACGCATGTACCGGCAATATCCTTAGCTATAAAATGCTTATCCCTATAAAAACGCTTAAAAATGCGGGCAAGAACCGTTTCCGGATAAAGCGCAGCAATCTCTGCCAAGCCTGCCTGGGCGTTGCGGTTATCATCAGTTGTTAATGCCTCCAGATAGCTTCTTACATTCTGCGCATCATCATTATTAAACAAAGAGCCGACATAGGCGATGAATTCTGCGTCGCCCGGAAAAGCCGGCCTTTCCGCAGGCCTTAGCTTAGAAACCGTTTGCGTAGATGCCTGAGCGCGCATTTGCTGTTCTCTGGCTGCCTCAGACGCTAATCGCTCGGCTTCGGTATTAATTTCTTCTGCCTGGCGCAAATAAATATCTATAGCTTCAATCGTAGATTGCGCGTTTGCCGCATAACCGATTATTGCATCATCCGATGCGGCATGAGGGCTACCGGCCTGCTTTCTGCCGGAAGCTTCTTGTGCCAACTTGTCTAAATGAGAAAGAATACTATGGGAACGTCCGGCATAAAATCTGATTGAACCGATATTTCTTCTTATCTCTTGCCGGTAGTTTGCGGAATCAATAATTTGAACAATTCTATCTCTTAATACGCTGATCTCCCGGGCAAATCCCTCTGCCCTTTTTAAAGGGTTTATCTGAAAATTAGGGAAAGTAAAACGAATCCTAACCGGATCATGGATCTTTCCGCCTGCCGTGTTATTCTTAGTACCGGATCTCCTCTGACTTCTTGATGGCCCATTATCTTTCTGCACGGTAGCTTTGCTCCCGGGCGTAACCGCAGCCGCTGTAGCAGCTGGCCTGGCTTGCAGCCTGCGGACATCACGGGCAGCAGCTTTGGACTTCGTGGCTTTCACTAACCGTATCATCTTTCCGCAAACAGCATGCACCAGATCTGCTGCGCAATATCCATCTGTGCGATACCTGTTATCAGAATCGGCCAAAGACCCCATAGCTACTCCCAAGGTCTTCCTCAAGAATTCTTCTGCTTCCTCTTTTTCCAAAATAGAAAATACCTCTTTTATCCAGTAATAAAGGTAATCAACCTCCCACTGCGACCACGCCTTCCAAACCTCTACCCCATAATCTTCAGACCAAAGTAGGCTCAGATAATCGGCTTTTGACCCCAAGGCCAGACAATAAATCCTTCCATCCGGAATTCTCCAGGTAAAAGACTCTCTGCCGTGGCCGTTGGGTTTGCGTATACCATGCGACCAACCAAAGAATTTGTACAGATTACGCAGCCCTTCACCTTTAACTTCACATATAATATCCGATTCCTGATCTGCGTCGTTATCATCGGGGATAGCGGCAGAAGAGTCAAAATAAATGAATCTTATTAAACTATACAAGCTGACAAGGAAGAAGCCGACGTTATAGACATCTATCCTGCCTGAATTATTTCCTACAAATTCATGCCCCGTAGCGTCTATCTTCCAAAATCCTTGTTCCCCAGGAATCATTGCCCTAAGACCCACAACATTTGTGCTCACGCAATTAACAGCCCCTTCAATTAACAAACTATTACCCGTATCAGGATCACGAAATACCCCCCTATGTTCTTCCAGGAAACGTAAGAAATCAAACCCATAACAGGCTCTAAAATAATAAAGGTCCAGAATTGTCTCTGCTTTTATTCTTACAAAAGCCTCCAGCCTCAATCTAGCTACAACACATACAAAATCCGATATGAAGTTGCGCATCGGTTCATCCATAGGATTAATACGGGTGTCCAGATAATTATTTATTAGCTGCATGTGCCCTGTTTGAGACAAAATATGCGCAATTTCTTCCGTATACACTTCACATAAAGCAAAAGTCAAATCGCCCCAAGACATTTGTGAAGAATCTCTAATTTGCCTTACGATTCTTCTCCTTTCTGCTAATGACGACGTATCCCTTAACGTCCAGCTTATTCCTTCATAAAATTCCCTTTCCAGTCTCGCTTCATCCTCCGGGCTATATGCAACAACATTGTTTCTTAGAGTATCCTCCTCTGCCACCCTAAAACCCACAGGATCATCTTGATCGTCATTATCCAATGTACACCCGAGAGCTATAATTCCCAGGCCAAGAATCCCCGTCCATATTCCACCCAGAACCGTTCCTGCTAGCGTAAGAATAACGGCCAATAACCAAATCGAGGTAAAACCGTAAAGAGTATCGGGATTTCCCGCATCGGAGCCAGGGGAAGAAATAGATGTACCCTCACTCTGCACAAGCCTGCCTTCTTCTAATAAATAATGCCTATGCCCATTAGTCTGCCAATTAAGATACAAGTCGTAATCTATAATTTCGGACAGGCCCAGCGCTTCAATAATCTTCCTGCCCCAATGTTCCGGCTTAAATACATTGCCGTAACCAACGTATCTTCTGTTAATGCTAGTGAATAAGCCGAGATGATCTATTTGCATCTGCCTGGACTCAAGTGCAGAAAAAGGAATTAGCCCGTCTTTAACCCCGGCAAGAATCTTTGAGAAATCCTGCCAGTCTTCTTCATCCAATACCCGTCCGCGCCTGCTCACAAAGTCGCTCAAGCATAATGTTGTGTCTTGCGTGACTATATGGATTAGGGGGCATAAAATTGTAATACTCGCGCAGTATCCGGTCCGGTATTTAACGGGATCGATTTTGTACAACTCTGTACCTATTCTCTCAAAATACAAAAGCAGCTCCTGATGTGTTTTTCTTAAACTCTTTGGTTTTAAACCTTCGGCTAAAACATCCCGGCCACCTTGCGAATATAATGATCTGGCTACATTCAATATTTGATCAATACGTTCATTCAGTATTGCTAGGCGGATAGGCACTAGCCCCTCTTTGTCAGAATTACATGCTAAACTGAACTCTGCAAATGCCCGAAGCCGGGTAAGGTTGAAGAAATCGGTTGGACTAGAGAAGCGAAGCGACGCGATCTTAAGCGAATTAAGGGAAACTTCTAAAAACTCGCCTGGAGGAGCTAATGCAAGCTGGATGCCTAATGCCGGCTCGGGCATCCTGGCGCGTTCTTCTGCCCGCTTGTGCGATAAGTGTTTTACTGCTTCCAAATACTCATGAAACGCACTTACTTCCAATGCCTCATCCAGCTTGTCCTGTTGCGGATAGCTTCGGCGAATTCCAGCGACTTTGCTTTCGGAATATATTACTTTCAATATGCCGTCCCGATATAATCCAAAGCCATATTCAAACGGAAGCCCTTCCATATAAAGATCCTCGTAAACAAAACCAGCCTGCAGAAATTCTACTTTTTGCCTCTGCCCGTCAAAAACATATTCCCTGGCCTCAAATACCGGGGCTAAGCTAATTGCCCCATTTTCTATGTACCGCCCTAACAAATCTAATTGCATGCGTGTAAGATTACCGTCGCTGCCGAACATTTCTTCTTCTGGAGTAACATTATCGCCACCATCGCCAAGGCTGTCAGGAATAGCTCTATCCGGGGCTTCGGGACAAATGTCGCCGGCTTGTCTTTCCTGCTCTAATTTATCCCTGAAGGCTTGCATCCGTTTCGCACCTAAAGAGTAACTGGTAATATCCGTTCCTGCGAACTCATTAGCTTTTGCCGTCGCATAACTTAAAACCATAATCTTTGCTTGCTCCCTAGCTGTGATTTCGCTTTCAAAAACTAGGCCTATTACATCTTTTAGATCAAGGCATGAAGCAATGACCCTCTGCAGGATTAATTCCCGCATAACTTTCTTGAATATCACTCGCGCATCCGCTTCAATTCTTACGGCCATATCCGCCGCAGCTTTTGCCGTAGTGGCAACTACGGAAATACCGTGGTTAGACCAGATAACCACCGGCTTATGCGCGTGCGCTTCGGCTACGCACTGAGCCAACTCATCGCTACCGTGAGCAAGGCGGTATTCTGTAATTTCTATGATCTCATCGGCTATATTTAATCCCAACGTCCCTAAAGCAGTTAATAAGGGCGCGTGAACATGGACTATTGCCGCGTTATTAAACCTTAGTCTTTGATATACAAGCCGGTGCACATCTGATTCTGTACTGGGATCTTTGCCTGCTGGAGCGTAGGCCAAAGAATTAGTTTGCATATCCCAAATTACAAAATCTTCAGTTGTCAATTTGGCTTTTTCTACTCCGGAAGCCGTAATTACCATATCCCTGCCTTCTAAAATAACGCTTATGTTGCCTCCTGTGCCTCGGAGTAAGCCGGCAGATTTAAGCGTTTTTGCTGCCCGGATACAGTCATCTATCGCTGTTTTTCTATTATTGATTCTGCTTTTAGCGCTCTTTTCAGGAAATTTATAATTCCGCGCTCTTCCAGGGGTTATTCCTCTGGCCGCAGCCAGGCCAAATACCTGCATACCTATATATGTATCCCTTGCCTCAATAAAGAATTCTTTCAGAATATTTAACTGTGTTTCATCTTTAGCAACAATTACAGCGCCCAATCCTTCCACCAAAACTACCCGTCCGCCTTCCGGAATATCCATTGATGCAAACGCAGTTTCAACGTCTCTGATTCTGATTATTTCCAGCTGATCATCGGGAGAAAATAGCGTGAAAATCGGCAGAATAGGCTCTAAGGTCTGACCCGCCTGAAGCATCCCTTTAATCCAGGAATCCTCATAATAATCCACCAGCAGCTGCCTAGATAATATTATTGCGCTAATTGTTTCCTTATTCTTTACACATCCGGCTAAAGCTCCGAATCCGATAAAAGCTAACATTGGGCCATGGGACAGAAAATGTGCCAACCATGGCACCGTAAGCGCCATAGCGGCTAAAATAACAACTAATAGCCAAACCGAAGTAAAGCCGCAGAGAAGATTACATCCGCCATTGTTTTCTACAGGAAGCTGCCGGTTAATATTTTCAACCCGTTCTTCACGAGGCATAGACGGATCGAACGGCACAGCGTCCAGTAATCCATCTATCTTATCCGGCTCCGTAACTCCCGAATAAGACAATAATAGTGCTAAATTCCTGTAAAAATCACCTCTGTTTGTCGTAGTTAAAATACACTCGGTAATTCCGGCAAGACGTGTTTCGGTAAATCCTTTATAATTCTTTTCTATTCTCGCCAACTCCAAAGCCAGATAAGGTGTCTGATCGGCCTCACTGACTGCGGCCATAGATTCAGGCAAACTCTCTAAATATCTTCTATCATTAATTTCGTATACGCTCTCATTCATTGGCTTGGAGAATACCTCTACATTCTCTCTTGAAACAGCAGAACATCTTTCATGCAGCCACTCATCGCTATAAAATTCTGTATCATAGAGAGGATTTACAAATATTTCAGTAAACCAAAGCAGCAGCGCCCATGAATCCAGCCCCTGGTAACTAAAAAAATAGCTTGCCTGCCGTAAATTAAACAGCCCCGCTGCAGACCTGGGATTATCCTTGGCATTGCTAACAATATAAGCAACTTGCCATTCGATTAAAACGCTGAGTACGCGCTCAGCCAAATCCGGAGAGGCCCGGTAAAGCGCATCCAGCCTGCCTGCGAAATAAGCATTAATGTATAACCTGTATCCGCCTTTATCAAAAGTACGCGCGAACTCTCCGGATAAATCCGGGTATATTCCATCGGGTGTTGCTGCTTTTCTTCTGATATATTCCGCCATAAATGACCCGTAATTACTTCGACCGCTTTCAAAATCAGCTATTATTCTTTCCACATATATGGGCTCATAAAGGTTGTCGATTCGGGAAGGAACAATCTCGAAAGAGCGCAAAAACATACTCTCGCCAACAAAACGCCCGATTAAACTCAAGAGCTCTTGCCCTATTCGGGTTCGCGAAGAATAAAAATCATCAATCCGAGACTTTAATAAAACTGACTCCAATTCTTGACGAACCAAGATTTCTATGGCTTGCCCGGGGTAATCCCTACAAATCCGATACGCCATCATTAAGTTCTCAAGCTGTTCTTCGGGCCGGCCAAAATGTTGCAAAAGCAAACTGTTGAAATAATAAACATCTGCGAATTCCTTACTGTATTTCTTCGCTTTCTCATATTTAGCGCTCCCTTCTTCCGGATCTGGACCCTGTCCACTGAGACCCCAATAAAATAAATGACGGTTTAAAGCTGCCGCATTAAGTCCATTTGCCCTTAGCGCCTCTCCGATAAGTTGTTGAATGGCAAATAAATCATAATCCGGGCCATTAAATCTTCTTTCCGCTTCCTCGATAAGACCGGATATATATTCCCTTTCACCTAAAGATTCCGGAGAAAATCTTATAACCGCCGTTTCGAATATTTCCTCGAGCGCCAGCCCATATTCCTCATCGAGAATAAACCCTGACTTTTGTGCTTCTCTAGCCGCATATATAAATTCGCGCAGCCTGCGGGGATGATTTCTAAAATAATTTATGCTTAATAATCTGGCTCTGCGCTCGGAAAGTAGCCCAAAAAGATGGCCTTCCAGATCGTGCCGCTCGGCATCATCAGCTATTGGTTTAAGATTCTCATCCTGTTTAAGTTTGAAATAAAGTGGACTGACAAAAATAGTACTCTCGGGATAATCGGAAGAAACCTCCCCGCCTAAATTTACCGCCATAAGCATGCCGCCTGTCAATGTAAGGTCAGGGGTAACAACTATGGTTACAATGGAAGGATTAAGAGTATTGGGCAGATGATATCTTTCGTTTTTAAAAGCGCTATTTAAAGCGCCTTCTAAAATTTCCTTTGCCTCTGCCCAAAAACCAGCCGGAGCCAGGCCATTAAGTTCATCGGAATCTTTTATTCGATATGTATACCTATCTTGCAATTCTGCCTTCAGAATTACAGGCGCCTCCGGATCAAGACGAACCTTCTGTTGGTTTAAATATTCCTGTGTCATAGCCGCAGTTACATGCAAAGGATAAGTGGGAGGTTGCGTTCCTGCCCTTCTTTCTGCTTCATTGTAAAATTCCGAAGTATAAACACGCTGTAGCAATTCTAAGGCGGGCCTTGCCGGACGCCTGGCATCTTCTGCCTGCTGAACCATTGCCTCTATGTCATTTATATCTTGTTCTTTCGGCTCTACTGTACTGCCCAACATCCAGAAGCCTGAAACCGCTGTTAGGATAAAACCGTGCTGTGCCAACCAAGGAGCTACAAACGCTACTCCCAAGCCTACTGCCGCAAGAATAATCGCCAGCCACGGTAAATGAATAGTACGTAAACAGCCGGCGCTATCTTTATTTAGTTTTATCTCCTTGTCTGGAGCTGGGGCATCGGAATACCTGCCGCTTGTTTCTTGGCAAACAGCTGCCTCTAAAGCAGTTAAATTTACTCCATCAGAGAGAGAGATAACCTTCTCCAAGCGTTTAACTTCCGCAAAATCTAACTGCCAAGCCTCATAACCAATTGATATAATAAAATCTTCCAAAGCATTAGGATCACGCCTCTCTAAAGCAGAGCAATACAACATAATAACCGGCTGGAATGAGTTGTTATTAAGTAAGGTTTTGAAATTAAGCGTGAATTCGGGTATTGTTAAGAAGAAATTTATTTCTGTATTTACGGCAGCTGCTTCGGTATTTACGCGGTTAGGATCGTTAGGGTCAGACCAGTTTACTCCCGGGTCATGCTCCATGATAATTTCCGCTGTTTCATGCAGGAGTTTTGCGGCTAAAAAGGCAAATACTGCTTTGGTTTGCGGCGGGCTTAGCTTACCTATATATGCGCCTTCAAACAACCAACGCATATTCTCATTGATAAGAATTACAAACTCAATCCTTCCCTCCGGAGTTATCAGCTTCTGCGCCCGGGCAGCTCCGGCAAGATGCTTTGCCCAGAAAATACGCCTGCCGGATACAAGCTGCGTAAGAAAATCATACAACACTTTCTTATTCTTAAAGTTTGATGCGTTGAGAACACACAAGACGTCTATAAGTATGTTCCCATTCAGTTGCCCGCCAATATCCTCTTGTGGCATAAAAGGACGTGCCGGCTCTGATATGCGTTTTTCAATGCGAGCGCACAGCAATTCTTCTGTTGCTGCATCGGTACTATCTATTAATCCCTTGAGATAACCGCCTCTTTGCTGCCATTTCGCCATAAACGCATCTGCTTGCTGTAACGTGCATATTCCCAGAAAATCCCTGCGCATCTGTAAATATACATCTTCGTCTCCGCCTATATAATACTCGGCCTTTAAAAGTTCTTTTCCGCTGGGATCAGCGTAATATTTATGCCGCAAAAGCATTAAGATGTAGAAACCGACGCGGGAGTAAGCAGGGACATTACGGTCAAATGATTCCACAACAAGGTCTCTTCTGCCTTCACGGGTATAAAAAACCAGGACTCCGCCGCGGGGATCATATTCTATATCACAATTGAAATCTCCGGCACAAGCCACGAGGATATCCCTGGCGGCAAATAACGTCTGCATACAAATACTGCTAACATCTAAATCATTATTCTGCATAGACATAAATCCAACGTCTAAATCAGCGCCCTTGCCGTAACGCTTATACTCCATACTCCCTATAATCTGCGACTTTATATAAAATCCTCTTTTAAAGCTAACTGTTGATGTGGCGCGCTCTAATAACGCCTCAAGCAAGCTTACGTTCCATTCACCGGACTCGGAATTATAAATCTCGCTAAACGGCATCCCTTTAAAATCAAATGCGCAGATACCGGACGAATCCCTGCCCTTATCTCTTTCCCGGCTATACAGCATCAACAGCTCCATGCCTCTATAATTCTGCACACACATGAAATCCGGAAGGTTTTCCCTTTGCACAACGGATCTTAAAACCGAATACGCAGCCTCACGCTTCTCTAAAATATAAATATCGCGGGGATAAATTATGGCAGACGCGCTGTGCAGCGTTCCATCGGGAAATCTTGTTGCTAAATCTACTTTCATCTGATATTCAACGCCGTCCTTTGATAAATTAACTAAACAGAACACGTGGCACTCGTTATTACCTGTGTAACAGGTGGCCATAAACACATCTAACTCTAATATGCTAGACAAAATATAGAAAATCTGGCTATAGCCTAGACAATTCGCTTTTTTCCTATCCAAAACATCACTTAAATCAAAGGCGTCTATCTGGTATTCGGGTATAGATTTAACAATAGCTGCTATTAACCAGCGCACCCGTTCTTCGGTATCGGATAAAGCCTGCCTTGCACCCCATAAATTAATCTCTTTTATAAAATTAACAAACTTGGCGACAAGCAGGCCTCTGTTTATTTCGGGGTACCCGAATATATCCAAGAGAGAATAAATATTCTGCCTTAACATAAGTTCTTCACCCTCGGTCAGGATAGCTATGGGAATGGGCATCTGCGCAACTTCAGCTGATGTTTCCGATCCTAAAGACACCTTTGCGCCCGGCCTGGGAAACGCTTTTATTACGGGGCGAGAAACGCTTTGTGGACAAGGATTACGGACGTTTACCCTGGCACCCGCCAAATCAACAGGCGCAAATATTCTCTGAATAGCCTCGGGAGGAACACCTTTTTGTCCAATAATATTTATAAGTTCGGATGATGCCTGCGAAAGGGCCCCTTTAAGGTCTGGCAGCGGATAACCGGACAATAATGGCATAACCACCTGATGAACGCTTCTTAAAGTCCTTAAGGTATAGTTAATTTCGGCAAACCCAAGCCCCTGGGCCTCATTCTCCTCAAAAGAACGAGTGAGGCTTCTTAAAACACAAATCAGAGAAGATAATGCTATTGTCACAAATCTAGGGGTGCCCTCAGCGAAAAGAAACATATAATATTTATAATCATAAATAATCTTATCTTCTTCCGAGAAATTTTCTAACTTATTAATAACAATATCCTGCAGCCATGCATTATACTGATCCTTATCGTACTCTGCTCCGGATTGGGCTGGCATGCCCAACCTTTCTTCAAGAACGCTCACGGCGTATTCCTGAGCGAACTCGCGTTTCCAGACGTTCTTATTAAATGCGTCTACCGCATCTTGAATTTCCCGGGGAAAAAACTTTCTGTTACGCTGCCAGAAATTAAGATCTTCGGTATTTTCCGCTATATCGTGTAAAAGAGCAACCATAACCACATAAGGGTTGTATTCATTTAATTCTTCCGTCATAAATTTAGCCACTTCTAGACAATGCTGGTATTTAGGGATAAGGCGGCCAAAGAACAATATGGAATCACCATCGTAAGCACTCAGAACAAGCCTTACCGTACGCCTGAAATATTCTGCCTGAGCCCGGCTAAAAACTTGATTCCTCAGGCGCAACCGCCTGTATACAGCATTAAACTCCCGCTGATATTGCCTGCGCAGCTGCCTGTTTTGAGGCTGGCGGAAACCGGTAATGCAATCAAATAGCTGTATTCTGTAAATATTATGGGCACTCAAGAAAGATTTCATAAATGGAATTGTGCTAAGCTTATGTTCTACGTTAAAAGCCTTATATAAAATAGCGGTCATAAGCAGCAATACCGGCAATTTTATATAATGGCCGTAGGGTAAGGCCAACCATACCATAACGGCGATTGCAATTGCTACCAGAAATTCTAACAACAAAGACTCCAGGCATTTAAAAATCATAACAATAATATCTTTGGCGTTAGCAAATTTTCTTATCATAAATAGTGCCGAAGCGGAATCTTTAATATTAATCTCCCCCTCTTCGGCAGCATAAATAATCCTTTGCGTAAAGATCCTGAAATTTTCCAATGCCCTTGCCTCCTGGTGCTCATCCAGGCCTGAAAAATACCCCTGCTCATAACGCTTAAGAAAAGCTATAAACTCCGGAGAAATGTAAAAACTATTCCTGCTTAACGCATCTGCCAGAGATTGCCCGCGCTGCATAAACAAGAGTCCCACTCTTTGGTTGGCGTTATGCCACTGATAATAATATAAACGCGCCGACTCTATTAATTCTAACAAGAAGTCTGTTCTAAACTTTTCTACGAATTTAACGGGAAAATCAAAGAGCTCTTCTCCTTTAAATACTGCGATAGCCATGGCGCGCCTGGTTTGCTCCCAGTCAGCCTCCATTCGAAACCTGGGCCCGCGATTATATAACCATATCTTCTTAGTCAGTGCTCTGTTCTCTGCCGAACAAATTTCCTCTTGCAATGCGATTAAGGCATAATGCTCTTTAAAAAGCCATTTCCCCGGAGTCCTGATATGTTCTTGATAATCCGTAAAGTTTGGTATGCTAATATTCCCGATTATGTCTTCAAGCGTAACTACGCCCCGGCTATAAGCAACGTGGCCGATCTCATGAAAGAATGCCATCGCAAAAGCGGACAGATATTCAGGAAGAACTATCATGTCACGAGTGCCTAAACCTATCATTTCGCCCTGAGTATCTACTATATATATAGGTCCGCTGTAATCACGGCTAAACCACTCTATAATACGCCGGGCAACAGGATTATTTTCAAAAGGCAAAACACTTATCATTTCCTGGACGCAATCTTTGCTAAGCTCATTTATCACTCTTAATCTTAACTTCTTAACCCCTTGTTTGGAATCTTCTGCGGATCTGGCTTTAAAACAAACGAATTTCTTTCCGTCTTCTTCTATAACTTGCGGCTGGCTATATAATTGCCAGTTTCCTATACATCCGCCTCCGGCTACCGGCCCGGCAACAGGCTTCTGCTTATTTTCAAATCCCCATAATTTCTTCTTCCAATTGTCTATTTTAGAGTTGTGCAATAACGCCTTCAACCAAAACACCTCTGCTACTAATATGCCAAGAAAAACAATAATCCAGATAACATCTCCTATAGGGGCTCCAGCAATAAGCGCCAGAGGCATAAACGACATGAGCATCGCGCTGTCTCTATCCCGGCTGCGCGCTGGTTCCTCAGATACAGCATCCACAAAATTAATAAATACATACCCCCATGCAGGGAACACGACAAATAACTTGTTGCCCATTAGCTTAAATTGCGTCTGTCCGCCTGAAATAAGCGTATCTGTAATACTGCCTCTAATTCTTCCGGGTGCTTCTGTTGTATCAGAGTAATAATTGAATACTGAGTCCAGGCCCAACTCCACGAAAAGCGGCTGGACTGAATTGTTAATTAAGACCACGCTGGTTTCTTTGCCTAAACAACGCAGGCACGGGAATAATCCTGAATTCTCGATGCCCGCAAAACCTTGTTTTGAAAGCGCCCGAATAGAATCTTCATCCAGAATTTCCGGAATAGTTACTCCTGTGCGGATATTCTCCAGGTAAGCGCTATAAAACCCGCTGTCAAACCGCCTGAAAACAGGCGCTGAAGCAAAACGTGTAATCTCTGGCAAGGAATCCATTACAGGATGCTTCTGTGAAGCTTTCAATACATCCGGATAAGAAAACGCATGGACAGCCGCATCAAGGGAGAGCGTCCTTAATACATCTCCTTCGCTTTTATGCATTCCTAATATCTGACTTAGGGGCAATAAAGGATATCCGGGAATGACGCACAATATTGCGGTAAGGGCAAGAGATTGTTCCGGGCTAAATTTATCCAAAGCCGGGACTGTATCGTGGGTCTCAATAAAATGAATGCTGTGCACCAAGGCATTATTATCCGGGCCCATAAACAAATAAGTGCGCAACTGCCCCATGTTCCCCGAACAAATCAAATTATAGAAATTATAATCATAAAGAATCACCCCCAAATTATGCAGAATCTGGGTCGCCCAAGGGCTGTTTTCGTAATATTCTCCGGTAACGAGCATGCCCGGGTATCTTTGCTGTACAGCCTCCATAACATCCTGCCAGAATTCTGTCTCCGCTATATCAGAGCCATCATTTACATCTAAGAGCCATCCCCAGGTACGATAGAAATTCACCAATAAGGTTGCATTAATATGGTCTACTCTTAAGCCACCATTGCAAGTGAGCCTGGCAATCTTATCAAGAACAATATCGATTAAATATCTCCTGGCTCTTTTGTCTAGAAGATTAATTTGTGCTAAATTCGCACACTCAACACCGTCAATCTTAGCCCACATCGGATAGCCATCGGCGTTACGCATGGCCAACCCCTCTATTAATCCCGGGAGCGGCGAATCAATAGAGAGTTGATACGGCACAAAATCAAGCATCATCCTGATGCCTATCCTACGTAAAATTTTGGCTGTTTCTATAAACTCTCTATCGCTGCCCACGCAAGGATTAAGCATATAATCAAAGATATCGTATCCCGATGCCTGGCTTCTAGCTGTTTCGCTATGCCTCCTGCTTAGTTCCTCCATCCTTCTGGCGGATTCCGGGCTCTCCTGCCAAATAGCCTTAAGCCAAAGAATGCCGATACCCAATTCATAGAGCCAATCCCAGAATCCACTAGGTATGTTTTTCGCATCCGTATGGTAAGTTTCTCTGCATAAAGCGCGCGCATCAGCCTCCACAATAATACTGGTAGACTCAGCCGACAGGATTGCATATAAATATTCCATGATATGCTCTGGATATATGGAAAACATCCTTTGCGAATCTGAAAAACCGGTGTAATTCTCTTCAGCAACAACACATATACTATTTGTAGGCATATGGAAATTAAACTTGACACCTTGCGGCCTATAGACAAAAACTATATCCGACTCTCTATAATCACTTATATCCGTATCAAGAAATGGAATATTGCGCCTCGTGAATTGACCATAAACTCCTTGTATCTGCGGCCCGATAATAACTACTCTAAGCTGCCCATACAAACCTACCACAATTCTTCTAAAGGCTTCCAGCTGTTTTCTGTCCAAAGCTCGACATCCTAGAGGCTCTACAGCGCTATCAACGGCTGTAGCTATGGCCTTAGCCGCGGGCACATACGTACTATCCCCCGTAAAAAGATTGCCTTGATCTGGAAGCGCGCGCTCTTCCGGCTTGCGCAGCGGCTTTCTCTGGGTTTCGACGGAATCATCTATATAGTCGCCGCGATAAAGCGCCAATACAGCGCGCCTTACTTCGCCCAAGGTCAACTGCCGTGCTTTTAGGCTTGCGTACTTAGAATAAACCTTATCATTTAATATCATGCTATATATCTGGTCGACGAACTGAAGCGGATCACGCAAAGAATCATTACCGTATATCTCTAGATAGTAACGGAACAAACCCTTCTTTCTAAAAGCTTGATTATAGTAGGTATGAAGCAGCCTTCCTGCGGCTTGCCTATCATCTCTACAAAGCTGCATAAATCCGGCGATATTAACCGTAACATTGGTAAACACCTCTCTTATTATGGAATTTAAGTTTTTGTAACGTTCTTTAAGCTTCATATCGGTAAGTTCGTGCTTTATGCTAAAATAAAGCTGGTTGGGATCGGTAAAAGTACGAAGATCAACGGTAATTATATAGCGGCCGCCTCGCTTGGAAAGTTGTGCTGCCTTCCAACAAGAAAATCTTACCTGCACCAATACATTAAAGTCGTCTCTAGAGAACCTTTCGCTATCAGAAATAACTATTCTGCGCATAACCTTCAAGAGTTTTTCGTTAAGGTCGAATACTTCCTCATTACTATCACAAGGTACTAATGCGCCATATTCGCCATGAGCATAAAGCTCTGGCTTAGTTTCACCTCTGGCGTAAAGGAACCCATCTTCGGCCTCGCTATTAATAGGCGGATCGGGCGGCAGCGCGTTAAGTATATACTGCTCGACTCCGGGCATTGTCCTAAGAACAGCTGCAGCAGCGCTTTTTACGCCTTCGTCGGTATCTTTATGAAAAGACTTATAGATAATGTATCTCGCGCGGCCACCCATCAACTTTGCAAGCTTCGCTATAGCCTGCTTACGTATATCCGGGTTAGGATCTTCCAACTTCTTCTTCCAGCTATCTGTTTTGCCTTGTATCCAAAACGCCCTGAACCAAAGCACTTCTATGGCTAATATGCCAAGAAGCAATAGTATCAAACCAATATCTCCCGCAGATACTCCCGTAATTAACGCAAAAGGGGCAAAGAACACGAACATCGCTTTATCATCTTGCGTGGTCTTAGCTTTATCAGGCGCAAGACTATCCAAGGCATCCAAAACAGAAGCTATGGCTGCTGCCTGCTGATAAGCGCCCATAGGATATGAATAAAGATACGGCTTATCTTGCAAATCTCTAAGCTCAAAAACTTCACCCGAAACCAATTCGGGAATCCCGCCATCCGTATAAGGACTAGCCATTAAATTATAATATTCGTTTACTAACTGCTTATAAGCATCTTGCCGTGACATAAGCCTATATTTAACCGCATTAACAAGATAAATCGGCAAGAGCCAGCAACGCGCCGCCCCATTATCATAAGCCTCCTGGTTATAACCAAAATCTTTTTCGCGAGACCTGATCCCTCCGGGAACACGCAGCTTCTCACCAACAATCTCTAAAGTTCTTACTGAATACTCTTGGTCTAATAAACCAGAGCCTAGTACCAAAAGCTGGGCAGGCCTAATTGTTTCGTCGCCAATAGCTTCTTGAGGTGTTTGGCAGGAATTATTCGTTCCTAAAATATCGAATAATGCATTGCGCTTAGCATTCCAGAAATACTTCAAGAAATTACTATCTACTAATTGCGCAATTCTTTGGTATTCTTCGCCATATGCGGGGTCTATTTCTGCCATGCGATTTAAGACCCTAAACCAATAAGCCTGCAACTCCACCGGATAACCCTGCCTCTGCGTATCGGGACTGTTCATATAAGTTGCGCCTGCAGGCGAATAAATAAATCCTGTATCCTTGTTCATATGTACGCTATTAGGGTTACGCGCCTCTTCAGCGCTTAGCATATACCTATATATTATGCCCCTTAACAGCTCTCTTAGCGGCATATCATTAATCTGAATGTCTAAAATCCCGGCATCCCCGGGGTTACGCCTAACATATTCGTAAACAGCTTCCACAAATAATAATGGCGCATCCGCAGTATGCCAATCTTCAATAGGCTCATGCCAGAGAAGAGGGATATTCAACATCACCGCGCCATCCTGCCTGGCTTGCTTGGTATCAATAAAACCCGCCCATCTTAAAAGCATACTCTTTGCTGCAGCAAAATCGCCGTTTCTGGCAAGATGCGAAATCACAAATATCGCGTCTCTTGCGCACTCAATAAGGCACGAAACACAGACCGGCGCACCGGCATATTGCCCATCGTCTTTTATCCACGCACCTGTGTTAGCAAAAACTCCTTCTGCCAAGGAATTTTCTGCATTATCAAAAATAAAACATGGCAACAATGCTCGTAAGCGAGTTTCTGAAGAATGTTTATTTTGCTGATAAGCTACGGCTTCCTGTGTTTGTGGAATATATGTATAGGGCGAAGTATAAACGCCTGTGTCTGACGAACGTCCCCTCAGGCCTGCAATATTCGCTATTAATATGCCTTCTTGATCTCCTATCCTAACCGAATGATCATCGGAAATAAAAACCGTGTTTCCATTTAGATGCCCTGTGCAGGAATTAACCATTACTACCGGCTTACCGAGTACTCTGTTGCTAAGTTGCGGCCACTCAGCAGCGTATTTATCGCAGGCGGCAGATACGATTACCAATGCATCCGCGCTACGCAAATCCGAGACAAAGAAATCAGCATAGAATCCATCTTTGATGATTCTTTTTACCTCTAGGCATATAAGAACAACCAGCTTAAACGCTCCGGAACTATTAGTTATTGAAAAAGACCTGCGGGCTTCCAAGTATCCGAATTTCTTAAACTTCAGATTACCCGCGGGCTTGCTAAGGATGACAACGGCTTGAGTATCGCCGCTATACCACTCGCAAAAAATTATTCCGATTCCGGATTGCCTGGATGCCTCAGTCAAAATATCTGTCCTGGCATCTATAATTTCTTGCGAAGTCCATACAGGACCATAACATTCGGGGAATACTACCAGATCCGGGGCATCATCGCCCAATAAAGACAACTTACCGACAATATCACTCATCCTAGTAGTATCTGCTTGATAATCATCGCTCTCTTTAATTTGTATAGCTGCTATTCTTAAGCCCTCTTTGACTACTAGATTAGCCAAAGCGATAGGAAGCTCAAGCTCTAATTCAATGATCTGAATGGCAAGTATCTTTTCATCGGATAAAAGAATATTGCCCTGATGTAAATGTTCATGTCTATCCACAAAGACAATAAAATCACGGGTTTCTTGGGCGGTAAAATTATTTGTGGCGAGAATATCATTAGTCTCTTCGTTGGTTAGAACTGTTATTATTTCGCGGGAATCAAGTTCGTAGTAAGCAATAGCAGCTTCTTCCGGAGGGCCGGTGCGCTTACCTGAATCAACCAGGTACTGCGCCAAAACCTGCGCTGCCTCAAGATGACGCTGGAGCATTGCTTTTACTCTTGGCTTTATGTCCGGGTGATCATGAAGGAAATCAGAGAGGATTTGGGGGATAAAAGTGCGCTGAGTATCCTTTGTCTCAGAGAAAATATTCAGATTCCAAATCCAGTTCATTAGCTTGGTGTTTCTAAGGAGGATAAATAATCTGGGCAACAGCCCTAAGACGAGCAAGACAACCGCTGCAACGTAGAAATAAACCACGACTTCCGGATTCAAACCTAATTTAGGATTATGCCAGTCGATAAGGTTAGTAAAATATAACCCTATGGCCGCAGCATAGGTTATCTGCTGTAAGAGCATATTAATAAAATACCCGAATCCGTATCCTGCCCAGTAGTGCCGAAACTCATTGCGTATTTCATTCTCAATAAAAAGATACCAGGTCATCCCGCCGTAATTCATTTCTATAATCGAGCCAAAACCCATAATCAGCGAAGAAATAAAATAAGCTACCGGCAACAGGCCCAAACCCCAGACGTGCGTAAAGACAAACGGCAGCATATAAAACACAACCACGGTATTTATTATGCGCATCCAGACAATCTTCTTCCATTGCGAAATAAGCCTGTCGCGTTTAGCATCGGCGCCGGAAGCACCGTCAGCCTCATCAACGGCATTGCTGGCTTTAAAAAGCGAATAAGCGGAAACTATCTGAGTAATGACAAAAATAAGCAAGCTGGAAATCGCCAACTTCGCCACATTCTCGCCCATAATGTTAATGGGTAATAAAATAAAAACCATGGAAAACCCGGCCAGGATATTGCCTAAAAGCATACTTAACTCACCCGAGGCAAATATCTTGTCTTTGCGCTGAATGCTATGCCTGAAGAAATCAAGATAAATACGCCCCTGCTCCAGCAGGGTAAACGGTTTATTATGGTATCTGACCAAAGAACCAGCGAATGCATCGTCTAAAATATTATCAAATCCGGGCAATATAAACTGGGAGTGCTCTTCTCTTAACATATTCCTTAATTTTTCGGTGGTGCCTTGCTGACGCAGGCGCTCTGCTTCCCATGAACCGTTTGCATATCCGGGGCTATCCATGGAACGCCGATGATAAGCAAGCGCTATATCCGTTTGCGGGGTTATCTCTTTATCCAGCACTAACACCTGCTGCATATCATCTTCTACGATATCCTCCAGCGGTGTTTCGGGAAGCTCTGTACCTTCGGCCCTGCGCACAGAAACCACGGTCACATCTTTAAACCAAAAGAGCATTCCGGTTTTCTTACGGTGCACTAAAACTGAAGCGTCGATAATCTTTGTATTTCGTTCCTGATCTAAATGATATATTTCAAAATATTTATACGGCGATCTGTCCGGAACCGGCAACTGAATGGTTTTGTAACAGATAAGGCCATCGCTTGCGGGATCCTGGCAAGGGGCCTGAACCGCGGGTAAATCTACTGACTTCCAGAATATTACTGCCAATGCCTTAGATAACGCATAAAAACCGAGAAGAACATATATAGGTAAGGATAACCAACCGTTGGCAATAGCCGGCAGAAGCATACCCCCTACAACAGGAATGGTCGGGTTAAACAAAGTACCTAAGGCTATTCCTAAAATTAATAGAAATGAGAATATTATACTGGCTGTGCCGCGGGTGACTGTCCAGTAATTGTTCTTGGTGTGCTCCGAAGCGCTCGGATTAAAACGCAGAGTCACCTCATATATATTCCAGTTGTTAGACTCCTGGGAGAGATCCTTAAGCGACATAGCAATATAAATAAAGCCCATAGAGATTAAAACCAGAATGGGCATAGGCACAGGTAAAATGCTTAAAAACCCGGAGACATGCCCGCTCTTAATAAAAGCTGCCGCGGCCAATATCACCTGATAAGCAAATAAGAACGCTAAAGCATGCAATACCTGGAATACCGTAACCCTGATGCGATCCCGGCGTATACTCTTATATGCCTTGATACCTTCTTCTATAGTGTGGCCTCCCCGGCGCACCTTTATGATATCTTCTCCTTTTTTAATAATATCCACCCTATCCATGCCCTGGTATATCCTGGGGAGCCGGACCATGTAAATAAAAGAATAGAGCATAGGAAACATTACCAACGCCAAAGCCAAAACATTAAAGTCCTGCGCCAGAAGAGATAAAGAATAACCGATGAAAACATTAAGGAGCCCGAATATCGGTACAGCGATAAATTCTCCTACCTGCTGCCATCTAAATAGCCGGTTGGATTTAAGGGCATTAATATAAGCGTCTATTTTTAACAGGCTAAAGATATTTTTCCGTACAACACCTAATCGCTTCTGGAGTTCTTCTAATTTAGCGGCGACTTGAGCGTATCCGGGTACTTTCTTTTGTTCTTTTACGGCCTGGGCGTGGGTTAAACCGTTAACTTCGGCATTATCGTGGCGGGTGACTGCATGCAGGGCTATCTTAAGCAGGGCTGCGTCGGGGAATTCGCTTAAGAATAACTCTTTTGCGGATTTGGAGAAATATATCTTGTTAGGCTCTGTGGCAAAGATGATTGCTTCCGGCAGGTCTTCCGGAGGCCCGCGGATGTAATTGGTGATTTCGTAGAATTCTACAGGAATATCATTCTCTTTTATCCCTAAAGAGTTAAATTCATCGATTGGACGGGTTTCAATAGTACCTTCAGCAATGCCATCAATATGGAATTGTCTTTGTTCAAAAGCCATGTTGCCGAAGAAGCCGAACGGCAGTTCGCCAGAGCGATTACCGATAGGTAAAGATGCTATATGTTCAAAAAGCGGAGAATCCGGACCGGGATTGCACATATCAGCCGTCATCTGGAAGTAACGCTTAGCTAAAGGCCATTCCCCTAACGTGCTGTGCATAATACCCATCCAATAATAAATATTAGCAGCGCCTTGAGGATACGCGGCTTTCGCTGATTGAAGCATCTCAATTAAATAAGGGGCTGCTTCTCTTAAGAGCCCTGTTTTATTGCTATTTCTACAGTCATTCTCTCCGGCAAGAAAATTAAGATACTCTGCGTAAGCAGGGGCAAGATTATACGGTGCTTCAAGCTCAATGGGGCGGCCTATCTCATCAAAGAGCAAAGCAACTTCATCGTGCCCTAATAATAGAATATGGGCAAATGCTACATAATTTAACAACACATAACATCTATCAAATCCACAAATACCCTCCAGGCCGGCCACAATTTCTAAAGTTTCTATTAAAGCTACCGGCTGCCCGACAAATATCCGCTCTATACGATGCATATATTTTTCATAGAACAACGTATGTTTACCGTCGTAAAACAATAGCCCCATATCAATCGCCCTGCTGACATTACTGCATATTTCTACTGTCCTGCCGGAATCATCTAAAAGACAGCTCATAGCTTCTTCCGTTTCATAGACAGCGGCTACGCCACAAGCCTCTACGTAATCTGAATCCTCTAAATAATCATCACAGATAACGCGCAAAGTTTTTAAATAGGCTATTTTTCTATCTGCGTATTGCTTAAACGCTTCATTATTGCCTGATAATAACGCTGATGCTGCCAGCCATGACAAAACCCGGATATGCGCAATATAAAGTTTTGCCTTAAGGGGATAATCAAGGAAGAAATTATCTTGCTGGCTGCTAAACAGCGCAAATACCTTTTGGGGCGTAAGCCCATCCGTAATTCTCTGCAGATAACTGAATAACTCTCCACCTTCTGCCAAATGCCGCAAAACAATTACCCTGGCAACATTTTCTAACGCTAAAGCATCTATACCCATACTTTGCGCTACCCTGTTCACCTCGCTCCTGGCTAATTTATGCGCTAATTCCGGAGGCTTTTGCCTTTCTAATAGATATTTCTCATCTAACTCGTGAACCAGGAATAAAGCCAGAAGGCTCGGAGCCAAGGATTCTACGACAAAATCCGGGATGCTAATTATGCCTGAGCGTATAATGCTTAAGAAATAGTTTTCAGGATCAGAAAGCATTAAATCTCTAAGCCAATAAGGAGTCTGTATAACTATTATGTTCCCGGCTGCCATCAGGCTGTTAAATCCTATATAATAAGGCAGGGCAAACTGCGATAGAAAATCTGCTGCTTCGCTCAATTTATCCCCAACCCATGGCTCCCGACAAGCAAAATCCTGCGGCTGGGCTAAAATTCTATCTAATGCCGGAGTTAATTCCGGATGCTGCTGTTTAAATATTTTTATATGTTCCGCGGGGGACTTGCCCTGATGCATCGCGCCTAAAACATCTCCCTCAATGGGAGCGATTTCAATAGGTTCGTCAGCAATACTACTTCTCCTTTCTTCCGAAGTCATATTGCCGAAGGAGCCAACGCTTGTGTCATCAGCATCCGGGGTAAAAGAACAGGTGCCCGATTGGATTAGCGCCTGGCGCCCGATTGGATTCGCGCCTGGTGCGAAATTATATCCCAAAGAAGATAAGAATACTGGCTTTACTCTTGCTACTGATAGCTTTGACCGCATCTCGGCAATAATTTCTTCTGCGGAAAGAATTAAGAAACCTTTTTGCCTATCGGTAAGACTTTTCTCATCCGCCCCATCAAATATTGTTACGAATTCCGGAGCCAAAACCGTTATTGCCGCAGAAGCCACCCTAAAATATACAGCTACCTCAGTAGCATAAGGAGCATTCTTTAAGGCCTGCGACACGCTGCGCTCATAAACGCGTATTTCAGCTGTCTTGGTAAATAAATCTCTGGCGTTCTTAACTTTCTCGGCGCGGGTAAATTTAAAGTCATCGGCATGCAGAAAGCTAAAAAGATAGGTAAGCCATTCTGTAAACTCGCAATTAATTAGTTCCTGTAGCAATTGATTAGTAATAATATTATTTGATTTATTCGTGCTTAAAATCTGGTTTATTAACCAAACTTCCGCTATCTCATGTATAAAAGGATAATAATTACCCTGGCTTATTTCCCGCGCGCAGAATATCTTAATACTTTCAACGCCGCAAGGATAACCACCCTGATTAACGCTGTACATTGACATAGAAGTCAGGCTTCGCTTAAACATTGCAGAAGAAGCTGCAGGATTTAACTTGGCCATAATGTCTGGCACTTTTCTATTCACCACCCTGATATTAAATGCATCCATAACCCCTAACAACCAGGCTAACGCAGCCCCCTCACCAAGCCTCTCAACAAAAATCTTTTTAAATTCTTCGGTAACATCTTCTTCTTGCATGCTCTGTACCTGTATATCAAATATATTGTTATCGCATGAATCACGGAGATCCCGATGCCACTGTTCGTGTTCTTCTATAAAGTAAATTAATTCCCTGATATACTCATCACTGTAATCAGACGGCAACACCTTCCTTATTTGATCCGGATCTAACGAGCCATCTTCCGCACTAAGAGCGGATGCGGAATAAATAGCAAAATCGTTATTCAAATCACACCAGGCAACCTCTAGGCCATTCCCAGACTCAAGGATAGCCAGATATTCTTCTAAGATCTTCAATACCCGGGTGTGTCTCTCTAAAATACCCCTTATCCCTGCATCTAAATCGGAATGGTCTTTTAAATATACTAAAATACCTTCTGAGGTTAAGGTAACTTTATCTACTGCGGAAAATTCCTGAAGCAGGCTATCTATCTGTAGAGAAGTAATATGCCCTCCGTTGCTGCTAACCATAGCAACCAATCTCTTTATCGCCGCAGGATTATCCAGCTGCGGATGTTGCGTTACAGCTTCAGCTACCTCTTTTGCCTCCTGCCCAAAAAGCCTTTCTTCGGCTTTCAAATGGCTGACCAATTCATCGCGCCGGGCTAAGCGCTGTACACGCTCCTCAGCTTTAACCTGCAAATCCGTTACCAATATGCGTAAAGGCTCTAAAGCCAAACGCGTCTGCTCCGGAAAATCCTCTGATACCCCATTTTCTTCTATCACAACAGATAATTCCTGAAGATAGGCTACGCGCTCTTCGGCATCATCGATATCCGTCAATAAATTGTTTAATACCCTCTCAAACATCTCTCTTAGATTACTTTGCAAAACAACTACTGCTTCATATAATTCATGCCTAGCCTGAGCAATCGGCCCTGCGGAAACATCATACGCTCCGATATAATGTAATACCGCCGCCTTGCCGGCAATAGCCTGAACAATACTTATCAACAATTCCTTCTGCGTGGCTATCTTATTATCAGCTCCAAGCGCCTCGGATTCTAATTCCTCATAGCTAGATAATTCCTGGTCTCTGTAATATTCGGTACTTTGCCCAATAAACTCAAGGCAGCCCTGGATTAACAAAGCTATACGCCCATCAAACTCATTTACGCCAAATGTGCCGGCTAAAGCTGATAATTCTGTAATTGCTTCATCTGCAGGCGCATCACAAACCTCTCCGGCATCCTGTAATTTCTTCTCTAAATTAGCAATGCCTAAATTGATAATTGCTTTAACTCTTGCCCCAAGCAACGCCTCTAACGCAGGAACATGCCTTCTAATCGTTTCTGCGCTTTCTGAAATATCAAGCGCATTCACAGCATCCGATAGAATCTGCCTAAATTCTAACAAACGCTCAAGCGGGCACTCCCGGTTTAATTCTTCCTCTATATCGCGTAAACCGTCAAGCGCTACTGCTAACGCCCTGATCTCTATAATAGTTGCTTGCAATTCGCCGGCAGCCTCTTGCGGCAAAGAAGCTGTCCGTCCGGCTAACTGGCTTAACTCACTCAAGATACCCGGAACTTCCTGAAGCTGGCATGCAGACAACCTGGAACGTAGACTTTCTAGCTGATTAACTAACCCTGACCTCGCATCTAAAATACCTGTTTTAGCGGCAACTTCCGTTTCTAAGTACGTTATCTGATTCAGCATATCTGCCTTATCTGCAGAAGACATTAATGCTAGGGGCACAGAAGATACACGCCTGCGCAAAGCATCCAATCTATTGGATAAGGGGGCTAATTTTTCCAAAGAGTCTGCTCCCGAAAAAGCCTGTTTTATTTGGCCTAGTTCATTGTTAAATCTTTTAAGACGGAAGGCAACATACGCGGATTTCCTTCTATTGATTTCTTCTCGCAATTCCCGTAGAAGCTCCTCAATTTCCTGCCACTGCTCTATACTTAACACTGCCTGCTCGTCTGCCGTAACCTCCGGCTCTCTTAAAACTCCAACCGCTTCGTCTTCTTGTGCTTTAGCAACATCCAAAGCGCGAACCTGCCCAAGGCATTGGCTGATGCGGTCTCTCAAAACAGGCATTACGCCTTCGGCAAGTTGATCAAACATCTGTTGCCTATGCAATGCCCGATCCCGATAACCGGATATTGTAACATTAGCTTCCTCTAAATATTCTATGACGGTTAGCCCGGGGTAGTATCTTGGTAATCCGCTATTGTCTAAAGCTGTATCAAGTTTCGTGGCATTAGCAGCTGCTATAGATAGCAAAATCTGCAAGGCTTCCAACCTCTGCCTGAATATATCTTCAGGCTCAATATATCTTATCTCCCGCAAATTTATTTCCAGCTCAATCAAAGCTTCCTGTACGCATAAAGCAGCTGAAATATATGCTCTAGCTGTTACCTGCTGCCCATCATCTAAAACTAGGCCCGCCGGCAGGATAACGAATCCCGGCTGGTTGGCCCTTTGCCTGGCTATACCAAGAGCTACATGGTCGCGTATCCCCACAATCCGCTCAAACCAACGCCTAAACCCGGCTTCAAATTGTTGTGCCTGAGAGATACCAAGCTCGCTCCTTCTGGCTATAACCGCATTACGTAATCTCACCAATGAGCTATTCAGATATTCGTTAGTTTCGGCTAATGGATCATAGGAGCCGGCTCTATTTTCTAAAGCTGCTATGGCCTCCCTATCTGCAGCCGAGGTTAAATCTGCTACACGCAGGCGCTCAACAGCAAAAACTGACTGCATCTGAGGGCTGGCATTAGCTAAAACGGCTTCACCACTTGCACATTCTATAAGATCTGCTAAGTCACCGGCAGAAGTAACATCAGCTAATAATTCAACCACTCCGGAGTTAACTATCGCTTCATCTGCCTCTTGCTGTAACTGAGCTATACGCTCCCAAGCACTTGTAGCTACCTGGGCAACCAAAGGATCATCTGCATCAAGCTGAATAATATAAGCATCCGCTTCTTGTTGTAAAACAGTTACCCCGCTAACCAAAGGCTCTGTTTTTATGGAGGATATGACGCCACGCAGCCCTTCTTGCGCTTTAGATATTCTTTCCTGCTTTGCCGCGTCCGCCCTTGCCTGCGCTGCCTGCTTAAGCCTGGCGTTCTCTGCTTGCAACTGCCCTAAAAACTCTGCAAGGCTAATCTGGGCCAACTGGCCGCTACCATTAACCCGGCAGATAAGATTTGAAAATGATACCTTTAAGAAACCATCTCTCCAGGGCTGCATAATATCGTACGCACGCGTAGCAACTTCTTTCTCCTCTTGCCGGTCCCTGCCAAAAATGCGCTCCTTCCAGGTTATTATTTCTACGGATATAATTAAGACAAAATAATCACGTTCTCTGTTTATAATATCCCAATTGCATGACGCGCTATTTATACCGCTATCTCCTTCTCCGAGAACAATAGAATAGCCTGTAATACGAAAGAATGTTTCCCTGACATCAGCCCAGAAACGCACAGCTTCATCGTGGCGCAATATAAGCGCTCCCTCATTAAATAGTTCCGCCAGATTGCGCAAGTTTTCTCTTTCTGCCCGGGTTTCAGGAATTATGTTAGTAAGATAAGGCTGTGAGCCCAAACGCAATAAGTTAGCATTGGCGCCGCCATTGCCGTTTGTATGTTTGCGTAGCGATATCACGCGGGCAATAAGCCTGAAAAACTCTATATCAAAGCGCGAAGTATCCGCTGCTATGCCTAAGCGCAAACGCAAATAAGCATTGATCATGTCTGTTAATTCCGGATCATTCTTATTCGGAGTAAACGCCTTCTCAATAGCCTGCCTGTCCGCAGGAGCAGCGGCAGCGGATAATCCGGGCAGCGCGCACCTGCCTGCTAAGGCGCGCTCCAAAGAGGCTGTAAGCTCTTCCCTTGCGGCTTGAGTATCGGTGATTATAGCGCTGCTTGCGCCCCATTCATCAGCAAAATCTACCCGCACTTCCTGCAAAAGCCCTGCCTTTATCAAATTCTGCTCCACTAAAAGATTGCCAAAAATCTTATCGCCTTCTGTCTCAAGACGTAAGCCAATAGCCAGAAACATCATCCCTGACTCGCTATAAGAATTGGGTTCTTTGCTGAGAGGATCAAGCTGGGCATACCCGTGCTCCGACAAAAACTCTCCGGCAAAGTCCCTGAACCGCCTTAACCCCTCTTGAGCATAATAGCTGCCCTCGCCAAAATAACTCTCCAGAAATGCCTTAAACTGCCTGACAAGAGTTTCTTCTACCATCTCGCTAAGAGTCCTAGACTGACGAGTAGTCTCCCCTATTGAGCGTATAACCTGATAATAAAAAGTGTTAGCGACAATAAACAGCAAGCAGCGGGTCATGGCATCGATAGCCACCGGAAGATTCTCTGCGTTAACAGTAAAACAGCGTACACTAGCTACCCCTTTTAACCGAGAAGCAGGCGATACCACAATTAATCCTTGCGGGAGAACATGGAGATCCTGCATGCCCGCATCAGAAAAAGACAGTAAATAATTATAAATATCAATAGCGTCGGGATAATTAGCAGTTGCGTTGTAACTAAGCATATATACTGATTGCCAATCCTCTTGCGCTAATGAAGACGAACTTATGTGTTTAATAATATGGGGGCTTAGAAAACGTGCGGGATATACAGCCCTGGCATGTCCTGATGCATCAATCCCCAGCCAGCCCAATATATCATAGTTATGCTGTAGATACGGAGCCAGCCTATCCTTGGGCGTTTTGGGGTCTCCAAAACAATACCCGGCTATCGGCATACGCCCACCGCCCGAGGGCGAATGCACCATATTATCAGCAAATGGCTTGTCCGGGTTGTTAAGCGCGGCCATAGAGCCGTACATCTGCGCGCTAAATTCAATTGCCAAGAAGTCGGCTAGAAGCGTATAGCCTAAAGATGCTACGTGACACAAATCCTGAAAGCCGAAACCTGCGTTAGTAGGAATATCTGCCAAAGCATCTTCCAGCAAAGACTGCCGCGTGCCCAGCCATACAGGGACAGCCAGATGGCTGGCATAAGAGAAAGCCTGCTGGTGGGTTAATCCTGCATGCTGCTGTAAATAAGATACTAGTGATCTTGTAAGAACAATATTGGCGAGTCTTTCTATTGCTCTAAGCGCCTCTTTACCTGCGGTATAGGTATTGATAGAACCTTCGGCAAACATGCTACCATAAGTACGAATCATATCCGGCATATAACCGGCTCCGGGAAACAAAGCGAGCATATCAGCTATTGCATTGCAAGAATCCGAGGCCCTATCAAATCTTTCTACCGGCAGCATCTTTGAGCCATGCTGGTCAAGATAAAAATAAAGACAATAATTAATCTTGTATATCCACGCGCTGAATATATACTGCGCTATCTCACCGCGTAAAATGCTCTTGGCCTCGGCAGAAGAATAAACTCCGCCGTAGCCGGCAGAAAAACCCGGTTCGTCAAGCTCGCGGAACAGCTGGCCGCATTCCTCAAGAAACTCCTGGTCGTACGCACAAAAACGATAACCCCTGCGGAAGCTATTATTAGAAACTTCTATCATTTTCGCAATTAACCAGTCAACGCGCGACCGTTTGCCGCTCACGGCAGAATTATTCTGAAACGGTTTCTCGTCAAGTAAATATTGATAATGCTCGGCAAAATCGGCAACAAACTTTTCACGCTGTACTGCCTGCCAATCCTCAAGCAGCATGGACGAAAAGTACCGGTTATAGAAATTGTTGAAATCACCTACGGTCACTATGTTGCCGTTTTCTACCGCGCGGACAAATTCCTGCCAGGCAGCTTGAAAATCATCAAAAGGTATGTCGGAGAACACTCCACTCAGGCGCGCGCACAAAACAGAGAAATCTGTCGGGGTATTGCAGAGCATATTATTGATAAAATAAAGCTGCTCCTGCAGCGGCAAAAGAATATCTATAAGAAAATCCCTCAGCGCCTTCTCTACGGCAGCAATCTCGCCCTCATCGCTGGCGACTTTGTTTTTTATCAACGCATTTCTTACCTGCGCTAAAATAGCGTCTGCTTTAACACGCAATTCACCGTTATTAAAGGAAGCGGCTATTGCCTTCACCTGATCCGACAGCGCCCCCTCCTGCCTATGCATAATAACAGCACAAATATTGTCTTCTAAGGCTTGTATAAGGCCGAATAACTCGTTTAATCCCAGCCCTTCAATATAAGGGATAAGCGTGCAGTAAGTATCCACCTTAGCGATATTAGCCCCCTGCCCTGAAATAACCGGCAAAGGTATAAGAAATAACGCGTGTACCCCATGGGTAAGCCACAAAGACAGAAATGCCTCTTCATCCGGACAGCCCTCTCCGCGGGCATAAAAAGTTGAAGCATTAGGACTCTCAACTAATAATGCCGCATTACGGATATCAACGCTCTGGGCTGCTGAAGCGGCGTTAAGAATACCCTGCGTCTGAGAAGCATATTCTTGCCCAAAAGTAATCACTACCGCGCTATCCGGCTTTGCGCCGACAAAAGCTTGGAAGTTTAAAGCTTCTAAATTAAGCGGGGCCATATCCATATCGGAAACCACGCGGTTCAACTCATCGTAAGTCATCACTACACCATCTGCATGATAAAATAGAGGGGTGTCCGTCAACTCGATGCTGATATAATATACTCTATCGCCAACCGCAGGACCCTTAATTAACAATAAGATAAATTTATTTGCTGCCCTGTCATAAAACACCAGAAATCCATGGCTCTCTAATACGCGCAATGATCCAAGCAGGCCTAACCAAGTTTTACCGTCAATAACTTCTGCGGGGACATGCGCAAACCATGTGAGAATTTCATCAAGAGAAACGTCATCGCCAAGCAATAATTCCAAGACGCTAATCAAGCAATTCTGCGTTGAAACAACGGGCACGGAACCATCGGTCTTTAAAAGACAATCTTCAACAAATAGCGCCTCATACAGCTTGCTGGGAATACCTGCTATAAATCGTAACGCAGAATATTTATCTTCGGCGTTTTCTATATGCTCATATGTTTGCCCGGTAACAATATCTCTCTGGCTTATTACAAATGCTCCTGGTCCGGAAACAGCTAAAGTGAAACTCTTTTCTCCGATAACAAACTCTATCCTATTAGCATAGTCTCTGATAGTTACCTTAACTTGAATACCGGGATAACAGCAATTAGGACACCTTAAGCCGCCCTCATCCGCAGATCTGAAATATTCAGGGAAAATATGAGTAATAGCATTGAGCATATCGGAAAAATATTCATAAATATCTTTATTGGTGAAAACAAAGGTATCATTGCCGCTATCTGTAACAAATACGGCATTAGGCCATCTGGCGTCGGCATAAATAAACTTATCATTAATGCGTACACTTAAAAAATGCGGGTAGAAATTAGCACTGATGGTAAACTCCCAGGATGGCTTGGTTGGTTCTATTCCAAAACCATATATGCGCCTGACGAACTGCTCGACAATAGCCTCTTTTCTCTCCGGCGTAGACGCCTCGAGATACATATCAGCCATAATAAGAAAATCGTGCGGTAAATTATGCCTATAGATATAATCTTTAATTTTTCTTATAAGCTTTGCATCATCCAATCCCCAGTATGCCTCTAATTCCCTATTTACGGCCATTATCTCTTGGTCAACCAAGCTGTGCCGTCTGTCATCGTGGCACAACAATACGTAAATTAACTCCGGCGGAGCGCGGGAATGCTTATCAAACAAAAAGCTATTCAGGAAAATCTTGTCGCCGCATCTTAACGCCTGGAATCCGCTTAAAGGAGCAATAAATATTTCTGCGCCATCGATTAAAATACTCATAACCTTATCTCTTAATCTTGTGTCAAAACAGCACATTGCCATTAGCTCAAGCCCTGCTCCCTCACCTGTCATGCCGTCTTCTTCCCTGTAAACCCTTCCCTTGATATTATTTATCGCTCCGGGGTAGGGCTCTTCTTCTGCTCTCCCCAAAGATGCGCTCGAGTAAGAAGCATACCGCAAGGGGATTACCCTGTCAGGCGCTTCAGCAATATTTCCAGGATAACCTCGGCCGCTCTTACTTTGCGCTGCCGCTAAATAATCTAGCACGTTCTGCCCATAGATATATCCCGGCCTCTTGCTTCTGGAGGCTATGGCGTAATTCAGCTTCCCTGTTTGGGTCAAAGTAAGTATAAAATTGCGTGAGCGGTTAAATAAAGTCATTAACCTTTCCGGACAATAGAATCCGTTAGAAATAATCTCTTCGCGGCTTAAAGCAACCTCATTAATAATAGCAATTATTCTTGGGCTCATGGACGATAAATCTGCTTCCCTGACATAGCACATCTCTTTAGAGCTAAATAATCTATGTTCTGCTCTTAAATCTATAACCTCTAAACCCAATTCTCGCGCGGCTATAACTATATATTCCGGCTTTAGCCCTCCAAGGACATCGCCGGGCAAAATTCTCTTCAGAGCTTCTACTGCTGCAGCGATAGAAACAAAATCTTCCGGAATTTTCTTAAGAATGGCATCTATCATTGATTTTAAAAATTCTACGCCGCAGCTACAGATACGCCGCTCGCCGTCAATATAAACCCACATCCGCACGCCCTGATTAAACTCAGGCAATATATATATAATCTTCTGCATCTTCCTTTCTTGTAGCCCAAAGACGCCGGCCGCATCTTTCATTATTATTATCCCCAGAGCATCTTTGAGTTTCTCTTCCAGGGCTATTAATGCTGCCGCGGGTAGCGCTAGAGAAGATAGCCACATGTCCTTACCGTGCGGCCGCAGCGTATATTGAACATCACTTATCCTGCCTTCTTTAATCCTCCGCCTGACCAACAGGCATATTGTAGAAATATCCCTGCCAGTTATGCCGGACAGCTCTGTCGGAGAATAGCTGTCGTTAAGCATAATATTATCAAACAAATTGATTATACAACTAAGCGCCGCACTATCAATTCGGCCTTCGTCTGATACCGGAATATATCCACGCGCTGCCAAACCAAGAAATAGGTTATCCTCTACCCCGCGCGTGCTAACAATGCGCCTAAGCTCATCTGTTAAGATAAGCGCGGGCTTTGGTTCTAATTTTCCGGCTGCCCCCAAAACTACACCTTCTAATAACCCTGCGGTTACATCAACGGGTGGATAATTCACGCTTGCCGCAGGAGCCGTAACTGTAACCGACCCCGCCTCTCTAGACGGCTTACTGTTGCTCTTGCGCCTGCCCAGCGCGGGCTTCTGCAGACTTAGCCTACGGCCGATAAAAGCTTTTACGCTGCGCCCGGAAATATATGTGGGTATATGGTTATTTCCGAAAATAGAAGTTTCCAACTCGCCCTTAGCTATTAGAGCCTGAACCGTATTTATAGAATCCACACGATAACCTATTCTCCTGCCTAAAACCGGCACTAATCTTTTTGCAGTATAATAAGCATTCTTACCGATTAATATTTGAGCACGCATAAGCGGCTTATCATTTACAATATCTAAAACCCGCTCTGCCAGTTTGCTTGTATCTCCTTTGATGTAAACCATAGACCTGGCGGCAAAAATTCTGCATAGAATATTATTTCTTACTAAACGCAGATCTACCACGGCAAACCCAAGCTCTCGCGCAGCGGCTACAACATCGTTTTCTTGAATAAGCTTATCTGTTCTTTCTTTTAAGATTTCGCTGACTTGGCTAAGTGCCTCTCTAAGCCGAATGAGTCCCGATGTAATATACCAATTTTCCTCTTCGGCTATTTTGTTTTTCAATAATTCCACCCCCGGCAGGCAAGGATATCTTTCATTGCCGATCTTAATCCAGACCCTTCTGCCTTCGATAAACTCCGGCAAGCCTGCCAATGCATATGCTACCCTGTCTATCGGGATAGAAAGCGTATCCGCCATGGCCTGCAAGGTTATTTTGCCGAATAACAGCTTTAATCTTTCTTCAAGGATTATCCTCATGGCTGCCGGAAACACTAAACACTTTGCATCTCTGCCTTTATGCCCGTCGGCAATAAATATCTCATCTTGCACCACCCTGCCATCAGCTATCATCCCATTTATGCATTCACGAGTAAGCCCTGATAACCTGGCAACTTCAGTAACCCAGTACACCCTCCACTCTAATTCTAAAGATAAACCCAGGACGCAATCCATCACCTCTTCACTAACCTCTTCGTTTTCTCCTGTAAGCACAAAATATCCCTGTTGCGCGAGTTGCCTAAAGAACTCCGGAGATAAACATGTAAAAACGGAGATATTTTGAATAGATCTATCCCTGTCGGGAAGCCAGAGAATATGCAGAAGCTCTCCTCGGTCATAAGGCCGGCTCGGATTTACGGTAAATATCTGTAACCTTATACGCCCGTCTTCAATGCGGTCAGGAATTAACCTGACACTTACCCCATTAAAACCTTCTTTGATTAAAAAGTATAAGCCTTTGAATAAATTAACTTCTCCGCGGGAATTTAGCGCCAGCTTAATCCCTTGTTCGGAGAAATTGCGCCTTAAAGATTGCATGGCATCAAGCCTCGCCTGCTGAGTAGCGTCTAAACACACAACTGCTAATAATTCGCTGAACATCTTTATCCGCTCGTAGCTATCCACCGGACGGAACATAAAACCGTTACGCGCAAAATAATCCGCTATTTCTTCTCCGGTCATATTTATGTAATATCCTGCAAATTTTCTAAACGCCTCACAAACAATCAATATCCTGAATTGGAAATATTCTTTAAATAAGGTATCGAATATAACCGGCGCATTCTCTCTAAGTGCTGCTCCCTTTAAATGTTCATACGGCCTCATTGCCGCTTCGATACGTTCGTACAGGCCCGGATAACCCTTGGGGTCATTCTTATGTAAAACAATTATCCTGGGCATTTGCGAAGAATCGGCTACCAGGACAGAAGCAACATCCCTAAGCATACCGGTAAGAGTGCGGGAGTAAGAAAGCATATCATTTTCTAACGGCAGGGTAAAGAATAGCGGACTTTCTGTATCAGATACAGCCGGCAATATTACTTCCTTTAACTCCGCGATAGTCATCGAAGGTATTCTTGAATAAAGCTCTAATAAGCTCTGATAGGTTATAACTCGTATACCGCTGTATACTCTGATTAACCCGCCAGCAGGAATTTCCTCCTTGGAGATATCCTGCTCATCTTTAATATCCAGTCTGGCTAATAATGCCTCTGCTTGTGCCTTAAGCCTTGCGACATTGTCATCATCACCATTTAGCTCATCAAGCATACCCAAGGCATCCCTTAAAGAATCCCCTATAATTGCCCCATCTCTTGCGGGGTCAAACCCCTCCAGCACAACAAAGTCCGCTACGTCTTTAATCTGCTGTGCTGCAATGCGCAAAATATCTTTTGCAGAAACATCACCCTCAAGCGCTAATAAGGTTTCGCTGGCAAAGAGCCGATCCGGGCAGGCTGAGAGATCACAAAGTTTTGCAGCGGATAAGAAATAAAATACTTCCGGGAGACTAGCTCTTATATCCGCCTTGAAACGGAAACATGCGGTAAGTTGTTTATTAATTTTATGAGCAAAGCCGTATCTAGCCAGAATTTCATGATAAATAATGCAGCTTTGCGAATACTGAACATCTCTCATCAGGTAACCGCCTTGCTGGATATAAATAACTCCGTCGTCTCCGACAAAGCCGCCGTTTATCTGCGCGTCCACAATAATAATTTTTAAACAACCTTTATCAATATCTGCTTTAATTTCTGCTGCTAAGCCGCCTAAACCATTAGCCCACAAATAGGCGGTAATTTCTTCGACCTCTGTTTCGCTTGTCAAAAGATATTTACCATCTCTTATCGCCTTATTAGTAACCTCCTGCCGCCTGTCAATTTCACTTTGATATTCCAAAGATGTCATCTCATCCCTGTCTAAATCAAAGGTACAATCTTTTTGCCCGGCTTCATCTGCCAATCTTTCTTTCAATGTTCCCGGCGTAACGAATAATCCCGGCAATAAGCCTAAATAATACGCCCTCGCCTGAAGGGTGAAAATATCTCCTGCATCAGCCTGCTTAAGCTTGTGGAATTTAGTTCCCTCTATAAACCCCGCTTTAATTAAGCCTGTAATTTCGCCTTCCTCACTTAAAGCGTAAAAGAAAACAACCTTGTGGGTAAAATATACTCCGCTTGAATTAGGCAATGGCCCAAATACATCCAACGGCCTGAATTCTGCTAAAATAAACTTATCCGCCATCTCCTTGGGAAAACCGATCTGCAGTTTGTCTATATTTAACCTGGCATCGGTTTTGGCTGTCCTTAATAACATCAGAGCCGGAACATCACCTTGCAACTGCCAATCTCCGTAACGACGCTGGAATTCCGCAGCCTGGCCGACTAATGAGCCGTCTACGTAATATCTAGCACTATATCTATCGGCGAAACCGCAAGGCTCTTCTTCGTAACCCTCAATTCTTGCCGGCTCGGTAGGGCAATTACCGACATAGAAATAATTCTTGCTAACGGTAAGATATCTTCTGCCCACCCCATAGTCAAGCCCGTCATGATTAAAAACATGCACTCTTCCCTCACCGTCTCCTGTAACCACATTACCTTTAACAATAATTCTTCTGCCTGCAGTATAATATTCTCTATCAAGCCAATGCCCCATCATCCTGGGCGTATTCTGCCCGGATAAATCCTGGGGGGTAAACAAAGCCGTAAATCTGAGATTCTGACGATCCCACTTCACTCTCCCGATTTCTGCTCCTGCAGTATCAGAGTAGGACAAAGAAAGTTCTTTGCTGCCATCAGGACCTAAACGCGCCTCTGCCCATAAGTAACCATATTTTAATGCATTATGATTTAAACAAAAATACGGGCGATTAAGTATAGAATTGTCTAACCTGGGGCCTAAAATAACAAAGGCGACAATTCCTTTCAGCCGCCCTTTTAAAGAAAATGCCTCGAACCTGCCCTTTTCTGCGCTGATACAATGCATAAAAATGCGTTCTCCGGGAACAGTTAGGCTAGCGCTTTTGTCCGTAAACCACTGCGCATATTCATCCTTGATCCTCATAAACTGATGGGTTTTAACTCCCGGGATTACATAAGCATTGAATACCGGCCCCTGGCTATATTTATCTTCATATAAGAATATTTTTATCCTCAGCCTTCTTTTACCATCTACTTTTTCAGCTCCTAGTTTAACCCTTACCCACTCGCCTTTTAGGCCGATAAGTGAAATCGTGAAATAACTGCCTATATACACCACGCCCCTCTGGAGAACCTTAAGTACAATTTCATTTTTGGCTGTAAACTCAAGCAGACTGTCTAAAGCAGCTTCCCGCATATCTTCTTGGGCAAAATAATAAGCGACAAACAATGATCTAAATTCTTCGAAGGCCGATTCATATTTAGCAATTGCTGTTTTCGAAGGCGCTGGCCTAGGGGCTTTCTTTGCTAAGTATCCTCTTAAGGCCGTTATCTCATCGGCAGATAGCATCTTTATAAGCCTATCTTCATCGCGGCCTTCCAGATAATTAAACAAAGCTACTGCTTTTTTAGGCCTCTGCAGGAAAACCTCTCTTAAAATCCGCTGAGTCAATTCCGCTGTTCTAATTGTATTTAATAAATAGGCGATAGTCCTGGCGGGCAAATCCAGTATTACTTCTAATACAAAATTTTCATCTTTGAGCCGACAATAAATAAATTCCAGAGCAAAAGCAGAGGCGTAGTAATCTTTGCTTCTCTGTAAAGTCCTGATTAATTCCTGGGGATCGCTCAAAAACTCACCCACAAGACGTATCGCCATTACTCTCGATGGATAAGCTGCATAAGGATATGTAGCCACGGTGAAACCTTCAACTATCTGACCAATTAGTGTATCCGGCGCGTTAAAATCAAATACCTCGCCCTCGGGAATATTAGGGATTTCTGGATCGCTTGATGCATGCTTGTCGGCCAATTGCTGCTTAGATATCTTTCTTACAGGCTCTCTGTTTTCAGCTCTAATTTCCGGCTTGTATCTATCAATGAATCCCAGTAAATCCGGATCAAGGCATATAAATCTCATTTCATCAGCTATTACTTCTATTAATATACTGTTGGGATATTCATCTACAATGATCCCAATATTTCCTATGGGCAACGTCCCCACAGGCTTACCTTTATAATATATGGTATATTCTCTAGGTACGGTCTCCCCCCTGCTAAGCTCCATACTTAAACGATCGACAATCTTCCGTGTTTGCTGAATAGTTAATACGCCATATGGTAAAATTTCTGCTTCTCTGTCGCAGCGGTCAGATGCCGCGTGCTGCTCTTCAGATTCTTCCAACAATGAGAGCAATTCCCTGCGTTGGGATACATCAACAATGCCGCTTATTGCTTGCTGTAGCATTTTAACTGCGATAGTATCGGATAAAGCACCGTTTAGAGATAAAATTATCTGCTTTGCCCGCTCAAACCATCCCGGTCGCTGTAATATAATTACCGGCCTTGCCTTATAAATATTACCATCCAAGAATACTGCTGTGCTTTGCTGGGTAAAATCAACCGGCTGCTTATGCTTTTTGGCTCTCGCGAATATAAGCCTAGCTATGGATAACAATAAAATTGATAAAAACGGTATGGGAATAAACCACAATTTCCAGCTCAAGATTACGTTGATATAATGATCGGTGTGTTTTAGCGCCGCCAAGAGTTCATGTAATATACTTTGCGCACTGGTAGCGCGGTTGGTCAAGTATATGATAATTAGATCGCCATTTTCTCCGGCAGGAAGCCAACAGGCGGGATATTTCGACTCGGGTGGTGCGCGGATAAAATGCACCTGCTTGCCGGATTTTTCTATCGTTTCTGAAGTAAGGGCAGCATACATCCGCTTTGCCTCTTCAGCTATATGCAACTTTGTTAAATCCGCCCAATTGCCGGGGTGCTTGCCCCTTAAACGCTCAATCTCTGATCTGACCTGCGATTCCTGGCTTTGTTTCACGCTGCGCTTCTTAGTAGCCGCCGGCTTACTTGTAGCGTGAGCTTTCTTAGCTGCAAGCGGCTTTTTATGAATAACATCTGTTCGCTGCTCAGCCAATTCTCTAATAAAGAACCAGAATATATGGTTATTGCCGTTGTGTTCCAGCGCTTTCTGGTGTGCTTCAGCCCAAGGCAAATCTTGAGCGATGTATAACTTTTCTTTACAGGCATGAGCGATTAAATCAGCCATAAGTTTTGCATCTTCTGCATAATGCACCCCTGCCAATTGCCAGAATTTATTGAATAGGTCCTCCGAAGAAAAATAGAAATGTATAACATCTCCCTCCATCTCCTCATGAATAAACCCTTCCTGCGGATGATGCTTAATATCCAGGCGCTCGGTTAAACAATGAAATTCGTATTTCGCGCCATTAATCTCCGTGGGTAAACCTTCCGGCAAAGGCATTGTTTTTATCTTGCCGCTTTGGATAAGCGCCCTGATCTGTCCGGCCATCTGTTCGTTCTCATTGCCTAAACACCCCTGGCCAATAACAGTAGCGTCTACAATGCTTACTATAGGCGCATAATGCATATTAAAAACAAACCTTCTATCTTGTGAAGATCTAAAAACCGGAGTATCAAAATCAACTGTTATCGTAGCGGCTAAATTTATATCATTTTCTCTGGCTATACCTACCTCAACGATAATACCCTCAACCCTCCAAAGCTCATGGCTAACCCTAGCGCCTACTTTAAATTCGCTGGATAAAGGCAGCGCCTTTGCAGCAATCTCACGAGGCGCAATACTTGCTTCATATGCGCCTGAACCACGCCGGTTGCGCAAAGCCGCCAATGATTCCGTATCCCCCATAGCCAAGTCCAAATCGACAAGTTGTACCCAGCGCGAATCAGCGCGCACCACCCATCCTAAAGCCGGGTCGTATATATAACGTATGCGCCCGGGATGCGAGTGAAGATAGCTTTCAGCCGGAACAACAAAAGCCCGACGGACTTCCTCCGGAATCGCTAAAATACCCTGCAATTCAGACGTATGGATAAGCGTAGCAAGATTATGATGATAAAATAAACCATTGCCTTTTCGTTTTTCCGATTTTACTACAAAACGTGGGGTATCCTGTCCATACCATATAATCTCAACTTCATCGGATGGCTCTGCCCTGCGGCGCAAAGTTATCAATGCTTCTCTGCGAATCTGTTCTATAATGGCGCTGTCTGTTATTTGCTCTCCCTGAGACAATCCTGCTATCGCGCTATCCGAAGAAAGTAAAAATACCTGATTGCATTCCGCGCCAAAATCAGAACCCACATTCTTTGCCTGGCGCACAACAATAAAATCATTTGCAGCTGTTCCATAGAAGACAAACGTTCCTATTATAATCCTAAATTTATTTTCCGTGGGCTCGGCAAGAATCTTGTATTCTGACTTTATTGATACTGACGCATGGAATTCCCTGAATGCTTGCGAATCTAGCAAAGAAACAAAACGAAAACGACGGTTTTGCTCGGATGGCTTAGGTGTAAACCTTTCGCTATTGTTTACAACAAGCTCTCCTTTATCTAGGCATAAAAACAAATGATACGATTGTCCTGTTACCGCGTCAATATATACCAACGCGGCCATATCTTTAAGCTCAAGGTCGCGCGCGTATCTTATGCCCTGCCTATACAAAGTTAGCGTACCCGGGAATCGCTCATAATACTCCGGGAGCACAACTGTAATTCCCCACAAGCCAAAACTATGATTATTAATTGTTTCGGGGATGCCTGCCTTAATAAGATAGTTAACCTGGCCCTGTATATCTGACCCACCAGCAATACCGAAGGCATCGCGGATCGCCTGTTGAAAGAGTGGACTTAGCACGAGGCTATATTTATCTCTCTCAATAATCTCCTCGCGCTGCTGCGCATCAAAATAACGCAATACCGCCTGCCCATCAATATCGTATAACAAACAGCTTACCGTATTAATAGCCTTAAGCACAATCACAAGCGGACTTAAGCGCGCCCCGGCTGTACGTATAACCCTGACAAAATCCACCAACTTACCCGGCATCTGGTAACCATTGGGCCCGAACCAGATTACTCCCGCATTTTCTCCGCTATTCTTTAGGTTTGTACCTTTATTCCACAAATCAATACCCTGTTGTTTCTTAATAGCAGCTGCCATAACATTTGCTTCAAAACACTGGAATAACTTTGTATTAGTAATGCCTATGGCACTGCCCGAGCATATATAATCAAGAGTGTCTCCTTTGTCATCTGTAATCGTAAGCCGGCCATCCGCAACCTCTAAAAGTAAATACACCCCGGGATTATCCTGAATAATAAAGGCTACGCTATCGGCAACGCTACGACGGGGTACATTTCTATAAACCATAACATTGCCATTCTCAGCTAATGTGCGGGCAAAGGTAACTGTAACGCCTCTTAATTTTATTTCGCTACTGGTAAGCAAATGCAGAAACTTATCTTCTCTTGCCAATGTAATAGTGATATCATCAAAAACCGAATCATCAGAATGAAAACTCAAACCAATAGGCGCCAAAGCGCTGTCCAGCTCATCAATATCAATAGCCAATTTCCTAATGCCGTTCTTATTCATAGGTTCTACTACACTTCTATACGCAAAGTAATATTCCGGATTGGCTTTAAAGAACATAGCAAGCTCTTGATGGTTATTGTCCTGACCTAAGATATGCAGTAATTCATCAACTAGAACAACGGTTATAAATCTTTCCGCGGTTTCATCCTTGTCATTTGTGTAATCGATGCCGAATATGCGCGCTAAATCAGAGGCCTGCGCCAAGACTAAAGGATGCAACTTGACTACCCAGGTATTTTGCTCTGCATCGAAAAAAGTATAACCAAGTAGTTTCCTGCCTTTTGCTGCCGGCATATGCGCAGTGACTTCTATTCTAAGCGCGCGGCCGTCAAAGACATCACAACCAAAAACTGTCATTACCAAATCTCTTGCCCCGGCTAGTCTAATCTGCAGGCTAAGAGGAACGCATTCTATATCATCAAAGCTTACCGGCTCCACAGAATCCCAAGGAAGACATGGGCCAAATTTAGCTACCACAGCATCGATTGCCGCAGGAGAATTATAGCCCATCGCCTCGGCTGCTGCGCGAGAAGGGTTACTTTCGCAAGATACTGCTTTTAAGCGCGCCTCTACCTTAGCCACTATCTGCGGCCACTTCGAGCGATAACGCAGCCAGCGAAACTGGCGGTCATTAGCCATCTTAGCCATGTGCGCGTGCGGTGAGCGTAACCAGTCAGTCCATCTTAAAGAGCCGACTTCGTCTAAATGCGCTACCATATAACCAATAAACTCATCTTCTGTCCAATCGTGCCCTTTTGCCGGCTCCAAGCCCGCTGCCTTTATTGCCGCCGGCCAACTACGGCCAAATAAACCCTGGTTATACACTGCTTTACATACTTCAGGATATTTCGCAGCCCAAGCTCCTATGGCGGTGCTACCTACCTCCTCATGTTTCAAACTTAAAAATATAGCCAATTCTTCATTGCTATTAAATAATTTATCGCGCCGGCCGACCTCAGCTTGTTCTGCTAATATTTTGGCGCATTCTAAGATATCCTGTCCCAATATATATTTGCGTCTATAGTCCAAGAGCTTTAAGCCGAGTACGCGTGCAAGCAATTTTTCATGTATATAATTCTGCACGCAATACGTGCTTTTCTCTAATGCCTGCGCTGCCCTCTCGGTTGAATATACGCCGGATTCAATTGCGGCATCCAACGTCAACTCCTCGCCCCTTAATAAACTTTCTGCTCTTGAGGCTGCCAACACAATATCGTCTTCATTGCTTACTTTGATAAATACGGCATCAAGCGGCCCCCTGCGGCCACGCAAATCAATAACCTCTATACCAACTTCGGCAGCCGCAAGAATTAGGGTATTTAAATCTAACAGGCGCGCAACATCTTCGCTTAATCTAAACCGTACTAATTCCAGTACATCATTCGCAGAAGCCGGAATATTAACGGTAACACCTGACTTTTCGGCGCGTTTAGGGTAGGCTATGGCATCAATTAATCCCAGCGCAAGATTAAACTTCTGCGCCACATAGAGATTATACAACAGACCGTGAATGGCGATCATGGCAGGCAGGGCTACATATATAGGTAAGAAGGCACTCAAGCTAAGATAGGCGATACGCAAGGCAAAGCCAATTATAAATAAGGCATGAAAATTATTTTCATTACAGAAGTCGTCATCAAATCTTAATTTACCATCCTGCCAATAATACACGCCGTCTTTATGGCTTAAAATAAAGAAAATTAAAACGGGAATAGAGAGTATCACCAGTAATGATAACGGAACAGCGCTCATGCCACCCAACATAACTATAGTGAAACCGGCACCACTCACCATGAGCCCGCTAAAAAATAATTCTTCCAATCCGCCCAAGAGAGCAACAGCCCAATCTGCTAAACCAAGGCCCTTAAGCCAACGGCCAAAATTAGGCATCAGGCCCAACACAAGATCTTCGTGATGCATAAGGCCCAATAGGCGCACCTTTTGTAAAGGCTGATAACCCTCTCTCTCCTCCTTGGGTAATCTCATATACCTGTCTTCTGATATCGCCAGCCAATAAGGCAAGTCAGGGGATTCTCTTTTAAGATAAAGCAAATCTCTTATTGTATCGCCATCCGAGCTATACCAATCCGTTGCGTCTATTACATCTAAAATTCCAGTATAACCGCCTTGCTCATTAAACTGCAGATACACTTTTCCGTCATCATCTCTAACCTGTCTTCCTACCGCGGCAAACATATCTTCGTGCCAGAAAAGGCCCATTATTTCAGCCACTGCTTCGGTAACGCTGCATTCGGATAAAAGCGGCACGGCTGGCGGCTGATATTCATCCTCTTCATAAACAATACCGGAACTAGAAATTGATAAGTACTTAATTAAAGTCTTTATGAATACAGAAGAAGAAACCCTGGAGTAAAACTTATGAATAAATCTACGGAATTTGAATTCATTTTCGGCTAGCCAATTAAATAAATGATATGTGGAACCGTTTAATTCGTGGACAAATATTGCGGCGAGATCATACCGGTGGTTTCCTATAGCGGATTTTTCAAGATAAAGTTCGGTTGAACAGATACCTATAATACGCGCACAAACAAAATTCTCCTCATCAGTATCAATAATGTTAAGCCCCGGAGCTGCTCTGCTTTTGCCTGAACGGGCGCGGTATCTATTCAGAAAATTATTTGCTTCATCCAAAGCAGCTGTGATTAACACATCTTCTTCGGCAACATACTCGCGGATTTTTATGCCATTATTAAGATATATAGGGAGCTGTGCTGTCACTCTTTCTTCAGACCATCCGCGATAAGCGGCATCGCTGCTGCTTCTTGGACGATCGCAATCATCCGACGAACTCCGGCCTGCATCGGTACCGGCAACCGGCATTACAGTAAAATCAATATACTTAGCGGCTCTGTCAAAGAATTCTCCGACATTGCTCGCGCCGTCTTCCAGCTTTCCGTCAACAGTAATAAGCGCTACCTTACGGCCATTCTTAACTATGGACTGCACCGTGCCTATGGTCTGAGCCTTAAGAAGATTATCGTCATAAACAAGCGCTTCCGGCTGCTCCACAACAAGCGGCATAAAATAGGTAGAGAAAAACATGTTCTTGCCGGCTTCGATATTCTGATGATAAGAATGGTTTTTATCCGGGCCTTCCCCTAACTTACTGGGCATCTGCAGGCCTCTGGTAAAAATTTCATACCTTACGCTTTCAAGCATATTCCTAAAGCCGCTCTTCATACGCCCGTAGCTGGCCAATTCCATAGCCTCAAAACCCGGATTTCTTTTTAATATATTTATAATTGCCGCATAAACTGCGACAGCATCGCTTAGATCTGACCCCAATCTTTTTACTTCTATACGCAATTCCTGTTTGGTTAATACGCCCGCCTCGATAAGCGGAGTATAATACAACTTTAAGCCGCCATATGAAGCATATTCCCATTTAGCCGGGACCTCTACTTTTTTGCCTTTGCTTATTTTCATTACCTGCCGCGTAGCTTCTTTATAGCCTTCTACTGCCGGCTGATTGGCAAAACAAATACCCCAAAGATATCCTATTGCGGCTACAGCGCGCTCTAAACCAAGCATTAAGCCTCCGACGGCGTTAATATCCGGGATATCGAGTTCAAAAACAGGATAGCCATTGCCTTCCAGGTACGCCCAAAGCTCTTTATTGGCCTTCTTCCCGCCAAGATTAATTCTTAAGAAAACGCGGTCATTCTTATCTATTGATTTTAGCTCTTGCGGGCTTAAGTTTTCGCCGTAGAATAAGCTAACGCCCTTGCCGTCCTTACCGAGTGACTCTTCCACAAGCTGCTCTGCCCACATCGGGATATCACGCAATTCTTCGGGAACAAATATAGTAACTTTGTCTTTCTCTTTTACGTCTGCCATATAATATAACCAAGCGGCCAATCTCAGGAAAGTTTCGTCATTTACATTCATATCGTAAGCTGCACGTAACACCTGCTTAACTCTTTCCGGGGCTACAATGGCTAAAGGCAAAATAAAAACAAGGGTTGAGGGGGCAGTAAACCTACCGCCTATATCGCTCTTACTATTAAGCTGTATTTCGCGCTGAGGATAATCTCCCATATCCATGGGAGAACCCGCGTCCGTAACTACCCACATATGCTGCTTAACATCTAAATTACACAATGCATAAAGGTCTTCGAAATATTTCTTATGAGAAACTGTTTCTTCTGTCTTGCCGGACTTTGAAACAGGAACCACCAGTGTTTTTGCCAATGCGGCCTCAAGATTGCCCTCTAAAGCCGCTATTTCATCAGTTATCTCTTTAATAGCCGCCGGATCAGTAGTCCTTAGACTGTAAATCTTGGTTTCGCGTTCGCCGAATATAGATTTTACCGCCTGCACGCTTAAGCCCGAACCGCCCATCCCGCAGAAGATTACATATTTAAAGTTTTGGCGTATGAATTCCGCATCCTTTAAAACGCTGTCTAATTTAGCTTGATTATCTAGGAGCCACTTGAAATTGACTACCGACCATCCCAACCGGTTTTGTTTACCATCAAAACCTATACCGCAAAGATAGCTAAGATACGGATCTCTGGCTATTGCCTCCTCCTTGCTTAATCCGTAAAGTGCGCGTAAACGCCCCTCAAAATTATCGTGAATTAATTTATTGAATCCTTCTTCCACAGATGGTATCCCTTTCCTAGCCCTGGTTATTCCTCCTAATAGCTTTGCCTTTAATTTTAATATACTTTCGGGCTGAAGGAAAGTAAAATTATCAGGCGAAACAAAATCCGGGAAAACAAAATCGATCAAATAATATTTCCCTGTTTTCTTATCACAGGCAATAACAAAATTATAATCTTCGACCTCAACCCTGCGTGACCAATACCCTGCCGCATCAAGACAGCTGTCTAGCCTATAGGAAACCTCGCGGCTTAATTCTGTGTAAGCCATCCCTCTGTCCTGCGCCGGACGTATTATTTCTTCACAGAACAAGCCGAACAAACGGCTTATCTTTTCGGAAAAATCTATTTTATTGTCCAGAAGGAAAAGCGTTTTCTGGCCTAGCGTATCTTCGGTTTCTAACATTGCTTCACAATAACACAACGGATCGCTTCTAAGATAAATATCCCTTAACAAATCATTATCTTCCTGTCTTTCAAAAACAAACGCGCCTACTTCATATCGCAACCACACCTGGACAGGCGTAAATATATACTCTCTTTTTGTGTATCTTACGGCATCTTGAACATTATTAAACATCCGAAATAAACTAAAATCTAAAATATTCCTAAAGAGCCAAAATATACTAAACATTACTAACACAGCAAGGCCCGCTATTATTAAAACGGTTATTACGGCAAAGAGCGTGTGGTCTATTGCTTCTAACCCCAGGAGGGCAAGCATGCCGACAAAAGGGTCAAATGAATGTAACGCCGCATCACTAGAAGTGCTCCCCAGCGAACAGAATAAATCTTTTTGAGACCTATCGTCTTCAGCTGTAAACTTGCCCTCAATAATACCTCTTATGCCACCAATCTGTTGCATCTGGGTTAAAAATTTCTCTGCGGCAAGGCGCTGGGCCTCCTCTATTGTTGCTGCCTTAACCAGGACAGCAACACGCCCGATCCCTCTGCGGAATTGTGAACTTACGCTGATAGAATATTCTCCTTGTTTTGTCAGCCTTATCACAACAGCTGCATGGTTGAAATTATGCCTGACTAAATACTCATTTAATGTGTCTAAAGGACGCTCTCTTTGTATCTCTGCCATATCTACATCCGGAAGCTGCCTTAAAATGTCGGCATAGGCTAAATTTTGAGATGGCAAGTCATACTTGTTTTGACCTCTGCCTATGTAGGTATTGCCATCGGCCATAATAAGACGAACCTCATAAACTCTCCCTGCCACTCTTTCATGAAAACTCAAATCGTCTTGCCAATCTTTCCCAAACCTGTTAGTCAGTATTGAAATTAAAACCTTTCTCCAGGAAATCTTAGTTAATAGGGGGTGTCTTTCGGTCATTGCCTCGGCATCCCGAACCTGCGCCGCTATGAGTGTTTCGCGGCGATGGGAAAGAGACTCCTGAATGCGTTCAAGAACTTGGTTAGCGATACGCCGAAGGCGAAAATCCTCGGCATCCAATAATCCGGTCAAAAACGGAATTGCCTCAGTATCGTTCATTCCATTAAGTGCTTTCATCGCCGCATCCCTAAGCCTCGGGAAGATATCACCCTCAGCCATCCCCCACCATTTAAAAGTAGGCCAAATTCTCTTGCCTATTGCTTCTCCAATTAATATTTCAAGTTCTATTATCCTGTTCTGCTTCTCGTTGCGGCCCAAAGCAGCGCTTGTCTCGTGCGCCAGGCTAAGCAGCAATTCAAGGTTACGTATATCCTGGCATATATCTTCGGCAACAAGTACCCATTTCTGTCCCTGCTTATCAGTATAAACCGTGCTAAAAATATCCCGGAATACGTCTTTATACGGGACCTCTTTTATATAAGAAGCTCCGCATCCTTTATAATAATGAAATAAAGATTCTAATTTAACCGCTTCTTCTTCTTTCTTCATTAATCTAAAGCGCTCTATAAGCCCTTGGATTACCACAGGAGCTACTCCGTCACGCTCTGCCAAATCCCCTAAGGTTTTTACATACGAATTAATCTTGTGACGGCTTGGAGTAAGGTGGTCCGGACGGGTGCGGGCAGGATCGCTATCAAATCCGGCCGCTGCGGCGAGCTTTTTGGTCCCCACCAGCCACGGAAGGTAAACCAAATCTCTCAAAAATCTCCACAGCGACCGAAGGTATTGCTCATTACTTGCCCTGAGGAAGTCCTTGGCGAAGCCCAAGGACGACCGAATGACATCAATATTCCACCAGCTATCTAATAATGCCAACAGCTCAATCCTAATATTCTTTGCAATATGGCTGATTAATTCGTGGTAAAGTATTTTTAATTGTTTTTCTTCTGCAAAACTAAAGAAATACGGATGGATATAAACTGTTTTTACGGTGATATCGCAAGCGGCAACCATGCCCTGGGTAAGATTAAGGTCGGTGGTGATAGTTAATCTCCAATTGTCGAGGCCGGGAGGAGCGCGGCCGAGAAGTTGCTCCAGCGCCTTTAATCTTTGGGCAATTATATCGGCTAAAGGTATAGCTCCTTCGGATAAACCTATGGGGATTTCTAAGCTGAATCTATTACCACTCATGCCGGCTATAATAGTATTCTCGCCATATTGCTGGTTGGCTCCGGCTTGAGCCGAAGCGGGAACGGCGAAAGGATAAGTGCTTGTATTAGCGAGCCCAAGAGCTGACATAAACCTGCAGTAAAAAGACTCGTGACGACGAACATGCGCCTGAGGAGAATATTTATGCAGCACAAACTCTCTGCCTGAACGACCCATAGCGGCGGCTAACTTCGCATTGCTCATAATTCTCTCTAGGCACTTAGCAAAACCTACAATATCTCCTACTTCAAAAAGCAGCCCGGTCTCTTGGTTTATCAATGCCTCAGGTATACCTCCGACATTAGTGGCTACTACCGGCCTCTCCATAGAAGCGGCCTCCAGCAACACCCTGCCTAAACCCTCGTTATAGCTTGGTAAAACTACTACATTGGAATCAACGTACATATCCCGGAGCTCATCCTGTTCGGCGTTGGGCATTATAAATACTCTTTGCTTCAAGGCAGGATTATCATCCAGAAACCTCATTAGCTCAGTCATATACTCTTCACTATTGCTCCTGCCCACGATAACTATGACAAAGCTGTGGCCTTTGTCGGCTAAAATTTCCCCTGCCCTTAACAAATCAAGCTGCCCTTTGTCATGGGTTATACGGGCAGGCATCAGGATTATAAATTTATCCGCGAAATCAAACTTTCTTCGGAAATTGCCCAAAGAGATTTTTTCCGGATCAAAATATACCGTATCTACCGAATTACCCAAGTTTACGGCATCCCCACAATTAATTTCCACTAATCCCGAACCGCTTATCCCTGCCCTGCCGCTTGCCATCTCCATACAGGCTTTTAAATGCCTCTTAGCCGATATAAGATTCTTATTGAAATTATCTGTATCGGGTAATTCCGGATTAAGCCTCATCTCTCCTCCGTGATATTGGACAACCAGAGGAAGCCCGAATGCAGAAACAACATTGCAGAACTCAACCGCAGAATGATGAAAAGGAGAATTGGTAATACAGGCATCTACGGCGTATTCCTGTAATATTCTTCTGATGGTGTCGACAACTGCTACACCCGTAGCCTTATCATTATAATATTTTCCGTATATCTTCATCACGGGGACATGTATAATTCTGCCCTGCCCGATATTCTCAGTCCATTCTCCGCTACGCTCATCGGTTAGATATACCTGAATTATGGTCAAATCCTTGTTTCTTTCTAGTAATCTGCGGTTTACATCTCGTATATGCAGCTGCATCCCACCCACCGTATCATAGGCATGGGCGTATCTTAATATAACCCTGCCTTCTAAAGTAGATTCTTCTTCTAAGGGCAAGCTGAGAGACAGGCTTATTCGGTTAAAATCAGCCTGCATAGGCCCCCTTAAGTTAAACATCAGCCAGTTGCGTATAGCAAGCTTTGTATCTACAGGCAGCCCTCTGGATTCTCTTTTGTTAAGCACGCGCCTGTAAAGATCTTCGTGTTTACGAACAAGATATTTAATATCAAAACGCTTTACGTACATACGCCCATTACGGCCAAACTCTTCGCGCATGCTTTTGTCGGACTTTAATCTTTCTATCGCCCTGGCTAAACCTCCTATATCACCAACTTCAACTATAATTCCGGTTTTACCGTTAACTAAAGCTTCGGCATTGCCACCAACATTGGTGGCTACAACCGGCTTAGCCATTGACTGTGCTTCAAGTAATACCGTAGACAATCCTTCATCATAAGTGGGAAGCGCTACAAGATTGCAGGCAGCATAAGCAAGACGCACGGCCCCCACAGTGGATTCGGGCAACATCAGTATATTATCTGACAGGCCATTTTCGGCTACAAAAACATTTATCTTATCCAGGTATTTTGTATCATCAACTCCACCCATAAGCACGATAAGGAAATCTTCTTTGTCATAAAGGGAATTTACTGCCTGTATAAGGTCCAGCTGGCCCTTAAGAAAATATACACGGTGTGGAAGAAGTATAATAAACTTATCCGGGCTTATATTATGTTGTCTTCTGAATTCTCTGCCATCAACAATAGAAGGATCGAAGAAATCAGTATTTAAAGGTGTTCCCAAATTTATAGCATCCTCATAGCCAATTTCGCTTAATCCCGAATCGCATACTCCGGCACGCCCGTCGGCAAGGTGCATACATATGGCAATATTCTCTATAGCTTCTCTCTTCATCTTACGGTCTTGTTTCCTGCCTCCCAGATAAAAAGCTACGCTAGGCAGCCTGTGCCGCTTGGCATATCTGGCAGTAGATACGCCGATATGATGGAAAGGTGATACGATATTGATCAAATCAATGCGCCTGCGCTGCATTATCTGGTCTAATTTAACATTTAAAGCGGCTATTGTTGCCTCGCGCGAGTATTTCCCGTCTATTATCGTCTTTACCACAGGCGATAATATCAATTTACCCTTGCCGTAAGTTTCAGCTTTTTCTTTCCATCTCGGAGCAGCTTCTTGATCAACTAAGAATATTATTGTTATGGTCATCTTGTTTCTCTCTAACAAAGCTTTTGTTAGGGTCTCTAAATGCGTCCTTAAGCCGCCGGCGCCAAAATAACCATGAGACACAATAACCATATGCACTCCATCCAGATCCTCACGTTCTCCGTTTATGCGGCTTAATAAATCTACTGCCTCTTCATTAACAGCTATTCTTTTAACCGTCTTCTTGCCGCTATTCCTTGCGCCGCCAACTACACCCAACTGAAGCAGAAAAGGCAACGCCCTCTCAGCGCCCTTTAATACTCCAAGCACAAAATCATCTTCTCCGTATTGCAGAATCCTATCAAAAACCTCTATCGGATGAGCCCTGTCTATACGCCTACCTACTTCTATGGTTAATATGGAAGCTAATTGCGTAAAAGTTTTGGAATATATAAGATATGTGCCGGATCTTCTAAGCCGGACGCCTGTTTTGCTCTGATAAAAATGCTCTTCTAATAAATGCGGCAGTTTATTGCTAGTGCCGTTGCAAATTGAGGTATCAGGCTGCGGAATATGCCTGTCACGGTATTCCTCCAGGCTATCAAAGAAATTCCCTTTGGCAATAACGCCATTATCAAGCCTATGTGTTACAACACAAACTGCCGCCTGAAGATACTGAAGGTTGGATTGAAGGAATTTACGCAGGGCCAAATGATTCTCTCTTTGCCCTAGTATATGCAGAACTTCATCGCCAACGCAAACTGCGCCAAAAATCTGCGCTTCCAAAGCACTCGTCCTAAGAGTAGATGCGAGGCGCTCATTTGATTGCAATAAAATCGGATGTATTAAAATATGTTCGCCGTCATAAGTACAAATAAAATGCAGGCCGCTTTCGGAATCAATAGGAGTATTTGCAGTAACGCGGATACTGATACTCTCCTGCGGGAGAGGCGGAGCTCTTGGGGCAGAGGCGAAATCGTCAAAATATCCCTTTAATATTTTCTGACGGGCAGGGGCCAAACCACAGCCATCTTCAAATATAAAAGCTCTATCTCTATAACAACCCACAACACTTATTTCTTTATGTTTCTGGTATCGTGCGTGAAGCTCTGGAGTAAGTAATATAGGAAGTGTCTGCGTAGGAGTATCTGAAGATGTAAATGCCGTTTCTATGGCATTAGCTACTCTGTCTCGTATGCCCGGAGCTACGCCCTCTCTATTGCCGGCTACATTTATCACTGGCTTATCCTTTGCAAATTCGCGTAACTGTACCACTGTAGGATTAATGATATATGGCTTACCGTGTTTGATTAAAAGCTTGATTGTTAGCTTGGTGCCCGGGGATTGAAGTCTATCGGCAAAAATAACTGTCCCATCCGAATCAGTAATATTCCTCTCGGTCCTTTCTCTATAACCTACGATGGTTTTAGAGTCGACCTCTAATAATCCAAATTCTCTAAGCGCAGGATCCGAGCCCCGTGCAGTATGGTAGTCTTTTGGCGCCCATCCTCCGGTAGGGAGCCCGGCTCTTTTGGCGCCATCCAAAGCACCTCTATCTGCGCCGGTCTGACCGCCAGAAATTATCTTCGGCCGCGGAACATCCCGATTCAAATCTGTCATAGCGCAGTCTAAAACTTCTGTCATCGGCGGCAGATCTGTAATTCTACTCAAACGATCACGCAGCCCATCATCAAGCCTAAGCTCTTGGAAATTATGCCACGCCCTAAACAACGGCACGAATACATCCGCATTTGCTTCGTGCGGCATGCCTAAACGGGCAAAGAATTCATGGCAGAGCGCATAAGCATAGCCGCCAATATCTTCTATATAAATACTTCCGTCGGCACCGATTAAGCCTCCTTTTATATCGGCCGCTACTAGATAGATATTCAGATCTCCCTTAACAATAGACTTAATCAGGAGTGAAGACAGATTAGGCAATCCTAAGCCGACTAAGAAACCGCTCAGCCTCATAATAAGCTGGTCGCCAACACCGAACTGCCGGATAATATTATGGTGCTGCTTGGCCAACCCCTCTCTTTGCCTGAGTATATCGGGATCAGTTTCGTTATCCAAGGCCACGTCTACAGTGTTTACGGTTTCTGGCTGTACTGCTGAATTACGCTGTCCAAGCTGTTCCTCAGCTGCCTCTACAGCAGCTCTTCTGGCGCGCACTTCCTCACAAGCCCGAACCACCCAAGGATAATCCAAAAGCAATAACCCTGGGACTCTCTTATACGGATTTCTTATACGGCTAGAAAATTTCTCCCACAGCTTTTCTATCCCAAGCTTTATCAATAAGAAGATTAAGATAGCAACAACGGATGACACAACAAGCTCTATGGTAAACTTGGTAAATTCTCTTTTTTCTATCTCTTCCGGGCCGATATTTTCAGGGGAAATAATAAAGGCCCTTTCCGGGGCACTAATTTGTGTAGGCTGTTTAGTAACCTCATTCGCTTCAGGAGCCTTAGTTTGTGGCTTAGACACAGATGCAGTTATAGGCTTAGAAACTACGGGCTCCGGCTTCGGGGCTTGAGTTTTTGTCTGCTGCATACCAGGCTTAAGAGGGATAACAATTTCTATGCCTGAGACTATATGACGCGCATCTTTTACGCCGTGCTTCTCCCAAGCCCGGGGATTCGCGTCCCAGATTAATTTCCAATATTGCCCGTTACCTTGGCCGTAGACTTCTTCTGCTATCTCCCACAAAGTATCACCCGACTTTATCTTATAGGTAAGCTCACCGCGACTGATAAGCCCGTTAAGCTCAGCTTGAGTAACTTGCGCCACAGGACGATAATCGCTACCTGAGCGTTGCATAGCAACACCGGCAAAAACAGTACTAATGCTCACTAAAACAAATGCCAAAGATAAGCCCATAATAACAATAATATTACGTAGCCTTGCTTTTAACCAGGAATAAGCTACTTTTAGTTCCCGCATATTTACACCAACATAAGCATTCCCGGAAACACACCATTGTATTTGAGTTTGCAACGGCCCTGCACCATGAAGGGCGCTACTACGCAATATTTGCTTCAGTTTCCCGGAGGGAATAAAACCGAAACGAGCATGCCAATCATCCGAATTATTCTTAATTAACTCCTGGCTTATATACACTACAGCAAATCCTCTCTTCAATCTTTTCTTGAAATAAATACTAATTGTTGATCCTTTCCCATTTATGGCAATGTCATGAGATACGTAATAGATAAGACCGCTGTAATTATCATAAATGATCTTTAATGCCAGGCGCAGGGGCATATTTACGCCTTTAATATTATCCTCGGTAACTCCGCCTAAGATAAACATACGTACTATCTCATTTAAAGAAACGCCCAATGCTCCCGCCAAAGCTTTTATCAAACAGTTATCTTCCAGAGCATCCGCTAATTTCTTTAGCCTAACAAAAGCGCTGTCTGTATCTTGTTTTTCTTTTGCCGGGGGCGACTTCTTTTCTGTTAAATCATAACCTCTCGATAAGCCACTGTAACTGTTGCCCGGAATACTCCCTGAAGAGCTTACTTCCGTATGTATGCTTTCTAAGGCAGCCCGGCCCAAAGCTATACCTCGCTCTAAATATTCGGCTGTATCTATATCCAAATGCTCATTGTAGGCTAATACAGCTACTCGCTCGCTTAAGAAACCAAACAACCTCTGGCCAAATAAATATGCCTTCTCGTGATCGCCTCCCTGTATGCTCCTTATAACCCCGTCATGGTAAGAAGAATATGCGGATCCACCTGCCGGTAATTCATTATCTCCTTGCAATTCCGATATAAACTGTTCTATGCTTTCATTGTCGGTATTTAGGACAATGGCGTTAAGTCTGCCTAATACTATTGCCACTACGCGCTCTATGGTTTTTAATATCCTGTTTTCTCTATTCTGCGCATTTATGCTATGCTCATTAAGAACAAAGCTTAACAACTCTATATAAGAAGAATCGAAAACTACCCCTATCTGCTCGGCTGCCCAAAACATATCTCTCAATTCATCAATATTGGAAACAAAATAATTGTAGCTGTCTTCGCAGGCAAAGTTATGCGCCTCTTCAATAGTAGAATCAAAACTTAAAGCCAGATATCTTTCTTCGTTAAGTTCATGCCTTAGCAGATCGAGAATTAAGACGAAATATGGCCTAAACAACGGATTATTCGCATTCCAAACAGGCAACACGCCTGCCAATGCCTTTAATACAGCGATCCTGCCCGGAACGGTTTCCAGATCGGCAATCTTACCGCTGGCAGTAACATCTACAAATTCAATTACATCTGTTATAGGCCCGGGTATACCGCGGTTCTCAAAAGCTCCGCGGAAATATGTTTTTAGATTGTCTAGCTGGGTTTGCGTAACCTCGATTTGAAACATATCGTCTCTTAGAACAGCTGGGTAAGTAGAGCGCTGACTAACTGCCCTAGCAGCCTCAAATTTTCTAGCGCCTTCCAACCACTCCACGCCACGCAGGCGGAAGAGCGCTAAGTTACTCCAGACGTGCAGCCGCAATGATTCGCTGGGGTCATCCAGTATATTTCTAAAGAGCCTATCAGTCCTAGCTATTTCCGCATGCGAATTCTTACCATGCCAACGTAACGCCATAGCCAGACAGATAATCGCATCCTTTCTGACGATATCATCCGCCTGTTTATTGGCGACAATTTCAAAAAGAACCTCTACCAATCCCGCCCTCTGCCTAGGAGCCAAATAATGGCTCATCTTCATTAGCGCAAACAAGGCAAAACGCACACGGCAGATATCAAAGTTATCAAAACTGGCGTCCTCTTGAACGTTAGAGGCAAATCCAGTTATGGTCCTTATATATCCGGGAATATCTTTCTCATGGTAAAGTATCCCCCAAGGAGCTATTTCCACGGCTATTTCATAAAGCGAGTGCCTTAAAGGAAGTCTCCCCTTTGTCCTCTCCTGGTCTATGCGCACGGCTTCGGCAAAAATAGGATTCTGCTCTTTAGCATATTGCCTCACTAAATCGTCGGCAGCTTTAAATATCTGCGGAGCAACCAAACGCACATGGTCAACCAGGCTACGCCTGTAATCTTTTGCCCAAAGATCGAGAAAAGTCATTGTGCGATGCAAGACTAAAGAGTCAATTTCATCGGTAACATGTATTCTATAATAATCCTCGTGAGTTATTATAGCTTCGGGGCCGTCAACATGGCTGTGACGGATATCTTCTTTGGATGTATAAATACCTCCGCCATTCAATAACTCGCCCGGGAGATAGAATATGTTGTATTTTTTAAGCTTACGCTGTAAGGCGCGCTTGATGGCATTATTAGCGCCTTCAAAGATAATATGGCTCTGCAGCCTCTTTAGCTGTGTTTCATCGTTAAGTACATTAGCTGCCGCAGCCAAAAATAGCATTGTGGCCTTCTGATACATAATTTCATCTACTATTTTTTCGTCGCCGAAGATAGCATTAATACCTATTGCGCCTAAACGCGCGGTGATATCTTCAATCTGGCCTTGGGTAAACCTGGACTTGCCCGTTGCGCGATCAACGGAATTAGCAATCCAAATCGTAGCGCCGGAGAGCCGAGAATTAAAACTACGCATTTTCATTAAGCGTTCAAACCTTAGCTTATCCGGATCGTCTTCGGCGATACCTCTGGCCTCAAGCAGGAATTCATCGTCTAATCCTGCTTCACGGTAAATGGCAAAGAATAAGTTAGAAAAGCCGCGGATCTTAATCTTGAATGCTCCGAAAAAGATTCGCTCAAGCAGAAGCTTGGCAATGCCGCTTCCCACATCACCAAAACCCTGAATAATACAACTCATATTAGAGAAATCAATGCTTAGACCCTTAAGGAATTTCACAACAGCCAAAGCGTAATCTTGTGGCCAGGTTAAAACATACTTAATCCATCTTAAAGTAGTAACCGCGCCCTGAACTACTCCGCGGCTGGTAACCATCCACTTGGTATGCGAAAAACCGCCTTCCTCTTCAGGATTGCTAGTTGTAGCCTTAAGCACATCTTTCTCATTAATAGGCGCAAGCCCCAGAGTCTGGACAAGTGAATTAATATCTCTTACGGCTGCGCGTGCCGTGCGCACCATAATCCCCATGCGCCTGTCTACATCGCGCATCATATCCGGGCCGTCAATAATGCCGAAGCCCAACAGTAGCGCTACGACCACAGCTTTAGTGTATTGCTCAAAGATCCTGTCTTCATGTACCTTACCGGAATCACGGGCAATCTTTGGACCCAAGCGCGTAATTCTATCCCCGCCTTTACCCATTAATAAGCCTAAATTATAAATATCTCTTGGCCCGTATAAAACCGGCATACCTACCCAATTGTCTTTGTCCTGAATAGCAAAGGTAGTTTTCTTGCCATGATAAGGAATCTCCCAAATTGCGTTCTTGACTTCCATAGAGCCAGCAAGCTGTGTGCCCTCGTGCGCCAGGCCAAGCTTGCTGCGAGCATTAAAGATTAATGTTTCGTCGGTTAAAGTGCCTCTTCCGGAAAAAACCATTAGTAATGGCTTTCTGTCTAAGTTAAAAACTTTGGAATTCTTGAAAATGCGTCCCTTAAGAGCAATAACTATAGGCAGGTTACGATAGATACGATAAAGATCATAGGTAGTATCTACAACAATCTCTCTTTCAATGTGCTGCGCAGTTATCTCTAAGCCTTGACCTAAAGCAAAGATATTGATAATGGATTGGATAAGCTGCTCTCGCTCGGCAGCACAAGTAGTGACAACTTTTTCTAAGGCTATATTTCTTATTTCGGCATAACCTAAGGCTGCACCGGTTTCATGGGCAAGGGAAGGAATTAATTCTGGGTGGGATGCGTTGGCGATATCGCTGGCAACTAAGAGCCATTGCGTGCCGTCTGCATCGGTATAAACAGTAGAATAGATATCATTGAATACGCCCTTTTTGGGGACTTCGCGAATGTGATGACCGGCAAATAGCTCTTTTAGCTTATCGGCTTCAGCAGTCTTATGCGCTAATTCAAAGCGGCGGATGGTTTCATTTACCGCTTGTTCGGGAATTTCCCGTAGGGCGTACAAATCGCCTAATCCTCGGGAATGCTCTTGTATTAATTCTGCTGCAGGCGTGGTATGCCCCGGACGTGTGCGGGCGGGGTCATCCGCTGAGATCCTGCTAGCTAAAATTTCAATTGCATCATGCGCCGGGATATTAAAATCTTCGCCTACTTTTATATCGGTAAGTTTCCCTCCAAGAGTACTGATGCCTTTGGCAAAGCCCTCATCTAAAGACGCTGCCCCCAACAAATCATAGCGCATCAAAAGCTTTACATAAGGAAGACGCGTTGCCTGAAGCATCTTTGAGGCAACTTTCGGAAATCTGCCAGGCATATTAGCCACTAAATAATAAATAATTCCGCCATAGCCTACCCTAACTGGATCATGATGATAAGTCATCTTATCATGCGGCTCGCTTATTACAGCGCCATCCGGAAGAACGCATTCAATATTCCCGCCCTGATCAATAGCAATATCTATAACTACAAGCCTCTTATGCGGGAAACTACCCATAACCCTCGCAAGTACTTCTTTATTGACTGTAACGGGCGCTTTACCGCGCGGCACAAGCGCAGCACCTATCACAGCATCAGACTTCGCCACTAATTCAACCATTGCTGCTTGACCTTGTATAGTCCTAACATCGGGGCTGGCGGCTATTTCTACGCGTTCGCCATAATCTACAAATATATCTCTTAAAGTTTGAAGATTATTCCCTTTATCTATGTCGGTAATAGTAATGCTAGCTCCTAATCTTAAGGCCATCCAGGCCGCAGCTAATCCTGCGGTTCCGCCACCGGTAATAAGAATATGTTTACCTTGCAAGTTTTCTTCCAGGTTAACCGGCGAATCTTCATCTACAGGATAGCCACAATCTAAAATACGGTCTCTTCTTGACCATTGCCCCTGGACCCTCGATCCTATAACTATTTCTTCTTCTTGATTAGTATAAATCAATGCCTGCAGTGCCGACTCAATCCCGGCAACAATGCTCATCGGGTCCAAGCACACAAGAGTTTTCCCGCGCAGAAGCTTTAGTTTTCTTACCGGCTCAGGCGCAACAATGCCGCGCGCGTCGGTAAATGCCTTATCAAATAACGGACAATCTTTGGCCTCTCCAACAATCGCCTCTAAGGCAACTGTATCCACACCCGTACCCAAGATTATATCTGTCATCTCACGGCTAAAGGCAAGATGTAAATAAGTAAATAATAACTCACCTTTCTCTAAACAGGCAAACTCATTAATTCTTTGGCCATCCACCTCCATATCAAGCGGCTCTTTAACTTTTAGCTCTATAACTCTGCACCCGGCCCTATTGAATAAAGAGCCGATTCTTTCAAGGGCTGCCCTATCTTTAGCTATATGGGCCCCTGCATTACGGTAGTCTTTATCGTTTGCGCCGCTTAAAACACCTGCTTCCGATTCGATAAAAATCTTAGCCCTGATACCATTAAGCGCGGCGTAAGAAAGCAGCTCTTCTACGCCGTCTGGTAAGAGCGCTACGCGCCCCTCTTTCGGCTTTATTTCTTTAGGCACAATAATTACTACGTTAGGAAGCGCCCCCCAATTAACCGCCGCCTCTGCCAAATCCCCTCCCCAATGCCAAACATGCTGGTTGTGAAGACGGTGCAATATAATTGATACGAAATAAAGCGGAGCCAATATACTCGGCAGAAGGCCCATCTCCAACAAGAACCATAAATCAAAGAAGCGTTCGCCGTTACGGCTGAACAAGAACCTGACCTCCACAGAAGCCCCTTCCGGATCATGGTGCGGCTGGAGGCTTCTGCCCTCCACAACCCAATCGGATTCGTTAAAACTAAGCCTATGTACCTTAATATGGAAAAAGATAAACAGAGCAAATACAACCAAAGTAGCTATAACCAAAGAAGGAACCAGGGTTTCCAGCCTGGAGAAAGCATACAAGAATACTCCTGCATAAGCTAACGACCTCACCGTCTCCTCTACCAGAACCCTGACACCGCAAGAATCCCTGAAAATCCTTCTCTTAACATCATAAGTATATATCTTCGGTTCCGGCCAAAGCCAGGAATTAGCTAAGCTATCTGCGCGTACGCTTTCTGCTGCGCCGGCTGCTTGCCGATGTAGCGCGCTGTCTTCATCGCAGTCATTCTGCGGCATACTATTCAATCGCGCGCGAAATTCATCCATAACCCCTCTTAATGTCTCAGGATAATCGGAATAATCTATTTCTATACCTAACATTGAAGCATACACCAAGCCAAACTTTAAAGCGGCTGTACGGCTATCCACAATCGGAAGCATTCTTCCCGCATTATGCATCACGCATACGATTCCGTCCGGATCTTCCTGCATATAGCGAATAACCTTCTCAACCCATTCTTTATTGGGCATGCCCTTTATCGTCTTTGAGGATGTGCCTCTATCTGTGTAAATTTTTGCATAAATCCTAGCCGATGCCTCTTCAAATCCGGCCTGTAAATTATCGGGGGTCAAAGGTTCTACGAGTATGCCGTTTCCTTCACATTGCTCAACCAGCATATTAAGTATATGCTGCACCGGACCTCCGGTATAGGTAGAAATTAAAATGCTATAGCAAATAAGATCTTTCATATAAGCAACGCCCGCCGCCTCATAAGGCGATAGAGACGTCTGAAAGGCAGACATAGCGCCTTGGATTATAGTGGGGGCTACTTTTGTATTCCATATACTATAAGCAAATCTGCCTTGCAGCGCGGGATCTTTTGCTAATGTCCTGAACTCTTCTTCCCAGCCACGGCAAAGCGCATCTCTCTGATGTGCTTTTCCCGCAGTTATTACGTTAAATCCTAAACCGCCCTCTCGAGGATCCCCTGTTAGGTAATAAATGCCGGCTAATTTTCCTCTGCCCGGAATCCCCAAGAAATAAACATTCAATTTATAGTCGGCTAATCGCCTTGCAGTAAAAATAAAAGGAGCATTCTTCCTAAACCATATCCCGAAAGTACGAAATAATCTTCTAATTCTCTTCTCGGCATTGGCTTTAGCTTGCCAAATTTCTTCGGCAGACAACACTTCTCCGTCTTTGGCAGCCTGCTCAGGCAACATCCAAAAGAACGGCCATATGGAATCCTCAATAACAAAATATTTTGCGGAGAATTCTTTATATTTGCCGTCCTGGCACATCAATCTTTCATGCTGGAAGCCAACAGTCCCTATCCTATTAGCTTTAATACACATTGCTAAAAATGGGTTATACTGGCTGCCGTTATTCAGCAAAGCTGCATAATCATTCCTATTAACACCCAGCACTTTTTCAATAAGAAAAGCGTCAAACTCCGGATAAGCCTGAGGCAGCTGCTGATGGCTAAATAATATAATATTTTGCTTGGCTTTTACGAACTTTGGGTCATCTCTCGTATCGGGGTTACAGAAAAATTCAATATTTAACGCGATCGCAGGATAGGCTTCGTGTATCTGAACGATATCCGGTGTAACGCCGAATGCCTCAAGCCCTTTAAGTGCCGCGCGGCCATAAAATGCTGCCTGAACAAATCTCTCTTCCGAATTGGTATCCCCGGGATAAAGTTCGCTTATAAGATTAATATCCGAGCAATCAGGTATATCGATAAAATTGACAAAAACGCCCTCCGGCATATCTTTTATAGCTAGTTTCACTAACCTAGCGACAGTTGTAAAGCTGCGGCCGCACAGATCGAAGGTTATATCTTTTTGCTCTATTGCCTCCCAACTCTCTACGTCGCTATAGCGTTCGAAAATCTTAGCATAATCCAACGGACATCCATAATCGATAGCCGGCAAGCCATTTTCCATCCTTTGCTCTGTACCGCGATGATATATAGGTATAGAGAAATAATAGGTGGCTCCTGAATACCGCAGCGCGCGTAGAAAACCGCCCATCAAGATTCCTAAGCCTCCACCCATAGTCCCGCATAAATCATGCATAATAAGCATGGATTCCGTAGTAAAGGCAGCTACCACTTTCTGAGAAAGTTCCTTAAACGGTTTGTATATAACTCTATCCAGTGGCACGTCGCGTACTTTTTTGTCGCATTCAAAATGTCTTTTCTCAACAACAAAACTATGGATTTTACTACGATCTGCAATAATAAGCTCTATATCCAGCGATGCGCAATAGCATACCTGCCATGAATATGTAACTACACCGGCCCCTATTTCTTTGTTGGCATCCTCAAAAGCTAATTCGACAGGTGTATCGCTATCAGCACAGGTTAATCGCACCAAAACATTGCCGTCTAATTCCGTATCTAAAGAAACAAGCTTGACCGTGAACGGATCGCATGCAGTAAAAGAAACCTTACCTTCGTCTCCGGGATTTAATTTACCGGAACTTATTGCGCTATAGAGCCTGCCATGGTAAGCACATAAATTCAGAGGCAGAAGGCTGAAACCAAATATGTCATCCAGAACTTTTCTCGCCTTGCTTTCTTCTCCTTTGGTTTCCAATGCGCTGATAATTTGTATTATTACCCAGTCGCGCCTTGTCACGTCATCGCAACCACGCAAGAAATCTCTAATAACGCTACCAGCGTTAGAACAATTAAAGATTATATTTAAAACGGATTTATCGGCCCAGCCCGCTAAAATAGGATTTTCTATCAGACCAAGGAACTCCGGCTGCGATAAAATCCAACTAGCTGCGCTACGCATGTTCTTATTATTGTGGAACAATAGAAACTTTAACACCTGTTCAAGCGCTTGCTTTTCATAGGGGTCACTTAACCAATCTTTGTATTGTTGATAAAAATGCATTGCCCAAGCAATACCCTCTCTGCTGGCAATGTCTGATGCAGCAGAAAACAAGGCATTTGCCAAAACACCCGCCAGGCCACCTGGCTGGGTTGAAATATTAATACTAGTTTCAAAGGCGGCTTCAAATCTTATGCCGTTATTTAACGCCGGGTTGGTGATATATGATAGGCTTCTGGCTTCACAGGGATTGTTATGTATTCTCTCTGCAAGACGCGCATGAACCTCGCCCAGACTGTCTGGATGCAGATAATGGTCACATTCATCTGACAATACTAATTTTAAGGCGCTATATAAATTCACAGCGTAAAGGATATCTCCGCGGATTTCGCCCGGTGTCCTTATCGCCCTCCAGCTGATATCAGTCTGCCACATAGAGCCGTTATAATAACTGCTGGCCAACTCGTTGTCACGAACTCTCGGGATAATACTGATAGCAACACATTGGTTATCCCGCATAAAGGCCAGAAACGCATTCCTATCCTCCTCTTTTTGCTTCTGCAAACCAAAAACAATAGCATCATGTACAGCTTCTTTTTCCTCCGGGGTTAGAAATACTGTCTGATCATTATGCTGCAAAACAACTCTAAGGTTAGCCTGGCCAAGAGCAATATCTCCCTCAAAATAAATCTCCGCTATCATAGTAACCTCAGGCATACCCGGCCATTCATCGGCATACGCAGGAAATCCAGACTTATCATCTTTATCAACACTACCTAAAGAATGCAACAATTTCCTTGCTGCCTTAATAATATCCTTTATGTATATTAGACTCGTTATTGCCAGAGATACGATAAGAAAAACCAGGATGCCGCGGCCAGATAATATAAAATCTATCGCATACCAAAACGCAATTAACCAAGCGACATCTGCGTTGGTAAATACGGTAGTACCGGCTAAGGCCAAAATAGCAAATGGGACAACTCCCGGTAAGAATTGCGATTTAACACCAGCTTTGGAGAATATTTGCCTAAATAACTCTGTCTTTTCCGGACTAATACCGGGGGTATCAAGCTCTACCTCAATCATTTCGATGGTGCCACGGGTAAGCTTGCATTCTTCCGCTAAAGCTAAAAGCTGTTCTCTGGCAGACGGATTAGCTAACGCCTCATCTAAAACCGGCTCTATGTCAATTTCATATATCAGCGGAGATTTCTTATTTGCCGGAACCGGGGCTTGCTTAATAGGGGCGGCTACGGATTTTCTGCCGGTAACAACGCCGCTTGTTGTGGGCGCTGCCGGAGTTGACTCCTCTTTTCCGTTTAACGCCATGCGTAGCCGATAAACAGCCCTTTCAAGATCCTGTTTACTGAGGCCTAGTTTGGATAATTGCTTTTTGCCTTGCTCGAGCAATTCAGAAGCTTTTACGCCATCCTGGCCTACCAAATTCTCAGCTTGAGTTAAGATGGCATCAACCTCTTTCTGCTGCGCTTGCCGTCTCGCTTTTTGCTCGGTTGCCAGTTTTTCTAGCCAGCCTTTTAAAGGATTAACAAAACCGAAGACGCATAAAGCCGATATATGAATATCGAAAACAAAAATAGCTGCAATTAAAAGCACCGCTAAAGTAGCGATTGAAAGCGCTTTCCCGGGATGCAAAATAAAAAATCTCCGGATATTATTCATAGTGCTGCCGGCCGCTGCGGATAATTTAGCAGTTCCCGCCTGCCCTGTCTGCCGACATACAGACACGGTTGAGGTTGTTTGCTTCTGCAGCTGTCCCGATATACTTAATCTCGTTACAATGACAGCTCCTACCGCTGCTAACACTATTAAAATAAAAGCAACCGCCACAACCGGATTATCTATAAATGGCGCAAGCACAAGCGCCAGGAGCGGATTGACGGCGTTAAACGCTACGCGCTTGCCATGGTTATTATTGATCAGCGGCACCTGAGGATAATCTCTGTCGGGAGCGCCGCTTGCCTTCCAGAGGGCGTTGATGTATGGCTCTTTGTATTGCTCGGAGATGCCGCTGTCGGTGAAGTCCAGTTCAAAACAGAGCTCTAAGTATTCTCTAGGCAGGTGTTTAGCGATGTCTGTGGTAAGGATACCTGTGCGGTTACGGAACTGTCCGGATGCTGAAGGCCTGTTAGTAGCCGGCTCTTCAAAGAAGCTGGACAGCGCTGCCTGTATTTTACGCGGCCCGTTGACCACGGTAATAGCCTCTCCCATTCCGCGGCGGAGATTGCCTAAAGGACCCTGGGTAATGCCGTAGTCAGGAACTCGTTCCACGAGCCTGATGACGCGCATGACTTCCGAGTAAAACGCTCTTTGGCCGCCTACTTTGTCTAAGAGTTCAACCGGCGGATGTGAAGCAACAACTAAGAACTGCCCGAAGTTAAAGAGCTTTTTGCCGAACATCCAGTTTAAGATATCTTTGTTGATATTGGCTTCGCCTGCTACCAGGAAGTCCCAGAAGTTATTTACGCCTACGGCAAAAGGAATAGGTATAGCCAGGTCAGGCCTTAAGATAGCCCTGTCGGTATCGCCGTAAATCTTATGCCACTCTTGGAGTACGTGATTATAATGGTTGGCTCTGGTAAAGAGTAAGTCTATATAACCTGCTACCTCTTCCTTGCTGAAGCCGGCTTCTTTTAAAGAGCGGACAAAAGGCTCAATATCGCGCAGGTCAATATAAGTTAAGGAATCGGCGTTGTGGCTGAAGCCCACGTGGCCTTCGCCGCCTATACCTTCGTTGCCGATAACCATGATGGCCTTATCTGCTCCGATATTCTCGTAGAGCTGTTTGGCAAAACGCTGGGCAGCAAGGTATGAGCCTAAGGCAATTGCTTCATAGGGATCCATACCATTTTTAAGGAACCTGGAGATATCAAAATCAAGCTGGGGAGCAATGACTCTTTCAGCGCCTATGCCTGCCGGGCCGACAAAACTGGACATATGGGTGTACATGTAGTTAGGCGGATAGCCAACTAAGGCAGTCATTTCCCTTAAGATGGAACGCATACCATCATCCCACCAGCCGTAGTCATCCAGGAAGGTGACTATCTCCATGTATTCTAAAATTAATTCCAGGCCCAAGGTATTAGGCAGGCCCTTGAAGATAAAATCTTTGTCTATATTCTTGATTATATAGGTAAGCCATTCTTTTAAGGTTGTTTCTTGAGGTTTATTGGCAACTATGCCCATAACCTTTTTGATAATGTCATTGGTAGTGCCGGTTGCCTGCTGGACTGTAGTCGGCACTTTAGCCTTCTCCAGAATAGCTAACAAGGCCAATAGATGCGCGCAGGCCATGTCTTCATACTCGGGTACGATGACATAACGGTTAAACGGATGGTAGAGCACTAATTCCAGGAACTGCTCCACGCTTATCCTGCGGTGATGCGGGTCATTCGGTGCCAGGACATCTGTAGGCCATAGCTTATAGCCGTTTTCTCTTAACGGCGGGACATTGCGGCTTAAGCGGCGGGCAAAAGGAGGCGTTCTCTCACGCCAGGATGCGAAGAATCTGGGCAGCTCTCCCTGCACAAAACCCTGGGCAGCGGCAGGCATAACGGTAAACTCATAATGTGTGGTTGCGCCGGCAAGGGCAGCCTGAAGCTCTGCTCTAACTGCTTCTTCCTGCGTGGTAACGGTGGTGACAAGGGCGCCGGGATTGCCGTTATCTAATACACCACTGCCTTGCCACGCCCTAAGCCTTCTATAAGCCGGCGAAGCAATCCTATATATCATATACTGTAATAACGAAGCACAATTGTTACAGAAATACTCACATCCATCAAGAATTGCGGCGTCTGCTGAAAGACGCATTATACAGGCGGGGTCTTCGCAATGCTCTCCTGCGCTTAATAAAACTTGGTAACCTAAACCAAATAAATGCCCTAATTCATGTAAAACAACTTTAATATTGCGCGCTACAAATACGCTTACATCTTCATGCGCCATGGTACATGTTGAAATTATTGCTTTTTCCGCCTCAACATAAGCACGGCCCAATATGTGTTTCTGGCCTTGTTCATGGTCTAATACTAAATCCGCATCTGTGATAATGATTGTATATACACTGGTAAAAGAATGCGGTAGATGACATGGGAGTAAATACGAATTATCATCCTGATTATAAGAACCATCTATAAATGTTGCGATTTCATCTAAAGGCTTTGGTGTTTCGGTATAGACGGACAAGAAAGGCATTTGTTCTATTAATGTTTCGGATATTGACTGCGCTAGTTGAGCAAGTGCATTTCTATTTGATTCGTTTCCTACTGCGGGAATAATATTAAGCCTAACCGGTGGAGCGCGCGCATCTGTCTGCTCTGACAATTCTATTGGGCGCGCTTCAATATCATCTCCGGAATTCAAAGCAGAATGCGGATCATTACTAGTTACAGGCCGAGGCCCAGAGGTCAGTGCCCCGGAGGTGGAGCCTGAGCCTACGGCCGTAACTATTGATACAGCGCCGCCCGCCACGGGTAGAGGCTCTGCATCGCTTGTTTTTAAGTTTGATGCTGGCGCAGCCAAAGACGCCAACTTTTCTCCAGCAGGAGCAGAGTCTTCACCTACGACATCATCATCTCCCGGCAGGCTCATCATCGCCACCACTGCTACTAATACTATTATTAAGCCAAAGATAGCTGCAATTATGGGATTGTGAATAAACGGTGCTAATATTATGGCAAAAAGCGGATTAAAAGAGAATAGGCTAAGGGATGTTGTGCCTGCAGGTGGTTCTAACTCTTTAATTACCGGCCTTCCTTCCCGATGGCTTCTTTCCATATCAACCACAAATATCTTAGCTTGGGGATTAGCAAACCTGCAGGAATTAACAAGCGAGTCAACACCGTAAGAGCTCCCGGTTTCGTCATTCATAAAGATATGCAACATCAAACTTGCCATATCGCCTAAGTTCATAACACCGCCTGACTCACCTAAAACTAAATCATAATCTACGTCCAAATCAGCATGCTCCCAAACTCTGTGCAGGTTGGGCAGCTGCCAGACAAAAGAGAGCCTTGATACAGGATCCACTTGCGACTGTCTGGCTAAAAATATTACTTCGGACACGCTATACGCCGGATTATCATACGGCTCATATATCAAAAACGCTTCTTTTAAGTCAGGCTGTTCGGCAAACTTGTTGAAAAGCTGATATAGCACAACTATTTCTTCTCCTCTGCGCACCAGCCTGGAGATATTATCAAATTTAACTACACCGTTATAAGAATCTGTATCATCATTAATCCAGACCGGCCAGGACCTAAAATGCATTACATAATCTAAGAATGCTTCCGGAACCTGGCCCTCAGTCAATTTTAGCAAAATAGAACGGGCGATTGTTTCATCGACTATCCTATCTTTAGGAATCTGGTAACCTAGAAATTCGCAAACATCAGCTATCGATGCCCGGTCTCGTTCGGAAACCGTAGCCATAGCCTCTTCCTTGGTGATAATATCAATGGTTTTGGCAAAAGTAATCCTTAAATGCAGTTTCGCTGAAGCGCCGCTTCTTAAGAAGTGCCTTAAGTCATCTAAGGTTACATTAGGGCTGATGTAGATACCTTCTACACGGGTTAATTCATGCTTGGCGCGGGTTGTTTCAAGCCTCAGGAACATGCCTGTGAGCCTGAGCCTGCTATTGACACTTAAGGCATTGAGAAGGCTTTGAGTATACCTGGTGCCGCTATGGTCAAATACCTTGATACCTGCCTGCTCCAATAGCTCGGTGAAGACACGCTCCTGGCTGAATCTTTTCTGCAGCAGGCGGGCTAAAGAGATAGCCGGGGACTGGGTGGTTTCGGCGGCAAGCACTGCGCGCTTTAATGAAAAGTCTTCTTCTCTGTGCCAGAAGGCAAGCTTTGACCTTAAGTCTCTGGCCCTGCCTCTCTGCCAGCCAAAGTTAAGTACCTGGCCATGCTCAT
>Ga0172375_10000085_pt1 | contig 132408 bp, 127 predicted proteins | sample LakKiv1m_FD_114537 | JGI IMG/M metagenome (GOLD analysis project Ga0172375, IMG submission 114537) | Freshwater microbial communities from Kabuno Bay, South-Kivu, Congo - kab_092012_11.1m | ecosystem: Environmental > Aquatic > Freshwater > Lake | place: Democratic Republic of the Congo...
CGGCGGCCCGCTTAAAAGCACGTGCTCAAGCGGCTCTTTGCGTTCTTTTGCGGCGGTGATACAGATTTTTAAGTTATCAACTACCTCTTTCTGGCCCACAAAGTCGCTGAATTTCTTGGGGCGCAAAGACATATTCAGAACCACTTCCTCTTCGGACTCCTGGTTCTTAATTATTGCCCTGTCTCCGGCAGCAGTATCTTGGGAAACAGCGCTAATCAGCTTTTGTCTGGTCTCTTCGCTCATAGGGTATAATATTATTTTTATTCCTGGTAATCTCTATTTCGCTGAACAATTCTCTTTGTATGGCCATCGCTTCCTTCATACGGATCAGTTCGAGTATTGCCAGGAATGTTACGATAACCTCCAGCTTATGCTTTGCTTTACTGAAGAGCTCGGTAACTGTAACCGAAGGACTGACTAATAATAAATGTAAGATCTGATGCACCTTATCCTCAACGGTAAACTCATCTTTAATGACTTCGTAGAATGCCTGCTTGGGGATTTCTTCCAGCGCCTTAGAAAAAGCACTGATTAAATCAAAAATACTGGCTTCAAAATAAACTTCGGTCTCAACCGGTATTTCGCTTTTATCCGCTCCCCGGGGCCTTTTAAACACTTCCTGCTGCCCTTGTTCTTTCTGGCGCAGAGTCTCGGCTATCTCTTTGAATTTCTCATATTCCAATAAACGCTTAACCAGCTCTTCCCTGGGATCCTCTTCTTCTACCTGGGGAGTTTCTTCTGCGGGCAAAAGCATCTTGGATTTAATCTGCATCAGGGTAGCTGCCATAACCAGAAAATCTCCGGCAATATTTAAGTCCATAAGCTGCATCAAATTTAAATACTGCAGATACTGTTCGGTTACTTTGGCTATCGGAATATCGTAGATATTAAGGTGGTCTTTTTTGACAAGGTATAAAAGAAGATCAAGCGGCCCTTCGAACAATTCTATTTTTACTTTATAGCTCATACCTGCATTGCCTCTTTTACCTGGCTGAGTGTCTTGGAAGCAATTGCTGTTGCTTTTTCTTTACCCTCTTCTAAGATTTTCTTTACTATTGTTTTATCTTTGGCAATTTCCTGTCTTTTTTTACGTATAGGTTCCAGTTTCTCGATAAGTGCCGAGGCTAATTTCTTTTTGCATTCCGTACAACCCAGTTTAGCATTTTCGCACCAATCCCTGACCTCTTCTTTCTCCCGGGGGTCAAAGATCGAGTAATAAGAGAAGACATTACAGATATCTGTATGGCCTTTATCGGAAAGTTTAATCCTCTTAGGATCGGTAAACATGGTAGAGATTTTTTTCCTGATTATATCTTCTGGATCAGAAAGATTTATAGTATTATCGTAGCTCTTACTCATCTTCCGGCCATCTAAACCTAAAAGCCTGGGGACCTTGGTTAAAATAGCATCGGGCGAAGGAAAAACTTCCTTTTTATACAGGCTATTGAATCTGCGGGCTATTTCACGGGTAAGCTCCAAATGCGGAAGCTGATCCTCTCCGACCGGGACTTTCTCGGCCTTGTAAAGCAGGATATCGGCTGCCTGAAGCACCGGATAACCTAAGAAACCGTAAGTATTCAGATTGCGAGTTTTTATCTCGCGCATCTGCTCTTTATAAGTTGGGCACCTCTCCAACCACCCCAGCGGCGTAATACAGGAAAATATCATATACAAGTCCAGATGCGCGCTAACTTCTGACTGAATAAACAGTGTAGACTTCTTCGGGTCTATACCGACGCTCAACCAGTCCAGGACATTATCCGTTATCGATTCCGTTAAATTGGCGGTATTTTCGTATTCGCTCATAAGAGCGTGCCAGTCGGCAACCATAAAAAAGCAGTCGTATTCCTCCTGCAGCTTCATCCAGTTATCCAAAGCTCCGACTAAATGCCCGAGGTGTAGCTTGCCTGTCGGACGCATACCACTTAAGATTCTTTTTTTCACAGTTTTCTCGCTATCTTCTCTATTTCATGCGCTTCGATAATATCGCCTTCCTGCATGGAATCGAACCCGGAGAAACTCATTCCGCATTCAAATCCTTCCTGGACGTCGCGGACATCATCCTTAAAACGCTTCAATGCGGAAATCTTGCCCTCGAATACAACCTCGCCATTACGTAAAATATTCACGCTACTGGAGCGGTTAATTTTACCCTTAGTCACAAAACAACCTGCAACAGTTCCGGACCTGGATAATTTAAAAACTTTTCTTACCTCCGCCCTGCCTAAGAATACTTTCTTCAGCTTAGGTTCCAACATGCCTTCTACGGCGGCCTTAATGTCATTGGCTAACTCATAAATAATGTTGTAAATTCTGATATCCACGCCTTCTTTATCCGCTATCTCTTTGGAGCGGTCATCCGCGGTTACATTAAAACCTACAACAAGTGCATTAGAAGCGATAGCGAGTATTACGTCGGATGAATTTATCTGACCTACGCCCTCATGAATAATCTCCAACTTTATTTCCGAAACATTAAGCTTATTTAAAGTATCTTTGATGGCTTCAAGCGAACCCTGCACATCAGCCTTGATGATTATTTTCAAATCCCTGATTTTTCCTTCCTGTATCTGCACATGCAAATCTTCAAGGCTTACCCTCTTCACGAGTTTAATCTGATCCTGCCTGCCCTGTTCCTGGCGCTTAGCTGCTAATTCTTTGGCGACTTTCTCGTCTTCTATGGCAAAGAATTCTTCGCCTGCCTGGGGTATGCCTGATATGCCGAGCACCTCAACCGGAGACGAAGGCCCTACAGAAGTAACAGAATGGCCCAAATCATTAAACATAGCCCTTATCTTACCGTAATACTGGCCCACTATTATGCTGTTATTTAAATGCAAAGTCCCGGTTTTAACCAAAAGCGTAGAAACCGGCCCCCTGCCCTTAGACATTTTGGCTTCTATGACAACGCCTTTTGCCGGACGCTTGGGATTAGCTTTTAACTCAAGCATCTCCGCCTCAAGCAGGATCATTTCCAACAAATTGTCTATACCCTCACCGGTCTTGGCCGAAACAGGTGCGGTTATGGTCTTGCCGCCCCAATCTTCAGCTGCCAGGTTATGTTCTGAAAGCTGTTTCTTAACTCTGTCCAGGCTTGCCTGAGGTTTATCTATTTTATTTATTGCTACAATAATAGGCACGCCTGCGGCCCTGGCATGGTCTATCGCCTCAACAGTCTGGGGCATGATGCCGTCATCCGCTGCCACAACTAAAACTACAATATCGGTAACGCTGGCTCCGCGGGCGCGCATAGCCGTAAAAGCTTCATGGCCCGGGGTATCAAGAAAAGTAATCTCACCTTCGGGCAGAACAACACGGTATGCTCCGATGTGCTGCGTAATCCCTCCGTGTTCACCCTCGGCGACTTTAGTCTTTCTTATAGCATCTAAAAGCGAGGTCTTGCCGTGATCTACATGGCCCATAAAGGTAACTATAGGCGAACGTGGCTTAAGCATCTCGGAAGTATCATCCTGTTGATGCGGGCTTAACGCAATCTCTTCTTCCGAAGGAGCCTGTTTGATTCTGAAACCAAACTTAGCGCAAATCAAAGAAGTCGTCTTTTCATCAAGCGTCTGATTAATGCCTATCATCATCTTCATATCCATAAGGACCTTAATCAGTGCCGAAGGCTTCTCCTGAAGCCTTATCGATAAATCTTTAAGCGTTAAAGGCAGTCTTAATTCTAATTCTTTTAATTGCGGCTGCGCAGGAATTACAGGAGCAGGGGCAACCGGAGGCACGGGCGCAGAAACAGGAGTTTCTTTCTTTATCGGTTTAAGAGGCTCTTCTTTAACTACGGGTATATCTTTTTTAACTGGTTGAGTAAAAGCTTCTTTTTTCACTACGTGTGCAACCGGCTTAATAGCCACCTTTGGCTCGTGTTTTGCAATTATGTGAGGGTGTGCGGGAATCGGTTTCTCCTGAACAACCGTCGATTTCTTTAATACCGGCTTAACTTTTACTGCTGCCTTCGGCTTCTTAACGGCCCTTGGTTTCACCGGCTTAACAGCGGCCTTTTTTACTTTAGTAACTGCCGCCACCTTCTTTTTAACTACGGGCTTCTCTTTCTTAAGTTTAGTTTTCATTTCTTAACCAGCTTCCTGGCTTCCTCAATTAACTTCTGAGCTTTTTTCTCACCGACTCCCTTTACCTTGGTTAAATCGGACTCTGAAGCAGCGGCGATATCCTGCACGCTTGCAAAACCCGCCTCTTTAAGCGCAGCTAAAGTTTTTTCTCCTACGCCACCGAGCTCTTCAAGCGTAACCACCTCTTCTTTCGCTTTCTTTTCTTTCTTAGCCTTCTTTTCTTTCGCAGGTTTTGCTACCGGCTCTTCTTCTTTAACAGCCTCACCCGCTTTTGCCTCTTCGGCGGCTTTAGCCAGAGCGGATTTACTGCGAATGTCCAAATCCCAACCGATAAGCCGGCTGGCTAAACGGACATTCTGTCCATGCTTACCGATAGCCAAAGAAAGCTGGTCATCCTCCACTATTACCTGAGCCTTGGCGTTCTCTTTATCCAGTTTTATCTCGGATACCTGCGCCGGAGAAAGAGCTGCCTTTATATACTCGCGAATATCTTCATTATAACGCACGATATCTATTTTTTCACCCTGCAATTCGGTAACGATATTTCTTACACGATTACCGCGCATACCTACACAAGCACCCACAGAATCCACCTTGTCGTTTTTAGACCATACGGATATCTTTGTGCGCGCTCCGGCTTCGCGTGATATGGATTTTATTTCCACAATTCCTTCGTAAATTTCGGGGACCTCCAGCTCGAAAAGCTTCCTTACGAAATTAGGATGAGCACGGGATAAAATAATTTGCGGCCCCTTTACATCTTTTTTTACTTCTACTATATAGGCTCTTATGCGCTGCCCCTGTTTAAATTCCTCTTTCGTGGATTGCTCGCGCTTTAAGAGCATCCCCTCGGCTTTACCCAAAAGATCCACAACAATATTACCTTTTTCAAAACGATAGACTGTTCCGCTGGCTATCTCTCCGACCTTGCCCTGAAATTCGCTAAAAACCACTTCCTTTTCGGCTTCACGGATCTTCTGTATAATCACCTGCCGCGCGGTTGATGCGGCAATCCGCCCGAAATCTATCGAGTCAATATCCTCGTTATTTTTCTTGGCCTTGATTTTACCGGTATCACGGTCTATCTCAACCTTAAGCTCATCTTCAGGCTTTAAGTCGATTACCTTACGCGCAGCCGTAGCCAAAGCGCTCTCCACGGCCTGAATTAAAACTTCTTTTTTAATGCCTTTTTCTCTTTCCAGCTGTTCAATTATCGCTATTAATTCCTGACTCATTTTATTCTCCAATCCTAAATAACCTGTTTTGCCTTATTAATCTTAGTTAGAGGTATCTCTACTAAACCCTGCGCTGTCTGAATAAAAACGCTGTCATCTCCTACATCCTTAATAACCCCATCCATTTCTATTTTTTCATTTACGGCTTGGGAAAGAAACAATTTTACCGGCTTATCTATACAGCGCGAGAAATCTTTGGCTGACTTTAAAAGCCGGTCTATCCCGGGAGAGGAAACCTCCAGAATATACCTATCCTGAACCATGCCATTTTCATCCAACACTACTCCGATATCCTTATTAATACGGGCGCATTCATCCATGGTAATGCCACCCTGAGGCCTATCAACCAGAATCCTTAAAAATAAGTCGCTGCCTTCATATCTATAGATAAGATCGACTAAATCCAGGTTTTCTCCTCTTAGATAACCATCTATAATATTCACTAATTCTTGAATAAGTTCCTGCTTATCCATTACACGCCCCTTTTATTTCTTTTATAATTTCTTCTCTGCCGCCCACGGACTTCTTGCCGCTACACCTGTATTTTAGTTCTACAGAACCGTTCTTTTTGTATTCCTTACCGACGATTAACTGTAAACTCACCCCTATAAGATCGGCGTCCTTGAACTTAACCCCGGCGCGCTCATCGCGGTCATCAAGCAAAATATCCACACCACCCGAACGCAATTCCGTATAAATATCGGATGCTGCCTGCATAATGTCTTTATCGGTGGTATCTAAGGGCATAACCACTGCCTTGTAAGGGGTTATCTCTTCCGGCCAGATAATGCCGCCTGCATCGTTATTCTGTTCGATAATAGCCGATATTAATCTCGATACGCCTATGCCGTAACAACCCATGATTATAGGATTTAGTTTACCTTGTGCATCCAGAAAATTAGCTCCCAGCACCGAACTGTATTTTGTCCCTAGTTTAAAGATGTGCCCTACTTCAATACAATTTATTTTTTCTAAAGCTGCGGAGCATTTTACACAAGTGGCCGAAGCACCCTCTTTGAATGTCACGGTAAAGCGACATTTCGGGCAAGATAACACAACATCCTCACCGTCTTTTGCCGGAACCATAAACTCATGAGACATATTCCCACCCATAACCCCAGGGTCAGCCTCAACAGTTAATATTTTTAAGCCGCAACGTTTAAATATCCTGGTATATGCCTCATACATAGCCTGATAATTCTTATCCAGCCCTTCCTGGCTGTTATCAAAACTATAGGCATCCTTCATAATAAATTCACAGGCTCTTATCAGGCCGAAACGCGGCCTGATTTCGTCGCGAAACTTAGTCTGTATTTGATATAAAATCAAAGGTAACTGTTTATATGAAGACACCTGAGATCTGACTAAATCCGTAATTACCTCTTCGTGCGTAGGGCCAAGACACACATGCCTGCCGCGGCGGTCAGTAAACTTTATCATTACTTCGCCGATATCTTTTTCGCGCCCGGATTTAATCCAAAGCTCCTTAGGCTGCAATGCCGGCAACAAAAGCTCTGCCGCAGAGCAGGAATTCATCTCTTCCCTGACTATCTTCTCTACATTCCTGAGAACCTTCAGGCCCAGCGGCAGATAAGAATACGCCCCTGCCATAAGCATGCGGGCAAGACCTGCGCGCAGCATAAGCTGATGGCTTAACGATTCTGCCTCCTGAGGCACTTCTTTCAATGTCGGTATTAATGTTTTAGACCAAAGCATAGTTTAATCCTTATCAAAAATGCTCTTCGGCAGTTTTATGCCGGATTTATCGAATAAATTATAAAATACCGGGACTATCCCGGAACACTTCCACTTGCCGCTGATATTTCCTTCGCTGTCTACGTTATCTATTTCATGGGAAAATATATCCTGCACGGTAATACGTTCATCATGCAACCCTGCCAATTGGGCAAGATGGGTTATCTTTCTTTTCCCGTCAGGAAGCTGCTCATGCTGAATAATCAAATTTAACCCTGAAGCTATCTGCTGCCGGATAATCTTTGCCGGCAGATTCAGCCCGGCATATAATGCCATGGTCTCTAAACGGCCCAGCGCATCTATAGGACTTGATGCATGGATAACCGACAAGCATCCCCGATGCCCGCTGTTTAATGCTTGGAGATAATCCATCGCCTCTTCGCCTCTTATTTCGCCTAAAATTATTCTCGTGGGCCTCATCCTTAAGGTATTGCGGAATAAATCCCTTAAAGTAACCTCGCCCTTACCCTCAATAGTTGAAGGACGGGTAAGCAGTCGTACTACGTGGTCCTGACGCAACATAATTTCCAAGGCATCTTCTATGCTAATAATTCTTTCCTGGGGGTCTATATAAGACGAGAGCACTTCCAGGGTAGTGGTCTTACCGCTTCCGGTTGCACCTGAAAACAACATGTTAACTCTGCCCTTTATACAAGCAACCAGGAAATCCGCCATACGCCTATCGATAGTGCCCAGATTTACCAAATCCTCCACGCTTCTTATGTTAGAAAGAAACTTGCGTATCGTTACCGTAGCTCCCCCAACTGCAAGAGGTGGAATTATAACGTTGATACGGGAGCCGTTGGGAAGCGAGAAGTCAACGTAAGGGAATATTTCATCTATGCGCCTTCCGCTAAAACTAAGCATCTTCTCAATTATATACCTAAGATGGGCCTCATCGTCAAACTCGATGTCCGAAAGAGTTTTTATACCCTTTCTTTCTACAAAAACTTTTTGCGGTCCGTTTACCATGATCTCGGTTACGCTGGGATCATCCATAACCTTCTCTAAAGGCCCAAATCCTAAGAAATCATCACTGACCGCCTCTATTATCTTCTCCCTTACATCATTCGGTAATTTATGGTAGTCGCGATCCTTAGGGGCAGCATCAAGTATCCTAAGAGTCATCTGTTTTATTATATCCGGAGAAAAACGCTCTTCTTTAAGCACCTGCGCAGCTATTTCCTTTCTGATATGTTTTTTAATGCTTTTTATGTCCATGTTCGGCCTTTCTTATGTTCTTAATCAAATCCTTAACCACGTTATTTTCATCGGTAGCGCCTAAAATATGTCCTGCACTAAATATAGCTGCCTTGCCTTTTCCGAAAGCAACTCCTATATCAGCTTCTTTGGCTTCTCCCGGGCCGTTAACAACACAGCCCATTACGGCCACTTTCAGTGGCCGAGTTAATGGTTCATGGTTCATGGTTGATAGCGCGCTCTCTAAATCATTGACTATTTTTACTAAATTTACTTCGCAGCGGCCGCAGGTAGGGCAACTTATTACTTCGTGCCCAAAACTACGCCTGCCGGATGCCTCAAGGATAGCTTTCGCAGCTCTTATTTCCTGCGTCGGCTCGTCTGTCAAAGACACTCTTATTGTATCACCAATTCCCTCCAATAGCAAAACACCTATTGCCAGGCTCGACTTTACCAGGCCGGAATAAGATACCCCGGTTGCCGTCACCCCCAAGTGCAGCGGATAATTACAGAGTTTGGATATTTTACGATACGCTTCAATTGTATCAAAGATATTCGAGCCTTTCAGAGAAACTACAATATCCCGAAATTTCAGCCGTTCTAAAATCTTTATGTAATCCAAAGCGCTTTTTACCATCTTATCCGCCTGCGTACCCCCTGCCTTGCGCCCTGTTCCTTGTACCTTCAATGATCCTGAATTCACTCCCACCCTTATGGGAATATGCGCAGACTTTGCCGCATCAACTACCCGCTTTATTTCTTCGGTCTTATATATATTGCCCGGATTGAGCCTGATTTTGTCTACGCCGTTCTCTACAGCTTCGACGGCGAAACGCCAGTTAAAATGTATATCCGCCACAATCGGAAGTTTCGCTCTTTTTGTGATTTCCCTAAGTGCCGAAGCATCTTCGTTGCTTTTAACTGCCAAACGCACAATCTCGCAACCCGAAGCCCGTAATGCCTCTATCTGTTCCAGAGTTTTTTCTATATCGGCGGTCTCGGCCTTAGCCATAGACTGTATGGCAATAGGATTGCCGCCGCCTATTTTAACGCTGCCGATCTTAATAACTTTAGTCTTATGCCTGATAATCTTCATTTCTTAAAAAATGCTATTATCTTACTGCCAAAAAGCCTGTTTAAATCATTAAATGTAACTAATATTGCTAATACCACAATAATAGTAACCCCGGTCTGAGCTATGGCACGCTCAGTCTTAAGGCTAACGTATCTGCCCCTTATTTTCTCAATACCCAATAGCGCAATATGCCCGCCGTCTAAAACTGGAAAAGGCAGGAGATTAAATATCGCGAGGCTTAAGCTTAATATAGCCATCAGATGCATAAGCGCGGTTACTCCAAGGCTTGCGGCCTGAGAAGTAATAAAAAATATGCCTAACGGCCCGGTTACCGAATCCTTGACCGACATCTTTCCCGTGCACATGCGCCACAAAGACTTGTAAGTCAGCGTCGTCAGCGCCCAGCTCTTTTCTAGCCCCATAAAGAATGATTTACCGATACCGTATTTTATCTTTACAACCTCATCATAGGGAGTTATGCCTAATAAACCTACCTTACGTTTTTCGCCCACTTGATCGTCTAAATCCTTTTGCTGGATACGCACCACTATAGCCTGCTCTCGGCCATCCCTTAAGACCGAAAGACTAACTGTCTCGGCTTCTTGTTTATCCTGAATAACCTTCTGCAAATCATCCCAGATATCCACTCTCTGGCCGTCAATAGCGGTTATCTTATCACCAACCTGTAAACCTGCGGCCTTTGCTCCGAAACCGTCAAGCAAACCCCCTACTTTCGTGGTGAGCGCAGGATATCCTGCCGCAAATATAAACCAAAAGAATAAGAAAGCTAATACATAATTAAGCAGCGGCCCGCAAAATATTATCCAGAAACGCTTACCCACAGACTTAGAAAGAAACTCGTGAGGCTTACCTTTAAACTCTTCAAGGTTATCTCCGGCCAGCTTTACATAGCCACCAAGAGGTATAGCGCTGATGCTATATTCGGTGTCGCCTTTTTTCTTAGCCAACAGACGCGGGCCAAATCCTAAAGAGAATTTCTCTACCTTTACCTCTAATTTCTTAGCGGCAATAAAATGGCCGAATTCATGCACCACTATAAGCACACCCAAAACAAAGAGAAAAATAATTAATGACATATGTTTATCCTATATTTAAGCCGGCGATTATATCTAAAGCTTCCTCCCTCGCCCAAGCGTCCGCCTGTAAAATATCCCCTAGACTCGGATTACTAATAACGCGATGCTTCTTTAAAACTTTAGCTATGACTTTCGGTATAGATACAAACTTAAGCTTGCCTTCCAGAAAACGCTTTACGCTTACTTCATTTGCCGCGCTCAATACACACGGAGCGCTTCCCATCAAACGAGCGGCTTCATACGATAATCCCAGGCAAGGAAACTTGTTAAAATCCGGCTTATCAAAATGCAAGCTGCCTAATTTATAGAAATCTACTCCGGGCAGACTTACCGGAAGCCTCTCTGGATACGAAAGCGCGTATTGTATCGGGATACGCATATCAGTGGCAGATAACTGCGCAAGTACAGAATGATCGATAAACTCAACCATAGAATGAATTATTGCTTCAGGATGTATAACCACCTTTATGTCTTGCGGCCTAACATCGAATAAGAAAACTGTTTCTAAAACCTCCAGGCCCTTGTTCATTAGCGTAGCCGAATCCACAGTAATCTTTTTACCCATCTTCCATCGGGGATGCCTGAGGACCTGCTTCACGGTTATCTTACTAAAATCTTTCTTGGGCACTCTCCTCAACGGGCCGCCTGAGGCAGTCAAATAAATATTTTTTAGCTTAGATCTATCCTGCCCATCCAGGCATTGCCAGATAGCGGATTCTTCGCTGTCTACCGGGATAATCCTGGATTTTTTTCTTTTTGCCCTGGCGGTAATAAGCGGACCGGCCATAACCAATGCTTCTTTGTTAGCCATGGCTATATCTTTACCGCTGTCTATAGTCGCCAGCAAAGGCCTAAGCGCGCTTGAGCCACTGATCGCCAAAAGTACTCTGTCGATACGCTTATCCTCTACTATAGAACGCAAGCCGTCTTCGCCGGTAAAAAGCTTTGTTTTACCCAAACCCGGCATATTCTTTAATCTGTATGCTGCAAGCTTATCCTGAACACAGGCGAATAGCGGTTTATGCTCTATGATCTGCCGGTAGAGAACATCGACATTTGAATTAGTAGTAAGAGCAACTGCCTTAAAGTCATTGCGAGTATGCTTTATAACATCTAAAGTGTTCTTGCCTATGGAACCGGTTGAACCCAACACTGCAACATATTTCATCTTGATATAATAATTATATAGAAATAGAATGCCGGGGCGGTAAAAAGCAGGCTGTCTATTTCATCCAAAATGCCCCCCATGCCCGGCAGGATATTACCGGAATCCTTAACCTCGCAGTCGCGCTTTATTAAAGACTCAGACAAATCTCCCAGCTGGCCCAGTACGCCAAGGCAAATACCTAATGCGGCAAGATGAATATAGCTAAAGCCTAAAAGTGGCTTACTGATAAAAGCCCCCATTACGCTGAATGCCAACCCTGCCGCTGCCCCCTCCACGGATTTCTTAGGGCTTATGTGCGGAATAAGCGGAGTTTTACCGAAGCGCGACCCTAATAAATATGCCCCTATGTCTCCCAGCTTAGTTATAAGCATAAGAGCTACGAATAAACCGATGCCATTATCCAGATACCGTATCTTGATTAAGAAACTTAAGCACCATGAGATATAAAGTATGCCGAATATAGTCGTTGAAATTCCTACCGTCACTCCGGAATGCTGCCGGCGCTTAAACTGCATCATAAATAAAAATAATAAAACCGATATAATAAAGAGCAGCTCCCAGCCTTTAGTAGTCTCAAAACGGAATATTATCGAGGCCGGTATAATAATGCCTATAGCTACACCGACATATTTATATATGTTAATGCTCTTCTTCTCCAGCATCGTGAAGAATTCATAGAGCCCCATACCTATAAAGAGTATTATTGCTATGTTGAAAAACCATTTTACGAATACAGCGACAATAATAACGCCTATGAGTATTGCGCCGCTAAGCAGCCTTTTATTCAGCACTTATTCCTCCGTACCTACGCTCTCTCTGCTGATAAACCTCTATTGCTTTTTCTAAATCTTTTCTGCCGAAATCCGGCCAGTGCTTCTCGGGAAAATATAATTCCGCATAAGAAAGCTGCCAAAGAAGAAAATTACTTATGCGCATTTCACCACTCGTACGTATCAAAAGATCAGGATCAGGAAGTCCGGCAGTATAAAGATAGCTCCCGAAAATATCAACATCTAAATCTTGCGGCTCGATACGTTTTGCTAACACTGCATCTACAACTTTTTTAACTGCCTCGACTATTTCCTGCCTTGAGCCGTAATTTAAGGCAAGCAGTACAACCAATCCCGTATTATCTTTAGTCTTTTCTTCGGCTTCTTTTATCTTTCTTTGCAGATAGTCCGGAATCGGATCGCCGCCTCCTATAATCCGCAGCTTTATATTATTCTTATGTAGCCCTTTTATTTCGCGCTCAAGAAAATTATTCAGCGAGCGCATAAGCATATCGACTTCCTTCTTCGGCCTTGACCAGTTTTCAGTAGAGAATGCAAAAAAAGTAATTACTTCAATACCTAATTCACGCGCCGCATTTAAGATCGCTTTAACCTGTCCTATGCCCGCGCGATGGCCAGCACTTCGCGGCAGGCCTCTCTGCTTAGCCCAGCGCCCGTTGCCATCCATGATTATTGCAATATGTTTGGGTAAAATAGTCTTATCGTCCATTACAAAAAAGCTAAAGGCCAAGGCTTTGGATTAAGAGTAAATTACACTCAACCTAAAGCCCATCTTAAACCTTCGGCATCTATTGGTGCACTCTATAATCTATATCCGGGAATATGTTGTCTTTGTACTCAATATCGGAGAGCCACGCTTCATCAACAGAGTTTGCTTTTATATCCTCATATAGCCGCGTGAATCTTAAGAGGTGGTCTTTAGTGCGCTTTACTGCGTAGCTTACATGCGTACCCGTACCCATGATAAACGCCCAATCCGAACTCTGGGCCAGAAGCAACTCTCTTAAGGCCTGATTAAGCGCTCTTCTTAACATACCGTTAGTATTGGAAAATTTCTTGGCCAGCTCGGTCATTCTCTCAGAAGCCACATCCAGGTGTCTATAAATCCAATCATTGCTACCCTGCAACCACATTTCATTATACCCCTTCCAGCCCCAGCTTGAGGCAGAAGGAGTGAGTACCTGATTACGCGGATTCTCGGATAAATATTCGGAAGGCGTAATCATGCTTATAGTTTTTTGATCGCAAGCTATCTTACGGATAAGAAAATCCAGCCACATCGGACCTTCATACCACCAATGCCCATAAAGTTCAGCGTCATAGGGAGAAACAATAATAGGCTTCTTTTGCAGAAAATCAAACAAGTATTCTGCCTGCTTCTGGCGGTTAAACATAAAATTACCGGCATGCTCGGCAGCCTTGTCCTTAGCCCAATGCGGATTATACGCAGCCTTATTATTAGTAGTGCCCGTAATACGGTAATATTTTATGCCCGTAGATATGCGTACTCCGTCAGGATGAATATAGGGGCGTATATACTCATAGTCTAAGTCAAATCCTATATCCCTGTAAAACTCGCGGTAAACGTAATCGCCGGGATAACCTTCTATAGAAGACCATACCTGCTTGGATGATTCAAGGTCCCTGCCGAAACACGCCACCCCTGACTTACAATAAACCGGAGCAAATACTCCGTATTTCGGACGCGGAGTACCATGTAATACGCCATGCGAATCGGAAAAGAAATATTTTATGCCGGCCTCTTTAAGTATTTCGTCGTATCCGGGATAATAACCGCATTCTGGCAGCCAAATCCCCAGCGGCTTCCTGCCGAATGCTTTCTCGTAATGGCCTACGGCAACTTTTACCTGGGCTCTAATCGAAGCGCGCGAAACATCCATCAGCGGAAAGTATCCGTGCGTCGCGCCGCAAGTTATAATCTCTATCCTGCCGGCATCCTGAAAAGCCTTAAATGCCGTTGTTAAATTACGGCCGTATTTCTCAAATGTATTGCGGGCTTCATAGAATTTAGCCAAATACATATTGGCCAAACTATTGAATTCACCATCCCAGCGCGTACGTTCAACTTCTTTATGCGCCAGCTCAATAAGCCTGTTTATGTGTTTAATATACCTGTCCTGAAGCAGACTGTCTGAGAGCATGGAGATCAACGTAGGCGTCAAAGACATGGTCAGACGGAATTTCACGTTATCATCCAGCAGTCGCTGAAAAACGGTAATAAGAGGTATGTAGGTTTCGGTTATAGCTTCGTAAAGCCAGTCTTCTTCCAGGAAATCTTCGTGTTCCGGATGGCGTACATACGGAAGATGTGTATGCAGAACTATTGCTAGATAACCTTTATGCATGGGCGGTTGTTTCAAAACGACATTCTATTTGGTTTTCTTGTTGACGACCGGCGTAATCACTCGCTCATCTTGCTTATCACTTGATACGGCTTTAACGGGTATGACCTGCTCGCCGTCAGGAAGAGCAAAACGGAGACTAAATGTACCATCGGGTCTTAAGTTTATATGCCTGCCTTGGACAGTAACAGTAGCATCTGGTTCGGTTGCCCCATAGACAATTAATTCAGTATTAACCACAAGCCAAAATTTCTTTTCCTGCGGCCTTCTGCCGGGACTGGAAACCGAGGATATGGCCCCTGATGTTATTTCGCGCTTCAATCGCTGCTCCCAAAGCCGTTTTACTTTAGCCGGCGAGCTTCCGAAGCCTATTCCTAATCCGTAAAGACGCGCAAACATATCTTCCGGTATCATCCATTCTTCATCGGTAATCCAAGACGGACCTTCAAGCGGAGTATGCACAACATTAGAGCGCAATATCGTAATAAACCTGCCACCCGGTAAAAGTAAACCCAAATCTACGCACCATGACCTCCCCGGGCCACCGGCATCTATATACCAGTTAGTAGCATATTCGTTTACACTAATATCAAAGAACCTGTGCGCATTGGAACCATCGAATATAATATTGCTGACGTCATATACACGCAGCACGCGCTTGGCTTTAGAAAAATCATCTTTAAGCTCATGGCGTAATTTCTCAATTGTTCCGTGGCGGACCTCCCAATACGTATGCAACCACCATGGATCGCGTACCTGAAGAACCATTCTGTCTACATCGTAGCTAAAGGGCAAATCTTGCTGCATGGCGCGCTCGGGGCGCCTTTCAGGAGTATAATATTTTGCGGTTTCGATCTTTGTTTCAACGGCCTGATCAACGGGATATTCTTTCTTAAGCTTAGACTTGGGGGCATCTTTCTCCGCGCTTATCTTCTTAGTAACCTTTTTGATTTTATTCTTTACATTACGTAACATCGCCATAGTCCACCTCCCTACCTACAACAAAAAAGGGGATAACTCTCCCCTATTCTTTAGAACAATTAAGCTGTTCTTTTCCTTCCCCCCTACATCATTCTTAAGCTCGCTTCGTTTATCTTTAAAATTCCCCTAACGCATTCTGCTAAAACACGGGTTATTTTTTAGTCTTTGATTTATTGCTCGCTGCGTTTAAACTTTCTTCCAGCTTCTCTTTAACCTTGGTCAGCTTTAAAAGCTCATCTTTCAAGCTGTCGTTTACCAGCTGTTCCTGAAGCAGGTCCTTTTTAGTAGCCTGATGCTCTGTCTTCTCAGTCTCCAGAGCCTGTGTCGCTACCTTTAACCTCTCCTGAAGAGCATTTCTTTCCTGCGCACATTTAGTCGTTTTCTCTTCGAAGTCCAGCCGGCCGGCCATCTCTTTATCCCGGGCTGATTTCATACGTCCGGCGCTAGCGCAGGAACCGATTGTCCCGATAAAGAATATTGCCGTTATTACGCTCAGTATCAGAATAATCCTATTCTTAATGTTCTCTTCCATGCTACCCCCTTAAGAACACACCGAACATTCTCGACGGCCGGTATATTGACTATTTTAGGTTCGCCGGTATTGCTTTCTCGGAACCCGCTACTTCCTGTCCTTCTTTTACTTTTGTAATCTGCGGAAAGATTACGATTTCAACTCTGCGATTTAATTGTCGACCTTTACCGGTATCATTGGATGCTACCGGCTGATATTCGCCATAACCAACTGCAGATAAACGATCAGGACTGATGCCTCTCTTATCGGCTAAATAATGCAATACACTCAACGCTCTGGATGTGGATAATTCCCAATTAGATTTCCACCCCGAGTGTTTAATAGGCACGTTATCGGTGTGTCCTTCAATACCGATATTCAAATTCGGGACATTCTCATCTAAAACCTTAGCCACCTTATCTAAGCTGGCGTATGCCTCCGGACGAATCTTGGCTTTGCCGGAATCAAATATAACATCCGCTACAAATGTGATTACCAGACCCTTTTCCATCATCTGCAATCTGACCTGCTTGTCGCCTATTTCCTGACTTAATCTACTCTCTAGCAATTTCTTGGCGCGGTTAAGTTCATCAAGCTGTTGGGATAAATCCTCTATTTTTTGCATATCCGAACGCCTGCCGGTCTGGAATATAAACGTGCATCCGGCTAAAGACACCATAATGAAAGCTATTAAACCAGTATTGAATAATTTACGCATCATAACTACCTCCTCTTTCTTTTAAGGATTTAACTATAACACAATCAATAATTTTAGTCAAGAAAAATAAGTAAACACATAAGTTACGGAGCCTGCTAAAATGATATAAGCGACGTAACTTATATGTGTGAACTTATCCTTGACACGAATACGACAATATCCTTAAAAATGAACCTTACGTGTCAAGGATTAATTCGCAGACGCTTCAATGAGTGATAGAGAAAAGCTATGGCTTACATCGCTTAAGCGATGTAAGCCATCTGCTCATTTAAAAATCGTCTCATCTCTGGACGAACCAAAAGAAATCATGGTAATTTTAGCACCCAAAGTATCTTGAAGATAAGACAAATAATTTCTGGCATTTAAAGGAAGATCTTTGTAGCATCTTGGCTTCTTTTGCGGCTTTTCCCAACCGGGGATCTCCTTATATACCGGAGTAGCGTTTTTAAGCACTTCTAAGTCATGCGGGAAATTCTTAAACACCTTGCCTTTGTATTTATATGCAGTACAGACCTTTATCGATTTTAAGCCATCCAGCACATCCAGTTTCATTATGGCTAATTCCGTTATCCCGTTTAGCACAACCGCCTCTTTAGTCATAACCCCATCAAACCACCCGCACCTGCGGGGGCGCCCGGTGGTTGCGCCGAATTCATTACCCCTCTCCCGCATAAATTTATTGAAAACCGGAGGAAGTTCAGTCGGGAACGGGCCTTCCCCCACCCTGGTCGTATAAGCCTTGACTACTCCGATGATCTTATCCAGCTTAACCGGAGACACGCCTGTGCCTATAGTGGCACCCCCTGCGGTTGCCGAAGATGAGGTAACAAAAGGATATGTACCGAAATCAATATCAAGATATGTGCCTTGCGCCCCCTCAAAAAGGATATCTTTCTTCTCATCAATAACCTTATTTAATAAAATATGCACATCGCATATGCACTCCGAGAGGATCTTACCATAATCCAGATACTGCCGGTATATCTTATCGAAACTAAATCCCGAATGATTGTAAACTTTTCTGAAGATTTCATTTTTTTCTTTAAGATTGTCTTTAAGCTTATCACGCAATACCCGGGGATTCAAAAGATCAATCATCCTTACACCACAGCGGCTTATTTTATCCGCATAACAAGGGCCTATACCGCGGCCGGTAGTGCCTATCTTATGCGCTCTTTTTGTTTCACGAAGTTGATCAAGAATTTTATGATAAGGTAATATTACGTGGGCGAGAGAGGAAATCTTAAGCCTGTTGCCGACGCTAAGTCCGACTTTAGCCAAATCATTAATCTCTTTAAGTAATATCTCGGGGTCAACCACAACACCGTTACCGATACAACAGATCTTGCCCTTATGCAGAATCCCCGAAGGAATAAGATGAAAAATATATTCCTGGCCATCAACCACAACCGTATGCCCGGCATTATTACCGCCCTGGTAACGAACAATATAATCCACTTTCGCGGATAGGATATCTATTATCTTACCCTTACCTTCATCTCCCCACTGTGCCCCAACTAATACTATATTCATTTTAGTATCATCCTAACTGGGCTCGTAGTTGATAGTTGATAGTTCGCAGGGCTATTACTATTACCCACAAGCTACCAGCTACGAACTACGACCTAAATTATGGTGTCATTGTAAAAATCTTACGCGCTATATCAGGATATGTTGCGATAAACTTCAATTCTTCATCAACTAGCGGCTTCTGATTATGCACATTGGCATAACGCACCAATTCCAATATATCCGCGGCTTCTTTATCATCGCGAAATTCAATCTCAAGCTTATCGTAAACATTACGGAAACCTTTTATTCCGGAGTATTCTCCGGCAGTAATCTTACGCCCTGTATCGATAATCTCAGGTTCCCCACGGCCCAGCTCTTGGAAATCATAAAGTTCATAGTTACGCCTATCCTTAAGCGCCCCATCGGCATGGATTCCCGACTCATGCGCAAAGGCGTTAGCGCCTATGCCAGGTTGATTTATAGGAATAGGCACTCCGAAAGCATAAGATGCATACTTACAGATCTTCCAGGCAACTTTCAAATTTACTTTCTCATCCAGCTTATAATCCTGCATACCGTTTCCGTAACTCATCGCCAGGATAACCGAAACTAAATCCGCGTTTCCAGCACGTTCACCCATCCCGTTAACGCAAGTATTAATGTAGGCGCTAACCCCTGCATCCAGTGCAGCTCTTGCTCCGGCGATAGAGTTAGCCACTACAAGGCCAAGATCATTATGACAGTGTATTTCTATGGGCATACTCACTGCTTCGGCAAGAAGTTTGATTCTTTCGTACATGCTAAAAGGGGTATCGCAGCCTAATGTATCACAATAGCGTATCCTGTCTGCTCCGGCATCTTTAGCTGAACGTGAAAAATCTATTAAGTAGTCCATTCTGCTGCGCGAAGCGTCTTCGGCATTAACACCTATAGATTCTGCGCCTAGTTTACGCGCCTCTGTAACGGCTTCAGTCATTTCTTTTATTACCGAAGCATGATCCAGCTTACCTTTAAATTTATGGACGATCATCTGATCTGACGTAGAAATAGACAAATTAAGATACTTAATCTGAGGCACTAATTTAAACGTCGTCTTAACATCATCTTTAGTCGCCCTCACCCAGCCGCTTAAACGTATGGGAGAAAGTAACCCCTTCTTTACCAACTCCAGGTTGGCATTAAGATAATTCGTCTCGTGGCGCGTAAGCGGAAAACCAAACTCCGACTGGAATACGCCCATTTCATTAAGATAAACATTAATCATTGTCTTTTGGAGTTTCGAAAGGCATATACGCGAAGTCTGCACCCCATCGCGGTTAGTTACATCTAACAGGTAAATTTTAGGTTTGCTCATATAACTACCTCACTTATCTCTTTAATGTTTTCTTTAATTCCTTTTTCGTCGGTACGCCCCGCGTACCAAATACCTGGCGATTATCTACTAGATACGTCGGCCCAAAAAGAATTTTTAATTCTTTGCCCAGGCTGATATTTTCTTTAAGCAACTCCTGTCCCTCGCTGCATTTAGCGCAATTCTTGATTCTTGCCGGATCAAATTTATCCAGGCAATCCTCCCACCAGGAACTATCGATATTACCGGCGCGGCAAATGATATAATCCCAGAATATCTGGGGATAATATTTCTGTACACATACCGCACGCAGATATTCCTCAACCTCAACGTTGCCTTTGGCAGCATCAAATCCGCCATTCTCTTGTTCTACGGCCAGAAAATGCACTACAGGATTAAATTCTTTTATTGCTGCCAAAATACCGGCTGTATCTTTATCGTAGAGGCTTATAAATATATCTAGCTTGCCCTTAACTACTTTTCTATCCTGGAAATATGAAATACCGCTTACCTGCGGTTTTATCAAATACATGCCTGCCTTAGGTTCCAAATTATCCTTCATAGCAGCAAACACCGATTTATTTTCTATATCTTTACTCAACAGATAAAACGGCATACCTTTAACATCCAAATTCTTGACCAGCTCTGCTGCCTTGGCATCCGGATAATAAAGGTAGGTAACTACCAGCCCGGGAATCTGTGTTTGAAGATAATCCACCGTCGTCTTGGTATCGCATATATCGCATTCTTTAGGGGTAACCACCGTAAGGCTGACCCGTGAAGGCGCAGTAAAAATACATTCTGAATTTATAGCTCCCGGATTCTGACAAGAACCGACAAATCCCTTCCTCTTACAATTGGCATCGGAAAAACATTTAGGCAATATCTTCAAAATATCAGGATCATCTTTAATTTGATCGGATAACCTTAGTTCTTCGTTTTTATAGGACGCTATCTTGCCACCTGAGATATTTAAAGTGAGTTTGCCTAACTGGCGCCCCTGCCATGCCGGACGCAATACTATGGTAGATTTAATTTTATCCGAGGATTTTTCCTTGGCACGACTGTGGCCTAAAATCAAAACATCTATCCCTTTAACTTCATCTATCAGATTCGCATCTTCGCTTTCCCCTAAATGACTTAAAACTATAATGACGTCGGCCTTCTTAGCTTTTAATTCCTGTACCGCGTTTCTTAATGCAGGGCCTGGCTGTTCTAACTTTAATCCGCCTGTTTTTTCCGTGGCCGAAAGCGTAGTTAATCCGATGATGCCAAATCTTACGCCATCAATCTCTTTAATAATATAAGGCAAAAATTTATCCGACTTAATATTACAGGATAGAAATTTAAAGTTGGATTGATTCATGCTGCTTTCCAGAAAATTTCTATCAAAATTAAATTCATCGTCTCCGACGGCCGCCGCGTCATAGCCCATCATTTCCATTGACTTAAGATTAACCAAGGTACGCGCCTTGTCAAGATCGGTATTCTGCATATACTCATCCATCAACCCGCCGGCAAAGAATCCTCCGGAATCCAGAAGCAGCGTATTGGGATTATTTTTCTTTAATTGTTTAACCAGGGCTGCCCTACGCGCAACTCCGCCATCCGGCTCTTTCGGACAGCTACAGGGATAAAGCATGGAATGCGTCTCGCCGGTATATAGGATCGTTATTTCTTTAGCGTATGCCGTCGTTGTTAATAAATAATGTGCGGCAAACAATGCCACAAGAACTAACAAACCATGAACCATGAACCATGAACCATGAACTTTATTTCTCATATATTTATCACCTTCGCAGTTAGTATATTTTCAACCTTCCTTATTTTCTCAAGCATCTCCGGATTTATCGGGCTATCTACATTAAAAACACTAATAGCCTTACCTCCCGGCTGCTGGCGGCCAAAAGTCATCGTAGCGATATTTATATTATGTTTGGCCAAAAGCGTACCCAGGTTACCAATAATACCAGGCTTGTCCCAATTCTGTATCATTATCATCACGCCGCCAGGAGTGGCTTCGACATAATAATTGTCCACCTTAACAATACGCGGCTGCTTGTTCGCAGAAAGCGTGCCGGCAACACACCTGGATTCCTTATCCGTCCTGACCTCAATCTGAATAAGGTTAACGAACTCCGCCTCTTTTGATAATTTTGATTCGGTTACTTTTATGCCCCTCTCCTTGGCGAGAGATACGGCATTAATAAAGTTTACCGTCTCTTTAAGTATCGGGGAAAGCACTCCCTTTATCAGACTCATAGTCAACGGGGTTAAATCGTGCTTGATAATCTCTCCGCTGTAGCTAATCTTTATTTCTTCGTATCTTCCTTCAACCAATTGTGCCGTAAAAATTCCCAGCTTTTCGGCTAAATTGATATAAGGCTCTAAAACCTTAAATGCTTCTGCCTCTACAGAAGGATAATTTGCCGCATTGCGTATGCCTTTACCTAAAAGCGCATCGCGCACTATCTCGGATACTTCAATAGCAACATTCACCTGAGCTTCTTCGGTAGATGCGCCCAAATGAGGCGTAACCACCACATTATCGAGTTTTAAAAGTTCGTTATCCGGGGAAACCGGTTCTTTTTCGAATACGTCTATCGCCGCCCCCACAACCTTTCCTTCTTTTATGGCCGTAACAAGCGCTACTTCATCGATAATTCCTCCGCGCGCGCAGTTAATCAGGCGTACGCCCTTTTTCATAATAGCGAACTGCTCGGTAGATATAAGATGTTTTGTCTCTTCGGTGAGCGGTGTATGCACGGTAATATAATCGGCATTCATAAGCAGGTCTTTTAATTCCACGACCCCTACGCCTAAACCTTCGGCGACCTCGCGGGATAAAAACGGATCATAAACCATAACGTTCATGCCGAATGACAACGCTCTCTTGGCCACTTCGCGGCCTATCCTGCCAAAACCCACAATGCCTAACGTCTTACCATAAAGTTCAACGCCCATAAATTTAGAACGCTTCCATTCGCCTTTTTTAGTCGATGTGCTTGCCTGGGCAATATTGCGCGAAAGGGCCAAAATCATGCTGACGGTATGTTCGGCAGTAGAAATTGTATTGCCTGCGGGAGTATTCATGACAATAATCCCTTTTTGAGTAGCGGACTCTAAATCCACGTTATCTAGGCCTACACCTGCGCGGCCTATTACTTTTAGCTTAGCGGCAGCAGAGATTATATCCTTAGTAACTTTAGTAGCACTCCTGACAATTAAAGCATCATAGTCTTTAATTACATCTTTTAGCGCCTCAGGCTTAAGCTCGGTATTGACATCCACCTGAAATTCTTTAATGTCTTTCAGGATTTTTAAACCTTCCTGTGACAACTGATCACTGACTAGAATCTTAATCATAACAATTGCTCCTTATTTTAAAAACACTTCCTGTGCAGCCCTGACCCCCGAGCCCATAGTAAATTTATAACCCATCTGAGCGAGAACCTTCTCCAAACACGAAACCCCTACAATGATATCAAACTCTTCAATATAACCCATATGCGCAAATCGGAATACTTTGCCTTTTAACTCAGACTGGCCCCCGGCAATTGTAACCCCGTAAGTATCGCGCATAGTTTTGACTAATTTTTCTCCGTCGATTCCAGCCGGGACCTTTACCGCAGTCACAACATCGCTACCGGCAGTCGGCGCAAATAACTCTAGGCCTAATGCCTTTACCGCAGCCCTTGTAGCATCGGCTAACTTTTTATGACGAGCAAAGATATTTTCTAGCCCCTCTTGCTTCATCATCCTCAAGACTTCATTTAAGGCGATAATCAGAGATATCGCCGGAGTATACGGAGTATCCGTACTGGCTAAAGCTTTTTTGGCTGCCCGTAAATCAAAATAATATCTGGGCGACTTAGATACTTCAATGAGTTTCCAGGCCTTAGCACTCGCCGATATAAAACCTAAGCCTGGAGGAAGCATCAGCCCTTTTTGCGAACCTGAAACTACAATATCGCAATACCATTCATCGGCCTTCAGATCAATTGCACCAAGTCCGCTGATGGCATCAACCACTAAAACCGCCTCTGTATCTTTAACAACTTTACCAAGGGCCTGAATATCAGTAGCCACGCCGGTAGAAGTTTCACAGAGAGTCGAGAATACCGCTTTTATTTTAGGATTAGCCTTTAACCTATTTTTTATCTCTTCGGGATCAACCGCTTTGCCCCACTCCACACTAACTACATCCGCAGTGATACCGTAGGCTTTGCAAAGTTCAGTCCATCTCTCGCCGAATTTGCCTGCCTCGATACATATAGCCGTATCACCGGCAGATAATAAATTCACTACCGCTGCTTCCATTGCGCCGGTTCCCGAAGAAGCAAGTGTATACACGTCGTTCTTAGTCTGAAAAACATACCTTAAGCCCTCCGTGGCTTCCTTTAATATAGCCTGGAATTGCGGAGTTCTGTGATGGATTATCGGCCTGCTAAGTGCTTCCTGAACTTGCGGGGGTAATGGTGTCGGTCCCGGAGTAAGTAAATAGTTCTTCCTCATGTCATCTCCTTAATTATAAATTTGTTATGGAATTATAGTTCGTAGTTCGTAGGAAAATCTTTTACCTACAAGCTACGAACTACCAACTACGAACTAAAGCTATTTCTTCGGTTGTTTTCCTATAATTACTTCATCGATTAAGCCATAGTCCTTTGCTTCCTGCGCAGACATAAAATAATCCCTGTCCGTATCCTTCTGAATTTTATCCAGGCTTTTTCCGGTATGATGCGCAAGTATTTCGTTAATCCTGTCGCGCATTTTAAGAATCTCCTGGGCCTGCCGGGATATATCTTCAGCCGCACCCTGCACCCCACCCCAGGGCTGATGAATCATAACCCGTGAATTAGGCAGGGTGTGGCGTTTTCCTTTTGTGCCGGCACATAAAAGTACCGCTCCCATACTGGCTGCCTGGCCGACGCAATAGGTAGCCACATCGCATTTTACAAACTGCATAGTGTCATATATTGCAAGCCCTGCAGTAACCGAACCGCCGGGAGTATTCACGTATATATTGATATCTTTGGTAACGTCTTCCATCTGTAAGAAGAGCATCTGGGCAACCACCAGATTGGCAACATAATCGTCAATCGGAGTGCCGATAAAGATGATGCGGTCCTTTAAGAGGCGTGAATATATATCATAAGCCCGCTCATAGCCTCTAGAGGTCTGTTCGATTACCATAGGTACTAAAGTTTGTGCTTTTACGCTCATAAATACCTCCTCGTTAGTTCTTAGTTCTTAGGTCGTAGGTCGTAGGGCTATTAATACTGCCTACGAGCTACCAGCTACGAACTACGAACTTACTAATCTTTCCAATCTCCCTCGCTTAACAAGAATTCCATCACATGGCGCGGCATGTGATCATCTAAAGTAATATTCTCTTTCTTAGCTATCTCTGCCAGAATGAGATAAATTTTTACCTGTTTTTCCGCTTCAGGCCCTATATGCGCAGCCAATTCCTTCTCTTGGGCTTCGATTTTATCGCGCGGCATGCCGCGTAAAGCCATATCCAGTTTTGCCTGCCTAAGCAATTCCTGAGCCTGGCGCTCTATCATAGATGCAGGAACCTTAAAATTCAGATCTTTGCTTATGGTTTCGATAATATCATTCTCTATTTGCTGACGCTGGGCATTCTCTTTCTGTGCGTAGATCTGCCTTTCTATCGCCTTATTCAACTCATCCAGGTTAGGATAGCCTAAAGCACGCGCCAATTTATCATCTAAAGCTTCTATCTTGCGAGATTCTTTTAAAGAATCAACGTTGCGCTTAATTTCATCCGCGGAAACTTCGATTTTCTTATATTCTATCTTCTGTCCTTTATAATCTTTAACATTAATTTCCGGGCTAAGCTCAACCGTTGCCTTAAAAGAAAGTATATTCTTATCAAGCTTTACATCGGTTATATCCGGAAGCTCTATAACATCGAGTTTTTCGCTTTCTATGGCCTTATTGTAAATCTCAGGCACCAGTTCTTTTAACACCTGTTCCTGGGCATAGGCGGAATATTGCTTCTCGATAATATCACGCGGGGCATTGCCCGGACGGAATCCCGGAACTTTAGCTTCTTTGGAGATTTTAGCAATTACTTCTTCGTACTTATTTTTTACGATATCTCCGCTTACCTCAATATGAATTTCTCTTTTACCGCTGTCTAATTTCTTCTGCTCTACCTTCATACTTACCTTTCTTACATCCTGAATTTTTCACCCAGATATATCTGACGCGCCTGAGGATTATCGATTAATTCCTGGGCTGTACCGGAAATAAGAATCTTACCTTCGGCAATCAAATAAGCTCTGTCGGTTATGGAGAGGGTCTCTCTTACATTATGGTCAGTCAAAAGAATCCCCAGTCCGCGTTCTTTTAGTTCTTTTATTATCTCCTGTGCTTCATTTACCACAATCGGGTCTATGCCCGAAAACGGTTCGTCTAATAATATAAAAGAAGGATTTGTTACAAGTGCCCTGGTAATTTCCAAGCGCCTTCTCTCGCCACCCGATAATGTATATGCCTTATTTTTAGCAAGGTGTGCGATATTGAGCTCTTCAAGCAGGTTCTTTAATCTTTTCATTCTTTCGGATTTGCCTATGGGCAGAGTTTCTAAGATCGCCATAATATTTTCCTGCACCGTAAGTTTCCTGAATACCGATGCTTCCTGCGCAAGATAGCCGATACCGAAACGCGCGCGCTCATGGATAGGCAGCTTTGTTATATCATTATTATCAAATACTATCTTACCGCGGTTAGGAGGCACAATGCCCACTACCATATAAAACGTAGTGGTCTTACCGGCACCGTTGGGGCCCAAAAGCCCGACGATTTCTCCGCGCTTAACCAGGATATCAACGCCTTTGACAACTTCGCGGCCGTCGTAAGATTTCGATAGCTCTTTAATTTCCAAGAGATGCACTTAAACCCTCCGTGGAATATATTACCAACTGAGGCCTGCCGGTAAGAACGATTCTTTTGTCTGCGGCAGTATATTGCGCCTCCTGGCTATAAGTAGTATTCTCTCCCTGGATAATCTTTACGTTCCCTCTGGCAACGATCTTATCTATGCTTGTTCCCATCATAGCTGAATTTACTCCTGCATCAACTGCGGCTGGCTTGTCCTGCTTCGGCTTAGTCTTATCCGAAGTCAAAAAATAAACATCCATCGTATCGCTATACATGGTATTATCCTGAGTATCCACTTTGACATTATTTTTAAATGTCGCGATATTCTTAGCATAATCTATTTCCAGCGGGCCATCACAGATAATAGTTATTTTGTTTTTAGCAGCAGCTTCTTTACCTGTGGCCTCCTTAGGATTTATATCAACCTTCACATCTTTTTCTAATTTAAACTTGTTTAAATCCGGATGCCCCATTGCCCCCTTGGCAACGGTAACCATGTTATCCCTGGTAATATTTACCACATCATTAGTCGCAACCACTTGATTCTTTCTGTCCCAATCCAAAGAATCGGTGGTAAGTTTACTTCCGCTGGAAGTCGTAATTACCACATCCTGCTCTACGTGTACCTTACCTTCGGTTTTATCAAAATCGCCTTTTTTAGCAGTAAGCTTAATTTCATCTTTTTCGTTGTACATATTCGCAGTGACATCGTTTAGCTTAACCACATTATCGAATATATCTGCGGACTTGCCGGCGATATCCCAAGTCTTCTTACCCTTCTCGCCGTAACCGGCCAAAGAAAACTCACTGATCTGTTGATCCGACTCCCGATTCTGATCGGCGGCAGTATCCTTTGAAGCAGCGGAACAAAAAGATGCAAAAAATAAAATAAAGACGGAGACTAACCCAAACCTTTTATACATCATAGAGGCCAGCCATTTCCTGCCATCTTCCGTGCGCTTTTAATATTAATTCCGCTACTTCACGCACTGCTCCGCGTCCGCCTTCTCTTAAAGTAACATAAGATGCCTGCTGCTTAATCTCTCTGCGGGCGTTAAACACCGCCACCGGAAAACCCACGCGCTTCATCAGACATAAATCAACCAGGTCATCTCCCACAAAACAGACTTCTTCGCTATTAACTTTATATTTATTCAAAATCTTATCCAAAACAGCGCTCTTGGGCGAAACATCAGCGAAAACTGCGTCCACGCACATATCTTTGGCGCGCGGCTTAATCGCACGAGAACCTTTAGCAGTGATAAGAATAGTAGGGATTCCTGCTTTTTTTAATAAATAGACGCCCATGCCGTCATGGACATCAAAAAATTTCATATCGTGGCCGCGCGAATCGTATATTATGCGCCCATCGGTTAAAACGCCATCCACATCAAGCAGCAATAGCTTAACCTTCTTGGCGTTACTCTTTAATTCTTCCTTCAGCTCGAACATCAAACCAGGCCTGCCTTTAATAAATCCTGCACATCTAATAATCCTACCGGACGCTTATTATTATCTACGACCGGCAGCTCGTCAATCTTTTTATCTTTTAAGATACGCATCGCTTCAGCCGCAAGCATATCCGCCCGGATAGTTGTCGGGTTCTTAGTCATAACATCTTTTACTTTGCGATTTGATAAATTCGGGTCTACCTCAAGATGGCGGCGCAGGTCACCGTCAGTGAATATCCCGGATAATTTGCCATTTTTACTTACAACCGTTGCGCTTCCTGCGCGCGCTTTTGTAACTTTTACCAAAACTTCGGAAATTTTCTTGTCTTCATTTACTATCGGATTGGCTTCGCCTTTACGCATAATATCTTCGACTTTCAGAATCAATCTCTTGCCTAATAATCCTCCGGGATGATAAAAGGCAAAATCCTTTTCTTTAAATCCTTTTAGCTCTAATAAACAGACTGCTAAGGCATCACACATAGCTAAAGCTGCGGTAGTCGAAGCTGTGGGTGCTAAACCTAAAGGACATGCTTCTTTCTTAACTGAAACGTCCATTGCTACATCGCTATACTTAGCCAGGATCGAATCCATATTCCCGGTAAGGGCAATAATCTTCGAGCCTATTTTCTTTAGAAGAGGAAGCAACTTACGCATCTCCTCGCTTGAACCGCTGTTAGAGAGAATAATTACCGTGTCATCTGAGGTAACTTTGCCTAAGTCTCCGTGGATCGCTTCTGCACAATGCAGAAATAAACTCGGGGTTCCGGTAGAAGCCAGTGTTGCTGAGAGTTTCTGAGCGATAATCCCGGTCTTACCCATGCCGCTTACTACCACGCGCCCCTTGCTTTTCAATATCAAATCCAGGGCCTTTTGGAAATTATTTCCAATCCGAGCCTTTAAAGCCTCTACTGCCCTTGCCTCTATATTTAGAACTTCTTTTGCGCGTCTGGTAACATTAATCTTCATCGCTTAACCTTTATTTTAATAACGCTGCCTCGATCTTCTTAATTTGTTTTAACAAATTCTCCAGCTCTTTTAAATTTACCATATTCGGTCCATCGCATGGCGCTTTATCCGGGTCCTCATGCACCTCTAGAAATAATCCGTCGCAGCCAAAGGCCACTGCGGCGCGCGATAGGCCAGTCACAAACTGCCTCTCTCCTCCGGAACAACTACCTTTACCTCCGGGAATCTGCACGCTATGCGTTGCATCATAAATAACCGGATATCCGAACTCGCGCATTATCGCCAGGCTACGCAAATCAGTAACCAGATTATTGTATCCAAAACTTACTCCCCGTTCAGTAATAATTATTTTCTTACTTCCTGTTGACTCAACCTTCTTAATAATCGGCAGAATGTCCCAGGGTGCCAAGAATTGGCCTTTCTTGATGTTGACTACCTTGCCGGTCTTAGCAGCCGCCACTACAATATCCGTCTGGCGACAAAGAAACGCGGGTATTTGTATTATATCCAAAACTTTAGCTGCTTCATCGATCTCTTCACGGCAGTGGATATCGCTTAAAATAGGAACTTTTAATTTTTGCTTTACCTTAGCTAAAACCTCCAGCCCTTTCTTTATCCCGGGCCCACGATAGGATTCGATAGAGAGTCTGTTGGCCTTATCAAAACTGGACTTAAAAATAAAGGGGATTTTAAGCTTAGCACAGATGTCTTGTATTTGTTTGGCCGTATTCAAACATTTACTCTCAGACTCTATAACACAAGGACCTGCGATTAAAACTAGCGGATTTCTAACACCGATTGCGATATCAGATATTCGTATTGGATTCATTGCTCTCTTCCTGTGGTAAAACTTCCGGATTTTCTGCCTGTATCGGAACTTCCGGTTTAGACGCTAGAACTTCCGGCTCGCGGGCCTCAAACTTATCCCCGCGCAGGTGTTGCCTTACTTTCTCCAAGTCTTCCGGAGTATCAACGCCTATGGTATCGTGTTTTGTTTCGATTGTCTTAATTTTAAACCCACCCTCCAGCACTCTAAGCTGCTCTAAACGCTCAACTCTTTCCAGATACGAAGCAGGCAGATTCTTGTACACAAAAAGGAAATCTTTAGTATAACCGTATAAGCCTATATGCTTAAAATAAACCGGAGTAGCAATTTCTGAATTACGCGCATGATGCGGGATGACCGAACGCGAGAAATAAAGTGCGTAATTGGATTTATCTATTGCAACTTTAACTACATTAGGATCGTTAATGATTTCCGGTTCGTCAATAGCCTTGATAATCGTGGCCATATACACATCTTTATCATCCAATATGCACCTGGCTACGCTATCTATCATAGTCGGATGAATCAAAGGCTCATCGCCCTGGATATTAATCACCACTTTAACATCCAGAGAATTTACCACTTCGCATATTCTGTCTGAGCCGGAAGCATGCCCTTTAGAAGTTATAACAACCTTAGCGCCGAATGCCTTGGCAGCATCAGCCACACGTTCGTCATCACAGGCAATAATAAGATCATCCAATAGATGCGCCTGCTTGGCGTGCTCCCAGACGTGCTGTAACATCGGCTTGCCCAGGATATCAACCAAAACCTTACCTTCAAATCTTGTCGAAGAATATCTTGCGGGAATTACACCTACGACATCCATAGTTACCTCGCTTCGCTCGGTAGTTCATGGTTCATGGTTGGTAGTTCGTAATTTCTGACCACGACTATCGCAGCTGTAAATCTATGATAATCTATCAATAATTTCTTGACGTGTAGTAACGGCGGTACCGACTTTGCCCACCACGATACCCGCAGCGCAATTTGCTATACGCGCAGCATCTAACTTACTTGCACCTGCGCAAAGCCCCAAAGTAAAAGTCGCAATAACCGTATCACCTGCTCCGGAGACATCAAATACCTCCTGCGCCATTGTGGGTATATGTGTCAGGCGACCACCTTTTTCAAATAAGCGCATACCCGACTCGCCTAAAGTCACCAAAAGCGAATCCAAATTTAGATATCTTATAATTTCGCTTGCCGCCGCATCAATGTCATGATCCGTAAACAATTTGTCGCTATTAAACTTGAACCTGTTGGCGGTATCTTTAATTTTGAGATTGCGTATAGCATTCTCTAATTCTTTACAGTTGGGCGTAATGGAAGTGACACCCTGATAATACTGAAAATGATCCTCTTTGGGATCTACGGTAATGATTCTCTTATTTTTATGTGCAAGATGAATCAATTCCTCCAACAGCTCTATATTTACAACACCCTTGCCGTAATCTTCTATGATAATGGCGTCAAATTTAGCGATATTATTTTTAGCAAACTTAAGTATCTTCTGATTAAGTGTTTTAGGCAACACATGCGTATGCTCCCAATCAACCCTTACTACTTGTTGATGCCCGGCGATAATACGTGTCTTTACGGTAGTGTGCCTGTCCTGCTCAATAAATATCCCGTCGCATGATATTTTTCTTTTCTTAATCTCGGATAAGAAGATATCTTTATTTTTATCTTCGCCGACAACACCGATAAGACAGGCCTTAGCACCGAGTGAAGTTATGTTATTAGCTACATTGGCCGAACCCCCTGGCACATGGGTTTTCTTCTTGGCCCAGACTACCGGTACGGGTGCTTCGGGAGAAATTCTGTCTACGTTTCCCCAGATGTATTCATCTAAAATAAGGTCCCCTACGACTAAAATATTAGCCTTAGGAAATTTAGAGATTATATTTTTAAGGTTCTTCATATCTTCTCGATAACTGCCTGTGCTAACAGCGGTAAGTTTATTTCATGATGCCCGATAATATAATAGCCTTTGCCTCCGGAGGCAACCGGACGCGAGACCACATTCTGCGAAGGACGGTAATGATAGATCATGTCGAAATTTGCCGTAGTAAAATTTTTCACCCCTGCTTTTAAATTACGCGCTAAATTAAGGGCCTTTAAAAATACTTCCGGCATAATTACGGCTGAACCGAAATTTAAAACCACCCCGCCGTTATTGAGCTTATTAATATTTTCTACCAAAAGATAAAAATCCCTTAAACTCCCCTCGCCGGTAGAAGCGGCATCAAAAGACGGATGCTGATGAATGATATCCGTGCCTATAGCCACAAACACACAAACAGGAATTTTATTCTTATATGCATTATATAATAAACTTAAATTCTTATGCGGTAATCTGGAATCGGCTATTTTTAACGCCACGGAAGCACCACACCCCAGCCCCTCGCTTGCGCCTTCTTTTATCGCCAGATTAAGAAAATCCGCGGTTTCGCGCCCCATGCCAAACTTGCCGTCTTTTAAATTTTCTCCGACATCCTCGGAAGTTTTACCCTGCAGGGCAATCTCAAAATCATGAATTATGCCGGCGCCATTTAAACAAATACAGGTGATAACTTTTCTTTTTAAAAGCTCGATTAACACCGGATTAAGGCCACACTTTATCACATGCGCCCCGGCCATAAAAATAACGGATTTCTTTTGTCTGCGGCCTTTAACAATGGCATCGGCTATTGCGCGTATGTCCTTGGCTTTTAATATGTTAGGCAAAGAATCATAAAAGGAGCGGAAACTAGCTCCCTTAACAGGTATTTTGGCAAAATCACCCCTTTTAACCTTGCTATACCTGGTCCTCACCGAATATGTCTTTATTCTATCGCGGTTAATCATATGAGCTTTTAATTGTAGCATAAATTACAATTAAATCAACTTGAATTTCAGAATAGAATCCGCTGCCGCCACAACATCTTCCACGCTTATCGCCCTAAGGCAGGAAAACTCTTTTTTACAGTTATGCGCCAGGCATTCAATGCATCCGACTTGTTTATGCAAGAACTTGTCCTGCTTACCCCGCGGCCCCCAGCGTTTAGGGCTTAGGCCTCTTTGGTTCCTGCCGAAAATTGAAATTACCGGTGTCTTTACAGCCGAGGCGATGTGCACCGGTCCGGAATCGTTGGAAATAAACAACCTGCATCTTTTTAAAACGCTTGCTAACTGGCTAATCGAAGTCCTCCCGGCAAGATTTATTGCCGAATGATGCATATGCTTTATAACCCCGGAGGCAAAAGGTTCATCTCCTGCCCCGGCAACAAGCAAAACCTTGAAACCATATTTATCGATTAGCTTATCCGCGACTTGAGCAAACCTGTTATTCGGCCAGATCTTCGAAGGGCAGCTTGCCCCCGGATGAATAGCCAATAGCGTATCCGAACCGCGGATACCTTTCTCTCTGAATAATATGTCCGTCCATTCCTCGGATTCTGCTTTAATGGGCATATATAAATCTTCTCCTTTAAGTTCAACGCCCAGATATTTAAGCAGATCGAAGTTGTATTCTGCCTCATGCTTCTCACCCAACTGTTTAGCATGAGTTATCCTGTGCGTCAAAAGAAATCCCAGCTTACGATTGTAGCCGATTCTAATCGGGATTCCGGCAAGAAAAGTCACGATATGCACGCGGTTTGTAGGGTGCAAAACTATAGCTATATCAAATTTGTCTTCTCCTAAATTATGCGCAAGCCTAAAAGTACCCTGCAGCCCCTTATGCTCTCCGGACTTATCATATACAATAACACGGTCAAGATAGGGATTGCCGTCTATAATATCCTTGGCATAAGAAGCAACCATCATGGCGATATAGCCTTGAGGATGCGCGTCTCTGAGCGCTTTAATAACCGGGGTTGACAAAAGCACATCACCGATTCTATCCGTGCGCACGATGAGTATGCGCTTAAAATTATTCTTTCGTACTTCATCTTTCATTCTTCTCCCCTGAAACACGTCTCTTACCTGCCTTAAGACGTCTTCTACCTTGATAAACTGCATGCATTCTAGCGTGCCAAACCTGCACTGTGCTTCTTCGCAAGGCCGGCAGAAGATGTCTTTTTTGGCTATCCCGAGGTTATCGGACCACGGCCCATATTTAGCTTCATTTGTAGGGCCGAATACCGCCACGACCGGAATGTTTAAATAACTGGCCAAATGCATTACGGCGCTGTCATTGGCGATTACAATACTCGCCGAAGACAATAACCGCGCCAGCTGGAGTAAAGTGGTCTTTCCAGTCAAATCCAGAATAGGATACTTACAACTTGCCGCTATATGCGCCGACACACCAACGTCATCTTTATCGCCTACTAAAATAATCTTTACGCCGGATTCCTTAGCTAAAACATTAAATAATTCCACAAACCTTTCCTGCGGCCATTTTTTAATATGGCTGCGTGCGCCGGCAGATACAATAACAATTTTATCGGAAAAACTTATATTATGCGCTATCAGGATATCCTTGATGTATTTCTTATCCGCAGGCGGAGTAAACAAAGTGGTCTCCTGCCTATCATGAATAATCTTAATTCTCATCCTGGATAAAAGAGCCTTAACTTTAAAGATATGCCTATCCTTCATATGCACAATATCCTTAGGGATATTAAGAAACGGCGATGTTTTGTATCTGGCAGGCAGAATAGCGGACATAAAAGTATTGCGCAAATCGACAATAACATCAAACTTTGCTTTTTTCAAATGCTGATATAACTTTATCTGCTCTTTAACGCCCGCTCGCTTATCATAGGTAATCACATTTTCTATATGGGGATTATTAGCGAATATTCCTTCGGCGCGGGGAGAACAAATTACAGCAATGCGGGGATGGTGAATATTTTGCCTTAGAATATCCAACGCCGGAAGGGTGAGCAGACAATCGCCTATATTACTTAAAGTTATAAATAGAATCTTCATTATTTTATTTTTAGCTTTACCTGTTCCAGAACATCGGCGGGAGTTATTGCTTTCATACAGCGGTTATCCTTACAATGTGCGACGTAGCAGGGAATCTTACAGCCTACGTCCTTCTGTAACACAGTAACGTTGGTTAAAGGATACGGCCCGGTCACATTAATGGATGTCGGGCCGAATATAGCAATGATTATTTTAGCGCCCGCTGCATTAGCAATATGCAAGGGGCCGGTATCGGCGCTTATTACCAAATTTGAACGTTTACATAAAGCGGCGAGCTGTTTTAAATTAAACACACCGCATGCTAAAATAGGCGATTCATGCATCATGCTTTTTATATTCTCGGCTAAGGGCACATCGGCTATGCTCCCGCTTATTACAACTTTCATCCCCAACTCTGCGATTAACTGATCCGCTAACGCTGCCCAATGTTCTTTAGGCCAACGCTTAGGTAGCCAGTTACCCCCGGGGTTAATCAGGGCTATTCTGTCTTTTCCGCTAACTGAATTCTTCTCCAGGAAGGCCTCAACTGCGTTGCTATCTGCTTCATCAATGAAGAATTCCGTATACCTGTCCTGGACCTTAAGCCCTGCTTTTTCAATGACGTTAAGATAATAATCAATGCGGTGCATAGCATCACGATCAGGTGGAGTGATCTTAGTAGTCATAAGAAACCCGCGCTTCTTAGTATGATACCCTATTCTTTGGGGTATGCCGGCGAGCCGGCAAATCAGGGCCTTGGTAAAAGAACGATGCAATAAGAATGCTATATCGAATTTCTTTAATTTTAAAAGCCGTATAAACTGCGCCTTATCAAGAAAGCTATTGTGCCTGTCTTTTTCATCATAAATAATTATTTCGTCCAGATGCGGATTACCTTTAAGCACGGGATAGCATCGGCTGGGGACTATGCAGGCAATGAAACTTCTGGGGAAATTAAGCCGTATATTGCGGATTGTGGCGGTAGAGAATAGAACGTCCCCGAGCCAGTTTACGTTAAAGATTACTATACGGTTAGGTTCTCTTTCCATGTTTTTTACGCTTATGCTCTTTAAAAAATGTGTAGTAACCGTTAGTCTCAAACCAGAAAATGAACAGATTCTTAGAGTTTTCAGAAATCCTCAGTCTTTTAAGAGCAAAAATATCATCGTTAGGATAGTTTTCACCCGGATTGGTTGCCACGGCGACATTGTATCCGGCATCAATAACCATCTTCCTTATTTTAGCATTAAACATACCTTCGGGGTAGCTAAATAAATCCGCCCGACGGCCCATTTTCTCCTCAAGCGCTTTCTTGGAATCAACTATTTCCTTAACCTGTTTTTCTTCTGATTTAATATCAATAAGCGGAGTAGGGTCCATAGTATGGCTGCCAAAAACAATCAAGCCGCTGTCCTGCATTTTACGGATATCATCCCAACTGAGCCTATCCCCTTCCTGACGGCCTACCTCATTGATGATAACAAATATCGTTGCCGGTATATTGTATTTTTTCAATATCGGGAAAGCGTAAGTATAGTTATCTTTATATCCGTCATCTAAAGTTATGGCTATGGTACGCGGAGGAATCATCTTTTTTTCTTTTATTAATTCCGCCAGCTTAGAGAGCGGCAAAATGTTGTATTTGCGTTCTTTTAAAAAACGCATCTGAAGCTCAAATGCCTCAGGAGATACTATCAGTCTGTTAATGGCCGGATTTTGCTTAGGGTTTACCGAATGATACATAATAATAGGAGCGACATAAGCCTTCTCTAGTAAAGCCCAAGACAGAATAACCGCTGCTACGGCTAATGCGGCTATTATAAATAATTTTCTTATTTTACGCATTCCAAATACACCTTTTCTGTCTCTAAAACCATTTTATCGGCGGAAAAATTCTCAAGAATAAAAGTTTGTGCCGCAGCGCCCAGGGCACTTCTTCTTGTTTCATCGTTTAATAATACCGATATTTTATCGGCTAAATCAATGCTATCCGCCGGATGAGCCAATAACCCGGTATTGTTATTATTAATTAAGCTCTTGATACCCCCGACATCTGAACCGACAACCGGCAGCCCCGAGGCCATAGCCTCCATAAGCCCTAAGCCCAACCCTTCTTTTAAAGACGGCATCACAAATACATCCATTGCCGATAAGACTTCCCTTGTGTCGAACACTTCAGGCTTAAAGAATACGCTTTTGGCAATCCCTAAGCTGTTCGTTAATTTAACTAACTCATCTTTTGTCTTGCCCTCACCCACAATAAGCAACTGTGCATGAGGGAACTTATTTAATACATCTCTCATTGCTTTAATCAGATGGGCGTGCCCTTTAACATCCGAAAGTCGCGCCACAATCCCTATTACCGGATTATCCGTCAATCCTAATTCTCTTTTTCTTTTTTCTTTTGACCATGAACTATGAACTATGAACCTATTGACATCAATTCCATTATGTATCACAATTATTTTATTTTCTTCAACCTTAAAATCTCCGGCTAAATGCTCTTTAACCTGCTGGCTTATCGCAATAACTTTGTTACCCCAGCAAGGAAAAACACGGCGCAGAATTCTTCTCCTAAAGAACCCGTGGCAGGTAACAACGTAAGGAATACCCAGCGATTTGCTTAATGAGGCGGCTAGCACCTGCGTAGTTCTCGTATGCGCATGTATTATGTCAAACTTACACCGTCTGTTCTCACGGCGTAATTTAATTATGCTGGCCAGAATCTTGGGACTTATCTCTTTCTTTGTTTTGATGGGTATCGGCAGGTAAACTGCCCCTGCTTCTTTTATTCTTTCGACAAGCAACCCCCCGCTTGAAGCGATATAAATATTATGACCCCTCTTCTTAAGACCTACTGTCAGGGTTAAGATATAGCTGCTGATACCGCCTATGTTCAGGTGGTTAGCGATGTGAAGGATGTTCATATTTTAGCTCGTAGGTCGTAGCTCGTAGGTCGTAGGCATAATTAATAGGCCTACGAGCTACCAGCTACGAACTAAATCCTAAATTAAGCTTTTACTTCAACAATTTATTTATTCCTTCCATTACCTCTTCCGGAGTAATCAGTTCCATACATCTTTTAGATTTACATTTAGGCTTATAGCAGGGGCTGCATAAGAGGCCTTTATTTATAACCAGATATTTTTCTGCCGGAGGCAGATGCCGGCGATAATCTGTCGGGCCAAAAAGCGCGATGAAAGGAACACCCATAGCCGCAGCAATATGTAAAGACGCCGAATCCGGCGATATATATATCAAACATTTTTTTATTAAACATGCCAGCTGATTTATGGTGGTCTTACCGCAGGCATTAATAGGCTTAGCACCCTTTAGCATATTATTTAAAGTATTCACTAATTCGGTTTCTCTTTCGGTACCGGTAATTACAACCCGCATATCCTTCTGGCTTAATACCTCGCAAAGCTTGGCGACATGAGCAAGCGGCCAATTCTTTGTTGCCCATTTCTGGCTTGCACTTATATTGACACCTATTATCTTCTGTTCCTTGCCCAACCACTGCGAGTTAAGAAATTCATCTATGTATTGCTCATCTTGAGCAGTCGGCCAAAGCTCCAGACGGCGATCAGACAACTCTATCCCCAGATTCTTAAGAACTGCGAACTGATGCGCCACAGGATCGACTAACGGCTTATCGTCCTTTATGCCGTAATTCAGAAGATTGCCGAATTTCTTATTGCTGTATCCATAACGGCTGAGAGCCAAACTTAAAAAGGCTAATATATGGCTCTTACGGTTATTCTGCATATCAATGACAATATCGAAATTCCTCCTTCTTAAGAGTTTCCCCAATTCCCATAAGCCGCGTAACCCCTTATCTTTATTCTTTAAATCGCAAACCAACAATTCGTCTATATACGGGCATCTTAAAAGCACCTCTTTAGACTCTTCTCCTACAAGAACACTTATTTTATAAGCAGAACCGAATTTCTCTTTTATCGCCCGCAATGCCGCGGTAGAAAGGATAACATCGCCTATAGAACTTAGTTTTATAACCAAAACTTTGAAATTCTCCAACGCCTGACGGTATACATCAAGCGTATTATTAACCATTAATTCAATATTATATTTTTCCTTAATTTTTACGTAGGCTTTTTCGGCTAAAGAACGCGCAAGTTGTTCGTCTTTAAATATCTTTATTACTGCTGCAGCGATTGCATCAGGATCAGCCGGAGGAACAAGCAAGCCATTCTGGCCGTCATCAATGATATCGATAACTCCGCCTACCTGCGTCGCCACCACCGGAACTCCGCTGGCCTGCGCTTCAACAATAACCCTGCCAAAGGCCTCGTGTGCCGTAGTTGCAAGAACCAAAACATCTAAATTAGACATAACCGCAGGGATATCCCTCTGCGTTCCTAAAAACTCGGTACAATGCCACAAACCCAACCTTTTAACCAAAACCTCAACCTGCTCTTTATAGGACTCGCGCGTAGTAGGCGCATCGCCGACTACCCAAATTTTAAGCTTAGGCACTACCCTGGCCACCTTAGCCATGGCCTTGATAAAATGCAAATGCCCTTTAAGCGGTGTAATCCTGCCGATTATGCCTATATTAAATTCTTTTCTCCTCTTTTTATCGGGACTTACGTATTTAAATTTCTCCGGGTCTACACTACGGGCTATAAGCTTAATCCGCTCATGGGGAATATTAAAATCATCTATCATGTGCCTGCCTATAACATTACTGATAACAATAACTCTTTTGGCCCAACCCATGACATAGCTAAACGGATGTTTACGATAATAACCGTGGCAAGTAGTAATAAAAACGGTTTTGGTCTTACGGCAGGCAAAATAAGCAATCCAGGCAGGCACGCGCGAACGGGCATGGACTATATCAATCTGCTCTTTTTTAATAATCTCCGCCAGAAGGGGAACGGTCTTTATGATGCTGATTACGGACTTTTTATGTACCGGCAGCTGGTAATGGATTGCCCCGAAAGACTTAAGCTCAGCAACCAGCTCTCCACCTCCTGAGACCACCACGGCTTTATGCCCGAGCTTAATCAAGTGCTTAGCCAAATCGAGGGTTCCGGTCTCAACCCCTCCGACATTCAACTCCGGTAGTATTTGTAATATATTCATTTTCATATCCCCGAATTCAATATATAATATAGCTCATGGACAAGAATATTAAAGAGAAAAATATGCTGACCTTACTGGTCTTAGTCATGGGGCTCTTCCTTATTTTTGCCATTATCTATAATTTATACATTCTCTCTAAAATACCATTAATAAACTTAAACGTCACCGCATCGCGTAGCCAGCCTGCTCAAGAAAACTCTAGGCCTGATAATAGTGATTATAAGAAAATAATCGAACAATCTAAATATGAATACAAAACATTAATGGACAAAGTCGAAGCAGAAAACCCGAAACTAAATAAATTCTAAAATAGCCTTCCCAGGGCTTCGCTGATTTTTGCCCTATCATCAAGAACATTGGTTTTCGCTGTTTCTTTTAATAACGCTCCAACCTTTAAGAAAATATCCTTAGCCTTCAAAGCACAGATATACCCTCGCTCGTGCATATATTTAACAAAACTTGTATGCTTTGCGTCAATCCCGGAATTAAAAACCAAAACATGCTTACCGCTTGAAGCCGCCTCGGAAATCATTGATATACTTTCCGGAGAAACTATCACAAACTCACTTAAGCCCAATATGCCTCCTACCGCTTCAGGGATATTCTTCTCATTAGCAACCACCAATAACCTGCAACGTGCGTAAGCAGACATTTGTTCTTTTATAAGGGCTTCTACCTCCGGAGGGGTACGCCGCGATGTGGTAATCAGAATTCCGGCGTTATATTTTTCCGCTGTTTCTTTTATCTGATTTAATACTTCCAAAACAGACACGCTATCCATATGAAAATTCTTTGTATCTCCTCCGATAAGTACACCTATAAAGAAAGCAAAAGATGAAGGCCGAAGGCCAAAAGACGAAGCCATTTTATCGGCTTGATCTTTCAAATAGCCTTTATCGATTAAGTTCAATGCCCCCTCAATGACCGTTATGTTCTTTTTCTTTGGCGGGTTATCGTGGCGCGGCATAATAACTAGATCAAATTTATTTACGCTTAACATTCCCGGACGCAAGACTACCGCTGACTTTGCCAGATTTTCTCGGGCCAAACAATAATTAACCGGCGCAAGCGCGGAACCGCAGGAGATTATCATATCCGGCTTGAGCATTGCCAAACCTTTATAAGTTCGATCGTCAAGAAATCTCCTAAAACACCACAAACACCCCTGACAACTGTACTTTCCGGACAAACAAGTGCTTAGGACAAACGCTTTGCGGGAAAGATTATTCTTGAATCCAACTTCCACGGTATCAACTTTTACATGCATGCCCTTATTATTCAGATAATCTGCGGATGCCTTAGCCACAGCCTGTGATTGCCTCAAATGCCCTGCCTTACCGTCACTTAAAATCAAAATACGCTTTTGATTGCCGTATTTCCAAATTTTATAAGTCCAGAGATATTCCTGCGGATATTTCCTGATGTTTTTTTCATACACACCCACCAATCCCTGCAGATTGTTAACAACATCCTTCTCGAGATCGCCGCTTTCCTGTATTTCAAATATCGGCTCAAATATTACTTTAATCCTCGGGCCTTTTTTGCGTGTATAGTAAACAGGAATAATAGCTGCACCATACTTTAATGCAAACCTTACTGCCCCCGAAGGCATGGAAGCGCTTTTCTTAAAGAAATCTACCAGGGTACCGTCTCTGCCACCCTGGTCAACAGTCATACCGATGGCCTGGTTATCCTTAATAGCCTTAATCAGCTGGCGTACCCCGCCCTCTCCCTCGACTATTTTACACCCCTTTTGCAGACGGTAATAATTAAGCAGCTTATTAAGCCTGGGGTAGCGCTGGTTCTGCACAAATAATAAGAACGGTAGCCCCAGATAGGCCGACATTATATTGGATAATTCCCAGCTGCCGGCATGCACACTGACAAAAATCACTCCGCGGCCTCTGCGAAAGCCTTCCTCTACATACTCCGTCCCCTCGGTCTCTATATATTTATCTATATATTCTTTATCTATTAACGGCATCAATAAAATCTCTACAAAATTTTGTCCGTATACCCGGTAGAAATTATGAACAATATCTTTTATTTGCCGGCAGGATAAATCGCTGCCAAAAGCAGTTTTAACATTCGCGTAAACAAGTGCTTTATGCCTGAAATCCAGGAAATAAAATAAATCTCCTATCCTTCTGCCTAAAAAGAAACTAAAAGCCAGAGGAAGCTTTCTTATAAGCGGGCCTAAAGTCTTAAAGAGAATATACCCTGAGTAATCTGTTAATGAATCTTTCTTCATCTTTTATCTCTATTCCTATACGCAAAACCATCAGCTGCAAATCGTAATCTGTAAACCGCAAGTCAGATAAACGAACTGCGTCCTTTTGTGTAGTAAGCACGAAATCAACCCCTTTTACCTTGGCTAGTTTAACAATCTTATCCAAATCCTGCTGGGTATAGTTATAATGATCCGGATACTTAAAGACCGACTCTACCTTAACGCCTAACTGCATAACCAACTTTGTAAATGAATCGGGGTCACCAATGCCGGAAAATAGCGCGGCATTTTTCCCCTTGAATGCATCGATAGACAACAGATTCTTCTCTTCGTCGATCTTATAGAAACTTTCCGGCCTATGGGAAGACTCAAAAACAACGGCTTCGGGATTGATTTTATTTAAATAATCTTTTAATTCAATTCCTGCCGGGATGATATTGGTCTTTGTGAGCATAAAAACATCTGCCCTCTTAAGCGCACTTAAAGGCTCGCGAAGTATCCCGCGGGGTATCATATTTCTATTACCGAAAGGATTCGATGCATCGATTGTCAATATATTGAGGTCTTTTTTGATACCCCACTGCTGAAACGCATCATCCAGTATAACCGTATCTACGGAATAATCCTTTATAGCCTTCTGGGCTGCCTTAACCCTGTTGCTGTCCACAATTACCGGTACACTAACCAAATTCCTGGATAACATAAAAGGCTCATCGCCTGTATTTCTGTAGTTCGCGGCTGGCGGCTTAAAACCCGCGGGTTTTCTTTTATAGCCCCTGGTTATAACGGCTACCTTATGGCCGCGTTCCCTTAGACAACGTGCGATATATTCAACCAGGACAGTTTTACCCGTGCCGCCAAGAGTAATATTGCCTATGCTTATTACCTTGCAGCCGATACGCCGCATATTAAGCCCGCAGAATAAAGCCAGCACCCTTATCACAAAACCGTATAATAAAGCCAGTAAAAACAACAACCCCTTTATCGGGCTTAGGATAAATCCTTTTTTCTTATCGGTAGCTAAATTATAGAGATATTCCCGCATAGATTTTTTTAAGTATCTCCAGATTCCTATAGGTCGCGCCCTGATTCCAAGTAATTAAAGCCTTTGCGCGCTTACTAAGCTCATCAGCTGCTTTAGGATTGTTTAATAGATAATCTACTTTATTTTCCAACTCCGCTTCGTTGTTGACCAAAACCCCAGCATCATTGTTTATAAACATATCTGCTATATCGCGGAAATTAAACATGTGCGGTCCGAATACTATCGGCTTACCCTGCCATGCCGGCTCCAATATATTATGGCCGCCGGTTTTAACCAGGCTGCCGCCGACAAAAACAATATCAGCCAAAGCATAGTAAGAAAAAAGCTGGCCGATGGTATCAAGAATAAAAATGTTAGTTCGTAGTTTGTGGCTTCCGCCGCAGGCGGATCCGCCTTCGGCGGATGTAGCTCGCAGGCTGGATAAAAATGCAGCCTGAAAACCCGCCCGCTCTGCCATATTGGCAATTTCTTTTGCCCGTTCAGGGTGGCGCGGTGCAATCAAAAGCCGCAAAGATGGCAATTTTCTTAGTAATCTCTTATAAACGCGCAGGATAATCTCCTCTTCTCCCGGATGAGTAGAGCCGCAGACTAATAGCTGCTCATTCTCCAAAAGCCCGAGATTTGTATTATCAAAGGTCAGTGTTTTCGGCTCCGCGTCAAATTTCATGTTACCGGTAACCAGTATCTTATCCTTACTAACTCCCAGAGCCGATAAACGCTCGGCATCGATCTGTGTCTGGGCGCAAAATGCGCTGATTTTATTTAGTAAAGGCCTGGCCAATAGCCTCACCAGGGAATATCTTGGCATGGATCTGTCAGAGATCCTTGCATTAACAACCGCCACGGGTATTTTATTTTTGGATAGAGTATTTATCAAGTTCGGCCAGATTTCGGTTTCGGCTAAGATAAATAAACATGGATTAATCTTAGCTATAACCGCCCTTACTATAAAGCTGAAATCTAAGGGCAGGTATACTACACAATCCCCATCTCTAGCGATGCTTTTAGCGATTTTATTTCCTGTGGGGGTAACCGTGGATATTACTATATGCTTGCCAGGGAAACTCTTTCGCAAAGCTTCGATTAGCCCTCTAGTAGCAGCAACCTCACCTACGCTTACTGCATGCACCCAGATAGGCCTATCAAGATGCAGATCGCGCGGGAGAAACCCTAAACGCATAGCAAATCCCGGATGGAATTTTCTGCGCAAAAGATAGACCGGCAGATAAACCAGGGCAACTAAAAAGAATATTAGATCGTAAAATATAAACATGGTTGGTTCATAGTTCATAGTTCATAGTTCATAGTTCATAGGCGTATTTACTACAACCTACCAACTACCCACTACGAACTACGGGCTCAATTTTATACATTAATTCTGTTTCTTACGTTCCCAATTCTAATTTATAATCACGCTCTGGGATGCGTTTTATCGTAAACGTTTTTCAACCTATCCGTAGTCAAATGCGTATATATTTGCGTGGTGGAAAGATTAGCATGCCCCAAAAGCTCCTGAACACTGCGTAAATCCGCCCCGCGGTTTAACAGGTGCGTTGCAAAAGAATGCCGCAGGGTATGCGGGGATACCCCGTGCTTCATCCCGGCAAGATGGATATATTTATCCACAATATTTCTTACGCCACGGGTAGTAATGCGTTTTCCGTTTTTGTTTAAGAACACTGCTTCGCTTTCTTTTTTTCTCTTAGTAAAGTAATCTCGAAGCGCTGACATGGCCTTATCGCCTATAGGCACAATACGTTCTTTCTTGCCTTTGCCCATAACCTTGACTATACCGCCGATAAAATCTATATCGTCCTTGCTCAGGCCGGCCAATTCCGCAATTCTTATGCCGGTGGAATAGAACGTTTCTAAAATTGCCCTGTCGCGAAAACCTCTTTCGTCCTTAGGCAGCACCGAATCAATAAGCTTGGCGACTTCCTCCTCTGTCAGGAACATCGGCAGATGTTTTTCTAACTTTGGGCTTGAGAGGCTTAAAATAGGATTTGTTTTTACCAGCCCTTCGCGGGTGAGAAACTTAAAGAAAGACCTTAAGGCCGAGAGACGCCGGTTTACGGTTCTATTCGCCAGATTCTTCTCTTTTAAAACCGCGAGATATTTTCTTAAAGTTAGATAATCTATTTTATCCGGCTCGGGCTCCGGGCTTCCTAAAAAGCTCTTGAAGCTCTCCAGGTCAAGTTTATAATTCAATATCGTATGCCCGGAATAATTCTTCTCGATTTCCAGATACCTGATAAACTTATCGATATGGCGTTGCATTATTGCTCTTTACTCTCCGGCAGGGTACGGGAGGTAAACCTGCATTTCGGAAAATTCGAACAGCCATAGAAGAACCCCCGCGCCGAACGCCGTTCAATTAATTCTCCGCCGCATCCCGGCTCCGGGCACTTAACGCCGCTGGTGATAGACTTGGAATTTTTGCATGTAGGATAATCCGAACAACTCAGGAATTTGCCCTTTCTGCCCCATTTGACAATCATCGGCTTGCCGCATTTATCGCAGATCTCATTAGTTGTTACCACTTCTTTCTTGATATTAGCCTGGGCAAAATCAAGGCTCTCTTTAAAAGGCAGATAAAATTCATTTAAAACTTTTATCTTATTGAGCTTCCCCTCTTCTATCTCATCCAGCTCATCTTCCATAAGTGCCGTAAATTGCTTATCCATAATCTTGGGGAAATATTCAACCAGCATTTCGCACACCTTTTCACCCAGCTCAGTAGGATGAAAATACCCCTTAATCCGGCGCGCGTAATCACGCAGGATTAATGTGTATATTATCGGCGCGTATGTAGAAGGCCTGCCGATGCCTTCTTCTTCCAGCGCCTTTACCAAAGAACTGTCCGAAAATCTGGGGGGCGGCTTGGTAAAATGCTGCGAAGGATCAAGCTTAAGAAGATTAAGCGCCTCATCTTTTTGCAACGGAGGAATCTTATTCTTCTGCTTGTCTTCCTCGCCGTCATCCTTATTATATACAGCCATAAAACCGTCGAATAAAAGCGTACTCCCGGAAGCTGAAAATAAATATTTTCCTGCCTGGATATCTACACTTAAAACCTGATAACGCGCAGGATTCATTTGGCTCGAGATAAAACGGTTATATATTAATTCGTACAGTTTAAGCGCCTCGGGGCCCAAATATTCTTTTAAGCTCTCAGGTGAACGCGAAATCATTGACGGCCTTATTGCCTCATGAGCCTCCTGGGCATGCTTCTTGACTTTATAAACATTAGGCGTCTCGGGAAGATATTTATCGCCGAAATGCTTAGCTATAAAACTACGCGCCTCTTTTATTGCCTCAGGAGCAACGCGCGGCGAATCGGTACGCATATAAGTAATTAAACCTACGGGGACAGACTCTCCTATGTCAATACCTTCATAAAGCTGCTGCGCTAAAATCATGGTCCTGGTAGCGTTATATTTTAGCTTATTAAAAGCCTCCTGCTGCAGGGTACTAGTAATAAAAGGCGGATCGGGGTTACGTTTTTTCTCGCTGGTTTTAATATCTTTGACCGCGAACTTCTGCCGGTTAATATCTTCGGCTAGCTTGTCTGCCTGATTTTTATTCTTTATCTCAACCTTTTTATCATCGCACTTTTCAAGCTTAGCTATGAAGCTGCCACCGGATAGTTTGACAACCTTCTCTAATTCCGCTTCGATTTCCCAATATTCTTGAGGGATAAATGCCTTAATCTGTTTCTCCCGGTCGACTATCAATCTTAACGCTACAGACTGCACTCTTCCCGCACTTAAGCCGCGCACAATCTTTCTCCATAATAAAGGGCTTAAGAAATAGCCCACTATTCTGTCTAATATCCTGCGCCCTGCCTGAGCCTCAACCATGTTCTCGTCAAATTCACGCGGGCTCTTAAAAGCATGCTCAACGGCAGCCGGCGTAATTTCATGAAAAACCACCCGGAATACTTCTTTATCCTTAAACAGCCGGTCTCTAATGTGCCATCCGATGGCTTCGCCTTCTCTGTCAGGGTCAGTAGCAATATATATTTTATCTTTGCCCTTGGCTTCTTTCTTTAGCGCCGTCAAAACTTTCTGCCTGCCGAAAACAACCGTATACGAAGGCACAAATCCCGCTTCAATATCCACCCCAAGTTCTTTTTTGGGGAGATCTATCAAATGCCCCATTGAAGAGACTACCGAGAAATTGCTCCCGAGTATCTTGCCTATAGTTTTAGCCTTCGTAGGAGATTCGACTATTACCAACACCTTATCTTTCTTTTTCATGATCAATTCCTCACAAATTGTTTTCCGGGTAGCTGTTTGATTAATTTTTTAAATTGTAATTGTAAAAGCGTATTACTAGCCGCCGCTACGGTTAAGTTGCTTTTTTCTATAATATCATCCAGAAAAAGCGGCTCTTTGGAGATCAGGCTATATAAACTCTCCTCACTTTCAGAAATGGCCCTCTGCTGCTCTTGGTTTTTAACTTCCGCGTTACCCGTAGGGACAAAAACTAAATTTAGCTCTTCTATGATTTCGCTTGCGTGAGAAACCAACTTCGCTCCCTGTTTTATCAATCCATTGGTGCCGAATGAATTTCCGGAATCAATCTTGCCGGGCAGCGCAAAAACTTCCCTGCCCTGCTCCAGGGCAAAGTCAGCGGTGATTAATGCTCCGCTATTTCTTGCGGCTTCAACCACCAGTGTTCCTAGTGATAACCCGCTTATAATACGGTTACGGCGGGGAAAATTCTGTCTTTTTGGTTCGGCGTTCATGGAGAATTCCGATATTACCGCGCCGTTTCCGGAAATCTCCTCTGCTAATTCTTTATTTTCCGAAGGATAAATATTATTAAAACCGCTGCCCATAACAGCCAGGGTACGCCCGTGCTTCTTTAAAGCGCCGCGGTGAGCATAGGTATCAACCCCGCGCGCCATGCCGGAGACAATAGTAAGGCCTGCATCGGATAAATCAGCAGAAAATTTCTCGGCGCAAGTCAGGCCGTAAAAAGAAGCCCTGCGGCTGCCTACGATAGCAATACTAGCCCCATCTTCTTTCTTTAATTCACCTTTTATATAAAGGATTATCGGAAAACCCGGTATCTGTTTTAGGTTTTCGGGATAACTGGCATCTTCAAAAGATACTATCGTCAAACCCTGCTTTTGCGCTTGAGTAAACTCCTTATTTAAATCTTGGGCCTTAAGCGATTTTAGCCGGTTGGCTGTTTGCGCACAAATACCGAAAACAGAAATCAACTTATCCATAGATGCCTGAAGAATATTCTGCGGCGCTTCGAAATATTCAAGCAATCCGGCAAGGCGCACACTGCCTATGCCATCAACCATATTCAAAGCAACCAAAGCTTCTAATCGCGTCATCTTTTTTTCTTGTGACTTTGCCTGTCCTGAGAAGCTTTAGCGTAGGAGGATGACTTTGTGACTTTGTGACTACTAGCAGTTAATTTAGTAATTCTATTGACTACCTCGGCTATAGACAAACTTGAGGTGTCAATCGTTTTATCCGCACGCGCGTAATACGGTGTGCGCAATTTAAGTAAATGCTCTATCTGTTTCTTGGGATCCGCAACATTCAATAGCGGCCTGTGCGCGTGTCCGCAGGTTCTTTTTAGAATAACTGCCGGCTTTGCCAAAAGGCAAATTATTACGCCTGAGTCCTTCATTATCTTGATATTAAGCGGGTTTATAACGATACCACCTCCGCAGGCGACTATCAGCCCATTCTCCTTAGCCACTTCCTTTAAAATACGCGTTTCCAGGCTGCGGAAATACGGCTCCCCTTGCTTAGCAAAGATATCGGCAATCATACGTTTCTCTCTAAGCTCAATAAGCTCATCTAAATCCAGAAAACAACGCTTATGCTTCTTGGCCAGCTCTTCGCCTACCGAAGTCTTACCCGTACCCATAAACCCCACAAGGTATATATTTTTCATATCTTTAATTCTACCATAGGCTTAAAACGCTGTCAAACCAAAAGCTGAATTCCCGAAGGAGATATTTTGCCGGAGGGTTTTGTGAGCGCACATTAGAAAACTTTTGGCAAGAGTGCACAAGGATTTACGCCGAACGAGAGGCTGCGCCCCCGGGAAAACATCCTGGCCGAAAGTGAGGCGTAAACCGTAGTGCACGGCAAAAGTTTTCAGTGCGCGAACAAAACCCGCAGGCAAATAACCTTCTTACTCTTCGTACGCGGCTAAAACCAAGTCGCTAAGCTCCTGACGAGCTTCTTTGCTTTTAGGGTAAAACACGTTGTACCACTTGCCGTCTTTACCCTTCTCCTGAGGCAAGCCTAAAAACAAACCCTTTTCTCCCTGCACAACCCTTAAGCCTTTAACGATAAACTCTCCTATAGAGACATCCACAAAGGCTTTGGTCTTAGAGGTTCCATCAAAACGATGCAGGCGCACTACTCCTAAAGACAACCCTTCTGCCATAGCAATCACCTCCTTCTACACCTAACAGACGCAGAAAGAGGTGGTATCTAAGTAATTATTTGATCCGCTTGATATAATCCAGGTAGGATTTTTTGATATCGACGAGAGAATCTGAGCCGAATTTCTCCAACAAGACATCAGCTAAAACAAAGGCTAAGGCCGCCTCGGCGACGACGCCGGCAGCTTGCACAACGCAAATATCCGAACGCTCAACCGTTGCCTTAGATGACTTCTTCGTGTTTATGTTTATCGAGCCGAGAGGATGCAAAAGAGTAGAAATAGGCTTCATGCAGGCGCGAATAACTATATCCTCGCCATTCGAAATACCTCCCTCGATACCTCCGGCATTATTAGTCTTATGGGAGTAACCTCTAGACTTGCTGTAAACAATCTCATCGTGCACTTCAGAGCCGAAGCTTACCGCATATCCTAAGCCTAAACCAAATTCTATTGCCTTAATCCCGGGGATAGAAATTATTTCTTTGGCGATCCTGCCATCGAGGCGTTTATCCGCATGCACATAACTGCCTAAACCCACCGGTACTCCGCAGGCCTTAACTTCAAACACACCACCGACAGTATCTTTATTTTTGATAGCTTCTGTTATTTTATCTTTTATACCATCCTGGCCGGATTCGCCGCCAACCGACAAAACATCGCTTGAAATATTTATCTTGAATTCTGCTAATAAAATCTTACAGACAGCTCCTATAGCCACCGTAGCAGCGGTGCTTCTGGCTGATGCACGCTCAAGAACTTCTCTGGCGTCGGTTAAGCCGTATTTTAATAGTCCGGCTAAATCCGCGTGCCCCGGACGGGGAGAAACAACTTTAGGCAGATGTTCGATGCTAAAATCTTTGTTCTCTATTAATAAAGCAACCGGGCTGGCTAAGGTTTTCTCGCCCTTAACCCCGGAAAGAATAACGGCTTTATCTTTTTCAATCTGCATGCGCTTGCCGCGGCCAAAACCGCTCTGCCTGCGCTTTAATTCCTGATTAATTTTATTAACGTCTAATTTAAGCCCTGCCGGCAGCCCTTCTAATATTGCCAGCAACGCTTTCCCGTGAGACTCCCCTGCGGTCAGATATCTTAACATGAGTTACCTCCGTTTAATATCTATATATTAGCAAAAAACACAGCTATGTGCAAATAAAAACCCCACCTCTTAAAATTTAGTTTTAAATTAGAAGAAGTGGGGCTAAAGAATTAATCTACTTATTTTATCTCTATGAGAGAGTTCTGGCTGCCGAAACTATTAGCAACGCAGGCCGTGCAACGCGGGTCATTCAACCATGAACCGTCTACAAAGAATTTATATTCATACCTGCCGGGCTTAAGGCGCGCCTTGACAGCCCAGTTACCTTTCGAATCTTTTTTAGCAGAGAGTTTACGGGTATCCCAGTTGTTAAATGTACCTGCTACGCTGACTTTTTTGGCCTGAGGTGCATAAAACTTAAACTCCGCCGGCCTTAAACTTGTGCTTGTGCTTGCGCAACAACTAGTCCTTGCCATAACAACCTCCTTTAATGAGCGCATAACTTACGATCCACCGTAGGCGGAGAGTAAGTTATACGCGCGAATTAATCCTTGACATTTACCTAAACAAAGAATTATTAAGGTAGATGTCAAGGATAAGTTCGGACATACGACTTATGTCGCTTTACCAGCTCCATAAGTCATGTCCTCACTTATATATCAATTCGTTGCATCTGTCAAGAAATTTTAGACTGCAACGATAACTAAGCCTTTTTTATCGGCTAAAGCTATGGCTTCTTCCTGGTCGATAAAAATGGTCTTTTTGCTTTCAATGGCAAGGCAGCATGCTTTTGATTTAATAAGATTCTTAACTGTATTCAAGCCCACAACCGGAACATCAAAACGTACATCCTGCTTTGGCTTGCTGACTTTAACCAGCGTAAATCCACCGCTAGTAATTAGCCCTGCGCGGCGTATCAGATTGTCTGTGCCTTCAAGTGCCTCTAGTGCAACTATGGCTTTTTGTTTTACAGCTACAGTCTGGCCTATATCCAAGAGAGCGATCTCTTTGGCTATATGAAAAGCAAAATAAATATCTTCCCAAGCTGAAAAATCCGGTTCTTTTTTAGTAAGCGCGCCCTTACCGGGCATCAGATCGTCCATAAAAGTCGTGGAATCTATCAGCTCAAAACCATTTTCTTTAAGTTTATTGGCTATCGCTGTGAATATCGTATCAGCCCTTTTATCCTTTATGCTATCAAGCAACCCGCTTAATTCAGGATCCTTGCTTACTTCTTTGCTAAAAAGCCTGTGCGGGCTGATTTGACCGGCCATAACTACTTTCTTAATTCCCTCTGCTTTGAATATTTCAAAGAGCCTGCGGAATTCACTTAAGCCCAGCCAATAAATTTTATCCACATACCGCTTTAATTGCTGCGATGTATCGCCCTTAATGGCTACTGCAACAATATTGCAGTTCATCCTCCTGGCAGCTTCGGCGAAACATATGGGGAATCTTCTGTTTCCGGCAATAAGGCCTATTTTTTCCATATTATTCTATTTGTGAATCTATGCGGCAAGAACGAGAAATACCTCTCTCGGATTTCTTTATGAAGTTTAAAAGATAGGACACTTCTCTACCGGGCTTGGATTCTTTTTCTATTTTTTCTACGGCATGTTTAGGGGAAAGCCCGGAATTAAATATTATTTTAAATGCCTCGTTAAGTTCCGATATGGAATCTCTGGAGAATCCGCCGCGCCTTAAACCTATAAGATTAAGCCCGTATACGCGCGCGGGATGCCCGTCGCAGGTTGAATAAGGCGGAATATCCTGCACAACTTTGGAACACCCGCCGATAATCGAAAGGGCTCCGACATGCACAAATTGATGTATAGCGACTAATCCGCCGACCACGGCTTTATCTTCTATGGTAACATGGCCCGCGAGAGTCCCGTTATTGGCTATAACGCAGCCGTTACCCACAATACAGTCATGCGCAACGTGCGAATAAGCCATCAATAGATTATCATTGCCCACTATCGTCCTGCCGCCTTCTCCCGTGCCGGGATTAAAAGTGCAATATTCGCGGATAATATTATTATCTCCTATTTCAAGATAGCTCTTTTCGCCTTTGAATTTTAAATCCTGCGGTTGGCTGCCGATAACCGCTCCGGTAAATACATGGCAGTTCTTACCGATAACCGTATTACCTTCAATAACGCAAAAAGCTCCGATTTTGGATCCGGCAGCGATAGTAACGTCGTCACCAATAATAGTATAAGGCCCGACTTCAATATCGCTAGCCAACTTTGCTTTTTTAGATACTATAGCACTCGATTCTATTTTCATGATCAGCTTTCAACAAGCGCAAACATAAGGTCGGCTTCGGCCACAACTTTACCCTCAACTAAGGCCTTGCCGTGAATTTGCCCGGTTTTTGATTTTATACGCAAAGCTTCAACCTCCAATATCAGCTGGTCTCCGGGAACAACAGTCTTTCTAAACTTAACATTATCGATAGCCATGAAGAAAGCAAGTTTCCCTCTATTCTCTTCAGGCACTAACATCATTACGCCACCCACCTGGGCCAAAGCTTCAATAATCAAAACTCCGGGCATAACAGGCCTGCCCGGAAAATGCCCTTTAAAGAAATAGTCATTTATAGTAACATTCTTTATCCCTACTGCGCGTTTGCCCTGATCCAAATGGATAACCCTGTCCACAAAAAGAAAAGGTTCACGGTGAGGCAATATCTTCATTATCGTTTGTACATCCAAAACCTCGCCTACCTGAGGGACATACCCGGCAGCGCTGCCAATTCCTGCAACCGTATATTTTTGTCTCTGCTCGTTAATTCTTTTGACAAGCTTTAAATTAAGGGCATGCCCGCTTCTTAAAGCAATTATATGCCCTTTTATGGGCTGGCCCAAGAGCCCTAAGTCTCCAGTTAAATCCAGTATTTTATGGCGTATAAACTCGTCGGGAAAACGTAATGTATTATTGATTACTCCGTCTTTGCCCACAACCAGCGTATTCTCGTAATTTGCGCCTTTACCAAAGCCTTTACGGCGTAATTCATCAGCCTCTCCTTCCAGGCAGAATGTGCGCGCCGGAGCCAATTCCTTACGGAACATATCGGAATTTATATCTATCTCCATGAATTCTGCTTTAAGCATAGGATGATCATAACTTAAAGTATAGGAAATCTTAAAATTGCTTGCCGGCAGAGCTACGATGGAAGTCCCGTCCTCTTCCACAAATATAGGTTCTTTTATAGCATAACATGCCTGTTCTTTTTCCTGCTCAACCAGGCCGCTTTTATCCAATAATTCTACATATTTCAAAGCGCTGCCGTCTAAACCAGGAAGCTCACTGCCAGCGATTTCAATATTAATATTATCTACGCCTAATCCCGACAACGCGGCCATAAGATGCTCTATGGTCTGAATTTCGGAACCCTCCTGGCCTATACATGTACGCCTGGGAGAACGCGAGAAAGAAGCCACAGACTCAATCGAAGCCTTAATAAGCGGCTTGCCAGCCAAATCGGTACGGATAAAATTTATACCCGCATCCGCATTACCCGGCTTAAAAACAACATTAACCTGATTTCCCGTATGCAGCCCCGGGCCGCTAAAACTAATTTCTTTTCTAATGGTTTTCTGTTTGCTCATTTATTTTTTACCTTTGATTCTAATTCTTCTATTTTCTTTTTTAGTTCGTCTACCAGCTTATATAAGCGCGGCAGATTTTGAACGCAAGCGTTTACTTTCCTGGCAATATCATGAGGCTTTGCCGGATAACCTGAAACCATCGTATTGGCCGGCACGGACTTTGTTACGCCGCCTTGTGCCGCCACAATCGCGCCGTCTCCGACGGTAATATGACCGACTAATCCGGCTTGCCCGGCTAAGGTAACGTTTTTACCGATTATGGTACTGCCCGAAATTCCAGCCTGAGAAACGATGATAGAGTTTTCTCCGACAATAACGTTATGGGCAATTTGTACCAAATTATCGATTTTAGTGCCTTTGCCGATGATTGTCTTATCGAAGCGTGCCCGGTCAATGGCCACATTTGCGCCTATTTCAACATCATCCTCAATTTCTACTACGCCTATCTGGGGAATCTTAAAATGCTGCCCGTCAACGTTGGCAAAACCAAAACCATCGGAACCTATCACCGTGCCGCTATGAATTATAACGCGATTACCTATAGTTATGCGTTCACGTATGGATACGTTGGAATATATAAGGCAGTCGCTGCCTATTTTTGTACTACCACCGATAAATGAGCCGGAATAAACAACGGTGTTATCCCCTATGGTCGATGCATCTTCAATTACCACATAAGGCCCTATACCGACATCCTTACCCAATCGCACACCCTTGCCGATTACAGCGCTAGGATGCACGCCCTTAGGCCTAGTTGTCTCCTGCGGATAAACAAAAGAAATAATCTTGGCAAAGACCAAAGATGGATTATCGGTACGCAGAATAGGTTTACCTGCGGATTGGATATCGCGAGAGGTAACAATGGCCGAAGCCTGGGTTTTATCTATCAAAGGAGCGTATTTAGGATTAGCAACAAAAGTAATGTCGCCATCCTTTGCTTCCTTAATCCCGGAAGCACCGGTAATGACGACATCACCGTTACCGACTATATCACCGCCGACGAAAGCGGCTATTTCCTTCAGAGTCTTACGCATATTAATTTAGCTCGTAGGTCGTAGCTCGTAGCTCGTAGGCCGCTAGTAAATCTTTTACTACGAACTACCAGCTACGAACTAAATCAAAGAATTAAATGCAGTCTATCTCTTATACCCTTTATTTACGATGCCGATTATCTTATCGGTAATATCCATGGTTTTATCCTGATAAACCAAAACGCGGTCATTAAATACCATGGTATAGCCTTCCTTCTGAGAATATGTTTTTACCGCTTCCTCAATATCCTTTAAAATCTCTTTCATTTTCTCGTCCTGCTCCTTGCGCAGGTCAGTCTGCTTTAGACGGTCAAATTCCTGCAAAGCCTTAATCTTATTTTCCAAGTCCGGCTTCTTTGCTTCTTTCTCTTTATCGCTCATCAGATTTATTTTTTCCTGCAGCTGCTTTACATCGTTTACTTTTTTATCTCTTTCCCCTTCATAAGTGGTTGTTTTCTCATTCAGTGTTTTGTCGTAATCTTTAGTCTTATTGTATTCACTAAAAGTACGGCTTAAATCGATATAAGCGAATTTCTCCGCTGCCTGTGCAATCCCCGATAATACTGCTACCCCCAAAACTACCCCTAACACCAATACTGCCTTTTTCATTTCTTTCTCCTTTCTAGAATCCTTGGCTTGCGCTAAAATGCAACACGCCCTGCTTTCTCCTGCTGGTTTGTCCATCTGCGGTATCAAACGGAAAGCCGTAATCAAGTTTTATCGGGCCGATGGGTGTCTTAAGGCGCACACCAAAACCCGCGCCCGATTTAAATCCGCCATGGCCTATATCCCTAAGATTTCCCCAGACATTGCCGATATCATAAAACGCCGCTACTTTTATAAAACTAAAGAGCGGATACGTATACTCAATATTACCTATAATCATAGCCTGCCCGCCTAAAGGATCGCCGGAAGTAGGATCCACAGGGCCGACCGTTCTTTCTTCGTAACCTCTTATGGTCTCGGCACCACCCGCGAAGAACCTATCATATATAGAAACCGAGTCGGAATCACCATAATTCTTAACTATGCCAACCCTGCCCTGAATCTCAAGGCTTGACCTGCGAGGCAAGGGAAAATAATGCGACGCTGAACCATAAGCCTTATAAAAGTTCTTATCGGCACCAAACGGACCGCCGGCTAACTCCAGCGATCCATTTAAAAGATTGCCCTTAGTGATATCAAATATATTGTCGAGGCTGTTATAGGTAGCCCCCAAAGAGATACTGCTTATATTGTTCGTCCCTTCTTCGTTCTTTAAATCTGCGCTTGCATCATCGCTAATATTGGATATTTTCACCTGGTCAAAGCGATATGACATATTTAACCTGGTATACTCAGAGATTTCTTTGCCGAGGCGGACGTCGCCTCCGGTGACCTTTTGGTCATAACCATAGCCGACTCCCGGATCTCTCTGGTGATTACGGCTGTAGCCATCGAATCCGAATGATACGGGATAATCAAAGAGCCACGGCTCGGTGAAACTCAAATCAAAATCATTAGTTATCGAACCTATAGAACCCCTTAGCCTTAAATTCTGGCCGGCTCCGGTAAAATAAGGAAAATTCTTCCAGTCAAAGTTCTTTTGTTCGATTTCAACGAAACCTATAAACTTATCAACCGTGCTATATCCGCCGCCGAAACTAAAATTACCCGTCTTAGTTTCCTTAACCTCCACAACCAGGTCTTTTTTATTCGGTGTAGCGGTATCTTCTGTATCGTAGCTTATCTCTTCAAAGAAACCCAGATTCTGCAGCCTTTCTTTACTGCGCCGCAGCTTTGCGCCGTCGAACTTATCTCCGGGATTTATCCTCAGCTCCCGGCGAATAACCACATCCTTAGTCTTAATATTGCCCCTGACTTTAATTCTATTTACATAAGCAATATCGTGTTCGGTAATATTATACACAATATCCGTACGGCCGGTCAGAGAGTTTAAAGACGTGACATCCTGCACCTGCATCATGATGTAGCCGCGGTCGAAGTACAGAGCCTGGATATTATTCACATCCACTTTCATGGCATCCTGACTAAAAACCTTACCCGGGATACATTCTTTAAGCTGGGAGAGAATCTCTTTTTCTTTAATATCCTTATTCCCGGTAACCGTTACCGTGCCGACAAGATACTTTTTGCCCTCATTGATTTTAATAGTTATATAAAGCATGTTTGTCTTTTTGGCTTCGGTTGTAATATTGAAATCGGCGGTGACATCGGAAAAACCTTCACGGCGATAGAAAGATTTTACGCGTTCGATATCTTCGTTAAGCGTTTCATCTTTTAATGTTCCGGCGTTAAAAAGCCAGGCAGGCTTAGTCTTAAGTAAATTCTGTATGCGCCAGGCAGGAAAACTTTTATTGCCCTCAATATATATCTTTTTTATCTTTACGCGCTTACCCTCTACGATATCAAAACCTACATTCGCCTTATGGGTCTGCTCATCAATAGTAACCTTATAGGTTACTTCGGCATTACTGTAACCTTTTTTATCATACATGCCTTTAAGCGTTTTGGTATCCTCGGCTAAAGTAGGATAATCCAAATATTGCCCTTCTTTAGATTTAAGCGACTCCTTAAGTTTTTCATCTTTTGTGGCAATACGCAGCATGCCGGAAAAAGTAATTTTACCAATTAACGGCCTTTCCGCAACCGTAACGATGATTTTTATTCCGTCATTGTAATCTTCGGTATCGATCTTTATATCGCTAAAAAATCCCAAAAGATAAAGACGTTTTAAATCGTCACTCACCACATTCTCCTGATAAGGACCGCCTATGCGCGTTCTCATCTTAGAGATAACAGTATTACTGCTTATGGCTTTATTACCTTTTACTTCGATTAATTTTACTGTTTTTATAACGGGGGCTTGAGGCTGTTCGGACTGGGCTGTTCCCGAAGAAGATTCTTCCTGGCTAAAACAAATACCATTAAATGCTAAAACAAAAAGAAGCAGCAACCCTACTGAAATTATTCTACGCATTATTTATATTATAATAATAATTGTTATTTTAGCAACTAAAATTTACAATCTTTAAGGTTATGCGTTATTCCATCCGCGCGATATTCTCAAAGCGCGTGTATTCTTTAATAAAAGCGAGTTTAAGGCTGCCTACTGGGCCGTTACGCTGCTTGGCAATAATAACCTCTGCTATGCCCTGATTATCCGGCGTGGGATTATAATACTCTTCTCTTAATATAAGGACCACGACGTCGGCGTCCTGCTCTATCGCTCCGGATTCACGCAAGTCAGAAAGCTGCGGACGATGATCGGTACGTGATTCGACCGCGCGCGACAACTGGCTAATCCCTATAACCGGAACTCTTAATTCGCGCGCAAGCGCTTTTAAACTACGCGAAATCTCGGAGATTTCCTGTTGCCTACTTTCTATTCCCGAAGAACCGCGCATTAACTGTAAATAATCCAAGATTATTAATTTTATATCGTGATGGGCTTTTAGCCTTCTGGCCTTGGCGCGCAATTCCATAATCGAAATAGCCGGAGTATCATCTATGAATATCGGAGACTCGGAAAGTTTTCCCGCAGCAGCAGTAAGCTTAGGCCAATCAGAAGTGGCAAGATATCCGGTCCTCACCTTATGCGCGTCAACCTTAGCATGAGAACAGAGCATTCTCTGCACTAATTGCTCTTTAGACATTTCAAGGCTGAACATTGCCGTAGGAATACCCTCTACCACTCCGGCATACTCAGCAATGCCCAGAGCTAAAGCGCTCTTGCCCATTGACGGCCTGCCGGCAACAATAATTAAATCCGAAGGTTGTAATCCGGCTGTTTTAATATCAAAATCGATGTAACCGGTAGGCACTCCGGTAACATGCTCCTTCTTCTGATATAATCTATCTATTGTCTCAATGCTGTCTTTTACTATTTCCTTAAGGTGTATATACGTACCGTGAGACTTCCTGTCGCTGACCTCAAAAACGAGCCTTTCGGCATTATCCACCACTTCATCAATATTGCCCTCGGTCTCATAACACATGGAAATAACTTTAGTGGAATTACTGATGAGAGTCCTGAGGATGCTTTTTTCTTTGACGATGCTTACATAATGATTGATGTTCGCTGCTGTAGGCACTGAATTGGCGAGGGAGGTAAGAAAACTAGCGCCCCCTACCTGGTCAAGTGCGCCCTGCCTTTTTAATTCATCGGCTAAGGTAATCAGATCCACTGCCTTATTAGAATTATACAAGCCTAATATTGACTCAAATACTTTTCTGTGAGTATCTTTATAAAAAGAATCTGTGGTGAGTATTTCTGTAGCGACGGAAATGGCATCCTCGTCCATAAGCATGGAACCTAAAACAGCCATTTCAGCCTCAAGATTCTGAGGAGGAACCTTATCTAATGATAATTCGGCAGGCATATATTAAATTTTTAAGTTACTTCTTAACTACCCAAACTTTTATTTTGGTAGAAACTTCCGGATGCAACTCTACTGGCACTTCATAGATACCCAACGCCTTTATAGGCTCCTGGAGCATGATACGGCTCTTGTCAATATCAAGGCCTTCATCTTTTAAAAGCTTATATAAATCCTGGGCTGTAATGCTGCCATAGAGCTTATCTTCTTCTTGAGTCAAGACCGGCATAGTCAAAGACAGATTCATAATCTTTGCTTTAAGCGCCTCGGCCTCCTGCTTAATCTTCTGGGCCTGCGCGGACTTCTTGGCTTTTTCTTCCTCTAATTTCTTAAGATTCCCCGCGGTTACCGGGATAGCAAGTTTATTCGGTATCAGAAAGTTGCGCGCAAATCCGTCTTTTGTTTTGACGATAGAGCCTGCTTTGCCTATTTTATCTACATCACGTATTAATATTAATTCCATAATTATTTTTAGCGTACGTAAGGAATAAGAGAAATGAATCTCGCTTTCTTTATTGCCTCCGCCACCATCCTCTGATGTTTGGCGCAATTACCCGAAATACGGCTGGATACGATTTTACCTCTATCCTTGATAAACATCTCTAAAGTTCTTGTATCCTTATAATCAAGAGTCTTAGCTTTATTAACGCATAAACGGCAAACCTTTTTTCTCATTAATGCCGTCTTGTCTCTTCTTTTCGTAGCTAGGCCTTTGCCCGCACCTAGTCTGCCACCTCTGCCTGTCCCTGTTTTGCCAGTTCTTGTAGTCTTAACTTTCATTATTAGCTTCCTCACTTTCATCTAACCACGCTGTTTCGCTAGTCGTCTCTTGCTGCGGCATTACTACGGAAACCTCTCCCGCCGGCGATGCCGATGCCTTATTTGATTGTCCGCCCAGGAACTGCACGCGCTCTGCTCGAACCTCGATTACATTACGCTTTTGCCCGGCGTTATCTTCCCATGAACGGGACTGGAGCCTCCCCTCAACGAATACAGGGCTGCCCTTATGCAGATACTGATTGCATGTTTCAGCCTGCTTATCCCAAACCACGGCAGTAATAAAACAAACTTCTTCTTTCATCTCTTGAGTCTTAGTTTTAAATTTTCTATTTACCGCCATGCGCAGATTGGCTACTGCCGTACCCTGAGGCGTATAACGCAATTCCGGGTCCTTAGTAAGGTTGCCCATCAATAAAACTTTATTAAAACTTGCCATGGATTATCTCCTTGTTTAGTTCTTAGTTCGTGGCTCGTAGCTCGTAGGGCTATTTATACTGCCTACAACCTACCAGCTACGACCTACGAACTATAACCTCGTTATCAATACCCGCAATATATCTTCATTCAGCCTATACGCATGCCGTAATTCCTGTATGGCAGCGGGTGCGGAATTAAAATTCACCAGATAATAGGTTCCTTCCTGATATTTATTGATAGGAAAATAAAGCTTTTTCCTTTCTACCCAAACCGAAGACGCGGATACCGAACCATTATTTTTAGTTATGGCATCGCCTATCTGGGCGAACAGCGTTTTTTTTCCTTCATCAGATAAATCCGGTTTGATAATAAACATTGCTTCGTACTTGTTCATTCACTACTCCCATGGTTAATGGGCACCAAACAATCCTTTATGTTTGGGTGCCTTGGTTGTTAAACATATTCATGCTCTTATTTATGCCTTCGTTTACCCACATATTGCAGCAATCGCAAGCTGCGCTTAAAATATTTTTTAATTCCGCGCTCTCTTTTCTGTTAAAGCGCGATAAAACATAATCCCTCGGCTCTTTAACGCCTTGCGGCCTGCCTATGCCGATACGCAGCCTGGCGAATTCATTTGAGCCAAGTGAATTTATTACCGATTCTATGCCGCGATGTCCAGCAGATGAGCCTGAAGGCCTAATCTTTAAACGCCCGAACTCCAAGTCGAAATCATCGCAAACTACCAAAAGCTCGCTTAAATCTATTTTATATTTCTTAAGCAAGCTGCTTAAGGCAAGGCCGGATAAATTCATAAAAGTAAGCGGCGTAGCTAAAACAATCTGCTGACCGCCTAAATCGATTTTCCCGGTTAGCGCAGATACATACTTATCTTTTTTAAGAGCAACTTTCTTTAAACGCGCCAGTAACTTTACTACGGAGAACCCGATATTGTGCCTTGTATTTGAATAAAATATCCCGGGATTCCCCAGCCCGACGATTAACTTCACTTCTCTTTCTTCTCTTCCTTCTTCTCTTTGCCTTCGGGAGCTTCAGCAGCTTCGCCCGGGACTTCCTTCTTCTCTTTGATGACTTCCGGTTCCTGAGCGGCTTCGCCTTCGCCTTCGGGTACCACAACCTCTTCTTTCATAGGAGCAACTACCTGCATAACGGTAGCCGAAGGATCATTGAGAACTTTAATTTTAGGCGGGAAAACTATATCTTTTATATGAATAGAATCTCCCATTTTCATCTGGGTAACATCCACTTCTATTTCTTTAGGAATATCCGTAGGCAAACACTCTATTTCAATTTCCCATAAGACATGTTCCAGGGATCCGCCCTCCTGCTTGACGCCGATAGGATCGCCTTTGGCCGTCACGGGAACATTTATCTTAATAACCTTGGTTAAAGAAATCTCGTTAAAATCAACGTGGATAATATCGCCTAAGACCGGATCATACTGAATCTCTTTAATGAGACACGGGCGGCCCTTTGATTTCTTATCGTCTTTGAGCTTTAGATTAATAACCGTGCCTTCCAAACGATGTTGGTGCAAAAGTTGCAATAATTGCCTGTTGGCAACCTTTATCGCCTGAGACTCTTTGCCTTCTTTATAGACTACGGCCGGGACAAAGCCCTTGCTCCTTAAATCCTTAACTTTTACCCTGCCTAATTCATCCCTTGACTCTACATCTAAAAATATCTCTTCCATTGCTCTCACTCCGTTCGAGAGTTCATAGTTGATTGTTGATGGTTCATAGTTTTTACAATTTAAAACCATGAACCATGAACCATGAACTACATGTTATTAATCAAATAAACAACTAACTGACTCTTCGTTATGAATCCTCTTTATTGCTTCGGCCAAAAGACTTGCCACAGACAACACCCTGATCCGGTTATTCTTTTTGCCGTCCAAGAGAGGAATACTGTCGCTTATAATAAGCTCCTCTAATTCTTTGCACTTATCCACACGCTCCACTGCCGGACCGGATAACACGCCATGCGTGATTGCCGCATATATAGCCCTGGCTTTTGCTTTCTTTAAAGCATGCACGCCCTCTATTAAAGAACTTCCCGTAGCGATAATGTCATCTACGATTATAGCGTCTTTTCCTTCTACATCTCCGAGAATATGCATAACCTCGGTTTCCTCCGGAGAATTGCGTCTTTTATCGATAATGGCAAGTCCTGCCGATAAACGCTTAGCATATGCCCTGGCCATCTTTATCCCGCCCACATCCGGAGAAACTACTACTATGTTTTTAAGTTTTAATTTGTCGATGTAATCAATGAATACGCCCACGGCCAAAAGATTGTCCACCGGGATATCAAAAAATCCCTGTATCTGACCGGCATGTAAATCCATAGTTAAAACCCTGTTAGCTCCGGCGCTAGTCAGAATATTTGCCACTAATTTGGCGGTTATGGGGACACGCGGCTGGTCTTTTCTATCCTGACGCGCATAACCAAAATACGGAATTACTGCTGTAATACGGCTAGCCGAAGCCCGCTTCAGAGCATCTATCATAATCAGAAGCTCCATAATATTATCATTGCTTGGCGGACAAGTTGGCTGCACCACAAATACGTCTTTACCGCGTATATTATCGTTTATTTTAACGCGGATTTCTCCTTCGCTAAACTTGCCCACAAATGCATCGGAGAGCTTAATCTTCAAATACTTACAGATATCCTTGGCTAATTCAGGATGTGCATTACCGCTAAAGACCGCTAGTTTATCCATGTTGCCTCACTCCGTTCGGCAGTTCTTAGCTCGTAGCTCTTAGCTCGTAGGGTTGTCTATAACGCCTACAAGCTACCAACTACGACCTACGAACTATATTATTTTTTCTCTTCAACAACAACTTAGCTGGTACGCCTACGACAGTCGCGCCGCGGGGAACATTTTTAATTACCACAGAACCTGCACCCGTGCGGGCATTCCTGCCCACCTTAACCGGAGCGACTAAAACCGAATCCGAACCGACAAAAGCATTGTCCCCGACAACCGTCGGCTGCTTATTTTTACCGTCAAAATTAGCGATAACCGTACCTGCGCCGATATTGACATTACAGCCGATACTGGCATCGCCTAAATAACTGAAATGTTTTACTAATGTCTTTGCGGAGAGCCTTGAACGGACGATCTCAAGGAAATTACCCACTAGACAATCATTTTCAATGCGGGTCCCCTCCCGTAAATGCGCGAAAGGGCCAACCGAACAACGAATACCTATTTTAACATCATTTTCAATGACTGTAAAGGGATAAATTTGCGTATCCTGCCCTATTTTTGTGCCGTAATTTATAAAGGTTGTGGCTGGATCAACTATGCCTACCCCCTCCAGCATCAACTTCTCATTAATGCGCTGCTGCATAATTTTATTGGCACGCGCTAAATCTACGCGCGAATTTATCCCCATTGCCTCGTTGATATCGGCAATCTTTACAGCGCTGGTAATAAAACCCTTTTTATAAAATATGTTTATAACATCCGTAAGATAATACTCCTTTTTACGGTTATTCGGCTTAACACTCTTTAAGGCAGCTTCTAATTTTGCCTTATCAAAACAGATTATGCCGGTATTTATCTCTTTAATCTCTTTCTGGTAATCATCGGCATCCTTCTCTTCCACTATACCGGATATACTAGCCAATCTGTCCCTTAAAACCCTGCCATAGCCCTTAGGCTTATCAAGGGCAGCGGTTAATATTGTTGCGTCGAGATTATTCTTTTGATGGTATTCAATAAGGCCCTTAATCGTTTCCTTCTTTAATAAGGGGATGTCTCCGTAAAGCAATAGACATGTCCCTTTGAAGCTCTTTAATGCCGATAAAGCAACTTTTACGGCATCGGCAGTGCCGACTAAACGCTTTTGAATAACCGGTCTTATCCCTGTCCTTACGTGCTTTTTTACCTCATCGGCTTTATGCCCCAGCACTAAAACAGTACTCTTAACTTTTAGTTCCCGGGTTAAATCAAGAACATACTCCAGCATAGGCCTGCCGCATACAGGATGCAAAACCTTAGGTGTAGCGGATTTCATCCGCTCGCCCTTACCCGCCGCTAAAATTATTGCTGCAATATTTTTATTCACTCCGTCCTTCTTTCTCCGTCACGCCCCACCCTTGCAATAAGGGAGAGGTTTATAGTTTTTATTAAACGTTGCCCGGCAAGGATTCGAACCTTGACAGTCAGACCCAAATTCTGATGTGCTACCATTACACAACCGGGCAGAAAATATTTTATTCGTCCATTGTATGCCCGGAACTAACCGCTGGGCCCTTCGCCTTCTCCTGCTCGTAACCTTCTAATATCCTCTTCTGCAGATACTCCCTGAAGGATTGTGTTATAGGATGGGCTATATCTTTGTGCTCCATTTGGGCATTGCTTGATGCCTCTTCGCCTACAGGCCTTAAAACCACAGGCAGCTGTGTGCCGCATTGATTGCAATATTTAGAGCGTAATTCGTTTCTGAAACCGCATTTAGAACAGGGTTGCTTAACTTTACGCGAAGGCATGGCAATAAACAGACCACTAGTACCTTCGATTACTTTTATGTTTCTTACCACAAAGGCATTGTCAAATGTAACGGTAACGTATGCTTTAAGCTTTTTATCCGGCGAATCCTTTAAGAATACTCTGACCTCGGTTATCTCCATTACAATCCCTCCTGACTGTAAATCAGATTGCCTTAGCTACAAATACCCTCCATAATTTATTCTCCCGCTTCAATCTCTTAGCTAGTGACTGCGCCTCCTTCCGCGAAGAAGCTATCCCCACTACAGCCGGGCCGCTGCCGGACATCAAAACAGAGTTTAAGCCAAGCTTTAAAAGCCGTCTTTTAACTCGTTTTACCTGTGGGTACAAACTAAAAGTAACGGGTTCTAAACTATTAAATAAAGCCGTAGCAGTACCAGTCAGATCTTTTTTCTTTAATGCCAGAGTTAGTATTTTAACATTACTTTCAGGCACAGTCAAGCCCGGTTTTTTATCTAGTAACCTATCCCATCCCTTGTAAATAACAGGCGTAGATACGTGCAATTTAGGCACCACCAAGATATGCCAAAGAACCAAATCTTTAAGGCTAGTGACGGGCCTTATCTTATCGCCGCGCCCGCTCGCTTGGGCAAACTTGCAGTTATAAACAAAAAAAACTACATCACTGCCTATTTCTTTAGCCAAGCCTGCAAGTACTTTTTGCGTAAGATTCAATTTCCAGAACTTATTTAAACCCTGAAGCACGGATGCGGCATTACTCGACCCACCGCCTAAACCTGCGCCTACGGGAATACGCTTGATAATTCTGATATCCAGACCTTTGTTAATGCTAAATTTATCGCGGAGCAATTGCGCACTGCGGAATACAAGGTTTGTGTGATCCAAAGGAATATCTCTGGAATTACTTATGATTTTTATTTCTTTGTCGTGGCGGGATTTAAGGATTATTTTATCAAAAAGGCTTATGCGCTCAAAAAGGGTTTCTATATCGTGGTATCCGTCCCGGCGAAGGCCGTTGACAAGAAGGAACAAATTTATCTTTGCGTAGGATTTTATAACCACTTTACCTGCAGGCACCACCTATACAGTTTAAAGCAACTTTTTCTATGTCACCGGCGGAAAGATTATACTCTTTAAGCAGTTCTGCCGGGTCACCCGACTGGCCAAACCTGTTTTTTATGCCCACGCGTAGAACTTTGGTAGGATGATTCTCGGCAACCACTTCATCTACGCTAGAAGCCAGGCCACCGACTACTGTATGCTCTTCACAGACGATGATACCGCCTGTTTCTTTAGCTGCTTTGAGTATAGTTTCTTTATCCAACGGCCTAATGGTGTGCATATTTATAACACGCGCCTTAATGCCTTTTTTAAGCAGGTTACCGGCGGCAATAACTGCCTCCAGAACCATAATACCACAGGCGATAATAGTTACGTCCGTACCCTCGCTTAAGATCTGGGCTTTGCCAAGCTTAAACTCGCCTTTATTTTCTATAGTCGGAACTTTCGGCCTTCCTAAGCGCACATAAAACGGGCCATTAGTATTTGCTGCCGCGATTATTGCCTCGCGCGTTTGCGGCCCGTCGCAGGGAACAATAATATTCATATTCGGTATCACACGCATAAGTGCGATGTCTTCTACCGCCTGGTGGCTTGACCCATCAGGGCCTACGCTGATACCCGCATGGGTAGCGACTATTTTAATATTAAAGTTATTGTAACATACGGTGTTACGAACCTGATCCCAGGCGCGTCCGGTAGCGAATATGGCGAACGTGGAAGCAAAAACAGTTTTTCCGCAAGATGCAAGCCCGGCAGCAGAAGCCATCATATTCTGCTCGGCTACGCCAAAATTAAAGAATCTTTCCGGAAACGCCTTGGCGAATATACCCGTACGGGTAGAGGTGGATAAATCCGCATCCAAGACTATGATATCTTTATTAAGCTTACCCAGCTCAACTAAGGTCTGGCCGTAAACATCACGCTGATAGAATGCTTCTGCCATTTATTCTAACTCCTTAAGCGCTTTCTCCAGCTCTTCTTTATTAGGAGCGCGCCCGTGGAAATCGCAAACATTTTCCATAAACGAAACACCTTTACCTTTTACGGTATGCGCAATTATTATCGTCGGCTTAAGTTTAGTCTTCGCCGCTTCTTCGTAGGCACTTAGAATCTCCTGCATATTATGCCCGTCAATATCTATTGTATGCCACCCGAAAGCCTGCCATTTCGCCGTAATCGGCTCTAAGTTCATAATGTCACATGTCCTGCCGTCAATCTGGAAGCCGTTATAATCCAGCAATGCGCAGATATTGTCGCATTTATAGTGAGCTGCGGCCATGGCCGCTTCCCAGATGTTTCCTTCCTGTATTTCGCCGTCACCTAAGAGCACATACACACGGTAATCTTTTTTATCTACTTTTGCCGCCAGGCTCATGCCCAAAGCAACAGATAACCCTTGGCCTAAAGAACCTGAAGCAACCTCTACCCCGGGAACCCGCCTGTCCGGATGCCCCTGCAAAACCGAACCTAATTGGCGCAGGGTCATCAATTGATCCTTAGGGAAATACCCTGCTTCAGCCAATGCCGCATACCAGAGCGGGCAACAATGACCCTTGGACATATGGAACCTGTCGCGCTCTGCCCAATGCGGATCACTGGATTTATATCTAAGTACCGAAAAATATAAAGCGGCAATCAAATCCGTTGACGAAAGGCTGCCTCCGGGATGGCCGGAACCCGCCTTAGCGAGCATTTGTACAATAAGACGCCTTATCTGCTTTGCCTTATTTTCTAATTCCTGTATTTTAGTGTCTTTGGGATGCATTTAATTTTTCTTTAGTTTTTTGCAAATGTTCTTTGATAGTAGGGTCTACTAACAGGCTATCCGCGCGCTCTAATTCTTTTAGCGCCTCCTGATATTTGCCTCTCTTAAAATAAAGCCACCCCAGGCTATCCACATAAGCCCCGTTATCCGGCTGAAACTCCAGGGCCTTTTTAATCATAACTTCCGCTTGATTTAGAAATCTACCTTGCTCAACGTAAATGTAGCCTAAATAATTAAGCGCTTCGTGATAATCCGGATTTAATTCGATAGCTTTGTTTAATTCCTTAATCGCTTCTTCTCTTTTACCGGACTCATCATATATGCTGGCCAGATAAAAATGTGCCTCGCTGTCTCCCGGAGACAAATCCAAAATCAACTTGTAAATATTGCCGGCTTCTTCAAATTTCTTCTGCCCGACATAAAACTCGCCTAAACTTTTATATATTTCAATATTTCCGGGCTCTAGCTTTGAGGCATTTTTTAAAGCGGCTTCATACTCTTCCCGGGCGCTTTGAGCCTGGCCCTGTGCGGAATAAACAAGCGCAAGTATCGCATGCGGCTCTACGGCTTCAGGGTCAAATTTCAGGGAGAGTTTCAATTCTTTAATAGCTTTGGGGATATCGTTTTGCTTAACGTAGCTGGCGGCCAGGCCCAGATGTATTGCCGGATTCCGGTAATCTGCTCTAAGCGCCTGCTTATATTCCCGGATAGCCTCACTCGTATCGCCGGTTTTATCGTAGACGCCTGCCATAATATAATGGCTCAAAGCAAAAGATTCTCTTTTATTCTCTATGCCGAAAGCGCTGGCTATGATGCTAGAAAACGCTACTAGCAACAAAAAACATCCCCTGATGCAATTATTTAATCTAGAAGCCATTAAAGAATAAATAATTTAGCGCTTCTTTTTAACCCCAGGCTCTTTTCTTCAAGTGGCGAAGACGACGACGCATCTTCTTCCTCTTGTGGGTCCTTATTTTTCTTCTTTTTCTTTTCTTGCCGCAAGGCATATACTCGCTCCCTTTGGTCGCTCGTAGTTCTTAGTTCGTGGTTCGTAGTCCGTAGGTAAATCTTTTCCTACGAACTACCAACTACGAACTACGAGCTAATATATCACTTTATTCAACGGATACTCTATTATCCCACGGGCCCCTGCGCCCTTCAGGCGAGGGATTAAAACCCGTACTACTCTTTCGTCGATAACTGTCTCTACTGCTAACCAGCCGCCGCTTGAAAGAGTAGAGATTGTAGGATCCTGTAATGCCGGCAATAACGCTAATACCTTTTTTAAGTCGTCTTTGCGGACATTCATTTTAAGGCCGACTTTCTCCTCGGCAGCAATAGCGCCTTTTAAAAGCAGGGCTATCTGTTCCATCTTATTCTTCTTCCAGGTATCCTTATATGAATTCTTATTGGATATAAACTGCGTGGTTGACTCACAAAGCGTGGCTATCTCAACTAATTTATTGGCCCTAAGGCTTCTTCCGGTTTCAGTCAGCTCTACAATCGCATCCACTAAACCAACCTTTACCTTTACCTCGGTAGCGCCCCAGCTGAATTCAACGTCAACCTTGATTTTATTTTTCTTAAAATAACTCTCCGTAACCTTCACCAGCTCTGTGGCTATTCTTTTGCCTTCCAGGCCTTTAATAGATTTAATACCCGAGCTCTCGGGAACTGCCAATACCCAGCGCACCTTATTAAGGCTTTGCTTGGCATACATCAGATCACTAACTCTTACTACATCTGAACCGTTTTCCAGGATCCAGTCGTTTCCGGTTATGCCGCAATCAAGCGCTCCATCCTGCACATAGCGGGACATCTCCTGGGCGCGCAATAAAACCGGCTCTATCTCGGGATCATCGATAGAAGGAAAATAAGAACGCTCGGAAACCGAAACACCGAAACCCGCCTTCTTAAACATCCTGAAAGTAGACTCCTGCAGGCTTCCCTTAGGCAGTCCTAATTTCAAAACATTACTTTTCATTTTCGATTATCCTTTTGGTATCCAGTTTTAATTCTTGTCGTGAATAAATCTTCTTGCTTTTCTTAACACGTGTACGTGGATTAATGCCCCACAATTTCCTAACTTTTACAGGTTTCTTTAGCACGGGCATTTATTATACCTATGTAGTAATATTTTGTAAAGGGAAATAATTTATCGTTGCAATCTCCGGATTTTCGCTTATAATGGTTCCTTAAAGGAGCAAACTGATGCTAAAACAACTGCGTAACAAAAAAACTGCCAGGAAAATCTGGATTATTTTAGGTTTAATCGTCGTCCCTGCTTTTATATTCTGGGGCTTTGGTGGAGCATTCCGCAGTAAAAAAGAGAATCCTTCTGCCGGAAAGATCATGGGCAGAGACGTATCTCTGATGGACTTTAAGGACGCTATGGAAGCGGTGAGAAACCAGGCGATCATGCAATTCGGAGATGAAAACCTCGACCAGCTAAGCAAATATGTAAACTTTCAAGATCAGGCATGGGAAAGGCTCATACTTTTAAGCGAAGCCAAAAGGCAAAGAATAAACGCTACCGACCAGGAGATTATAGAACTACTGGAAAAATATCCTTTCTTCCAGCGTAAAGGCGAATTTGACAACCGCATTTATTCCGAAACATTAAAATACACCTTCCGCACTCAACCGCGCGCTTTTGAAGAACAGACGCGTCAGAATATTATATTGTCGAAGCTCTACGCCCAAATCACAAAAGACATCAAAATATCGGATGAAGAACTAAAGAACGAATACAATAAAGCTAACGAAGAAATCAGTATCTATTATATCGCGGGCATTCCTTCCGATTTTCAGGCTGCCATAAAACCGACTGAGGAAGAAATCAAAGCCTATTTCCAGGAAAAATCTTTTGATTTCAAAGAACCCCTCTCGTTTAACTTAGAATACGTCATCTTAAAATCTGAAGAAAAAGCCCAAAAAGCGCTTGTACAACTTAAAAGAAAACAAGAAGTAAAGAAAATTGCCCAAGACCTCAGCGGCGAAAGCAAAGAAACCGGGCTCTTCAGGCAGACCGATGCTATACCGGGTATTGGCTGGGCTCCCGAAATCATGAATCTGATCTCGAAAATGAAGCCGAATGATGTATCTATGCCTATCCGGATAAATGAACAATACTTTGTATTAAGGTTGAAAGAGAAAAAAGAGCCTTATATCCCAGAATATGACTCCATAAAAGATAAAGTCGCTTTAAAGCTAATCACCGATAAATCGCAACGGATAGCTAAAGAAAGAATAAACGCTTGCGCTTTAGCTTTAAAAACTGCCTATAAGGCTAATCCCAACGCGGTAAACTTCGACAAGTTTGCCAAGGAATTCGGGCTAAAATCTGAAATCGTAACAAGCCTTAAGTACGGAGGCTACATCGAAGGAGTGGGTACTTCGGATAATTTCTGGAATGCGGCTTTAAAACTAAAATATAACGAAATAAGCGATGTAATACAAGTGCCTTCGGGCTATTATATTATCAAGGTTAAATCCAAGAAGCCCATTGACCCCAAAAAATTTGAAGCAGAAAAAGCTGCCTTCCGGCAACAATTACTGCTTCAAAAACAACAGAAAAACTTCACAATATTCCTGGAAGAATTAAAAAGAAAAGCCCAGATGTATTAAAAGCCTTTTAGGCGACTTTAATACAATTAACCGGGCACTGATCAGCTATTTCTTGCAGATTATGCGTCGGACAGCTCTGCGCTTTTACATGTGCTACGCCATCACCCTGGACTTCAAATACTTCCGGGCACGATTGTTCACACAAACCACAACCCACGCAAGTTGAAGCATCTACCGTAACCTTGGCCATTATTTTTTCTCCCTGATGAAAAATAGTTCTTTGTTCATAGTTCTTAGTTCATTATTCATAGCAAAAACTTTTACTATGAACTATCAACCATGAACCCTGAACTACTATTATCTTTCTAATAGATTCTCAAATATCTCTTCGTGATTGACTTCTTCGGACAAAATATGCGTTACTAGCTGATAAGTAACATTATCTTTTCCTAATGTCTTCTTGGCAATTTTATTGTACACTTCGATTGCCCCTGCCTCTGCTTCAGTTACAATACGTATAATCCTGTTGATATCCGCGGTATTCTTAGGCGGCATCATATACGGAGAATTGGCGTTCTTTTCTAGCTCCATCATGTTGGCAACCGGCACATCGCCTAATTTTACGATTAAATCCGCCACTTCCGTAGCATGCTCTAATTCGTCTTTGGCGATTTTATTAAGCATCTCGGCGATGTCTTCGTATGCGCGTCCGGAAACTGTTTGCGCCATATACCAATAAAGATAAAACGCCAACCATTCATCGGCATATGCTTTATTTAAATCTTTGACTAGATCCTTTAAGCTTAAATCCACAATTGCTCTTGCTTGTTTTCCCATACTGCCTCCTTGTTATGCTGCTGACTGCGCCTCTACTTTAAGACCATACTTCTTTATATTATTATCAGCGACAGCCTGAATCGCTTTAATCGCCTCGGGATTATTCATTAAATGCTTAAACCTACCCTGAACTTTAAGATATTCTTCAACCGGCTTGGGCGTAATTGTCTTATGTCCAGTAAGCTGCCCGTTCTCGTATTCAATTAAAGGATACAAGCCTGTTTCAACGGCTAATTTTCCCACATCTATCGTTTTATTAGACTCATGGCGCCAGCCTAAAGGACAAGGCACATGCACCTGAATATACTTAGGGCCTTTTATGGCCAAAGCTTTTTTAACCTTGCGCTGCAAATCCTGGACAAACCCAGCCGATGCAGTGGCTACATAAGGTATGCCATGAGCCATGGCAATCTCTGGCATAGGTTTTTTAGGACGCAGATTACCTATTGAGCAGCTGCCGATAGGACTCGTTGTAGTATTGGTTTCAAAAGGTGTTAAGCCACTACGCTGAACACCGGTATTCATATAAGCTTCATTATCGTAACATACATAAAGAATATCATGCCCGCGCTCAAGCATTCCGGATAACGCCTGCAAACCGATATCCGCGGTGCCGCCGTCTCCACCCTGGGCAATAACATTAATCTTATCTTTTGTACCTAGATATTTAAGCGCCCCTTCTACTCCCGAGGCTACCGCAGCACAATTCTCAAACAAAGAATGCACAAAAGACACTCCCCACGCCGTTTGAGGATAGGCGGTTGAAAAAACTTCCAGACATCCGGTATTATTGACTATAATAGTGCTAGGGCCTGCGGCTTCCAAAACCAAACGCGCAGCTAACGATTGACCGCATCCAGCACAAGCGGTATGCCCTGAATTGAAAATGCTGTTCATGAATAATTCTCCTTCAGTAACTCAGGTTTTAAATCGATAAATTCGCCCGTGACCTCCTTGGCGGTCAATAAGCGCACGACTTCTTTAATAGAATCTTTGGTGATATCCCTGCCACCTAAACCGACAATAAAGCTACTGATAACATCCGGTTTCTTCTTTTTGCCGAAAAACACGGCTTTTATTTCTGAAGCAAGCGGCGCGTATGAGCCTAGAGACAATGCACGGTCAATAACCGCAATCTTAGGAACGTCTTTAAGCGCATCATAAATTGCCTGGGCCGGAAACGGCCGGTAAGAAGTAATTTTTAACAAGCCGATTTTCTTGCCCTTAGCCCTTAATTCGTCAATTACGTCTTTAATCGTTCCGCACACAGAACCCATGGCCACAATTACGCGTTCCGCATCTTTAATATGATAACCTTCGACCAGGCCGTTATAAGTCCTGCCGAAAACCTTGGCAAAATCAGCCGTAACCTTAGGAATTAAATGTATTGCATCTTCAAGCGTCTTATGCAATGCATAACGCGCTTCCGTATAATAATCAGGTCCTGCTAAAGGCCCCATGGTAATAGGATTAGCCACATCAAGTTTATATAAAGGCTTATATGCGGGCAAGAATTTGTCCGCCTGCTCCTGTGTAGGTATATCTACGTTTTCAATGCCGTGAGTTAAAATAAATCCATCCATGCAAACCATAACCGGAACCATCATAGATTTATCTTCGGCTATTTTATAAGCGATTAAATGCAGATCCGCTGCTTCCTGCACATCTTCGGCAAAAAGTTGTATCCAGCCGGTATCGCGCAAAGATACGGAATCCTGCTGGTCATTCCAGATATTTATGGGTGCTGAAATCGCACGATTAGCGCAAGTCATAACCAAAGGCAGGCGCATGCCGGCGATATTAAAAACCACCTCAGCCATAAGCAATAACCCTTGAGAGCTTGTAGCAGTATACGCACGTACACCTGCAGCAGAGGCGCCCAATACAGCAGACGCCGCAGAATGCTCTGACTCTACGTTAATAAATTCCGATTTGAGTTCGCCGTTGGCTACCATCTGGGCGAGTTCTTCTACTATATGCGTCTGCGGAGTTATGGGATATGCAGAAATAACTCCGGGTTTGCATAACTTTACCACTTCGGCTACCGCCCTTGAACCCTCTATAAATTCTTTCATTCCTTACCCTCTTCTTTAACCATCTCAATATCTTTTTTAGGACAAATTGCTGCACAATCACCGCAGCCCTTGCAATAAGCTAGATCACAATCATAGGTGTTCTTCTCACCCCCGGTAATACAACCTTCGGGACAAACCAAAAGACACAATCTACAGGCAATACAATTTTTATGCAGGAACTTAGGCCTGGCCTCAACGCGCCAGGATCCAGTCTTGTTGTCTCTACTTGTACCCGGTTTTGAAATTAATGGTCCAAACATGTTGCCTCACTTCGTTCGGCAGTTCATAGATCGTGACTCGTAGTTCGTAGACGTAAAAACCCTACGAGCTACCAACTACGAACTACCAGCTTTTTTAATAAATTCGAAACCCTGCTTTGCTGCAGCAATATTGGCTTCTTGAGCCTTACCGGAAAAACGGTGTTTAATGGCCTCGATAAGGTTATTTAGGTCTATTTCCGAAGTTACCGCGGCATATGCGCCCAGCATAGCGGTATTGCCTAACGGCCTGCCGATAGTCTTCATGGCGATACCATTGGCAGGTACTAAAAATACCTTCTGGGTTGGTTTAACTTTGGGTATCTCCGTACCTTCTTTACCATTGACTATTGCGATACCATTTTCTTTTAGGCCTGAGAAACAATTGTAGCCGCGCATAAGCGTGGCATCAACAATTAAGAGATAATCCGGCTGGTAAATCTGACTGCGTAAGCGCACAGGCTTGTCGTCTACGCGCACGAAGGCATTCATGGGAGCACCCATTCTTGCCGCGCCAAAATGCGGGAAAGCATAGGGGTAACTACCCTTTAAAAAATAGACATAGCCGAGTAATGCCGCAGTAGTGATTGCCCCTTGTCCGGCACGGGCATGAATTCTTATTTCCTTCATCAAATACTCTCCTTAATAATTAGGGGGAAAAACGATTTACCTATAATATACTCTTTAATACTGTTTGTCAAATATTTTATTTTTGTGGATTTTTAGCGCAGGCGGCTCGAAAGTTCGGAGAGGAGCCCGAATACCCCCTCTGCTTTCCCGGGCTCCAGGCTACCTAAACCGCAACTGGGGCTTAGCATAAGGTTATTAAACAGCAATTCCTTGTCTATGCCCTTTTTCGCCAATGTATCAATACCGTTTTTAAGCCTTTTAAGCAACAATTCCGCCGTTTCCTGTCCGCTCCATTGCTGAGTAGGAACAATGCCCCAGCAGATAATCCCTCCCCGGGCGAGAAAACTCTTCAGATTTCCGGCGTAGAGAAGGAATTTATCCATAAAATCAAAAGCATCAAAATTGATGATGTCTATACCTTCGATTTCCGTAAGCATAGACCAATCGATATTTCCGCAGCAATGAATGCCGGTTAAGATATTCTCGGATTTTATGTCTGCAGTAAATTCTCTTAAAGAATTTACCACATCTTCTCTATCCAAAGGCGTATAAGCCGAGCCAAAAGTCCCCAAATACGGCTCATCCACAAACATAATTATCTTTTTGCCGAATTCCTTAAAGAAATCCGCCTGCCAGAGAGCTTTCATAATCAAACCCTTGGCTATCGCCTGCATGAATACCTTCTCATGCAAAAGCGCCCTCTTATTCTCATCGTTAATGCTGGCGGCAAAGGTAAACGGGCCGGTAACATGACACTTAATAAACTTTACGGCACTTAAATCGCTGATTTTAAGTTTTTGATAAAATTTATGCAGTCCAAGCGCAAAATCCTGGCTGATTTTGAAATGGTTTAGGTCTGCGGCAATGATGCGATCGTAGAATGTCTCCAGCTGCCCATCTCTGTCGCGCGGATTAAAAAACAGACCGTCGGCAGAAAACTCCAAGCATGGGAGATTTTCACTAAATTGCGCCACCATGCCCTCGGCGTGACTTCTTTTAGGAAGCTGCGGCCAAAAAGGCGCTTGCGGCACGTATTTAAAGATTAAATCCAAAGCTGTTTCGGCATCAACATACGGCAAACTGCCGATGCCAATAGCCATTCCTTTAACTTTGAGCATATTTTATAACCCCGGCAGATTAAAACCGGTTACTTCCTTCATTTTGCGCGCAGCCAACTCGTGAGAATGTTTAATAGCCCTGTTATAGGCATCCTTAAAAGCCTTCTCCAACGCAGACTTTTCCGTATTTTGAATATCGCCCTCTATGCTTATTTCTTTGACCTCCTGCGATCCGTTCATAGTAATCTTCACCAGGCCATCGGCGCTTGAAATATCGAAATTAGTATTATCCAGCTCGCGCTTAATCTCCTGCATCTTCTTCTGCATCTCCAGAAGGCCCTTCATCTTATCAAACATCTCTTATCCTTTCCTCATTAATTAGTTAAAAACCGAGATCTTCGCCAACTAAGATCACCTTAAGTCTACCCGGCGTAACTTCGGCTTCAATAATCAAAACCTGACAACACATGCGTTTGTCTTTCGGCCAGTTAAGGCGCTTATAATTTAATGGCGTGGCATATCCTGCCCCACGCTTGAGGGCGCTTTCCAGATCCGGAGTAATTTTATTCATACTGGCTATGATAATCGTATTCTTGGCATAGGAAATTCCCGCGGTGCGATTACCCCAAGCGCTTAAGAATACGAGTTCTCCGCTCTGAGAAATGGCGTTTGCACTAGCTAAATAATAATCGGAATTTTGTGCACCCTGCCTGCGCAAAGCCAGGCTGTCGTCTCTGCTGATGCCGGGTATATTATGGTTATAGACTTTATTGCCGCGAACCTCCAACGCCTTGATTACCCCCAGCTGTTCTAGGGTAACCGATCCGGAGAAACCTACACTGGCGGACTGAGGAATAATATCCAGAATCTTAGCAAGCGCCTCCGGCTTACCGGAAGAATAAACGCCTTCGATATTTCTCTTCTGCCAAATTTCAATTAAATTCTGCGCCTGATTATCCATTTTCTTTTTCGACTATTTCTTTATACTCTGCCTGCGGGAAAAAATTATCCTGAAACACTATGTCGCCTTTTTTATCCACCAGAATATATGTCGGCACACCTACCACCTCATAGCTCCTGCTCACAGAAGTATCTTTATCCATAAGCACGCGATAAGGCAGAAAACGGGTTTTAGTAAAATTGATGACCGTATCAGCGCTTTCGCCCACATCTATAGCCAGGGCATCAAACCCGTCCTTCTTAATTCCGGCATACATATCTCTTAATACTGTCAGCTGTTTTTGGCAATAGGGACACCACGTAGTCCAGAAAAACAAAATCATCGGCTTTTCGCCTTTGTAATCGCTGAATTTAACCATATCCTGGTGGGTATCCTGAAGTTCGAAATCCGGCGCAGAAACCGTCTTTTTCTCCTGCGCAAAAACAGAAGAAACCGATAAAAATATACCCACGACACACACGAGCAACAACTTAGTATACATTTTCATGCCTACATCCTCCTTATGCCTTTAATTATAAAGTAAACTCCGGCGATTAATAATACGATTGCGGCGATTTTCTTTGCGTAAACCATCCATTTGCCCGGCTTAGGTAAATTCAATAGGGTCCCGCTAAAAGTCCCTATAATAATCAGAACTATACCCATGCCGTAGGCAAAAGTAAATAAAAGAGTTGTGCCGTAAAGAATATTTTTCTTGGTAAACAGATACGCGAGTATGCTGCCTAAGACAGGCGTAAGACAGGGGCCAATAATCAGCCCGGAAAAAATCCCGAATACAAAAACGGATAAATAATTACCCTGCTTAAGCTGAGGCAAGCGTATAAACCTGGGCAGATTGATAGTAAATACATCGAGCATGGATATGCCAAAAAGAATGACTATCCCGCCGACTATAAAGTAAGTGACGGGATGCGCGCTGACTGCGCCGAATATATTTCCGGTAAGAGAAGCGAATAATCCCAATAAGGAATATGTAACCGCAATGCCGGTTACATAAATAAAGCTTAAGACCAGGCCCTTACGCCGGGAGCCTAAAGAATTTACCCCTATAATTCCTACTGTCACCGGCATTAACGGATATACACAAGGAGTAAGGCTGGTGAAAACACCTCCTAAAAATGCCCAAAAATAATCTATAGGACTACCTGAGAGAATCATTTATCCAATCCAGATACGGTTTGTATCCTGCGGCTATCGGCATAGCTATAATTTCCGGGACTTTATAGCTATGCAAAGACCTGACTATTTTTATAATACGGTTTAGTTTTAACTTTTGTGATTTTATAGCTAAGAGCACTTCCCGGCTGTGATCGATCCTACCTTCCCACCAAAAGACCGATTCTATTTTGCCGATAATATTAACGCAGGCGGCTGCTTTGTCTTTAACAAGCGCTTCGGCAATAGAGAGTGATTCTTTTTTATTAGCACAGGTTACTAAAATTACGACGTGCACTTTTCACTTACTCCGTAACTTTTTTAGTCAATTTCGTTATCCGCGAACCCATCCTCATGCATTGTTTAGAAACGCGGTCATCCGGGACCTTGATAGAAACTGCGCCGTAATGATCGCCCTGCGGATCACCCTGAATAATCATACCATGTATTAACATGGCGTTCAAGATATCTAAAATTGCCGTTTCGTTTCCTCCGCCTATATTGGCGCTGGAAGAAAACGCACCACCCACTTTACCGTCAAGTTTGCCGTGAAATTTTACGGAATCATCCAATAATTTCTTAATTTCAGCACTCATGCTGCCGTAATAAGTGGGCGTCCCAATAACAACCCCGTCGTATTGTAACAAATCATCAGTTGCTACATCTTTAATGTCTTTAATGGTAACTTCTGCACCCTCTTTCTGGGCACCGGCGGCTACCAGTTCAGCCATTTTCTTGGTATTTCCGCTGCGCGAATAATAAATAACCAAAATTTTCGCCATATCTGTCCCCCTTCTTAAAAACTACGAACTATCAACCATGAACTACAAACCACACTCATTCACTTTTACCGATTTTATCCTGGCAAACTGCGCACAGGTATCAAAGATAATCGTGGGATCATCGGCTTGAAGACAAACCTTAAATTCCCCCTCTGCACAAGGCGATATTTCAATTTTATCCGCAAACTCCGCCAGATAATTATTTATTTCTTGTGCTGAAACACGATTAGTGCTCAATATAAATTCCATGTTATATCTATCGATACTCACTGACTTTAACCTCAATCTCTCAGGCTATTTTAACATCACCACCGACATCAGCCTGCCACAGGAAGCCCCTTCCCGGCGAAAAGAGAAAAAATCTTTGTTCTGGCAGGAAGTACAGACACCAGAATCAAATATGTTCTCTATTTTTGCACCGGCATCCAAAACCTGGGCCCTGTTTACGCCCGCTAAGTCCAGATAATAATCCCCCGAGCGCTCTACGATGTCTTTAAAATAATTCTTAAAATTTTCTTCCACCTTATAACAACACTCTCTTATTGCCGGACCAAAAATAAGCATTAGCTTATTCACATCTGTGCCGAATTGATCCTGCATTAATCTAATTGCCTTGCCGGAAATATTATCTTTAGTGCTACGCCAGCCGGCATGAATTAACCCTACCGCAGGAGTAAGAGGATCATAAAGAAAAACCGATAAGCAGTCAGCGGTAAATATGGCCAGGGGCAGATTACGTTTATCACTTATCAATGCATCCGTGTTGTCTATAGCTGTATCACAGCTTAATGCACCCCTGCCTAAATCCGCATGCGTAACATAAGCTATACCGGATGCATGCACCTGTTTGGCACAGACTAAATTGCGATAATCAATCCCCATTCCGTTAAGGAATTTTCTGCGGCTGCTTAAGGAATCGACGGTATCCCCGTAATTTAAGGATAGATTTTTATCACTCCTGCGGCTGTAGCCGCAAACAATCCCACAGGAATTAAATTCCCCCAAGGGGCCTTGTTTATCTTTGGCTAGCTCTGCCTGCAACATTTAGATTATCTCTACGGATTTGTTTCTGGATTTTTCACCCCTAATGATTCTAATCTGATATTTCCTGACCTTAAAATACTTACCCAACAACTCTATCAATTGCTCATTGGCTAACCCGTCTTCGGCGGGTTTGGTCAAATAAACTTTAATCTTAGAGTTTTCTTCTTTGACTAAATTCCTGCTTGCCTTAGGGATTACGCGGATATCCAAAATCATTTACTTTGCTTCTATGTGTTTGGCTTCCTGAATGGTTGTCAGGCGGTCTGAAAATCTATCCAATCTTTTTTGACTATCGTCGTATTTACGCCCGGCATCTAAAAGGTGCTTTCCTAAAACATCAAAATCTTCTTTAAATTTGTTAATCTCTACCGATAAGCCGCTTAATCCTTTCAATATAACTTTGGCATTCTCTTCGATCTTTAGCCCCTTGAGCCCCAGGCAAATTACCTGCAAATAGGCATAAAAAGTATTGGGAGATACAGGGATTACTTTCTTGGACATGCTGTAACTAAATAAATCCTCTTTAATGATCGTTTCATAATAAACATTCTCTGCCGGTATATACATTAGCGCAAAATCATAGGTATTCTCATCAGGCAAAATATATTTTATGGCAATTTCATCAATACGATTTTTAACATCCTGAATGAATTTTTTGCGGTAGGAATTTTTCAACGCCTCGTCATGAGTATCTAAAGTTTTCTGAAAATTCTCCAAGCTGAACTTTGCATCTACGGGCACAAACCTCTCGCCTAAGCGTATTACCGCATCCACGGCATCAGAAGACTTGAAGCGGTATTGTATCTGGTAATGCTCCTTAGGCAAAACTTGCGATAATAAGTTCTCAAGAAGAGTCTCCCCCATCTGCCCGCGGAATTTAGGCGCGCGCAATAATTCCTGGAGGCTGGAAATATCTTTACTAATTGCAACTATCTGCTTATTGGTTTCTTCAAGACGGCCCAGCTGTTCTTTTACGTTACCGAATGCGCTTGTAGCGCTGCCTAAGTTTTGTCCGATTATTTTATTGGCTTCCTGGAGGGATTGGTTCATCTGGTTTAGGCGCTCATTAACCTGGGAAGAAATCTTTAAGACGATTGCGATAAGTGCGGCTGCTAAACCTAAGAATAATAACGCCATTAACCAGATCATATTTTCTCTCCGCCTACGAGCTACGAGCTACGAACTACCAACTATTTAGTATATCACTTTCTGCTAAGGTAAATAATCTTTTTTTACGCGCTTGATGCTGCGAAAGATATTCTTTTTCACATCCGGGCATATCTTTTCAATGTCTCTGATTATATCGGTCATTTTAGTGCGACTGGAGGTTATAGAATTAGGGCATGCGCATTTATGATGGGGGAATTCTAAAGTCTTGGAAAATTTAACAATCTGCCTTTCGTCCACATAAGCCAGGGGCCGAATGATAACAATCTTACCCTTAAACAACTCCTGCTTCGGCGACATGGCAGAAATCTCTCCCTGAAAGAATAAATTCAGCATGAATGTTTCGATAATATCATCATTATGGTGCCCGAGGGCAACCTTGGTACAGCCAAAACGGTTTGCCACTTCAAAGAGAGCCTTACGCCTGTTCCAGGCACACCAGAAGCAAGAGATATCCTTGCGCGTTTTGCCCTTTAAAATATCTATCTTTTCAATATGGTAATTAACCCCCATTTTCTTAAAGTATTCTGCGAGAATCTTAGGATGCTGGCAAGGATAACCCATATCCACATGTACTGCCAAAAGTTCGTATTTTATAGGCACAAAGCTCTGCCGGTCCTTAAGGACCTTAAGCATGGTAAGACTATCCTTACCTCCGGAGACTGCGACCACAATCTTATCGCCGTCCTGGAGCATATCGTAATCCGTGATTGCCTTTCCCATGAGCTTGGAAATATAAAATTCTGTACCCTGTATTACCGACATATTATCCTATCGATTTTAAGAAGACTTACTCTTATAGGTTTATCTAAACAATACCAGCATGATTATTGTATCTGCCCAGAAGAGGGAAATCAGCGCACCCAGCGCCAGGAATGGGCCGTAAGGAATGGTGTGATCTTTTTTTACGAAGAGATTTACTACTCCGACTACCGCGCCGAAGAAAGGCGCTATAAAAAACGTCAATACCGCCCCCGGCCAGCCGATAAAAGCACCTATCATCGCCAAGAGTTTTACATCCCCCCCGCCCATCGACTCGGTTTCACCCTGTATGGGAGGCTTTTTAAGCAGCTTAAAATACACCAGATCGAATAAAACTCCGGTAAGATAAATTATCGCCCCGCCTATAACGATACCTAAAAAAGAAGATAATGCCGGATGAAAGTTAAAACTGAGAGGGTTTAAATGCACTCCTCTTATAGAATTTAAAATAAACCCCAGGACTATTCCTCCCAAGGAAACTTCGTCAGGTATAATGCGGTGCTTAATGTCCACAAAGGTAGAAATTATTAAAAGGCATATCAAAGTGACATAAACAAAGAAATTGTAACTAATCCCGTAGTGTTTAAAGAGCACTACAAACATTAAGGCGGTCAATAACTCTACCAATAAATACACTGGTGAAATGACTTTCTTACAGAAACGACATCTACCCTTTAGGAATAAATAGCTGAAAAAAGGAATGTTATCATACCAGGGGATACGTTTCTCACACAGCGGACAGTGCGAACCCGGCCAAACTACGGATTTTCCGTGGGGCATGCGGTAAATGCAGACGTTTAAGAAACTGCCGATAATCGCGCCGAAAACAAAAGCTATTATTGCCCCAATCATTTTATCCCCTCCATCAATGCTTTGCGCATAACTTCTACGGGAGCAGGCTTTCCTGTCCAGATTTCGAAAGCCAAAACACCCTGATATAAAAGCATGCCGATACCGTTAGCAGTCATGGCACCGTTCTCTTTGGCTAATTTCAGCAATTTTGTCTCTTTGGGATTATAAACTACGTCATAAAACAGGGCTTTATTATTGATTAAGTCTGCACTGAACAGACAGGGATCGCTTTCCTTCATTCCTATAGGCGTGGCATTCACTACAAGATCGGCATCTTTTGTGCCTAAGCTCTCGATAGATGTAGAGGCAATAATTTGCGTGCCTTTAAAATGGTCCTTCAGATGCATAACTAAAGCTTCAAGCCTCTCTTTAGAGATATCGTAAAGGGCTATCTGTTTAGGCGCGCATCTTGCCAGGCTTATAGAGACTGCCCGGGAAGCGCCACCGGCGCCTAAAATAGCTACGCTTTTACCTTGAGGGTTGAATTTCAAATCATCCTTAAGATGCCTTAAGAATCCTTCCCCATCAGTATTAAAACCTTCCAAACCCACAGAAGTACATCTGATAGTATTAACTGCACCAATCAACTCTGCTTCCGGAGATATTTTATCTAAGAATGGCTGAACTTTTTGTTTATAGGGAACAGTAACATTTAAGCCGCTGATGTTATTTCTCTTTAAATTCTTAAAGAATTCCGGCAGCTCTTTTTCCTGGAGAGAGAAAAGCTTATACTCTGCATTAATGCTTAAATGTTTGAATGCTGCATTTTGCAATAACGGCGATAGGCTATGCTCAACGGGATAACCGATTAAACCGTAAACTCTTTCCGGGATTGGGATCATTTAACCTCTAGCTTATTTATGGCATCAAGATATGCCCTGACAGCCGCCTCAATAATATCAGTGCTTGAGCCATGGCCGCTGGTTACTTTTGCCTTTACCGATAAGCGCAAAGACGCATGCCCTAAAGCATCTTTACCGGAAGTAACCGCATCCAGACGAAAATCATCCAGTTTGGCGTTATTGCGTATAATTTTATCTATTGCCTTAAAACAGGCATCCACCGGACCATCGCCCGAAGATTCGCCGGTGAATTTTTTACCCTTTTTATTCAATATGACGATTGCCTTTGGTTTAATCTTAGTCCCGGAATTAACCACAAAACTATCCAACTGCCAAAGGGGCTTGGTTATCGTAATCTCATCTTCGATTATCGCCCTTAGATCATCGTCAAAGATATCTTTTTTTCTATCGGCAACTTCCTTAAAACGCACGAAAGCCTTATTCAGTTGTGTTTCGTTAATATGAAAACCCAGTGATTTCAGCCTGTCGCCAAATGCATGCCTGCCGGAATGCTTGCCTAAAACCAATTGGCTCTCGGATATACCGACATCTTTGGGATCCATTATCTCATAAGTAATCCGCTTCTTTAAAATAGCATCCTGATGTATCCCTGATTCGTGGCGAAAAGCATTCTTGCCAACAATAGCCTTATTTGCAGGTACGATAAAATCCGTAATGTTACTGACCAAACGCGAAGCACGAAAGATTTCTTTGGTATTAATATTATTGTAAAAATTACCGAAGGTATCATTACGGACCTTCATAGCCATAACTACCTCTTCTAAGGAGGCATTTCCCGCGCGCTCCCCTATGCCATTAATGGTGCAATGCAACTGGCGCGCGCCGGCTAGAATAGCAGAAAGCGAATTAGCCGTCGCTAACCCTAAATCATCATGGCAATGTATGGCGATTACCGCCTTATTTATATTCGGAACATTGTTTTTTATATCCGTAATAAGAGAATAAATTTCCTGGGGATAGCTGTAGCCAACGGTATCGGGGATATTTATGGTAGAAGCACCTTCTTTTATCGCCGACTCAACCATACGAAAAAGAAAATCTTTTTCCGTACGGGTGGCGTCTTCCGGAGAAAACTCAATCTCCGTACCGAACTTCTTAGCTTGCCTTATTGAATCTTTGGCAATCGCCAGTATCTCGTCTTCGGCCTTCTTGAATTTATACTTCAAATGTATTTTTGACGTAGCCAAAAACAGATGAATCCTCGGCCGCTTGGCCTTCTTTAAAGACTCGCCGGCATATTGGATATCTTTAGAGATACAACGAGCCAAGGCACAAATTCCGCTTTTCTTGATATTTCTGGCAATCGTATCCACTGCCGCGAAATCTCCGGGCGAAGCTACGGGAAAACCTGCCTCGATAATATCGACACCGAGTTTTTCAAGCTGAAACGCAAGTTCCAATTTCTGCTGGCTGGTCATTGACCCACCCGGCGCCTGTTCTCCGTCTCTTAAAGTTGTATCAAATATGATTATCTTTTCCATAGCTTAGTTCGTAGTTCGTAGTTCGTAGTTCGTAGGCGTATTTGGTACAACCTACCAACTACCAGCTACGAACTACAAGCTCAATTACTTCTTCATCCAAGGCATCATCTCTCTTAAATCCCTGCCCACCTTCTCTATCGGATGATTATCGCCATCTGTAATTAATTTATTGAAATTCGCCCTGCCGGTTTCATTTTCCTTAATCCACTCGCGGGCAAACTTGCCGCTCTTTATATCTTTGAGTATCTTTTTCATGGTTTTGCGCGTTTTCTCGGTAATAATCATCGGGCCGCGGGTTAAATCGCCATAAGTAGCGGTATTAGAAACACGCCTGCGCATCCCCGAAATACCTGTTTCCTGAATTAAATCCGTGATCAGTTTTAACTCGTGCAAAACTTCAAAATAAGCGATCTCCGGCTGATAGCCTGCTTCAGTTAAGGTATCAAAACCTGCCCTGATCAATTCGGTAACACCTCCGCAAAGTACTGCCTGCTCTCCGAAAAGATCGGTCTCGGTTTCCTCTTCAAACGTAGTTTCGATTACTCCCGCGCGGGTTGCACCGATACCCTTGGCATAGGCTAAAGCCAACTGCTTTGCCTCACCGCTCGCATCCTGATAAACCGCAACCAAGCTGGGTACACCCTTGCCCTCTTCATACATACGCCTGACCAATGCACCCGGTCCTTTGGGGGCAATCATAAATACATCTACATTCTTCGAAGGTTTAATCTGTTTAAAACGGATATTAAAGCCGTGCGAAAAACAGAGTGCCTTGCCTTTTTTAAGGTTAGGTTTGATGCTTTCGCTATAAACCTTAGCCTGGACATGATCCTGGGTAAGAATCTGAATAATATCTCCCGCTTTGGCTGCCTCTTCCGCCGAAACCGGAACAAAGCCATCCTTCTTTGCCTGCTCAAAATTAGGCGTTCCGGACATTTCAGAAACCACAACACGGCATCCTGAATCGCGCAGACACATCGCCTGCCCGCGGCCCTGAATACCGTAGCCGATAATCGCCACCGTCTTATCTTTTAATAAACTTAAATCCGCATCCTTGTCGTAGTAAATCTTTGCCATGTCTCCTCCTATTTAACTGTTACGCAATTGCAATGCGTCCGGTTCTGATAAGTTCCTTAACTCCAAATTTGGCTAATTCTCCCAATAAGCCCTTGATTTGTTTCTCATCTCCTACAGCTTCGATTATCACGGTATCAGCCTTACGCTGAGCTATCTTACCTATGTAATATTTATCCAAAATACCTTCTATCCTAGCTTTTTCTTTTGCAGAACAACCTACTTTAACCAAAATAAGTTCGCGCTCCACATGCTCTTTCTTGGTAAAGTCGGTAACGGTAATTACGTCGATAAGCTTATTCAGCTGCTTCTTAATCTGCTCCAAAATCTTCTCATCCTGCGCTTGTACAACTATAGTCATGCAGGAGATGGTCGGGTCCAACGTTTCGGAGACTGCTAAAGAAGCGATATTATATCCGCGCGCGCTGAATAATCCGGCCACGCGTGCTAATACGCCAAATTTATTTTCTACTAGTACAGATATAGTGTGTCTCATGTTAGTTCATGGTTCATGGTTCATGGTTGATAGTCCACGAATTTATCTATGAACCATCAACTATGAACTATGAACTAATTAAGCTAGGCCTCCCAGCATCTTATCAATTGCCTCGCCCGCCGGAACCATCGGATACACATTCTCCTCCGGTTCAATAGGCACATCGATAAAAACGGTATTATCTATCTGCAGTGCCTTTTCAATAGTTGAGCGCACATCTTCTTTTTTAGTAACACGTAATCCCATAGCGCCAAAACTCTCGGCTAGTTTTACAAAATCAGGGTTGTACAACGTGGTATAAGAATAACGCTTTTTATAAAAAAGCTCCTGCCACTGGCGCACCATACCCAAAAATCCGTTATTAAGAATCAGAACCTTCACGTTTATTTTATTCGCCACGCAAGTAGCCAACTCCTGCACGTTCATCTGAATCGAGCCGTCTCCGGCAATATCAATAACTTCCCTTTCCGGACACCCCATCTTCGCACCCATTGCCGCAGGAAATCCAAAACCCATCGTACCCAAACCGCCAGATGATATATAAGTACGCGGATGGATATATTTATACCACTGACAGGCCCACATCTGATTCTGTCCAACCTCGGTAGTAATAATCGCATCCCCTTTAGTTATCTCATAAAGCTGTTGGATAACAAACTGAGGTTTTATCTTGCCCTCGTCCTTGTATCTTAAAGGATGGTGCGCACGCCACTCCTCTACGGTCTTAAGCCACGCAGAAGAATCCGGCGCTTTTTTAATCTCCTCCGATAGCTGGCCTAGAATATTCTTAGCATCTCCAACGATAGGTACATCCACTTTTACATTCTTGCTAATCGATGCCGGATCAATATCAATATGAATTACTTTAGCCGATGGCGCAAATGCATCAAGCCTGCCGGTAACGCGGTCGTCAAAACGAGCGCCCACGGCGATAATCAGGTCTGCATTCATTGTCGCGTAATTAGCATAGGCTGTGCCGTGCATCCCAAGCATCCCTAAAGAAAGTTCATGCGTCCCGTCAAAGGCACCTAAACCCATCATCGTCATAGTCACGGGGGCTTTTATTTTCTCCGCTAAAATCCGCAGTTCATGAGTAGCATCGGAAGCAATGACTCCGCCACCGACATAAAGAATGGGTTTTCTGGATTGCGTGATTAACTTAGCGGCCTTCTTAATCTGCCCGGGATGTCCGAAAAGCGTAGGTTTATAGCTACGGATATCCACTTCCTCAGGCCAGACGAATTCAGTCTCCATTAATTGCACATCCGAAGGTATATCAATTAAAACCGGCCCCTGTCTTCCTGTGGTGGCGATATAAAAAGCCTCACGCACAATCCTGGCTAAATCTTTAACGTCTTTAACCAGATAATTATGTTTGGTAATCGGACGAGTGATACCGGTAACGTCCGCCTCCTGAAATGCATCATTACCAATTAGGAATGACTTCACCTGGCCGGTAATCGCAATCATTGGAATAGAATCCATATAAGCATTGGCAATACCTGTCACCAAATTGGTTGCGCCCGGTCCGGAAGTCGCCAGGCACACGCCGGGCTTACCGGTTGCGCGTGCATAGCCGTCGGCAGCATGTGCCGCACCCTGCTCATGGCGTGTTAAGATAAATTTAATATCCGCGTCATAGAGTTTGTCGAATATAGGCAGAACCTGTCCGCCCGGATATCCGAACATTACCTCCACGCCTTCGCGTTTTAAACACTCTAATAGTATTTGTGCACCGTTCATAGTTGTTGAGTTCGTGGTTCGTAGGTCGTAGGACTATTTATATTACCCACGACCCACCAGCTACGAACTATTTTAATACTGCTCCCTTATCCGCCGAAGTTACTAACCTAGAATATCTGGAAAGATACCCGGTTTTGATTTTCGGAGGCACAGGTTTCCAATTCTTGAATCTCTTCTCTATCTCATTCTTTGTTAACTTAACTTCAATCTTACGATTCGGTATGTCAATGCTGATTATATCACCGTCTTTTAGAATAGCAATCGGCCCGCCGGCTGAAGCCTCCGGAGAAATATGCCCTATACAAGGGCCTTTTGTGCCCCCGGAGAATCTACCATCGGTAATCAAGGCCACGCTATCCGCCAATCCCATACCCACAATCGCTGATGTAGGTGCGAGCATCTCGCGCATACCAGGACCACCGGCAGGTCCTTCATAACGAATAACCACCACATCCCCGCCTTTAATTTTCTTATTTAATATAGCCTGCATCGCTTCTTCTTCGCGGTTAAACACTCTTGCACGGCCGAAAAACTTCATCATCTTAGCACTTACTGCCGCCTGCTTTACCACTGCCCCGTCAGGAGCGAGATTCCCGGATAAAACAGCAATGCCGCCCTGTTTATGGTAAGCCTTATTTAATGGCCTTATCACATCTTCATCATAAATTTCAGCCGTCTTAGCAATATCAAAAATATTTCTGCCGCTGGAGGTCATCGTATTATTTAATTTATCCTTTAAGCGCTTAAGCACCGCGGGTATTCCTCCGGCATATTCTAAATCTTCCATAAAATGCTCGCCTGCCGGTTCAATATTAGTTATGTGCGGCGTATTCTTACTTATCTTATCAAAAGTCTTAAGATCCAGATCAATGCCTGCCTCATGGGCGATAGCCATTAAATGCAGCACGGTGTTGCTTGATCCGCCTAATGCCATATCCACCACAATGGCATTCTCCAGAGACTTTCTGCTGATAATCTTTGAAGGCGTAATATCATTCTTTACTAATTCCACAATGCGTTCGCCGCTTGCCTGAGCAATGCGCCGCTTCTTGGCAGATATTGCCAATGCAGTTCCGCAACCCGGCAAAGACATGCCCATAGTTTCGGTAAGACATGCCATAGTATTAGCTGTATATAAACCCTGGCATGAACCTGCACCCGGACAAGCCTCCATCTCCAGGCACACTAAATCTTCTGCGGAAATTTCGCCACTTCTAGCCTTAGCCACCGCCTCAAATGTATCATGCACAAAAGCAAGCTTCCTTTGGCGGAATCTTCCGGAAAGCATCGGCCCTGCGGTCACAATAAGCGCCGGTATGTTAAGGCGGGCAATGCCCATAAGCATGCCTGGAGTAATTTTATCACAGTTGGTAAGACAGACGATTCCGTCCAGCTGATGCGCGTTACAAACAGTTTCAATTGTGTCGGCAACAATCTCGCGCAAGCCCAAGGGGTAACACATGCCTAAATGGCCCATGGCAATACCGTCGCAAATTCCCGGCACTCCGAAGAAAAACGGCACGCCTCCGCCGTAACAGATACCGCGCTCGATATAACGCTCTAAATCACGCATACCCACATGTCCGGGTATTAAATCGGTAAACGATGTGGCTACTCCGATAAACGGCCTGCCTAAATCTTTTCTGCTTAATCCTGTGGCATGCAAAAGTGCTCTATGCGGAATCCGTTCAAAGCCTTTTTTGATTATGTCTGAGCGCATTTATTTTCTCCCTTCGGTAGAAATTAGTTTATTGTTCATGGTTAATGGTTCATGGTAAAAAGCTTTTACTATGAACTAAGAACTATGAACCATGAACTAATCAGCACCTTCTCCGTCATGCACTACTTCTTCGCCCTGCTGGCGCTTACGGATAATTACGCGCTTTAAAGTAATATATTTATCCACTAACTCTTTATTGCTGACGGCGTTAAGCTGCCTGAATAAAAATTCGAATTTATCCTCGATTTCCTTGGCAATAGCATCGCGCACGCCCGAAGGAAGGCCCATAATGTCCTTCTTAAAAGCACCCAGCGCTTTCTTGCGCGTCTTATAAAAGAACTGCTCTTCGGTTTCGCCGGCCTTAGCCTCGTTGGCGGCGTTGACCTTTAACCAATCATACATTCTCTTCTTTAAGTCTGCCGGAAAATGCTTGCTCTCATAAATCATATTCTGGAATTCGGTTGCTAAATGCACTTCGGCAGTCTCGGTTTCCGGGAAATTGTGAAATGCTTCTGCCGGTAAAGTTGACGCGCCATGCTGCACAGCCCCCGCCATGCCGTATTCAATTCTCGCAATCTCTGATAAAGTCTTTAAAGTATTGAAATCGAGTTTTACCTGCGCGATTGAACCATCAGGTAGCACCACTCCACCGTGAGATGTGCCGGTCTGCACGCTTATTTTACTGATGCCAACACGCCCTTTACGTAATCTCTCTTTATACCCGGTCATAAAAGCATGCAGGTCTTCCGGAGTAGAATTCTGATGTCCCACCTCGCCGATTTCGCCACCCACCGAAACCTCTATACCGCGTGGCTGAATCTGACGGATAAACTGCGTAAGCAAAGCGCATATTTCATAATTTAATTCCTGCTGTTTTTTTACTGTCGGCTTGGATAAATCCACAACCGTCGAAGAATCTATATCGATGTTATAAAAACCTCCCTCGATAGCATCGGCGATCAGCGCTTTTAAACTATCAAGCTCTTTCTCGGGATTCTCCTGGTATTTCTTGGCGTTCACCTGAAAATGATCGCCCTGGATAAACACCGGGCCGCGGTATCCTTCTTTAACCGCTGCCGCTAAAATAGCGCTTGAATATTCAATTGGAATCTGGTCGGTATAGCCCATTTCCGATTTGGCAATCTCAAAAATAAATGCTCCGGAGTTATTTCTTTTGGCGACCCTGAATATCGCCCTTGCCAAATCATAAGTCATGCTTCTTAAATTTATCGCCGGCACGGTAAAGCCTTTAAATTCTCCCCTGCCGCGTGCCATATAAAAATCATTTATACTTGAAGGATATACGCCGTTTTTATAGGCAATATCCCATACTTTCTTACCTAATGTTTTCTTAACAGCCTTATCGCCGGTTGTGATTAACTCCAAAGCTATTTTCTCAACATCAATCGGTTTTCTTCCCATAAATTGCTCCCTTCGGTCGCAATTAGTTCGTAGTTCGTGGCTCGTAGTTCGTAGGGCCATTTATATCACCTACGACCTACCAGCTACGACCTACGAACTAACTCAATGATTTAATTAAACTATACCACTCATCCACATTTATCTCTTTTTTCTTGATCGCGGTTGCAAAATCCACCGTATGCATTTTACCGCAGTGCATCCCAACTGCCTTATCCGCCTCTCCATTCAGCAATAATTCCACTGCTGACTGCCCGAATTTTAAGGCTAAATCCCGGGTTACTGCGGTAGGCCTGCCCCCTCTTTGCACATGGCCCAAAACTACGGCCCGGGTTTCAAGATCGGTCATTTTGTTTATTTGATCGGCGATATCTACGGCTGAGCCGGCACCTTCAGCCACAATAACAATCCAACTCATTTTACCCCTTAAATTTCCCTGCACGATATCATGACACATTGCCTCTAAATTGAATTTTCTCTCCGGGATAACTACGTCTTCGCAGCCGCCGCCTAAAGCAACGGCTAAAGCGATTAGGCCGCAATCCCTGCCCATTACCTCAACCACAAAAACTCTTTCCAGGGATGTGGCTGTATCGCGGATATTATCAATTGCTGAAAGAGCGGTGTTTAAGGCAGTATCAAAACCAGCGGTATTATCAATACCGTTTACGTCGTTATCAATCGAAACCGGCACTCCGATACAAGGCACCTTGTATCTTTTATAAAATTCGTGCGCTCCGGTAAAGCTTCCGTTGCCACCGATAACAATCATACCGTCAATAGCATTCTTCTTTATGGTTTCATACCCGCGGCGGTAACCTTCTTCGGTAAAGAATTCCTTGCAACGGGCAGTCTTTAAAATCGTCCCGCCCTGATTGATGATTCCGGAAACCGAACGATGCTCCAGAATTTTAACTTCGTCATTGATAAAACCTTCCCAGCCGCGAAACACCCCTAAAACTTCCACTTTTTTACTTATGGCAGTGCGGACTACGGCGCGTATTGCCGGATTCATCCCCGGCGCATCGCCTCCTGTAGTCAATACCGCTATTCGCTTAATCAAGTTCCCATCTCCCAGCTTTCCAGATACGTTTCCTGTTCAGCTGTCAAAGTGTCTATTTTTATGCCCATTGATTTTAATTTTAAGGCTGCTATATTCTCGTCTATATCCGTAGGAACTCCGTAGACGTCTTTCCTCATTCTTTTATGGCACTTAACCAGATACTCTGCCGCCAGGGCCTGATTGGCAAAAGACATATCCATAACCTGCGCCGGATGCCCTTCAGCTGCTGCCAGATTTATCAGGCGGCCTTCGCCTAAAAGATAGATCTTTCGTCCGTCTTTTAAAATGTATTCTTCGCTAAATTCGCGAATGTGTTTTTTAGTTTTGCTTAAACTCTCTAGCGCCGGAATATCTACTTCGACGTTAAAATGCCCCGTATTAGCTACAATCGCGCCGTCCTTCATCACGGCGAAATGCTCTTTACGGATGACGTTGATGTCTCCGGTTGCCGTAACAAAGATATCGCCGATTTTAGCGGCATCTTTAATAGGCATGACATCAAACCCGTCCATCGTAGCTTCGATACCTTTTAAGGCATCGACTTCTATTACAATGACTCTGGCCCCTAAGCCTTTTGCGCGCATAGCCACGCCGCGGCCGCACCATCCGTAACCGCAAACCACAAAACATGATCCGGCTAACAGTTTGTTTGTAGCCCTGATTATGCCGTCAATAGTAGACTGGCCCGTGCCGTAACGATTATCAAAAAGATGCTTAGTTAAAGCGTCGTTAACCGCGATTATAGGATAACGCAACTTACCCTGTTTAGCCAGCGAACGCAAGCGGATAACCCCGGTAGTTGTTTCTTCTGTACCGCCGATAATATTGCTATGCTCTCTAGGCATGCGCTGATGAATAGTACTGACTAAATCCGCGCCGTCATCCATGGTGATATCCGGTTTAACGTCTAATACAGCTTTAATGTGGCTGTAATAAGTTTTGGTATCTTCACCTTTGATAGAGAATACTTTAATCTTAAGATCCTTGGCAAGCGATGCGGCAACGTCATCCTGGGTAGATAAAGGATTGGATGCGCAAAGATTTATATCGGCTCCGCCGGCTTTTAAAACCTCCATCAAAACTCCGGTTTCGGTTGTTACGTGAAGGCATGCCGCCATCTTGACACCCTTAAGGGGCTTTTCTTTGGCAAACCGCTCGGCAATTAATGCTAAGACAGGCATGTTATTACGCGCCCACTCTATACGTAACGCTCCCTTATTTGCTAATTTAATATCCTTAACATCATAATTCATGCAGACTCCTTATAATTTCGCAGCTTGTTTTTTTAAAGCCGCTGCCTTGTCCGTATTTTCCCATTTAAAATCCGCTTCATCCCTACCGAAATGCCCGTAACAAGCGGTATTCCTGTAAATTGGCCTTAACAAATCCAGGGTCTTGATTATCCCTCTGGGCGTAAGTTCAAAATTCTCCCGGATAAGCTTTACTAATTTATCGTTGGATAATTTCCCGGTGCCGTATGTATCTACGTAAATAGATAACGGATCCGCGTAGCCGATAACATAAGACAACTGCACGAGGAATCTATCCGCTAATCCTGCGGCGACCATATTTTTAGCAATGTAACGGCACATATAGGCTGCCGAGCGGTCCACCTTTGTCGGATCCTTACCTGAAAAAGCGCCGCCCCCGTGCGGCACAGTGCCGCCGTAGGTATCCACGATTATTTTTCTTCCGGTCATACCCGTATCTGACTGCGGGCCACCGATAATAAATTTACCGGTCTGGTTAACGTAATACTTGGTATTCTTATCTATCATCTGCTTTAATATAGGCTTTGCTATAACATCGATCATTTCCTGGCGCGCCTTAGGCGTAATATGCTTGCCGGAGCTATCCAGTATATCTTCAGTGTGCTGACAAGCGATAACCACTGAGTCTACGCGCGTAGGCTCACCGTTATCATATTCAACCGTAACCTGAGATTTACAATCGGGCCCTAGATACTTCAATACACCCTGCCTGCGCACATCTGCCATGCGCTTGACTAATTTATGGGCTAATGTTATAGGTAGGGGCATGAGCTCATCAGTCTCGTTACAAGCAAATCCGAACATGATACCCTGATCGCCTGCGCCACCGGCATTAACACCCTGGGCAATATCGGGGGACTGACTGTTAATGGTATTAATAATTGCACATGTCTCGTAATCAAATCCGTATTTAGGATGAGTGTAGCCGATTTCTTTAATAACCCCGCGCGCTAATTTCTGAATGTCGATGTAGGCGTTAGTTGTAATCTCGCCACCTACTATCAGAAGCCCCATGGTAACATAAGTTTCGCAAGCCACCCTGCTTCTTTCTTTGTCCATATCCAGCTTGAGAACCGCATCTAATACCGAATCAGATATCTGATCACACACCTTATCAGGATGGCCTTCACCCACCGACTCCGAAGTAAAAAAATACTTGCGTGAACCGCTCATAACCTCATCCTCCCTTTGTTTAAAATTGTTTCTTTGCTTTGTCATAAAAACCGCGATCGCCTATATCATACCAAGTGCCACTGAAATTAAACGCGTAAACATCCGTATTCTTGCTTAACCAATCTATATAAAACCCCGTCGCATCGGACTTGTAGCTGTTGGTATCCATATATTCCTTTAAGAACCTTAAGCTAGCCCCTGGAAAATAATACAAGCACATTGCCACCAGCGTTGACTGCGGCTTCTTAGGCTTCTCCTGGAAATTAACCACCCGGTTGTCTTTATCTATTTTGGTTACGCCGTATTTACCGGCTTCTTTCTTGCTGCCTAAATCATAAACCCCTATAACCGGGCTAGAGCCCATCTTCCTGCCGAACTTCAGGAATTCGCCTAAATTACCGTCAAAAAGATTATCGCCTCCGATAACCAAAAGATCATCTTTTATGCGTTTCTTCTGCAGCGTAAAATTTATATCGCCTACTGCCCCAAGCTTATCATCATTAGTTTTAGTACAATCATCAACCAAGCTCAGGCGCTTTTTTGTATGAATACCTTTGGCCCATTTCTTAAAGTGTGATATAAATTTACTGTTGGTAACGACGATTATCTCGTCTATATCGCCTAACTTGCCTAATTTGTCTACAATATAATTAATTATCGGCCTGTCTTTAACCAAAAGGAGGGGTTTAGGATATTCTTTAGTCAACGGATACAACCGCGTAGCGTAACCGGCAGCCAAAATCAGTGCTTTCATCTATAATTATCCTAACACTTCCCTTAATTTGCTCTGCGTATATTCTTCGACTTCTTTGCCGGTTGAAAGCTTTAGCGCCCCCAGCGCGATATTCTTAACCTGCTTCATATTTACAGAACGGATTACATATTTTACTTCCGGTATAACCTGCGGCGGCATGCTAAACTCATCCAAACCAAGCCCCAAAAGCATTAAGGCCATATGAGCATCGCCTGCCATTTCTCCGCACATCCCTACCCAGATACCAGCGTTATGCGCAGACTCAATAATATTCTTAATCAGCCTCAAGACCGCAGGATGAGTCGGCTCATACAGGTATGCGACTTTTTCATTAGTCCTGTCAACAGCGATAGAATACTGTATTAAATCATTGGTCCCGATGCTGAAGAAATCAGCCTCACGCGCCAGGAGATCCGCAGTCATTGCCGCAGAAGGAACCTCAATCATAACTCCAACTTCTATATCTTTATCGAAAGGCACACCTTTATTGGTTAACTCTTCTTTTACTTGCGACAATATTTGATTCGCCTGCTGCAACTCCTCCACGCCTGAGATCATCGGATACATCATTTTTAATTTGCCGTGTACCGAAGCGCGCAGTATCGCCCTTAACTGCACCTTAAACATCTCCGGCTGGGCGAGACAAAAGCGTATAGCGCGCCAACCCAAAAACGGCCTTATCTCATGCGGTATCTTAAGCTGGGAAACAAACTTATCGCCGCCTAAATCCAGCGTTCTTATAATAACCGGATAGGGATTCATCTGTTCGGCCACATATTTATAGGACTCGTAATGCTCGTCTTCTGAAGGGAGATCATCCCTGTTCATATAAAAGAACTCCGTGCGGTAGAGCCCTATTCCCTGACCTCCATGTTGCTTAACTGCCGGAACTTCATCGGGTAGCTCTATGTTAGCATTTATCTCAACAACTTTGCCATCCAGCGTCACCGCAGGCAAATCTTTGGCTGTGAGAAATCTTTCCGCAACGCCTTTTAATTTTATATCTTCCTGTTGATATTCCGCTAACGTTGCTTCATCGGGGTTTATAATAACCATACCCATGGCCCCGTCTACTATAAGTATGTCGCCGTTATTGATTTTGGTGGTAATGTCCTCCAAGCCGACGACAGCCGGTATTTCCAGCGACTTAGCCATAATCGCGGTATGAGAAGTTTTACCGCCGATATCGGTGACGAATCCGCAAACGTGCTGTTTATGCATCGCCGCGGTATCTGAAGGTGCCAAGTCGTGTGCTACTATAATCACTTTTTCTTTTAGGTCACTAAAACTCCTGCGCTCTTTACCTAAAAGATTACGTAATATCCTCCTGCCTACATCGTTGATATCAGCAATGCGCTCTTTAAGATATTCGTCCTCTATTTTAGAGAAGACACCGACGTATTTTTTTAAAACCTCGGAGAATATATAAGGAACCCAAACCTGTTCTTTTTTAAGCCTTGAGATGACCTCTTCGATAAGCATGCGGTCTTCCAGAACAAGAAGATGCGCGTCGAAAATCTGGGCCTCCTCCTGCCCCATCTCGGAAGCGATTCTTTTCTGCAGGTCTATAATTTCTTTACGGGTCTTAATCAGGGCTTCTTCAAAAAGCTGTATCTGAAGAGGGATATCTTCCTGTCTTATTTCGGTCTTAGGAATAATAAATTCTTCTTTGCCCAGTTTATGCGCCGGGCCGATGCTTATTCCGGAAGCCGCTGCTATACCTTTTAATTTAATCATCATTCCTCTTGAGTATCCAAGACTTTCTCTAATTCCGCTAACGCTAAAGGCGCGTCATCCCCATCTACCTCTAAAACGATAACGGTACCCTGCTCAGCGCCCAACATCAATATGCCCATAATAGATTTACCGTTTACTTCTTCCTGCTCATGCCTTAGGGTTACACGCGAATCAAATTTATTAGCCACCTGCACGAATAAAGCTGCAGGACGTGCATGAAGCCCCTGCTTATTCTTTACGATAAATTCTTTCTTTATTAACGGCACTTTAACCTCAGCTTAAAACTGAATTTTATATTTCCTCAACTAATCCCAATATTATTTTTGCAAGTTTTGCCGGATCATGCCTGATTACTCCGTCCGCAACTACCGCATCTTCTTCAATAACACGATAACCCATACTCTCCATGCTCTTTCTGTCCGTTACAACGGGACTTGCCCCTTGCTGCTGATAACGGCTAAGTGCTTCTTTGGAGATATTGGCCGCGTTAACAATGCAATAATCGATAATCCTAGGGCCGGTATGCCCAATTAGCGCTTTCACATGATCCAATGCACTGTAATTATCCGTCTCTCCCGGCTGAGTCATTACGTTACAGACGTATACCTTAATCGCGCTGGAAGCAGCAATGCGCTCCGCGATCTCATTTATCAAAAGATTCGGAATAATACTGGTATATAAAGAACCGGGGCCCAAGATAATAATCTGCGCTTCTTCTATCGCTTTTAATGCTTCTGGCGTCGCCTGCGAATCAGCCGGATTAAGGCTCACCCTGTTTATCGGCTTGCGCGCCTTGGGGATATTATGCTCGCCCCTAACCGTCGAGCCGTCTTTATATTCAGCCACCAAAGTTACGTTATTAAGCGTTGACGGTATAACCTGCCCGCGCAAAGCCAAGACTTTACTTGTTTCCTTAATCGCTTTCTCGAAATCTCCCGTGAGCTGAGTCATTACCGTAATAAAAAGATTCCCGAAATTATGGCCGGAGAATTCAGAGTTTTTATCAAAACGAAACTGAAATAAATCCTGCATCAAAGTGGAGGCATCGGCTAAGGCAACAAGACAGTTACGTATATCGCCCGGAGGCAAAATATCAAATTCCTTACGCAAACGCCCGGAAGATCCTCCGTCATCGGCCACTGTAACTATGGCAGTAATATTCGAAGAATACTCCTTAAGCCCCGTTAAAAGCACCGACAACCCCGTCCCGCCTCCTATAGTAACGATCTTAGGCCCGCGGCCGAGCTGCTTTCTTAAATAAAGCATGTCCACTAATTCCGTACCCCTTGAAGAAGGAGCAAATACGTTTATAAAAGAACGGATCATACTTTTGATGCTTAATACCAAAATTATAATACCTGAAACCACTACTATTAAATCAAGGGCCTTAATAAACCAAAGATTCTCGGTCTGTAGGCTGCTTGAGCCTATAACCACCAAAATCACGGATAAGGCACCTAAGCCGATCCAGCGCTTTATGCCTATGCCCGGATGAAGCCATTTAAACAGCTCTTTTATTTTATCCTGCATATATTCTAAAAAGTTCCGCTTTTAGAGCTTCTTTTCGTCTTCTTGACTGATTATTTTTACAACTGCCTTATCATCGGGGGAATTGCGCAAACTATCGCGGAAATACTTATCTTTTAATAACCGCGATATGCGGGCTAAGGCCTTCAGATGCGGCCCTGCCGAATCCTGGGGAGCGACGAGCAAGAAAAATATATGGGCTGGCTCTCCGTCTAAAGAATCGAAATCAACGCCTTTCTTAGAGATCCCGAATGCCGCTATAAGTTTTTCGACACAATCGCATTTTGCATGCGGTATAGCGATACCCTGCCCGATAGCAGTAGAACCTAAAGATTCCCTGGCCATAAGCGCATCAACAAGTTTATTACGATGGCGCTTTTCAACTTCTCCGGCATTAATCAAAGAATCAACCAGCTCTTTTATAACGTCTTCCTTCTTAATGGATTTGATATCCATTACGATTGCCTTCTTAGACAAGAAATCCATAATTTTCATATTGATTCTCCTTGTATTGTATTGAAACTGCTAATAATGTTCAGTCCCTCGCACTATGCTATCAAATAACAGCAGGTTGCTCGGGATAATTTTACTCCTATCGTCGTAAAATTAAGCGGGAGACGGGGTTCGAACCCGCGACATCGACCTTGGCAAGGTCGCGCTCTACCAACTGAGCCACTCCCGCAATATTTTTCTTATATGATGCACTCCGCTAGCTATTTTGCTTGCCGCAAAATTACGCTAGCTTGAGTGCACTTTTGAATTCTCTTGTCGAGAATTCAAAAGTGGGCGGAAGAGGATTTGAACCTCCAAGGGTTACCCCAATAGCTCCTAAGGCTATCGCGTATGCCAATTCCGCCATCCACCCTTAAGCCCGAGGCTTTATAATTTAAGCATCTGAAGCCGAGGGCGCAATCCCGAGTTCCCCTTGATTTAATTTCGGGGACGAGGGACTTACCGCCTTAAATTTATCCCTCGCAGCCGGAATCAAACTACTACTGCTCGGGACTAAATTTTCGCGAAGCGAAAATTTAGTGAGCCTCCCGCGACCGGCCTCTCGCTATTCTTTCCTATTGAGAGGACGTCCCCCTTTACTATTTTCGTTATTGCAGGAGGATCTTCTCCGCGGCTGATTTTTTATGAGCCTCCCGCGACTCGAACGCGGCACACCCACATTAAAAGTGTGGTGCTCTACCACATGAGCTAGAGGCCCAAATGTATTAGTTCATAGTTGATGGTTCATAGTTCATAGATAGTACCGTGAACTATGAACTTTGAACCATGAACTAATTAGAATTCTAGTACTTCCTTTTCTTTGCTCTTCAACAACTCGTCGACTTTAGCGATATACTTATCGACTGTCTTCTGCACTTCGTCAATACCTCTGAATTTATCGTCTTCGGATATTGTTTTATCTTTCTCTAATTTTTCCAGGTGCTCTTTGGCATCGCGCCTGATGGTACGCAGCGAAACTCTGCCCTCTTCAGCCATGCCGTGCACCACCTTGGCCAACTCCTGACGCCTCTCTTTAGATAAAGGTGGGATAGATAAACGCACAACCTTACCGTCATTAGAAGGATTAATGCCTAAATTCGATTTTAAAATTGCCTTCTCAATTTCTACGATAGCAGTCGGATCCCAAGGCTGTATGATAATCAGATGCGCATCAGGCGCAGAGATAGAAGCCAGCTGTTTTAATAAAGTGGGTGTTCCGTAATAATCGATATGCAGGCCCTCAACCAATGTAGGGCTGGCCCTGCCGGTTCTGATTTCGGAAAATTCGCGCGTCACCGACTCAAAGGCCTTTTTCATTTTATCTTCGTTACTATGTAAAATCTCTTTGACAGTCATGGTTCCCTCCTTGAAGGCTAACGCACTACCGTGCCTATCTTCTCGCCTAGAATTACCCGCTTAATATTACCTGCTTTATTCATATTAAATACCACGATAGGCAGTTTATTGTCCATGCACAGACTTACAGCCGTGGCATCCATAACCTTAAGGCTTTTTTTCAACACATCGATATATTTAAGCACGGAGAATTTCCTGGCAGATTTATCCTTCATCGGGTCAGCAGAATAAACGCCGTCAACTTTAGTAGCCTTTAATATAGCATCGGCGTTTATCTCCATTGCCCGCAGGGCAGCCGCGGTATCGGTTGTAAAGTAAGGGTTACCTGTCCCGGCGACAAAAATAACAACCCTGCCTTTTTCTAAATGTCTTGCGGCTTTACGGCGGATGTAGGGCTCAGCAATGCGCGCCATATCAATAGCAGTCATTACCCGGGTAGGCAAATGCATCTTTTCCAAAGCATCCTGCAGGGCCAGGCCGTTAATCACGGTGGCGAGCATCCCCATATAATCGGCCACCGAACGGTCAAGATCAAGTCCACGCAGCCCCGTATTCTCCTGGCCGCGGAAAATATTGCCTGCCCCAAGAACAATAGCCACGTCTACTTTCAAATCGCGGATTTCCTTGATCTGAGAAGCAATAGAAACCAATACGGAATGGTCTATACCGTGGGCCTTCTTACCCTGAAGCGCTTCACCGCTAAGCTTTAAAACAATTCTTTTATATACCGGATGGCTCATTAATCGCCGACTTTATAACGCATGAATCTGCGTATAACAATATTCTCGCCGAGTTTACCTACGACGCTGCCTAAATAATCTTTTATGGTAATGCTTGAATCTTTAATAAAAGGCTGCTCCAATAAGCAATTATTCTTATAAAATAACTCCTTATTCTTTTCCTCGTCTATAACCGCTGCTGGAACATCTTCTTTCTTTATATAAGCAGGGCTTGTTGCTGTTACCTGCATAGCTATATCTTTGGCAAACTGCGCAAAGTCGCTGTTTTTTGCCACAAAATCGGTTTCGCAGTCGATTTCAACCAATACGCCGATCTTGTTACCATGATGCACATAGCACTCGATCCTGCCGTCTTTTACTGCACGATCCTGTTTCTTAGCGGCAATCTCTAATCCCTGCTTGCGCAATAATTCCGCAGCTTTCTTTAAATCCCCTTTAGCCTCTTCAAGCGCCTTCTTGCAATGCGCAACGCTTGCCGAAGTCATATGTCTTAGTTCTTTGATTAAATCAACCGATATTGCCATTTATATTAACCTTTCTTTTTAAATCTTGATTTTTCATCCGCACCCGTCTTAACACGTCCTTTTTTAACGGACTTATCACCTTCTGCCGTCGGTTCAACCTCGACTATCTCTTCGATCTCTTTTATCTTTATTTCTTCTTCGGGAAGAAGACCAACCTGTTCGACATCCGCGTTCTCGCTGGTTATTTTTACTCCTTCTTGTGAAAGATAGGACAAGAAACGCTTCCTGCCTTCAATCACGGCATCGGCGAGTATCCCGGCGATGAGTTTTATGGCTTTGGTAGCATCATCATTGCCAGGAATCGGAAAATCGATAAGATCCGGATTAGAGTTGGTGTCGATTAGGCCTATTACGGATATGCCTAATCTTTTTGCTTCGCGGACTGCAGTATCTTCTTTTTTGGTATCTACCACAAAAGCTGCCTTGGGCATACGCTCCATCTGAACGATGCCAGAGAAATTCTTCTGCAGCTTAGCTAATTCTTTTTCAAGTCCGGCGACCTCTTTTTTGGTAAGCTTCTCAAAAGTCCCGTCTTCGCGCATCTTCTCTATTTCTTTAAGGCGGTTTATTCTCTTTTTTATCGTAGAGAAATTGGTTAATAACCCGCCCGGCCAACGCTCGGTAACATAATACATGCCACAACGGATAGCTTCCTGCTTAACAACTTCCTGTGCCTGTTTCTTGGTACCGACAAAAAGCACAAATTCACCCTTAGCGGCTAAATCCACCAGAAAATCACGCGCTTTGTTGATACATTCCTCGCTTTTCTCCAGGTCCACGATATAAATACCGCTCCTAGAGCCAAAGATGAACTTCTTCATTTTGGGATTCCAACGCTTGGTCTGGTGCCCAAAATGCACTCCCGCTTCCAACAGCTGTTTAATCAATTCTGACGGCAATTCAACTTCCTCCTCTGAAAGCATAATTAGTGCTTTCTTTACGGCCTTTGTCTATCGATTATTTAAGGTTTACGGCCATTACTGTTTTGATATCGGGTATTTGTCTTATTAACTAACGATAGACAAACAACGCCTTGTATTAAGCGCAACCTCAAGACAAAAAACCCGATATCTTTGGTTTTTCCCCTTAATCCAAACGCAAAAACGCCCTGGAATTAAAGGAATTAATAATATAACATGTTTTATTCAGATTTCAAGAATTATTTTAGTTAGTTCGTAGTTTGTGGCTCGTAGTTCGTAGGGCTATTTATATCACCTACGACCTACGAACTTATTCCATTATTTAATCTGAGCCAACTTCCTGCATCTGATAAAGCCGCTTATATAAGCCGTCTTTATCCATAAGCTCGCTATGGCTGCCCTGCTCAAGCATTGCGCCCTTGTCGATAACCACTATCCTATCGGCATTTCTGACCGTAGAAAGCCTGTGCGCAATCATGAATACAGTACGGCCCTGAACCAACCTATCCAAAGCCTCCTGAACAAGGCGTTCTGATGCGGAATCCAACTGCGAGGTAGCTTCATCCAGTATTAAAATAGGCGGATTCTTCAAAAGCGCCCGGGCAATAGCAATCCTCTGGCGCTCGCCGCCTGAAAGCTTCATCCCTCTATCCCCGATAATAGTAGCATAACCCATAGGGAAACCAGTGATAAAATCGTGTGCATGAGCTTGGGATGCGGCCGCCTCAATCTCTTTTTGCAATGCCCCCGGCTTGCCATAGGCGATATTCGCCGCTATTGTGTCATTAAAAAGTATAGTCTCCTGGGTAACAATACCAATTTGTTCTCTTAAAGATCTTAAAGTGACATCCTTTACGTCCCGGCCGTCAATCATAACTCTGCCTTTTTTAGGATCATAAAAACGCGGGATTAAATCCACAAGCGTAGTTTTTCCGGTACCGCTGGGGCCGACAATGGCCAAGGTCGATCCCCTCTTTACCTCTAAATTTATATCCTTTAATATCTCCTGGCTACCATAATTAAACCAGACATTCTCAAATTTAATACCGTCGTTAAACGAAGTAATTACTGCAGCCCCCGCCTTCTCCTCTACCGTGGGAGCAGTTTCAAGTACTTCGTAAATACGCTCACTGGCTGCCACTGCCTGCTGATTTATGGAATTAACCTGGCTTAATTTCTTAAACGGCCTGATTAATGATAGAAGAGCGCCCATAGAGACCCCGAATGCGCCGAAAGAAATCTTACCGGCGATAACGTCTTTACCGCCCCAATAAACGATAAAAGCCGCGGCCAGAACGCCAAGAAAATCGGTAATCGGGCTTAAGATTAAAAGCCGCCGGATAGATTTCATGGCGATTTTATAATAGCCATGATTTACCTTGGCGAATTTATCGATTTCGTGATCCTCCATATTAAAGGCTTTGACAATGCGCGTGCCGATAATAGTCTCGTAGAGAATTGAATTAATATCCGCCATCTTCTCCTGCGAACTCTTGGAAAGTTTCCTTAAGATTTTGCCTATCTTCACAATGGGGAAACTGATTAAAGGTACTAAAAGTACGGAGATAATTGTAAGCTTGGCGTAGAGAAAGAAACTTAAAGCCAGATACATAATCACTAACCCGGTCTGATAGATTAAATCTGTAGAGCCGTAAGAAACCGCATTCTCGACGAGCTTGACGTCATTGGTAATGCGAGAGATTAATTCGCCACCCCGCTTGTGGGTAAAATAATCCAGGGATAACCGCTGCATATTAGCATAGAGCTTATCTCTTATATCCCGTACTACTTTCTGGCCTATATCCGACATAAGGTAACTCTGCCAGTAGCCAAAAAACCCTTTTAATAAAAATAGGGTAATTAAGGCTATGACCATGTAAACTAATAGTGACTCTGCAGGGATACTATTTATCTTATCTACGAAATTATTCAAAAAAACTGGCATTTTAGCCGGAATAACTATCTTTTTATTGGTAAAAACCCTGTCTACGAAAGGAATAATCATGCCCAGCGATACGCCGTCAAAGATAGACGAAAAGATCATGCATACCGAGGCAAGCGAAAATAACCCCATGTAAGGCTTAATAAATTTCAGTAACTTCAGATATTGCCGCAATTTTGATTCCTCCTAAAAGTAAAATATTTTAGCATAAAGGTTGGTTTTTGTCGAGGGGTTATATTGAGGCTACCTACTCTTGTATTATAATACGCACTGCCTTTAGCCCGGCTAAAGAGCTATAATAATCAACCTCTACCCGGTCAGTTGTATCAATATCCGTAAAAGCGATTACGCTGGTACCCCTGGTTATTTGCGTATCCTGAGAAACCGTAAAGGTTATCTCGTCAACTTTGGTAAAACCCATACTTCTTATCACAAACTTTCCCGCAACCCAATCAACATTCCACACTTCGCCTGTAACGTGTTTTATCGCATCACGCTGTGTAAGAATTTCGGCACAATAACCGGAGCCTAAAATAATCACCAATAATACCATAAAAGCCAATACTGTTCGCTTGAGCATCTTCTCTCCTTTATTTAATTATAACTCTATGGAGAAGTTATGCAATAAATATTAGGGCTGTGCTAAGATTTTAGTTGCAACAAGATAGAGACTCTGATATCATTTTTGATATGGATAAAGTACGCGTAGGTGTTATTGGAGTGGGCCATCTGGGGGCAAGGCATGCCAAGACATATAAAGATAACCCGAATTGCCTGCTTGTTGGGATATGCGATACCAACCAGGTCCGTTTAGATGAAATATCCCGCTCTCTAAGCATCCCTGCTTTTGCGGACTACCGCAGGCTCCTGGATAAAGTCGATGCCGTAAGCATCTCTACCCCCACAAAAACCCATTATGAAGTAGCTCTCGAATTTTTAAAGAACAAAATCCATACTTTAGTAGAAAAGCCTTTCACTGTAAATCTCAGAGAAGCCGACCGTCTCATAAAAGTTGCTCGCAGGAACGATCTGATATTACAAGTCGGCCACATCGAAAGGTTTAATTCGGCATTTGCCGCTACCAAAAAGCTCATTCAGGAGCCAAAATTTATAGAATGCCACCGTCTCAGCCCGTTTCCTAACCGTTCGCTGGATGTAGGTGCTGTATTAGATATTATGATTCATGACATTGATATAGTCTTGGGGCTCGTGCCATCCCCTGTAAAAAGAATCGAATCTGTAGGAATAAATGTCCTGACACAGATGGAAGATATTGCTAACGCACGCATTACTTTTAGAAACGGTTGCGTAGCTAACCTGACCGCCAGCCGCGTATCCGATGAATGGATGCGCAAAATAAGAATATTCCAGAAAGATACCTATATATCCCTGGATTACAAAGATGCAAAAGCCTCGGTCTATAAGAAAAGTGGTGGCAACATCACCAAAGAAGACTTACCTATAGAAAAAGAAGAATCCCTGCAAAAAGAGCTCGACGCCTTCATTGCTTGCGTTAGCGAACACAAAACACCCCTGGTCTCCGGGACAATCGCCCGTGATGCCTTAAAAGTAGCACTCATCATTCAAAAGCAGATATGGCGCAAAAACAGATTCTGATTATCTGCGGAGAAGCCTCCGGAGAAATGCACGCGGCAAACCTCTGCCGTGCGCTAAAGAATATTAACCCCGATATAAAAGTATCTGCTGTGGGCTCAAGCCTATTGCGCAGCGCAGGCGCAGAAATATTCTACGACATAAAAGGCCTGGCGGCATTAGGATTATTCGATGTATTGCTAAAATTACCTAAATTCTTTGCACTCAGAGATTTAATCCTGCGCAAAATAAACCTGGATAAACCTGACGCTGTAATATTCGTGGATTTCTCCGGATTTAACTTACGCCTGGCTAAGGCGATCAACAACAAGATACCGACCATTTACTATATTAGCCCGCAGGTATGGGCTTCCCGGGCAGGCAGAGTCAAAACGATTAAGAAATATATCTCTAAAGTCATAGTAGTATTTGCTTTTGAGAAAGAATTCTACAAGAAATACGGTATGAACGTAGACTTTGCAGGACATCCCTTGTTAGACATTGTAAAACCAACTATGCCAAAAGAAGAATTCATGCGCCAACAAGCGCTCTCAAAAAATAGAAAGATTATTGCCCTACTGCCTGGATCGCGCAAAACCGAGATTAAACATATTCTGCCGATAATGCTTATCGCCGGACTCTTCATCAGGGACAAAATAAAAGATGTACAGTTTATAATCGCCAAATCTCCGGGCGTAGATTGGAATATTTACAAAAGGATTACCCGCGGGCTTAACCTGGACTTAAAGATTATCGAAGGAAAGACTTACGATTGCCTTGGAGTTGCAGATTTTGCTCTTGTAGCCTCCGGCACGGCGACTCTTGAGACGGCTATAATGCAAATTCCCCTGGCTGTAATCTATAAAATGAGTATTCTGAATTATTTATTGTACCGTCCACAGGTAAAACTACCCTACATCGGCATGGTAAATATTGTGGCGGGTAAGAAAATTGCGGAAGAATTTGTGCAATTTGGGGCTAAGCCGCAGGCAATCGCCGCTTACGCGCTAAATACACTTAGCAACCCGCAAGCGCTAAGCCTTTTTAAGGGAAACCTCTCCTCTATCAGAAAATCTTTCGGAGAAAACGGCGCCAGCGATAGAGCCGCTGGAATTATCTTAGAGACGGTTTTCAACTCAAAATAAAAGCGGTGCCTTATTTTTTCTTCTTCTGAATAAATTCCAAGAATTGGTTTACTACGGCAGGATCAAACTGTGTTCCGGAGCCTTTCTTAATTATTTCTATGGCCTTATTTTTAGGCAGTGCCTTACGATACGGGCGATTGGCAGTCAGCGCCTGATAAACATCAGCCACAGAGATTATCCGCGCCCCGATAGGAATATCTTCACCCTTTAAGCCAACAGGATAACCCTTGCCATCCCATCTTTCGTGATGATACAAAACAAGAGGAATTACATCGTGCATAAATTTAATCGGCCTTAAGATATTCGCCCCTGTCTGCGGATGTTTCTTTATCTCAGCGAACTCTGCCTCGGTAAGCTTCCCTTTTTTAGCTAAAATGTTTTCATTCACCCCCACCTTGCCCAAATCGTGCAAAATACAGCCCTGCTTGATATGCTCAATTTCATCATCGGGCAGGCCAAGCCTTTTGGCAATCGCAGTTGCATATCTGACAGTTTTTTCTACATGCTCGCCTGTAGTACGGTCCTTTGATTCGATGGTCCTGGCAAGGGCAAATATCGCTTCTTTCAAAGTCTGACTAGAGCGCTTGGTAAGCTTCTCAATTCTATTTCTTAAAGACGCCACGTCTACGCCTAACTTGACTTTCTTTCCAGAGCCCCGTTTTTCGGCTAAATCGGCTAAAGAATAAATTCTATTGCCACCGGCCTCTTTAACTTTTTCCAGGATACGCTCGGCAAGCTCAACTAAATCTATGGGCTTGGATATTTTGTTCTCCGGATAAGAAACTACGGCAATGCTTAATTTAAGTTTTACCGTGTCTTTGCTGGTACCGAAATTATACAAACCGATAGCATCCGCCATTCTATGGGCCATATTCAGGGTATTAAAGACATCTGCCCCCGGCGAAACAACTATAAATTCTTCTCCGCCAAAACGGATAAGACTGTCATATTTACGCACCATCATTTTCAATTGTCCGGCGAACTGCTTTAAAACCAAATCCCCGAAGCGATGGCCGTATGCATCATTAACGGATTTAAAATAATCTATATCGATCATTATCAGGGATAAGTGGGTAGCGTAACGACGGGCTCGGGATAATTCCGCCCATAAGATGTCTTCCAAATAACGATGATTATAAAGCCCTGTAAGAGAATCCTGCAAAATCAGACTTTTTAGTTTTTTATTGGCCTGAACAAGCTCTTTATTCAATGCCTCCAGGGATTCTTCTGCTTTCTTGCGCTCAGTGATATCAATGACAAAAGCGTAAGTATATTCTTTATCTTCGTATTTAATGTAATTAACTGTAATCTCTACGGGAAAAACAGCCCCGTCTTTCCTGCGGTGCGAAGATTCAAACGAAAATGATCCGCGCTGTTTAATTTCTTTCCAATGTTCGAGCCATTTTTCTTTAGACATCCCAGGGTCTATGCCAAGGACCGTCGTAGAAATAATTTCTTCGTGCGAATATCCCAATTTAGCGCAAGCCATATCATTAGCATAAACAAAGCGTGAATCTTCGCCCACTAAGAAAACAGAAGCGGCAGCATGATCAACGGCAAACTTCATAATCCTAAGCTCCCTATCTCTGGCCTTGCGCTCGGTAATATCTTCTCCTGAGCTTAAAGTAGCGGTAATTTTGCCTGACTCATCCTTAAGCACGGTGTTATGCCAGGCGATGAGTCTTTCTCCGTGATCTTTAGTGAGAACTGAGTTTTCAAAATATTGCGCCGCATCAATATCGCCTTTTACAAGCTTATCAAAAACATCTTTTGTCTTATCTATCAATTGTTGGGGCAGAAAGTTATCGAACCAATTCTTGCCTAAGATTTCGCTTTCGCTATATCCCAGGACTTCACAACCTTTTTTATTTATGAGTTTTACTATCTGATCTGCGCCGATAACCACAATCATAACTCCGGCGATATCGAGGTATTTACGCGCCAGATAATCCTGGTCGCTAGAATTGTTTTTATTATTTGTCATATTAATAATATACCACAAATAAAACTATTGGCTAAATATAAAATATCAGGAAAGTTCCGTCTCTAATTTATCTATCAGCCTCTCTGCTTCTTTAATAATCGTCATAGAAACTAATTTAGATATCTCGATTTCTTTTTTAAGCGCCTTCAGGGTGGACATAAATCTTTTCACCGTAGCCAGTCTTCTCTTCTGGTACGCCTCTTCCGGCTGGAGTTCTTCTCTCTGCCTGATAAGCGTAGTCAAATCACGCCTTACTTCGCTGTAATCCTTGCCCTTGGCAAAAACTTCTTCCTTAAGCTTGGTATAATCTTCGCGGTCCAGGCCTTTTTTGTTTTTAGCCAAACGCAACACGTCTATAGTTTCGTATGTGGCGATTTCCGGTGCCTGAGCATTATCCATATAACTTAGGCTAAGATATCCCGGCTCTTCTTTCTCCATAAAATAATACGACTTTAAAAGTTTTAACGCGGTATTCTTTCTTATCCCTATCTCACGGACTGTATAAGCATCAAATTTAGTAAATCCCCATTCCTTATACATCTTATCTTTCCACACCGAATAGAGCCCCCTGCCTAAATCGATCCAGGAAGTCTTAAAACTCTTAGCGCTTTCCAGTATGTTTCTGCGGAAAGAATCCTCGCCTAAATCACGCATCTTCTCTTCCAGTTTTTCGATAGATTTTGTCTTTAAGCTATTCATTTTTATTCCCTTTCTTAAATATTCTCGCCATTTCTAACTAAAAGCGTTTCTCCTCCCAATCTCAAAGCGTTTCTCATCTTATGCTCAAAGCTGCCAATGATCTTACCATTAATAATATTCTTTAGTTCTCTAATAAAGCACCTTTACGATTGACTCGAGAAACGCTTTTGCCATATTTATACGTTCGTCAATGGGTGGATGATCAAAAAAGAACATTTTTATGAGCGGATGTGGGTTCCTGTCAGAAAGATTCTGCGTAGCCAATTTATCCATTGTGGAAATAAATGCCTCTTTAAGGCCCGTGGTTTCCAGCGCTAAAAGATCTGCCTCTTTCTCGAATCTGCGGCTTAGATAAGCCCCTAAGGGCTGGGTAATCACGCCGAATATTATAAAATACACCAGAACAACCGGCAGCGCGGCGATGTCCGACAATGAAGATAAATTAAATACGCCCAAGAAGCTCCCGCTCGTCTTAAATATAAAATAAAAGATTGCTATGGTTATCGCTGAGTTAAAAAATACAAGCTTAACCAGGTGCTTTAATGAATAGTGTGCAAACTCATGGGCAAGGATCACTTCGATTTCTTCGGGGGTATATTTATCTTTCAAGGTATCCGCCAGGATAACGCGCCTTGTCTTGCCGACGCCTACAAAAGCAGCGTTGGCCTTTAAGGTTTTCTTACTAAAATCTATCTCAAAAACATCCAGAATCTTTACCTTCATTTTTTCAGCAAGAGCCATAATCTTGTTGCGCAGGCTTTCCTCGGTTAGTTTCTTGTATTTAAAGAAGAGCGGAATGATAATTATAGGAGTGAGCCTTGCTAAAACCAGGCTAAAAAGTATCCAGAACAGCGAAACTATAAACCACCACATGCGCGGGCTTTTATCTAAGATAAAATAGAAAGCCCCCAGCATAATAAGGCTTATGATGTAGGAAATGGCCAGTGACTTAATCTGATCAATAAACCAACCGCGCAGACTCTGCTTAGTAAGGCCAAATTGATGCTCCAGAATGAAGGAATGATACAAATTAAGCGGCAAATTTAATACGGCATATAAAACAAAAACTGCGGCAAGGTATAAAGGAACGACTAAATAGGCACTGCCTGTAACCTGATAGATGTAATTGGCAAGAGTTACGGACAGGCCTGAAGCGAGGAACACAAAAAGCAGAATCAGCTGATATGCTATTTCTAAAAGCGCCAGGCTATATTTAATCGCCGAATAGCGCTTGGCACTATTTAAACCTAAAGACCTCATTTTTTGGGCAGTGCAACAGGAACGATATTTATGAAGGTCCTTACTTGACCGTGGCTAGTTTTTTTCTTGCTGAATAAAACTTTACCGTAGCAAAGGGCGAATAAAGTATCCAGCCCCTTTACATTCTTACCTGCTTTATAAGTGTTGTATCCGCGGATAAGAATGTGCCCGGCTTTAACCACTTGACCGTTGGATACCTTTAACATTCTATCTTTTTTTGGTGTAGATTTACCGCCAGCCATGAATTTCTCCTTTCAAAAATATCAATAAAATACCCTACGAGCTACCAGCTACGACCTACGAACTAATTTTGTGCTTCTTTAGTTGAAATATGTTAGCACAAAATTACTAACTTAGCAATACCTCTTCATCTTTAGCGGGAATATATGCGTTGAGCCCATCTTTAGTAAGAGTATCGTAAAAACCCTGGCATTGATCTTCATCGCCATGCACCAGAAATATGCGCTTCAAAGGAAGGCAGGATTGAACAAAATCATGGAGCTCATTTTTATCCGCGTGCCCTGAAAAGGCGTTGATTACCGCCACTTCGGCATTAAGCTCGTATTCAACTCCGAATATTCGTACAAAAGGAGCCTTATCTACTATCCTCTTGCCTAAAGTATTCTCCGCCATATAACCTACGACCAACACGGTATTGCGGGAATCTTCAATATTATTCTTAAGGTGGTGCAGGATCCTACCCGATTCGCACATACCGGAGCCTGCGATAATAATCATCGGGCGCTTGTCATTATTTAGCCCCTTAGACTCCTCCTGAGTACGCACATACCTTAAATTTAAGAATTCCAAAGGGCTATTCCCGTGCCTGATCTGCCGCCTGACCTGATCGTTAAAATAACCGGCATGATATTTAAATACATCCGTTACGCCGCGTGCCAAAGGGCTATCTACATATATAGGTAAATCCGGTATCGCCTTATTTTTGAGCAGTTCATTTAAGAAATACAATACCTCCTGTGTGCGTTCCAGGGCAAAGGAAGGGATAAGAATCTTACCCTTACGCCCTAGAGTACGCAGTATAATATCCCTTAATTTAATCTCTGCTTCTTCTATCGGGGCGTGTAAACGGTTACCGTAGGTACTTTCTATAATCAAGTAATCCAACTTCTTAGGCACGTGAGGATCATTTAAAAGCGGGAGGTTCTTCCTGCCTAAGTCCACGGCATAGCCTACCCGCGTAACGCCGGAATCATTTTTTATATCGAGTACGACTATACCTGAGCCTAAGATATGGCCGGCATCATAAATAGTGACACAAATATCCCTACATACACAAAATTTCTGATTGTAAGAAAGCGAGCGGAACCTTTTTACCGCCCTGGCGGCTTCATTCTTAGTATAAATAGGCTTACGTAAAGGCAGGCCCAGCCTCCTATTGATTTTATTCACATACCTTATATCTTCTTCCTGAATTTTACCTGAATCCTCAAGCATCAAAGCAGCCAGGTCTTTTGTGGCCGAAGTAGCGTATATCTTACATTTTAATCCCTTTTGTATGACAACAGGAATATTGCCGCAGTGATCGATATGCGCATGGGATAAAATAAAGGCGTTTAATTTCCGGGGATTATAATGCAGGTCCGTATTTACGCGATAAAACTCGTCGCGATGGCCCTGGAATAATCCTGCATCAAGAAGTATCTCTGATTTGTCGGTAGAAATAAGATGGCTTGATCCGCTGACATTACGCACCCCGCCTAAGAATTTTATTTTTATAGTCATATAATCAATCCCTGGGTATTAGTTTCCAGACTACAAGCACAACTAAAAGCGGATAGACAAGGCTTACTAAAAATAATACCTTATCCTTCATAAAATACTCCACCAACATAGAAGGGCTGCTAAAGATACTTGCACCCACGCCCGCCAGCACATACTGTATCCAGAAAATCTTAAAAGGTGAAGCAAAAATAACCGCCATAAGATATCTTCTGAAAGTAATCTTAGTAAGCCCTGCCCCTAAATCCATGAAACGATACGGTATTAGCGGTGCTGCCCTGAAAACAAAAAGCCAGAAGAAACTTAATCCACCCAATTTTTCATCAAGATGATGATATTTCTTATCAAGACGGCTTTCGATAAAGCCCCTGCCCATTTTACGCGCCAAATTAAACAATACGAACGCGTTTATGATCTCGCTTATCCAAACTAAAAGAGCGCTTACATACGGACCGAACACTATCGCGCCTACCAGCCAAAAAACATCCTTGGAAAAGAAGACGAAAAACGTAACAATAACATAGAGAACCACATATATTATGCTGCTATAGAGAACGGGAAATTCTCCCAGAGCATCTTCGATGGCTTTTGTATCGAGGTTTAAATACCTGCTTAAATACCAGATAAGCCCCAAAACAATAACCAGGCCTAAGAATTTTATTTTGCTTTTATTCTTGTGGTTGTGCATAGAGGAACTTTAGGTTACAAAGAGATTACGTGAGGAGAATTTAGCGTCGGTAGTAAGATTTACACCCAGCCTTTTAAGGCCCACATCGTCTCCGGGCGTAGGAATATGGGTTATATGCACCTCGCAGCCGGATAATTCTTTAAGTTTATTCATTGCCAGTTCTGCAGTGTGATTAGTAGTGGCACTTATAGAAAGAGCTATTAGGGTCTCTTCCAAATCCAGGCTCTCGGATTCGGCATTTAAAATGCCTTCTTTAAGTTTTGCTATCTGATTAATGATGTGGGGCGATAAAAGCAGTATTTCATCCGGAATATTGGCTAATACTTTAACCGCATTTAGAATAAGGCTGGATGCGGCATGCATAAGCTTGGAGTTTTTACCGGTTATGATGCGGCCGTCATTAAGCTGGATAGCAGCTCCACAATATACGCCTTCATTACCTTTGCCCTTTGCCTCTGCTTCTTCGGCTGATTTTCTTGCCACGTCAACCACCGCCCTATCAGTAACTTTGACTCCCAACTCTTCCATAAGCATGGTAACCCTGTCTACGGTTTCCTTCTTTTCTACGCCTAAAACATATTCACTGTTATAGCGAAAATATCTGCGGATCAATTCCTGCTTGGCTACCTCCTGCACGATTTTGTCGTCAACAATACCAAAACCTGCACGGTTAACCCCCATATCAGTCGGAGAATTATACATCGGCAGATTAGCATCCTTATTGAGAATACGGGTGAGAACCAACTTTAAAATCGGAAAACTCTCGACATCGCGGTTATAATTAATCGCTGTTTTATTGTACTTATTCAGATGAAACGGATCAACCAGGTTAAAGTCCTGGATATCGGCGGTGGCTGCTTCATAGGCGACGTTCACCGGATGCTTTAGAGGCAAATTCCAAATAGGGAAAGTTTCGAATTTAGCGTAACCTACGTTTACCCCGCGCTTATGCTCCTGATAGAGCTGCGAAAGGCAAACTGCCAGCTTCCCGCTGCCGGGACCCGGGGCCGTAACCACGGCAATAGGCTTTTTAGTCTCTACAAACTCGTTTTTACCGAACCCTTTATCGCTGGCAATTGCATCCACATTGCTTGGATAACCCTCTATCGGATAATGCAGGTAAACCTTAACACCTCTGCGTTCAAGTTTATTCTTAAAGATAACTGCGGTCGGCTGATTAGTAAAACGCGTGATTACTACCGCCAGGATATCCAAGCCCCATTTTCTCAAATCGTCAATAAGCTTGAAGGTGGCCGCATCATAAGTAATGCCGAAATCACCCCTGACTCTGCCCTTCTCAATATCACCGGCATAAATACAAAGGATAATATCTATCTTGTCTTTTAATTCATGGAGCAATCTTAACTTTACGTTGGGGTCATACCCGGGAAGGACACGCGCGGCGTGATAATCAAAACAGAGCTTCCCGCCGAATTCAAGGTAGAGCTTATTGTTAAATTTACTTACTCTGTCCAGAATCGCCGCAGTCTGCTCTTTGAGGTATTTATCGTTGTCGAATCCAAGCTTTTTCGCCATATTATAATATGCCTATTAATTATGCATATTATAATATATAAAAGCCGTTTTGTAAAACAAGTTTACGTATCCTTACATTGCACCTGACTAATTTGCGGATTTCTTTATCAGGAATTCTTTTACCGTATCGGCGATTATCGCATTAGCTAACGGGGAATAATGGTAAGGCAGCAAATCTTTCCGGCTACATTTATTTTTGCGGACGTAATATCTTATTTTATCTTCCGGAGAGATAATTTCTGAAATCTCTGATAGTTTATTTAATAACTCCTCATACGGCGGATCAGAATCATTTAAAACCCATTTCAGCCTATCGGGCAAATGTACAATATAAAACTGTCCGCCGTTTCTTTTGACTTCGTCTCTGAACTCTTCAATAATCTTGACGGTCAAACGCGCAGCCTCGCTATCTACGGCAAAAATCTCTTTTTCTTTTTCAATATACCTATTAGGGTGCTTTATCCTTTCTGCCAAGAATACACCTAAGCTAAACAGCTTGCTTTCAAACCATATCCGCTGCCAATAATCTTTCTGGTTATACCAATATTCATACGGGGCTAATTGCCAATGCCGAAAATTCTTCAATAAATCTTCTATATCCGCCGCCTTAACCGTGGGGCTATTCATCAAAGCCAGTTTTTCGCCCTTAAAGACAAATCGCGGTTTAGTAAAAGGCATGACTTCGCTTAAAGAATATATGGGCCGCACAAGGTTTACTTGCCTGCCTACATTTTCCGGCTGAAAACCAAATATAACTATATCGGGTTTAAATTTATAACCATATATTTTATATCTTAAGAAGGCCTGGTCTATTCCGTAACCGCCGACTCCGAAATTTAATACCTCTACTCTTCTGCCCTCCTGACGCAATGCTACTTCCAGCTGTGAGCCCCAGGTATCTTTAAAATATACGTCGCTGGCATGCGTAAATGAATCTCCGAATAAGGCAATCCGGATAACCCCTTCAGGATGCACTTCAGTAACGGTATCGCCGGAAGATGCGGCTCTTAAGCCCGCAGAATTATAGCAATATAATCCGCCTTGCGAAAACGCTCCCGGACGTGGAGACCATCCGAGCTGAGAATCGTACATCAACAAGCTATCAGGATGAGTGAGATAAGCTTTAAGAAATTTATCTACCTGCTTTACTGGCAAATGATACGGCTTAAGGCGGTGGTTTAGAATGGAAAAATTTCCGTCGATATCGTAATGGCCTATAAACCTGATACTAATTTCACAGGCCAAAAACCAAAAGATAATAATAAGCAGCGAATTGCGTATTTTATTAATTCCCATAATAAAGATGCTTTATTATAGCAGCAAAAACAGGGGGACGCTTCTGTTTTCTTTCTAAAAACAGAAACGTTCCCTAGTTTCTTGCTTCTATATTATTTCTTTACGGCTAGCGCTGCCTTAATAAAATCCCTGAACAAAGGATGCGCCTTGTCCGGCTTGGATTTAAATTCCGGGTGGAATTGCACGGCAACAAAGAATGGGTGCTTCTTAAGCTCGACTATTTCGGCGAGGTTATTCTTAGGATATATCCCGGAGAAAACCATGCCTTTTTTCTCCAGTAATTTCTTGTACTTATTATTAAACTCGTACCTGTGACGGTGACGCTCATGAATAACGGCTTTCTTATATGCCTGGAATGCCTTTGTATTCTTTTTTATTTTACAAGGGTAAGACCCTAAACGCATGGTACCGCCTAAATCTTTTATCTTCTTTTGCTCTTCTAACAAACTGATGACCGGGAATTTTGTTTTGGGTTTAAACTCTGTGGAATTCGCATCTTTTAAGCCGCAAACATTACGCGCAAATTCTATAACCGCGCACTGCACGCCCAGACACAGCCCTAGGAAAGGAACGTTTTTCTCCCGCGCAAATTTAATGGCCTTAATTTTTCCTTCGGTGCCACGATGCCCAAATCCTCCGGGCACCAATACTCCGGAAACGTCTTTTAATAATTTCTCCGGTCCGAACTTTTCGATATCTTCGGAATCAACTTTTTTAATCTCCACCCTAGTATCATTATAAATACCGGCGTGAACCAGTGATTCGTATATGGATTTATAGGCATCCTGCAGAGCAATGTATTTACCCACCAAAGCAATAGTTACCTGATGTTTGGGGTTAAGTGCTTTCTCCACAACGTTCTTTTCCCAGTCTTTTAAATCCGAAAACTTGCAGATTAATTTAAAGTGGCTGAGGATTATTTCATCTAAAATTTGGTTTTTAAATACCAGCGGTATCTGATAAATTGAAGCTACATCTTTATTTTCAATAACTGCCTCTTTGCGGATACTGCAGAATAAAGATATCTTATCTTTTAATTCATCGGACAAAGTTTTTTCGGTCCGGCAGATTAATATATCCGGCTGAATACCGATCTCACGTAAGGTGCCTACGCTATGCTGTGTGGGTTTGGTCTTAATTTCATCCGCACATTTTATATAGGGCACCAGCGTCAGATGGATATACATTACGTTTTCGCTGCCCATTTCCAGGCCAAACTGTCTTGCGGCCTCCAAAAAAGGCAAACTCTCGATATCGCCCACCGTTCCCCCGATTTCAACAAGAACGACATCCGCCCCGGAAACCTTGGCAACTTTCTTAACCCTGTCTTTAATCTCATTAGTGATATGCGGAATAACCTGAATGGTCTTGCCTAAATAATCTCCGCGTCTTTCGCGCGAAATTACCGCGTTGTATACCTGGCCTGTGGTTACGTTATTAAAACGCGTAGACTCTGTGGTAACGAATCTTTCATAATGGCCGAGGTCAAGGTCTGTTTCTGCGCCGTCTTCGGTAACATAAACCTCGCCGTGCTGATAAGGATTCATCGTGCCGGGATCCACATTAATATAGGGGTCGAATTTCATTAAAGTTACTTTGAGCCCGCGGGATTCCAGAATCTTGCCGATGGAGGCAGAAGTAATCCCTTTGCCTAAGCTTGATATTACTCCGCCGGTTATAAAGATATATTTGCTCATTTCGAACGGCCCTCCTGTTTTGAAACTGGTTTCTCGTTTTTATCCGCATGGCTAGTTTTCAACTGGCAACATATAACCTTTTGCGATAATACATCAGAGCTAACTTTTAAATTTCTGTCGCTTACGTCATATACTCCGATGATATCTTCATATTTAGCGAATTCAGGCACCAGATCTTTAAACATATTCTTATTCTGCGACAACCATCCGCTGTTAAAGACCACTTCTTTCTTCTCCGGGAAAAGCGCAACGTAAAAGATATCGGTTTCTACAAGATCCTGGAAAAAGTGCGTTCCGAAAGATAGCTCAGGCATCAGGTTGCCTGCGGAAAAAGCGATTTCGGTTAAGACCGCTATATTATTTATTTCGGCAAACTTTACCGGAACGCCCAAAGATGGGGTTGTAGTCCCCCACCTTCCCGGCCCCATTAAAAGAGCGGGCAACTCCTCCTTATTCTTAACCATTCTGTTAAGCTCTCCGACTATTCTGGCAATCTCGTGCTTATCCGATAAGTTGAGCCCGGTATACTTACCCGGATCGACATATATCACCCAATTTATCTTCTGCGAAATATTTCCTCCCAGGAAATACCCCTGGGATTTAAAAAGCGTGGCTTTCTTATCAACCGCTTGCGGCATATCTACTTTATGGCCTAAACCGCGGGTCTGCAGAGGCCTGCATTGCAGAAGGTTTATCTTAAAACTATTCTCCTGAGAAAAGTTTACGGTAAATTCTATTTCTACCGGATAATGGTAGGCATCCTCTAGTGAAGTTAATATTTTCTTAAACGAATCCACCAGCGAATGGTCACTAAACAAGCTATCCAATGTTAATATCCAATAATCTTTACTCTCCAGGCCCCTCTCGGCCATATTGCGCATAGACTCGTGATCCTTCACCGCCATGCGGCTTATATCAATATAAGCATTATCTTTTATAAGTTTCCCGAATGGCAATGTAACCAGCTCATTCTCCCGCGTGTTAATTACATCAACCTCATGCTGCGAATATTTTCTTAAGTCATCTTTTTCTGCATAAGGCCTGCGCAAAGGATCATCCAAGGCAACCATCCTGGGATAATCGCCTTCAACGCGATTAACCGCCCTTGTGCCTAAGCCGAATACTAAACGTAACATCCCCGCCTGAGGATTAATATCCTTATTCCAGACATAGGTATTATAAGAAACTCCTACTCCAGCTAAATCCGGGAAAAAATAATCCTTGTGGTGTGCTCCGGAAACGCGCTGCACCAAAAGCGCCATCTGCTCATCCATTTTGTCCAGGCCGCGCTGTTTTCTGTAAACTAACGCGTCTTCGTTCATAGAGCTGGCATAAATCTTCTTTACCGCTTCGGCGAACTGGATATACCTTTGCTCCGGACTACCCTGATTGGCTAAAAAGATACTTTCATACTTACCGGCAAAGGCATTTCCGAAATCATCTTCCAAAAGCGAGCTGGAACGGATAATAATAGGCGATGAGCCGAAGTACTCTATTATCTGCTGGAATTTCTCCATAATCTCTTCGGGGAAAACCCCGTAAAGCATTTTCTCTTTAAGAACCTTTGCGATATTAAAATAACCTTCCTTGCTTTTCTGCTGAACATGTAACTTCCACCAGCGGTTATGCACTATATAAGAATAAAATATATCCGAACCGATATAAAATGAATCGTGCGGTTCAGAGAGTTTCTGCCAATCAAGAGATTTATTTTTAGAGAGTATTTTCCTGGCTAAAAGCATGCCTGCGGTTTTCCCGCCGATAAAACCGGTGCCGACCAGCCTGGACTTTATTTCAATAAGCTCTTCTAAAGAGAAATTCTGCCTGGCCAGAGACAAAATTCTCTTATTCTTGGTAATCATTATCCCTGAAAGCCTGTCTATGGAATCTTTAATCTTATTTTCCGGCGGCCGGCTTTTTATTAACTCCTCCGCTTCAATAAATAAACGATCCCAGTAATCAAGGTTTCTTTTAGCGCTTTCTGCGGTTTTTTCGCGAATATACGAGAGTATCTTTACGGCATTAACGCTGTCTGTTATAGGCACACACTTATCAGCTCTTCTCTGGTGCGGCAGGAACATTGTCGGCGAATACCTGTTCCATACCTTTAAAGGGTGTATGTAAGAACTGCCCTGACAGCGATACACGTCCAACAACAACTGCGTGGTCTCGCGTATACGGGCTATTGCTTTAAAGGAATGGTTATTGCGCAGTATGGAAAAGTAAGTAACTGTCTTAAGCTCGTAAAGATACGGGCAGGTAACCATAAAAAAATCGCCTATCATCAAATCCGTAGCCCAGGCCGAAAGAAGATCTGACAAGCAGTCAAATACGTAATACGCTCCCTCGCCTTCTTCGGTAATAATATTATTTATCCTGGCGGCGAAAGACTCAAATCCGGCATGAGCATTTAATTCATAGCGCTTTATATTCTTTGAAGGCTTTAGCAGTTCTTTGTGCGAGGCAAATCGCATATAAATAACTTTTTTACGTTCTGCCAGGGCCTGCTTTACAAACGCCTCAACCAAATCAGCATAATCCTTTATATCGTCTATCTGCCAGACAACATTATCCCCGACCCTTAAACCCGTAATTATCTCATCCAAGCCTTTTATCCCTGTACTAATCATCTTTACCCCCTTAAATAGCCGGCAAATTACTCTCGCCCATCAGGTATTTATCCATGCTTTGGGCCGCACGCCTGCCTTCTGAAATAGCCCAAACTACTAGTGACTGCCCGCGCCGCATATCTCCGGCAGAGAAAACTTTTTTAATAGAAGTCATGTAATTTTCATCTGTTTTAACATTTCCGCGCGCATCAAACTCAACCTTAAGCCCCTCCAATAACGGAGAATGTTCAGGATGCAGGAATCCCAGAGCCAGAATTGACATATCCGCTTCAATTTCAAAATCGCTCCCCGGAATCTCGCGCATTACCGGACAAGCCTTACTGTCAGCTTTAGTAAACTCTACCTTAACGCAGGCAAGTTTATGCAGGCGTCCTTTTTCTCCCATAAAACGCTTAGTAAGCACCGACCAATGCCGCTCTCCGCCCTCTTCATGAGAACTGGAGACCTTTAAAAGAACCGGGTACTTCGGCCAAGGATAATCTTGAGTCCTGCATTCTGCTGGCACGGGCAAGAGTTCAATCTGAACTACGCATTTTGCTCCTTGTCTATGCGCCGTACCCACGCAATCGGAACCGGTATCTCCTCCGCCGATAACCACAACTCTCTTATCCTTAGCGTCAATTAACGCCTCCTTAGGAAAACTTATCCCTGCCAGGCGCTTGTTCGACTGCACCAGATAATCCATGGCAAAATATACGCCTTTTAATTCTCTTCCTTCTATCTTAAGGTCGCGAGGGACGCGTGAGCCCCCTGCAAGGCAAATTGCGTCAAATTCGTGCAAAAGTTTTTCCGCAGGATAATCCTTTCCCGCATCTACCCCTGTCTTAAAAATTACTCCCTCTCTCTTCCAAATATCAATACGCCTGTCTAAAATATATTTTTCCAGCTTAAAGTCCGGAATCCCGTAGCGCAAAACTCCCCCCGGTTTATCGTCACGCTCAAAAACAGTTACGCTATGCCCTGCCCTGTTAAGCTGGGCTGCGCAGGATAATCCTGCGGGCCCAGAGCCGATAATGGCTATCTTTTTGCCGGTTCTGTGCTTTATGCTCTTAGGCTTAATTAACCCGTTTTTAAAAGCGTACTCCACTGCCGCAAGCTCATTTTCGCGGATAGTCACCGCGTCATCATTTAGCCCCAGGACACAGGCATATTCACATAAAGCCGGGCACACCCTGCCGGTTACTTCCGGAAGATTATTCGTAGCATCCAATAATTTAAGCGCTTCTTTCCAATTGCCGTGAAAGATATAATCATTCCACTCCGGGATATAATTTCCTACCGGGCAACCCCAATGGCAGAACGGCGTAGCACAGTCCATGCAACGGCAGGCCTGCTCTCTGGATTGCCTCTCGGAACGCAGTTTAGCGACTTCGCTAAAATCCTTAACGCGTTCACAAACCGTTCTATATTTAGCGCTCTGCCGGGAAACTTTCAGGAAGCCTCTTAAATCACCCATTGAGCACCTCCGAAATATCCAACTTCTCTTCTATCTTGATCCCCTCAAGTATGCGCTTATATTCAACGGGAATAACTTTAACAAAAAGCTTCAACTCTTCGTGCATGTTATCCATGATTTTTTTCGCCTTAGCGCTCTTGGTATATTTAAAATGATTGTGCAACAAATTATAGATCGTAGTTATATCGTCCGATTTTACCTTCTCAAGCGTAACCATATCTTTATTGCATCTCTCGGCAAAATTTCCCTCCCGGTCATAAACATAGGCTATGCCGCCGGACATACCGGCAGCAAAATTCCTTCCGGTTCTGCCTAAAACTACGACCCTGCCGCCGGTCATATATTCGCAGCCATGATCACCTAATCCTTCCACAACCGCATAGAGCCCGGAATTTCTAATACAAAATCTCTCGCCTGCCACACCATTAATGTAGGCCTCGCCGGATATGGCTCCGTAAAAACTCGTATTGCCGATAATAATATTCTCTTCGGGAGCATAATGCACTCTTCTGTCCGGATAAATTACGATTTTACCTCCGGAAATACCTTTGCCCACATAATCATTAGCCATCCCCTCCAGCTCAAAGGTTATTCCTTTAGCCAGAAACGCGCCGAAACTCTGCCCGGCAATGCCTTTAAATTTACAAGTGATTGCATCTTCCAGAAGTACCCCGTCACCGCATCTTCTACAAACCTCACCGCTTAACATAACACCCACGGACCTGTTGGTATTGTTAATTACTTCTTCAATCCTAACCGGCCTGTTCTTATCCAGAGAGTCCGCGCACGCGCTTATCAATTTCCTGTCCAGCACATGCTCCAATCCGCTCGACTCTTTGTGTGTATAGCGGCATTCGGTATCTTTAGGCATATCCGGCCTATAGAGGATACGGGAATAATCCAGGCCCTTTGCCTTCTCGGGGATAATCTCGCGGTTAACCTCAAGTAAATCAGACCTTCCGATCATCTCATCTATGGTCCTGAAACCTAAACTGCTCATAATCTCACGCAATTCCTGCGCAACAAAATTAAAATAATTCACGATATATTCGGGCCTGCCCCTGAATCTCTTCTGTAAGATATCATCCTGCGTGGCTACGCCCACCGAACAGTTATTCAAATGGCAGTGCCGCAGCATAACACACCCTACTACTATAAGCACAGCCGTACAAAAACCGAATTCTTCAGCTCCCAGCATTGCAGCGATAGCTACATCCCTGCCGGTACGCATCTGCCCGTCAGTCTGTAAACGCACTCTGGAACGCAGGTTATTCAACATCAACGTCTGGTGTGTTTCAGAGAGCCCCAGCTCCCAGGGAAGCCCTGCATGCCTGATGGAACTGCGCGGAGATGCACCTGTGCCCCCGTCTCCGCCCGAAATAAGAATCATATCCGCATGTCCTTTGGCGACACCCGCGGCAACCGTACCTACGCCTACCTCTGAGACAAGTTTTACGCTTACCCGCGCATCGGGGTTAGCATTCTTCAGGTCGAATATCAACTGCGCCAGATCCTCTATGGAATATATGTCATGATGCGGAGGCGGCGAAATCAGGGTAACCCCCGGCGTCGTATACCTGATGCGGGCGATAACTTCGTTTACCTTATGCCCGGGCAACTGCCCGCCTTCACCGGGTTTAGCGCCCTGAGAAATCTTTATCTGTATCTCATCAGCATTAACCAGATAATTTATAGTGACGCCGAAACGCCCGGAAGCCACCTGCTTTGTAGCACTCCTTTTAGAATCACCGTTAGGTAAAACTATGAATCTGTTGGGATCCTCGCCGCCCTCTCCCGTATTTGATTTACCGCCGATACGATTCATAGCAATGGCAATAGTTTCATGCGCAGCGCCACTTATAGAACCAAAACTCATGGCGCCGGTAACAAAACGTTTCATAATGTTTTCTGCCGGCTCAACCTCCTCGATAGGCACAGGCAAAGCATTCTTAAATTTAAACAAGCTTCTTAAAGTCGTAGGGCTAGCTGACTGATCATTAATCAACTGAGCAAATTCTTTATACTTCGCATAATCGTTCTCCCGGCTGGCATCTTGCAAAGACGCTATACTCACCGGGTTCCAGAGGTGTGACTCACCGTCTCTCTTCCATTGATAAACGCCGCCACTGGGCAGATAATCATACTTAATATCCTGCTGGGCATAAGCACTTTTGTGTTTTTTAATGGTTTCCGCTGCTATGCCCTCAAGCGCAACGCCGCCTATTCTGGATACTGTGCCGGTAAAATAACGGTTTATAAATTCTCCGTCCAGCCCCAAGGCTTCAAATATCTGCGCGCCGCGGTAACTCCTAAGAGTAGATATGCCCATCTTAGAAAGTATCTTCAATATGCCATCGCTTAAAGCCTTGGTGTAATTCTTAAGCGCAGTTTTATAGTCTAAGGTAATTTCTTTCTCCTGGATAAGATAACCTATTGCCTCGTAAGCCAGATAAGGATTAACGCAATCCGCACCGAAACCAAAAAGTAGCGCTACATGATGCACTTCTCTGGGTTCCGCGCTTTCAACTATCAAAGCAACCTGCGAACGTATGGTCTTTTTAACCAGGTAATGGTGAATACTGCTGGTGACTAAAAGCGCAGGTAAGGCAACATTATTTTTATCCGTTCCGCGGTCACTTAAAATAATAAAAGAATATCCTCTCTCGATAGCATACTCTGCCTCAAAACATACGCGCTCAAGGGCTTTACGAAATCCCTCTATGCCTCCGGAGGCGTCGAAAAAAGTATAAATTGTCTTGGCCCTAAAACCGTTTATACTTATATCACGTATCCTCTGCAGCTCCTCATCGCTTAATATCGGATTCTTAACCCTTAGCTTATGGCTATGCCCTGCGGTTTCCTCAAGGATGTTCTTCTCCGGGCCCACGTAACTTTCCAGGCTCATGACGATCTTTTCTCTGATAGAATCTATGGCCGGATTAGTTACCTGCGCGAAGAGTTGTTTAAAATAACTATAGAGCATCTGCGGCTTATTGGACAAAAACGCATGCGGCGTATCGTTGCCCATAGAACCCACAGGCTCTTTAGCATCTTCCGCCATGGGTTTTATAATAACTTTAAGGTCCTCCCGCGAATATCCGAATGCGCTAAGTTGCGCTAAAATATCTTTTGATTTGGAGCTACTTACGCTGCTGGCGCTGAGGTTATCGAACTCAACCATGCTCTCTTTATTCCAGGCCCCGTAAGGACAACGCCCGGATACCTGTTCTTTAATCTCGGCGTCATCTACCATACGCCCTCTCTCGGTATCAATAAAAAGAATTTTACCCGGGGTAAGCCTGCCGGAGACTTTTATATCCGCGGGGTCTATGTCTAAAACTCCGACTTCGGAAGCCATAACCACAAAATCATCCTTAGTTACGATGTAGCGCGCGGGACGCAGCCCGTTTCTGTCTAAGACAGCTCCGATATTTCTGCCGTCGGTAAACGCGATTGCCGCTGGCCCATCCCATGGCTCCATAAAACAAGCATGATATTTATAGAATTCCTTAAGTTCCTGCTTCATCGAATTATCGTGTTCCCAGGCAGGCGGGATAAGCATCATCATGGTATGCTCTAAAGACCTTCCGGAGAGCACCAACAGCTCAAAGAAATTATCCAGCGCCGCAGAATCACTGCCGCCCTCGACAATAACCGGTTTTAGCTTCTCGATATCCGCGCCAAAAACTTCGCTTGCGATCAAGCGCTCTCTGGCGCTTACCCCATTTATATTGCCGCGCAAGGTATTGATCTCTCCGTTATGCGCTAAGAATCTAAAAGGCTGCGCTAAATCCCACGTAGGAAAAGTATTGGTTGAATAACGCGAATGCACCAGGCACAAAGCGCTCTTGATGCCGTCATCTTTAAGATCGAGAAAGAAATTGTCCAACTGGCTGGGCATCAATAGCCCTTTATAAGAGAATGTCCTCGAGGAAAGATTGGTAATATAAAACGACTCTTTTTCTTTTAAGTCGGCAGCGCGGACGGTATTTTCGATCTGCTTTCTGATCACATAAAGTTTTCTCTCGAAACTTAATTCATCATCCAGGTTGTTGTTCCTGCCGATAAAAACCTGCTCAAAGACAGGCTCGCTGCCCAAAGCACCCTTGCCTATGCCGGAATCATCTATCGGAACGTCGCGCCAGCCCAAAATAATCTGCCCATGCTCCTCAACAGCCTTCTGAAAGGCTTCCTTGCAAAAAGCGCGCTCTCCTTTATCCTGAGGCAAAAATATCAAACCGCTGCCGTAGAATCCCGGACCGGGTAAATTTATCCCTTCAGCTAAAGCGGCTTTTTTAAAGAATTCGTGCGGCATCTGAATCAATAGGCCCGCTCCGTCTCCGGTCTTCGGATCAGCGCCCACAGCACCGCGATGCGCCAGGCGATACAAAACCTCCAGGCCCTGCCTGATAATAAGATTTGTCTTGTTACCTTTGATATTACAGACAAACCCCACGCCGCAGGCATCATGCTCAAAACCCGGATCATAGAGCCCCTGTTTCTTTGGCTTATCTTTGTAATTCTTCTTTATGTTTTCCATTTGTTCGGGTCTATCCCCAGTTTCTTAATCTTTGTACGCATAGTATTGCGGTTGATCCCCAGAATTTTAGCTGCTTTAAGCTGGTTGCCTTCGGTGCGTTCCAAAATGTGTTCGATCAGCGGTTTTTCAATTTCAGCCAATACCGACTTATATAGTACACCTTTCTTTTCGTTGTACCAAGAATCTTCCAGCTCCATAACTTTATCCTTAAGAAAAACCAAATCTCTGATATTATCTCTACGCGCCAGCCGTATTACGCTTCCTCCGTCTAAGCTTTGCGAAAGATCGTAACCGCCTTCGGCTAATATCTTATTCAGTAGATCTTTTGCTTTTGCCTCATCCTGCCCGGTTATCACAATAGTAATCATATCCTGCATAATATTTAATCAGCTCACCGCCCGAATTAACCGCCGGTTTTCTATAACTTACCGACGGCTAATTTTTCTTATTTTATAAAAAGCATCTCGCGGTATTTAGGCAAATCCCAGCTGTCATCTGAAACCACGCACTCCAACTCATCAACGTGCCTGCGGATATGTTCCATCAGAGGCTTAAGTTCGTCGAAATAAAGCTCCGCACGAATTTCTGCGCTGCGCTCTTTTGCTTTCTTAAGAAGCTTATCCAATTCATTGGTATTGCGCCTGACATAATAAATCTTTGATACTATATCGCTTAAATGCTCTTTTTTATCTTTAAGCGCTGCCGCATCAAGCTTGAGCCCGGAGGATTTCTTCAAAACAGCCAGCTCATGCAAAGTGCTTGCCAAAAGTTTTTCATACTTATACCCTGCCGGAACTATAGAAGCGTTAACCATCTCTTTAAGGGTATTAGCTTCAATCTCCAGAGTCAGATCATACATATGTATCCAGATATGGTAACGGGCGACGAGCTCTTCCTTAGAGAAAACCTTATATTTTTCAAAGAGCCGGATATTCTCATTCCTGGTAAGATCTTTGAGTGCCTCGTGAGTTGCCGCCACATTAGGCAGGCCGCGCTTTTTAGCTTCCTTAATCCATTCCTCAGAATAGTTATTACCCTCAAAACGTATCTTCTTGGTTTCCTTTGCCACCTCAGAAACAACCTGCAAGACTGCGGTGTTAAAATCTTTTCCGCTGGCAGCTTTTTTTATTTTCTCCGCCATATAATCAAGGCTCTCGGCAATAATCGTGTTGATTATAGCGATAGGCGTAGAGATGTTCTGCGAAGAACCCACTGCCCGGAATTCAAACTTGGCACCTGTAAAGGCAAAAGGCGAAGTACGGTTCCTGTCTGTAGTATCTTTGTTAAATTTCGGCAGCCTGGCGATGCCCAGATCGATAATATCACGCTTAGAAACCTTGGCTTTAATGCCTTTTTCCAGCATATCTAATACGTTGGTAAGTTGCTCTCCTAAGAATACGCTGATAATCGCCGGAGGAGCTTCATTAGCGCCTAAGCGATGCTCATTCCCGGCCATAGCCACTGATGCGCGCAGAAGATCCGCATGCAGATATACCGCACGCAACACCGCAGCCAATACCGTGAGAAACTGCAGATTACTCTCCGGTGTCTCTCCCGGATTAAGCAGATTATTACCGTTATTGTCTGCTAAAGACCAATTCAAGTGCTTACCGCTGCCGTTTATTCCGGCAAACGGCTTCTCGTGCAATAGACAAACCAGCCCGTGCCTTAAGGCAATTTTCTTCATCAGCTCCATCAGCAATTGATTGTGGTCTGCGGCAATATTTGACTCCTCAAAAATCGGCGCAAATTCGTATTGGTGGGGCGCGACTTCATTGTGCCGGGTCATTACCGGTATGCCTAATTTATACGCCTCCTCTGCCACCTCAAACATAAAGTTAATTACGCGCTCTTTGATAGTTCCGAAATACTGATCTTCAAGCTGCTGGCCTTTTGGAGAAGGCGCTCCGGTTAAAGTGCGTCCGGTCATAATCAGATCCTGGCGCAAATTATAATAATTCTTATCTATCAGGAAATATTCCTGTTCCGGCCCACAGGTAGAAAACACCTTGGAAACATCCTTGTGGCCGAAGAGCTTTAACAGATTGACTGCCGACTTATTCAAGGCCTCGTCCGAACGTAAAAGCGGCAACTTCTTATCCAATGCTTCGCCGTGATAAGAAATAAATATAGTCGGAATACATAAAGTCTTCCCTAGCTTGCTCTCGATAATAAAAGCGGGGCTGGAAGGATCCCAGGCAGTGTAGCCTCGGGCTTCAAAAGTCGCGCGGATGCCTCCGGAAGGAAAACTTGAAGCATCCGGCTCGCCCTGTATGAGCTTATTGCCGGAAAATTTCTCAATAACTTTACCCGGAGCGGTGATAGAAATAAAGCTATCATGTTTTTCCGCGGTCAAACCCGTCATCGGCTGAAACCAATGCGTATAATAAGTAACACCCTTGGAGAGCGCCCAATTCTTCATCGCATCGGCAATCTCGTTGGCCTGCTCCAAGCTAATGGTTCTGCCTTCAGACATCCAGGCCTTAAAAGCCTCGAATGTATCCTTAGAAATATGCTTTTGCATAGTTTCAATGCTAAAGGTATTCTCGCCAAAATAACTGGATACTTTTTTAGGGTTTTCGAGTTTTTCAAATTCTGCTGACTTAATTTTAAACAAAACTTTCTGTCTGATGCTCATTTTAACTATCCTCCTATTTTTTAAGCATATTCCAATAAAAAAACAGAGGTATCCTTTGTTTAGAACACCTCTGTTCTGTTTTAGCCCTATTATGCTCTTTTACGCAACATTGCGTGCCTAATTATTATACATCTATCATCTATATATACAAGTAATAAATCGCTCTGGCTGGTAACCACTTTTTAGCCTATAGCCAGACCACCGCGCTCTTCGGTACGGATACGTATGCAATCCTTTAAATCTAAGACAAAAATCTTGCCATCTCCGGTCTCGCCAGTCTTAGCACCCTTGATTATTGCTTTTATCGTAGGCTCTACAAAATTATCGTTTACTGCAATTTCAAGCCTCATCTTACGTAAAAGATTGCCTGTCTCTTTGGCGCCACGGTAAACTTCGGTTACACCCTTTTGCCTACCATGCCCTAAAACCTCACTTACGGTTATAAGATTTATCTCCGACTTATACAATTCTTCTTTTACTTCTTCTAGCTTGTAGGGTTGAATTATAGCAATAATGAGTTTCATAAATACCTCCTGTTTAGCTCGTGGTTCGTAGGTCGTAGCAAAAGATTTGCCTACAAACTACGGGCCACGAACTACGAACTATCGACATATTTATTCTAATACCGTATACGCTGTTTCGCGATGCTGAGTAAGGTCAAGCCCCATAATTTCTTCTTTTTCTTTCACCCGCATCCCAAAGAATATATCCACGAATTTATATATAATAAATGTAACGATGACGGTATAGAAGACTGCTACTGACACACCTATAAGCTGTATAAGAAATTGCTTAGGGTTGCCGAAGAATAATCCGTTTGCGCCGGCAGAATTTACTAGCTTAGAAGCAAATAATCCTGTAGCCAAAGTCCCGAATATGCCCCCTACACCATGCACTCCAAAAGCGTCTAATGAATCATCATAGCCAAATTTAGGCTTAATGATTGCAACGGCTATAAAACACAATATGCTAGCGAATATCCCTATTATTAAAGCAGAAACGGGAGTCACGAACCCGGACGCAGGAGTAATTGTAGCTAAGCCGGCGATGGAGCCGGTTACAATACCAAATACTGTAGGCTTGCCGTTACGCACCCATTCTAGAATCGCCCAGGTTAATCCTGCAGATGCAGCTGCGGCGTTGGTTGCTACAAAAGTACTGACCGCCAATCCACCTGCGGTCAAAGCGCTGCCTGCATTAAAACCAAACCATCCAAACCACAATAAGCCTGTGCCCAATACTACTAACGGTAGATTATGCGGAGCCGGTACATGTTTAAGATTTTTTCTTTTGCCAATTGCCATAGTAACAACTAAAGCTGCGATTCCGGCACTTGCATGAACAACAATACCTCCGGCAAAATCAAGAACGCCCAAAGCCTTCAACCAACCGCCTGCCCCCCATACCCAGTGGCATAAAGGATCATAGACAAAAGTCGCCCAAAGCAACGTAAAAACCAAAAATGCGGAAAACTTCATTCTTTCCGCAAAAGCACCGATAATCAAAGCCGGCGTAATCACTGCAAACATTGCCTGAAATATCATAAACGCCTGATGTGGAATGGTCGCAGCATAAGACGCGTAAGGATCCAATCCTACGCCATTTAATGCAAACCAGCTTAAGCCTCCCCAAAAGCCTTTGCCCGGTGCAAAAGACAGGCTATATCCAAAAAGCATCCAATGTATGCTTAATAAGCAAAGGGTAATAAAACACTGCATCAGGATACTCAAGACATTTTTCCTCCTGACCATGCCCCCATAGAAA